>Ga0335085_10000103_pt1 | contig 274597 bp, 274 predicted proteins | sample Lox_Sample_45_FD_206712 | JGI IMG/M metagenome (GOLD analysis project Ga0335085, IMG submission 206712) | Soil microbial communities from Loxahatchee National Wildlife Refuge, Florida, United States - Lox_Sample_4.5 | ecosystem: Environmental > Terrestrial > Soil > Wetlands | place: USA... | reverse complement strand
ATCGAACGACCGGAACTTCACCTTCGGATTGTGCTTGGCCAGCACCTTGGTGATCGCCGCCGTCAGCGTCGTCTTGCCGTGATCGATGTGCCCGATCGTCCCGATATTCACATGCGGCTTGCTGCGGTCAAATTTTTCCTTCGCCATAAAATCCTTTGGTGGTGGGAGGTGGTCTGCCCACCTCCCCGAACTGGAGCCGTTGACCAGGATTGAACTGGTGACCTCGTCCTTACCAAGGACGCGCTCTACCAACTGAGCTACAACGGCCTAAACTTGTTGCTGGTGGACAGGGGAGGATTCGAACCTCCGTAGCTCGCAAGGAGCGGCAGATTTACAGTCTGCTGCCATTAACCACTCGGCCACCTGTCCAAAACTCTCATCCCCTACACCTGATTCCTGAGTACTGATAAATGGTGACAATGCGAAATCGGCGGAGGGACCGGAATCTACAAATCCATCAAAGAGTTTAACACAATGCGGACTGACGTCGTCGTCAGATTCGACAGCCGCCCGCACGACATCTGGTTCCGCGGTCTCGCTATATTGGTAGCTCAGGTTTCATTCCATGTTAGTCGTCATGCAGGAGGGCGCCGAGGAGTCCCAAATCCAGAAGGTCATCGACCGTCTGGTTTCCATGGGTTTTCTCGTGCATCGATCTTCCGGCGTCCTGCACACGGTTCTGGGCGGCGTCGGACCGGTGGGCGACGTCGATCCAATCGAATTCGAAGTGATGCCGGGCGTCAAGGAATGCCACCGCATCGTCTCGCCCTACAAACTCGCCAGCCGCCACTTCAAACCCGGCGGAACGGTGGTCAAGATAGGCGGCGTCGAGATCGGCGGCAGCCAGGTAGTCGTCATGGCCGGACCATGCAGCGTCGAGAGCCCGGAGCAAATCGGATGCGTCGCCGAAGCAGTGGCGCGCGCCGGAGCCAAAGTGCTGCGCGGAGGCGCATTCAAGCCTCGCTCTTCACCCTACACATTCCAGGGCCTCGGCGAAGACGGCCTCAAAATGCTGCGCGCAGCAGCCGACCGCAATCATCTGCTACTCGTCAGCGAGGTGATGGATCAAACCCAGATTCCACTGCTGGCCTCCTATGCCGACATCCTGCAAGTCGGCGCGCGCAACATGCAGAACTACAACCTGCTGCGCGAGCTGGGCCAGATCCGCAAACCGGTGCTGCTCAAGCGCGGCATCTCCGCCACCATCGAAGAGCTTCTTCTCAGCGCCGAATACATTCTATCGGGCGGCAATTACGAAGTCATCCTGTGCGAGCGCGGCATCCGCACTTTCGAGAACTCGACGCGCAATACCATGGACATTTCTGCCATTCCAGTGGTGAAGTCCCTGTCGCATCTGCCGATCGTCGCCGATCCTTCGCACGGCACCGGCCGGCGCGACAAGGTTCTCCCGATGGCCCGCGCTGCTGTCGCCGCCGGAGCCGACGGCCTGCTGGTGGAAGTCCACAACGATCCCGATCGCGCGCTTAGCGACGGCGCTCAATCGCTGTTTCCGGAACAGTTCACCGAACTGATGAACCAGCTCCGCATCATCGCGCGGGCCGTGGGGCGCTCGGTGTAATGGAACCGGTGTAATGGAAACCGTCGCCATTTTCGGCGTAGGACTGATCGGCGGCTCCTTCGCGCTGGCGCTGCGCGCCGCCGGTTTCCGCGGGCAGATTCTCGGAGTCAGTTCGCAGCATACCATCCAGCGCGCACTTGAGTTGCGCGTCGTCGACAAAGCCGCAACTGCCCAAGAAGCCGCGCAATCCGCGGACCTGATCTATCTGTCGCAGCCGATCCTGCAGATCATCAACTGCATGACCGAACTGAATGCCTGGGTGAGGCCCGAAGCTCTCGTCACCGACGCGGGAAGCACCAAAGCAGCCATCGTCGAGCGGGCGGCACAGGCGATCACGCGCTGCCAATTCCTGGGTGGTCATCCGATGGCCGGCCGGGAACGCCGCGGCGTGGAGGCCGCCGAAGCCAACCTCTTCGAAGGCCGCCCCTACGCCCTGACGCCGCGTTCGCCTGCCGAACTCGAGACACCCGCCGTGCAGAGCTTCATCGATTGGATCGGCCGTATTGGCTCGTTCACGGTCCTGCTGGAACCCGGCCAACACGACCGCATCGTCGCCTACACCTCGCACCTTCCCCAGCTTGCCTCCACCGCCCTCGCCGCCCTTATGGACGGGCGTCCGGAGCCTCAGTCACGCGTCTTCGGTCCGGCGTTGGTGGACAGCACCCGGCTCGCCCTGAGCGCCTTCGACATCTGGGGCGACATTCTCGCCACCAACCGCGAACCCATCCGCGAAGCGCTCGCGGGTTATATCGCAACACTCGAGGAAATCAGGGCGCACCTGGAACCGGAACCCATGCGTGCCTGCTTCGACCGCGCCGGCCGTTTCGCCGGCGGGATCAGGGGCCAGACTTGAGACCCTAGTACCTTGATAGTACTGCGATGAACTGGATCAATATTTTGGATTACAAATCCCTTGACATTCGGACTATAATAGGCAGGATCAATGGACTCGCTATCAACTTCGATCGCGACCGTCGTTCGCAATGAATTGTTGAACCACGATGGGGTCACGAAGTTCTCCCCGAACCGCCGTTTCGCTGCAGTTTTTTCGGAAGGCGCTCCCGCCGACTCACTGTTCTTTATCGAATCCGGCCTCGTTAAAATCCACAAGCGCGGAGACGACAACAAGGAAATCATCCTCCAGATCGTAACCGCCGGCGAATTGTTCGGCGAACAGGCGCTGGGAGGCGAACAGACCCGCTCCATTGCCGCAGAGGTTTTGCAAGAAGGCGTCATTTACGGCATCCCGTGCGATTTATTCGTCCGCGTTTGCGACGACCGCCCGCAGCTCTGGCGCGAGATTTCCGCGATGCTCGCCGCTCGAAAGCGCCAATTAGAGAAAAAAGTCGAATTGCTTTGCCTGCATGACGTCGAGTACCGCATCTTGTACTACATGGCTGAGCTAGCTAAGATGTTCGGCGCACGGTCCAACGGCTCGGAGTATTCCATTCCGCTGTCACAAGGCGAGCTAGCCAGCTTGATCGGCGCCACGCGGGAAACGACATCGACTACTCTGAACTCTCTGGCCCGCCGCGGAGTAATCAAGCTGGGACGCCGCCAATTGATCGTGCCCTCGCTCGAAGGCGTCCAGGCTGCCGCTAACCAGCGCAGCCAAGCTGCGAAGGTTTCCTCCTAGTTCGAACACGAACGCAAGCACGCGCTGCGCCCGCGCAACCGGTCCACCCCGGCCAGGCACACGTGTGCCGCCCCGTCACAGTCAGAATCACTAAGGCATAATGTTTCGAGGTACTTCCCTTTGGAACCCGAATTGCCCCTGCGAGGCCCCATGAAACTCGCTTTGGTCCTGATCGCAGCCACCCTGCTGTCGCACCCGGCTGCCTGGGCCGATACCGCAGCCGATGTGGAACGCGCCACCGACCTTAACGTCAATTCCCGCTACACCATCGAGAGCATCGGCTTCATGGATCCGGCGCAATACCAGCTTAGTCCGTCCGCGCTGGAGCAAATGCGCCTGCTCATCGGCGCCAAGCTGAATACCGAATCCCTCAATCGTTTGGTCCAGCGGGTTCGCGCGGAACTGCGCGCCCACGACGTCACATTCAGGCTCGTCCGCGGCGGCGAACCCGGATCCGTGAAGGTCCTGCTGGAAGTGGATCCCGGCCCGGGCAAGATCGATGTTTCCATCCCCCAGTTCGGTTATTACTCCGGCCAGGGCTGGACCGCCGCTGCCGAAGCCACAGCCACTCTGGGCGCCAATACTCTGAGCTTCCGCGCCCTCAAGGACAACGACTCTTCGATCGAGCAGATGGCCGGAGTCCAGGCCAGCTACACGCGGCATCTGGTGCAGGATCGCGTCCGGCTGGGTTTCGAGTTTGACGCATACAACGACCAGTACGATCCGGCCACGTTGGCCGCACTTGCATCCTCTACTAAGCCTTCTTCTCTCGGCGCTGGTGCTTACAGTTCCCGCCTGAACTTTGAGCCCAGCGCCAGTTTTGTTCTGGCGAAGCCACTAACTTTGACCTTTGGCGTCAGCTTCGATCAGATGCAGCCTGAATTTCCGGCCGCGCCATTGGAGGCGGCCAACGCGGTGATAAATACTCTGCGCTATCACCAGCGTTGGTCGTCGCCCAATGCCACCACACAGGAGTTGGACGCAGGTTACAGCCTGCGCGCGGCCACCACCTTTCTTGGCGCCGATTTGGCGTATACCCGTCATTCGTTTGACGCTCATTACCTCTACAAACACGATCAGCAGTTGGTGGAAGTCACCGTACTGGCGGGCGTTATCTACGGCCGGGCGCCGCTGTTTGAGCGCTTTGTGCTGGGCGACAGCACGTACTTGCGTGGTTGGAACAAGTACGAATTGGATCCCCTGGGCGGAAACCGGTTGGCATATGGCTCCGTCACATATGGGTATCACATTATGAGGGTTTTCTACGATGCCGGATCCGTTTGGGATCAAGGGAGTACGCCGGGGGCCAGGCAATCGGCAGGCATCGGAGTCTCTAGCGGCCTGGGTTTGTTGGACCGGGGCGCTTTTCTATTGGCAGTGGCTTTTCCGCTCCGGCAAGGCCACGTCGAACCGGTGTTGATTGCGGGAATGAACTTTTGATCGTCCGGTCGAAGCGGGACCGACAACCCGCCCTGCGGTACTTCATCGCCGCGCTGACTGCCTTTGACCTCCTCGGCTTAGGGATTTCCAGCGCCGAGCTCGCCGTGCATTCATCCGCCGACGAACTGCATGTGGCTGCTCCGCGCCTCCATTTCCTCACCGGCAAATCGTTGCAACGCTTGCATGATGGCGCCGCCGTGCCGTTCGATTTCCAGCTCACCGTCGCGGCCGGATCGCGAAATAACGTGGTGGCTCGCGCGCTGGAACGCTTCGTGGTCAGCTACGATGTCTGGGAGGAGAAGTTTTCGGTGGTCCGATTGCGCGATCTTCGCAAATCCGGATCGCATCTTTCGGCCAGCGCCGCCGAGGCTTGGTGTCTGGATAACATCTTCGCATCCAGCGCCAATCTGCCCGCCGGCCAGCCACTGCGGGCGCGCCTGGAGATTCGCGCCGCCGAGCAAAAAGAACCAGCCATCATGCCGCAGGACAATGGAATCAGTCTGACCGCGTTGATCGAAGTCTTCAGCCGTCCCACGCGCCCTCAGCAGGAACACTGGGCGCTCGAGTCCGCCCCTTTCCGGCTGGCTGACTTAAGGCCCTGAGACACATGAACCGCCTGCGCAACCGGTTGATCCTGGTCTTCGTGATCGCCACTCTTGCGCCCCTGCTGGTCATCGGCTGGCTGTCGGTGTCGTTGCTTCGCTACAGCCTCTCGCTTTCCTCCGCCAGGCAGCTCGACGAAGTCTCACAATCCCTTCAGAAATCCGGACGCGAGTTATACCAGCGCGCGCGCCAGTCGCTCGAACAGGATGCCGCCGCAGGCCGAGTGGCTCCCGAGCGTTACCTTTCTGATGCCCACCAGCGCTGGCCAGCCGCGGTTCAGGAATTCTTCGCCTCGGGCGAACCCAGCAGCTTCATCCTGGCCGGCAAAGAGGGCGACCGCCTGGATTACTTCGTCCGCCACGGAGACAGCGTGTGGGCCTACTCGGCTTCGCTTCACGGCGTGCCTTTACGGCAGCTCTCCGATCAATACACCGCCGCCCGCGCGCAAGTCGCCTCCGCCACTTCTCACAATTGGCGGCGCGGATTCACTTATACGTACCTGCTTCTCGCGGCCGCCATCTGGATCGCGCCGCTGCTGGCTCTCATCTACTTTGCTCACCGCATTAGCCGCCCCATCCAGCAACTGACGACCGGCCTTTCCGCGGTCGCCGCCGGCCACCTGGACCACCGCGTTCCCGCGGCCCGCAACGACGAAGTGGGCGCCGCGATCCAAGCCTTCAACGACATGGCGGACCAGCTCCAGCAATCCCAGGCCCGGCTGGTGTATATGGCAAGACTGGAAAGCTGGCAGGCATTGGCTCGCAAAATGGCGCACGAGGTGAAGAACTCGCTGACTCCCATCCGCCTCACCATGGAAGAGATCGCCGCGCGTCAAACCGGCCAGGACGGCGAATTCTACCAACAGGCCGCCCAGATCGTGGTCGACGAAGTGTTGAGCCTGGAGCGCCGCGTTCGAGCCTTCTCGGAGTTCTCCAGCGAACCGCCCGTTTCTCCAAGGCGGGTAGACATTAACTCGCTGCTGGAGGAACGCATCGCTTTCCTGAAGTCGGCCCATCCCGGCGTGCGCTACGACACTCGCCTAGCACCAGGCCAACTCACGCTGCTTGCGGATGAAGACTTGATCAAAGGCGTGCTGACCAATCTGCTGGAAAACGCGGCCCAAGCGGTCGAGCCCGGAGGAGTTGTGCTGGGAGTGACGGCCGCCGACGCCGGCCAGATCGCGATTGAAGTGCATGATTCCGGCCCCGGCCTGAGTCTGCAGGCCCGCAGCACTTTGTTCGAACCAGCCATTTCGTTCAAGCGCGGCGGCATGGGCCTGGGTCTGTCGATCGCCCGCAAGAGCGCTCGCCTGCTCGGCGGCGATATCCTGTTGGTTCCGGGCGAACTCGGCGGAGCGGCCTTCCGCGTTTCGCTTCCATGCGCCTGAAGTCCTCGCGACACTCATGCCCTCCAAACGCATCCTCGTGCTGGACGACGAGCCGAATATCGGCAACTCGCTGCGGCTGATACTGGAGCGAGAGGGTTACGCTGTCAGCTTGGCCCGCACCGTCGCCGACGCCAAGAAGACCGCCGAGCAGGCCGACCTGCTCCTGCTCGACGTGCGCCTTCCCGACGGCAGTGGAATCGATCTGTTGCGAAAGCTCCGCGAGCGCGAGATCGCCGCTCCCGCTGTCATGATCTCCGGCCACGGCACTATCGCGGAAGCCATCGAAGCCACGCGCGCCGGTGCGTTCGACTTTCTCGAAAAGCCGCTGGGCCGCGACAAAGTGCTGCTTTCCATCAAGAACGCGCTCGAACAGGTCAGCCTCCGGCGCGAGAACGAGCGGCTGCGCGAGCTGGTTGGTTCCGGCCCTCGCATGATCGGCTCCAGCCCGGCTTTTCTGCGCGTCGCCGAGCAAGCCGCCATGGCCGCCCGTTCCGACGCCCGCATTCTCCTGATGGGCGAATCGGGAACCGGCAAAGAGCTGCTGGCCGCGCAAATCCACCGCGATAGTCCCTTCGCCGCCGGCCCATTCGTCAAAGTGAACTGCGCCGCCATCCCCTCCGAGTTGCTCGAAAGCGAATTATTCGGGCACGAGAAAGGCGCCTTCACCGGGGCCGTCGCCGCGCGTAAAGGAAAGTTCGAGCTGGCCGACGGCGGCACCATTTTTCTGGATGAAGTGGGCGATCTCCACGCTGCCTCGCAAGCGAAACTGTTACGCGTGCTGCAGGAGGGCGAGTTCCACCGCGTCGGCGGCGAGCAGCCCATCCGCGTGGCCGTGCGTGTCATCTCCGCAACCAATCGCAACTTGAACGAACTGGTAGCGCAGCACAAGTTCCGCGAGGATCTCTACTATCGGCTCTGCGTCGTGCCCGTTCGCGTGCCTTCGCTGCGCGAGCGGCTCCAGGATCTGGAACCGATGGCCAACTACTTCCTGGACGATTTCTGCGTGCGCAACAATTTCCATCCCAAGACGATCGACGAAGAAACCTATCGCGTCCTGGAGTCTTATTCCTGGCCCGGCAATGCCCGCGAACTGCGTAACATCATCGAACGCATGGCCATCCTGACTCCCGGCAATCGCCTCACGCCGGATTCGATCCCGGTCGAGATCAGGCTCAGCCAGGAGTCGGCGCCCCGTTCCAATCTCCGCGAAGCCCGCGAGTCCGCCGAGCGCGAACACATTCTGCGCGCCTTGGAAGAGACCAGTTGGAACGTGTCCGGCGCCGCCCGGACACTCGGGATGGAGCGCACCAACCTCCACAAACGCATCCGCGCGCTTGGCCTAAATCGCGGAAAACATTAGCGTTATCGAGGTGGCGTACGCCACGTCAACCAGCCGAGAACGAAGAAGCCCGCTGCGATCAGGAGCCGTAGCAGAATCAACGAGAGCCGCTCGCCCAGCAGCCACCGGTTGACCGCCAGCAGCACGAATCCTGCGGAGATCGCGAAGTACCACCAAGCGAAGATCCGTGCGCGCCACCACCCTTTCACCTGGGACTTTTAATCTCCAATCGTATGAAATCAGACGCACTTGCCAGTTGCGGAGCCATGTCACTCCTGTGCTATGATAGTCCAGTTTTACCTTAAGACTGTGCGTTGCCCTTCGTTGGAACGAATCCCCTCAGAACCACTGCGGGGCTATTTGTGTCCGGCAGGGGCGGAGCGCAGCATCAGAGTTAGGAGAATTGAGTAGTGAGAGAAAAAGGTATTGTGAAATGGTTTAACGCCGCCAAGGGCTATGGCTTCATCCAGCGCTCCAACGGCGATGACGTATTTGTTCACTTCACGGCGATCCAGATGAACGGGTATAGGACTCTGGATGAAGGTGCGGAGGTGGAGTTCGAGGTGAAGCGGGGCCCGAAGGGTCTGCAGGCCGAGAATGTAATTCGACCCTAGCCGGAAACTCCAATCAAATTAGACAGGGGGCCGTCGCGGAGAAGACGGCCCCTTTCATTTTGCGGGCTTTCTAAATGGACTACTTGCTTCTCACCCATGGCGCTGGATCAGATCGCAATGCGCCGCTGCTGGTCGCGATCGATGTTGCTTTCTCCGACCGCGGCTTTGAGGTAAAGCGGTTCAACCTACCGTTCCGCCGGGTGCGCCCCAAAGGCCCGCCGCGTCCGGGCGATGCGGCGCGCGACCGCGAGGGACTGCGCAACGAGATTCTCCTGACTCGCGCCGATAAACAGCCCGATCGCCTGTGGCTCGGTGGCCATTCCTACGGCGGGCGCCAGTGCAGCATTCTGGCGGCCGAGAATCCGGGCCTGGTGGACGGCCTGCTTCTGTTTTCCTATCCTTTGCATCCGCCCGGCAAGCCGGACCAACTGCGCACCAAGCACTTCCCCAAGCTGCAGACTCCCATCTGGTTCATCCACGGCTCGCGCGACCCGTTCGGCTCGCTAGACGAAATGAAAGCCGCCATCGAAGCGATCCCCGCGCCCGTGACGCTGATCGAGATCGAAGGCGCGGGCCACGATCTGGCGAAGTACCGCGCCGACGTAGCCACACGCGTTGTCGAGGAGTTCTTCGAGAATCAGTGAGGGCGGCGCACGTACAGATGGTAGTCGTAGATTGCCACCGTCACGATGCCGAAGACCATGCCGCCCAACGCCAGCACCGCGCTGAACGGTCTTGCCACAGTCAGTGAGAAGCGAATCAAGATCGTCGAGATCACAAAGGCCGCGTTGCGGAACACCAATTCGTAGCGGTCCGAAACCACCAGCGACAGGATCACGACCAAAACGTCGGTGAAAATCATCACTGAAAACACGTCGGCATAATAGAACACGTTCGTGTCGGCGCCGCTCTTGACTCCCAGAACGGCCCAGAGGCTGAATTGGATCAGGTTGTAAGCGGCGAGCCCAACCAGCAGGACAGTCAGGCCCAGGGCGACGGCTTTCTTCCGCGAGATGAATTTCTTAAGTTCCTCTGATTCCACGCTCAGTGTGTCAGGGCCTTGCCGCCGGCGCGCCAGGTGCAGGAACACCGTCACCAGCAGGAACATCACCAAGCCCGCTCCCACATCCAGAAACACCGGCAATACGTCGGGCGAGAGCTGCGCCAGCTTTCCGATGTCGTCCAACTCAGCGATGTCCTTGAAGAAGCGGCGGATGAAAATCAGCGAAACGATCTCGTACTGTTTCGCGATAGATTGCGTGGTCGACTGCGGGAGCGCGGCGATCAGCATCAGCACTTCGTAAAACAGGATGAAGCTGAACGGCGTGTAAATCGCCGACAGATAGTTCCGGCCGACCGCGGCAATTAGCGCCGGCGGATGGGGCAGCGTCCGCGCCAGAAAGATGAGCGCCAGATGCACCAGAAAACCCGCGACGCTGACGTTGACCACGGCCCGGTCCAGCCAAGCCTGGCGCTCGGGCGTATACACGCGGTCGAACATTGCCGCCAGCGAGTTGCGGAGACCGGCTGTGGGCATGAGGCCTTCCTCGGCCTAGATGGCGGCCAGAAGCACCAGCCCGATCCACAACAGGTCGGCGAGCAGAAGATGGATGATTTGCATCCAGATAGGCGCGAGCAGCAGGACGTTGACCGCACCGGCGGTAAGTTGCGCGACGGCGAGCGCAAGAACGAAGAGAGCGACACGGCGCCCGGTCGTACGGAACGAAATAACCGATGCAGTGATGAAGTAAACGCCCGCCAGAATCGCCAGGGCAGGATGGAAGATACGCAACCGCAGCAGGAAACTTCCTGCCGCCGAAATGTCCTGGTGCAGTCCCTGAGCGAGCGACGTCGCCGGGAACAGAGTGTCACCCAGCGCGGCGATGGTTCCGGTGACGCTCACAAGCAGCGCCGCGCCTAGCGCTGTCATCAACATCCCGGAGGGCCGGGCGATCACTTCTGACATGGACCACCAAGCCGTCAGCGCCAGCATCGCGAGCAGAAATTCCGTATTCACCAGATGCAGCGATAAATACACGGCGCGGCCAACCGACGCATTGCCTGCCACGTAGTCGAACAACACCAGGCCCGCGCCCAGCGCCGCCTCGGTCAGCAGGAAGACCGCGGACAACGCCGCCGTCTTGCGCACGCGATGCCCGGGCGCGAACGCTCGACGGCTCCACAGCCACAGCGCGCCAACCGCAATCAGCGCAACTCCGCTCATCAGCCGGTGGGTAAACTCGATGATGGTCTGAATCTGCGGCGCCGTCGGAACGACTTCGCCGTTGCACAACGGCCAGTGGCCGCCGCATCCGGCGCCCGATCCGCTGGCGCGCACATAGGCGCCCCAAAGCACCACCAGCACGTTCCACGCGAGCACACCCCAGGCGAATCGCGTGAAGCTTGCCCCGCGCGTTCCGGCCGGAGTTGCAATCGTGGCGGCCAAGCTTCAATGTAGCAAGCTTTGTTAGAATCGAGTCTCGGATTGTTGTCTGCGATGCGTTACACGCGAGATCCTCTGGCAGTGGCTCTTCTCTTCCTGTTTGCCGCGTCATCTCTCTCCGCGCAAAAGAAAAAGAAGCCGGGTTCGGACGACGAAGGCTACGTTCCCGTTGTGGCGCCGGATAGCAAGAGCAAGAAGAAAGACCAGGATCTGAACCAGACCTTGCCGCCACCCACGGAACTGCCGCTTACGATCGCGGCGGAAACGGACCGGCTGGCCTTTCATGTCTCGCCCTTATCCTCTCGCGGCCTGCTTTCGCAACAAACGCGCGATGCCCTGAAGGCGCTCCTCAAAGCCGATCACGGAACCATCGTCAAACTGCGCGCCTTTGTGGCCGGCTCCGGCGATCTGCGCCGCGTGGGCGAATTGGTGGGCGAAATCTTTACTGACAAACACCAGCCGTTGCCGGTCTTGACCGTCGTGCAAGTTGGTGCGCTCCCGCGGGAGGGCGCTCAGGTAGTGATCGAGAGCATCGAGGTCGACAAGAAAGTGGTCAACCCGAATGGCGTCGCGTTTCTCTCCGCCCAGCCAGCGGCTAGCGTCGCCGAATCGCTCGGCAAGCTCAAGAGCGTGCTGGCGTCTGCCGGAATCGAGGCTTCCGACGCGCTCATGGTGACCTGCTTCGTCAGCTCGCTCGACAGCCAGCGCGACGCCGGCACAAGCATGGCGGAAGCCTTCCCCCGCGCCGCGTTCGATTATGTGCAAATGCAGCGAGGGCCGGTTGCGCCAGCGGCGGCTTGCGAAGCCCGGGCCCGGCTTGCCAGGCCAACATCGTCGGTCGAGCCGCAAATCGCACTGGTATCCAGCCCGCAAGTCGTCTTCACTGGCACGCAGCTCGCTTTCGGCAGCAAGGATACCGATCTGAAGCTGGCCTTCGATCGCCTCGAAAAAGCTCTGGCGGCCAGAAACACGCGCCTGGATCAGGTGGTCGCATCGCACGTCTATCTGACAGCGGACGGGCTGGCTGGCCGGATGGTCGCCAAAGAGGCCGTACGCTTCGGCGCGCATTCTCCGGCAGGCACCATGCTGCCATTCGAGGGTCTTCCATCGCTCGATGCACCGCTGGGCATCGAGGTCATCGCTGTGCCGGATTCGTCGGCCGCACGCTGATGGCAAAACCGGCGACCGGCGGCGCATCCAGACCTGCGATCCGGCCGTTCGCGGCTCCAAGCCTGAGTCGACGAGCCCATCTCGTCTTTCGCGGAGCCCGGACGAGCAGCCATCCGACCTCGGACGCTTGCCGACCTCGGCCATTGGGGCGTCGCAGAGGTTGGAAGGAACCGTGTTGTTGATTGCGACGAAGGACGAAGAAGGACTGGCGCGTGATCTGCTAGTTGTAGAGCCGCTCGGGTCGCAGTACCAGTGGTTTCCAGCGTTGACCTGGTATAGGCGAGATAAAGATGTACGAAGTCCAGCCTCGCGCGGCTGCATCCCTGAGCCGGCTCGAACGCGTCGCTTGACAAGACTGTAACCCTAATCCTATCATGAAGTTTGCTCCTACCCTGGGGCGCGCCGGAGGAAAGCGGGGAAACCGTGATCAAGCTCGACATCATTAACGAAGTCGTAAACAAAACGGGAATTACAAAAACCAAGGCCGAAATGGCCGTGGAAACAGTTTTCGAAAGTATGAAGCGGGCTTTAGCGCACGGTGAACGCATTGAACTGCGCGGCTTTGGCATCTTCAACGTTCGCCCCCGGAAAACCGGCATCGGGCGCAATCCGCGCACGGGCGCCGAAGTGGCCATCCCTCCGGGTAAAGCGGTGCGCTTCAAGCCCGGCAAGGAGCTGCAGTCGCTGCAGTAGCGTAGGTTGTTGTGGTTCCACGCGCGACCAGCGATCTGCGAGCTGCATTCTCCTTTCCGCAAGACACCATTTCAACTGCCCGTTGGGCGGTGCACTGGCTGCTGCTCGGGTTAACACTTGTCACCACGACCATCGTGGGGGTGGTTCTGGCGCGCAGCTTCGAAACCAACCATCCGCTGGATCTGGATCAATACCTCAACGTGTTCAGCATTTTGCAGGCCCGGCCGGCGCTGCTTGCCGACGGCCTGGCGTTCTCTCTGACGTTAATGACGATCCTGCTGGCCCATGAGCTGGGGCACTATTTCGCTTGCAGATACTACGGGATCGATGCCAGCCTGCCTTACTTTCTGCCATTTCCTTCACCCATCGGGACGCTGGGGGCATTCATTCGCATCCGCTCGCCGATCTACACACGGCGTGCGCTGTTCGACGTCGGAATCGCGGGGCCCTTGGCCGGATTCGTCGTACTAGTACCGGCATTGGCCATCGGAATCGCCAGCTCCAAAGTGATTCCGGGCATCGCCAACCACGGCGATCTGATTTTCGGAACTCCCGCGATTCAGAGGTTCTTTGAATGGATTGTCTTTCCTGGGGTTCCGCCGGAGAATATCTCCCTGCATCCAGTGGCGCGGGGAGCCTGGGTAGGAATTCTGGCCACGGCGCTGAATCTGCTGCCGATCGGGCAACTGGATGGCGGGCACATCCTCTACGCCTTTATCGGGCAGAAGCACAAACTGCTATCGCGCGTGTTCGTGCTGGCGTTGGTGCCGCTTGGCATCTTCTATGCGCACACCTGGCTGCTTTGGGCGGCGCTGCTTTTCTTCTTTGGATTGCGCCATCCGGTGATCTACGATCTCTCACGCATGGACGGGAACCGGCTGATGCTGGGCTTGGCCGCGCTCGGAATTTTCCTGCTGACATTCACGCTCGTGCCGCTGCACTGAGCGTCCGGCGCTGCTGTGCAATTCTTTCACGCGTCTGTGTCAGAATGCCACTCCGAGTCGTTCTTGGGCGACGAGGAGAGCATGGACAAGAAAAGTCCGAAGATCAACAAACCACCAACGATAGCTCCTACCAGCATTACAACGTTCCCACCTTCTGGCGATTTGGATGGCAATTTGGGGGCCAGGGTCGCAATAGTTTTTGCGCCGCCGGTAATGGTGATAAAGTTGGCGTCATGATGAAGAAACATTCAGTCTTCGCCGCGGCCGCACTGGCCGCTTTGTTCGTTCTTTCCGTCCCCGTTTTCGCGGAGTTGCCGATTCCCGAGGGCCAGGTGGCCAAGGAACCTCCCGGCGGCGGCAAGGAACTGCCCGATCCCAACATGACGTACAAAGTGGTGTTTGACGTCGCTACCGCCGCTCCGAAGATCGACGAAGTGAACCCCATGCTCGAAGGCGTGACCCGTTTCGTCAATACGCTGGCTCAATACGGAGTGCCTGCCGACCACCGGAAGATCGCGGTGGTATTTCACCAGGGCGGCACGGACGTCGTGTTGAACAACGAAGCTTTTAAGGCACTCCACGGTCACGACAACCCGAACATCGCACTGATTCGGGAAATGAAGAAGGCCGGCGTCGACTTTCGCGTCTGCGGCCAGGCGCTGCTCGGACGCAAGATCGATCCTAAGACGGTCCAGCCTGAAATCGAAGTGGACCTCTGGGCCTTGACGACGATCGTCAATTTGGAGATGCGCGGATACGCGCATATCAGCGGGCGATGACCGCGCCCGAGCGGCCAGCCGGTGTAAACTACATGAGGATGCCGGTTTGAGCCGGCCGAATAACCGCACCGGCCCGTGGGCTGCGTGCATCAAAGGAAGAGCGCGAACGGCCTCGTTCGCCCCAAAGGAGATTTTGCATGAGCCAGACTGGTACGGCAGTGTCGCCTGTCACCTATACGATTGATCCCGCGCATTCCAGCGCGAGCTTCGCCATCCGGCATCTGATGATCGCGCACGTGCGCGGCGGATTCAGCGGCGTCAACGGAAGCATCGTCTTCGACGCGCAGAACCCGGCCAACTCGAAGGTCGACGCCAGCATCGACACCACGACGCTACTCACGCATGATGGGAAGCGCGACGCGCACATCAAGGGTGCGGATTTCTTCGACGTCGAAAAGTATCCCAAGATCACGTTCGTGTCGAAGAGCGTGTCGGCCAGCGGTCCTAACCACTGGAAAGTGACTGGCGATCTGACTCTGCGCGGCGTGACCAAGTCGACCACGCTGGATGTGGAAACGGCGCCGGCGGAATCGAAAGATCCTTGGGGCAATATGCGGAACGGCGCTTCGGCCACCACGACGATCAAGCGCAGCGACTTCGGCATGTCCTTCAATGCCCCGCTCGAAACCGGGGGCTTCATGCTGAGCGATGATGTGCAGATACAGCTCGACATCGAACTGATCAAGAAACAGTAGCAGCGCCGCCGGTCAGCTCCAGCATTTCGCGGATGGCCTGAATCACGAGTTCGGGCTCATCCAGATGGATCCAGTGCCCGCTCTTCGCCGCTATGACGTGTCTGCTTCGCGGAGAGCGGGCAATTAGTGCGCCGCGCTCGGCCAATTCGGCGGGCGAGGCCGTTGTGGCAGAAAGAATCGTCATCGGGATCCGGGCCGGGACTTCCAGTGAGGCGCCTTCCATCGCCGACGGAGGGAGCGCTTCCAAGTAGTCCGCGAGTCCCCGGAAGCTTGCGGGTAAACACCAATGTGCCCGGATCATCGGCCACACCTGCGGCGGCATTTTCCGGACCTCGCCGACGATCCGCGAAATGACACCTTCGCCCGGCCCGCTGGTCACTTTGGCGATCGTTTGTGGAACTCTTCTCCCCCCGTGCATCAGCAGCGCCAGCGAGAACCGAACCACGCCCAATCGCGCCAGCAAAGCTCCGCGCCGCGCCAGCATCGCTCCGCCGGCGATCATCCGGGCGCGCTGCGGCGTCAGATTCGCCCAGTCGGCGATGCACACAGGGTCCACCAGGACCAATCCCGCCACCTGATCCGGATAGCGCGCGGCATAAGCGCGGACCAGCAGGCCGCCGAAGGAATGCCCCACCAGAACGTGTGACGCCGATAGGTTCGCGGCGGTGAGCAGGGCGTTCAAGTCATCCACCATGTCCGACAGCGTTCGCGGCGAACTCGCCGGATCGCTCCAGCCGAGCGATGCCCGGTCGTAGGTGCAGGCTCGAGCAAACTGCGCCACTTCGTTTTGAACGACGGTCCAGTTGAGGCAGGTCGCCGAGATTCCGGACTCGAAGACCACCGCCCTGCCCTGCCCTTTCTCGAACAAGTGCAGGCACCGGCCTCCGATGTCGATTAGGCGGCCCAGCGGAGGGTAGCGGCGGCGATCCGCCGCGGTTCCTAGGGCCTGATAGAGAGCTCCGCACGCCAAGAGAATGGCGACGCACGCCAGGACAATCAGCAGAGTTTCCACCAGGCAGGCGACACGATTTTATCGCAGCGATGCTGGCTTACAGCATAGCAGTGAATGTTACTACAGGGATGCGACGCCGATCCCTTGGTTGAGACGTCCGCCAGCGTAGTGGTCAACGCAACGTCCGGGCCATAGTCCGAGATGACGACGGTACGGACCGAGACGCGATCGGTCCATGCGACGGAGTTTGTCGCGCCTTGGTACGATGGCGGAGATGGAGCGGATCGCTTCATTGGTCCGCGATTACATGCACGCGGAAGCCGATGCCGGCTATCCTTTGCTGCGAAGGATTCCGTCGACGCACGCGACCGCCTGCTTTGACTACCTCGAGAGCATCTCGCCGACCGAACGGGAGGAATTTCTCGACGCGCACGCGCGGGTTACCGCTCTGGGCTTTGTGCTTACACCGGCTACGCAGCAGGAGATTTTGCAACTGGTGGAGTCGAATCCGGGCATAGTCAAATACCGGAACGCGAAACAGCAGGGACCGTTTGCCATGGGCCTTCGTTACCAGAGCATTCGTATGGCAAAGGCGATGCTCAATGATGCGCAGTCAGTCGCGATGATGCGGCAAACGCGTTCGACGCTGGGCTACCTGCCGCGCGACGATGCCCCCGTGCCGCTGGTCAACGATCCGGATGTCACGAAGCTTCACCCGGCCAAGGCACCGCAGTTGAAGAAGCTGGTGAAGCCGCTCTTGCAGGGTTTCCTGGGCGCCAAGGAAGAGAAAATGCCCGGTGGCACGATGAAATACGACGGGGTTTTGGATCAAACTTCGGTGACGGTGCGTATCGATTACGCCGGGCGTGATGTGCAGATGATCTACTCGGTTTCGATTCCAGATACCGAGCGCAAGGTCGTAGTGGTTGGGACGACTTACGAACGTTTCTTCGGGATTAGTGGAACCGGATGGGACTACATAACCGAAGAGAACGCAGCTGCGTCCATCGGTCTCCTGCCGGAACTGCTGCGCCGCCTGGTGGTGCTCCGGAACGAGGTCGCGCGGCTGCTTTAGGTCCGGTTGATGGTTGTCCGCAGCCGTGCCGCATCCGCGGTCCAGCCGGGCCAGGATGTGTGTCCAGGACCGGATAAACCAGCCGGAGCACTTCCGCCCGATCCTGGTTTATCCGGCCCCGAGGTCTTCTACCGGCCGCCCCGTACTGGCGCTAGTTCTGGGTTGCCGGGACGTTCTTCTGGCGCGCCGCCTTTCTCGCCTGTTGGAGCTGTGCGAGCTTCTGCTGTTGGTCCGGCGTCAGGATCTGATAGACCTTGGCCATGGCCGAACTGCGGATCGCGGTGAGTTGCCCGATTTGGCTGCCTTCGGTATTGGAAAGCTGCTGGATCTGGGCTGCGTCATTCGCTTGGACCGCGGCCCGCAGCGCTTGCCGGGTCTGCGTCAATTGTTGCCGGACCGGCTGCGCCGATTGCCGCGCGTCCTGGAAGATGGACTTAGCTTGCGTCTTCTGGGCATCGGTGAGATTCAGGTAGTTGCCGAAGAAAGCCCCCATCCGTCCATGGCCGTGCTCGTGAAAGCGGGCCGGAGCCGTCTGTGCCGCAAAGAGGCTGGCTGCTCCCAAGGCGGCCACGGCGGTCCATGCGGCGATCTTGTGTCTGAAGAGTTTCATAAGTGGTTCTCCTACCCATAACGACGGGAGGCTGCGGCTAGGGTTTATCGTGGATGCGTAAAGCCGGGTAAAGCCTTGTAAGCCCCTGGCTACTTGATAATCCGGGCTACTTCGGATACAGTGTTTCAGAACGGAGGAGCGGAACGATGGCCTTTTGCGCAAGTTGCGGATCGCAGGTGGACGGAAGATTCTGCCCCAAGTGCGGCGCTCCGGCGGGCGGAGGCGCGGTCGGCGGGGGCATGAACCCGGGTCCCACTCCCGCACCAATGGCCTCCAGCGCCGGCATGACCGACAACATGGCGGGCGCGCTGTGTTATGTGTTCGGGCTGATCACCGGCATCCTGTTTCTGGTCCTGGCGCCCTACAACCAAAACCGCAACATCCGGTTCCACGCCTTTCAGTCCATCTTCTGGCATCTTGGCCTGATCGTGCTGTGGATCGTGCTGGCCATCGTCGCGATTGCGCTGCATGTGATTCCCGTGCTGGGCGCGCTGCTGAGCGCCGTGCTTTATTTCGTTCTGGGTATCGGCGGCTTCATCTCCTGGCTCTACCTGATGTTCAAGACCTACAACGGGGATAAGGTCGTCCTTCCCGTCGTCGGTCCGATCGCCGAAAAACAGGCCGGCGCATAGGACCAGGCACGCTCTAGGCCCTAGCTTGTAGTACGATTTAGTCTTAAGACTTTATGCAGGTAGAATTCGAGTCGCATGACGGCATCTGCACGCTCCGTCTCCAGGGGCGTTTCGCCACCGGGCGCGATACCAGCTATCTGCATGGCAAGGCAGACGAGTTGAAGGAGACGGGCTGCTCCAGAGTGCTGGTGGACCTTGCCGGAGTGGATTACATCGACTCGACCGGCATCGGGTTCCTGATTGGCATCTACAGCAGCGTGCTGAAGGTGGCCGACGGCCGCTTCGCCTTGGCCAACCTGAATCATCGTGTCAGGGAAGTAATGGATCTCACACGATTGTCTGAAGTGATCCCCATTTACGCGGATACGGCCGCCGCGCTGGCTGCCCTTCAGTCGGGTGGCAAGTCGGCGGTATCGCCGGGGCGCTGATCCCGCACCCTCACTTAATCGCTGGAAAATCAGCCATTTGAGGCGAACTTCGCCTGCCATCGGGGGTACTGCCCCCTTGACACACACGAGCTTGCCTCTACATACTAAACCTGCAACGGAAATCCGGGAATGGGTTGGTGGGCGCGGGCATGGGCTGCGCCACGAAGAGATCGGTGGATTTCTTTGTGGGGTGAAAACACTAGAGCCCTGACCTGTCGCGCCTAACTCCAGGATGTCGCATGACGGGCGCGACGTAGATTTTACGCAATGCATTGAGGAGGAGGGTTCAGTGAAGTTCTTTTCGCTCGTATCGATCGCCTTACTTGCCGCTACGATGGTTCCGGCACAGACCTCGGCGCCTAAGAAGACCACAGCGCACACCGCGCCGGCAGCCAAATCGCCGGTGGATAACGTGATCGAGTTGGTTAAGTCGGGCATGTCGGAAAACTTGATCATCAAGAGTCTGAAGAGGACCAACAAGCCCATCGATCTTTCCACAGCCGACATGGTGAAGCTGCGGGAAGCGGGAGTTTCCGACAACATTATCGGCGTCATGCTGGATCCAACGGCGAATCCCGTGCCAGCGGGATCGGCTTCGCCACAGCCCACTCCGATTTCGGTGGCGCCAGCGTCGGCGCCCGCACCGGCGGCACAACCAGCACCTGCGCCGGCACCGGAACCAGCGCCCGTGGCCTCCGCGCCTGCTCCCGCACCCAGCGGCCCGCCCACGCAGGCCGAGAAGAAGCGCGTGATCGTGGATGAGTTCGACTATTCGGCGGTGAAATCATCGGTGCAGGCAATTTTCAATACCCAGCAGGACATTGGCAAAGGCATTCGCGCGATGTTGATTAAGCGGCTGGCCGACGCCAACAAGTTAGTGGTCGTGGAACGCGCCAAAATCAACCAGCTGATGGCCGAGCAGGACCGCAACACCAGCAACCGCGTGAAGCAAGGCTCGGGCGCTCGCGTAGGCCAGATCTCCGGCGCCGATGCCGTGCTGGCGGGCGACATTATCATCTTCGGCCGCGACGACAAGAAGACCAACATCGGCGGCGGGGGATTCTCCCGTCTGGGGGGGTTCGGCGGTCTTCACATTAAGAAGGAAGAAGACAAGGCCGTGGTGGCCATCGACTATCGCCTGATCGATGCCGAAACCTCGGAAGTGATCGCGACCGGCGAAGCCCGCGGCGAGTCCTCTCGCAAGAGCAGCGGCATCGGCGGCTTCGGCGGGGCGTGGGGCGCGGGCGGAGGTGGCGGCGGGGTGGACATGACCAGCTCCAATTTCGGGTCGACCATCATCGGCGAGGCGACGCAGGATTGCGTCAACAAGCTGGCGGACATCCTGAGCCAACAGACCACCACCATGAAGAAGACCGTGCGTCCGGTGGAGGCCCGCGTGGCGGATGTGTCCGGAAGCACGCTGGTGATCACAGCCGGCTCCAATGACGGCGTCAACGTGGGCGACGTCTTCGAGGTTCTGAAAGTCATGCGCGAAGTGCGCGACCCGGTGACCAAGGAAGTGCTGGACACCATCACGCAAAAGTCCGGCGAGATGACCATCGTCAGCGTCCGCGAGAAAATCGCCACCGGCAACTACGCCGGCAGCGCGGCGGGCGTGGGCTTTATCGCGCGCAAGAAGCTTCCTGGAGGTCAGCAATGAAAATTCGAGGCGCAGTAGTCGTTCTTCTGGCTTCCACGGCAGTTGGCTCAGCCCAGACGAAGAAAGCCTTGTCGATCGACCCGTTCGATTATTCCGCGGTGATGACAGCGGTCCAATCGATCTTCGGCACGCAGGTCAACATCGGCCAGGGCATCCAGGCCATGCTGACGCAGCGCATCACGCAGGACGGCCGCTTCACCGTGGTGGAGCGCCGCAAGGTAAACCAGGTGATGCATGAGCAGGACTTCGATGCCAGCAACCGCGTGAAGCGCGGCACCGGCGCGCGCATCGGACAGATTCGGGGCGCGGACTTGACGCTGATGGGCGACATTGTCGTGTTCGGCCGCGATGACCGGCGTGTGGGTGGCGGAGCGGGCGGCGGCACGTTTGGAGCGGGCGCGGTCGTCGGAGGATACAAGGCAACCGGCAAGGCTGTTGTCGTTCTGGACTATCGCATCGTCGACGTGGAAACCAGCGAGGTGATCGCGAGCGGAGAAGCGCGGGGAGAATCGAAACGCACCAGCGCGGGCGGCGGCGCCGGTTTCTGGGTTCCGGGAGGGTTCGGCGGCGGCGGCGTCAACATGACTGCCTCGAACTTCGGCGAGACCATTATTGGTGAAGCCACGATGGACGCGGTTAACAAGCTGTCGGCCGACATCGCGGGCAAGGTCCTGCAAGGCGGCGCGAGCGACCGTACGCTGGATCTGGATGCGCTGGTTGCCGACGTCAGCGGCAGTACCATCACCATCAATGCCGGAGCCGCGGCCGGTCTCCAGACGGGACAGACCTTCACGGTCTATCACAAAGGCAAAGTGATTAAAGACCCGGCGACGGGCGAAGTGCTGGACGTGCAGACCACGCCCATCGGACAGATTACCATCACGATGGTTCGGGACAAGATCTCCATGGGCAATTACAACGGCTCGGCCACACCCGTGGTTGGCGACGTGGTGAGGAAATGAAGTACCTGCTGGCTGCGGCCCTGCTTGCGGCAAGCCTGACGGCGCAGGAGCAGAGCAAGCCGCCGGCTCCCGCGCCGGAATCGCCGGCTCTGCGGGAAGTCCGGCATCAATTCGACTTTGCCGCCACGCGCGCGGCGGCCTATATCCACTCGGCGGATTCCATTGAAGCCAACCTGGCGGAAGATGGTGCGGTGTTGCACCCGCGCATCGCCGTGCTGCGGCTCCGCATTGTTGCGGCATTGAACGAAGCCCGGGCGGCGATCAACGAGCGCGACTTCGCCGCCGCGCGGGATGCGATCGGACGGGCTGAAGCGCTGATAGACCGCTTCGCGCGCGAAATCGGAGGTTGAACCCATGCGGCTGGTCATGGCTTTCGTGTTCTGTGCGGCGGCATTCGCGCAAGCGCCGGTTCCGGGGTCCGCGGGCGCGACAGGAGCGCCCAACTGGCGCGGCACGTTTCGCGGTCTGATGAATCGCCGTTCGGGAAACGTGAATGCGCGCGACCTGCAAATGCTTCAGACTCAGTTGGCCCTGGCTGGCCAGTACTGTGTGGGTCTCACTCCGGGCGATTATGAGGCCAACCGCGCGATGGTGCGTCAGATGATGGCGTACCTGGCCACGATCCAGGTGGCATCGGGCGATGAGCAGATGAACACGTCGCTCCGCCAGCTCCGGGGCTCCTTGGCTTCGTTCCCTTGCGCCTACGCACTTCCACCCGGTGCGCCTCCGCCCGGACCCGCCGCTGCCCCGCCCCCGCGCGCCGCTGGTGAACCACCGTTTTCGCTCGAGGCACCCGAGCTCAGGGACGTTTCAGCGGCCGATCGGCAGACCGTGAATGAGCTAAAGGAGCGCTACGCCGGTGTCGCCTCGCGGGCGGCGTCGGCCTGGAAAAACGCCGAGACCATCCGGCTGGGCCTGGTGGCGAAGGGCATGTCGCTCAACGCGGATACACAGGCTTCGGTGAATCACCTGAAGCTGTTCCTGGACCAAGCGACGGATGCGCTCAATCAGCATGACTGGACCGAAGCCGGCGCTGCGCTGGACCGCTGCGACTACGCGACGCAGAAGGTGAACAAGACGGTCGGCAACTGAAAACGCCGCGGGTTCACACCACCAGCGTTTCAGGCTCCAGAACAACAGCCAGCGAGTTGGAAGCATTACGTTGCGCCATCTTTCGTGTTTGTCCGGGTAAGACCGCCCCAGTGTCCACTTCTTTGATCTGGCTGGGGGGAATGTTCTCGACAGCGACGGCTTGGTCGATGGAAACAGCAAAGACCTTGCCGGGCGTGGTAATCACCATTGCCAACTCTTTCACCGTTTCCCGCATGAGCTGTTTGATTTGCTCGAAGAGAGACACCATCTCCCGCAGCTCTCTGTTCCGAGCTTGCTCAACCACGCCATGCGCTTCTTCGCACTTCCCCGCCTTCACCAGCCCGGTGGCAGACAACGCGACTGCATGGATGGTCCGGTGGGGCGCCTCAAACTTCCGCAGCAACGCAGCAATCCAGGGCGATCCGGACCGGTAGGAGTCGTACCACTTGCCGAAGGCGCACTTGTGCGGGTCCGTTGCGAGGCGAAACTCGTCGCCTTCCAGAACGCAACGATCCAGTTCCTTAAGCCAGTTGCGGTGATCCTGCTCGCGCTGGTTCATTAGCTGATAGAAGGCGTCGAGTTCTTCCGGGACCGATGGCCAACCGAAGTGCTTGCGAATGTCGATCAGCGGTATGACGCAGCCGCGCAGATTGATGACGCCTCGGTCTTGCGGGCGGCGCAGCGGAACAGCCGTTACTTCCGGCATGCTCGTCAGCTCACGCACGTAGGACGCGGGCACGGCGAATTCACGCCGGTACGCCTCTACGATCACCCACGTATTTGTATAGGACCGCTGAGAGGACACCTCAAAAACCTCTCTAACTTCTTATCGGCCGAGGAGGGCAATATTGCATCGCGATCCGACATTATTTCTTCGGCGGGTACTTCTCCGTCGACTTGCGCACCATGTCGTCAATCTTGCCGGCGATCTTGGTGGCGTCTTCCTTCTCTTCGGTCGCGATCGTCCGCCAGACCAGCGAGCGTGTGATGGGGTCGCGCAGGTTGATCACCAGTGTGCCTGCCGTGTAGGGCACACGCACGACTCGCGTCCCGAGACCCCGCCAACCCGCGGGGTAGCGTTCGATCTCTCGCCGGCGGGTCGCACCGAGCGAATAGCGGACGTTCAGGTCGGCCGGGCCGGTGGTGACCATTGTGAGTCCTCGGGCAGCGAAATATCTGAGAATATCGGCTTCGATTTGCTTCTTGACCAACTCGCTGTTGAGCGCCGGATCCCGGCTGTTCAATTGCCCGCCGCGGATGGCGAAGGTGTGGTACCTGGTGAAATCGGCCGCGCTGTCAAACTCTACGGTCACCTTCTGGGCCAGTGCCGAGCAAACCACCACCAGACCAAGTATCAATCTCTTCATTGAATGCGAGCATACCACGAGGTTTTTTCGAGAGATGCACACCCGCAGCCACACAATACCGTTACACGTCCATGGACTCGACACAAAGGCCAAAGCTCAAATTTCTGCATTCTGTAATCACCTTGAATAGTCTCAAACTTGATGTCTTCCGCCGCCTTTCGACAGAAGAGTTGAAGTCCTCGCTTGCTCCGGGCCAGCTTGGCTCGTTGAAGGCCCGAAGCGACGGCACTGTACTTGATGGTCATCACCGGCTCACCATTCTTGCCGAACGCGGGGAGAATATCAACGCGCTTCGGCGGGAGATAATAGAAAAAGACCGATGAGGACCGACTTGTTCTGGATACAGGGCCCCTGGCTTGGACGCTTGGCCATCACCGGGCGCCCGCGAGGCGGAGACTGGTTGGAGGACGAGATCGCCGCTTTGCGTCAAGCTGGAATTGATTACATCGTCTCTCTTCTGGAAGCTCCCGAGGTAGATCAATTCCAGCTTGGGCAAGAACGCGGACTTGCCCTCTCAAAAAGCGTCCAGTTCATCGCCTTCCCTATTCCAGACCGGGGAGTTCCAGCGGCCACGGCGGACGCGCTCTCTCTGTTTAACCGCCTTGCAACGGCTTTGAACGAAGGCAAGAACGTCGTAGTGCATTGCCGTCAAGGCATCGGCCGCTCCGGACTAGTAACTGCCGGTTTACTGGTGGGGTCTGGGGTACCGGTAGAGAAAGCGATCGAAATAGTAAGCGCTGCCCGCGGACAGGCCATTCCAGAAACTCCGACTCAGCTTGAGTGGCTCAAACACCTGCCGTCTGAACTCTTGGTTACGGCTTCTTGAGTGCGTTTTGCCATACTTAGTCCGGTTATCCTAGTTTCATGAAACAGCTCGCGCTCGAAGCGCTGGATTCGGCCCTGCGGCCCGGCGTCACTTACGCAGACGTCCGCGCCATCGAATCCCGAGAACGCGAACTGGCCACCAAGAACGGGAAGCCAGGTCAGGTCTCAGCCGCTGAATCCGCCGGCGTCGGCATTCGAGTCCTCGCCGACGGCTGTTGGGGATTCGCCGCCACCGACGATCTCACCGCAAACGGCGTCAAGGCGGCCGCGGCGTTGGCGGTCGAAATCGCGAAGTCCAGCGCGCTCGCCAAGAAGCAGGGCGTCGTTCTGGCGCCGGAAGACAAGTACGAAGCCACTTGGGTCTCGCCCTGCCAGATCGATCCTTTCTCGGTCAGCGTCGAAGAACAGCTCGGCCTGCTGACGGCAGTCGACAACGAAATCCGCCGCAGGTCTGGCATCACGCTCGCGCAAACCTCGATGGTCTTCCACCGCACTCGTCAGATCTTCGTTTCTTCAATCGGCAGCGTCATCGATCAGACCCGCACCTTCAGCGGCGCTGGTTTCGAAGCCTACAGCTTCAAAGACGACCAGATCCAGAAGCGGTCCTATCCGAATTCGTTCGGCGGCCAACACCAGCTCAGGGGCTACGAGTTGGTTCGTGAATTGGCCCTATTGGATCATGCGCCGCGCGTGGCTGAAGAAGCGGTCGCGCTGCACTCCGCTGACCAGTGTCCGGAAGGCCGCTTCGATTTGATCGTGGACGGCAGCCAGCTCGGGTTGCAAGTGCACGAATCCATCGGCCATCCTATTGAGCTCGACCGCGTGCTCGGCTCTGAAGCCAACTACGCGGGCATGAGCTTTCTGACGCTGGATAAACTGAACCACTTGCGCTATGGCTCGGAGTTGGTGAATGCGGTGTGCGATGCGCGACTGGCCCACGGTCCCGGCATGGGCACCTTCGCGTTCGACGACGAAGGCGTGCCGGCGCAATCCACCGACATCATCCGCAACGGACAGTTCGTGGGCTACATGACTTCGCGCGAAACCGCCGCCGCGATCGGGCAAAAGCGCTCCAACGGAACGATGCGCGCTACAGGCTGGTCACGACTCCCGCTGATCCGCATGACCAATGTCAGCCTGCAGCCCGGCGAACAAACGCTGGAGGAGGTATTCGCGGGCGTCGACCATGCCATCTATATGGAGACCAACCGCAGTTGGTCCATCGACGACAAGCGGTACAATTTCCAGTTCGGCTGCGAGATCGGCTGGGAGATCCGCAAAGGCAAACGCATCCGCATGCTGCGCAATCCCACCTACAGCGGGATCACCACCGAATTCTGGAACGCATGCACCGCCGTGGCCAACCGCGACCACTGGGTGCTGTGGGGCGTTCCGAATTGCGGCAAGGGACAGCCGGAACAAGTAATCGGCACGGGCCATGGGGCCAGCCCGGCGCGGTTTCACGACATCAAAGTAGGGGCTGCATATGCCGGTTGAGGCGCCCGACCGGGCCATGTTGACCGAACAGCAGGGCCGCGAATTGTTCGCCGCCGTGGAGCGCGCAGCCAAGTCACGCGGCGTGACCGAAGTGGAAGCGCTTCTGGGTGCGCATCGTTCGGCGCTGACCCGATTCGCCAACAACTCCATTCATCAAAACGTCTCCGAGCAGGCACAGTGGCTTTCCATCCGCGCCGTGGTGGATCATAAGACCGCCCGCGCCACCACCAACCGCTTCGATGCCGATTCCATCACCGCCGCCGTTGACCAGGCCATCGCGTTGGCTCGGTCTGCCGCGGCCGATGACGAGCTGTTGCCCCTGCCAGAGCCCTCCCCAGTTGAAAAATCCGATCGCTTCGACGCTGCTACCGCCGGCGCGACGCCCGAACAGCGCGCGCGAGCCGTAGCGGAGGCCATCCGACTGGTGGAGAGCGCCGGGCAGACCGCGGCCGGCATCTATTCCACAGGTCAAAGCGTCGAGGCAATCTTCAATTCCCGGGGCGTCGCTGCGTGGTACGCCGAGACGATGGCGCAGTTTTCCATCACCACGATGGCCGCGGACAGCTCCGGCTGGGCCAAAGCATCGGCCGTTTCCCGTGGCGAGATCGATCCAGTGACGTTAGCGCGCCAGGCCAGCGACAAGGCGCGCCTTTCGCACAGTCCGCGCGAGATCGCACCCGGCCGCTACGTGGTCGTGCTGGAACCGGCCGCCGTCCTGGACCTGGTTGGCCAGATGTTCGGCGACTTCAGCGCCACCGCCATGCAGGATCAGCGCAGCTTCCTGACGGACCGCCTGGGCACGCAACTCTTCGGCAGCAACATTAGCATCTCGGATGATGTCCACCATCCGCTGCAGGCCGGCGTGCCGTTCGATGGCGAAGGCGTACGGCGTCGCAGGCTGGACTTGGTGAGTGCGGGTGTTCCCCGCGAGTTGGCCTACTCCCGCGGGAGCGCGAAGCGTGCTGGAGTTGAACCTACCGGCCATGGCTTCCCGCTGCCCAACGAAGTGGGTGAAGCACCGCTCAACATCGTGATCGCCGGCGGCGATACGCCGGTAGAGCGAATGATCGCGTCCACCAATCGCGGCATTCTGGTAACCCGGCTCTGGTACATCCGCGAAGTGGACCCTTTCGAGAAAATCATGACCGGGATGACGCGCGATGGCACGTTTCTGATCGAAAACGGCCGCGTCACCAGCGGCCTCAAGAATTTTCGCTTCAACCAAGGCATCATCGAGCTGCTGAACAACGTGGAGGCGCTGTCGCCGGCCGTCCGCACATCCGGCGAAGAGGCCTTCGATATGGTGGTGCCCGCCATGAAGGTGCGCGATTTTAACTTCACGGAAGTGACACGATTCTAGCCAACCGGTTGTAAGATAAAGGCAGCGGAGGATTTTTGCATCACCACGGCCATCAGCCCGCTACCGGCAAAGTCCTGGGGTGGTCTTTCCTGGCGACGTTGGTTTTTGTCGTCATCGAGGCGATTGCCGGGTTCCGTTCCGGCAGCCTGGCTCTGGTTTCCGACGCCGGGCACAATCTGACCGATGCGCTGTCGTTGGTGCTAGCCGCTATCGGGTTTTATCTCCAGTCCAAGCCCGCCGATAGCATCAAAACTTACGGCTATCACCGCGCGGGGGTGCTGACAGCCTTCGTGAACGCCATCACGCTGGTGGGCATCGCCGTCTTCATCTTCTATGAAGCCTGGCAGCGCTTCCTGCATCCGCGGCACGTCGAAGAATGGGTCATGCTGTGGGTCGCAGTGGCGGCTCTCGTCTTGAATGGCGCGATCATGTGGGGGCTGCACCGGGAAAAGGACCGCGACATCAATGTCCGCGCGGCTTTCGTGCACATGCTGGGCGACGCCGTGAGCTCCGTGGGCATCATCGCCGGCGCGGTGGCCATCCATTTCACCGGTCTGGACGTGATCGATCCCGTGCTGTCGGTCCTGATCGGTATTCTGATCGTTTGGACGGCCTGGGACATCATTCAGGAATCGCTCAACGTGCTGCTAGAGGGGCTGCCGCGTGGCATGGAACTGAGCGAAGTGACGGCTGCGTTGCGGCGGCTGGACGGCGTAATCGACGTCCACGACCTGCACATCTGGAGCCTGGGATCCAGTGCCCACGCGCTAAGCTGCCACGTGCTCATCGAGGACATGCCACCGTCGGAAAGCAACGCAATCTTGCAGCGGATCAACGATTTGCTCTGTAAGTTCGACGTCCGCCACACCACCGTTCAGTTTGAGCACACCAAGTGCGCACTGTCCGATGCACCCTGCTCGATTCTGGTCAGCTCTCAGCAACACGAACACGAGCACTAACCCATAAGGAGAACCTATGGCTGCACCTCCTCCCTTACCGCCCGGTGGCGCCGCACCTGCGAAGAAGACAAACCTCCTGCTTTGGGTTCTGATCGGCGTCGGTGTAGTATTCGTACTGTTCATTGTCGGCCTGATGGCCGCCAGTTTGTTTGTCGCGCATAAAGTCAAGCAGGCCAGTGTAGACGGCAATGGGATTGTATTTAACTCGCGGGACGGTACGGTACAGATTGGAGGCCGAGCTAAAATCCCAGCGTGGGTGCCGGACTATCCCGGATCCAACCCGCGGGGCACCTTCACCGCGAGCGGCAAGGACGGTGGTGGGGGAATTTTCGCGTTCACTACCAACGACTCGCCCGACAAGGTTTACCAGTATTATCAGGACCAGTTTCAATCGTCGGGGCTGAAGGTGAACGCTATCCCGCAAACCCATATGCTGGTGGCCAAGGACGAATCCAACCGGCACAACATCACTGTGATGATCGGCGACAAGGTAAGCCCGACTTCGGTGACGGTCACTTACGGAACGAACAAATAGCCAGCCATTCTTCGGCGTGCGCGCGATCGGGGTCAAGATCGCTGATCACTGCCACTGAGTCCGCGCCAGCTTCGAAGACGGCGCGGGCAGTCTCACGTGTAATCCCGCCGATGGCCACTAGCGGCTTTTTCGTGAGCGGCCGCAAGGCCCGCAGCCCCTCCAAGCCAACCACAGGGTCAGGGTTCTCTTTCGATTTGGTTGGAAAAATCGGGCCGATAGCGAGGTAATCCACCGGCTCGCGATCGCCCGCGCGGAGCTGCTGTTCGTTGTGCGTCGAAAAGCCGATGATGCTGCCTGGCGGCATGATGCGGCGGGCGTCGGCGGGGGCGAGGTCGTCCTGGCCGAGATGGAGCGCGGCGTTCAACAGCATCGCCATGTCCGCTCGGTCGTTCATGACAAAGAGCGCATTCGCGGCGCGGCATAGTACCGCGATACGGGAAGCCTCTGCAAACACCCGGCGAGAGAAAAGACCTTTGTGGCGGAACTGGAGGATGCCAGCGCCTGCTTCGAGCACGGCTTCGGCTGCGGATGTCGCGGTGACGCCACGGCGGGCCAGCAGTTCGGTATCGAGGACCGGATAGAACGCCGGCAGCTTCATTGGGCGAGCGCCATCGCGCCGTAGAGTACACTGTCGTCGCCCAGCGCCGCGGGGACGACGTCAACGCGCGCGCGCGACCAGTCCGTAATCTGGCGCGACAGTTCCGCTCGCAGCGGGATGAACAGTGTGTCGCCGGCTTTGCTGATGCCCCCGCCGATCACAATGCGCGCCGGGTTCAACAGCATGATCGCGGCTTTGAGGCCCATCGCGAGATCGACTACATAGCGCTCGACGAACCCAGGATCGCGCATCAGTTCGCTGGCAGGGCGGTTGTGATCGCGCTCCAACCATAGGCCGCAACACATCCGTTCCAAACAGCCGCGCGACCCGCAAAGACACTCGGGACCGCCGGGCCGGACGGTGAGATGTCCGATTTCGCCTGCGTAGGAATCGGCGCCGCGATAGACCTCATTGCCGCTGGCGATGATGCCGCCCCCGATTCCTGTGGACAAGGTCACGTAGAACAGCGGGCGAGAGCCGCGGCCGGCACCGAAGAGCGCTTCGCCCAGCGCGCCAACGTTGGCGTCGTTGTCGATCACCGGCAGTACGCCAAGCAGCTTTTCAAGGTCATGCGGCAAGTCGAAATTGGCCCACCCGGGGACGTGGGTAGATAGCGTGATGCGCTGCTCCGCGAAGTTCACCGGGCCCCCGAAACCGATTCCGCAGCGGTCGAAGCGATAGCGCGGCTTCCAGGCCTCGACGATCGACCGGATGTTTTCGAGCATCCAGCCGCGGCCGCCGATGCGGTCCGTGGCGCGCGACTCGCGCTCGAGCATGCGCTCTCCCTCGAACACGGCCATGCCGAACTGAGTGCCGCCGATGTCGATGGCCAGGGTGCTCAAGCGGGGAAAAGCGAGGAGAACAACTCGTCACGGCAGAGATAGTTGGGAACAATGTAATCCGCGCCGACGCCGATCAGACGCTGGCGTTTCCACTCATCGACGCGCGTACAGGCGGGCTCCTCGCTGGCGACTCCAACGGCCACCCCGCCGACGTTCTTGACCTCCTCAATTTCGACGTAGCCGTCGCCGAAGCCCAAAAACTGGTGGCCCCGAAATTCAGCCGACGAGAGAATGCGCTGGATCAGAATCGCCTTAGAAAAACTTTTGTAGTCGTCGAGGGCGCCGTAGACGCCGCCGTCGAAATATTTCGTGACTCCGAGCAGCCGCGCTTCTTCCTTCATGTAGATCTCGTCGGTGCCGCTCGCCAGATACATCTTCAGGCCGCGATCCTTCAGGCGTTCCAGCAATTCACGCGAGCCGGGAACCAGAAAGTCCTCCGGATCGGCCTGACCGTTTTGCAGGGACTGAACGCGGCTCTCGATCTTCTGCCACAACAGATCCAAGTACATTTTCTTGTATTCGAGCGGCTCGAGGGGCTGCCCGCCGCGCGCGGCCACAGCATCGGCGAAGGCCATCATCTGATAGATGGTTTCTTTGCCGGTAAGTTTCCAGACAAACTCTTCCACCACGGCCCGCAGCTCGTCTTCGCTTTCGCCGGTCTTCAAGCCGAGCAGGATCTCGACCATCATCGGCACCATCACATTCATCCAACCCGAACGAATCAAGGAAAGCGTTCCGTCGAAGTCAAACAGCACGACCCGGGCGTCGCGGGCCGACGCGCCCGGCGTTATGTTTTCAAGCATTCCATTCCATCCTAACGTTTCGGTGAAATATTTTGCCAGAGGTTAGTGGCGAACCACGAGCGCCGTGCCGAGCCACACTCCCAGATACCCGAGCGCGACGCTGCCGGTCACATAGAACAATCCCAACCAGCGCGCGCCTTCGCGGAAGGCCTGAAAGGTCTCGTACTCGAAGCTGGAGAAGGTCGTGTAGCCGCCCAACACCCCAACGACGAGGAACAGGCGCCAGTTGGGATGCGGCTGCCAGCGCTCAGTGAGCAGTGTCATCAGGACGCCGATCAAGAACGAACCGGTGACGTTAATCAGGAACGTGCCGAGCGGGAATCGGCCGCCGTATTTGGCCATAATCCAGCCGCCGGCGAGGTAGCGGGCTAATCCGCCCAGACCGGCGCCGGCAAGGACCACGAGATATTTGTCCACGCGCGCTCGTCTCCTTCAACCGAATTTGTGGCTCGCGAAGGGGAAGCGCCAATACACCCACAGCGACGCCACTGTAGGAGTCATTGGCCGGCCGTGCGGACGGCGTAGAGCGGACTCCACCGCTTACTGCTCTCTCCACTATACGATGCGGCCTCTAGACCGTCCAAATTCGACAAATGGCACGCGCGCGTGCGTTCAGAGCATTTGCGGGCGGGCCGTTTGCAGTATCTTCGCGATCCAATCGGCGTGCGGAGTGCGGGCGGCCGCCAGTGCTTTCACTTCGCGGTCCACGTCGTATTCGACGCGGCGAATGGTGGGCCTGGAATCGTCCAGCAGCAGGTAGGATGCGCGCGGGTCTCCATCGTAGGACAGGCTCACGCTGCCGCTGTTGATGACGGTTATGCCCGGCGTGTTGCGAATGAAAGGATGATGAATGTGGCCGTAGACAGCGATGGGCTGGCCGAGCGGCGAGTAGATGGGCTCAAGCTCGGCATCGTCGGCGTCGGCCGCGGGAGATCGCCAGACGCTTTCGGGACTCGCGTGCACCAGCGCTAGGGGGCCGTGTGTTTGCCGCATGGGCAGGCAGGCCAGCCAGGCGAGCCGTTCCAAGCCCAGTTCGCCACGGACGGCATCGGCCATTTCCGCGACAGCATCCCACATGGATTGCAATTGCGGCGTGTGACTGGCGAACTCGGTCAGAGATTGCGGCAGGGGGAGCATTTCGTCGGTGTTGCCGAGTACTCCCGGCCAGCCGAGGTCGCGGACGTGGTCGATGATGTGAGCTGGGCTGGAGCCGCCGTGAGCGAGGTCGCCTCCGTGGAGGATCAAGTCAGGCGAGGTCAGTTCGAGATCCGCCAGGACGGCGTCGAAGGCGGTGCGGTTGCCGTGAATGTCGGAGACGATGGCGATCCGCATCAGGCCTTTCCTGCCGGTTGAGACAATTGCTGCAGTGCCCAGCGGGCGTGCTCGGCAATCATATCATTTGAGTTTCGGGCGAGCGTCTTAAGCGGCTCGCGGAATTTTTCGTCCTTACTGTTGCCCATGGCGATGGCGACATTGCGGAGGAAGCCGGCGTGTTTGGCGCGCTGAATGGGGCTGCTTCGAAAGGTCTCGGCGAAGCTCTCCCCGTCGATTGCTGCCAGTGCCTCGAGCGAGGTGTACTGGCGCGATTCGAACGCTGGGTCATTCGTAACCGGCGCATCCCGATTCCAGGGGCAGACGTCCTGGCAGATGTCGCAGCCGAAAATGTTGTGGCCAATACCCGCGCGCATGTCTTCGGGCACGGAGCCGTGCAGTTCGATGGTGAAGTACGAAACGCAGCGGCGGGCGTCGAGTTCGTAGCCTTCAGGCGCGATGGCCTGGGTCGGGCAGGCGTCGATGCAGCGCGTGCAGGTGCCGCAGCGGTCGGGCGGCGGCGCATCCGGTGCGATTTCAAGCGAAGTCAGGATTTCGCCCAGGAAGAACCACGAGCCCTGGTCCTGGTTGATGAGGCACGTATTCTTGCCGATCCAGCCGAGGCCGGCCTGGCGCGCATAGGAACGCTCGAGCAGCGGCGCGGTATCGACGCAAATTTTGTAGTCAGCGCCTGCAGGAAGCTTCTCAACCAGATTTTCGAGTCCGCGGCGGACGACGTCGTGGTAGTCCGCGCCCCAGGCGTAGCGCGAGATGGAACCGTAAGCTGCTGCCGCGGGTTGGTCCGAATTGTACAGCTTGCCGACGCAGATGATAGACCGAGCCGTCGGCAGTAGCAGCTTGGGATCTGTGCGAATCGTGGCGCGGCGGTCCGTCAGGTAGCCCATGGCACCGGCCATTCCGCGCGCGACCCAATCGAGATAGCGGCGGCCGTCCTCGGCAAGCGGCTCGGCGCGGGCGATTCCGGCGAGTTCAAAGCCGCACTCGCGGGCCAGGCGCCTAATCTCATCCGCCCTCACGATCCCATCATATACACTGGTTGTTTACTCATGAAACTGAATAGCTACACCATCACGCAGGGCAAGGACCGCGCGCCTGCGCGCGCGTTCCTGAAGGCCATCGGACTCACCGACGAGGACATGAAGAAGCCGATCATCGGGATCGCCAACACCTGGATCGGCACGATGCCGTGCAACTTCAAGTTGCGCGAGCTGGCGCAGGACGTCGCGCAGGGTATTCGCGATGCGGGCGGCACGCCCATGGAGTACAACACCATCGCGATCAGCGACGGCATCACCATGGGTACGCAGGGCATGAAGGCGTCGCTGGTGAGCCGCGACATCATCGCGGATTCCATCGAGCTGGTGGCGCGAGGGCATATGTTCGACGGCATCGTCGCGCTGGTGGCCTGCGACAAGACCATACCGGGCGCGGCCATGGCGCTACTGCGGCTGAATACGCCGGGACTCATTCTGTACGGGGGATCGATTCTGCCGGGCCATCACAAGGGCCGCGATCTGACCATCCAAGACGTCTACGAAGCGCTGGGAGCGAACGCCACCGGCAAAATGTCGGATGAGGAATTGCTCGAAATCGAGAACTCGGCGTGTCCCGGCGCCGGAGCGTGCGGGGGCCAGTTCACGGCGAACACCATGGCCACGGTGATGGAACTGATTGGCCTCTCGCCGCTCGGCACGGCTGCGGTTCCTCAAGTGGACGCGCGCAAGCACGGCGTGGCGGCGCGTTGCGGGCGGTTGGTCCTGGATCTGGTGAAGAACAACCTCAAACCGCGCGATATCGTGACGCGCAAAGCGATCGAAAACGCCATCGCGTCGGTGGCGACGACGGGCGGCTCGACCAACGCTGTACTGCATCTGCTGGCAATGGCACGCGAGGCTGGTGTACCGCTGGGCATCGACGATTTTCAGACCATCAGCGAGCGCACACCCCTGTTGGTGGACTTGAAGCCGGCGGGAAAGTTCGTCGCGGTCGATGTGGACAAGGCAGGCGGGATTCCGGTGATCGCGCAGCGGCTGGTGGAAGGCGGTTATGTGGATGGCTCGGCGATGACGGTAACGGGCCGAACGCTGGCTCAGGAAGCAGCGGAAGCGAAGGAGACGCCGGGCCAGGAGGTGATTCATCCGCTCGCCAAGCCGATCAAAAAGTCGGGCGGGCTGGTGATCTTGCGCGGGTCCCTGGCGCCTGACGGTTGCGTGATCAAAGTGACCGGAATCGAGCGCAGCGAGCAGCGCGGTCCGGCGCGCGTCTTCAATTCCGAAGAAGAGGCGAACCAGGCCGTGCTAGACGGCAAGATCAAGCCCGGCGACATCATGGTGATTCGCTACGAAGGTCCGCGAGGGGGTCCGGGCATGCGCGAGATGCTGAACGTAACAAGCAAAATCGTGGGCGCGGGGCTTTCCGAAAGCGTCGCGCTATTGACCGACGGGCGGTTCAGCGGGGCGACGCGCGGGTTCTGCGTCGGCCATGTCGCGCCGGAAGCCGCCGTGGGCGGTCCGATCGCCGCGGTCGAGGAAGGTGACACCATCTTCATCGACATCGCGAACCGGAAAATCAACCTGGAAGTACCGCCGGATGTAGTGGCGGACCGGCTCAAGAAATGGAAAACGCCCGAGCCGCGTTACCGCTCGGGCGTCTTCGCCAAATACGTTGCGTTGGTGGGATCAGCGGCGGAAGGCGCGTTAACTACGCCAGCTTAACAGGACTCCGCGTCATTCCGACGCCATGAAAGCACTCAAGGAAGCGATCCGATTCGTGTGCAAGATTCTCGGCGGGTTGGCGGGAGGCGTCTTATTCTTAGCTCCGTTTACGAACGCCGGATTGCTGGCGATGACCGCTTCCGTGGTGGTTGGCCTCATATGCTTTGCCGGCTATCTGTGGTCCGAGCCTGACGAGCCACCGAGCGACAGCGACTTATCGTAAATGGAAAACGCCCGAGCCGCGTTACCGCTCGGGCGTCTTCGCCAAGTAAGTTGCGTTGGTAGGATCGGCGTCGGAAGGCGCTCTGACGACGCCAGCGTAGCGAACGCACACCCAGATCAGCCAGGTGGTCCGTTGTAGGACCCGCCCTCGACGGCGCCCGTCCTGAGATCAACCGAGAACGGGTAATAACAATTGTCAATCGGGCTCCATGCTTCGCCATTCAACTTATCGTTCTCGATTCTAATATCTTGCATTCCGTCCCAGGAGATGCGCCGAGTTCGCCATGCCAATCCGGTGCGATCCCGTGCCTCGAAATGAATGCCAGCGCTGCTAATAACAAAGAGACCCAGTGATGGGATCACCAGCGCTAGATCGATGTCGCCGCCAAAGACCGTCAATAGTCGACGCTCTTCCGGATTGATCACGTACGCTTCACCACCTGCGATCACAATCAGGGACGTGCCGTCGAGATGCGGTAGGACCGCGTTGTAGCCTGCAAGCCCGGGCTGGAAATTGCCGACCCAAGCTTGTGGCGTGTCCGGGAAGAATTCGACGACCAATCCCTCCCGGTGCGTGCCGCGGCCCGTCTTGCTGAACTGTTCCGGCCAAGACCCAGCACCTGGCAATCCGGGAAGGATTCGAAATCGGTCCATGATAAATGGCCAAAATGGAAAGCGCCCGAGCCGCGTTACAGCTCGGGCGTCTTCGCCAAATACGTTGCGTTGGTAGGATCGGCGTCGGAAGGCGCGCTTACTACGCCAGCTTAGATGCCGGCGTGGCCACGTAAGTATCCAGCATCTTCTGCAGGTCGGTCTTGCCGCAGGCGCCGACCTTTTGTTCCACTACCTGGCCGCCCTTGAACAGCAGCATGGTGGGGATGCCGCGGATGTTGTAGCGCATGCTCGTGGCGCCGTTTTCGTCCACGTTCAGCTTGCCCACCTTAACGCGGCCGTTGTAAGCCTCGGCGATGGCGTCCACGGTCGGGCTCATCATGCGGCACGGGCCGCACCATTCCGCCCAGAAGTCTACCAGGACGGGAGTGTCGGAGTTCAGGACGTCCGCTTCCCAATTCGCGTCTGTGAAAGTCAGTGTGTTCGCACCAGCCATATTCTTTGTAACTCTCTCCCCACAATAGATGTTTTACCGGCACAAAAGATTCAACGCGACAGCAGCCGCCGGTAGAGGGCTACGTACTCTCCAGCCGAGGCGCTCCAGGAGAAATCCTTCTCCATGCCCCGGCGCATCCTGCGGACCCACGAATCCAGGTCTTCGAAAGCGTTCAGCGCCCAGCGTACTGCTTCGAACAACGCGCTGCCGGAATAGTCCCGGAACTTAAACCCTGTGTCTTCATCAATGGTATCATCCAGACCCCCGGTGGCGCGAACCACTGGGACGGTGCCGTAGCGTAGGCTGTAGATCTGGTTCAGGCCGCAGGGTTCGTAGTGGCTGGGCATCAGGAACATGTCCGCGCCGGCTTCAATACGGTGGGCGAGCGCGGTATCGTAGCCGATCTGGACGCCCACTTTGCCGGGGTAAGCCTGCGCCAGGCCCCGGAACAGCGACTCGTAGACAGCGTCGCCCGAGCCGAGCACAACCAGGTTCAGGTCCTCTTCCAGGAGGTAGGTGGCGGCATCCGCGAAGATATCGAAGCCCTTTTGCGCGGCGAAGCGGGAGATGATACCCAGCAGCGGCCGGTCCAGATTGTCCTGGCGCAGGCCGTATTCAGCCAGGAGCGCGCGCTTGCATTCACGCTTGCCGGTGAGGTCGGCCACCGAGTAGTTGCGGGCGATGTGCGGGTCGTGTTCCGGGTTCCATTCGTCGTAGTCGACGCCATTAAGGATGCCGGCGATGGGCGCGTGCATCCGCAGAAAGCCGTCCAGGCCGAAACCGTATTCGGGCGTTTGGATCTCGCGGGCGTAGCCCCGGCTGACCGTGCTGACGGCGTCGCTCCAGGCGATGCCGGCTTTCATGAAATTGACCCGACCGTAAAATTCGAGTTGCTCCGGGTTCAGCAGGCGGACATCCAGGCTGATTTGCGGAAGCACTTCGGGGCCGAATTCACCCTGATAACCGAGGTTATGGATGGTGAACAGCGTCTTGACGGCGCTGAAGGTCGGGTCGTGAAGGAAATGCTCGCGGAGGTAGACGGGCACGAGGGCGGCTTGCCAGTCATGTGCGTGCAGGATGTCGGGCCGGAACAGATAGCGCGCCACGCCGAGCGCGGCCATCGAAAGGACGGCGTAGCGTAGATGGTTGTCGGAGAAGCCCGCGCCCGGGCCGTAAATTCCGTCGCGGGCATACAGTTCCGGGCAGCGCACAAAGTAGTAGGTGACGCCGCGTTCCGTAGTCTGATATAGGTCCACAGTATAGCCGGGGCCGATGGGGATCCAAAGGTAACGGTAGGTTTCCCGGGTGGCGTGCGGGTAATGGTTGCCGCGATAATCGGGGATCACCACGGCCACGCGTTCGCCGCGGGCCTGCAACGCAACCGGGAGCGACCCCAAAACATCGGCCAAACCTCCTGTTTTCGCGAACGGTGCGGCCTCGGAAGCCACCATCAGGATGTTCATGGGCGCGGAGTCCTGGACTTAGTTGGGGATTTCCTTGTGAACCGCATCCAGTACGCCATTAATGAAGGAGACCGATTCTTCGCCCGAGAACTGCCGCGCCAGTTCCAGAGCCTCGTCGATGATCACAGCCGGCGGAGTGTCCTTGCGGCTCATCTCGTAGATGGCCAGACGCAGGATGTTGCGATCCACGATGGGCATGCGCTCCAGCTTCCAGTGTTCCGATTTCTCGGCGATGCGGTGGTCGATGTCGGGGGCCATTTCCGAAGCGCCCCGCGCCAGTTCCTCCATAAAGGTGTCGCGGCCCGGCAGGCCGTCGTCTTCGTCGGCCCCCAGCGTGTCATAGAACGACGAAATGGCCTCGTCCACTGGCCGCTTGGTCATGTCCCACTGGTAAAGCACCTGGAGTGCTCGCTGGCGGGATCTGTGGCGGGCGGCCATTCAGGAACTATTCTCGCAGGCGGCGGAGGGTTGCGGCCATTTCGATGGCACTAATGGCTGCATCGTCGCCTTTGTTCCCGTCTTTTCCGCCTGCACGATCGGTTGCCTGTTCGACGGTGTTCGTGGTGAGCACTCCGAATGCCACCGGAATGCCGGTCTCGAGTTGCACAGCCATGAGTCCACTGGCCGCTTGCCCTGCTACGAAGTCGAAATGGGGCGTGTCGCCGCGGATAACGGCGCCCAAAGCGATGATCGCGTCCGGCTTCCTTCCCGCCGCTATCGTCTTGGCAGCCAGGGGCAATTCCCAAGCCCCGGGAACGTTCAGCACCTCGACGTCGCTGTCCTCCGCGCCCGATCGCTTCAACGCATCTAACGCCCCTGCAAGCAAACGATCCGTGATGACGCTATTGAACCGGGAACACACGACAGCGAACTTCAAGCCGCGCGCATCGAGATTGGCTTCAGCCGGTTTTCCTTCGGTCACGTTTGCAGGATATGGGATACTTGAGGTTAAGCCCTCATTCTACCTGATGAATCCAGCTTTCATAAGGAATTTCTCTATCATCGCGCACATCGACCACGGCAAATCCACCCTGGCCGACCGGTTGCTCGAGACCACGGGCGCGTTGTCGCAGCGCGAAATGATGGAGCAGGTGCTGGACTCGATGGATCTGGAGCGCGAGCGCGGCATCACCATCAAGGCGCACGCGGTCCGGTTGAATTACTGCGCCGACGACGGGCAGATGTACCAGCTCAACCTGATCGACACGCCGGGGCACGTCGATTTCACCTATGAAGTCTCACGCAGTTTGCAGGCCTGCGAAGGCGCGCTACTGGTGGTGGATGCATCCCAGGGCGTGGAAGCGCAAACGCTGGCCAACACGTATCTCGCGCTGCACCACAATCTGGAAATCATTCCGGTGATCAACAAGATCGACCTGCCGTCGGCCGAGCCGGAACGAATCCGCGAGCAGATTGAGCAGGTGATCGGGCTGCCGGCGCAGGACGCCATCCTGGTGAGCGCCAAACAGGGCATCGGCATCAAGGACGTGCTGGAGGCGGTTGTGCACCTGGTGCCGCCGCCGCAGGGATCGCCCGAAGCGCCACTGCGTGCGTTGATCTTCGATTCCTGGTTCGATCCCTACCGCGGCGTCATCATTCTGGCGCGCGTCGTGGAAGGGCGGCTGCGCAAGGGCCAGAAGATCAAGCTGTGGTCCAACGGTGCGACCTTCGAAGTCGATGGCCTGGGGTACCAGTCGCCCAAGCCGATCGCCTGCGAGGAGCTTTCGGCCGGCGAAGTGGGCTTCCTGTTCGCCAATATAAAGACTGTCTCCGACGCGAAAATCGGCGACACCATCACGGGCGCGGAGAATCCGGCGACGGCGGCCCTGCCTGGCTTCGAAGAGATCAAGCCGATGGTGTTTGCGGGCCTTTATCCGGTGGAGTCGCACGAGCACGGACGCCTTCGCGAGGCGCTGGAAAAGCTGCGCCTGAACGACAGCGCATTCAACTTCGAGCCGGAGAATTCTGTGGCGCTGGGTTTCGGCTTCCGCTGCGGGTTCCTCGGCCTGCTGCACCTGGAGATCGTGCAGGAGCGGCTGGAACGCGAGTTCGAAATTGACCTGATCACCACGGCGCCGGGTGTGCGCTACCGGGTGACTAAGCTCGCGGGCGAGGTGATCGAGGTGGACAATCCCACCAAGTTTCCGAATCCGGCCGAGATCCATCAGATCGAAGAGCCGATCATCGATGCGACGGTAATCACGCGCGAGGAGTATGTCGGCGAGATCCTGAAGCTGCTGGAGGAAAAACGCGGCACGCAAAAGAAGTTCGAGTACATCGGCACGGGACGCGTACTGCTGCTGTACGAACTGCCGCTCAACGAGATCGTGCTGGATTTCTATGATCGGCTGAAATCCGCTTCCCGCGGCTATGCGTCGCTCGATTATCATTTTTCGGGCTACCGCGTGTCCCCCATGGTCCGGCTGGACGTCTTAGTGGCGGGCGATCCGGTGGATGCGCTGTCGATCATCGTGCACAAGGATTTCGCTTATGACCGCGGCAAGACTCTGATCGAGCGGCTGCGCAAGCTGATCCCGCGGCAGATGTTCGAAGTAGCGCTGCAGGCGGCCATCGGAAATAAAGTGGTGGCGCGCGAGAACATTCCGGCGATGCGCAAGAACGTGCTGGCCAAGTGCTACGGCGGCGACATCACGCGCAAACGCAAGCTGCTCGAAAAGCAGAAAGAAGGCAAGAAGCGGATGAAGCGCGTGGGCCGCGTGGAGATTCCGCAGGAAGCGTTTCTGGCGGTACTGAAGGTGGGTGGCGGGGAGAGCCAGTAGCTCATTGAGGCGCCGCTTGACGTGAAGAGTGCTTCTCTTTCGTATCCAGTCTGAATTGTAGGATCTTCAATAGCGAAACTGCCCAATTGCCACCTGCTTTTGCCAATCGGGCCCGGTCAGACCTCGTGTTCGTCGTAGCTAAGTTGTTGATTTTATGTTCGCGGCACGCGCATGAGGAGAAATTAATTTTGGAAGCGATGTTAGTCCGAACAAGCACTCCTCGAGATCCTCGAATAGGACTGAGCGCGTTGGTAAACCAACGTGATGATTCGGGACATTGGCACATAGAAATTAGTCCGACTAAAATCGTCGGAACTGAGGAGAGTCGAATGAGATTGATGGTTTCCTGCGCCCTGGCCGGTCTTCTTTCGCTGCCGGCGTATGCGCAGCTGGCGTCATCGCCAAGACTCGGCAATCCGGCGCCTGCGGATACGACCAAAGGGCCCGGTATCATCGCACTCGGCTCGCCGATAGTCTGGCACCCGGCCAACGCACCCGATACCTTTTCGGCGAACGTGACCTTCAGCTCGACGCCGGCAACGGTCGACAATGGCAAGGTGAGCATCTGGCAGCAACAGGTCCCGACAGGTTCGAATGGCGAATGGGATGTCTTCTACATGAAAACGACTGACGGCGGCCCAATAGCGGGGAACACCTCGGCGAATTGGAACATTACTCTCGACTACACGCTCACCGCGCCCGTGTTCTTCGACCAGGTCGTTCAGCAATGGCTAGTGAATGGCACGGTGGTGGGTCCGCTTACCAACGGCATCGGCAGCATCTGTTGCGCGGCGAGCTCGAACCCAATTCTACCTGGCTGGTCCTACTACAATTCGGGCTTTAGCGGCGCTCTTCCAGCCGGCGTTCAAACCAACTGGCAGCAGATCTATGTGGATCCTTACAACTTCGTCCAGTCCGGCGGCATCAATCCGAACACCGCGAACGAATTCATCTTTGCCCTGCACTTCACCCTTCAAGGGGCGGCTCCGACGATCACCAACGTGATCAGCGCCAGTCAGTTCGGTGCATTTCCCGCCATCGCTCCGGGATCCTGGATCGAAATCTATGGATCGAATCTGTCCGAAATTACGCAAACCTGGTCCAGCAGCAATTTCAGCGGCGTCAATAACGCGTTCGCGCCGACTGCGTTGGGAGGCACTACGGCGACCGTTGGCGGCCAGGCGGCGTTTACCTATTACGTGAGCTCGACCCAAATTGATGTTCAGGTGCCGGGCGGTGTCGCGACCGGCTCGCAGCCAGTGGTCGTGAAAACCGAAGCTGGCTCCAGCGCGCCATTTGACGTCATGGTGAACGCGACCCAACCAGGGCTGCTCGCCCCGTCTAGTTTTGACATCAGCGGTACCCAGTATGTCGTCGCGCTGGCTTCCGACGGTACGACCTACATCCTGCCGCCGGGCGCAATTTCCGGCATCGCCTCGAAGCGCGCCAAACCCGGTGACACAATCACGTTGTATGGCATCGGCTTTGGGCAGGTCAACGAAGGTATTCCGCCGGGCGAAGTGGCCTCCGGACTCACCACGCTTGCCGCGCCGTTGATCGTATCCATCGGAGGAACATCCGTGACGCCCTCTTACCGGGGGCTGGCTCCGGGTTATGTAGGACTCTACCAGATCAACGTCGTTGTGCCGAGTGTCGCCGCCAGCGATCAGGTGCCCGTGACCTTCACGCTGGGCAGCGCCAACAGCACGCAAAAGCTCTATATCGCGGTCGGAAACTAGCCTCCTCAAGCGGTGCGATGGGGCTACACTTCAATTAGGAGCTCCCATGCCCTACCAACACATCCTCCGAACCACCGATGGCTCGCTCGGCGTCATCACGCTCAACCGGCCGGAACGCCGCAACCCGCTGTCACTCGAAATGATGCAGGAGCTGATCGGCTGCCTGGACCAATTCGCGAGCAATCCCGCGATCCGCGCCGTCATTCTCACAGCCGCGGGGAAGGCTTTTTGCGCCGGCCATGATCTGAGCGAGATGGTGGGGCGCACGGTGGCCGACTACCGGCGCCTGTTCGACGTCTGCACCGAGCTGATGACGAAGATCCAGTCCATACCGCAGCCCGTGATCGCGCAAGTGCAAGGGATCGCGACCGCCGCCGGCTGCCAACTCGTCGCCACCTGCGATCTGGCCATCGCCAGCAGCCAGGCGACATTCGCCACGCCCGGCGTCAAGCTCGGTCTCTTCTGCACGACGCCGATGGTAGCCTTGAGCCGCGCCGTCGGCCGCAAACGCGCCCTGGAGATGCTCCTCACCGGCAAAATCGTCGACGCCGTCACCGCGGCAGAATGGGGACTGATCAACCGCGTCGTTCCCGCGGAACAGCTCGAATCCGAGACACGAAAGCTAGCCTGCCAGATCGCCGAGGCCAGCAGCTTCACGGTCGCGCTCGGCAAACAGGCCTATTACGCGCAGATCGACTTGGACCAGCCCAAAGCCTACGCTTACGCCAAGGAAGTCATGACCATGAACTCGCTGGCCGCCGACGCGCAAGAGGGCATGTCGGCCTTCCTCGAAAAACGCGTGGCTTGTTGGACGGGCAAGTGACCGCTCTCCACCGCCGCGAATTCGTCAGTCCGCCAGGAATTTAACGCTGCATTGCCGCCTCGCACCAAGTGTTTCCAGTGGCTTGGCAATGGTCCGGGAAATGCGTTCAGACGTCGGCATGAGCATCAATTCGCTTTCCCCCCTCTCCAATAGCTACCTGCAGTCTCTGCTGGCAACGCAATTCAGCAACACGACCTCCACGACGAACGGCGGCACCAGCAACATCAATTCCACGTCGCTGTTTTCGACGCAGGACAACAATACTCTGTAGCCATTCGCCCAGGTGTTGAGCACGCTGCAGCAACTTCAGGAAACGAATCCAACCCAATATCAACAGGTGACTGCGGAGATCGCCAGCCAGTTGCAGCCAGCCGCCCAGACAGCCACTTCCGGCGGCAACACGCAAGCTGCGGCCAAGCTGATGCAGCTCTCCACGGACTTCCAGAACGCCTCGCAAAACGGGCAGCTTCCCAATGTCCAGGACCTCGCCAACGCCATCGGCGGCGGGCATCATCATTTCGGTCATCACCACCATGTCGCAGCGTCATCCTCGAACGATCCGGACAATGACGGCGACACCACAAGCACCAACGGGACGCCCAGCATTGCGGCGCCAGCCAGCAGCGCCTCCTCGGGGATCAGCCAGCTTCTGGACAGCATTCTCGCCACTTCCAGCACCAACGACTCGCTGAATCCGCGGCAGATCATTCTGAACGCGCTTTCGAACGCCGGTATTTCGCTCAATCACTGAGGTTTACTCAGCCGGTAGATGATGCTGAAGCGCGTGCGCGCCACCTCGCGGTAGCTCGCCAGCCAGTCCCGCAGGTCGGGGTAGTTGGTGATGGCGAGCCTCGGATTCAACGGCCCGAGGCCATCCACGATCCAGGTTGGATGGCTAGCGACGAGTTCGCGCCGGTTGCGCGCGGCCCACTCGGGCGCGGCCACGGTGGAATTGGTCAAGTGGCGGTCCGCCAGCACGCCCGTCAACGGCTGGGAATCGAGGAATCTGCTGCCGGCTTGCATGCGCGTATAGGCGAAAACGTCCGGCCGGTATCCCCACACCAGCAGCGTGCCGTCGCCGGTGATCCGGTCCGCGGCAGCCTTGCTGTCTTGATTGAGGACCAAATCATTCCACAGCGTTTGACGGCTGTGCAGCAAGTCATTGGCGAGCATGGCGTAGCGAGGGCCGAAGCGGACGAATGGGATCAGCAGAAGCACCCAAACGACGACGCGCCATCGGCCGAGTAGAGTGTAACCGCGCGCAGCCATCAATGCCATCACAGGCAGCAATTGAAAGTAATAGCGCGGAAAGAACCGCCATCCGGCCCCCACCGCCACCAGCGACAGCAGCAGCCATACGGCCATGCGCCACGGTTTTTCCTTCCAGAATGCGTAGGCGGCCGCGATGACGAGCGCGCTCTGGAACCCCGCCCAGTCGAGCGTCCGGATGAAGCCAGTGGACAGCGCAAAGGTCTGCTCGGAATAGATCGCACCCCAACGCCAGACTTCATCGATGAAAGGCCGTCCAAACCAGGCCAGCGCTGCCAGATTCGGTATGGCGAAGCCCAACAACAGCAATCCGGCGCCGCTCCCAACCCATAATGCACAGGCGGCCAATACGAAGAATGCTTTTGAATTGACCAGTAGCGCGACGCCCGCGGCTAGTCCGCTCCAGAACGGCCGCCCGCGCCAGGCCAGATACACCGCGGCTATGTGCGGCAGCACCATCAACAGGTCCGGCGCCATCGCCATTACCGCCGAAGGAATGCCGAAGGTCAGAAAGAAGCCGAGGAACAGAGCGGCTACCAGGCCCTCGCGCGGTCCCCAAAGATCGCGCCCGAAGCGCCGGATCGCCAAACAACAGAGAAAGACAAACACAGCTCCCGCAATGCGTAGTGGCGCGCCGATGCGTGCATCCCAGAGGAGATACACGAACGCCTGCAGCGGCGGCTTGTCGAACCAGAAACCGCGGTAGAGCGGCAATCCGTGCAAAAGCTGGATGGCGGCGGCCGTCGGATATGCCTCTTCCACCCAAACAATAGCCGAGTGAGTGAGGCGCGTCACCAGCAGTCCGAGAGCCAGCAGCACCAGCATGAGCTTCTCGCGGCGGATTGCGCTGGGAATCACCTATTGAATATAACTAGTGGCTGGTGATTGGTGGCTAGTGGTTTGTCGTTGGAGGCTTCGGGAATAGATGTAGGGAAGCGGCTGGACGCCTTTCTACACGAACGGATGGCTCAATACAGCCGCTCGCGCCTGCAGAGTTGGATTGAACAAGGTCGCGTGCTGGTCAACGGCGCGCCGGAAAAGCGTTCGTACCTGCTCAAAGGGGGCGAGCGCATCCTCGTGGAGCCCGGCGAACTGCCTCCGCTGCGCGCGACTCCCGAAGAGCTTCCCCTCGAGGTTCTCTACGAAGACGCCTCTGTCATCGCCATCAACAAGCCGGCGGACATGGTGGTGCATGCCGGCGCCGGCCGCCACTCCGGAACCTTGGTCAATGCCCTGCTCCACCGTTTCGGCAAGCTTTCGAATGTCGGCGGCGAGTTGCGCCCCGGCATCGTCCATCGCCTGGATCGCTTCACCAGCGGCGTGATCCTGGTAGCGCGCACCGACGCCGCCCACCGGAACTTGGCCGAACAGTTTTCCAGCCGCCGGGTGGAAAAAGTCTACCTGGCGCTGGTGCATGGCCGCGTCAAGAACGACCAGGGAGCCATTGCGAAGCCCATCACGCGTGATCCGCACCACCGCACCCGCATGACCGCGCGTCTGGAGCACGGCCGCCAGGCCATCACTACCTACCGGGTGCTCGACCGCCTCGAGAAATTCACCTTCCTGGAAGTGACGATCGGCACTGGCCGCACGCACCAGATCCGGGTGCATTTGGCCAGCATCGGCCATCCCGTGGTTGGTGACAAACTTTACGGCGCGCCCGCGAGCGCCCTTAACCGATACTTCCTGCATGCCCACCGGATCACATTCACCAGTCCCTCCTCCGGCGAACGAATTACCGTCACCGCCCGCTTGTCCCCGGATCTCCAGCAGTACCTCGAAACGCTCAGCCACCAGCCACCGGTCGCCATCCCCCAGCTATAATGAAGTCACCTCTAATGACAACGCTGTACCGGGCCTTCATCCTTTGTGCCCTTGCGTCCGCACTGCTTGGCCAAAACCAAAATGCCAAAGTTGCGCCCACCGACACCGAGGACAAGACTCGCATCACCCTGGACGTCTCGCGCGTCAACATGCTGTACACGGTTTCCGACAAGAAGGGCCGCTTTGTCACCGACCTCTCCAAGGACGACTTCGAGGTCTTCGAAGGCAAGAAGAAACAATCCATCCTGGAATTCACGGCCGAAACCGACTTGCCGCTGCGGCTGGCCATCCTGATCGACACCAGCAACAGCATTCGCGACCGCTTCCATTTCCAGCAGGAGGCTGCGACAGCTTTCGTTGACGACACGGTGCGCCCGCGCCAGGACAAGGCCATGATCGTCAGCTTCGATACCTCGGCCGAGCTGGTGGCCGACCTCACCGACGACATCGGCGAGCTGGAACGGTCCATACAAAGCCTCCGGCCCGGCGGCGGAACGTCGCTGTACGACGCCATCTTCTTCGCATGCCGCGACAAGCTGATGCAGGACCAGCCGCTCTACAAATTCCGGCGCGCCATGGTGATCCTCAGTGATGGCGAGGACAACCAGAGCCGCTACACGCGCGACCAGGCGCTGGAAATGGCGCAGAAAGCGGACGTCACGATCTACACGATCTCAACCAATATCACGCGCATCGAATCCGAAGGCGACAAAGTGCTGCGCTACTTCGCCGAGGAAACCGGCGGCCAGTCTTTCTTCCCGTTTAAGGCCAGCGACCTGAACCAGTCCTTCGAAAACATCGCCAACGAGCTGCGGCACCAGTACAACATCTTCTACCGGCCCGATCCGTTGAAGACCGATGGCCTCTATCACAACGTGGAGATTCGCGTGAAAGGTCACAAGGAGCTGATCGTGCGCGCACGCAAAGGCTACTACGCCCCGAAATTCTAGTACAATAGAGATTCCTCCCCCCGATACATTTTCGAAGGATCACGTTTTATGGACGAAAAAGAACGCGCCCGCACTTTAGGACTCACGCTCGGCCAGATCGAGAAACAGTTCGGCAAAGGCTCCATCGTGCGGTTGGGATCGAAGGAAGCGATCGTGCCGGTGTCGGCAATTTCCTCGGGCTCGATTTCGCTGGACTATGCGCTCGGCGTCGGCGGTTTCCCGCGCGGCCGCATCGTGGAGATTTTCGGTCCCGAGTCCTCGGGCAAAACCACAGTCGCGCTGCAAGTGGTGGCTGAAGCGCAGAAGGCCGGCGGCATGGCGGCGTTCATCGACGTAGAGCACGCGCTGGACCCCATTTATGCGCGCAAACTCGGCGTGGACGTGGACAATCTGCTAGTCTCGCAGCCCGACTACGCTGAGCAGGCGCTCGAGATCACGAACGCCCTGATCGCATCCGGCTCCATCGACGTGCTGGTGGTGGACTCCGTGGCCGCCCTGGTTCCCAAGGCCGAACTCGACGGCGAAATGGGCGACAGCCACATGGGCGTGCAGGCGCGGCTGATGTCGCAGGCCATGCGCAAGCTCACGGGCAACGTGTCGAAATCCAATACCTGCCTGGTCTTCATCAACCAGATCCGCGAAAAGATCGGTGTGATGTTCGGCAATCCGGAAACCACAACCGGCGGCCGCGCGCTGAAGTTTTATTCCTCCGTGCGCGCCGACATCCGCCGTATCGCCGCGATCAAGGAAGGCGACGTAGTGGTGGGCAACCGCACCAAGGTGAAGATCGTGAAGAACAAGGTGGCGCCACCGTTCCGCGAGGCCGAATTCGACATCATCTACGGCGAGGGAATTTCGCGCGAGGGCGATCTCATCGATCTAGGCGTGGCGCAGAACATCATCGAGAAGAGCGGCTCCTGGTACAGCTACAGCGGCGAGCGCATCGGGCAAGGCCGCGAGAACGCGCGGGCGTTCCTCAAGGAGAATCCCGACATCCGGCAGAAGGTGGACGCCGAACTGCGTAAGGCGCTGGGGCTGGTACGCAAGGAAGCCGAGCCTGCCGTTGCCGCACCACCGGTTGAAGCAGCCAAGCCGGTGAACGCAACCGCCGCGCGCTCACGCTAGCGCGGCTTTCATGTAGTCGAAGCACCGGCGCACTTCCGTTACCGTATCCAGTACACCCGGCTTGTTGTACTCGTACTCGATCATGGCAGGGATCGGATATCGCTTCGTCTTCAGCACTTGCAGCACGCCCTTGATGTTCGTGTCGCCCTCGCCAAACGGCACGTTGGCGCCGTGATTCTTCTTGCGGTCCTTGATGTGTAGCGTCACGATCCGCTCGTGATGCTCCTCCAAAAAGCTCACCGGATCAAAGCCTGCCGCCGTGAAATGCCCGATATCCAGGTTGATGCCGGTGTACTTTGATCGGCCCGCCAACGCCTGCTTCCAATCGTCGGGTGTCGAGAACTCGTTGGGCCTCATGCTGTCATGATTGTGGTAGCCCACGTAGATCTCGTATTTCTGTGCGTATTTGTCCACGCGTGGGGAAATGTCCACATTCGCTGACGACGTAATACGGTTCGTACCGAGCGCGTGCGCCATCACAAAGCCCTGTTCAATCTGCTCGTCGGTGAACTCGTCGCGGAAGCCGTAGGTAAAGGCGTAGATCTCGATGCCCGCATCCTCGAACTTATTGCGCACCGCCTTCAGCTCATCCAATGGCGGGTGCGTCCGCCAAGCCTCCAGCTTCTGACCGTCTCGCGGCTCGATCTGGTTCTCCCACAGCTCGGCATACCCGAGGCCGATCTCCTGCATGCCGTGGATGCACGCGTCGAGCGTCGGCAACTCGCGGAAGCTGTAGGTTTGAGCGCCAATCATGACGCCGTCGATCTTCGAATCGATTTTTGCGAACGCGGGCACAGCCGCAACGAGCGGCGCGCCGATGGCAACCTTGGCGAAATCCCGGCGGGAGATATTCATGTGTTCGATGATATCAAGGGCGCGGACGCGAGGGATTCGGCGATTGCCTCGGCGATCTTCTTGCCGTGAAATCGCCCGTTTTCGATGAAAATTTCGTTCGTGTGCATCCCTGCCACAATCACGCCGGCCAGAAAGATGCCCGGCCGGTCGCTTTCGAGCGTGTCCGGATTGGTGCGCGGCTTTTGCGTCTCTGCTTCCAGGCGAATGCCCAGCGACTCCAGAAACTCCAGGTCCGGCCGGTACCCCGTCATCGCGAAAACAAAATCGTTCTTCAGTGTCAACCGGCCCTCAGGCGTCTCCACCTCCACCGACTTGGGCTTGATTTCGACGATTCGCGAGTGGAAATACGCCTGGATCTCGGAGTTCTTGATGCGATTCTCGATATTCGGCTTGATCCAATACTTCACCCGATCCGAGATCCGGTCGCCGCGGTGGATCAGCGTCACGCGCGCACCGGTCCAATACAGCTCCAGCGCCGCGATGGCCGCCGAGTTCTTCGCGCCGACGACGATCACGTCGTGGTTGTAATAGGGATGCGGCTCCTTATAGTAATGAATGACTTTGTCCAGCTTCTCGCCTGGGACTCCCAGCAGATTCGGGACATCGTAGTAGCCGGTTGCCAAGACGATTTTTCGCGCGCCGTACTCGGTCTTGCTCGTCTTCACGCGGAAATCTCCATCGTCACCTTCAATCGCGAGCACGCGCTCATACTGGTGGATGCTGAGCTGATAATATTCGGCGACGCGGCGATAGTACTTCAACGCCTCCGTCCGGCCGGGCTTTTCGTTCAGCGATGTCATCGGCAGGCCGCCAATCTCCAGCAGCTCCGGCGTGGTGAAAAACACCATGTGCGTGGGATAGTTGTACAACGAATTCACGACACAGCCCTTTTCGATCAGCACCGAATTGACGCCGCGCGACTTCAGCTCAATCCCACACGCGAGACCAGTCGGCCCGGCGCCCACCACCACCGCGTCGTAGCGCTGCACCGCTAAAGCATCCCTTCCACGGTCGTATAAACGCTGGCCAGCGCGCCGGGTAGCGCGGCCGGATCCTTGCCTCCCGCCTCGGCCATATCGGGCCGGCCGCCGCCTTTTCCCCCGACAGCCTGCGCGACCGAGCCGACCAGTTTGCCCGCGTGCACCTTCGAAGTCAGATCCTTCGTGACGCCGGAGACGATGGACACATTGGAATCTTCCGCCGACGCCAGCAGCACTACGGCGGTCTTCCATTTCACACGCAGAGAATCCACCATAGTGCGCAATTGCTCGCGATCCATGCCCGCAACCTGGGCGGCCAGCACCTTCACGCCCTTGATTTCGCGGACGCCGCTTTCGATGCCGGACACCTCAGCGCGCGCCAGCTTCTCCTTCATGTGCTCGATCTGGCGCTCCAGTGCCCGCTTGTCCTCGGCCAACTTCTCTTGCGCTTGTTTTGCCGCGAGGGTTTCCGCCTGAAGCTTGTCGAGGATCGCCTCGCCCGTTATGGCTTCAATCCGGCGATGCCCGGCCGAGATCGCGCCTTCGTACGTGATCACACACAGGCCAATGTCGCCCGTACGATGAACATGCGTACCTCCGCACAGCTCCTTGCTGAAGCCGGGGATGGAAACCACACGCACGCGATCGCCGTATTTCTCGCCGAACAGCGCCATCGCACCGGTGCCGATCGCCTGGTCCAGATCCATGACATCGGTGTGGAGCTCGATGTTCTTCAGAATTTCTTCGTTGATCAGTTTTTGTATTTCGGCCAGCTCTTCGGGATCGGTAGCTGCGTAGTGCGTGAAATCGAAACGCAGCCGGTTGGGATCCACGACGCTGCCGGCCTGCTTGACATGCGATCCCAGCACGGTTCGCAGAGCCGCATGCAGAAGATGTGTGGCGGTATGATTGCGCATTGTGGCGTGCCGCAGGTTACCGTCCACTTTGGCGATCAACGCGTCGCCTTCGTGAATCGGTGCGTGAACTTCCACGCGATGTACAACGGCCCCCGGCGCCGGCTTGTACGTATCCAGAACCAGCGCGATGCGCTCGCCCGCGTGTGTCACCAGAACGCCGGTGTCGCCTACCTGGCCGCCCGCTTCGGCGTAGAACGGCGTTCGGTCGAACACCAGTTCCGTCTTACCATTTTGTTGGATCACCCGCAGCACCTTAACTGGCGCTTCCAGCGTCTCGCGTCCGATGAACTCGGTCGGCGGCAGATCCCGATAAACCTCCGCGATTTGCGCCTTGTCCGCGCCCTTCCAGCTCGCCCGCGCACGCGTGCGCTGCTTCTCCATCTCGGCCTGAAAACCGTCGTGATCGATGGTGAGGTTGCGCTCGCGCGCCATGTCTTCCATCTCATCCAGCGCCAGACCGAACGTGTCGTACAGCTTAAACGCGGCGGCGCCGGAAATCACGCCGCCCGCAGCCGACTTGGCTTCTTCCAAGAAGACTTTCTCCGCCACCTGGAACGTTGTCGCGTAGCGATGCTCTTCATCCTTCACCACACGCGCCACGCGCTGGATGCTCTCCATCATCTCCGGATAACCTGGCTTCATCAGCTCTGCCACAAACCCGGTGAGCTCGTACAAGTACGGCTCTTCGCGGCCGATCATGCGCGCGTTGCGAATGGCCCGACGCATGATTTTGCGCAGCACGTAGCCGCGGCCTTCATTGGACGGGAGCACGCCGTCATGAATCAAAAACGCGGTCGACCGGCTGTGATCCGCATTGATCCGCAGCGCCACATCGGTGCGCTCGTCATCGCCGTACGAAACACCCAGCAACTCCGCCGCGCGATGGATGATCGGCCGGATCAGGTCCGTGTCGTAATTCGAAATCTTGTCTTGCAACACGCAGGCGATGCGCTCCAGACCCATCCCGGTGTCGATGGACGGGCGCGGCAGCGGAGTCATCACGCCATCCGCCGAGCGATCAAACTGCATGAAGACCAGGTTCCAAACCTCGACGAAGCGCTCGCCGGGATCGTTCGGAAATTCGCCAGGCCCGGCGTCAGGCCCGAAGTCGTAATGGATCTCCGAACAGGGACCGCACGGACCCGTCTCGCCCATCTGCCAGAAATTGTCCTTCTCGTCCATGCGGAAAATGCGGCTTTTCGGCACGCCCGCCACTTCCTGCCACAGCCGCTCAGCGTCGTCGTCCTCGCGAAAAACAGTGACGTACAGCCGGTCCTTGGGAAGAGCGAAATCACGCGTCAGCAGTTCCCAAGCGAAGGCGATCGCATCTTTCTTGAAGTAATCGCCGAACGAAAAATTGCCCAGCATTTCAAAGAAGGTGTGATGCCGGCGCGTGTAGCCGACGTTGTCCAGGTCGTTGTGCTTGCCGCCCGCGCGTACGCACTTCTGCGACGACACTGCACGCAGGTAATCGCGTTTTTCCAGCCCAGTGAAAACGTCCTTGAACTGGTTCATGCCCGCGTTGGTGAACAACAAAGTCGGGTCGTTGGCCGGCACCAGCGACGAACTGCGGACGATCTTATGGTCCCGCGCCGCGAAGTAGTCCAGAAACTTCTGGCGGATCTCGTTCCCTGTCATGTACCCTCTATTGTGACAGGTAGAGCGCTGCGGACGCACTGCCGCGAGGCCGCGGCTACGACGCGATCCGAAGCAGTTTGGCGGCAGTCCCGCCGAGCATGGCTTCGCGCTCGGCCGGAGTCAGGCCCGGGGTCTTCAGGATGTGATCCACGGCCGTCGTCGTCCAGGGGAAAGGCCAGTCGGTGCCGAGGACGATCTGGCTCGCGCCGCATACAGCCACCAGGTGCCGTAGCGCTTCCGGCGTGAACACCAGCGAATCGAAATAGAGTTGGCGCAGATACTCGGTCGGACGTTTCTTCAGCGGCGTCGGACTGCAGTTGGCGGGAAAAACTACGCAGCCGTGATCGGACCGGTCCGCGTAAGACGGCAGATACCCGCCACCGTGCGCCGCGCAGATCTTAAGGTTGGGAAAGCGGTCCAGAGTGCCGTCGAAGATCAGGTGCGATAGCGCCAGCGTTGTTTCCAGCGGATTGCCGATCACGTTCGTCAGATAGCCATTCCCTTTGAAACGATTCTGCAATTCAGGAATGCCCTGCGGATGGACGAACACCAGGGCGCCCAGTTCCTCCGCCTTGGCCCAGAAAGGGTCAAGCCGCCGCGATGAGATCTCCTCCCCGTTGACGTGCCCGCCGATGGCAGCGCCGCGCAGTCCCAACTTCTTGACGCCTTCCTCCAACTGCTCCGCCGCCAGGTTTGGATGCTGCAACGCCACGGTTGCATACGCCACGAAACGGTCCGGATGCGCCGTGCACATCGCCGCTAGCTTCTCGTTCTGAAGCTGGCAGACCTTACGAGCCAGGTCGAGGTCGGCAGCATACCAATACGGATTGATGCTGAGCGCTTCCACGTCAATGCCCTGCTCATCCATCACGCGCAGCCGCTCTTCGCCGATCATCAGATGCGGATCGTCCCAGCGCGCCGAACTGCCCGGCGTACCAACGGCCGGCATTCCCATGAGAGCCAGCGCCTCGGGCACCGCGCAATGCGCGTGCACGTCGATGGTCTTGACGCGCTGCCCGTTGATCATCAACCCCCGCCGCTCTCGCGGTCTCGCGCTTTGCGCCAGGAGCCGGCAACTAGTAAACACGATTCCGGCAGACAAGAACTTTCTGCGACTGGGCATGGTGTCGAGTGTATCAGTGGACGCCGGTGTGCGGTGCCTACCGCGCCGGTTTCACATCCAAGCGCACCACCATCCCTTCCAGATCTGGCCGCGCCGCCGGATAATACTTCATCACCAGCGGGTCGTGCCCCGGCACGATGTACTGCGGCGAATCGGCCAGCCGGTACATCGTCTGGTAGCCTTCCAGCATTTCGGCGACGCTGTAGACCACCGGAAACGCCCGGCCGCCTTCGAAATTCGCATACGAGTGCGATGCATCGGCCGCCAGCACTATCCAGCCGAGCTTCGTCCAGACCCTCACAATCTGCAGACCCGCCGAATGCCCGCCCACGCGATGCAGCGTGAGACCAGGGACCAACTCCGCATCGCCGTCGTGAAACACCGCGCGCCCGGCGTAGACACAGCGCACCATCTCCAGCGCGTTTTCCAGGTCGAACGGACCGCGCAGCAGCTTGTGGCACATGTAGCGGCCCGTGGCGTAGGCAACCTCCCGGTCCTGCACGTGATACCGCGCGATCGGAAAACGGTCCAAATTGCCGGCATGATCATAGTGCATGTGCGTGACGATGACGTCGGCCACCTTCCCCGGATCGATCTCCAGCAGCCGCAGCGACTCCACCGGGTCCCGCAGGTTCTCGCGCTTGCGCCGGATCGCAGCTTCTTCGGTGAATCCCGTATCGATCACGAACAGGCAATCGCTGCGCCGCGCCACCCAAATGAAGTAGTCCAGATCCGGCCCATATTCGTGCGGATCGGCGAGGATGAAACTCTCCCCCGCATGCCGATTCCCCAAATGCCCGTAACGAATGGCGAAGACTTCAAACGGTTCGATAGACACTCACACCTCGCGTTCCAGTTGGAACGCTCATTATAATGGCAGAAACACGCGTGCTTCAAAACAAGTGTGCACTCATCACCGGTTCCACGCAGGGCCTGGGCCTGGCTGCGGCCAAACGCTTCGCCGCGGCCGGCTGCAATGTGGTCCTCAATGGCTTCGGCGATGCCCGCGAAATCGCCGCCCAGCGAGAGCAGATCGAACGCGAGCATTGCGTACGCACGCTCTATTGCAGTGCCGACCTGAGCAACCCTGGAGAGATTGCGCACATGCTCGCGGCCAGCTTCGACGCGTTTGGCACGGTGGACATTCTGGTGAACAACGCCGTGGTCCGCCATACTGCGCCCGTGGAAGATTTCCCCCCGGAAGCCTGGGATCGCGGCGTCGCGGTGAACCTTTCGGCCGCGTTCCATACCATTCGCCTCGCCTTGCCCGGCATGCGCAAGAAGGGCTGGGGCCGCATCGTCAACGTGTCGTCGATTTATGGCTTGATCGGCACAACCAACCGCATCAATTACGTGACCACCAAGACCGCGCTCATCGGGATGACTCGCGCTGTCGCGCTGGAGACCCGTGGGCAGGACATCACCTGCAACGCCGTCTGCCCGGGCACGGTCGAAACGCCAGTTCATGAGAAAAGGATTCAAGAGATGATGGCAACGCAAGGCCTGTCCCAAGCGGAGGCCCAAAGCCAGTTTCTGGCAAACAAGCAGCCGGGCGGACGATTTATTACCGCCGAAGACGTCGCAGCCCTGATTCTGTTCCTCTGCGGTCCGGAGAGCCGCGACATTACAGGCGCCGCGCTGCCGATCGACGGCGGATGGTCCATCCATTGAGCGCCCTCTCCTCGGAGCTCGCGGCCTGGGCCGCCGCATTGCGTTTCGAAGACCTGCCTGAAGACGTGGTAGCCGCGACCAAGTTGCGCGTCATGGATGTCATCGGCCTGTCGCTCGCCGGCGCCGAGACACCGTTCGGCCGATCAGTGCGGCAAGCCGCGTTGGCAATTTCACCGCAAGGCTCCTGTCGCATTCTCGGATTTGGCGATCGGGTCGGCGTAACGGCGGCCGCTTTCGCGAACGGCGCTTTCTCCCAAGCGCTCGAATACGACGACACGCACAACGAGTCCATCGTTCACATGAGCAGTCCGGCCGTGGCGGCGGCGCTCGCGTTGTCGGAATTCACTCCACTTTCGGGTCGCGATCTGATCACCGCCGTCGCACTCGGCAACGAAGTCTCCTGCCGCGTAGGCAGCGTTTCCTCCGGCGAATTGCACAAGCGCGGCTTCCATCCCACCGGTGTCTTCGCCACCTTCGGCGCGTCTTATCTCGCCTGCCGTCTGCTGGATCTGGACGCCGGCGCCATGGCACGTGCCGCCGGAATCGCAGGCAGCTTCGCCTCCGGGCTGCTGGAATGCTGGGTGGACGGCACCCAAACCAAGTTCCTGCATCCGGGATGGTCCGCGCAGAGCGGCATCGTCGCCGCGCTGCTGGCGCGCTCCGGCGTCACCGGCCCGGCCCAGGTTTTCGAAGGCCGCTTCGGCCTGTTCTCCTCGCACGTGCAGGACGCCAACGCGCATCGCGATTTCAGCCGCATCCACGACCGCCTCGGCGTCCACTGGGAGAGCCGTAATTCGTCCTTCAAGCCGTACCCCGCCGCACACGTGATCCATCCCTACATCGACGCGATCCTGAGCCTCCGCCTCAAGCACGCCATCCAACCCGCCGATGTCGAGCGCATCGACTGCCCGGTCACCGCCTTTATTGTCGGCATCGTCTGTGAGCCAACTGCCGAAAAATTCGCGCCCGCTTCCGATTCGCACGGCCGCGTCAGCCTGCAGTACAGCCTGGCAGAAGCACTCTACTTCGGCGTGCTCGGCAAGAACGCCTATGCGCCCAACAGCCTCACCAGCCCGGACATCCTCGCGCTCGCCCGCAAAGTCCACTATTACGTCGACCCCACCTATCCCGGCCCCGGCCGCTTCAAAGGCGCGGTGAAAATCACCCTGAATGACGGCCGCAGTTTCGAAGAGATCGAGGAGTATAACCGCGGCTCGGCCGAGAACCCGATGACCTACGACGAACTGCGCGCCAAGTTCGACGAAAACGCGAGCGGACTGCTCCCCGAAGCCGTGCGGACACAGCTCGCCGACGATATCCAGCGGCTCGATCTACTCCCCGACGCGAGTCACCTGGTTAACCTCGCGGTGAATCGTTCTTGAGCTAGCTGGCATCGAATGTTCTGTACAATTGAGGAGTATCGAAATGCCACAAGCCACCAGTGTCATCACTCCAACTCGCTTCGAGCAGGGACTCACTTACGCCGGATTTCTCGCGGGCGCTACGGTCAATCGCGATAAGTTCGAGCAGTACTACAACGACTCCGCCCTGACGCCCGACGACATCGCCTTCTTCAAGAAGGCCGCAGCGCTGCCGAATGGACCGAAGAAGGCTGTGGCCATCGCCGAGGCCTGGTGCGGCGACGTCTACCGCGAGCTCCCCACCCTGGCGCGCATCGCCGAAGCCGCCGCGATCGAGCTGCGCGTCTTCCTCCGCGACGAGAATCCGGACATCATGGACGAGTTCCTGAGCAACAACGGAAAGTCGCGGGCCATCCCGGTGTTCGTGTTCTACACGAACGACCTGCAGTACATTACGCACTTCACCGAGCGCTCCGCCAACGCGCACTCCGAACTGGCGGCGATTTCCGATCAGATCAAAGCCGAACAGAACCTGCCGAAAACCGCCACGTTCGCAACGCTTCCGGAAGCTGAGCGCCAGGTCTTCTTGCGAGCTCTGATCGCGCAAATCGTTCCGCGCTTCCCGCGGTGGCGGAAGGAGTCCATTCAGGAAATGCGCCAGCTTCTCGCGACGGCGCTGAGCCTGCCGAACGCCGGCTGAACGGACGCGACGATGAAGCCTGTTGTTTACACTATCCGCGGTTGCGACGCTTGCGTGAAGCTTTTGAAGAAGTGGGACTCCGAAGGCCTGGCTTACGACGAACGGCGCGTGGAGCTGGACCAGGCGGTTATGGACGAAGCACGCAAATTCGGCGACATGGTGCCGATCGTCGTCTGGCCCGACGGCCGCGTGGAACAGGGTTTCGAAGGCAACCTCGGCTGCTTCATCATCTGACGGGCGCGCCGTTGGCCAGATACAACTCCACTTTCGCCTTCACCGTGCGTCGATCCAATCCCATCCGCCGCGCGGCTTCCTCATAACTGCCGGTCAAACGATAGACCAGCGCCGCATAGTGCGCCACTAATTGGTCCGCCGTCAATGCGCCCGCGCGGAATCGTTCGAAGAATTCGTCGTCCGGCGCGGCGTCATCGGCTTGCACCAGCGGCTGATAGGAACGCCGGATGATCACGTTGCGCACGCATTGCTCCAGTTCACGATAATTGCCCGGCCAGGCGTAGTCGCCCGGAAGGTTCGCTTGGATCCAGTCCTCCACTTCCGGCAAACACTGCGCGGCATCTTCGCCCACCGTCCGCAGCGTCATGTAGTGCAACAGCTCATGCAGCACGCCCGGCGATTCGCGAATCTGCTCGGCCAGCGACGGCGTCTGGATCAGGTCCGCGCAAAGCCGGTAGTAAAGGTCCTCGCGAAAGCGCCCCGCGCGAATCTCGGCGGTCAAGTCGCGGTTCGTGGCGGCGATCAACTTCCCATGAAACTTCCGAGGCGTCGTATCGCCCACCGGCGAAAACAGCCGCGTTTCGATCACCCGCAGCAACTTCACTTGGATAGCCAGATCCAACTCGCCCAATTCATCCAGGAATACAGAGCCTGAATCCGGACAAGCCTCCAGCCATCCCTTGCGATCGCCGATTGCGCCGGTGAACGATCCGCGGCGATGCCCAAACAGTTCCGACTCAATCAAGGTCGGCGAGAGCGCGGCGATGTTGATCGCCAGAAAACCCTCCCCTGGCCCATCTTGAAACTCCATGCGCTCCGGATCGAATGGCACATACCGCGATCCGGCGATCGCCCGCGCGATCAGCTCCTTGCCCGTTCCCGACGGCCCGGTAATCAGCGTCGGAAACTCGCCCATCCGGCGGTACAGCGCGTGCCGGTAGCGCCGCATGTCGTGCGTGAAGATTGACTGCCAGACGCTGGCCCGCAATCGCGCCGCCGGCATCGAATTGCCGATGATGTTGTCGTAGATGTGATGAAACGCCCGCTGAATCTGACGGAAGCACGCGAACACATGCGCCGGCTCCAGCGTGCTCTCCAGGCGCTTCCCCGCGATCCGGCACAAACGGTTCCAGTCCGCCAGGAATTCCCGATAGAAGCGCCATTTCCCACGCGCGGCCACGAAATGGCTGTGATAGCGCTGGTACAGCAGGTAGTGGATGCTCTCTTCATAGATCGTCCACTCCTCCGTGCTGACTTCCGTCGCCTCCTCCAGCCGCGAGTACAATTCGTCGATCCGTGCGCTGAGCTTCTCGTAGATCAGCGTCACGTTCGGCGGCGTCGCTTCCGGATCGCTGACCGAGGCGCTCCAAACCGGCCCGCCCGGCACGAACTCGCGCCCCAGGATGGCTTCTTCCAACGCCACCCGTTCGGGCAAAAACGGATTACAATAGGCCAGCCCGGCGACGGATGCAAGAAGATGGCGGTCGCGAATTGAAAACGAACCCATATACATAAATCGTACATATATATTCGTTTGATGTACAATCCGGTTAGCGATGGGCCAGCCGGATGTACGCTAGGTGATTGATAAATAGCAGTTTTCCGACCTAATCGACTGGCAGCTGAAATGCCGATATCAAGGCATGGCGAACGAAATGAACCAAGCCCGATCCCACGGATACGCCGCGCTGCTCGCAGACGCGCCGTTTGAAGCTTTCTTGTGGACGCAGTTCCTGGGCGCGTTCAACGACAACGTCTATAAGATGATCGTGTCGGTGGGCGCAGTCGAGCTCGCCGCTAACCAACTGCTTGGCGCACGCTATCTCGCGCTCGCCGGCGCGGTCTTCGTTCTGCCATTCCTGCTCTTCGCCGGATACGCCGGCCAGCTCGCCGACTGGTACAGCAAGACACGCGTGCTGCAGGTGACCAAGGCGTTCGAGATTGTCATCATGGGCGTCGGCATGGCCGCGCTCGCGTTGCACAGCCTGAATCTTCTGCTGCTGGTGCTGTTCCTTCTCGCCGCTCAGGCCAACTTCTTCAGCCCGGCCAAGTACGGAATCCTTCCCGAAATGCTGGAAGAAGCTCAGTTGACGCGCGCCAACGGCCTGCTGGAGCTGACCACTTTCGCGGCCATCGTGCTGGGAACGAGCGTCGGATCGTTCCTGTTCGCTCGGTGGAAGGGCGAGCCGCTCGTCCTCGGCGCCGTGCTGCTCGCCATCGCTGTCGTCGGATCGCTGACTAGTTTCTTCATCCGCAAGGTCCCGGCTTCGGGTTCCACCGAACCGTTTCATTGGAACCCGTTCGGCGAGATCTGGTCCGGGACGAAGGAGCTTTATCGCGACCGTCCTATGTGGCTGACGGTCCTCGGCATTTCGTATTTCTGGTTCGTCGGCGCTCTGTTCCAGCTCACCGTCATCCTGGACGGCAGCGAGTCACTGCACCTATCGGAAACCCACACGGGTCTGCTGGTCACCGCGCTCGCCGTTGGTATTGGCCTAGGCAGCATCGCCGCGGGATGGCTTTCGGGCGACCGCGTCGAGGTCGGGCTGGTGCCCATCGGTGCCGCCGTGCTCGGCCTGTGCTCGGTCCTGCTCGGCTCCGCCCACTCGTTCGGCTCGACTGTAGTCTGGCTGGCCTGCGCCGGATTTGCCGGCGGCCTCTTCATTGTGCCGCTTAACGCCTTCCTACAAGACCGCGCCGCGCCGGAAGAAAAAGGCCGGCTGCTCGCCACCAACAATTTCTTGAACATGTTTGGAGTGATCGCGGCTTCCGGCGTGCTCTACCTTGCGCACGACCTTCTGCACTGGACCCCCGCGCACATCCTGGCCGGCGCGGGCGTTCTGACGCTCGCCGCCACGCTCTACATCACCTGGATCGTGCCGGCATCCCTGCTGCGCCTGCTGATTCGGGCGTTCACTCAGGTCTTCTTCCGCATTCGCGTGGTCGGCGCGGAAAATTTGCCGCGCAAAGGCGCCGCGCTCATCGTCTCCAATCATGTCTCCTACGCCGACGCGATTCTGATCGGCTGCGTCAGCCCCCGCCTGATCCGTTTCCTGATGTGGCAGCCCTTGTATGAGAACAAATGGCTGAATCCCGTGTGCCGCCTCTTTGATACCATCCCGGTGGCGCAGGGCTCTGCGAAGGAAGCATTACGCGCGCTGCGCCGCGCTCACGCCGAACTCGAAAACGGCCAGATGGTGTGCATCTTCCCCGAAGGCGAAATAACGCGCACGTCCCACGTGAGGCCCTTCGAACGCGGCGTCGAACTAATCACACGCGGTCTAGACGAAACGCCCGTGGTTCCCATCTTTCTCGACGGCCTGTGGGGGCACGCGCTCAGCCTCAAAGGTGGACGAACATTTGCGTCGCCCCTTCGCCTGCGGCAGCAAGTAACCGTGTACATCGGCGCGCCGCTCGCGGCCAGCACGCCGGCCGACCAGCTCCACCAGCGCGTGCTCGAACTCGGCTCCCAAGCGGTCGAATGCCGGAAGGATGCGAAGACAACGCTCTCGCGCGGCTTCATCGCCGCCGCCAGGCGCCACTGGCGTTCGCCCGCGCTGGTCGATTCCACGGGCCGCGACCTGAGCTTCGGCGATGCGCTCACCGCGTCGCTACTGTTCAAGAACTGGATCACCAAGAACTGCACCGAGTCCCGCTGCGTCGGCCTCCTCTTCCCGGCTTCGGTTGGCGGGGCGCTTGCCAACCTGGGCGTAACGCTCGCAGGCAAAGCCTCGGTGAACCTCAACTTCACGGCTGGCGACGGCGCGATGCGTCATGCCATCCAAGCTTGCGGCGTCGAAACGATCTTGACGTCGCGCGCGTTCACGGAAAAGGCCAAATTGCCCGATCTGCCCGGCCTTGTTTTCCTTGAAGACCTGCAGGCGCAATTCACGCCCGCCCGCAAACTTCTGGCCATGTTGGCCGCGCGCCTTCTTCCTTCATCGCGCCTGGCTGCGCGCGTAAAGCCCGACGACATGGCCGCGGTCATATTCTCCAGCGGCAGCACCGGAACACCCAAAGGCGTCATGCTCTCGCACTGGAACCTCATTGCCAACACCCAGGCCACCGCTCAGGTTTATTCGGTCAGCCCGCGCGACTGCATGTTAGGCGTCCTCCCCTTCTTCCACTCGTTCGGCTACACCTACACGCTCTGGTTCCCGCTGCTCAATGGGTTCAAAGCCGTATTTCACAGCAATCCCACCGAGGCCAAGATCATCGGCGAACTCGCGGCCGCGCATCATCCCACGCTGTTCCTTTCTACTCCGACTTTCTGCTTGAGCTACCTGCGCAAGTGCACCCGCGAGCAGCTTTCCAGCATCCGCTATCTGTTGGTCGGTGCCGAAAAGCTGCGCCCGGCGCTGGCCGCATCGTTCGAAGAGAAGTTCGGCGTGACGCCGCTCGAAGGCTACGGCTGCACGGAAATGGGCCCTGCGGTTTCAGTCAATGCCGGCGACAAGGACCGTGGCGGCTATCAGGCTGGCACCGTCGGCCGGCCGCTGCCCTACGTTTCGATTCGGATCGTGAACCCCGACTCCTTCGAGACTCTGCCTGCGGGAGAGACTGGCCTCCTACTGGTGAACGGCCCAAGCCGTATGCTGGGTTATCTCGGCGACGCCGAGCGAACCGCGCAAGCGCTCCACTCCGGCTACTACATCACCGGCGACCTGGCCTTCGTCGACGCTCAAGGATTCATCCACATTGTCGACCGCCTCTCCCGCTTCAGCAAGATTGCCGGCGAAATGGTGCCGCACCTGAAGATCGAAGAAGCGCTGGCGGAACTGGTCGGCGCTGGCCACTGCGTCGTGACCGGCGTCCCCGACGAGCGCCGCGGCGAGCGGCTGGCGGTACTGTACGCAACCAGCCGCTTCACGCCCACCGAAATGATCGCGCACCTGGAGGCCGCCGGCCTTCCGGCATTGTGGATCCCCAAACGCGACCAGTTCATCCCAGTGGACACGATCCCGACGCTCGGTAGCGGTAAAGTCGATTTAGTCACGGCTCGATCGATCGCGCTAGAGAACCTGAAAACCGAGGCGGTCAGCTAATGAAGCCCGACCGCGCCAACCAAATGTATTGGATCGGCGGCCTCGCCCTCCTCTCAGCGTCGCTTTTCTTGTTCGTGCCGCCCATCCCGCAGAGCGAAGCCTACCACCTCTTCGCTGATGGCCGGACCATCTTTGGGATACCGAACTTCTGGAACGTGGCCTCCAATCTTCCCTTCGCGGCCGTGGGATTACTTGGTCTGTGGAAGCTGCACGGAACGGTAAATCGCGTGCTGTTTGCCGGCGTTTTCTTGACTTGCTTTGGATCCTCTTACTATCACTGGGCGCCGGACGACGCCCGTTTGGTTTGGGACCGCCTGCCGATGACCGTGGTCTTCATGTCGTTCCTGACTTCCATCGTCGTCCACGATTCGCCGACTCGTGCGACTGTCAGGACACTCGCACTCCTGGTTGCCTGTGGCGTGAGCAGCGTCGTCTGGTGGATCGCGGCCAACGATTTGCGCCCGTACCTTCTCGTCCAGTTCATACCGATGTTGGTCGTCATTCCCAGCCTTCGGCGTGCCCCTGGCAGAACAATGCTGCTCGCGGTCATGGCGCTTTACACACTTGCGAAGTTGTCGGAGCTGTGCGATCAGGGCGTCTATTCGGTTCTTTCAATCAGCGGTCACACATGCAAGCATCTCCTGGCCGCCCTCGCGGCTTACTATATGTACCGGTGGCAACTACGCGCTGACTCCAGGGCAGCAAGCGAAGCTTCAGCGTCCGTAAATGTTGGTGATACGTTGCGAGCCGTATCGAACTAGCGGAGGTGTCCCATGACCGTTCTCATCTTCGCTGTGATCTTAGTGGTGGTACTCGTGCTGTGGAGAAGACTGCGCGATCTGGAGGAGACGGTACGGAGGGATGACAACATCATCGCCGACCTGGTGCGGCGCGTTTGGTCCCTTGAAAACGCGCGGCCCTCGCAGCCGGCGATCGAAGCGCCCGTTTCCGCAGCACAACTGGAACTGCTTCCCATCGAGCAAACCGCGATGGTCGAAGAAGCGCTGCCCGCCACTCCCCCGCCCCTACCGATCTTCGTGCAACAAGCGCCCGAGCCTGCACCGGAACCATCGCAGGACACCTGGCGCGACCGCGCCCGCCAGAGCATGGGCGGCGGCGAATGGGAGGCGGTGGTCGGAGGAAGTTGGCTGAACAAATTGGGCGTGCTGGTGCTCGTCATCGGCATCGCGCTGCTTTTGGGTTACGAGTTCACGCGCGTCGGCCCCGGCGGGCGCGTCGCTATTGGCTTTGCCACGGGTCTGGTCATGCTGGCGGCCGGCGCGCTGGTCGAACGCAAGCCGGTCTATGCGATCTTCGCGCGCGGACTGCTGGGCGGCGGCTGGGCCGCTCTTTATTTCACGACCTACGCGATGCACGCGCTGCCCGCCGCCCGCATCATCGACGATCCGTATCTCGCGAGCGTGCTGCTGTTGGCCGTTTCGGCGGCGATGATTCTCCACTCGCTGCGCTACAAGTCGCAAACCGTCAGCGGCCTCGCGTACTTCATTGCCTTCGCCACTCTGGCCCTCAGCGATAGCACGCCGTTTTCGGTTTTGGCCCTGGTGCCGTTAGCCGGCTCGCTTCTCTTCCTGGCCTACCGGTTCAACTGGGAGAAGATGGCGGTCTTCGGATTGTTTGCCACCTATGCCACGTGCGCGTCTCGGCCTGACACGGGCGCTCCGCTTGCCTCTACACAGGCGCTCTTTGGCGCATACTGGCTACTGTTCGAAGCGTTCGATTTGCTGAGCCTCCGGCGTCGCATCGACGGCTGGCGAGCGGAGTCGTTCATCCTGCCCGGCAACGCTCTCGGATTCCTGGCGCTGTCGCTCGTAAAATGGCACCGCCTGGCCCCGGCGCATTTGCACCTTGCGCTGGCTGGCGGCGCGGGACTGTATCTTGTGAGCGCGCTGCTGCGTGTGCACCTACGACCTCCATCGGGGTTCACCGCCGGCGTAGGCCCGCTCTCCCGGATGGCTGAAGGCAGCTACGAAGGTCCCATCACACTGGCAGCAGCCTTAGCAGCGGCGGCCATCGTTCGCGGCACGGCAGGCGAATGGATCAACCTGGGTCTTCTCATCGAGGGCGAAGTACTCTTCCTGGCCGGATTCTTCTTCGGGCAAAAGTATCTGCGCGGTTTGGCGGGCGCTGTGTTCACGGGTGCCGTCGGCAATCTGCTCTTGACCGATCGGTGGCGCGGCCACAACATCACGCTGGCGGGCTATCACTGGGCCGAACCTGCGCCCGTCGCGCTGCTGGCGGCTGCAACGTTCTATCTCAACCGTCTGCTGCGCGTCGCCGAAGGCGCGCTTTACACCTGGGTAGCCGCCGGGCTGGTGACTCTGGTGATCGGCGTGGAAACCCCGGATGCCTATCTCGCGGTCGCCTGGCTCATCTTCGGCGCGATCCTTCTTGAACTGGGCCTCCGCACGCGCGCCGCCGAGTTCCGCTGGCAATCCTACTTCGCATCCACCTTGGGCTTCCTGAACATGTTTTGGCTGCATGTCGTGGGCGTTCACAAAGGATCGCCGCCTGCTGCGGCCGTCTCGCTTGGCGTTGTGACGGTGCTGTGCTGCGCAATGTCCTGGCGCGTGTTTCGCACACTGCCCGGCCACCTGGAGGACGTAGAGCGCGGTTGGTGCCGCGACCTGTACGCGGCAGCCGGGACGCTGTTTGCCCTGACGCTCGCGTGGCTCGAATTGCCGCCCGCGCTCGTCGCTCTGGCATGGGCCGTCATCGGCCTTGTACTGCTTGAGATCGGATTCGGCGCATCGCTAGGGCGCTTCCGCTTGTGGGGCAACCTGGTCGCCGCGGCCGTGTGCGGCCGACTGTTTCTTGCCAACTTCACCGAGTTGGGCGACACACTGCACATCTCGCATCGCGTGCTGACCGTCGTGCCGATTATCGTCTCTCAGTACTACGCCTGGTGGCGTTACCGCCAGTCGCCTGCCGGCGGATGGGAACATAACCTCGCCCGGCTCTATCTGTACGCTCCGGCGGTGCTCGCTGTCGCGCTCGCGCGATTTGAACTCGGCCGGACGCTCGCCGTCACTGGCTGGGCTGTGTTCGGGCTCGCGCTATATTACTTCGGCTTGGCGCGCAATCTCGAGGACCTACGCTGGCAAAGCTACGCAATTGCCGCGCTGTCGTTCTGGCGAAGCTGGAACACCAACTTCTATATCCCGGAGAGCCTCGGCGGCATCGGTGCGCGCGTCGCCACCGGCGCCGTCGTCATTGCCTGCTTCTACGCCGCACTGCTGCTCTCGCCCCGCACCTCCGCAGAACGCGAAACCGGACGTGCTCGCGCGTTCTACTGCCTGCTGGCGACAGTGCTGCTGGCCGTCCTGCTGTTCTACGAAGTCTCGGGCGGCGTACTCACAATGGCTTGGGGCGCGGAGGCCCTGGCGCTACTGGCAGCCGGCTTTCCTCTGCGCGACCGCTTCCAGCGGCTGAGCGGCCTGGCGCTGTTTCTGCTCTGCGTGCTCAAGCTGTTCCTATATGATTTGCGCGAGCTGCAAACCATCAACCGGATTCTCTCTTTCATCGTGCTGGGCGCGATCCTGGTGGGCGTTTCCTGGATCTACACGCGCTTTCGCGACCGCATCCAGCGGTATTTGTGAGGCCTCTCATGTCGAGAATGCCGTTCTTCGCGGTGTTGGCCCTGATGATCGGTTGTGGAGTGGTGGTCTCGCTCGGCAAGCCCGATCCGGAGGTAAGCTTGGATTCGGCGCGCCAGATCTGGTCCGACGTTCTGCGCGACGCCGACGATCTGGGGCTTCAGTTCACGCGCGTGCCGGCGTACCAGGAGATGCAGCTCGGCGACCAACTGGCGGCGGAGGTGGGACGCTGGGGCAAGGAGGATCCGGACGCGACCCGATATGTCGCCGCCGTTGGAGCACGGCTCGTGCCCGGCGTCAACCGCAAGGCCATCCGCTACCACTTCCACGTCCTTCAATCGCCGGCCATCAATGCCTTCGCGCTACCCGGCGGGCAGATCTACGTGATGAGCGGCATGCTGGATTTTCTCCAGTCGGAGTCCGAACTGGCCGCCGTGCTGGGCCACGAGATGTCGCACGTAGACCTTCGGCACTGCATCGAGCAGTATCAATACCAGCTTGCTCTAAAGAAAGTGGGAGCGGGCGATGTGGGCGCCATCGCGGGTCTTGCCCACGTGCTTGTCTCCATCGGTTACCGGCAAGACCAGGAGTTGGAGGCCGATCTTTCAGGCCAGCGGTTGGCCGTCCAAGCGGGCTACGATCCCGACGCGGCTGCAGCCGTGTTCCAACGGATGCAGGTGAAGCTCCACGAAAACTCTCCGCGACCTGCAGCGACTCCCGGCGGCGAACTTTCGCAAGCCATCGGCGACGCGCTGGGTTCTTACTTCCGCATGCATCCACCGTCGGCGGAACGGGCTCATCAGTTGTTGGAGATGGCAGCACGCGACCGGCGGGCGCTGGCGGGCCGCGTGGTCTACAAGGGCGTCCGGAACTATCACGAGCGAGTGGCGCGAAGCGAGCATGAGTTCATCGAGGAACAACACGTCGAGTAACCGCCCTGGCCTTTACTCCGGCTGGAACTCAGCGGTTCCGCATTCCACCTTGGACAGGCAGTCCATGATCTCGCTCGCCAGAAATTGCACCTGCGGCTCCTTAAGGACACTCGTATGACCGCCTGGAATCGCGCGCACTTCCGCGCCCTCCCCGGCCAATTGTAGCCATTGATTGTCCAGAGGGCGTGCTTCACCGCTCGAGTCTGTACCGTGGAAGAGAACGACTTTCCCTGGATAGAACTGAGGTACGTAGTGCACCGCGGCAAACCAATTGATATCGTAGGCGCGCTGAAGGAACCTCGGTACTGGCCGGTGGAGGGCGTCCAGAAGCGTGTAGGCAGTTCTGAGAAGGCGCGCTCTCAACTTCATTCTTACAAAACCGGACCCGCCCGGGCTGAAGACACTGGTCATATGCGTCGCCAGCCGCGAAGGCTGCCGAGGGCGTCCGCTTTCGTTGGCATCCTCGATCAGGCGAGATCCGGCCGCGGCCATCTGCCGGTTGTCGATCAGGCCAACCAATCCGAGGCGAGCGCCCTGGGCATGCAGCTGCCGGGCCATCTCAAACGCGACTAGGCCGCCGAAGGAGAAGCCAATCAAGTGATACGGTCCATTGGGATGCTGGGCTTGAATCTCGCGTATGTAGTATTTCGCCATCTCCTCGACCCGGGTGTAGGCGCCTGGGTGTCCCAGAAGCGCCTCCGAGAGGACTCCGTACGCAGGTTGATCCGGTTCCAGCCGCCGTACCAACTGGTGAAAGTTCCAAACATTGCCGTCCACGCCATGGATCAGAAACAATGGTTCCCTGGCCCCTTCCCGCCGGAGGGGGACCACGGACGACAGTTGCACTGCGCCGCCGGAACCGGCGGCCTCCTGTGCGTCTGAGGCCGGATCGCTCGACTCGCCAGCGCCCGGCGCGCCGGCCGTCGGCTCAAATACGCCACCGTCCCGAGCAGCGCGATCAGCGAAGGTCATGTGCCGGAGGCGGCTGAAGACGCGCGCCAGAAAGCCCCGGTCCGGCCAAGGCAGCTGAAGAAGATCCCGTGCAAGTTCCGGATCTTCCCAAGGTACATCGTGGAAGGCGGAGGACCGCGTCGCGATGGCGCGGTCCCAATGCCACGCCTGGGGAAAGTAGGTGATGGTGTCCAGTCGCGTTACTGGGGATGTTACCTCGAGCGGTTCGCCGGTGAGCTTTGCTCGCAGGGCCTCCACCAGATCGCGCCCTTCTCCGAGCTGGAGGTGACACAGCGGAGTTAACCTCGGATTCATCTCGATGAGATAGGCCGCACCGGTGCCCTCCTCGAGAACAAAGTCCAAACCGAAGAACCCCGATAAGCCCAAGCGGCCGGCCAACTTCTTCGCCGCGAACTGCATCTCCGGATTGTCGATGACGCGCGCCACTGTGGCCGCGCCCGTATCTCCCTGTGCGTGCAGGACCTCGACATGAATGGCGGCGAGCACATTCCCTTCCCAGCAAAATAACCCGCTGTTCGCCGGAACACCTCGAATAAACTGCTGCTCGATCACATGGGACCCGTGTTTGCGCCAGGGCCAGAAAGAGAAGGACTCACGGTCCACCAGCACGCGCTTGAAGGCGCGCGTGTGACTGAGCGGCTTGGAAAGCAGCAGGTAGTCTCGCTTGGCTTCCTCCGGGTCGCGGGCAATCTTCACGCCGTGCCCGCCCCAGCTCCCATCCGCTTTCAATAGCCACGGAGGCGCCTGGCGGGCGCGGAGAGACTCAAGATCGATCGGAGACTGGATGGCAGTAGTCTCCGGAATGCGGATTCCCTCCTCCCGTGCTATTTCAAGGAGGGGGAAGCGCGCGGAAACAATGGAGTAGCTTGCGGGGGAACCCAAGGAGCGTTGAATTAGTGGGGTAACGTCCATGCCGAGCGCTTCGGGCCCGGCTGCATGCAGCTCATGCAGATGTTGCACCGCGCGGTCATCGCTGGGAACAATAAGGTCGGGCTGGAACTCGCGAATCGCATTGGCCAGGGAAACCAACGGACGGCGCGGGCTGTAATGAAACCTGTATTGAACCGACGCAGTCTTCCGCAAAGGATGGCCGCGGCGTGGGTAAACCGCCGCCACCTCACAACCTGCGCGGGTCAGGGCCATTGACAGACGGGAGGCGCAAGCCCACCAAGTCGTGTTGGTGATCAGGACTTTTGGAACCACAATGAACGGTTTCCGCGGATGCTGCCGATCCTCAAATCGTAAGCTTTCTCCGGCACATCCGCAAGATATCAAACCCTGTAAGCCGTCCTAGGAGATCTGCTAGTACTAGATACGGCAAGTGGCCATTGAAACGACCACACTCCAAATGGTATTCAATTAGGTTACAGGATATTCTACCTAACTTCCCTCCATGGTTGACGTTGCTATCGTCGGATCGGGGCCGTATGGACTGTCTCTTGCGGCGCATCTCAAAGAGCTGGGGGTCGAGTTTCGCATCTTTGGGCGTCCGATGGAGACTTGGCTGGAACACATGCCCTCCGGTATGCGGCTGAAATCGGAGGGCTTCGCCTCCACGCTGCACGACCCGCGTTCGATATTCACGCTCGGCCGGTATTGCGAGGAGCAAGGTCTGGCGTATGCGGACATCGGGCTCCCCATCCCCTTGGACACGTTTACGGATTACGGTTTGGAGTTTCAGAAACGGCTTGTGCCAAACCTGGAAGTGAAGTTTGTGGAAGCCGTGAGCCGGTCCTCTTCGGGATTCCAGTTGTTCCTGAGCAACGGAGAAACCGCCTCGGCACGCAGGCTGATCATGGCTGTTGGCCTGAGTTACTTCGAATACGTTCCACCGGCGCTTTCGACTCTCCCGGAAGAGTTGGCGACACACAGCTCGAAACATCGGACCTTCAATGAGTTCCAGGGGCGGGATGTCGTTGTCGTGGGCGCGGGAGCTTCGGCGGCCGATGTGGCAGCCGCATTGCTAGATGCGGGAGCCCGCGTGCAGATTGTCGCGCGAGAATCCGTCTTCCGGTTTCACGACCCGCCGGGGCCGATTCCCAGGCCCCTGCTGGAGCGGATGCAGGCGCCAATGACCGGCTTGGGCCCAGGTTGGCGGTCGTGGATGTGCGTTAAAGCGCCTTTGCTATTCCGCCAGATGCCGGAGTGGTTCCGCCTGAAAGTGGTGCGCAAACACCTGGGCCCGGCGGGAGGGTATACGGTGAAGGACCAGGTGACCGGACAGGCCTCCTTTCACTTGGGCTTCAAGATCACCCAAGCGGCCGCACAGAACGGACAGGTGCGCCTGCGCTTAACCGGCCGGGATGGAAGCAGCCGAGAGCTGGCGGCCGATCATGTCATTGCGGCGACCGGTTACACCACCGATCTGCGGCGGATCCCGTTCCTCAAGGCCGACACGTTGACCCAAATCCGGTCCGTAGAGAACGCGCCGGTGCTGTCGTCGAACTTTGAATCGTCCTTACCTGGTTTGTTTTTCATTGGCGCCGCGTCGGCCAATACCTTCGGGCCCCTCGCAAGATTCGCGTATGGAGCCGGATTCGCGTCCCGGCGACTTAGCAGGCACCTGGCACGGCTGGCGCGGCCGTCCATTCCCGCCAGCGAGCAAAGTTCCCGGGTCGCATAACAGCCACACGCTTCTACACCGTCCGTCATCTGCAAGCTCCATCGCACTAGGGTTACCGCTTTAATCACATCCGGAGAGCGCCAGGCAACCGGCGCCAGAGCCAATCGCGGTCATCAACTACCTATTAGCGGTTCACATGAACCCGATGGGAAGATACTGAATCCTGACGCCGCCAATTCGATTTGGTCGACGGAGGACACGGTCCACAGCCGGATAAGAAACAACTAAGAGTTCGCCCGACTTCCATTGAACAGTGATGCCGTCGTCGCCCACGATGGCTAAGCCGGCTACGGTGCCGGCCGGTAATCGCGCGGAGCTGGGCCAGATCGACACATACGTGACTGAGGGACAGTAAGCCTCTGGCGGCGTGCATTTCCTGGCGAAACGAATTGCTTTCGAGCGTCCGTTGGGGCTTCGCACCTCGCTTATCACAGAGTTCTTGCAGAACAGACCACAATTTGTCAGCACCGCGAAATAGACGGTAACTGCGACCGCCGCGAAACCCGTTATTAACAGCGCGGTCAAGCGAACGATGCTACGGCCGCCGGACCCACGCGCGTGAGATGCAGCGTCCATGATCAACTATTCATTCAGCAGCTTGATGTCCTTGACCGGCGGGGGCGCGGGGACGCTTTCCAGATAGGCGTGGATGTCGACGAGGTCCTTCTCTGGAACCACCTTCTCGGTGAACGGCGGCATGCTGCCTTTGGGATGCCGCACGTAGGCGATCAGGGCAGCGGTGGAGATGGGATGCGGCGCGAGCTTGGCTCCGGCACCGCCGCCTTGGCCCTCGTAGCCGTGGCAGGTGTAGCAGCCCAGTCTCACAAAGAGATGCTTGCCGTTCTTGGCGTCGCCTGATTGCGCGGCGAGCGATGTGGCGGTCAGCAGGCCAACGAAGATGAGATTGCGAATCATGGCGCGTTTCACCTCGGCTGCGTGACGACGTCGATCAGATATGGATCGCCGCGCTTGACGACTTCGATTCCGCGCCGGATGGCGGGGCCGAGATCGTTCGGATCGGAGATCGGGCCGGAGGCATCGACGCCCATACTCTTCGCAAGCATCGCGTAATTGATGTTGGGATCCTCGATGGCGGTTCCGATCTTGCATTTGTCAACGTCGATGCCACGATTGTGCTGGTTCGCGACGCGCTGCAGCTGCATGATCTCCTGATGATAGGCGCGGTTGTTGTGCACCAGCGTCAGCAGCGGGATGCGGTGATGCGCGGCGGTCCAGAGAACTCCGTTGCCCATCATGAGGTCGCCGTCGGATTGGATGGACACGCTGATACGGCCGTGCTTCTTGTTCGCGATGGCCGCTCCCACCGTCGCCGGGGCGAGATAGCCGACGCCTTCGCCGCCCGCGCCGCCGATGAAGTGATAGTGCTTGTTCATGTCCCAAAGGCGCAGCGGCCAGTTGCTCACCCAGAACGGATCGGACACAAAGGACCAATCTTCGTCCTTGATCTGGCCCCAGATTTCGGCGGCTAACCGCGCTGTCGCAATCGGGCTGGCGTCCCAGGCGTAGGAGGCGGCTATCCGGGTCTGATCGTGCGCCTGGCGACTGGCTTCGGCGAGTTTGGCGGCACGTGCCTGGATGGCCTGCTTACGGTCGTCGGTGAGCTGCCGCTTGACGGATTCGATTAAGGCCGGTAGTGTGGCTTCGGCATCGGCGGGGATAGACAGGTCGACGTCTTCGAAGCGCTGGAAGTTCTGATAGTTGCTCTTGTAGAAAAGGTCGGACGAGTTGATGCTGACCAGCTTCGTGCCCGGTTTGATGATGGAGCGCGGGATCACGCGCGTTTGCCCCGCGAGTGCGTGCACGACGCCGAAAAAGTCGTAAACTTCCAGGCCGACGATCAGGTCGGCATTGGCGATGGCGGCGCGCTGCCGCAGTGTCTGATTCAGCGGATGGCGCGAGGGGAAGTTCATGCGGCGCTGCTGATCGATGACCGACGCGCCCAGCGTCTCGGCGAGTTCCACTAGCAGCGTGATGCCGGCGGGCGTGCGCGCGGAGCGGCTGGTGACGAAGACCGGGTTTTCCGCAGCCACCAGCATGCGCGCCAGTTCGGCCAGGGCGGCGGAATCGCCCGAAGGATACGTGATCTGCGGGAGTTTGGGAATGCGCCAGTCGAAATCGGCGGGCGCTTCGCCTTCCTGCAGAACGCCGTCGGCGGCCAGAACCACGGGCATCATCGGCGCGGTCATGGCGATCTGATAACCCCGGACGGCCGATTCGCCGAAGTGCGCAAGCGACGCCGGGTTGTCGTCCCACTTGGTGTAATCACGGACGGTGGCGGCGACGTCCTGCGCGGCATGCAGCCATTCCACGCGGCCGCGGCGCTCGGCGGCGTCCGAGATGTTGCCGGCAACAATGAACACGGGCGCCTGGTCGCAATACGCGTTGTAGATGGCCATGGCGGCGTGCTGGATGCCGACCGTTCCGTGCGCGCACACCAGCGCCGGCTTGCCTTCGATTTTGGCGTAGCCGTTGGCAGCGGCCACCGAGCACTCCTCGTGCATGAAGGTGATGAATTCGGGGTTGCGGTTGCCGCCGTGGTTGATCACCGATTCATGAATGCCGCGGAAACTGGAGCCGGGCGTGGCGAACAGATATTCAAAGCCGAGCGACTTGAAGACATCGACCATATAGTCTGCGCCCGGGCGCTCGACGATCTGAATGTCGGCGGCGGAGACGGAAGCGGGAGTGGCGTTTTCAACGGAGCGCTGCGCGGCGCTGGGCGGCAGAGCCGTGGTGCGTCCACCCGCCTCCTGCGGTTTCGCGGGGGATGTTGCGGCCAGTGCGGCGGCTCCGGCTGCGGCTCCTTTGAGAAAGCCCCGGCGGGCGAGTGACGTTTTCCTGGATTTGGGCATGGGTCGTTTGCCTCCGCGAACTATATCATCTTTCGACTCCGGACACGACGGCCGGGATTTCAACCCTACGCCTCGCACATTGGCGGACTCACGAAATACGTCTGCGAACGCCAAATCGTCGCCTGCCCGCGTGGGCTTGCCTTACCTTCGGTTGACGGCTGAGTGATACATTCCGCGAACCCATCGCAGCCCTGCTTCGGTATAACCGGGGGTCGGCTGCACAATGAGCCTTGCAGTCCGTCCGGTCGTGATCTCAAGCACGTGGATGGTCCAGCCCGCAGTGAAATCGGTATAAAGTAGGTAGCGGCTGTCAGGTGACCATCGAAGGCCTCGGCCCAACGTTACGCCCTCGAGAATCCTTTTCCGGCCACTACCATCCGGATGGACAAGAGCTGCGCCGCCGTCCGGACGACGATAGGCGATCCACACTCCATCGCGAGACCACACCGGCTCGGTTCCCTCTGTTAACAAGGTGCTGTCGCCGCTGCCCAAATTGTACAAAAGGACGTGGCCGTCATGATCGTAAACGATCGTGCGCCCGTCCTTGGACCAGCCGATTGAGTTGGGCGTTCCGGCTTCCGTGGTCGCCACCAGAGTGCTAACCTCGCCGGATGCCTTCAGTAGATGAAGGCCGTAGTCCGCGCGACTCTTGTCAGGTGTGGCGAAATGGCCACGGAATGCGACCATTTGCCCGTCCGGCGACAGTTCCGCCGAAAAAGCTAACATTCGATAGACCCTAGCCAGAATTCTTGTCTCTGCTTTTCCTTCGAGTGTGGTGATGTCAACCTCGTCATATCTTGGCGGCAGGTACGGCGTTTCGGGCGTGCGACGTGATTGTGCCAGCATCAAGAGCCTGTCTCCAGCGGACGAGACCCCAATGAGGCAGTCGTCGTCCCGAAGTTTGTGCGTGTCAAAGAATGGCCCGAACGGATCAAGAGTTCGCATCATACCGAACATCCCGATTTCCACGAAGCTCAAGTTCTCGACGCGAAGATCGGCGATCAGGAAAGCACCCTTGCAAGACACCGTAAGGACCGCTATGCCCACAAGAACGGCGCTAGTTATGGGCACAGCACAAGAATACAGACCACGGACCATATCAATCAAAAGAGGAACGGATCCCACTAAATGGGATCGTGCCACCCTGCAGTCGACTGCGACATGGCTTCGGCTCTCGCCGGTCAATATATCACGAAGCCCATCAGTACACGAATGGAATGAGCTTTCGCGTCCGGCCGGCCCACTCTTCAAATGCGACGCCGTATTTTTCGCGCAGATGCGAATCGAGAATTGGGATGTTCACGAACACGAAGCCGGCCAGCATAAGCACGGGAATCACGGCGGTGAGCCAGGCGCCGGACAGCAGACAGAGTCCTGTGAACGAGATGAGATCGCCAAGGTAGTTCGGATGCCGGGAGTAGCAGAACAGGCCGGCGGTATAGAGGCAGCCGCGATTTTCGGGGCGTTGTTTCCACGCGTGGCGCGCGTATTCGGCGTAGGAGTTCATCCAGGACCCGGCTAAGAAGAAGGCCGCGCCAGCAATGCCCGTCGCGCCGAAGGCGGCTGCGTTCATGCCGCCAACAATGGCCAGCAGTACATAGATACACAGTATCCAGGGAAAGATGGTGAATACTTCGTTCCAACTCACGCCGCGCCTCAAGAAGACGAACTCGGTGAAGAGAATGCGGATGTAGTAGATCGCAAATCCGGCGGCGAGTGACGCCCGGCGGATGGTGTCACCGGGGTGCCAGGCGCGGCCGAACCAGCCGCCAACGGTTTCGATTCCCCCGCCGAAGAGCAGCCACCACCCCAGCGCAACACACACGGCGGCAAGCCCAGCCAAGGTCGCCCGCTGCGCCTGGGAAGAGCCGGTCAGTTCATACATGCTCCGCTGGAGTTCGCGCCGGTCCAATGCGAGGTTCCCTTCCGCAATCGTAGCGCGGACTAGTGGCAAGTCGATTGCAAATAGACGGTCGTTCCGCCTGGGAGGCGACCCAAAAGATGAACACGCTCACGATGGTGCGCACCGAATGCTGCGAAGGCTACAAGACGTATGGCAAACGGTGCTCGCTCTGTCCGAACCGGCCGGAGAATCGGCAAGCTGTTGAAGCATATAGAGTTGCAATCCGTGGGTTCGTTTCGCAAAATGCCCCAGCAGCGTGCGCCAACACACAGTTCGGCGGCAGTCAGACTGGTACGGCGGTTGTCGGAGCGACGGCAGCGAGCTAGGTCAGAAGACTCAATTCACCCAGCTACGGAATCACCTTGGTCGATTCGCCCTTCTTTTCCAGGTCGCGAGCACCGCTGAGGGCGTCCAGCATCATGTAGTTGCCTTCGTGGCAGGCGTACTCGTAGATCTTGTAGCTGGGATCCAGCTTGTAGGGCATATGGATGGTCCAAGGCGCGGTCCAGGTCTTAGGATCGTTCACGGTGAGGTCGTAGCTCAGGTCCGTGGGCGAGGTGCGGGTGAAGCGCTCGATCAGGACCGCGGCGTCGGAGAAAAGTCCGCCGCCGGCGCCGGGCTGGGCCTTCAGATTGGTGGTTTCGACCACCAGTGTGTTCCCCTCCCAATGGCCTCGCGAATCGCCCATGTAGGTGCGAATGTTGCTGCCGACGTGCGGGCGGCCGTCGAGCGGGATCAAGCGCGCCTCGTGGATCATTTCATTGCGGATGATCACGTAGCCGGGCGCCTGCAGGATTTCGTTGCCGAAGTTGTACAGCGTCGGGAGCATGCTGCTGACCAGGCCGCGCGAGATGCAGCGGCTGTAGTAGTCAAAGTCTACCCAGGAGTCGACCTTGTCGGGGAAGTGGGTGCCGGGCCCGAGGCCGCCGCGCAGCGAGTGAACCGCGTCGTATCCGGCGGGAGTCAGCGGAGGAATCCGGCCGTTGGGGGGATCGACAACCAGCGAAGCCTGGCGATCCGGCTTGCCGCGTTCCTGCCAGTAAGAAGGCGGATTGATGGTGACGTTATCGCCTTTGCTGGCGACTTCCTCGCCGTCTTCGGTCGCCTGTTTTTGAAACTGTTTTTCGCGCTGCGCCAGTTCCGCGTCCGTCAGCTCGGCGCGGTTGCCGAAGTTGACGGGCCGCTGCATGGGGATTCGGGCCGTGGCGGGCCACTCGCCTTGAATGTCGGGATCGCCCCACGCGGTTTTTGGCGGCGTCCAGTTGGACTTCGCAGAGGACTGGGCCAGAATGGGCAGCGACAAAAGCGCTACGGCGGAAAACGAAGCAAGCCGGCGCGTCATTTCTGTTCCTCCGGAATATCGGGGTTCGATCCGCCGACGAACAGCTTTTTGCCATCCTTGAAGGTCACGCTACTGCCGTTGGCGCGGTTGGAGCCGTTCTTCGCTTGATAGCCCTGAACGGTGACTTCCGCGCCGGCTTCGAGCGAATGCTTGGTGAAGCCGCGGCGCAGCATGATGTTGGGACTTCCGCATTCGACCATCCAGTTGGTGACCGTGCCGTCCGGGTTGGTCACGTCGATGTGGATCCAGGAATGCGGATTGATCCATTCCATCTCGGTGACTTTGCCGGTTAGCTTGACCGGTTTATTGCGGTCGAACTCCGCTTGAAACGCATGATGCGCCCATGCCGGCGCGATGGCCATCAGCAAGCCCGCGCTCGCCGCCAAAATCGCTAATCTTGTTCGCATCCGGACTCCTTTCCCCTTTTCCTGAAATTCTAGTCGAATCGACGCTATTTCGCCGGGGGAGGCGCAGCCGTCTCCTTCTTGTATTTTCCGTAGAGCAGCTCCTCGACGAATTCCACGCACTTGAACTCGAGGAGCTGCGCGTGCTGTTCCACGCGCCGGTACAGCGGCATGCGGATCTTCCAGGGCCGCGTGAACACCGTGGGGTCTTCGATGGCGGCCTCGTAGTTCAGATGATACGGATCGACGGGCGTAAAACGCTCCACCACATGCAATTGCTTGCTGGCGAAATCGCCCGCGCGATCAAACCAAGCCAGTCCGTTCAGGCCGGTGACGTCGACGACTAGCGTGTCGCCTTCCCAATGCCCGTAGTTGGTTCCCATCCAGGTATCCGTCAGCGCCTCTTCGGGCTTGCCCATATCGACCAGGCGATTGGCGCTGGCGTATTCGTAAATGAACATGATGCCGCGCGGCGTTTGGACGATTTGAAACGGATAAGGCATGTAATTGGCGCGCGGAATGCCGGGCATGTAGCACTTGGCTTCCGGGTCGTTGGTGCGGCGGTTGGTGAAATTCGCCTTCTTCTTTTCAAGCGCCTCCGGCTTATAGGGGATGACGCCGCCTTCGACGACGCTTTCGCCGGCCGGCTCGGAACCGATCGCGCCGGTCTGCCACATCGTGCCGGGGTGGGCGCCGTGATCTTCCAGATCCCAGTTGGCGGTGTTAAGCGCTTCGTAGATGCCGCCTAAATCAGCGTGGCCATCGGGAGCGCGGGGCGGGCTGTAGCCGGTGTTTTGACCGGCGGCGGGTACGGCGGCCAGAAGAAGCAAAATCGGGAGAGTCCGCATGGTACGGATTGATGCTACGTGACCGTCGTTTCGCAGTCAAGGGTGGCCATTCGACCGGTCCGCTGTGAAACGTACGCGGGCCGAATGTCACTTCTCTAAGAGGCAATGCGACGATGAGATTGACACCAGTTCTGCTGGTTAGTATGACCTTGCCCTTGGCCGGGCAATGGCTGAACTATCCAGACGCGCGGACGCCGCGCACCAGGGACGGCAAGCCCAACCTAACGGCTCCCCCGCCGCGGATGAACGGGAAGCCCGATCTTACCGGGCTATGGCAGGATCGACGGACACCTATCAGCGAGATGACCGCCGTGCTCGGGGACAACGCTGCTAAGGTGCAGGTGGATTTGACCGATCTCACCAAGCACGCGATTGACATATTCTGGGGACTGAAACCCGAACAGGAGCCGCTCCGGCCGGAGGCGGTAGCAATCATGAAACGGCGCGCGGGGGTGGACGCTCCCGCGTCACGCTGCCTTCCCACCGGCGTGCCGACCAGCACTTTCATCTACCCGAACAAATGGATCGCGACGCCGCAGGAGATCGTGATCCTGGCGGGAAATGGAGATCCGGCGCGGCAGATTTTCACCGACGGCCGCTGCCTCCCCAAAGATCCTGAACCCTCATGGATGGGGTATTCGGTGGGCCGATGGGAGGGCGACACACTAACCGTAGACGCCACCGGCTTCAAGGAAGGGGCCTGGCTGGATCTATTCGGCCACCCGCGCAGCGAGTCGATGCACATCCGTGAGCGTTATCACCGCCGCGATTTCGGGCACATGGACCTGGAGGTTACGATTGATGATCCGAAATATTACACGCGGCCGTATACTTTTCAAACGGTCCTGGAGCTGATTCCAGATAGCGATGTGCTCGAATACGTTTGCAACGAGAACGAGAAAGATCTGGCACATACTGCAGTAAAGCAATAACGGCCCGCCGTTCGTTCTATGATGTCCAGGATGGCAAGATTCCCGGGCATCCTGTGTTTGGGGGTTGTCTGTGGCTTGGCTCAACAGCCGAACCCGAAACTCGCGAAAGATCCGGGACCGTTTCTGCCGGGCTTCGGCGCCGAACAGGACCGCGTTCCCAAAACCGTTGCTGGGCCCGCGCCGCATTTAGTTGATGGCCGGCCGGATTTCGGCGGCAATGGCGCTTGGTTTCCAGGATTCAACGGGAACATCGCGGAGACCAAATGGAAAGGCATCAAAAGTGCCGACAGGCACGTGGACGTTCCCTTCCTGCCTTGGACTCTGAAGACCTTCAACGAGCGCGTTGAGAATCTTTCCAAAGACGATCCTGAAGCGCGCTGCCTGCCGGTGGGCGTGCCACGATTCATGTTCGATCCTTACCCGTTTCAGATGATCCAGACCGCAGACCAGGTCATCTTCGTTTTTGAGGGCGACAACTATCTGTGGCGCATCGTCCAGATCGATCCCCAGGGAAAGCATGCGAACGATCTCAAGCCGACCTGGCTCGGCGACGCCGTGGGGCACTACGAGGGCGACACACTGGTAGTCGACGTAACCGGTTTCAATGGGCTGGCGTGGCTGGATCAGGCGGGCCACGCAACTTCCGACAAGTTGCATCTCACCGAGCGCTACACTCGCACCGACTCAATGACGTTGAAATACGAAGTGACCATCGACGATCCGGGCGCGTACTCGAAGCCCTGGACCGCCTACAACACAGTCCGCTGGCGGCCGGGAATGGAGCTGATGGAGAACATCTGCCAGGAGGACGAGAAAAGCTCGCGGCATATGATCGGGAACGTCAAGAAATGAAGTGGTGTTGCTTAATTATCATTCTCGCAGCGCTGAGGATCGACGCACAGCCCCACCCTGACTTTAGCGGCGTGTGGCTTCCCGGCGCTGTGGCGGACATTGGCCTGGAGGGCGCGGTTCCGTTCCAGCCGTGGGCCCGCACGAAATTTCAGGAAAACAGCGCCGCGAAGCAGAACGATCTGGATTTGCGGTGCCTGCCTCCAGGCGTTCCGCGAATTAGCTTCCAGGCGCGGCCTTTCGAAATAGTGCAATCGTCCAACAGGCTCCTATTCTTGTACGAAGGCGGCGCACACGTCTGGCGGCAAGTATGGATGGATGGTCGCTCGCATCCGCAGGACCCGAATCCGGACTGGCTGGGCCACTCGATTGGGCATTGGGAAGGCGACACGCTGGTGGTGGACTCGGTCGGATTCAACGACAAGACCTGGTTGGACGATGCCGGGCACCCACATACCGAGCAATTGCACGTGATCGAAAAGTACACGCGCACGGGCCCGCTCGCGATGAAGTACGAAGTCGTCATCGACGATCCGGGGGCGTATACTCATTCCTGGACTGTTGGCAACAGTCTCTCGTTCCTCGCTGGAGGAAGGCTGGAGGAGGACATTTGTCTCGACAAGATATCGAAATGAAGCCGGCGGGGCGCAATCGGCGGCAGTTCCTACAGAGCGTAGCGGCCGGTGCGATGGTTGGCGGAGCGCTCAGGAACGCCACCGCGCAAGAAGCAAGCCGGCGCGAAGTACGCGTGGGCGGCAAGCGCGTGAAGGTAGTGGATGTGCACGCGCACGCGACTTTCCCCGAGGTCGCGGACGTGGTGAAGGGCGGTCCGCTGGCAAGGTTCGCACGGGGTCGGCCGCTGGGTCCGGACCGCCTTCGTGAGCTGGACAAGCGCGGCATCGACGTGCAAGCGCTGTCAGTAAACGTCTACTGGTGGTACGAGGCGGACCGCGATCTCGCGACGAAGATTGTGCAGACGCACGACGATGGGCTGGCGAAATGGTGCGCGGCGCATTCAGACCGCTTTGTGGGGCTCAGTTCGCCGGCGCTGCAGTTTCCCGATCTGGCGGCCGAACAGCTCGAGCATGCGGTGAAGCAACTGGGCATGCGAGGAGCCTCGGTCGGCGGGAGTGTGAACGGCGAGCCGTTGTCGCTGCCAAAATACGATCCGTTCTGGGCCAAGGCAGAAGAGTTGGGCGCGCTGGTGTTCATGCATCCGAACAACGCCGAAACGATCGTGAAGCCGGACTCATTGCACGGCGCGGGCGATCTGGGAAACGTGATCGGCAACCCGTTCGAGACGACGGTGTTTCTTTCGCAGCTGATCTTTGACGGCACGCTGGACCGCTTCCCCAGGCTGAAGGTTTGCGGCGCGCACGCGGGCGGATATTTGCCGTCTTACATGGGCCGCGTGGATGTCGCCTGCGATGTGCGGCCAAATGCGAAGTGCGCGAACAAGAAGAAGCCTCGCGAATACTTCCACGAGCAGATCCTGGCAGACTCGATGATCTTCTCGCCGGAGGGCATCCGGCACATGGTGGCGGAAATGGGGCCGAGCCAAATCGTGTACGGGACCGACATGCCGTTCGTGTGGCCGGACACGGTGGATGCCATCCTGGAAGCCGACATTCCGGACGCCCAGAAAGAAGCGATCCTCGGGGGAAATCTCGCGAAGTTGCTCCGGCTGTAAGGGAGGTCGTCATGAAACGTGTAACGTTCGTCACTCGTCTCTACGTCGCTGTGTGGGGCGCTGTTTGTCTCGCGTTCGCGGAGACTCCATGCGATCACTTGAAGACTCTCTCGCTCGAGGGGACGACGTTCACGGCAGTGGAAGTTGTCGCAGCCGGGGCGTATCAGCCTCCTGCGCGCGCGGGGCGTGGAGCGGGACCAGCCGTGGTTCCGCAAATGCTTCCGGCCCATTGCCGCGTGGCTGCGACGCTACGTCCGTCGACGGACTCCGACATCAAGATGGAACTGTGGCTGCCAGCGGAGAACTGGAACGGTAAGTTCGAGATGGTGGGCAATGGCGGGTGGGCGGGCATCATCAGCTTCCCGCAGATGGCCGCGGCACTACGCGAGGGCTACGCCACTGCCTCCACCGACACCGGACACGAAGGCGGCAATGGCATGTTCGCGTTGGGGCATCCGGAAAAGATCGTCGACTTCGGCTGGCGAGCGGTGCATGAGACCGTGGTCAAGTCGAAGGCGCTGATTCAGGCCTATTACCGCCAAAGCCCGAAGTATTCGTATTGGAACGGCTGCTCCACCGGCGGCCGGCAGGGGCTGGTGGAAGTGACGAAGTTTCCGGACGACTTCGACGGCGCGGTGGACGGGGCGCCCGCGAATCCGCACATCCATCTCCACGCGGCGGGCGTGGAACGATCCATTGAATTGATGCATAATCCTGGCGGCGCGCTCTCGGAAGCCAACGTGGAGACGCTGCACAAGGCAATCCTGGCGAAGTGCGACGCGTTGGACGGCGTGAAGGACGGCCTGATCGGCGATCCTACAAAGTGCCATTTCGATCCGGCCGAGTTGCTGTGCAAGGGCGAGGAGTCCGACGGCTGCCTGACGGCGGCGCAAGTCAAAACGGTGCAGATTGTATTCGCCGACGTCAAAACCAAAGACGGCAAGATCATCTGGACCGGGTTCGAGCCTGGGGGCGAACTGCAATACGCCGCTTTGCGGCTCATCCCAGCGCAGCCGGGCGGAGGTTGGGACAGCATTCGCATTCTGGGCCACCAGGATGCCGACTACGATTTTCACAAGTTCGACCTGGATAAGGACGTGGCGCTGGCGGACAAGTCCGGCATCGACACTCACACCACCGATCTCGCAGGGTTCAAGGCGCACGGCGGGAAGCTGCTACTGTATCACGGCTGGGCCGATCAGGCGATTCCGCCGGGAAACACGGTGAACTTCTATAGCGCGGTGCTGGACACGATGGGTCCGCACCAGGACGACTGGCTGCGGCTGTTCATGGTTCCGGGTATGAGGCATTGCCGGGGCGGCGACGGCACCGACCAGTTCGACAAGATGGCAGTGATGGAGCGGTGGCGCGAGGAGGGCAAAGCGCCGGATCGCATCGTAGCGGAGCATGTTACGAATGGACAAGTGGACATGACCCGGCCGCTGTGCCCGTATCCGCAAGTGGCCGTCTACAACGGTTCCGGCTCGACGAACGACGCCGGAAACTTCACGTGCAAGGTGAGCAGGTAGTTCGCTGCGACTTCGCAATGGCGGAACGCATCTCAGTGTCATGCCTAAAGTAATTCGATTTCACAAAATCGGCGGTCCTGAGAATCTCAAGCTGGAAGAAGTTGCGGTGCGCAACCCCGCGGAAGGGGAGGTAAAGCTGCGCGTCGAAGCGGTCGGATTGAATCGGGCCGAGGACTTGTTTATGCGCGGGCTTTATCGGGAGACGCCGGAGCTGCCGTCCCAAATCGGCTACGAAGCGGCAGGAGTGGTGGAAGCGGTCGGCCCCGGCGTCGATTCAAGCTGGGTTGGTAAGCGCATCGCCACGGTTCCCGGATTCTCGATGAGCAAGAATGGCGTGCTGGGCGAAGAAGCCATCGTGCCGGCGAGCGCCCTGGGCGAATATCCGTCCAAGCTTTCGCCCGCCGAGGGCGCTGCCATCTGGATGCAATACCTCACGGCGTACGGCGCGCTGATCACGTATGGCGGGTTGAAGCGCGGTGACTTCGTGGTGATCACAGCCGCGTCGAGCAGCGTCGGCCTGGCGGCCATCCAGATCGTGAACGCTGAAGGCGGAATCCCGATTGCGGCCACGAGAAAGTCGAATAAGCGCGCCGAACTGCTCGCGCTCGGCGCCGCGCATGTCATCGCCACAGAGGAAGAGGACCTGGTGAAGCGGGTGAATGAGATCACGGGCGGCAACGGTGCGCGTTTGATCTTCGATCCGGTCGGCGGCCCGTTCATGGAAAAGCTGGTGGAAGCCGCGGCATACCAGGGAATTGTCTTCGTATATGGGTTGCTCTCCATGCAACCGACGCCTTTCCCGGCCAGGCCCGCGCTGTCAAAAGGGCTGACTTTGCGTGGCTACTCGTTAATAGAAATCCGCCGCGACCCAAAGCTGCTCAAGACCGCGATGCAATACGTCTTCGATCGGCTGGCCGACGGGCGGTTTCATCCGAAGATCGCCAAGACATTTCCGCTTGCGCAATCGGTGGAAGCTTACCAGTACCTGGAGTCGAATCAGCAGGTCGGTAAGGTTGTGATTACGGTGTGAGGCGGCCGGAGGTTACTTCTTCGCCGGCGGATCGCCGGGATTCCCCAGCCCCGGACCGCCGCGCAGGTGTTGAGCGTCCTGCTGGTTTTCCTGGCAGATGTACTCCATCAACTCTTCATGCGGCCGGAGGCGCGCGGTGAAGGTCAGCGTGAAGGGCCGGGAATAATCGCCGGGATCATCGATGGTCACTTTGTCCTCCAGCGTCCCAAGATCTTTGCGCGTGTAGCGCTCGATGGTGTGGAGCTGCTCGGTGTGGGGATGGCCGTCGAAATCGAACCAGAACTTGTCGTTGTATCCGACGGTGTCGACCACCAGCGTGTCGCCGTCCCATTTGCCGACGGAATGCCCGTACCAGGTGGGGTCCGGATCGGCCGGATGCGACGCGTTCATGAAGATCTGCCGGTAGCTGTGGATGTTGCCTTCAAACAGGAAGAAGATGTGCGTGGGCGTCTGCACGATTCGCCAGGGGTAAGGCGAAATGCGCGGAACCCCGGTGGGCAGGCAGTTGGCTTCGGGATCATCCTTGGATTGGCGGTGCTCCATGAGTTCCTTGGCCGCAGGCAGCAGAGGAATGGTTTCGCCCTTCGCCAAACCTTGCGAGATGTCGCCGACCGGCCCTCCGCCTTGCCACACGCCGGACAGGTCGACATGCCCGTCGGGAAGCCGAGGCACCGGACCATGCGGCGTGTCGTCGCGCCGGCGTACTCTCTTCGTATCCGGGTTCGCGCTGCCCCCGGCAGGGGCGGTTCCTTCCACCGCGGAAAGGCCCGGCGATTTCGCGGAAGCGGGCGCTTGTGCGGGTGCACTCCCGGTGAACAAAAACACGACCGCCGACGCTACTAACGCGCTCAGACTAGTCTTCATGTCAATCTCCTACCGGTCTGGATGTTATTTGGCCGCAGGCTGCTCGCTCGAGGCCGGAGGCTGCTCGGTCGGAGAGAAGGCAAAGACCTTCCTGCCATCGGCCAACGTGACGGTCCGGGCATTCGCCATGTTCGATCCGTCCTTGGCTTGTGAGCCTACCACGGTCACTTCATCGCCGACGTTCAGGCTGTGCCGAGTCCATCCCTGGCGAATCAAGACGTTGGGACTGGCAAGCTCCAGGTTCCAATTCGTGACACTGCCGCTGTCGTCTTTGACGTCAACATAAAAGCGGGCATGCGGATTGGTCCACTCCACCTTGGTGACTTTGCCTTTCAGCGTCACCGGTTTCTTGATGTCATACTCCGCTGCGAAGGAGTGATGCGCGAGAGCGGCGACCGGCGCCAGTAAACTGAACCCGACAACCAAATAAGCGAACGCTGCTTTCATTCAAAAACACCTCTGGGTAGATTTTGACATATCTGTTTGGCGAATGGAAATGCCCACTGCCGACTAATAACCTCGCAAAGTCACCATGTCAAGCACGCTTTTCATGCGCTCCATGGCGTAGCCGCGGGTGAGCTTGTCGGTGGTCTTGGCGTCGGGAGCGTCGCCGGATTCCAGAAAGCCCGGGCCGACGTCCTTATATGTGACTGCCTCAAAGACGACGCCGGCGGCGCGGGCTTCCGACTGCGCCGGGGGGACGGTGGCATCGACGCCGGGGTCGTTAGCGGCGTAGAACCCGAATACGCTGCCTTTGATCTTCGCGATCGAGTCTTTGTCGGGAGATGATCCGCAGAAGACCAGGGCAGCAGCCAGGTCAGGCCGGTCGGCGGCAAACTCAAAGCTTTGCGCTCCTCCCCAGCCGATGCCAGCGGCGAAGAGCATTCCGTTGGAGGCTGGGAGCTTCTTGCTATAGTCCGCAACTGCGTTGAGGTCGGCCGTTACATTCGTCTGCGAATTCAAGTCCGGCGAAAGATCGGGAGCCAGGACCACGTAGCCCATGGCCGCCACTTCATCGGCAAAGTCGGAGAACCAATCGGTGAGGCCCGCGCGATCATGAAGGAGCAGAACCGCGGGCTTTTTGTCTTTCGTCTCGGGATAAATGATCAGCGCGGTAACGGAGCGGCCGTCCTGCTTCACGACCACGCGCTCATGATGCCGGGGCGATTTTTCGAAGCGCGCCTTGGCCCAATCCTGAGCGTTGGCCGCCGGTACGGAAGAGGCCGTGAGCAGCACCAGCAGGATTCGTCTCATGGTCAGAAATGGTCGTGGTTCACGATATGGCCGGCGTCCAGCGACTCGCAATACGGCGCATCGTAGACCTCGTCGAGCGGGTTGGTGTCCAGGCGCAGCACGCGTGGCCTGCGAACCCACGGCTCGGTAAATACGTCCGGATCTTCCACCGTGACTTCGTAGCGCAGCGTATCGCCTTTCCGGGTGAAGCGCTCGACGACGTGCAGCTTTTCCGAATGAAACCAGCCGTCGCTGCCGAGCCAGGTGTCGTCGTTGAAGCCGGTATCGTCGACCACCAGCGTGTCGCCTTCCCAGTGGGCGACGGAATCGCCGTTGTACGAGCCGTCCAGATCCGTGCGATGCGCACGCCCGTCGGTGGGGATGAGCCGCTCGAAATTGCCGGGCTCCGTGACGTAGATGAAGACAATCCAGCCCTTGCTCTGCACGATGCGCGCCGGCGGACCCATGCGAGGCACGCCAGGAGGATGGCACTTGACCACCGGATCCAGCTTGTTTTCGTCGCGATCCAACTGGTGGACCTTGGTCATCAACTCCGGCTTGTACGGCGGTTTGTCGGGATTCTCGGCACGACGCTTGTCGCCGTCCACTTGAAGATAGTAGCGAGCTAATTTACCGTCCGGGTCCTCGGATTTGGGCGCTTCGCGGCTGGGCAAGTAAATGTGCGTAGTCCCCTCCGGATCCTTAAAGGCGAAGAACCCGCCCTGCCCTCCCCAGCGGCCGGAGAGATCCGGATGGCCGTCATAGAAATGCGGAGTTGGCTTCGCGGAAGGGTCTTCCTTTTCGGCTTGTTGCGCGGCTAAGCCAGCGGGGAGCAGGCACACCGTGCCGAATGCTAGTGCCAAGAGCGCGCGCTGAGTACTGCTTTTCATTGCTGTGGCCGCTCCGAATAAATCGGCCGGCCGTTTTCATCCAGGCCGCCGATCCAAAGTTCAAAGTGCGAGCCCTCGTTGGGTCCGCTCAAGAAGGTCAAGTCGCGCAAGAAGGCGAAATGCTGCGTGCCATCCTTGGCTCCGTACGCACGAATTTTGACCATGGTTCCCGGAGCGAGCATGGCTTTGCGCAATCCGCCGCGATGCCACTGATTGGGCGGACCGCTCTCGATGTGCCACTTGACGATTTTGCCGTCGTCGCCCGTTACGTCCAGGAAGACCTGGACATGCGGATTGACGTAATCGATCCCAGTGACCGTGCCCGTGAACGTCACGGGTTTTTCAACATCGAATTCCGCGGTAAACGAATGGTGCGCGAATAGGGGCAACGCGGCGAGCAGCGCGCCGGCGAACATCAGGGAAAAAGGGAAGGTCCGTACTTGCAAGTTTCAGCACTCCTTTCCGGATAGTTCCGGGCAGTTGCCCGCGAGTATATCAGAACGGGGATTGTACTGGACCGTCCACGACCCGTCCGACGTCCAAACTCCCTCGAAGCAGATTTCTTGCTCGCCACGTATCTTCTGGAAAGGACCGCCAGCTTCTACCTGTGATAGACTCGGCGTCGTTCAGGAGGTTGTCTATGAGACGTTCTTCCGCAATTGCTCTCTCCGCGATTCTCGCCGCCTCGCTGCCTGCCGTAGCGGCGTCTATCCAGACCGCGAAACCCGAACAGACCGGCTTCTCTTCAGAACGTCTTGCCCGCATCCATGAGATGGTTCAGCGCCACATCGACGCGCATGACATCTCAGGCGCGGTCACCCTCGTCGCCCGGAAAGGCAAAGTGGCGCACTTCGAGGCCCACGGGCTGGCGGACATCGAAGCAAAGAAGCCCATGTCCAAAGACTCGCTCTTCTGGATCATGTCGATGACCAAGCCGGTCGTGGGCACCTCGGTTCTCATGATGATGGAAGAGGGCAAGCTCCGCCTGACGGATCCGGTTTCGAAGTTCATCCCGGAGTTCAAAGGCATGAAGGTCGCGGTGATGGAGGACCGGCCCGCGGGCGCGCCCGCACCCGCCCCTGGCACGCCGCCTCTGTTCTACACTGTGCCCGCGACACGCGAGATTACGATCCAAGACCTGCTGACACACTTATCGGGTCTCAACAGTGGCGGGCCTGCAAGCAACGTGGAAGTGGCGAAGATCGCGCTGAAAGCTGGTGAGAGCTTGGCCGACTACATCCCGCGTCTCGGCACGACCCCGCTCGATTTTCAGCCAGGCACTCGCTGGCAGTATAGTCCGACGGCGGCATTCGACACGCTGGAACGGGTAGTCGAAGTTGTTTCCGGCGAGGCATTCGACCGTTTTGCCCGTGAGCGAATCTTCGATCCACTCGGCATGAAGGACACCGGCTACCGTCCGTCGCCGGAGCAGCTCTCGCGGATCGCCACGCAGTATCGCGGGGCCGATGGCGCGCTCACCAGGGTTGATAACAAGCTGATTTGGATGAACAGCCCAACCTATTTGTCAGGCGGCGGCGGACTTGTCAGCAGCGCCGAGGATTACCTTCAGTTCGCCCAGATGCTGGCCAATCGCGGCGAGCTGAACGGCAAGCGTTTGTTAGGGCCGAAGACCGTGGATCTGATGTCGTCGGTGTTTGTGCCCGACACGTTGCCGGGCCGCGCGAAAGGCCGCGGATTCGGATTGAGCGTGCAGGTGATCAGCGACCATATCGCGGCCAACACGCCGATCTCCAACGGGAGCTTCGGCTGGGACGGCGCATTTGGAACTCATTTCTGGGTCGATCCGAAGGAGCAGATCGTGGGGCTATTCATGGTCCAGGCCAGTCGTCCGAACCGCTCCATGAACCCGGATTTCGAGACTGCAGTCATGCAGGCTCTTATCGAGCCGGCCGACGAGCACAACTGACCGCATTCGGGTTGGGTCAGTAGCTTTGGGACGCCGCATAGCCCCGTCCGCAATGCCCGACGGACGTGCAGCGGCCGAATCAGTTCATTTCTGGCTGTCGGGTGCCTGGCCGCCGGAAGCGGGCGGTCGGCGGGGAATCTGCGGGAGCTTGAAGCCCGGCGGCACGTGCGTCAGGGTATGCACGAAACGCAGCTTGCCCTTCTCTACGCGAAACAGGTGGGTATCAGGCAGTCCATTGACGCCGAACCGACAAAACGCGACCACCGCCCCAATGTTGGGGTCGACGATGAAACGGCGAGCGACGATATTGACGCCGCTCGGCACACCGACCTGGCATGTATCCTCGGGGACGCCTTTGCCCGTGCGCAGGCCGCCTTCGGTTCGTTCGCACGGATAGCCCCACGGCACGAGGTCTCCCTTCCCTTCGAGAAAGGCATCCAGGTAGGCGTTGGCCGCGGCCACCAGGGTGTCGCGAGTGTCACGCTGGTCCGGCGGGATCACTCCCCAGTTCTCATTCGGCGACCACTTATAGTAGTTGTCGGCATTGAACAGCCAGTCGCCCTGCTGGGTGACCATGGATTCGATTTCGACGATCTTGTCGTGATTCACCCGCAAGCGCGTACCGAGGACGTACGGGTGGGTCTTGTCGGTCACGATCACTTCGGTAAACGTCTGGCACGTCGCCGGGTCGATCAAGGTGCGATGAAAGTCCATCTTCACAGGCTTCTGAATGACGCCCGACTTGATGTCGACGACCTGCATGTTCTCGATATAGGCAAGCCCCTTTGCCAACGGCATGCCCGACGGATCGCCCTTGGTTTGGGCAGCCAGGTAGAGATCCGTGGCCGTTTGGAGGCCGTCGCGCGTGCAGCCGACTTGAGCGAAGCCCGCCGCCGGGACCATCAGCGCGGCCGAGAGCATCGAACTAAAGAGAATCCGATTCATCGAACTCCTCCCGTGTATCAGGATTAGGGTACACCTGTTCTACCGGCGGCGCGTTCGCGACGCCGCCCGCTCCTTCCTGGGATGCGGGCGAATGCCGAATCTCGGATCATCCCGCGCGATGGCTTCCGCAAGTCGTCCCATGGTCGGTTCGAAAGCCTCGTGGCGGGTGTCCATGTAAAGCCACTTTTTCAGGATGTCATGGGGAGCCAAGCCCGGGAACTCTTCGATGATCGCGGGCTGGTGCACGTGTTCGGTGCAGATCAGGACGCCGTGCCACTTCCAGCGGCCCGTCTTGGTGGGTTCCACTAGCAGCATCATCTGGCGGCCGAACAGGTAGGCGGCCAGTCCTCCGAACATTCTCTTGGTGAAGAAACTGGCGTGGTGCTCGAATGCCTGAAAGATCCATTCATTTTCGAACGTTCGCATTCGTGACTTTGACCGAGGGTGCGCCTTCTCCAGCGTACCTCTGCGGTTCGCTCTTCGTGACAGAGTTTCCTTCGTTAGGAGATCTCGTCTGCGCCGTTCATGGCCCACGAACTGAAGCCCAATGTGTACTGGGTGGGAGGCGGCGGCGGCAACAGCGGCGTCATCATCGGCGACAAGGGCGTGATTGTGGTGGACGCCAAGACGACGCCGGCCGGCGGCAAGGAACTGCTGGAAGACATCGCCAAGATCACGCCGAAGCCGGTCATCACCGTCATTCTGACGCACAGCGACGGCGATCACGTGAACGGCCTGGCGGCGTTCCCGGAAGGCATCACGATCATCGCGCAGGAAAATAACAAGAAAGAGCAGGAGGCAGGGCTGGCTGCCGGCGGCCGGCGAACCGCCCGCAGGTCATCTTCCCACGAAGGTGGTCACTAAGACCAAGGAGAATCTGAAAATCGGCGGCGCGAAGATCAAGGAGCTGGTGGCACAGGGCAAGTCCCTCGAAGAGATCCAGCAGGCGGTTGGCGACCAGCCGGCGCCCGCCGGTCCGAATGGCCGCCCGAGATTCTCCAGCTTCACCGAAGTCGTCTACAAGGAACTCACGGCCAAAACGTCCTGAGAGCGCCCATCCGGGGCCGCGATTGCCGTACCATGAGGCTGGCGATGCAGTGAGGCTTTATGAGTACGGACGACAAAGCAGGCAATTTTCGCGTTGAAGAAGACGCGCTGGGTGAGGTCTATGTCCCCGCTGATCGCTTGTGGGGAGCCCAGACCGAACGGTCGCGCCACAACTTCGCGATCGGCGTCGAGCGCTACCGTTGGGGCCGGCCGGTGATCCGCGCTTTGGGAGTCCTAAAAAAATGCTCGGCCCTGGCCAACGGCGAACTGGGCCAGTTGCCGCGCGAGAAGGCCGAGCTGATTGTGCGCGCGGCGCAGGAGGTCATCGACGGGAAGCTGGACGGCGAGTTCCCGCTGGTAGTCTTTCAAACCGGCTCTGGTACTCAGACCAACATGAACGCCAACGAAGTGATCGCGAACCGCGCGATCCAACTCGCTGGCGGCGTGGTGGGTTCGAAGAAACTGATTCATCCGAACGACGACGTCAACCACAGCCAGTCCTCCAATGACACCTTCCCGACCGCGATGCATATCGCGATCGTTGAGCAAGCGGAGAATGTGCTGGCGCCTGCGATTCGCGCGCTACGTGAGACTTTGGACGTCAAATCGAAGGCATTCGAGCGCGTCGTCATGGTCGGCCGGACGCACCTTCAGGATGCGACGCCGGTGACACTGGGCCAGGTGATTTCCGGTTGGGTGGCGCAATTGGATCAGGCGATCGAAGCGATCGGCGAGAGCTTGCCGCGTGTTTGCGAACTGGCGATCGGCGGGACAGCGGTCGGAACCGGGATGAATGCCGATTCGCGTTTTGGAGAGCTGGCCGCTCGCAAGATCGCGGAAGAGACCGGCAAACCGTTCATCTCCGCGCCGAACAAGTTCGCGGCTCTTTCGGCGCATGATGCGCTGGTGAATGTCAGCGCCGCGCTGCGCACACTGGCGGGCGCGCTCATGAAGATCGCCAACGACGTGCGCTGGTATGCCTGCGGTCCGCGCGCGGGACTTGCCGAGTTAAAGATCCCGGAAAATGAACCTGGGTCGTCGATTATGCCCGGCAAGATCAATCCCACGCAGTGCGAAGCGCTCACCATGGTGGCGGTCCAGGTTTTCGGCAACGACCACGCGGTCGCGTTTGCGGGGTCGCAGGGCAACTTCCAGCTCAACGTTTATAAGCCGGTCATGCTGCACAATGTGCTGGAGTCGATTCAGCTTCTGGCCGATGCCGCGCGCTCCTTCAACGACCATTGCGCCATCGGCATTGAGCCGAACGAGAAACGCATCCGCGAGCATCTGGAGAATTCGCTGATGCTGGTGACGGCGCTGAATCCTCACATCGGCTATGAGAAGGCGGCGCAGATTTCGCTGAAAGCCTACCGCGAGGATCTGACGCTGCGCGAGGCCGCGCTGCAGCTAGGCTTCGTCACTGCGGAACAGTTCGACGAGTGGGTGCGGCCGGAAGAAATGACGCATCCGCTGCACCTGCGCCAAACGAACGAAATTGAATAGAATCGTGGGTGTCGCGATCCACGCAACCCACCGTGACCATGAAGCCGGCACGCGCAGCGGCGCTGTGGCTGCCTTCCGGGCTTATCGTCCAGGACGCAATTCGTGGCCGGGAGTATCGCGTCGAGAAGTTCCTCGGCCAGGGAGGGTTCGGCGCGGCGTACCAGGCCCACCGGCTAAGCGGGGAGGGTTCGGCTCCCAGGCTGTGCGTCTTAAAGGTAACCATCGACGCCGCAACCTGGCACAGCGAAGCGTACTTCGGCCACTTGCTTCGGCACGTACCGGCTTTGGTCGAAGTATACGACTCGTTCGCCTGGGCCCCACGCGGCGGCAGGAAGCCACTCTATTGCTTGATCTCCGAGTACATGCCGGAAGGAGACCTGAACAACTACCTCGCACGGAATCCGGAACCATGGCGGGAGTCGCGAGCGCGGCGGGAGATCCTTCATCTGCTTCGTGCGGTGACGATGATTCACGAGAGCGGAGCTGTCCATCGGGACATCACACCCAGGAACGTCTTTGTAGCGTCCAACGGCGCCTTGAAACTCGGCGATTTCGGGATCGCCGTGCATCGGCTCGGGCGTAGGGAGGTCCGGGCGGACGCCTTTGCCCCGCGCTTCGCACCGAGGGCGATCCAGGAGGGAGCCAAACACTGGCGCCAGGCGGACGACGTTCACCAGATCGGCCAATTGTATGCCGCGCTTCTCTCCGGGGTCGGCTCCCGGAAGATCACGGCGAAAGAGGTGAAAGCCCTGGCCTGCAGCCCGCACACAAAGTCTGTCCTTCAACGTTGCATCGGGCAGCGAAGAAAGTGCTTCACCAGCGCCGCGGAGATGTTGGCTGCTCTGGAGACATGGCGTCAGGCGGTCCGAAAGCCGGCGAGGGTGCGTTCTCTGACGGGGAAGCGAGTGGTGTTTACAGGCGGCCTTTCCATGCGTCGTGCGGCCGCCCAGAAGCTAGCGCGAAAGGCGGGTGCGATCGTGGAGGCTCGGGTAAACCACCTCACCGACATTGTCGTGGTCGGCGATCAGTCGCCCCACTGGAAGGCGGAAGAGAAGGGCCAGAAGCTCCTCGACGTCGACCGCGAAGCCGAGCGAGGCCACAACATCGCCCTTGTGAAGGAGTCCCGGTTCCTGACGCTGGTCGGGCCGAAGAGATGACACATCCGCTGGGTGGGGAGAAGATGCTAAGTAAGATTTGGTGGAGGCGGAGGGAGTCGTAACACCGTCTGTACCATCCCCTCAACCGTGCAGGCCCGATGGCTCCAGACCAGCCAGTTTCATCAGGTGGCGCTGAAGGCCGATTTTAAGCGATTCGTTCCCGTGGATCGGAACAGAGATGCGGACTCGGCTGCCAGAAATGCGGACGCTATTTCGTCTTCACCAGTCCGGCGCCGTTCTCCCAGGCCTTCATAAGGATCGGTTTCACGATTCGCGCAAACTCCTCGTAGGCGGGTGCGCGGAAGTGGAGCCGGTCCGGCAAAAAGAGGTTCTCGCGCACTTTCCCCTGCCCATCGAACAGCACGGTGTTCAGTTCGATGTAGCCGACGTTGTTCGGGTTCTTCCTGCTGAACTCCTGCATTTCGCGATTCACCGCCTCCACCACGTCCCACCGATCGCGCTTTTCAGGCGCCTTGTTGATCGACGTGTAAAAGAAAAATGCGTCCGGCGATTTGACACGCAGCTCGTTAACGAATTGCTGCGTGCGTCTTATGATCGGCCCCGCATCTTCACCGGCGCTGATATCGTTGCTGCCGGCGTAGAACACTACGATTCGAGGCTGGTACGCTGCTACCTCTCCGACGCGTTTCAGCCAGTCCTGGGTGACCGTACCGGCAAGCGCGCGATTCAGCACAGGCAACGGAGCCATCTGCTCCCCAAGCCGGTTCCAGAATTGAAAAATGCTGCTTCCAACAAAGACGATCCCGCCATGCTGCGGAGTTGCGGCGCTCTGAGCCCTCAGGGCTGGAACCGCCAAGCCAATCATGGGGACAATCGCGCAGATGAATCTACGGCAAGTCAGAAAAGTCTGGCGTCGCCAACGGCCGCCGGAAGATGACGATTCTTGAATCAAGAAACACCGGTCCCACACAGTGTACTGGAATTGGTGGAGGCGGCGGGAGTCGAACCCGCGTCCGAGAAAGCCCGCCGTGAAAAGAACTACGTGCGTTTCCGATTCAGTGGTTGTCGGCCGCCGCATTAGAACCGGCAAGAAAACGGCGGCTTAGCCCGATTGTCGTCAGCCTGCTGCTCCGAGCAGAAGCTCTCGGCCCAATCCTTGAAGATGACGCCCCTTGGATACCGTCAAGGCCCGGCACCCGGAGCGGCTACCTAACTAATTAGGCAGCGTATGCAAACTGCTGATTGGCAGTTTTGGTTTTCCGATCGTTTTACGGGAGCTCGGAACCCGGCACGCCTTCCCACAACGATTCAATCCCGTCGAATCCGTTGCGCCCCCTTCTTTTCACTTTGATGATAGCACTTCACCCGCGGTTTCATGGCTATCATGGGTTTGATGCCCGGCGTCACAGCCACTCCGGAGACCACCGAGCGGACCGGGGAAAAGCACGTTCCGCTCTACAACGTCGTTCTGTTGGACGACGATGACCACACCTACGACTACGTCGTGGAGATGCTGGAAAAACTGTTCGCCCTCTCACTTTCCGACGCCTGGAACCACGCCGTGGAAGTGGACAACACCGGCCGGACGGTGGTGATTACGTGCGAGTTGGAGCAGGCGGAATTCGGCCGCGACCAGATCCATGCCTATGGAGCGGACTGGCGGATGCCGCAGTCGAAAGGCTCAATGTCGGCGGTTGTGGAACCCTGCGCGTAGGGCGCCGCGGGACTACTCGGCCGGCGTGGGAAAAGTCTTGGAGATGTGATCGTGCCAAGTGAGCGTCTCTTCGTCCACCAGCGCCCAAAGCAGTCCCACTCCGGCAGCCGCCAGACTCAGGAATCCGGAGACAGTCCGATAGAACCGCTGCGCGCGATCGGGAGCACGGCCGTCGAAGTCCACTAGGCGCAGACGCGCCCAGCGTTGGCCGGCCGTGTCGCCATTGGCGAGGCACCAGAGAAGACGATAAAAAACAACCACACCCGCGACGGCGCCTGCGAACATCGGCAGCGTCTGGTGATTCAGCACAAACGCGCCGCCCATGAAGCGAAAGACCATACCGAAGATCGCCAGGGCGATGACAATGACGCTGCCATCCAGAGCGGCGGCCATAACGCGGTGCACGGGGATGGCCACAGGCGCATCGCAATAGATAACGCTGTCGAGGGGCTTTCCGGCGCCGCCCGAAAACTCCAGGCTCTGCTGGCCCGCGATGACCTTGCGATGACGCGGGCGCTGCGGCGAGGCCGGTTTGCGCGCAAGCGCGGGCGTCAAATCGGGAGCAATGGTTTCGAAAGGCACCACGCGGGGCAGTTCTCGCGAACTGAACAACGATGGTTGATACGTAATTCGGCGCGGCGGCGCGGCAGTCACCGTCGCGGGAGCAACCGGACGGCTGGCCGGTGCGTCTGTTGCTTCATAATCCAGCGCGGGAGCCGCCGCGGAGGCAGCCGTATACACCGGCGTCATCCGTAAGCGGCGTCCGCAACGGCGACAGCGATGGTCATCGTCATAATTCGATGCTTGGCAATACCGGCATTCCATCGGCACCTCGATCCAACTCAGTTGCAGTTACCGTTAATCCATGTTACGGTTCTCGGTTGAGGCCTTCTTCTCCACCTGCCCAGGGCCAACCTCTTCCGCACCACCTCGTGAAAGGGGCTGTCTTCTTTCGTAACATATTTGGGCGAAAATGTCACGGGCTTTTTTGTGGCGCCGGCGTCTGGCTGGCAGTCCTGGTCCTGGGGGCCTTACCGGCGTTGGCACAACTGACTCCGCAGGCCATCGCGGCGGCCACCCCGCCTCCGGTGCAGCCGCAGGCGCCCAACCCGGCCAATCCCAACCAGCGGGTGCTGGTGCCGCGCTCGAACGTGCCTCCACCCGGCGAATACTGGGTGAAGTCGGACACCCAGGAAGCCGACGGCCCTCTGCGCCACTTGCGCGGGCATGTGAAGCTGGAATCCATGGACAAGCTGCTGGAGGCCGATTCGGTGGATTACGACCAGGACACCGGCGACGCGGAGGTCCACGGCCACGTCCACTATCAGAACTACACGGATGGCACGAATCTGTATTGCGATCACGCCAAGTACAACGTCAATAGCGAAACCGGGTTCTTCTACGACGTCAGTGGGACTTCGGCGCCCAAAGTTGTCGCGCGGCCGGGTCTGTTGACCACCAACACTCCCTTTTTCTTTGAGGGCAAGTGGGCCGAGCGCACCGAAGACAAGTACATCGTGCACGACGGCTACGTGACCGATTGCAAGGTGCCGAAGCCGTGGTGGAGGTTGACGGGAACGACGTTTGACATTTATCCCAACGACCACGCGATTGCCTATCACACCGTGTTCCGCATCAAGAAGCTGCCGCTCTTTTATCTTCCGGCCTACTACAAGTCGCTCAAGAAGCTGCCCCGCCAGAGCGGCTTTCTGACGCCAAACATTGGGCGCAGCTCGTTGTACGGCGGAATGTTCGGGCTGGCTTACTATTGGGCCATCAATCGCAGCTACGACGCGCTATACCGCATTCAAGATTTCACGGCGCGCGGCTTTGCTCACACCGTGGAACTGCGAGGCAAAGTGCGGCCGGGCACCGACTTCGGCTTTAATCTGTACGGCGTCAATGATCGCGGCATTTCGACCGGCAACGGCCAGGTCCAGAAGGAGGGCGGCGTTGAGTTCACCGCCGACGGACGCTCGGACTTAGGCGACGGTTGGCAGGCGGTGGTGCACCTGGACTACCTCAGCTCATTCCTGTTCCGGCTGTCGTTCAGCCAGTCTTTTACCGGCGCGATTTTCTCGGAGTCGCACTCGGCGGGCGTCGTCTCGAAGCATTGGTCGTCCTATGCCTTCAACGTCGCCTTCGACCGCGATGAGAATTTCGAGGACACCAACCCGCAGGACACCATTCTCATTCGCAAGCTGCCGGAGGCGGAGTTCTTGAGCCGAGACCGCCAGATCGTCGGCGGCGTGCTGCCGGTGTGGTTCTCGCTGGACAGCAGCATGGGCTTCATGGATCGCACTCAGCCGGACTTCCAGTCCCGGCAATTTGTGAATCGCCTGGACGTGTATCCGGAACTGACCACGGCTGTGCACTTCTGGGGATTCAACATGACTGCCAGCGCCGCGGCCCGGGAGACGGAATACGGATCCAGCGTACGGAACGGATCGGCGATTGGCCAGGACTTGTTGCGTAGCGCCCGCGAGATCCGTGTCGAACTGCTGCCCCCGGCCCTGGAACGCATTTACAAATCCCCGAAATGGCTGGGCGGCACGGAAGTGAAGCACGTCATTGAGACGCGCGTGGATTACGACATGGTGACCGGCATCGACAACTTCAACCGCATCATCCGCTTCGACGAGACCGACCTGATGTCGGATACCAACCAGGTGACGCTCTCCATCGCCAACCGGCTGTTTGTGAAAGACAAGAACAACAACGTGAACGAGGAGCTGACCTGGGAGGTGTCCCAGAGCCGCTACTTCGATCCGACCTTCGGCGGCGCCGCGGTTCCAGGCCAGCGGAACGTCTTTGCCGGCACCGAGGACCTGGACGGCTTTGCTTTCCTGAACGGCCCCCGTAACTATTCCCCGGTGGTCTCCTCGCTGCGCTTCCAGAAGACGATGGGGCTGGAATGGCGCCTGGACTATGACCCGCTGCTGGGCCACATCAGCAGCAGCACCTTCAACACCAACGTGCGGTTCTCGAAGATCTTCGTTTCACTCGGCCATAGCGAGGTGCGGGCCGATCCCAATGTGTCGCCGCGCTCCGATCAGCTGAACGGACGGGTGGCTTTCGGCAACCAGAACCGCAAGGGATGGAACGCCGCCTTTAGCATCTATTACGACTACCGCAAAGGCATCATGGATTTCGCCAACACCGAGATCACCTATAACACCGACTGTTGCGGCATCAGCGTCGAGTACGGGCGGTTTAACTTCGGCGGGCGCGACGATACGCAATATCGCATCGCGTTCTCGGTGGCTAACGTCGGCTCGTTCGGATCGCTGCGCAAGCAAGACCGGCTGTACTAGGGCGCAGACCAGGGATTAGGCGTCGGACTCGCGGGGCGCGAGCGCTTCGTCCAGCAGCAGCGTGAACCTAGTGGCTTTGTGGTCGACGCTGTCCCTGAGCGACGCCATGCGGCGCTCGAGCGATTCTAACTCGTCGGCCAGGTGCAGGCAGGCGAGCACGGCAGTGCGGGTGGCGTCGACATTTCCGGCGCGAACCGCGATGGTCGACATCAGATCGTCCACCTTCTGGGCCAGGTGTTCGATCCGGCCGGGCTCCTCGGAGGCGACCAGCGAATAGGTCTGGTTGAAGATCGTGACACGGACAGGTTCCGTGCTGGGCATGCCTTAGAATGGCACCTTTCGCGTGACAGGTGCAAGGCGTGCTCGGACCATTAGGCTCCGCTTAGCATATCGACCTGCCCCAGGAGCTTCTCAATGCGGGTACGTACCTGCTTGCGTTCGGCCCGCAATTCCTCGAGCTCCTGCCGGAAGGCATCGCGCTCGGCGATGGCTTTGGAGAGCTGCGACTCCAGAGCTTCTTTCTCGGAACGAAGCCCCGAGACCAGCTCCACGGCCCGCGTGATGCGCTCCTCCAAACGGCCAAGCGAATCCAGTTCCTGTTGCGCGGCGTTCATAACCCTTCACCTCGACGACCTGAAAACTCTACGCAGACGCGTGGGCAGCTTTGGCCTTCTCGACCAGGGCCGCGAAGGCAGGTCCGTCCGTGGCTGCGATGTCGGCCAGGATTTTGCGGTTTAGCTCAATACCGGCCTTCTTCAAGCCGCTGATAAACTTGCTGTAGGAGATGTCAGCGGCGCGGCAGGCGGCACCGATGCGCACGATCCACAGCGAACGGAAGTCGCGTTTCTTGCGGCGGCGGCCGACAAATCCGTAGCGCAGCGCCTTTTCTACTGCTTCCTGCGCGGCGCGGTTCAGTTTGCTTTTAGTGAGGAAAAAGCCCGATGCACGGGCGAGCGTCTTATCGCGATACGCTCTGCGTTTGGGACCTCGTTTTACTCTCGGCACGTTTTGCTCCTTGTGTGATTAAACCGGCGATAACGGCACGTGCGGCGCCGTTTCACACGGATATGTCTCCTGCTGGCCGGGTTAGTACGGCAGCATGCGGTGCAGTTTAGCCTGATCGGTCTCGTCGGCCACAACTGCCCGCTTCAACTTCCGCTTCCGCGAGCGCACCTTGGACGTCAGAATGTGGCGGGCACCGGAATGATGCCGTACCACCTTGCCCGTCCCGGTCTTCTTGAACCGTTTGGACGCACCCTTATGTGTCTTCAACTTGGGCATTTAGAAATTTCCTGGGTTAGACTGCGACTTAACTAGTGTAACACAGACGAGTTATTGGTGGTCGGCCTGGTATTCCTCGAGCCACGCCATCTGGATGGCTTCCAGCTTGCCTTCCGTCGACGCCTTGGGGTCGTCCTTGAAGTCGGCCAGCTCGGTGATCCACTGGTGCAGGTCGGTGTAGCGGATGTGGGTGGGGTCGAGCTCGGGGAATTTCTCGTAGAGCGCGAACGCGATGTCTTCGGTGTGGTCCCAGGTGAGTCCGGCCATTGGATTTGGCTCCTGTTAGATCTTCGTGCCCTTTAGCGCACCGCGGACCGCGGTGTTCATCATGTTCTCGGCCAGCTTCAATGTCGCCTGGTTCACCTGCTCGATTTTTTCGGCGATCAGGAGGTGATCTTCTGCATTATAAACCAGCAGTAACTCGTTGATTGCCTTATCGATAGTGGCCCGTTCCGCGTCGGTCAAATCGAAATAAGCATCGTGGTGGCGGGCTTTCTCGACGGCGCCCAAAATCGCGTCGGCCTCCACGCGCTGTTCGCGGACCTGACGGGCGGCAAAGTCGGCTTCGGCCTTCTCGAAGGACTCCTGGATCATCTTCTCCACCTGCTCGTCGGTGAGTCCATAAGACGGCTTCACTTCAACCGTGTGCTCCTTGCCGGTACGCTGATCGCGCGCTGTCACGCTGAGAATTCCATTGGCGTCGATCAGGAAGCGGACCTCGATGCGCGCCATGCCGGCCTGCATGGGGTCGATGCCCTTCAGGTCAAAACGCGCCAGGCTCCGATTGTCCTTCACCAGCTCGCGCTCGCCTTGGACGACGTGAATGAGCACGTTGGTCTGGCCGTCGACGCCCGTGGTGAATACCTCGGTGGCGCTGGCGGGGATGGTGGAGTTGCGGTGAATCAGTTTCGAAACGACGCCGCCCATGGTTTCGATGCCGAGCGACAGCGGAGTGACATCGAGCAGCAGCTTGTTCTCCACCGCGCCGGAAAGAATGGCGGCTTGCACGGCGGCGCCCAGCGCGACCACTTCGTCGGGATTCAGCTCGGTATGCGGCACGGCGCGGAACAGGTTCTCTACGGCTGAGCGGACCAGCGGGATGCGCGTGGAACCTCCCACCATGACCACTTCGTCGATCTGGTCGACCGAAACGCCGGCGTCCTTAATGCAATCGCGGCAGGGGCCGAGCGTGCGGTCGACAATCGGCGTGATGAGTTTTTCGAAAAGTTCGCGAGTAATTTCGCGCTGATACCTCTTGCCTCGATATTCCAGGTCGATGCTGGCGGCGGGCACAAAGGAGAGATGCTCCTTGGCATGAATAACGGCGCGGCGCATTCGTTGTACGCCCTCGCTGTCTTTGCTTAAGTCCTCGCCCCATTCGCTGGCGACGTCTTCCAGCGCGATGCGGAGCAGCAGGTTGTCGATGTCGTCCCCGCCCAGGTGGGTGTCGCCGTTGGTCGCCAGGACTTCGAAGATCCCGTCGTGCAGCTTGAGGATTGAGATATCGAAGGTGCCGCCGCCCAGGTCGTAGACGGCGATGATGCCGTTTTCGCGTTTGTCCAAGCCATAGGCCAATGACGCGGCCGTCGGCTCGTTCACCAGGCGCAGCACTTCGAGGCCGGCGATGCGTCCAGCATCTTTGGTGGCTTGGCGCTGGGCGTCGTTGAAATAGGCGGGCACCGTGATAACGGCTTTATTCACCGCCACACCGAAGTATTCTTCCGCGTTCTGTTTGAGCTGGCGCAGTACCAAGGCCGAGATCTCGGGTGGCGTGAAGGTGCGGTCACCCAGTTGGAGCTGGATCACGGATTCGCTGCCCGGCGCGATACGGAACGGGAAGAGCTTCAGCTCTTCCTGAACGTCCTCCAGGCCGCGGCCCATCAGACGTTTGACCGAATAAACCGTGCGTTCCGGGTGCGTCAGCAGCATTTCGCGCGCCGGGTTGCCAACCACGATACCGCCGTCCGGAGCGACGGACACAACGCTTGGCACTAGCTGACTGCCATCGGCGCCGGGGATGATCCGCGGGCCGGTGAGATCCATGAAGGCCACCAGGCTGTTGGTGGTTCCAAGGTCAATGCCGACGATGTGGTCCGAGGTGGCGAAGTCGATTTCCATAGCTAGCTGGGGATAAGGGACTGAGGATTCGGGGCTAGAGCCTTCTGAACTTCGCTCGCCAGGTTTTGTATGTACTTGCGGCGGTTGAGGGCCGTGCGAAGCTGAGCCAGCGTGTCGCGGCTCTGGTTTGCGTCGAATTGGACAAACAGCGCTTGGATTTGTTCATCCGCTTCGGCCAGCATTCCGGCGAAATTCTTTTCGGCTTGCTCCAACTGAGAGCGCGCCGTGGAGTCGCCGCCGCGCATCTCTTCCAGCGCCATATTCAATTCGAATACCTCTTCCAGGAGCTCCGGCGGCACGTCTTTGGACCGCTGCTCACCGATCTCAAATCCTTCCTGCCCAAGCACATACATCGCGCGCCTCAAAGGATCCTTGAGTGTCCGGTACGCGTCGTTCAGCGCTGACGACATCTCCAACGCCCGCTGTTGTTCGCTCTCCGGCTTGCGCATGAACCGGTCCGGATGCAGTTCGCGACTCAACTCGTAGTAGCGCTGCTGCAAGATGTCCATCGAAAGGTCGAGCTTCCGGGGAATGCCCAGCAGTGCGTAATAATCCGTCACGCGGAAAAGGAGGTTCCGCAGCCGCAGCTTTTCTTGGCGTTGGGATTGTCGAACTCGAATCCGGAGTGCATGAGAGAGTCCTTCCAATCCAGCGTCATGCCGTTCAGATAGACCATGCTCTTAGGGTCGACGAACACCTTGACGTCGCCATAGTCGTAGACGGTGTCGGTGGCTCGCGGCTTCACGTCAAACTTGAACAAATAGCTCAAACCCGAACATCCGCCGCCCAATACGCCCAGACGCAGCCCTCCCTGGACGCCGTGCTTGGCGAACTGTTCGCGAATCTTCGCGACCGCTTTTGGTGTTACTGTGACCATCTCCACTTAACTGGATGCGACGGCTTCACTCTTGGTAGCGGTCTTCTTCTTATAGTCGGAAATGGCTGCCTTGATCGCGTCTTCGGCCAGAACCGAGCAGTGGATCTTCACGGGCGGCAGGCTAAGTTCGTTGACGATATCAGTATTCTTGATCTCCAGAGCTTCGTCGACGGTCTTGCCGCGCAGCCATTCGGTGGCCAGCGAGGAACTGGCGATGGCGCTGCCGCAGCCAAAGGTTTTGAACTTCGCATCCTCGATGACGCCCGTGTCCGGGTTCACCTTCACCTGGAGCTTCATGACGTCGCCGCATTCGGGCGCGCCCACCATGCCGGTGCCGACGTTTGGATCGTTCCTATCCATCGAGCCGACGTTCCGGGGGTTGTTGTAATGGTCGAGAACCTTGTTCGAATAAGCCATGATCGTGTCCTTACCTTCTTAGTGTGCGGCCCATTGGACCTTCGTTAAATCAATTCCTTCTTTTGCCATCTCATACAGCGGCGACAGCTCGCGGAGCTTCTTTACCACGTCGATGACCTTGGCCGCGACGTAGTCGACTTCTTCCTCGGTGTTGAAGCGCCCGAGTCCGAAACGAATGGAAGAGTGCGCCAGATCGTCGCCGGCGCCGAGCGCTTTCAAGACGTAGCTGGGTTCCAGCGTGGCCGACGTACAGGCCGAGCCGCTCGACACGGCGATGTCATTGATCCCCATCAGCAGCGATTCCCCTTCCACGTACGCGAAGCTAATGTTCAGGTTGTTCGGCAACCGGTGCTCCATGGTGCCATTGATGTAGGTTTCGTCCAACTCGGCTTCCAGCTTCCCGCGGAGCTTGTCGCGCAGGTACGCCATCCGCTTGGACTCTTCCGGCATCTCCGCATGACAGATCGCGCAGGCCTCGCCCAGGCCCACGATTCCCGGGACATTCAGCGTGCCAGAGCGCATGCCGCGCTCGTGGCCGCCGCCGTCCATCTGCGCGGTCAACTGCACGCGCGGGCTCTTGCGGCGAACGTACAGCGCTCCGACGCCTTTCGGCCCGTACATTTTGTGGGCGCTGATCGACATCAGGTCGATGTTGTCTTTGATCACGTTCACGGGCACCTTACCAACCGCCTGGGTCGCGTCGGTGTGGAACAGGACGCCCTTGGATTTCGCGAGCTTGCCGATCTCGGCAACCGGCTGGATCACGCCGATTTCGTTGTTGGCGTACATAATGCTGATCAGCACGGTCTTGTCGGTGATGGCGTCCTGCAACTGCTGCAAATCCACCAGGCCGTTGGTCTGCACGGGCAGATAAGTCACGCGCGCGCCGTGCTTTTCCAGCCGCTTGCAGGTATCGAGTATCGCTTTATGTTCCGTCGCTGCCGTGATGATGTGATTGCCCTTTTCGGCGTACATCTCGGCCACGCCTTTAATGGCCAGATTGTCGGATTCCGTGGCGCCGCTCGTGAAGACAATTTCCTTGGATGTCGCGCCGATCAGGTCCGCAATCTGCTTGCGTGATTTCTCGACGGCGTTTTCGGCTTCCCAACCGAAGCTGTGATTGCGGCTGGCCGCGTTGCCGAAGGTCTCCATGAAATACGGCCGCATCGCCTCGAACACGCGCGGGTCCATCGGCGTGGTCGCGTGATAGTCCATGTAAATCGGCAGTTTCATTCTCGTGTCCTCAAATCGTCCTTCACATCGGTGGCGTGATCGCCACGTCGTACAGTTGTGTGCCGGGCTTGGTTAAATCGTCCACCGGCTTCGCGGAGTCCTGAGCCATGTCAGATATCGTGATGCTCGCCAGCAGCCGCAGGATTCCCTCGTGCACCTTCTGCAGCGGATCGCGCACGATGCACTTGTCGGTATGGCAGCAATATCCGTGCTCAGTGAAACAGGCAGTCAGAAAGATGGGGCCGTCAATGGACCGAATAATTTCCAGCGCCGTAATCTCGCGTGCATCGCGCGCCAGCTTGTAGCCGCCGTTGGTTCCGTGCTCGCTACGCAGGAATCCATTCTTGGCCAGTTTCTGTAAAATCTTAGACAGCAGCGCCAGCGGGATGCCGTAGGTTTCGGCGATCTCCTTGGCGCTGGAACCGGTGGGAGTCTGCACTGCTAAGTGCTTCAGAGCAATCAGCCCGTAGTCGGCTTTTTTGGTGAGCTTCAGCATACTTCAACTCCAGCGGGCGTAAACCCCGACCGGAATGGTCCTAGTTCATTATCTCCGATTCACTGACAAGCGTCAAGTGGAATTGATTCAAGTAGATAGGTCATCTACGACTGGAAGTGTCCTATATTCATACAGCTACGGCTTGAGACGATGCAAGCGCTCTTTCCACTATTTGGGCGTGAAAGACCAAAGTCTCCCCATCGATATCGCCGCGCGCCAGCGCGCCATTGACGCCGCCCTCAGCCAAATGGACAAGCAATTCGGCAAAGGGTCGGTGCTGCGCCTGGGTTCGCGCAGCGTCCTGCCGGTTAATGTGATTCCCAGCGGGTCGATTTCGCTGGATGCAGCGTTAGGTGTGGGCGGATTCCCGCGCGGCCGCGTGGTGGAGATTTTTGGTCCGGAATCGTCGGGCAAGACCACCATGGCACTGCAGGTGATCGCGCAGGCGCAAAAGGCCGGCGGCACGGCGGCTTTCATCGATGCCGAGCATGCCCTCGATCCCGGCTACGCGCGGAAACTGGGCGTGGACGTGGACAACTTGCTCGTCTCGCAGCCGGATTACGGCGAGCAGGCGCTGGAGATCGCGGGCGCTTTAATCGGGTCGGGCGGCATCGACGTCATCGTCGTGGATTCGGTGGCAGCACTGGTCCCCAAGGCCGAACTGGATGGCGAAATGGGCGACAGCCACATGGGCTTGCATGCGCGGCTGATGTCGCAGGCCTTGCGCAAGCTCACCGGCGCCGTCGCCCGCACCAACACGCTGCTTATCTTCATTAATCAGATCCGCGAGAAGATCGGAGTGATGTTCGGCAATCCCGAAACCACCACGGGCGGCCGTGCTCTGAAATTTTATTCCTCGGTGCGCACGGAAGTCCGGCGGATGGCCGCGATTAAGGACGGCGATACGGTGGTCGGCAACCGCACCAAGATCAAAGTTGTGAAAAACAAGGTTGCGGCACCGTTCCGGGAGGTCGAGGTGGACATTCTCTATGGCCTGGGCGTTTCGCGCGAAGGCGACCTGCTGGACCTGGGCGTGGCGAACGAAATCGTGGAAAAGAGCGGGTCCTGGTTCAGTTTCGGCGGCGAACGCATCGGACAGGGCCGCGAAAACGCACGGGCGTTCCTGATGGAAAACTCCGAGATTGCCGGCCGCCTGGATGCGGAACTGCGACGGAAGCTGGGCCTGGCAACCGCGGGTGAAAGTGAAGTTACCTCTACGGCCGCCGCCCGGACCGCGTAAAACCGGGCTTCGCGAGCGGGTTCCGGCGGCGAAAAGCCCGTTCTACCGGGCTCGCGGACGTGCTACCCTCAAAAAGCTGAGGAAAATCGACGCTTTTTAGCATTCTTCTCTTTACAACCGGTGCGCCATCGCGTATTCTTTGGTAGGAACAATTTGGTACGGTTATGTTTTGGATAGCCGCACACAAGATTGGAAGAACCCTACAAGGAGAAGTACATGGCAGCTAAGATGACGCAGTCGCAAATCATGAAGGAACTAGCCGCGGCGACCGGCAGCACCACCAAGGCCGCGAAGCAGTTCGTCACAACTTTTTCCGAGATGGCCGTCCGCGAGACCAAGAAAAACGGGATGTTCGTGATTCCCGGCATCGGACGCCTAGTCCGGGTGGATCGCAAAGCACGCATGGGCCGCAACCCCGCCACCGGCGAAGCCATCAAGATCCCGGCCAAGAAAGTGGTCAAGTTCCGGGTCGCCAAAGCTGTAAAGGATGCGATCGTACCGCCGAAGAAGAAGTAGGCGGACGTCAGAAGCACAAAGCCCCGCGATGGACCTCGCGGGGCTTTATTTTGTTTGGAAAGTCGATTTAGGTCCGCCCAAAGTGCGAGCCGGCCCAGGAAGCCTTACGCCTGCTTCTTTTCGTCGACGTTTTGTTCCTCAGTCTTCAGGGCATTCTTGAAATTCTTGATGCCCTCCCCTAAACCTTTCGCCACCTCAGGAATCTTCTTTCCGCCAAACAGCAGAACGGCGACCACCAAAATGACCACAAGTTCAGGAAAGCCTATCGATCGGAACATACGGCCTCCTTTATGGACACACCTTTATTGTAGGGAGCGAAACAGATTGGCGTCAAGCCACATGCTTCCGGTTGCTTCCGGCGGGGCCGCTGGTTTGTCTGCTGGACTCGTGTAATCAATCGCCGCCGGGGTAACTCGTGAATCCGGCGCGCTGCATCCCTCTACGCGCTTCTGGATTCTTCATGAACGTTTCCCAGACAAAGCCCGTTCGGAGGTTCTCCGCCATCAACATGGTAATCCCGGTGTCGATTCCGATCACGTCGGTGTCGTACCAGTTCTTGAGCGGATTGAAGGCATTGACGAAGCCATACCGGCTCCAGGCGTGCGCGCCATAACGCGTTTTGATATTATTCAAGACCCGCATTGCTGCGCGCGGCAAAAACGGGAGTGATCCTCCAGTGGCACTCGGCACGACGGTGCCATCGATGGGCCCGATCTCGGGCGGCCCTCCCCAGACCACATAGCCATTCTGGGAATCGGATGCGGTGATACCCCACAGATCCTCACTGTAGTCGGGAAACTGTTTGGCGAGTTCCAGGCAGAATAGACGATGAGCTTCCGTGGCGATCGTCGAGTTCTTGAAGTAATCGGTGTAGCGGTCGCGTTTATTGCGGAAGTCGAACCACGCCTGCGAATACTGATGGACGAACAGAGGCGCGTACGAGCCGACGTAGCGCAGTCCGTCGTAGTCGAAGACGGTACGCTTCCACGAATTCCAGGCGTCGACCGGCAGAGGATGGGCGGCCGAACCCAAGCCGAGCAAGTAGATCATCATGAGTTCGCTGTAGTAATCCCAGCGATACGGCAAGAAACCAACTTCCGGCGTCCAGCCTTGCGACAGCATGGAGGTGTCTTCGGCGATCCAACTCCAATCGACGCGCGAGAAGATTTCCCAGGAGAGGCGGGTGATCTCCAGATGACGGAAGTGCTCTCTCGCGGTCAGCATTCCACACAGCAGAATAGCCGTGTCCACCGAAGATACTTCGGAATCCCAGATTCTATCGCCTGTGGTGATGTTAGCCCAATGAAAAAAGAACCCGCGATGCGTCGGCATCTTTCGAGCCAGGAAATTCAAAGTGGTAATCACGCGATCACGAGCGTCTGCGTAGGACACCCACCCACGACGCTCGCCGATACACAGCGCGCTCAGTCCGAAGCCGGTCGCCGCAATGCTGGCGACGATCGTGTTGTCGGAGGTAAAGGCCTTGGAGCGGTCTTTCACCAATCCGGTCTCGGGATGGGCCTGTTCCCAGAAGTAAAGAAAAGCGGCTTTTTCGATTTCATTCAGTAGATTGTCGTCTTCGCCGGCGAGAGCGGGACCTGGACTGGAGACCGGCGCGGCAGTGATACCGAGTGAGGCCGCTCCGGCCAGCGAGGTCCGAAGAAGTGTGCGGCGCGTAACGGCTGACACTACTTTCAATGTAAAGCGTTTCGCCGCTATCCTGAAAATGGCGGTGGCAATGCAGGCGCGCAAGATCTCACTTTGGGCTGCGGTTGCGGCAATTCTGGCCGCCATCGTGATTGTGCCGATTCTGCTGCTGCGTCGCACGTCTGTCATCCTGACCGGCGCCGTGCTGCGCCAAGATGCGGACCCGCACAAACAGCTTCCGATTCCTAACGTCAAGATCACAGCCACTGAAGGCGGACGAACCGTGACGGGCGAATCGGACGCCTCCGGACTATTTCATCTCAAACTGCCCAACCCGGGCTGGCGCAATCAGGAAGTGACACTGCGGTTACAAGATTCAGGCTATCTGCCCTTGGAAGTTGAGCAGCAGCTGAACGAGCGATCCAAAAGTGAACTGTACGTACTACGAATGACGCCCAGTCCGGCGCAAGCGGTAAGTCCGGCAGGCGTGCCGCCGGTTGTGATCAAAGACGTTCGCGTACGGTACGCGGAGAGAACCTCGAACGTAGTCAGCGTGGGAAGCGAGGCCAGGACTTTCACCGTACAGAACAAGGGCAACGTGCCCTGCGATGCGAAGCCGCCCTGCTCGCCAGATGGGAAATGGAAGGCTGCGCTCGGCGGGATCACCATGGATGCGGAGCCGGGTCAGGAGTTCGACAACATACGCGTCTCGTGTATTGCGGGTCCTTGTCCCTTCACCAAGATTGAAACGGGCGCAACTCCCCACCCTGGCCGCGCAATTACCGTGCGGGTGCTGGATTGGTCCGACACAGTTACTTTCCTGGTGGAGGCCGAGGTAATGCGCACGACGCCAAACGATGTGATTCGTCAGGCGTACCCTGCCATTTACGGCCGCTCCATGAGCTTCACCCTGCCAGCTATGGCCGGTGGACCAAGCATTCTGGCGGATCTCAATGGCTCAGGAATCGTCTTTCCACTGGGCCCGGCGCTGAAGCTATCGTGGGCAGCTTGTACATTGCAAGTCGCCCCACAGCAAACAAAACTGTACGTCTGTGAGTTGAAGCCGGGATATAAGTTTAAGTAACTGGAGCCACATAAATGCTTCGACACTTGAACCGGATGCGCCGCCTCTGGTATATATGACTTCACCTCATGTGGCAGCAAAACTATACACCTCTCAATGGAAACTTGGCTCTTTCCGCCCTGGTGGCTGCGCTGCCTATCCTTGTACTGCTGTACTTACTGGGGATAAGGCGCACTTCCGCCTGGATCGCCGCGGTTTCGGGTCTGGCAACTACGGTTGTGGTTTCGTTGTTCCTGTACGGGATGCCGGTGGTGAGGGTTGTCTCCGCCGCGGCGTATGGAGCCGCGTACGGACTGTTCCCTATTGGCTGGATCGTTATTTGGGCCCTGTACCTCTACCGGCTGACGCTGGACACGGGCAAGTTTGAGTCGATCAAACATTCGCTGCGCAGTCTGACCCAGGACCGCCGTCTACAAACCCTGCTGATCGCGTTCGCCTTTGGGGCTTTCCTGGAAGGTGCGGCGGGCTTTGGAACGCCGGTGGCGGTTGCTGCGGCGATGCTGGCGGGGCTGGGTTTCGCACCTTTCTATGCTGCCGGCATTTGCCTGCTGGCTAACACGGCGCCCGTAGCGTTCGGCTCCATCGCGATTCCTATCGTCACGCTGGCGGGCATCACCGGGTTACCCTTGGACCGGCTGAGCGCCGGCGTAGGCCGCATTTGCGCGCCGGTTTCTCTGATCGTGCCGGCCTACCTGGTGGTCGTGCTGGGTGGTTGGGGAGCCTTGAGGAGCGTGTTTCCAGCCGCGCTGTTGTGCGGCGTCACCTTCGCGGGTCTCCAGTTCCTGATCTCCAACTTCGTCGGCCCACAGCTCACCGACCTGATCGCCTCACTGTGCGCCATGGGCGTGCTGGTGGTCCTGTTCCTGGTCTGGAAGCCGAAGGACAAAGACGAAGTGGAAAGCACCGCACCTTCCGCCGGCGCAACCGCCGTTCCCCCTGCGCACCATTCCGCCGGCCAAGTCTTCCTGGCCTGGAGCCCTTATCTTCTGCTCGTCATCTGCGTGCTGGCCTGGGGCTGGCAACCGATGCAGAAGCCGCTGAACTCGGTCAGTATCCCGATCCAATGGCCGGGCTTGCACAATCTGATCGACCGCGTCCCACCCGTGACACCCAAGGTCAGCCCGTACGCCGCCATCTTCAATCTGAACTGGCTGTCGGCGTCGGGCACGTCCTGCATGATCGCCTGCATTCTGTCTCTTTTTGTGCTGCGAATTTCGCCGCTGAAAGCCCTCAAGATTTTCCTGAGCACGCTCCATCAGCTCATGTTTTCACTGATCACTTTGGCCTCCGTGCTTGGGCTGGCATTCCTCATGAACTATTCGGGCGCCACCGGAACACTCGGCCTGGCGTTCGCCGCCACTGGCGCTTCCTTCCCGTTCTTCAGCGCGATTCTCGGCTGGCTGGGAGTCTTCCTGACTGGCTCCGACACCTCCGCCAACGCGCTTTTCGGCAATCTGCAGGTGGTGACCGCCTCCAAGCTGGGCTTCAATCCGGTGCTGATGGCAGCTGCCAATTCCGCGGGCGGCGTGATGGGAAAGATGATCAGCTTGTCCAGCATCGCGGTAGCCGCGGCGGCTACCAACATGGCGCCGCACGAAGAAGCCAAGCTGTTCCGTTTCACGCTGAAGCACAGCGTCTTGCTCGCCTGCGTTGTCGGACTCATCGTCACCTTTTACACCTACGTTGCGCCGCACCTGCAGCCGTGACGTGGAGCAGTAGGGCGAGCATCTGCTGGCTCCCGATCGTTCTGCTTGCCGCGAGTTTTCCGGCCGCGGGCGGACAGGCGCAGCGCATTCCGCGCCAAACCGCACCGGCGACGGCGGCCGTGGTGGGCATCGTTCGCACCGAACAGGGATTGGGACTCGGCGGCGTCACGATCCTGCTCCAAAACCTGACTGATGGCCGCAGCGCGCCGGCAACCAGCGCGGGAGACGGTTCGTTTCGCTATTTGACGGTACGGCCCGGGCGCTACCAGATCAAGGCATCGCGCGAGGGCTTCCAGCCTTATGCGCAAGGCGACATTCAGTTGTCGCCCGGCGATGTCTACCCGATCGAATTCGCCATGAAGGCCCTGCCCGCGGCGCCGGGAGCGATTCGTGAGATCCCGCGCCAGCCGGAACTCGGGCCCCGGCCGCCGCCGCTACCGCCCGAAGCGCCGACATCGACCTATCGAAGCTTCCCTCAGGCGACGCCGCCGGAAGCGATCGCGGAAGCACGTCCGCTGGCCCCACTACCCACCGACGACCAGGTGTTCAACGTCGTTCCGAATCGCTGGAATTATCAGTTCCCCACCGACTACCATCGCTATCCTACCGGCGAGGTTCCCTACGTCAAGGGCCACTGGTACGATCCGTTCAACCGCAACAAGCTCAAAGGCGACTACCCGATTATCGGCAATCAGACATTTCTCGACGTGACGCTCACTAGTGACACTTTCATGGACGGCCGCCGCCTGCCCGTACCGAGCGGTGTTGGTGCGGCGAACCCGGGCAGCTCACAGTTTTTCGGCCGATTCGGACAATACTTGCTCAGCCAGAATTTCGCGTTCTCCTTCGACCTGTTTCACGGCGACACCTCTTTCCGCCCCGCCGACTGGCGCATCCAGCTAACGCCGGAGCTGAACGTCAACTATCTGTGGACGCAGGAAAACGGCATTGTCAATTTCGACGTCCGCAAGGGGACGACGCGTTTGGACGCACACCTGGGCCTGCAGGAAGCGTTCGTCGAAGTGAAGCTGAAGGACCTGAGCAATCAGTACGATTTCGTCTCCGCGCGCGCCGGGCTTCAGTCCTTCACCAGCGATTTTCGGGGCTTCATCTTCTCGGACGAAGAGCCCGGCCTGCGGATTTTCGGCAACTTCGATTCGAACCGCTATCAATACAATCTGGCTTACTTCTCCATGCTCGACAAGGACACCAACAGCGGCCTGAACACTATGTCCTATCGCCACCAGCAGGTCATGATCGCGAACCTGTACCGGCAGGATTTCGTGAAACCCGGATACACGATGGAGGTGAGCTTCCACTACGATAAGGACGATCCGTCGTTCCAGTACGACACGAACAATTTCCTGGTGCGGCCGGAGCCAATCGGGTTCGTAAGGCCGCATGCCATCCGCGCGTACTATTACGGCCTGGCAGGCGACGGCCATATCGGCAAGCTGAATATCACGCACGCGTTTTACGAGGTGCTCGGCCACGATACGTTCAACGAGATCGCGGGCCGGCCGGTGGATATCAACGCGCAGATGGCCGCCGTGGAGTTATCGCTCGATAAGGACTGGTTGCGCTACCGCGTGTCGTTCTTATATGCCTCGGGCGACAAAAACCCGCGAGATGGAACCGCGCGCGGCTTCGATACGATCTTCGACAATCCCAACTTCGGCGGCGGCATCTTCAGCTTCTTCAATCGCGAAGGCATTCGTCTGACCGGCACCGGAGTAGCGCTCGACAACGAAGGCAGCCTGATACCCGACCTGCGCACCAGCAAGATCGAAGGCCAGGCGAACTACGTAAATCCCGGCGTCTTCTTATACAATGCGGGGGTGGACATCGACGTCACGCCGAAGCTCCGCACGTTCGTCAATCTGAACCTGCTGCGCTTTGCCGACACCCAACCGCTGGAGTTGCTGCTGTTCCAACAGCCAATTCACGCGGGGATCGGAGCCGATTCGGGCATCGGCGTTGCGTACCGCCCGCCGTTGTCGGAGAACATGACCATCACCGCCGGTGTGAACGCACTCGAGCCATTCCAGGGCTTCCGCGACATTTCCACCAATCGAACGTTGTTTTCGGCCTTCGTCAATGTCAGATTCCGGTTTTAAAGTTCGCAGCGGGCTGATCGCGCTCGGCTCCGGCGCCGCGTGCGCCTTGCTCTGCGCGCTGCTCATGGCCCAACAGCCCGGCAGTTTTCTGATCGGGCAGACCCAGGCGGAAGCCGATCAGAAAAGCGCGGGATGCGTCGCCTGCCACGGCCAGACTGATTCAGCGACGATGCACACCACGGGCACCGTTCGTCTGGGCTGCACCGATTGCCACGGCGGGAAAGCCGATGTGATGCCAGCGGCGGGCGCGCAGAAGGGCTCGACCGCGTACAATCAAGCGAAGAAACAGGCGCATCCGCAGCCGAGCATTCCCGGAATGTGGCGCAGCTCGGCCAACCCGGTTCGCCCGTACACGGAATGGCTGAAAGAAAACAAAGAGTACATCAAGTTCGTCAATCCCGGCGACCTGCGCGTTGCCGAAGAGACCTGCGGCTCGGGTGGCTGTCACGCGCGCGAAGTGATGGCCGTGCGAACCAGCATGATGACCACCGGCGCGATGCTGTGGCAGGCGGCGCTCTACAACAACGGCGGCTTTCCTTATAAGGACGCACACTTCGGCGAAAGCTATTCGCCCGACGGACTGCCGCAGCGCGTCAACACCTATCCGCCGCCGTCGCAGGAGTTGACGCGGACGAAAGGCGTGCTGCCGCATCTCGATCCGCTGGGACGCTGGGAGGTTTCGCAGCCCGGCAACATCCTGCGCGTGTTTGAGCGCGGAGGCGGCCCGCGTGCTGAGGTCGGCAATCCGAATCCAGAAGAAGATCCCGGACGGCCGGATGACAAGCTGAGCGATCGCGGCCTCGGCACCGAACTGCGCACGGACCCGGTGTTTATCGGTCTGCAGAAGACGCGCCTGCTCGATCCGATCCTGTCGATGCCCGGTACCAACGATCACCCCGGCGATTACCGCAACAGCGGCTGCACGGCCTGTCACGTCATCTACGCGAACGACCGCTCGCCCGTTCATTCCGGACCGTATGCCATGTACGGCAACCAGGGCCACAGCGCGGAAGCCGATCCGACCATTCCACACAATGAATCCGGCCATCCCATCAAGCACGAGTTCACGCGCTCCATCCCCACCAGCCAGTGCATTGTTTGTCACATTCATCCCGGCACCAACATGGTTGCGTCGTACCTCGGCTACATCTGGTGGGACAACGAGACCGACGGCGAATACATGTATCCGAAGGAGCAGCACAATCCGTCGGACCAGGAGCGCTTTGAGGCTTGGCTCGCGAATCCTGAGAGCGCCGCCGCGCGCGGGTTGTGGAAGGATCTGCCGTTCCTCGAGAACACCGGAACGCCCGAGTTCAACCGCCAGCTCCAGCATACGCAGTTCGCCGATTTCCACGGCCACGGGTGGGTGTTCCGCGCGGTTTATAAGCGCGACCGCAAAGGGAACCTGCTGGACGCGATGAGCCACGTCGTGCCGCCGGAGGATAAAGACAAATTCCAGAAGGCGGTTCAGCTCCGCGACATTCATCTCGAAAAGGGCATGCACTGCATCGATTGCCATTTCGCGCAGGACAATCACGGCAACGGCAACCTCTACGGCGAAACGCGCAACGCCGTGGAAGTCGATTGCGTGGATTGCCACGGGACCATCTCGCAAAAAGCCACGCTGACCACTTCCGCCGCGGCCGCGCCGCCCGGCGGCACACACATGTCGCTGCTGCGCACGCCCCGGGGCCAGCGCCGCTTCTATTGGCAGGACGGTAAGCTGTACCAGCGCTCCATGGTGGACAAGGATCGTGCACCTTGGGAAGTGGTGCAGGTAGTCGACACGATCACGCGCGGCAATCCGCATTACAACGAGAAATCGCGGCTGGCCAAGACACTTCTCAAAGACGGCGAGACGTGGGGCAGCGTGCCGAAGGACGAATCCGCGCTGGCCCACGCCAACAGCCGCATGACCTGCTACACCTGCCATACCTCCTGGACAACCAGTTGCTTCGGCTGCCATCTCCCGATGACCGCCAACAAGAAGCTGCCCATGCTGCACAACGAAGGGCTGACTACGCGCAACTACACGTCTTACAACTTCGAAGTGCTGCGCGACGACATTTACATGCTGGGCATCGACGGCACCGTGACCAAGCATCGCATCGCGCCCACGCGGTCCACCTGTGCCGTGGTGGTCAGCTCGCAAAACGCCAACCGCGACTGGCTGTACTACATGCAGCAAACCATCTCGGCCGAAGGCTACAGCGGCTTCGGCTTCAGTACGTATTATCCGCATACCGTTCGAGCGACGGAGACCAAGCAGTGCACGGACTGCCACGTCTCGCGCGCAGGTGACAACAACGCCTGGATGGCGCAATTGCTCATGCAGGGAACGAACCTGGTGAACTTCATGGGCCGCTACGTTTACGTGGCCGAAGGTTCCAAGGGATTCGACGCGATTCCGGTCGCCGAGCACGACGATCCGCCCGCCGTGTTCGGCAGCGATCTGCACAAGCTGGTTTATTCGCACGATTACGAAGAACTCCAGAAACATCACGGTGAACTGGAAGAAGCCGACCATCACGCCGGCAACGTACTGGACGTCCAGTTGCGTGGCGAGTATCTCTACGCGGCTCTCGGGAAAGGCGGCTTCCGCATCTACGACGTCGCGAACATCGACAACAAGGATTTCTCGGAAAAGATGGTCACCGCGCCGGTGTCGCCGCTTGGTCAGCGCTTCTATGTGAAGACCAAGGACGCGACAGCAGTTGGTTCGCCTTCGACTCTCGCGGTGGATCCGCTGCGCACACACATTCCCGCCAACGAAGAGCAGCCCATCGCGCTGATGTATGGCTTCCTTTATGTCACCGACGCCCAGGAAGGCCTCGTCGTCATCGGCGATCCGAATCTCAAGAGTAAGAGTCCCGGCGTGCTGACGCTGCTGGACGGCAATCCCGCGAACAATTTCCTGAAGCGCGCGGCAACGTTCAATCCCAACGGCATCCTGAACGGCGCTCGACGCATCACCATCGCTGGAACCTTTGCCTACATCTTGTGTGATCGCGGCCTCGTGGTCGTGAACATTGAGAATCCGCTCGCGCCCAAGGTCGAGGCCGAGGTCGGCGCGCCCGATTTGGTCGATCCGCAAGGCGTTGCGATTCAGTTCCGCTACGCCTTCGTCGTCGATCGCCAGGGCTTGAAAGTGCTGGACGTCACGTCGCTGGCTCATCCGCGCTTCGTGCCCAGCGCTTCGGTTCCGCTCGAAGACGCGCGCAACATCTATGTAGCGCGCACCTACGCCTACGTCGCCGGCGGCAAGCAGGGCTTAGTGATCGTGGATGTCGAACGGCCGGAACATCCGCGCATCGACCAGGTCTACACCGCCAATGGCCAACTCAGCGACCTCCGCGACGTCAAGCTCAGCATGACCAATGCCAGCGCCTTCGCCTACATGGCCGACGGCAAGAACGGCTTCCGCATCGTGCAGATTTTCGCGCCCAACGAGCAGCCCGATTACCAGGGCTTCAGTCCGCGCCCCACGCCCAAGCTAATCGCCACGTATCGCACCAAAGGCCCGGCTCTGGCCGTGTCCAAAGGCATCGACCGTGACCGCGCCGTCGACGAGAGCGGCAACGAGATTGCAGTCTTCAATCGCCGCGGCTCACGCCCGTTCAATCGCCAGGAAGGCGAGCGGCTGTATCTCAAAGACGGCCGGCTCTTCACTGTGACAAACGATCCACCTGGGCCGCCGAAATAACGGTGACAGAAACCTTCTCGTGGCCGCTGGAGCGCATCGTCAGCGGGACGGCCTGCTTCTCAAATGGCTTGCGAAACTCCGGGTCCTGCGGTGCGCCCACCGGTACGTTCTCCCACGCGAAAACCTGATAATCGCCCGGCGCGACGTTCTTCACTTTGAAGACGCCCTGTTCATCGGTGAAGGCGACGCGGTTCATATTGTTGCGCCCGCTATGCGCGCCGTAAGCGATCAGGTTGACGCGAGCGCGCACCACCGGTTGACCCGCCGCATTCTTCACATCACCATCCACTTCACCCATGTCCGCGCCAAGCACCACGGTGAGTGGTCCCGCCAAAGCGCCGAGATCCACCTGCCCATCCTTTAGTTCCTGATCGCCCGCACGAACCGACTTCACATACACTTCGCGCGATTGCACCTCGACGCTGTAGACGTTCGGCACGGCCTGCTCAAAATGGAATGAGCCGTCCGCCTTCACATTCGTTCCGAGCACACCCATGAAAGACGGCCCCCTCACCGACCGCAGCGTCAACGCGAGGCTCGACAAATCGTGAAGCGCGCCGCCTTCGACTCGCACCGTTCCCGCTACGTCTACCGCTGGAACAAAGTTCAGCGAACCTCCGTCGACATCGGCGTCTACGATCTCGACGGTCTGCCGGGCGTAGCTTTGGTGACCGTTCACGCCGCTCACCACAACTACGTCATACACGCCAGGCTCCAAGCCTTGAACGGTGAGCATGTCGCCATCGAAGGAGAGGTTCATTCCCGGCACTAGGCCACGGCCATGCCGAAAGATCATCGGACGATCGTTTCCGATATCGCTGCTTGGCAACTTGAACCGGAGCGAATGGCGCACCTCTGGAGGCTGCACCCGGATGTCGATCCCATTCAGTTCGGCGCCCTCTCGAAGTTCGATGGCGCCCGCGCTTTCGGCATCCGCGGTCCCCGGATAGTAGGTCCTGAAGCCGGCGCCATTGGTGACTCCGACCCGAGCAAGGCGGCCCGTGCCGGTGGCCTGAAGATAGTAGGTACCGGCGCGCAGATCGAACAGACGGAACTCACCGTTCAAGTTCGTTTGCGCCTGCCCTATGGTTCGTTCCGTTCTCTTCCCGTTGACATACCGGTACGTGAGCGCGCTTACCGACACTCCATGCACTGGATTGCCGTCGGAGTCCAACACGCGGCCGGCGATCACGCCTAGCGGCGTCAGCTTGATGACCAGGTCTTGTTTTCCCCCGCCCGGCTCGATTTTCAGGTTCGGCGGCGGCGCCCCAGTCGCACCGGGCGGCTCGAACGCGAACCCTTGGCGTCGTGATGAAATCGAATATTCACCCGGCTGCACATCTTCCATCGAAAAGCGCCCGTCCGAGTCCGTCTCGTCCGCGTAGCTGATCCCATCCGCTTTCTCATGGGACCGCAGAATCACCGTGGCTTTGCGCACGGCCTCGCCGTTGAGTGAGTTGACAACCTTGCCTGCGACGCTCGGCCTAGATGGCTCGGCAGCCTGTTGGGCGCCATTTTGCGCAAAAAGCAACCCAGCGGCGATCAAAAGCTGGATCACTGCATTTTGCTCCTCTGCTTCTCAATCTCATCGAAAGTAATCGCGGTGAGCGTGGTTGACGCGTGCCCGTTCGCATCCAAGGCCACGGCAACCGATTTCGACTCGAAAGCCGCCCGGAACTCCGCCGACCGCGTCAGGCCATCCGTGTCTACCTCCCAAGCGAACAGCCTGTATTCGCCCGGCGCGATGCCCCTGATCTCGTACTTTCCGCGTGCGTCTGACGCCGTCAGCTTGAACAGATCTTCCCGGCTTCGACTGTCTCCTTCGGGCACAACCGTCACCCAAGCTCCGACGGCGGGCGTGCCGTCCGGCATCTCCACAGTTCCGCTGATCGACGCGCCGTCCGCGCCCAGTACGATACTCAGTGGCGCGGCGACACCGGAGGTCAGATCGATCTGGCCATCCTTAATGTCACGGGCGCCGAAGCGGATGGATTTCACGTATTTCCCAGGCGGCGTGTTAAACACTCCGACGCGGTACGCCTCCCGTGAAAGCCCCTGAATTGTGAAACTGCCTTTGTCCCCCATGTGGGACGTTGGACCGCGAAAGAACATGCTTGGCTCGACCGGGTCGAGCGAAACCTGCACCATCAATCTGTCCGGCGCGGTTCCTTCCACGCTAACGGCTCCGGAAATATCCAAGCCGGGCGAAGGATTCAGGATGAGATCATTGATGTCCTGGTCCGTCACGTTCACCTTTTCGTGTCCGTAGAGTACCGTGCCGCTATCCTGCCGCGAGAAGGCCAGATCGTACCAGCCGCTAACGATTCCTCCCTGATCGAAGCTGCCGTCCTTCTGCAGCGCCATGGGCACGATGTCGGCGCCATTCGCTGACGCGCTTCTCAGCTGCACGAAGCCGAGCATGCCGTTGGTCATCCCGGTCATCTTCCCGCGCAGATGATAGGCGGGCACCTTCTGCAACCGGAAATCGACGCCATTTAGCTTCGCTCCCGCAGCCAGGTCAGTCGCCATGGCCTGCCCCACGTCGGTAGCGTTCGGGTAAAAGGTTGTCGGATAAGTTTCGTCGGGATGTGTCCAACGCGTGCGTGGAGGCACGTTCCGGTCCGCTCCCCCGGCGGTCGCCATCAAGTAATAGCGTCCCGGTTCAAGACTGGCGATTTCGAATTCGCCCCGGTCGTCGGCGCCGGCGAACCCCACAGCCACCAACTGCTTGCGGCCCTGGTTGTATTGATACTGCATGGCGCGGACATTGGCGCGCACGAGCGGGTCGCCATCCTCGTCGAGAACATGCCCCTTGACGGTAGCCAGCGGCAGTAGCTTCACCGCCACGTCCTGTACTTGCTGGCCCTCGGCCACCGTAACCGTCATGCGGGTACCGCGCCGGTAGGATGCCAGAAAGCCGTCCCGGTCCGCGGCCACCCAGTAGGAACCCGGCGCGACGTTGTCGAAACGGAAGTGCCCGGCCGCGTCCGTCATCGAGATTCGCGCGGCCGATGCGGCGGATGGGCCGCTGATGCCCTGCAACGTCACCGCGGCTTTCCGGATCGGCTCGGTAGTAACGGCGTTGACGACGATGCCTTCCACGCTGCCGGGCTCCGTCTCCGGCGCCTGCGCGCACAGCAAGCCCGCCAATAGTGCCAAGGCCGGAAGCAGCGCGCGGATCGGCATGCGGTCCACCTACTACGAAATTAGTCTATCGGGAAATTTGGACGTCGCCCGCACGGTTTCTGTTCCAGCGGGCGATGTTTCAATTCGCTAACTGTGAGACTGTGAACTTGCCCACAACCAGCTTTCCCTTGCTCCAATCGTGGTATGTGTGGCACTCGAAACAGCGCGCTTCGGCCGCGTCCGCGCCGGAACGATGGCATTGCCGGCAGTTCTGTATGCCGGGAACCAGAACGTCCGCCGTCTCCTGGCTATTGTTTGCCTTCGCGTGGCAGGACGCGCAGGAGACCATCTGGTGCGCCTCATGGTCGAAACTCGCATGCGGCAACCAGCGCGCCGTGATCTCCGCCTTGGCCACCACCGGCAAAGCGTCGGGCCCGTTCGGATAGGTCAGCGAATGACACTCCTTGCAGGCCTTCTGCCACAGCAGCAACTGCGCGTCTCCCAGGCGTTGCTGAACCCATTCGGCGGCGTTGCGCGCCGGACGCTGCGGTGGCCGCGTGGGCAGCCGCCTGTCGGGTTCGTCCACCAGCGGGATCTCGTTCGGATGTTCGGCGATGTAGGCGGTCAGCTTTGCGACGACGAAGTCGTAGACCACCTTCGGCTCTTTGTGAGGCACGGACTCGCTGAACCGCCGGTCGAATTGCAGCGTGTGGCACGCCGAGCAGTGCTTCTGATAGTCCACCGGCTCCATGTAGGAGCGGTCAATGGGCGTGAACGACGCGGGCGCAACCACTGCGCCAGTCGTTCCGAACGGCCAGGACTCGTTCGATCCCGGCGGCCGGTGGCAATCCGCACACTTCAGTTGCACCGTCCCGTTCGGCCCGCGCAGATCCTTCTTCAGATGCACCTTGTGGTTGAATTTGATCGTCCCCGGGTCCGATTGCCCCGGCCGTAGCGCCGCGAACTCCGGATGGTTTCCGTCGAAACTGCTGATGTCGGTAACGAACTTCGTCTGGCCTTCTCTTGTCTTCAGGTTCGCGTGGCACTGCGTGCAGCCGCTGTCGGCGGTGCTGGCCAGCCTCAATGAGCCCTGGTGCTCGACGTGGCAATTGGTACAGGACGGCGTGAACACTTGATTGGCGTGATGAATCGGGCCGTCGTGGCATGCCAGGCACGCCTGGTCCGTCGCGCTCTGCCGGTAACTCGCCTGCGAAACGTGGCACGCGCCGCACTTATGGCCCAGCAGTGCGTGCGAATGTGCCAGCGGCCCGGCGTTATACGGCTTCGCGCTGCCCGCTACCGCATACCATCCCAGCCAAGCCAAGCCCGCGAGCGTAAACACAGCCGACAAGATGCGTCGCCATCGCGGAATGCCGTGCAGCGTCTTGAAGTAATTCAGATTGATCCGCTGCGCAAGCTTCTTTGTTGTGCGTGTGCGTCCCGCCATGCGTGCCTCAGTATCGCAACGCCATCACGGCGTGCACGCCTCCCAAAACCAGCAGCGCGATCGACAGCGGAACATGCACCAACAGCCAGCCATGCAGCCAGTGATAGATGTGGATCTGCCGGCTCAGTTGCCGTTCTTCGTCACAGAGATTCTCCAGGTCATTCAAAACGCTGTGCACGGGCGCTGCCAGCAGACACCGCAAAGACTGAAAAAGCTCACCGGCACGACGCGCGTCGGCGAGTTCCCCGCCCGCGGCCTCAGGATTGGCCAGGTAAGGTCGTACTTTGCGCAAATAGACCTCACGGAACCGCGCGCGATCCTCCTGCTCGATCTCCACCAGCGTGGCCACAGCCGTAGCCGCCTCGGGTTCCAGCGCCGCGCCGTCGAGCGACCCGCAAATCGACCTAGCCAATTGATCGGCTTCCTCCCGCAACTGCGCCCGCACGTGCGGAATCTCTTCGTAGATCGTTTCCAGCGGCACCTGCGACGTCATCAGATTGGGCACGTAATGCTGCACGGCCGCGCCCAGGATGCCGCTGCCGATGACGATGAAGAACAGCACCATCAGCACCAGTGTCAAGGGCCCGCGAAACGCGAACCCGCCGTGGAACAGGATGAGCAGTAGGCTCAGCAGACCCAACCAAAGATGCCCGCGCATCCAGGTCTGCGCTCGCCCGATGCGCCACGTCGGGACCTTCTTGCGCGCTCCGAGCAATCCCGCATACAGCATCATGCCGTAGCCAACGATCCCAAACGCGAGGCCCATCGCCGTCCCGCCGCGCGGTCCGCCCGGAGTTTCCAGCGCGTACACAATGTACGCGATCGTGTTCACCACGGCGAGCAAGACCGTCGCAATGATCCAGGGCCGCTGTGTTCGGTCGATCCGCATCGCTCGCTACGCTCTCCTGGACTCGCCCGCGAGCGGCGTCCCGACCCAGCGGAAAAATTCGTTCGGTTCCACGCGATGAGCCGCGTCATGCGGGCAGGCGTACACGCAGCTTGGCTCTGCCAAGTCCGTACAGAGGTCGCAGGAAGTCGCCTTTTGCTTGATGACTGCCATCTGGCGACCGGCGCTCATCGGATCGTCCTCCATCACCGTGAACGGATGCATGTTGATGTTGCCGTATGGGCAGTTCTTGGCGCACAGGCCGCAGCCGATGCACCAATTCTCGATGATCACCTCCAGCGAATTGCGCCGCCGGATGGAGCCCACCGGACACCCCACCATACAGAGCGGGTCGCGGCAGTGCCGGCACGAGGTCGCAACCAGATACTTGTCGAAGCGCTGGCCCTCGCGAATCAACCGCGTGACGCCATCGTGCGCATCGGCGCATGCGCGTACACAGGCATCGCAGCGCGTGCAGCGTTCCAGATCCATGACGAGCAGGCTCTGCGCTTCCATCAGACCTTGCGTCAGAAACGCGTCGAGCGGCGTGCTGGTGGCCGTTTCCAGCCGCTGGCGATTCTGCTCCTGGCGTTCGTGCACCGCCGTCTCCAGGCTCCGGCGAATCACAGGGAACTGCGCCACCATCTGGTGAAATTCTTCGGCGTGAATGCGCACCAGCTCCACGTGATCGAGCGCCGCGCACGTCGCCGTGCGCCGCCCTTCACCGAGCAACCCGATCTCGCCGAAATACCCGCCGCGCCCCAAATACGCCAGCACCAGCTCGCCGCCGGGATGCGGCTCCGACACTTTCACAAACCCCAGCCGGATCAGATAAAAGCTATCCGCGATGTCGCCCTGCCGGCAAATCACATCGCCCTTGGTGTACCGCACCAGCTCCACTTTGTCGCGAAGTTCTTCGATAAACTCCTGGCTCAACGACGCGAACATCGGCACGCTGCGAAGGTGATCATCCAGCGCGCGCTTGCGGTAATTCGCGTCCAACTGCGCCTTCAGCGTCTTATTGCGCTGGATGATGTCCAGCACATTGCGCAGCATCTCGAACATCACGCAGTCCGTCGCCGCGCGCACCGTCGCTGAGCGCGGATACAGACTCATGCAGGTCATCTCACCGAACAGATCGCCCGGTCCCAGCGTCGCTACCGGATGATCGTATGGCAGATCCACCGGCGCATCAATCGGAATGCTCGCGCGCTGCTCTTCTTCGCTACGGCGCTCCTGCTGACGCCCCATCAACCGGCTGGTGAGCTTGCCTAAGAACCCGCCCGACCGGCTGTCGGTTTTTGCATGCGCCATCGGCGTCGAAAGAAACACTTCGGCCTGGCCTTCAATGATGTAAAACGCGGTCGACCCATACTCGCCCTCGCGGCAAACGATGTCGCCCTTGCGATAATGCCGGCGCACGACTGCATTCTTGTTCAACTCCAGGAAAGTCCCCGATACTTTCTGGAAATATGTCAGCGCCTGCAACTCTTCGACATCCACCGGCTCGCCCGGCAGCACCGTCTTCACTACGCTCTTGTTCGTGAGGGCGCCGGTCGGGCACGAAACCATGCACTCGCCGCACGACACGCACGACGAATTGCCCATCGGCAGGTTGTAATCGAACGCGATGCCCGCCATGAAGCCCTTGCCGCGCCGCCCCAGGACGTCGTTGTGCCGGATCTCGTCGCACCCGCGAATACAGCGGTCACACAGAATACACGCCTCGTGATCCACCGCGATCACCAGCGACGAATTGTCCTGCCCGCGCGGCGACAAACGCCGCGGAAAACGCGGCTGCGTAACTCCCTCAGCCCGTGCGAGCGTCTCCAGTTCGCAATCGTTCGATTGCCGCTGCCGCGCGCACGGGCTCGGATGGTCCGCCATCAGCAGTTCCACCAGCGTCCGACGCGCGCGCACTACTTTGTCCGAGTTGGTGGACACCACCATGTTGTTCTCGGCCGGACGCACGCACGATGCCGTCAGCACACGCCCGCCCACGTCCACCACGCACACGCGGCACACACCGACAGGCGTCTCGTTCTGCTGATGACACAACGTCGGAATCGGAATGCCGTGCATGCGCGCTGCGTCGAAAACGGAGGTCCCGTCGGGAACCGACACATGCATGCCGTCGATGGTGAGATCGATCACACGTGCACCTCACGCATCGGGCAGACTCCCTCAGGGCAGCGATGATCGTAAATGTGCGCATCGATCTCTTCGCGGAAATGCTGCAACACAGAGCTCAGCGGCGCGTGCGCAAACTGCCCCAGGCCGCAAATGGAAGTCAGCTTCAACGCCTCGATCAGATCGTCAATCACCGGCATGTCGGCGGCAGAACCCTTCCCTTGCGTCCAGCCAGTGAGAATATCCACCAGCTTCTGCGATCCCATGCGGCACGGCACGCACTTCCCGCACGATTCGTTGCGGAAGAATTTAACGGCGTTCAGAGCCATGTCGAGCATGCACCGGCCCTCCGCGCAAACCACGATCGCGCCCGACCCCAGCATCGACCCGATCGCCGCCATCGACTTGAAGTCCAGCCGCGTGCCCGCCAGCGACGCCGGCAGATAACCCGACGACGGCCCCGATGGAGCCACAGCCTTCAGTTTCCTGCCGCCGGCGATTCCCTCCGCCAGGTTGAAAATCACTTCCGAAAGCGGCAGCCCCATCGGAATTTCGTACACGCCCGGCCGCCTCACATCCCCGCTGATGCCGACAAACTTCAACCCTGCCGCGCCTCCCTGCCCTTGCGCCTTGTACCACTCGACGCCGCGCGTCAGAATCTGCGGCACGTGCGCAAACGTCTCAACATTATTCAGCGCTGTCGGCTTGTTGAAAACGCCATTCGTCACCGGAAACGGCGGCTTGTTCCGTGGCTCCGCGCGCTTGCCCTCGATGGCTTCAATCAGCGCGCTCTCTTCACCGCAAATGTATCCGCCCGGGCTGACGAACAGCTCCAGGTCGAACTTCAACCCCGATCCCATCACGCTTTCGCCCAGGATGCCGCGCTCGTAACAGCCCTCAATCTCTTCGTGCAGAATGCGCTCCTGCGTCTCGTACTCATGCCGGATATAAAGGATGCCCTTCTGCGCCCCCGTCACGAGTCCAGCCAAAATCATGCCTTCGATCACCAGGTTCGGCAGGTGCTGCAGGATGAACCGGTCTTTTATAGTCCCCGGCTCGCTCTCGTCCGCGTTGCAAACGACGTATTTCACATCGCCCGGCGCCTTGCGCACCGCCTCCCACTTCACGCCCGTGGGAAATCCCGCGCCGCCCAGCCCGCTCAACCCACTCGCCTTGAGCTTTGCGATCACACCATCCCAATCGCGCGACGCCACCGCCGCCCGCATCGCGCCATACGGCTCGCCGTCCCCATAAGGATCCGAAGCCAACCCGCGAATCTTCGCCTGCACCGGCATATGCGGAAGCCCGCTCCCGCCGAGCGCCGTAAAGACCAGCGCCTCCGCTTGCGCCGCAGTCACATCGCGATAGATGTGATCGTTGATCGAAATCGCCGGAGCTCCATCGCACTGGCCCAGGCACGAAACTTCCCGCACCGCGACGTCGCTCTCGCTCATCGCCTGGAACCGCTGCTTCAAGCCTGCGCGCAAGTCGTCGCCGCCGCACAGATGGCAGGACATGTCCGAACAAACCTTCAGCGTCACCTTGGGCGGAGGCGCCAAATGAAAGTGCGGATAAAAGTCCGCAACGCCGTGGATACGATAGAGCGGCGTCTCAGTGCGTTTGGAAAGCGCCTCCAGTTGCTCGCCCGGCAGATAGCCGTACTGCTCTTGAATCGCTCGAAGATCGTCGAAGATCAATGCGTTCCCTTTAGCCCCGTCTCATTGTTCGGCGATGTTGTGACGATACATTATAGCGATTCGTTTGATCGAAGTTCTGGTAATCTAGACCTTACTTGTTCACATGAAACACGGCTTCATTCTGGGATGCCTGCTCGCAATTGGCTGCCTCAATGCCGCCGACACCAACGAACCGTCGAAATACACCGGCCCAGGCTCCTGCAGCTCGCCGAGCTGCCACGGCGGCGTGCAAACCCGCAACCAGACCTCGGTCCTGCAGAACGAATACAGTACCTGGGTGGTGCGCGACAAGCACGCTCACGCCTTTGTGAATCTCACCAATCCGGTGGGCGTGCGCATCGCCAAGATCATGGGACTTCCCAGCCCGGACACCGCGCCCCGGTGCCTCGCCTGCCACGCCCTCGACGTCCCGGCCGAGCAGCGCGCCCGCACGTTCGACCTCACCGACGGCGTCGGCTGCGAAAATTGCCACGGCCCCGCCTCGGCCTGGCTCGGCCCGCACACCACGCGCGGCTGGAACTACGACAAGTCGCTCGAACTGGGCATGCACAACACGCGCGACCTGGTGAAGCGCGCCGAAACCTGCCTGGGCTGCCACCTTGGCACGCCCGAAAGATCGGTGGATCACGAACTCATCGCCGCCGGCCACCCCGATCTCTACTTCGAGCTCGATTCCTTCATGTCCGTGATGCCCGAGCACTGGAGCGAAGTCGACAAGGACCCCTGGTTCGCCGTCCGCGCCATGGCTGTCGGCCAGGCCGTCCAATTGCGCGAACAACTGAAACGTATCGCGCGCGAAGCGCAGGGCGGCATCTGGCCCGAGTACGCCGAACTCGACTGCTTCGCCTGTCATCACAGCCTCGTGGCCGCCAAAGATAGCTGGCAGCAGGAGCGCGGCTACCCCGATCGCCGCCCCGGCAATCCGCCATACAATCTCTCGCGCTACGTCGTCCTCCGCCACGTGATGCAGGAAGCCGATCCCGGCGCGGCGCTGGAACTGAAGGCCGATGTCGACAAAATGTACACGCTGGTTACCGCGCTCAACGCGGACCGCCCGCAAATTGCCGCCCAAGCCATCAGCACCGCCGCCGCAGCCGACCGCCTCGCGCAGCGCTTCAATGGCATGAAATTCGATCAGCCGATGACCCTGCGTCTGCTCCAAAGCATCGCGGCCGACGGCGGCGCCATCTCCGAACAAGGGGAACGGCCGGCCGAGCAGGCCACCATGGCGCTCGATTCCCTGTTCGTCGCCTACACGAAAAATGCCAAGCTTGCCGACGACGCGCAGATCCGCACTGCCATCAACGGTCTGTTCCAGCAACTGGACGACCCGTCCGCCTACAACGGCTTCAAATTCGCCAGCGCGATGAAGAGCCTCAGTTCGCTGCTCCAATGAGAAGCCCGCTGCTACCGATTTTTCTGGCCGCAGCCTGCTTGCACGCCCAACCGCAGCGGGCACACCTGCGACGCCCCTTTCCTCGCCCCATTGTCGACCCGGCCATCTTGAACGCCGCCGACGTCGATTCCGTCGTTCAGGCCGCCGCCGCTTCGGTGAATTCCGAATCGATGGTCATCGCGGTCACCGATCGCCAGGGTGACATCCTGGCCATCTACCAAAAGCCGGCCGCGCCCGCTACGTCTACAGCGAACTTCGGAGTCCAGGCCGACACCAAGGAAGTCGCCGTCGCTCTCGCCCGCACCGCCGGTTTCTTCAGCAACAATCAGGCGCCGCTTTCCTCGCGAACGGTCCGCTACATCAGCGGAATTCACTTCCCTCCCGGCATCGCCTTCACGGGCAACGCGGCTTTGTACGGAATCGAAAACACTAACCGCGGCTGCGGCTTCAACACAAATTTCATTCCCGGCCAGGAAGTGCCACCCGCGCGCTCCATCGACGGCTCCCAGCCTGGCCTCGGTATCCTCACCGGCAAGGCCGACCTGAATGACAGCGACCCGAATGCCGTGAATCCTGGCGGTGTCCCACTCTATAAGGAGGGCGCAATGGTGGGTGGCGTCGGCGTGGCCGGCGTCTCTCCAGATGTCGCCGAGTTCGCCGCGCTCTCGGGCGCAGTGGGCGCAGGCTTCGGTGCGAACCCCGCACCGCCCGGCGTCGTGGTGATCGACGGCATCGCGGTCCCCTTCGTCAATCAAACCACGCGGCCCTCCGGTTACGATGCCGGCACAGCCGACGGAACATACTTCCTCGGTCCCTTGAGCAGCCCGAAGCCCGCGCCGGAAGGTTACCTGGTCGCGGCGCAGGCCGGCTCCATCGGCGGCCTCACGCAAAGCGACGTCCAGCAGATCATCGCCAATGCGATCGCGGAAGCCAATCAGACCCGCGCCATCATTCGGCTGCCGATCGGCTCTCGCGCCCGCATGGTGTTCGCCGTCGCCGACCTGGACGGCGCATTGCTCGGCCTCTACCGCATGCCCGACGCCACCTTCTTTAGCATCGACGTCGCAGTAGCAAAGTCGCGCAACGTGATTTTCTTTAGCGGACCCGATCGCGCCGCCTCCGACCTCGCCGGCGTCCCCATGGGCACCGCCGTCACCAACCGCACCATCGGCTTCGGAACGCAGCCCATCTATCCTCCCGGCATCGACGCCTCGACTCCTGGCCCGTTCTTCGGCCTCTACCAATTCGATACCCTTCACCCGTGCACGCAGGGTTCACAAGCTCCGAATCCGAATCAAAACGGCATCGTCTTCTTCCCCGGCGCGCTCCCGCTCTATAAGAACGGCGTGTTGGTGGGAGGCCTGGGAGTCAGTGGCGACGGCGTCGATCAGGATGACTTCGTTACAGCAGCCGCGGCCGCCGGCTTCGAAGCTCCCATCAATATCCGCGCTGATCAGATCATCGATCAAGGCGTGCGCCTGCCGTATCTCAAGTTTCCACGCAACCCGACCGACTAGAACAGCTATTAATTGGTAGGCAAAATTTGCAACCACCATTCCGATCCAAGCAGGAAGTCATCATCAACGCGCCTTTGGAGGCAGTATGGTCGTACAGCATGGACCTCACGAAGATACCCGAGTTCCACCCTCGCGTGGTCAAGGTTGATCTTCTTTCCGGCAAGACCTTCCGCGAACCAGGTGCGTCCTATCGATGTCATCTTGCGGGCGGGAAGCACACCTGCATCGAGAAGGACATCGAAATTATCCCGCTCGAGAAGATCGTCACCGTGTTGCCAGAGGACTCATTTGGCATCAGCAAGATTCTCAGCGATTACACGGTAGAAACGACGTTCCAAGCGCTCGGCCAGTCAACCAAGGTGGCAATCAGCCACTATTACTCGACGACAACCCTGAAGGCCAAACTCGTCAACGTAATCGCAAAAGGCAAAATCGCTCGCGAGACCCAGGCAACTTTGAATGCCGCCAAGGCCACGCTAGAGGCTGCCTTCCCAGATAGAGGTCTCTGAGACCGATTCTCGTTCTAAGCGTTAGCCCACGGTTACTCAGCCCGGATAAACGAACTTTAAGCTTCCGTACACTGGCGAAATCTATAAAACAGTTCATAATGGATTTGTGCTGGCCCGAACGCCGCCAGGCGGCCGGGCGACAATGGATACAGGAGACGAATCGACATGAACATCAACCTGAGGAAGAGGATGGGAACGTTCGTTCTGTGCGCCTTCGCGGCGTTTTCCGCGACGGCTTGGGGCGCGAATGCCGCCGCCGGCAAGGCCGTCTATGCCGCCAAGTGCAAAGCCTGCCACGGCGCCAACGGCGAAGGCAATCCCGCTATCGCCAAAATGATGAAGGTCGAGATGAAGCCGCTCAGCGACGCAGCCGGAATGAGCGAAGCCGACTTGAAGAAAATCATCACCGACGGTACCGGCAAGATGAAACCGGTCGCCGTCTCGGGCGCCGACCTCGATAACGTAGTCGCCTTCGTCAAGACTCTCAAGAAGTAATCTCCAAGCCTGCAGACGATCGCTTGCCATGGATCATCGCCTGCCGACATCGGCGCCCTCCGCGTGGGGGCGCTTCCTTTTCGGACTACCTTTGCCCCCAAGTCTCTGTCCTGCCGACGCGCTTACCGCACTGTTGCGTTTTCCCGCGCCCTATAGGGAAATTTCTTATTTCTCCTGGAGTCGAATCTGCTTATGCCGCCTACTTTTCGGGTTGAACAGCGCCAGTTCCGTGCTAGTCTAAGGGTAGTCCCGCGTCCTCCCTTAGACTGTTTCCCTATTTTGAGAATTGCCGTGCATTGCCACACTACTATTAAGGTGTTTATCAAGCGTTTTGTACCCTTCTTGGGACTGTCATTCTTCTTAGCCGGTTTACTGCCGGCCCAGACCCTGTCCATCGTCTCGGGCAACGGCCAGATCGTCTTCGGCGGCTTTTATTCGCATACCGTGCCGATGGTCGTGCAGGCCAACGACTCCCGCGGCAACCCGGTGAAAAATGTTGCCATCACCTGGTCGATCCAGGGCTCGGGCACTTTGTCGGGACCGCAATCCAGCACGGACCAGAACGGGCAGGCGAGCACATCGTTTGTCAATTCGGCGCTGCCGCCCTATAGCTCGTTCTTGCCGTCAACGATCACCGCTTCGTCCAGCTACGGAAGCGTCCATTTCTTCGCCACCACCGTGCCGCTCACGGATGGCCGGGGCAACCCGGCGCCACAGCCCATCACCACGCTCCAGAAGCCGGCTATCGGCTCAACGCTGACCGCCCCCACTGGCAGCACTCTACCCGGAGCCGTCGTCGTGCAGGTGCTCGCCGGAGCCGGGACGCAGGCAAACAGTCCGATCCCCAATGTCGCCATCCGGATCGTGAACAGTCTGGACCCGACCACTCCCGCGCCCGCGCATTGCAACGGCCCGAACGGAGTGGTGCTCACTGGCGCCAACGGCATCGCCACGTGCGACCTGGTGATCACCGGTCAACCCGGCGACCCGGTCGGGCTGTCCGCGGAGGTTGGTGAATTCCACGAGACCCCTGCATTCGACTTGCAAGTACAGGCAGGCGCCACTTGTAGTTTCTCGCTCTCTGCTTCCAGCAAGTCCTTTAGCTCGGCCGGTGGATCCGGCAGTGTGCAGCTAACCACGGGCTCCACGTGCGGCTGGACGGCAGCGAGCAACGCCAATTGGATTACGATCTCCGCCGGCTCGAGCGGCACCGGGCCCGGCAAGGTCTCCTATACTGTGGCGGCCAATACCGGACCGCCGCGCATCGGGACCATGAGCATCGGCGGACAAACCTTCACCGTGAATGAGGGCTCGGGCGCACCCGGCTCGCTGGCCATCACTACGCCCTCGAACCTGCCCGGCGGAACCGTCGGCGTCGCGTATTCGACAACGCTCTCGGCGACCGGCGGACAATCTCCCTACACTTGGTCCATCAGCAACGGCACGCTTCCCCCCGGCCTCACTCTGGACACCTCCACTGGAGTCATCAGCGGCACTCCCAGTTCGGCCTCGGGGTCGCCTTTCTCGTTCCAGGCCACGGTTGCCGACAGCGCCGGATCCACGCTGCCGCAGACCTTCTCGCTGACGATCTCAACCAGCGTCGGATCTTCCGGTTTCAAGATCACCACCACATCCTTCCCCAACGGCATCGTAAACAAGGGTTATCAGCAGTCCCTGGCAACCAGCGGCGGCGTAGTTACACCGTTCAACCCCAGTCCGTCTTTCCGGATTTCCGGCGGAGCGCTTCCCGATGGCCTCAGTCTGACGAAGGGTTCCAGTGGGACGTATTCGGTGACCGGCACGCCGACCACTCCTGGCGTTTCTAACTTCTCGCTCACAGCCACGGACGCCGCTGGAAACACGGCATCGGCCAACTTCACGCTGACCGTTACCGGAACGCCCACCACGCAAATGATGACCGTCAGCCCGGCATCGGTCTCCTTCATGGTCCAACTGGGTTCTACCAACATCCCGGCCGATCAGCCGGTCGCCATCACTTCGAACATGGGCGTGATCAGCTACACCAGCGTCGTCTCCACCAACGACGGCGCAAGCTGGCTGGTAGCCAAGAACTCCACTAGCGGAAGCACGCCGGGCAGCATCACGCTGAATATCGCCAATTATTCCAACTTGACTCCGGGTCAATACACGGGAACCCTTACCATCAGTTCGGTGGCCTCCAACAGCCCTGTCGTCGTCGAAGTCACACTGACCGTAGCGGCGGCGCCTGCCATCACCGCGACCCCCGCATTGATCAGTGTCAGTCAGGGGATGACTAGCGGCTCCAACGTGACGCAGCAAACCATCCAGCTTGCTGCTGGAACGGAGGCCGTCTCGTTCACAGCATCGGCTACCGCGGACAAAGGCGGCAAGTGGCTGAGCGTCACGCCGGCCAGCGGCAGCTCGCCGGCCACCCTCACCGTGGCCATCGATTCGGGAGGGCTGGCGCTGGGTAACTACAAAGGGACGATCGTTGTCACTCCCGCTTCAGGCGATCCGCTGAAAATACCCGTAACGCTCACGGTCATCAGCCCGGCGACATTGGCGGCTACGCCCGCTCCTTTAACATTCACCACCACCGTAGGCGGGCCGGCCCCGAACTTTCAAGCCGTCACCGTGACCAGTAGCGGCGCACCTCTCATGGTCTCGGCCAGTGTCGCTACACAGAATGGCGTAGGCTGGCTGATCGTCAGCCCGCCCAGCGGACAAACCTCGCTGAACATGTCCGTATCGGTTAACCCGTCGGGCTTGGCGCCCGGGAGCTACAGCGGCACCATCACAATGGCTGCTACGGATCCGTCCGTCGCGCCACTGCAGCTGGCGGTCGTGCTGAACGTGACACCCGCGGTGCCTACCGTTTCGAGCGTCACCAACGCAGCCAGCTTCGCTCCAGGACCAGTCGCCCCGGGCGAGCTGATCACCATCTTCGGCGCTGCCATGGGCCCGGATACCGGTGTCGCCTTCCAGCCCGTCTCTGGAGGCATGCCCGTAGTGCTGGCTAACACCCTGGTCCTTTTCGATGGCCATCCAGCATCCATGGTTTACACCTCGACCGGTCAAATCTCCGCCATCGTGCCCTACGCAATCGCCGGCCAAAGCACCACCAAGATGGTCGTCGAATACAACAGCGTGAAATCCGACGCCGTTTCCTTGCGCGTGATTGATTCGGTGCCCGGCATTTTCACAGTCGGATCCTCGGGGCAAGGCGCGATCATCAATCAGGATGGCACCGTCAATTCCCCAACTAACCCAGCGCCCGCCGGATCGGTGGTCAGCATCTATGCGACCGGTGAGGGTCAGACGAATCCGCCCGGAAAGGACGGAGCGATCAATGGAAACACGCTAGCCGATTTGCCGGCGCCGGTGCAGGCCGTTACGGTCCAAATCGGCGGCCAGCCAGCCGCGACTCCCAATTACGCCGGGGCCGCCCCGCTCGAACCGGCGGGTCTGTTGCAAGTGAACGCGACCGTGCCTACTGGCCTAAAGAGCGGAAATGTTCCGGTCGTGATTACCGTGGGAACCGCCAGCAGCCAGGCCGGCGTGACCATCGCAGTGAAATAATCGCGAGACGCTAGCTCGCGATTCCTAGATAGCGGAATCCGAGGCGCTCTAGGCGCGCTTTGTCCAGCGCATTGCGGCCGTCCAGCATCAGGGGAGACCGCATGCGGCTGGCCATCACTTCCCAGTCCAGCTCGCGGTACTCCTGCCACTCGGTCACCAGCACCAGTGCGTCCGCTTCGTCGGCCACTTCTTCGGGCGATTCGCAGCACACCACCGGCAAATCCGAATGCTCGCGTTCGAACCGGTCCAGCGCCACCGGGTCGTGCGCCTTCACCTTGCAGCCGCGCTCAATCAGCTTGCGCGCGATGTCGATGGCCGGAGCTTCCCGCAAATCGTCGGTGTTGGGCTTGAACGCCAGGCCGAGCAGCCCGACCGTGCGCCCTTTCAGGATCTTCAACTCAGCCAGAAGCTTCTCCACCACGCGCTCGCGCTGCCGCCGGTTGATCTCGCGCGCCGCTTCCACGATCGGCATGGACAGGTTGTATTCCCGCGCCGTTGCCACCAGCGCCGCGGTGTCCTTGCCGAAGCACGAGCCGCCCCAGCCAATTCCGGCCTGCAGGAAGCGCGTGCCGATGCGTGCGTCCAGACCGATTCCCTTGGCCACCTGCGTGATGTCCGCGCCTACCTTCTCCGCCAGCTGCCCGATCTCGTTGATGTAGGATATCTTGGCCGCCAGGAACGCATTGGCGGCATACTTGATCAGTTCGGCCGACGCCAGATCGGTGGAAATCAGCGGGACCGCCCCCACTCCGTCGGGCCGCGGTAGATAGGTCGGAGCCGAGAAGGTCTGATCCAGAATCGGGCGATACAGCGAGTACAGCACCTGCAGCGCGCGGTTGTTGTCCGAACCGATCACCACCCGGTCTGGAAACAGGCTGTCGTGCAACGCCGAGCCTTCGCGCAAAAATTCCGGATTCGACGCCACCGAGAACTGCCCGTTCGCCTTCTTGCCGTGGTGCTGCTCATAGGATTCCCGCACCAGCGAACCCACCCAGTTCCCGCTGCCGATGGGAACCGTCGACTTGTTCACCAGCACCAGAAAATCGCCGTCGTACTGCTGGCCCACACTCCGCGCCGCATCCGAAAGATATCGCAGGTCCGGGCTCCCATCCGGCGACGGCGGCGTCCCCACCGCGATGAAAACCACCTCGGAGTCCTTGATGGAGCCGTAGTCCCCACAGAACGCCAGGTTCGCCCGCGCCTCCGCCATCAACTCCGTCAGAAAGGGCTCATAGATCGGCGTTTTGCCGGCCCGAAGCAACCCGATCTTCCTCTCATCTGAATCAATGCACGTGACTTTGTGCCCCAGGTAGCCCAGGCACACACCCGTCGTCAAACCGACATAACCTGTTCCGATGATCGATACTCGCATCCAGGGAATTCTCCTTCACCTACCGTAGCAGACCGTCCTCGCCGTTCACAAAAGCCTATAGGTACTATTGGTGTGTCCCTAGTACCAGTCCTGAACTCCTAGTGAGCGGGCTTACACAATCCCGCGCCCCCCTCCGGATTCGCTTTGCACTTGCATTCCTGCCACGGCGTCGCATAGAATTTCCCTGATTTATCGCATGCGGCAACTTGTCTTTGAATCCGTTTCCAGCGCGTTAGTTCGCGCGCTCCTGTTAATATCGGTTTTTTCGCCGCCCGTTTCAGCGGCCGAACAGTGGATCAAGCTCACCACGCCGCATTTTGAGCTGTACACTTCCGCTGGAGAGAAGAAGGCGCGCGAAGCAATTCTCTATTTTGAGCAGGTTCGAAGCTTCTTCCTCGAAGCCATCCCGTCTAAACGCGTGCCCGAATTTCCGGTTCGCATCGTGGCCTTTCGATCCGAAAAACAGTTCAAGCCGTATCGCATCAGCGAAGCCTCGGCGGCCTATTACACGCAGGGCCGCTATCGCGATTACATCGTGATGGAGGATATCTCGAGCGAGTATTATCCCACTGCCATTCACGAATACACGCATCTGATCGTCGAGCATAGCGGCCTGAAACTTCCGCCCTGGCTCAACGAAGGCTGGGCCGAACTGTATTCCAGCCTCAAGCCGCAAGGCAACAAATGCATGGTGGGGGCGCTGCTGCCCGGCAGAGTCCAGACATTGGTCACCACCAAGTGGCTGAGCCTGGATGTGCTGGCCGCGGTCGACCATAACTCTCCGCTTTATAACGAGCGCGACAAGGCCGGCATCTTCTATGCCGAAAGCTGGCTGCTCACGCACATGTTGTATCTCTCAGCCGAGTACCGCCAGCATTTCTCGCAGTTCGTGCTCGTTGTCGCCACGGGAAAAAGCATGGCGGAAGCTTTTCAGTCTGTGTACGGCAAGAATCTGGCGGAAGTCACGAAAGACCTCAATCAATACGCCCGAGGCGACCGGTTCTTCGGAATCCTGTTCGACGTCAAACTGGAAAAGTCCGTGGAAACTCCCGATGTCTCCGCGGCCTCTGATTTCGAATCCGGTCTGGTTCTGGCGGACCTCCTGGGCGTGATCGGCAAGCGCGATCAGGCCGGCGCCGCCTTCGAAGAGCTAGCCAAAGAGAATCCCGATAAACCCGAAATCGAAGCATCTCTCGGCTATCTGGCCTGGCAGTCCGGCGACACGGCTACCGCCCGCAAGCATTTCGCGCGCGCGTTCGCGGCCGGCTCCAAAGATCCACAGATGTGCTTTCATTACGCCGTTCTCGAGCGCCAGGCAGACGGGTCTGGAAAAGACATTCTTCCAGCGCTTCGCAAAGCCATCGAGCTGAAGCCCGACTACGTCGAGGCCCGCCTGCAACTTGGTTTGGAATTAGTGAACGACAAGAACTATAAGGACGCCGTCGCCGAACTGCGGCAAATCAAGAAAATCAATCCCGAGCAGGCGCGCTTTTTCTTCCCCGCGCTGGCGTATGCCGATATGCAGACCGGCGACTCCGCCGACGCACGCAAAAACGCCGAATCCGCGAAGCAATATGCCAAAACTCCGGAAGAAACCGAGCGGGCGGATTCCATCCTCCAGTATCTGGACCAACAGCAGGCAGCTGCGCAACAAGCGGCGTCGCGGCCGCGGCCCACGCCGACGGCCGCAGTCACACCGCCCGCCGATACCAGCGATCGCCCCATTCTTGCGCGCCATTCTGTGCCTGACTCGCCGCCGCCTACCGATCTTCCGCCCAAGCAGCTCCTGCGCCGGGACGAACAGCTCAGCCGCGTGGAAGGCATGGCCCAGAGCCTCGACTGCACCGGCGCCTCCGCCCGCTTCCACGTGCGCGTCGGCCCAAAAGTCTTGGTGTTCGAGATTGCCGACCCCACTCGCGTAACCATCCGGCACTCGGGCGAATCCCACCACGACTTCACCTGCGGCCCGCAGACGCCCTTCCACGTCGTCATTGAATATGTCCCCTCGGTAGGTTCGAAGGCCGCGACCGCCGGCGTCATCCGGGCGATGGAGTTCTAGCTACTTTCCCGGCGCCTTGCGCTGCAATGCCACTGGCACCCGCTCGCGATCGAGCGGCTGATACTGGAAGGTCCACTTCAACGGCAGCGTCTGCGGGATGTAGCAGACCCGGTCGTCGCAGGCTTGATACCGCAGCGAGCCTTCCACCGTGAGACGCCCGGCGCTGTCAACGGCCGGCTTCAACTTGTCTTCCTGCGCGATGGTGATGTCGCGTGTGATGCGGAAGTGATTGCGATACGCCGGCACCGTTTCGTCGATGGCCTTCAGGTACAGCTTCTCGGACTTCGGATACTCCGCCTGCCCGGCCGCCTCCGCGCTGGACTCCTTCATCTTCCAGTCCACCGGAATGTATCCTTCCACGCCCGGCGCGTACACATGCATGCCAGGGTACAGGTCGATGTCCAGCACCAGAACCACATGCTCGCCCGGCAATACCGTGGCGTTGCCCGCGCTCGCCGTGAGCGAAAGCTGGCGGCCCGTCACCTCGCTCTTCGCATCGCTTGGAATCAATCCGAATTGGCGCAGAAGAATGCCCGCCGACGTGTCGCGCTCGCGGAAATCATCCTCAAAATATTTGCCGCGAATCACGCCCTTCGCGTCCACCACGAAGACACCCGGATGTGGAATGCCGTAAAACGGAGTGTCCTTGCCCACGCTCTCGTTCAGCAGCCCCAGTTCGCGGATGATCTTCGAATCCTGGTCCGACAACAGCGGAAAGTGAATGGCCTTGCGCTCGGAGAAATTCTGCAAAACGGCAACACTGTCGTAGCTCACCGCCGCCACTTTCAAGCCCAGCGTCCGGAAATCCTGCTCGTGCCGTTCCAGCTCCACGAGCTGGCCTTTGCAGTAAGGTCACCAGTCGGCGGAACGGAAGAAGAGGATCACCGCGCCCTTGGGCCCGAGCAGGCTCTGGAGCGTGTGCGCCTTGCCCGCCTGGTCCTTCAGATCGAATGCCGGCATCCGGCTCCCGATCGCCGGGCCATATTCGGCGGCCAGCAGGCTGCAACTGAAGAGAGCGAACAGAGCAAACGTCCGGACGGCGCGCATAAGAAAAAAGGATGCGCCCTCGCGACGCACCTACGGTCCATTATAGGCTTCCGCCGGCCCTGGCGTCGTTTCCCGAAAGTTGCCGCTTATAATCAGTGAAACTCTTCCCCGTCAAGTGACTTAGAAAAGGAGGCCCCATGCTGGAAAAATCCGAGGCTCTGACCCCTGACCTGTGCACGACAATTGTCGTCGAAACCACTCCGCATCCGAACAAATTTCACGGGCCCGACCAGCTCCTGAAAGATCTGGGAATCACCGGCGATCCGGAAGTCGAGGTCCACAAAGCCGGAATCATCCAGGAACTGGCGAATCTCGGACACACCATCGACGCTGCCGACATCTCCTCAGGTCCGGCCGTCGAGGTTGGCGACTGCTCGTTTTCGGTGTTCTCAAATGCTAAGTAAAGCGCTAATGCTCCTGGCTGCTTGGACGCTTGCTGCAGCCGCCCAAACAGTCGGCCTCTTTCACCTCGACCGTGTGGCGAATCATCCCTCCGTGAGCGGGAAGGATGTGTCCATTCAAGTGACCTCCAACGGGTCCCCGGTGCCTCCCGAATCCGTTCTCACCACACCGGCCTCATGGACCATCACGGTCCGAGGGCCCGGGAATGTTTGCTTCAGTGGTCCGCCATCCAAGGCTCCCGCCTACGATCCATTCACCGGCGTAACCACGCTTACCGTCGACCATGCCAGATTTGGTGCCACCGACCCCGCCAAATGTTTCTGGCAGGTCGCGCTCCAGTCGGGCGCCGCCCGCTACAGCGCTTCTCAGGACCCTGCGGAAAGCGATAATTTCTCGCTCGGCGCCGTGTCCGCGACGGTCATGGGGACCCAGGTTCTGCTGAGAGTACGAGTGCACGGTGTGCCGCCGCCGGGCAGCGTCCTCAGCAACGGGGCCTACTGGCGCGTGCTGGCCGCTGACTCCGATGGCAACCGCAAAGCCATTCAGCCGGTCGAGCGTCCGGTGTATGCCCCCATGTCGGGAGTCGTGACCGTGAGTCTTCCCACCGCCGCATTGGGGCCGGTCAACCTGAAGGACGCGTCCTGGAGCGCGGCATTCCTGCCGCCCGATAATACGCTCACCTCCACGCCCGGAAGCGCGGCCTCGAGCGCCCTGCAGCAGGCCAAGTCGCGCGACGATGCGGATCTCTATGTTTCGGGAAGCTACATCGCCGGCGTTGGCACCAAGCCCATCTGGGCCCTCGACGCCAAAGCCGGATATTCCAGCGCCCCCGAAAAATTCCCCGTCCTGAATTGGTTCGTCAAATCCAGCCCGGCGAATCTCCGTTTCGGCATCTACGGCGAGATCACCGCCAACCCGGACGCGCAGCCGCCGGTGGATCGCTCGCAAGTCGATCCAGACTCCATCCTCGCCTACACCACCCTGTTTCAGACCGTGCGCCTGCCCTTAAATCCGTTCTTCTATGGACTGAAGTGGGAAGTGCAGCCCGTGGGTGGAGAGTTTTCGCGGAAATACCCGGCCAGCAATTTGATCAGCGGCGGCCGGGTTCGCTTCATCAAAGTGCTGGCGGCGGAAAAGCGCTGGGGCGCCGACCTGATTCCGTCCCTGGGATTCGAAGGCGGAAAGAACCTCAACCAACCCAGCACCCTCTTCCTGCGCCCGGTCGACCTGCACAACTACGACACGATCGCCCGCTTCCGCACCGGCGCTGACGCCAATTTCTACTTGTACCGCCGAGTGCCAACCCCCGGCGACGCCTATGCCTTCACCTTGACCGGCTCATGGATTGCGCGCGTTCCGTTCACGCCCGAACCGTTCACGACCACGGCCTATCTACCCAGTCTCACGGATCCCACGATGACTACCCGGCAACAGATAGTCGAAATGCGTACCAACACGCGGCACTATGTGCAGATCGACGCCGTGTGGTACGCCACGAAACTGTTTGGGTTTCAGACCGAATACAAGTATGGCTCACTACCCCCGTTGTTCGAGTTCGTGAGCCATCAAGTCAGCGTTGGATTGCAGTTCAAAGCGACCTACCCACAGAACCACAGCGTCGCAAATCCTTTGCCGTAGAGGAGGGAGGGGTTACCGCCTCCCGCCTCCGTGCGATCCGCCGCCACCGCCATGCGATCCGCCACCACCGCCGTGGAATCCACCGCCGCCACCGCCGTGGAATCCGCCGCCGCTGCTGTGGAACCCACCGCCGCTGCTATGGAAGCCGCCGCCGTTGCTATGGAACCCTCCTCCAAAGTTGCCGCCCCGCGATCCGCCAAACGACGGACTGGAGTGGAAGCTCGGCGCACTGCGCGCTCCGCTGAATCCTCCGAACGAAGGAGCCGCGCGGTATCCACTGCCAAAGGACGGCGTGGAACGAACCGCCGGCATGTTCCTCGCCCCGCCATAGGATCCAAACGACCGGTTATAAGAAGGTGTGGAACGATACGCATTGCTGCCTCCAAACGTCCCGCCACCCCGATTCGCCTGCGCGAATCCCGAATATCGGTTGGCCGTTCCAGCCGAAGCTCCTGTGCGCGCCCATCCGCCGCGTTGGGCCTGATTGCCGGCCGATGCGAACGAACGGGACGTATTGCCAGCGAAATTGCCTCGGCCCGCAAAGCTTCCTGCCCGATTCGCCGACTGCCCGCCGAATCCCCGGTTGGCGCTCGCGAAGCCGCTGCTGCCGACGTTGCCCCGGCCGCTAAAGCTCCCCCGATTGGCAAAGCCGCTGCCGGCGAGATTGCCCCTTCCGGCAAAGTTGCTGCGTCCGCCGAAATTGCCGCGGCTGCCGAAGCTGCCGCCAAACCGGCCCGCTACCGTCCGGTTCGAATACGGCACGCCCATCCGATGCTCCGGATTGTGCGCCCACATGCCCCCGCGGAATCCGCCGTAGCCGGCGCCAAAACGCCCGTAGCCGCCGCGGAACCCGCCGTAATAGCCGCCCCAGCCGTAATGATTAAAGAAGCCGAAGTTCAAACCAATCGAGCAATTAAACCAGTTCAATCCCCAGCCCCAGCCGCCCCATCCCAGGCCGCCAAAAAAGCTGCCAATGTAGATGCCGGGATAGAAACCGAAACCAACCTCCGGATAATACAGCGGTGGATAATATCCCCACGCCGGCGGACCCCAAACGTATTCGGGATTGTAGACCGGCACGTAGACCACCTGCGGATTGGCCGGCTCGATATCGATCACGTTTTGTCCGTCCTGCGTTTGCGTGGTGACGGTCTGGTCGGCATTGGAACTCAGCTTCCCCGCCGCCTCAGCCCGCTGTCGCATCCGTTGGACCGCATTCATGACATCGGCCTGCTGCGCCAGAAACGCGTTGCCCAGATCCGTAGTCCAGCGAATGTCGGAGTTCAGCCGGTTCAGCACGTCGGGAAAAACCACCAGCGCCTGAACGCTGGGATCCCAATTCTGCTGTTGCGCGGCCGCCACCAGTTGTTGTCCGCTGAGGCCCGGATTTTGCGCCAGCCATTGTCCGGCTTCCACGATCTCCAGCGGATACGTGCTGGCCGCCAGGATCTGGCCGAGCAGCGAATCGGGGTACAGCGCGATCGGCGCCACCAGGTTGTCCAGCTGATCGGGAGTAAGAAGCGGGGCAGACGCTGGCCCAGGTCCGGGAGCCGGCTGTGTGTATGGCGGCTGCGCGGGTGCCTGCGCGACCAAAAGTCCTCCGCCTGGAATCAACACCAGGAGCACAGCAGAGAGAATGCTGAGCGCTTGCCGCGTTGTACTTTGTCGCTCGAACATGATTCACCTCCCGCGCCCTACTAAAGCTGACGCAGCGGAAGCTACCGAGGGTTCTCTGCATTCCGGACGTGCTTCAGTCGAGTGCATTCGCCCGGAGTAGGGCATTTCCCTGACCAACCGGCAAATCATTGTGCGACAGCAACTTGTGCCGCGGCGGGCACGCTGGAAGACTAGCTCATTAGCACCGCTCGGTGGTTCATTGCAGCCATCCCCAGTGAAGACGCTCGAAAATACCAGGTTCATGCGATGCCTTCTCGCCATGCCTCGATTCCCTGTGCTAATGTGTGTTCTGGAATGCGGTTTGTCCCTTCGATGACCACTGGTCTCTTGGCAGCGGCTCTCCTGTTTGCCCAGTCACCGCCCGCCGAATCGCCGGCCGCCGAGTTCAAGGGCACACCCCCGCGCACCGGCCCCGGCGACTACCAGTCGCAGGCTAAACTCGGCATGTTCAGCATCGGCGCCGATTTCGACGGCCATGGCGTCCCCACGCCCGAACAAACACTATCGGTGGAAGACTTCGTCGTGGTCGAAGTCGGGCTCTTCGGCCCTCCGAACGCCAAGCTCACGCTTTCCCGCGACGATTTCTCGCTGCGCATGAAGGGCAAAAAGGCGCCCCTTCCAGCCGAACCTTTCGAACTCTCCTTTTCGTCTTTGAAAGATCCCGAATGGGTGCCGCCCGAGCAGCCGTCCGAGTCCAAATCCAAAGGCGGCCTCACAACCGGCGGCGGCGGAGGTGGTGGCGACAACCCGCCGCCCTTGCCTCCCAAGATGCCCTTCAACCTGGTGCGCGCCATGCAACTGCACGTGCAGAAAGCCGTTCTGCCGCAAGGCGACCGCCCTCTTCCGCAAGCCGGATTGCTGTTCTTCCGCTATCACGGCAAAACCGAAAAAATTGGCTCGCTGGAACTCGTCTATAGCGGTCCCGCGGGCAACGCCACGCTGCCTCTTCAACCTTAACTGCCGCGCTCGCAGCTAAAATAGTTCGATTAAGGAGGACTCGTGCCGCTTCCCCGCACCCTTCGTCACTCTTTTCTGGCCGCTGCCCTGGCGTTCCTCGCAGGAACCATGGTCTACGCTCAGCAGCCCGCCAAAACACCTCCCGCAACTCCCCAAAACGCGGAAACTCCCCTCAAGACGATTCCGCCCGAGAAAAGTTCCGTCACTTCGCATGACTTGGCGCTCGACGGCAAGACGCTTCACTACACGGCAACCGCCGGTAATCTCCTGATCCCCGGCGCAGACGAGCAGCCCTTCGCGAGCGTCTTCTATGTGGCCTACACTTTGGACGGCGTCGCGGACCCGCGCACGCGTCCGGTCAGCTTTCTCTACAACGGCGGCCCGGGCTCGGCTAGCATGTGGCTGCACATGGGTTCCGTCGGACCCATGCGCGTCGTGACCTCCAGCCCCGATGCCACCGGCCCCGGCCCTTACCAGATCGTTCCCAATCAGTACAGCCTTCTGGACAGGTCTGACTTGGTGTTTGTCGATGCCGTGGGCACAGGCTATTCGCGGCCCGTCGGCAAGGGCATCATCAAGGACTTCGCCGGAACCGACCAGGACGTGCGCGCCTTCCAAAAATTCATCTATCGCTACGTCAGCGTCAATCATCGTTGGAATTCGCCCAAGTTCCTGTTCGGCGAATCCTACGGCACCACTCGCTCGGCGGCGCTGGTGGACGCGCTCCAAAATAGCGGCATGTCCTTCAACGGCGTCATCCTGATGTCTTCCATCCTGAATTACTTCGTCCACGCACCCGACTCGGATCGGCTCTACATCGGCTATCTGCCTTCCTACGCCGCCATCGCCTGGCACTACGAAAAAGTCCCGCACAAGGGAAAAGATCAGAAGACATTCCTCGACGAGGCGCGCGCTTTCGCCCGCGGCCCGTACGCCGAAGCGCTCGCCCAAGGCGACCAACTCCCGCAGGCGCAGGTGGACGCCGTCGCCGCGAAGTTAGCTGGCTACATCGGCCTAAGCCCGCAATACATCAAGGACGCCAATCTCCGCGTCAACCCCGCGCGCTTCCGCAAGGAGCTGCTGCGCGGCCAGCGCGAAATCCTCGGCCGCTACGACGCCCGCTTCGAAGGAACCGATGTCGACGCTGCCGGCGAGACTCCCGGCTACGATCCCTCCAACACCGGAATCGAAGGCGCCTTCATCACCGCGTTCCACGACTACCTCGATCGCGACCTCCACTACACCTCGGACGAAACCTATTACCCCAGCGGGCCCGGAATCAACCAGCAGTGGGATCACAGCCATCGCCTCGGTTCGGCCCTGCCCACCGGCGGGCAAGGCGGCCCTCCCATGCGCGATGCCTACGTTGCCGGCGACCTGGCAGACGCCATGCGCAAGAATCCTCACTTGCGCGTGCTCTCCGTCAACGGCCTGTTCGATCTGGCCACGCCCTTCTTCAACACCGAGTACGACCTCGCGCACATGAACCTGGAGCCCAAGCTGCGCTCCAACGTGGAGTTCGCCTACTACCCGTCCGGCCACATGATTTATCTGAATGTCGATGCCTTGAAGCAGCTCAAGACCGATCTGTCCGACTTCTACTCGCGCGCCGTCTCGAACGCGGACGTCAAGGGCACCCGGTAAGCCGGCTCAGTTTCCAAGTAGAGTCGATCATGCGGAGCACATTCGCTACTCTCGCCCTCCTTCTGCTCTCGGCCCTGTCTTGTCCGCTCAGACTCCCATCCAGTTGCATATGGACGCCACCGATGCGCCGCGCCGGGTTTTCCATGTCCGCATGACCGTCGCGGCCAAATCAAGCCCATGACTCTGCTCTACCTCAAGAGGATTCTGCAGGAGTGCGGTCTCCGGATAATCCCCCGGGCGATCTGCTCTATTTTCCGGTCGTGTCTTTGATCTTCTCGGTTAGGGATTCCACTTCCTTCAGCAACGGCTCCAGGACGCCTTGGACGGTCGCTGCGGCCCGCGCCGAGCAACACAGAGCGACGACATAAAACCACTAAGTCGGCTATGCGGAACGTTGCCTATCCCATCCCCAATTCCGATCGAGCCACGGCTGAGACAGCGCTGGTTATGACAGCAGTCTAACTTGTTGCTGGGAGCGCGCCCGCAGCAAAGACGCTCGACGACGCGGCGTCGATGCTGGAAGTCTGGACGCCTCCCAGCACTCCGATTCTAAGTTGCAATTCTAAGTATTCTGTAGCTGGGAATTCTACGTGTTCTGACCTGATGCTCGAATTGAGCCACTACTTGCCGACACCGGGGATTGACAACGAGCGTTGCGTGCTGTAGTCTCTGCTTGCTTATAGAATCAACGTTAGCAATGTGATAACAATGCACGCAAATTGCGCGCTCATTTTCCGAGCCGCCCGAAGCGTGCAAGGAGTTCAACCGTAAAAGAACACTAGCGACAGCAAATTTTAATGACGTCAGCCTTGACGCAATCGCGGGGTGCGCCGCCCCCCGCAGTCGTCGGAACCCCGGTATCCGAACCTGCCAGCAATCAGCTGGACTCGCTAGCTGCCTGTTTACACCTTTCAGCTCGGATCTTCTTGGTCTTCGCGGCAATTTACCTTTCCACCTGGGCGGGCCACTATACCACCCGCGATGGCATTCACAAAATCAACTGGGCCAAAGCAATGCTCGATGGAAAGGTCCACGACACCACGTCAAAGTATGGAATTGGGCATACCCTGCTGGCCATCCCGCCTTTAGCCGCGGCACGTATCATCCAAACGAGAACTGGCATACACGCTGAGCCGGCGCTCTATACTCTAATGTTTGTAATGAACGGCGCCTTGTTCCTGAGCTTGGTTGCGTTCTATCTTGCGCACTTCTATCCTCCCCACGCAGTGTGGAAAACGGTTCTCATCTTGGGTCTGGCCACCATCTGGTGGCCTTATACGAAATTGGATTTCTCCGCGCCGCTAGTGCTCACCACCGCCTTTCTGGGCTTCGTCGTGATGCGCTTCGGCAGTCCTTTCTGGGGCATGCTGATCGTGGCATTCACCCTGGCGATCCGAGCCGATTCGGTAGCGATCGTAGCTCCCTTGATGCTTTGGTGTCTTTTCACGCATCGATCTGTGCGCGTTGGATTTCAATTGGTGGCCGCCGCTGTCCCCAGCATCGCCCTAGTTGGGTGGTCGGATTGGATTCGCTACCACTCACTCTTTAACCACGGATACGATGGCGAACAGTTCTCCAATCCGCTGCTGGTCGGCCTCTACGGCATCTTGCTCTCCAGCGGCAAGAGTATCTTCCTATTCTCACCGCCGCTGATCCTGGGCGTCCTCGGCTGGAGGGTGTTTGCGCAGCGCGACCGTTTACGGTCCGACGCATGGCTCTTTTTGTCCATCGCTGTGGCACAGTTGATTCTCTTCGCGAAATGGTGGGACTGGTCCTCTGACGACGCTTGGGGGGTGCGCTTTGTGATTCCTGGCGTCCTGCTCATGTGCATTCCGCTGGTCGCGATCCTCGCTCGGCGTAAATTGGTGATTCCTCTGGTGGGGGCGGGTATCGCGATCCAGCTGTTGGCTGTGCTGGTGGGGCCGCTGAACTTCATTGAAATGTTCCGAGCACAAACCTTTCAGCGGGAAGCGCTTTACGTCGGAGGGCGGAACCGGGTCGACTTCGAAGACATTCGCTACGATCCCAGCTACAACCAAATCTTGGGCAGTTGGATTCTTTTCCGTGAGCTCATTCACCTGCCTCCCTCCCCCGCGAATCCACGGGATGCTCAGTATATAGGCACGCGCCTGTTTGATGCGGCAAAACCGCAGGTGTGGGTTTCGGCAGCATATTGGGATCTCATTTGGAATGCCAGGCGTAAGTGACCGAACGCTGTAACTGCGGCACTCGGCCCGGCGAATGCCAGCATTCCTTGACAATAATTTCATTGGCCAGGAATAGAATGTGGCGATAACGGCTACCTCCTCCATTCAAGATCACATGACCGGCCCACGGTCGCCACGCGAAGCTCGAATTTTGGAGCTTGATGGTCTCAGGGGTATCGCGATCTTGATGGTATTGGTCTGTCACTACATATTCCCCGACCCAGGCGCAACCTCCGGATCCGCGGCCCGCCTGTTTGGCTTTAACATCTTTGGAAGCGGCGTGGATTTGTTTTTCGTGCTGTCCGGATTTCTCATTGGTGGGATTCTTCTCGACCATCGAAGTTCGGATCGTTACTTCAAGGCGTTTTATGCCCGGAGAACGTGCCGTATTCTGCCCGTTTACTACGGGTTTCTGGTTGTGACGGCCGTCGCCGGCGTGATTGAGCATATCCACGGCAGGCTCACTCCGGTATTCGATGCGGGCACTCCTTTCTGGATGTTTCCTCTGTTTCTTCAGAACTTCTCGCTGGCTTGGTTCGGCGACTGGGGGTGGTTCACGGTCACCATGGCATGGTCACTCGCCCTTGAGGAGCAGGCCTACTTGAGCCTGCCCGCCGCCGTGAGGATCTTCGGCCGAAGGACGCTCGTGCGGCTCGCCGCCGCCATTATGCTGGGCGCTGCCATCGCGCGATTCCTTTTGCCCGATCAACCGCATACCTACGGCGCCCTCGTCCTGGCGGCGGCGAACGCAGACGGTATTGCCGCAGGATTTCTATGCGCGGTATTTGTGCGATCCGCATTCAAACTACCGGCCAGAGCACTCGCTTTCGCAGCGCTTGCTTCCGCCGGGCTCGTGATGGCCACCAACCTGGAAAGCTCTCCGGTCAGCTTCCTTCGCGGCAGTGCGTTGGCAATCTTCTACTCCGCTTGCCTTCTGCTGGCCGAAAGAGGGTCGCTTTCGCTCCTGAGATCCTCACTCCTCCGGTTCTTTGGAACCATCTCATATTCGCTTTATTTGGTCCACCAGTCTTCGCTGGCGTTGTTTCGGACAATCGCGCGCCACATCTTCCACGGGCATCTCTTAGAGGAGCAGGTCATCGTTCCAGTTGTGGCGTTTCTACTCTCTGTCGTAGGCTGCTGGCTGCTGTGGATCTGCCTAGAAAAGCCGCTGATCTCGTGGGCGCGCACGCGATTCCCCTACTAGCTCTAGCCTCCTCCGGCGATCTCGTGGTAACCTTCTGCTTGACCGGAAAGTATACACACCTACGCCTGGGAACTCGTTAGTTGGGCTAACTCTCATTCACCCCACTCGGGATCGTTCGTGGCGACGTCGAGCAGTACGTTGCTGTCCAGCAGCACGCCTCCTAGGCCGCGCAGCCGGGCTCGAATGTCCGGAAAACACCGATGTCACTTGCCCCGCTTCCCTGGGCCGTCGCCGCGTGTAAGACCGAGGATCGCCTCGGTGGTCATGCGAACGTCTGCGCTGCTCCGCAAGGCGCCCAATGCAACCTTTCCCCGCAGGCTTCCGCCCGCGCGCCGGCGAGCCTTCCGAATGGTCGCATGATCTCCCGCCAGCTCAAACTCAACTTCCGTGTTCGGCAACAGCCCCAACCGGTCGCGGATCGCCTGCGGAATGGTCACCTGCCCCTTGCTGGTCACGCGCATGGTATTACTTCTGACAGTAAGAATACCAAGCCCGCCTCTTCCCCGGAACCGCCGCACCCGCCGTCTTATAATGGCCAGCTATGAAGCACGTGATGCTCTTGTTCCTGTTGGCGTTGCCCGTGTGGCCACAAGCCGCAGTCGATTGGCCCAGCCAAAAAACCGAAACTCTTCAGCATTACCGCGACTTGGTCCAAATCGACACCCGCGCGGGCAATGAAACCAAGGCCGTCGAATACCTTCGCCGCGTCCTCGAAGGCGAAGGCATCCCCACCCAAACCTTCGCCCAGGACCCGGCGCGCGCGAACCTGGTCGCCCGCATCAAAGGCAATGGCTCCAAGCGCCCGCTGCTGATTCTGGCCCACACCGACGTGGTCGGCGTGCAGCGCGAAAAATGGCCGGTCGACCCCTTCAGCGCGGCTCTCAAAGACGGCTACGTGTGGGGCCGCGGATCGTCCGACGACAAGCCCGTCCTCACCGCGAACCTCATGGTGATGCTCCTGCTGAAGCGCAACCACATCGCGCTCGATCGCGACGTCATCTTTCACGCCGAGTATTCGCTCACCGAAGGCGGCAACGCCACCATCGAAAATGGCAAAGTGGTCCGCATGAACATCGGCACGGCGGAGAAGGTTCCCGCCCGCGTCCGACTGGTGGCCACCGGAACATCCGGCCACGGTTCGATGCCGCGCATGGACAACGCGATCGTCCATCTCAGCACGGCCGTGGAAAAAGTCGGCCGCTGGGAAACGCCCATGCGCCTGAACGACACCACACGCACGTATTTCGAGAAGCTCGCTCAAATCAGTGCGCCCGACGATGCGGCTCGTTACAACGCCCTGCTGAACCCAGCCACCGCCGAAGCCGCCGAGCAATATCTCCGCGCGAACGAGCAGCAGTCTTATTCCATGCTGCGAACCTCCGTGGTGCCCACCATGCTCAAAGCCGGCGTCGGCGCCAACGTCATCCCGTCGGAGGCCGAAGCTACCCTCGACATCCGTGCTCTTCCCGACGAGAACATCGACCGCTTCTACGACCAAATGGCCAAGCTCATCGACGACCCGCAGGTCAAAATCGTGCCGCTTCCCATGACGCGCCCGTTCTCGCCCGCCTCGCGCCTCGACACCGAGATGTATCGCGTGCTCGAACGCGTCAGCCGCCGCATGTACCCGGGCGCCACCGTGATCCCCAGCATGTCCACGGGGGCAAGCGACAAAGCCCAGCTCCGCGCAAAGGGTCAGCAATCTTACGGCATCGGCCCGGCCGCAACCTTAGAAGAGACTTTGGCCCACGGCGCCCACAGCGACGTCGAGCGGATGGCCGAGTCGTCCATTTACCCGTTCGTCCAGTTCGTCTGGGAATCGGTCACCGGCATTGCCACAACCGGCGCCCCCTAAATTACCAAACGAACCCAACGACGCGTAACCCTCGCATTTTCAATGAGACGGGCCCAGTCCCGTTCGATGAGAGATATCCCCACCGGGACGTGAAAAGGGCCTGTTCAACGCAATCGTGTAGCCTCTTTAATGCAATGTGCCCTATACTCGCCAAAGGATCATTCGCCTATGCACAAGCCCATCAAATACGTGGAAAAGGCCCTGACCGCAGCCGCCGGAGCAGGCTGGGTGGTATTCGATAAACTCAATCAAATCAATCAGAACCCATCCTTCACGCCCGCCTGGTCCGATAAGCCCTTACTGAAGAGTTACCAGAAGCAGAAACCTCCCCTCGGCTGGCCCCGCGAAACCGATTCGCTGTGCCCCCGCTGCGTCCCTGAAATCCGGCAGCAGATCGTCGACGGCAAGCTGCCGCACGAAATCCTGCTCAACGAAAAAGTGGGCGAGATCAAGGCGAACATCGTCGAGCGCGACGGCAAGATCATCATGGTCAAGGACTGCCCCAAGCACGGGCACTTCGAAGACGTCATGTCCATCGACCCGGCGTTCTTCAAGCACCTGGAAGAAGTCTTCCCCGGCCGCGACATCCGCGCGCATAACGATGAGAAGCTCCACAACCACGGCACCAGCACCATCCTGCATGGCCGCGGCTCCGTGCTCACCATCGATTTGACCAACCGCTGCAACATGATGTGCGATCCGTGCTTCATGGACGCCAATCAGGTTGGCTTCGTTCACGAGCTGACGTGGGAAGACATCAAGCAGCTGCTGGATAACGCCATCTCCATCAAGCCGCGCCGGCAGATGTCCGTGCAGTTCTCCGGCGGCGAGCCGACGCTTTCGCCTTACTTCCTGGACGCCGTGCGTTATTCGCGCAAGGTAGGCTACAACAGCGTGCAGGCGGCGACCAATGGCATCGAGTTCGCCAAGAGCCCCGAGTTCTGTAAGCAGGCCGCCGACGCCGGCCTCCGCTACGCGTACCTGCAGTTCGACGGCATCGGAAACGAAGCCAACTCGCATCGCGCCGTCGGCAACCTGTTCGACGTGAAGCTCCGCGCCATCGAGAACTTGTGGAAGGCGGGCGTGGACATCGTCCCCGTCATCACCATCGTCAACGGCATCAACAACGAGCAGGTTGGCTCCGTGGTGCGCTTTGCGCTCGACAACCCGAAGAAGATTCCGTTCCTGAGCTTCCAGCCCGTTTCCTTCACCGGCCGCGATGAAGAAGTCACCGACGAGCGCCGTCAGGCACAGCGCTACACGCTCTCTCATCTAGCCCATGATGTCAAGAGCCAGACCGGCCTGGGCGAGCCCGTTCGCGACTGGTTCCCGATCTCCTTCATGAGCACCTTCTCCGACTTCGCCGACCTGGTTCATGGCCCGGCGTCCGATTGGGGCCAATTGAGCTGCGGCTGCCATCCCAACTGCGGCATCGGCATGGCCGTGATGTGCGACAAGGAAACCAAGGAAGCCGTGCCGGTCACCGCGTTCCTGAACGCCGAGCGGCTTGCCAAGGACATCGCGCGCATCAACGACGCCGCGCGCGGCCGGACGGTTTCGGTATTGGGCGTGACGCTGTCGCTGCTCCGCAATTACAACCCCTTCAACGCGCCGACGCACTTCAAGCTGACCGACATGATCGCGAAGTTCGACAAGTGCTTCGGCATGAGCAAGAAAGCGCAGACCGGCGCCTACGGCAAGGTGACGGGCGACCGCACCATGGAAGATATCACCAAGCGGCGCAACGATCGCTGGAACTTCCTGTTCGTCGCCGGCATGTGGTTCCAGGATCTGTTCAACTACGACTTCCGCCGCACTGAGCAGTGCATTATCCCTTACGCCACACAGGAAGGCGAGATTTCCTTCTGCGCCTATAACACCGGCGTCGGCTGGCGCAACATCATCGAGAAGATGCACATGACCGCCACACTCACCAAGTGGTACGACGAGCACGGCCGCCACGAAATCATCGCCGGCGGCAAGAAGGTCAACCTGGTGAGCAAAGACCATTCGCTCATCCTGCGCGCCGACGATGTGAATCACGCGAAGCAGCATGATCTCGACGATCTGGGCATCGCCAAGACCGCACGGGAAGAGAAGAAACGCGCCCGCGACGAAAAGCTCAAGCAGGAAGAGAACGAGCGCATGGCGAAGCTCTATCGCCAGCATGTTTTGAAAGAGCAGCCGGGTCCCGAGCTGGTGCAACTGGCGCCGCTCGCTCCCAAAGTGAAAGCTGCCGCAGCATCCGAAGATTCTCGCGAAGAGGTGGGATCGTTCGGGGATTAATTCGGTAACGCACAACCAGAGGAGGAAAGCCGCCCGGTGGGTCGGGGCGGCTTTTCTTTTTAGGAAGCGATATACTCTCCCGCATGGGTGGTGGGAATCTCGCAATTCTGAATCCTTGCGGAAAGAAATGGTCTGATTTGGAAGGCGACGGCCGTGCACGCTTCTGCGCGACTTGTCAAACGCACGTCCACTCGATTGCCGACTACTCGCCCAAAGAATGGAATCAACTGTGGCGTGATTCCAACGGGCATGTCTGCGGTTTTCTCAGCGGGGCCTCGCCCACACCTCCACGCAGTCGCCGTGCGATCTTGTTTGGGGCGTTGCTGAGCGTGGTCTCACCGCTCTTCGCGGCGTCTGGGCGCGTGCGGTTTCGAGTCAAGGATCCGACCGGAGCACTGGTCGACGGCGCCAGCGTTTCCCTCATTGGCAAAGACAACCAAGCTATTCGGACTCTCCGGACCGAAAAGAACGGCGAATTGGTATGGACCGACCTCCTCCTCGGCAACTCAGTCTTTCAATGCCGCGCTTTCGGCTTCGAATCTCGACCGATAACAATTACTATTCGTAGTCCGAAGGAACTGAAAGTCGAGGTGTACCTTCGTATGCCGACTGTAGGTCAGACGGTAATCCTGGACGACAAGCCTGAAAAGCACCACGGCTGGCTGATTTACTACTGACCCGCGCTGGCGGATTGCCCGGCGATTTTTTCGATTTGCTGGATGTGATTCAGGTCGTGACCGGCCATGGTCTCGATGACTGTCTGGAACGTCATCTCGCCGCGCTCGGGGTGCGTCAGGCGCTTCGAAAGCGTTGCAGTGTCGACAGAACGAATCAGCGCGAGGTTCCACGCCCGAACCGCCGCGAATGCCGCTAGCGCGGTCGGCGCATCGTAGACCTTGTACTGCTTCGCCCATTGGTCCTGATCGAAAGGCTGAATCACGTGATGGTCCTCGGCCAGCGCCTGCCGCAGCCGGAACGCGAACACGAGCTCGCCATCGGCCAGATGGCTGAGGATTTCGCGTACACTCCATTTGCCCGGCGCGGGTGATGTGTTTACGCGCTCGGGGCCGAGCGTCTCGACGAATTGCGTGAGACGGCCAGCAGTTTGGGAAATGGTGTCAATCGGATTTCGATCGGCTAGGTGGACCGCATAGGGGTTCATGCACCGACGATAACACGTCAGGGCTCTTCTTCGTCGTCGGGAAAGAACACGGCCTTCTTGCCGTGTAGCATCAGGCGCTGATCGATCGCGACCTGAATTAGCTCCTCTTCGTCTTCGCGAAAACCACCGGCAGCCGCCGCCACCTTCTTCAACAGCGCGCGGGCGCGGCCGGGCGAAGTCTCCCCGGGCACAGAGAGAGCGTAGGCGAACATCGCATCGGTGCGAAATTCCTCGTCGTTAAAGAAAGCCTCCAGGCCCGGCGCTTGCGACGACAAGTTCAGGTATCCGACGCCCCAAATCGCCTGGCGCTTGACCTCGGGATCTGGGTCTTCGAGATGCCGCGGCGGATAATCGCCAAAGCGCGGGTTAAACGACCGCGCCATCGCCTTCAGAGCCTTGGCACGGCTGCGCGGATCGCCATACAGCGCCTCGATCGCGGCCGGAACAGCGGGATTATCCGTCTGCTGCGCCAAGGCGATGGCTACCCCGGCCTTCTCTTCCCACGCGGCCGATGCATCCTTCAGCACGGCGAGCATCGCGCGGCGAACGTCCGGGTCGTCGGTGATTTCCTCGAGCCCTTCCCAGCAGGCCCCGCGCACCGACGGCTCCGGATCGCTCTTGGCCATGTCCAACAACTTTGCGCGGGCCGCATCGGAAAGCTCGGAGCCGCGGTAGCTTTCCGCGACCTCCAGCCGCACCTGGGCCGCGCCGCTCTCCAATATGGCCAGCCGCTCTTCGTCGCTGAGCGCGGTCCAATCCGGCGAATCTTCTTCGGCGTACAGCTCCCAGATGTTGAACGGCTCCGGCGGTTCGCTGACGCCCGGGTCATTGTAGACTTCCAGGCACATGGCTGCGTCGTCGGGGTCGACGGCCGCATGGCGCTCGATCGCCTCCTGAATGCGCGGGTCTTGGACATGCAGCGCAGCCAGCAGGAAAGGCACGTCGCCCGCGTCCTCTGGCGGCAGCTGGTCGAGAAGCCCGAGCAACGGTTCTACCGCGGCGGCGCCCAGTTCCACCAGGCTTTCCAGCACCTCGTCGGGGACATCCGTCCGATTGCGGAGCACCACACTGACGAAGAACGGCAGCGACTCCGGCGTGTGTAGATGCCGGAACAGATCGATCAATTGCGGCTCGAGATCCACCAGGTCGCCGGCGCGATCTTCGGCCGCGAAGCGAACCAGATCGGGAATCGCGCGCGCCGGATCGTCCAGGATCGCGTGCAGGAACCGGTGATCCACCGCGATGTAACCGTAGGCCGCCGCTTCCAGTAGTTGATAAACCGGGACGCTCTCGTAGCGGCCCGGTTCCAGGATCAGGTCAGTGCGCAGTGGAACTACTCTTCCTCTTTAACGACGTGAATCACGATCTCGCTAGTGACTTCGCGGTGCAAGCGCAACGGAACCTTGAAATCGCCCAGAGTCTTGATGGGCTCTTCGAGCACGATCTTGCGACGGTCGATCGTATAGCCCTGCTTTTCGAGCGCCTCGGCGATGTCCTTGGAGGTCACCGAACCGAAGAGCTGGTCGCTCTCGCCGGCCTTCTGCGCAAAGGTGATGCTGACGTTTTCCAACATCTTGCCCAGATCGCCCGCGTCGGCCACCAGTTTAGCCTCGCGGCGCAAATGGGCCTGGCGCTCCTGCTCGACGATCTTCTTGTTCGCTTCCGTAGCGGGCACGGCCAGGCGCTTCGGCAGGAGGAAATTGCGCGCGTAGCCGGACGCCACCTTCACCAACTGGCCGCGCGCGCCCAGCTTTTCGACGTCTTCTCTCAGAATCACTTCCATGATGACCTCTTTATATGCCCAACGCGAACGGGATCAGCGCGATGTTGCGCGCCTGCTTGATGGACTCGGCCAAGCGCCGCTGATGAGGCGTGCACACGCCGGAGATGCGCCGCGGCACGATCTTGCCCCGCTCGGAAATGAACGAGGAGAGCATTCGCACGTCCTTGTAATTGATGTCGTCGATCTTCTCGACGCAAAAACGGCACACTTTTTTGCGCCGGAAGTATTGCTTCTTGGTGGCCATCGCCTTGTCGCCACCGGTTGGTCTCTGCGATGCGCTGATGGGCCGTCCGCCACGTTGTTCCGCCATGATATTCTCCTATTCCTTCTCCGCTGCCGCAGGCGCCCCGGGCATGGGAGCGCCCGGCCTGGGACCAGCCGCTTCCGCGCCGGCCATGATGTGCTCCACGCTCGGCAGACTGGGGGCCTGGGCCGGCAAAGCCGGCTTGCGCGCCGCGCGTTTCTCGCGTTCCTTTTTGCGCTTGGCGATCTTCTTCAGTTTTTCGTCGATGCGCACGGTCAGGAACTTCAGCACCACATCGGCCACGCGCAGGCGGCGCTCCAACTCGCGCACCGTCTCGGGCTTCGCCGTGAACTGCAGCAGCACATAGTAGCCCTCGCTGCGCTTAGCGACGCGATAGGCCAGCTTGCGGACGCCCCACTTTTCGGACTTGTCCACATTGCCGCCTTGACCGGCGATCAGCGTGGTCAACTGTTCGATCAGCTGATCGATCTCTTCTTCCGGCGCATCCGGCCGGACAATAAACAACTCCTCGTAGATCCTCATTCTTCCTCTTCTGTGCCTTGGGCGCGACGATTAAAAATCGCCATGGACTTTTCGACGCCTTCGGCGATGATGGACTCCACTGCCTGCGACGCATAGTCCAGCAGCTCGTCCAACTCTTGTTTGTGCGCCCGTTTCAACTGCCCGAGCACAATGTGAGCGCCGTCCTTCTCGCGACGGCCGCCATGAATCCCCAGGCGAACCCGGGCGAAATCGCTACTCCCAACGCAGTGGATGACCGACTTCACACCGCGATGGCCGGCGGCCGACCCGCTGGGCCGGATCCGCACGGACTGCCAAGGCAGATCCAGCTCGTCATACACCAGAACCAGATCCGCCGGCGCCATTTCATTCTTCACCAGCAAACCCTGCACCGACTCGCCGCTCAGATTCATGTACGTTTGCGGCTTCGCCAACAGAACCTTCTTGCCCGCGACTCTTCCCTGCCCCACCAGGGCCATGGAATCTTTCCGCCCGACTTTGATCCCATTGCGCTCCGCCAACCGGTCGACGACCAAGAAGCCCAGGTTGTGCGGCGTGGATTCGTACTCTTCGCCTGGATTCCCGAGGCCGACCACCAGCTTCTCGAACTCGCCGGGCATGGGCCGCGCCCGCGCTTACTTCTTCTTCCCCTTCTCGGGCTCGGCGCCGGCCTCGGGTTCCTCTTCCTTCTTGCCCTTCTTGATCACTTCGGGCTCGGCCGGAGCAGCCACAGCGCCCGCTTCCGCCGCCGGAGCTTCCGCTTCCGCCTTCAGGGCGACTACGTGGGCGATTACGTGCTCGGCCCCGCTGAGCAGCTTCATCGACCCGGTCAGGGGAATGTCGCTGGCCCGGAGGTTCTGTCCGATCATCAACTCGCCGACGTCTATAGTGAACTGTTCGGGGATTTCGTCGGGCAGGCATTCGATTTCGATTTCGCGCGTAATGACTTCGAGCAACCCGCCCTGTAACTTCACGCCCTTGGGATCGCCCGTCGTCTGCACGCGGACCTTCACCTCGATACGCTTGGCAAGATCGATGCGCTTGAGATCCACGTGCAGCAACTGGTCGCGCACCGGATCGCTCTGCCAATCCACGATCATGGCCGGCGTATCCTCCACGCCCTGCACGGCCAGGTTAAAGATGGTGTTGTGACCGGTGCTGCTGCGGAGAATCTTCTGCACTTCTTTCGGACTCACCGAGACCGGCACGGCGGGCTTTTCGGCGCCATACAAAACCGCGGGGGCCAACCCCCGGACACGGAGACGGCGCGCTTCGTTCTTGCCGCGCGAGCTGCGCGCTTCGGCGGTGACTGTGATTTCTTTTCTCATCTTCTTACTCCGGCAGACGCTTCGCCTGCGCTCACTCCTACAGGCCGCTGCCTGCTCTTGGTTCTAAATGAATAGGGTGCTTACCGAACCGTCCTCGTGGATGGACTGAATGGCGCGCGCCAAAAGCGGCGCAACCGAAAGAGTCTTGATGCGGCTGCAGCGCATGGCGTCGTCGCGCAGAGGAATCGAATTGGTGACCACCACTTCCAGCAATTGGGATTTCTCGATCCGTTCCACGGCCGGGCCGGACAGAACGGCGTGCGTAGCGCAAGCAGTGACGCTGGTCGCGCCATGCTTGAGCAGCGCTTCGGCGGCCTTCACCAAAGTCCCTCCCGTGTCAATCAAGTCGTCCACAATCAAACAATGCTGGCCACTGACATCGCCGATGATGTGCATCACTTCCGCGACATTCACATCCGTGCGACGCTTATCGATGATGGCCAGCGGAGCATTCAAATACTTGGCGAAAGCGCGCGCGCGCTCCACGCCCCCGGCGTCCGGCGATACCACGGTCAAGTCCCTGCGCCCGATGGAGTCGAAATATTCGAGCATCACCGGCGCGGCGAACAGGTGATCCACGGGAACGTCGAAGAACCCCTGAATCTGCGCCGCGTGCAGGTCCAAAGTAAGCACACGATCCGCGCCGGCCCTTTGAATCAGATTGGCGATCAGGCGCGCGGAGATCGGCATACGCGGCTTGTCCTTGCGGTCCTGCCGCGCATACCCATAATAGGGTAACACCGCCGTGATGCGCTCCGCAGAAGCGCGCTTGAGCGCGTCAATCATGAGCAGCAGCTCCATCAGGTGGCGGTCCACCGGAGTACAGGTGGGCTGGACCGCAAACACGTCGGCGCCGCGCACGTTTTCCAGGATCTGGAGGCGGATCTCGCCGTCGGAGAAAGGCTCGACGGACGCCGCACCCAGGGTGCATCCGAGCGCTCCACAGATCTTGGCGGCCAACGACGCATTCGCGTTGCCGGTGAAGATTTTCATTTGCTCGAATCTCATGGTGCGTACCGGTCTTGGGGCGGCCATATATTACTTTCCGATGACACCGCCAGTTGCCTCCGCCACAGTGAGCGGTAGCGGGCGCGGCTCACCAGGGTTACGGGATAAACCTGATTGCTGGCAAACTCTTTACGGAACGAACCGGCGGCGCGATCACGCAACTCACGGCTGGGGAACAGTCCGAATAGAGCGGATCCGCTCCCGGTCATCATCGCACGCCAAGCCCTTAATTTTAGCAGCTTTCCCTTGATTAATTCTAGTTGAGGATGCTGTCTGAAGACAACCTCCTCAAAGTCGTTAACCCAGTGGTTTGCGCCGGGTTGCCAGACTGCGGATTGAAAATCGTTAATCGCGCTGGAGGAGGCGCCGTCGGCTGGCCGGCGGTCGAGCGCGCGGTAGGCATCCGGCGTGGAGGAATGGATGCCCGGGGCGACCACCACGGCCGGCCAGTTCGGCAAATCGGGCAGCGGATAGAGTTCCGTGCCACGGCCCAGCCCGACGGCCGCGCCGCCAAGAAGGAAGAATGGGACGTCGCTGCCCAGGCTGGCGGCCAGTTCCATCAGAGTTTCGAGGGGAACCGGCTTTCCAATCAGGGCCGGAAGGGCAAGCAGCACGGAGGCGGCATTGCTGGAACCGCCGCCCAAGCCCCCGCCGAGGGGGATGCGTTTGGTCAATGAAAAACGAAGCCAACCCGTTTTTCCGGCCGCCTCCAGAAGCATATCTGCCGCTCGGACAACAAGATTGTCGGCAATGTTCAAGTTAGACTTGAGCTCGATCCGGGTGCGCCCGCGCTGGTACTCAATCTCGATCGTGTCGGCCAAAGAGATGGTCTGGAAAATCGTGCGTAGCTCGTGGAAGCCGTCCGGTCGCTTATGAAGAACGCGGAGATCCAGGTTGAGCTTGGCCAGCGAACGGAGCCGGACGCGCTTGAGCATTCAGGATGAGTAGTGCAGCAGCGAGTAAACGTCGTAGCCGTTGAGCTTCTGGCGGCCCGCCAGGAAATCCAGTTCCAGGATGAAGCCGAGCCCCGCGACTTTACCCTGCAACGTTTCAACCAGGCGCGCAACAGCCGAGGCCGTTCCGCCGGTAGCCAGAACATCGTCGATGATCAGAACGTTCTGTCCTGGTGTGATGGCATCTCGATGGATCTCCAGGACGTCCGTACCGTACTCCAGCGCGTACTCGATGCGCTCGCGCTCGGCCGGCAGCTTTTTCTCCTTGCGGACCGGGATGAAACCGTAGCCCAGCGCGTAAGCGACGGCAGGCGCGATGATGAAGCCGCGGGCTTCGATGCCCAGCACGACGTCGACGGGCTTGGAGCTATAGTGCTCGCCGAGCGCGTCGATGACTTTTTTGAAGCCTGCGCGGTCCTTCAACAGCGTGGTGATGTCGTAGAAGTTGATACCCGGCTTGGGAAAGTCCGGCACCTCGCGGATGAGCGATTTCAAATGGTCCATTTGAAGAACTCGTATTGTAACATCGGCCCGCGCAGTTAGTACTCAATCGATGAGTCCGTGCCGGAGTGCGAAGCGCACCATCTCGCCGGTGGAGTGCAGATTCAGCTTCTCCATGATCTTGCCGCGGTGGGCGTCCACGGTGTAGACGCTGAGCTTGAGCGTGGTGGCGATTTCCTTGTTGGTTTTGCCCTCGGCGATCATCTGCAGGACTTCGCGCTCGCGGCTGGTGAGCAGGTCCAAGGGATCGGTGACATGGCGGCGGTAGTCGGTGAGCACTGCATCGGAGACTCCGGGGCTGAGGTAGCCGTCGCCCTTGGCCACCGCGCGGACGGCGTTGACCAGGTCGGTGTCGGCGGAGTCCTTGAGCAGGTAGCCGCGGGCGCCGGCGCGCAGGATCTCGCGAACGTAGACCGAGTCCTTGTGCATGCTAAGCGCGAGCACCCGGGTGCGTGGGGCAGAAGCGATCAGCCGCCGTGTGGCTTCGATTCCGTTCAACTCCGGCATGGCGACGTCCATCACCACCACGTCGGGGTGCAGCTTTTCGGCCAATTCCACGGCCTCCCGGCCGTTGCCCGCTTCGCCGACGATCTCCATGTCGGACTGGGCCTCGAGGATCAGCCGGAAGCCCTTGCGGACCATGGCGTGGTCGTCGGCCAGGAGAATTTTGATCACTGTTTCGTTTCTAACACCAGCGGCGCCCACAAGTCGATGGCGACTCCGTCTTTGGATGTAGTGATTAATTCGCCGCCGACGCTACGGGCGCGGGCCCGCATGCCGACCAGGCCCAGCCCGCCGCCGTTGTGCGATTGAAAGCCGCGGCCATTGTCGCGAATGGTGAGATGGATGCGGGCTCCGTCGCGGTCGAGCGCAATCCGGACATGTGTCGCGCCGGAATGCCGCGCGACATTGGTGAGCGCTTCCTGGACGATGCGGAACAAGTGCGTCTCGGTTTCGTCGACCAGGCGGTCATGGAAGGTGGAGTTGTAGTCGACCCCAATTCCCGAGCGCTGTGTAAAGCGCTCGGCCAGCCAGCGAATGCCGGCGTCCAGGCCGAAATCGTCGAGGATCGTCGGGCGCAGCAGGTGCGACAACTCGCGGACGTTTTGAATGGCTTCATCCACCAGGTGGCGGCAGTCCTCCAGGCGCGACGGATCGGGCGGATGCGCGGAATCGAGCGCCGCGAGGTTGGCTTTAATGGCCGTGAGCGATTGGCCCAGCTCGTCGTGCAGTTCGTGCGAGAAGCGGCGGGCGGCGGTCTCCTGGTTTTCGAGCAGACGCCAGGTGACGCGCGCGAGGTCCCCGGCCTGCGCTTCCATCTTGCGAATAAGCTGCGTTGTGATGCGGACGGTCACGATGGCGCAAACCACGGCCAGCAGCAGGCAGGCGCTGAGCAGAGCGAGCGATTCTTTGAGCATTTGGTCGGAGCGCTGGTCGATGCGGGACTGCGCCGCCACGGAGCGCGTGTTGTTGCTTGCCACCAGCTTGGCGACCATCGACGTCACTTCTTCATGGCGGCGTAACAGGTCGCGTAAGGAATAGGTGGGAAGATCCTTGAGCGCGAGCAGGCGGCGGGCTTCGGTAGAAAACGCTTCCACGGCCGCTTGCAGCCGATGCCACAACTCGGCTTGCGGCGTTCCCGCGGCTTCTTGCACGATGCGCTCTACGCCTTGATCGGCGTCGGCCAACTGAGCCAGCAGGCGCTCGCGCTCTGTGATCTCCGGCCCTCGCGCCAACCGGTAGAACGAGGCGTTCAACGTGTCCTGCTCGCGCTGCAGTTCGTCGATGAGGCGCGTGGTCACCAGGCCGTTGCGAGCAATCTCGGCGGAGCTTTCCTGAATGAGCTGCGCGCTTTTCAGGCCAATGAAGCCCGCGGCGAGGAGTAGCACCAGCACGGCCGAGAAGCCGAGGACCAGCACGCGGAGGATCTTTCGATAGATGCCCGGATCAGAGTGCACGCCATCTATAGCTTCGCTCAGCGGGCGCGCCGTTGGCATCCCGTATCGAGGCTATAAGACGCACTGAATGCGGGCGGTGAATTTTCATTCATTAATAGCCGTACTTCGTACTCCCCACAATTTCGCTCGCGAAACTCCGGTCCCGAGGCTATCGTTGTTTTGACCAGCCCGCCGGATGATGGAATTGCGAGAGGAAGAAGAAGCTCTCGCAAAGGAGAAATGAACGTGAAGAAACTTATTCTTGCTTCGCTGATTGGCGCGGTTGGTACGGTTGGTATGTTCGCGGCCCAAGCGCCGAAGACGGCGTCGACCCCGGCATCCAAGACCGCCACGACCAAGAAGCACAAGAAGCATCACAAGAAGGCGACAGCAGCCAACACCAGCGCGAAGCCTGCCGCGAGTAAGTAATCGAACAGGCGAGACCGATCACCTTTGGCGCCCGGGTCAGCAAGTGCACCTTGCGGACTCCGGGCGTTCGTTTTTTAGCGGTATGATCGGGCTGGATGGTTCGGTTTCTGTTGATCCTGGCGCTTTTGATGGCTGTGGCACCAGGTCGCGCGCAGACGGCGCCGCCGGCGCAGACCACGGCTGCCGCCGCGCAAGAGAAGGCGCCAACGCAGTATTCCCTGCCGCCGGACAAGCTGAAACGCGCGATCGAATACGCGCAGGATCGCTATTGGCTGCATTTCGCCGGTGAGTTATGGGGAATCGCGGTGCTGATCGCGATCGTAGCCTTCGGCCTTTCGGCGAAGTTTCGCAATTGGGCGGAAGCGGCGTCGTCGCGGCGGTTCGTTCAGGCCGCCGTCTTCGTTCCGCTGTTGCTGCTCGCCAACGACGTTCTCAGTCTGCCGCTCGGCATTTATGGACAGCACCTGGAGCTGGCTTTCGATCAGTCCATCCAAAGCTGGCCGTCGTGGTTTTGGGACTGGACCAAAGAAGAGCTGCTCAGCTTCGTGCTTTCGGTTCTGCTGGTGTACCTGCTGTACGCGGTGATCCGCCGCAGCCCGCGCCGCTGGTGGTTCTACTTCTGGCTGGTGTCGCTGCCGATTATCGCGGGGCTCATGTATCTAGAGCCGATGGTCATCGAGCCGATGTTTTATCACTTCGATCCGCTCGCGGCGAAACAGCCGGCGCTTGTGGCTCAGCTCGAAAAGGTTGTGGCGCGCGGAGGGCTCGCCATCCCGCAAGACCGCATGTTCGAGATGAAAGCCAGCGAGAAGCTGAATTCGCTGAACGCTTACGTCAGCGGATTTGGAGGCTCCAAGCGCGTGGTGGTGTGGGACACCACGATCAACAAGATGACCACGCTCGAGATTCTGTTCGTGTTCGGGCACGAGATGGGGCATTATGTGTTGCATCATGTCCGCGATTCGCTGATTTTGGCGTCGCTGCTGTTGCTGGTACTGCTGTTCATCGGATATCACGGGCTGCACTGGCTGGTGCGGGCGCGCGGCGCGAAGTGGCGCATCCGGGATGTGGCCGACTGGGCGTCGCTGCCGGTGCTGTTGCTGATCGTCGCGGTTCTGTCACTGGTGACGGAGCCGATGATCAATGGCTACAGCCGCTGGCAGGAACATCAGGCCGACATCTACGGCCTGGAAGTGATTCATGGGATCGTGCCGGATTCGCCGGCCGTCGCCGCGCATGCGTTCCAGGTGTTGGGCGAGGTTGGATTGGATGAGCCGGATCCGAACCACTTCATCGAATTCTGGCTGTACTCGCACCCCTCGATTTCCGAGCGCGTGGCGTTCGCCGAGAGCTACGACCCCTGGGCGCACGGCACGCCGAAGTACGTGAAGTAAGTTAGCCGGCCATCCACTTGGGCTCGATCCAGCCGAGCGACACACCGGTCATCAGAAGCCCGAGCACCATCACGACAGCCGCCGAGGCGACGGGCACCCAGCGGAAAAACGGGTTGCCGCTCTTGGCCGAATCGGGCAAAAGATTTTTGGCGTAGATTACCAGGATTCCGATCGCCATCAGCACCAGGGCAAGACCGAGGCTGAACGAAACCAACAGCACCAGGCCCAGGCCCACGCGCCGCAGCGCGATTGCGGTGAGCAGCAGCACCAGCGCGGTTTCGCACGGAACCAAGCCACCGCTTGCGCCAAGGGCCACTAAGCCCGACCAGGAGATTTCATCCGGCATGTGGGTATGGCCGTGATCATGATCGTGGCTGTGGGCGTGGTCATGATCATGGTGATGATGGTGGTGATCGTGATGATGGTCATGAGCATGATCATGATCGTGGTGATGATGCACGTGTGCGTGGGCTGTACCGCGGAGCCGCTTATAGAGCATCCATCCGCCGATCGCCACGATGGAAAGGCCCGAGATCGCGCCCAACACCTGCGTCACTTGCTGCGGCACGACATATTGAAACAGAAAGAGCGTCGCCAGGCCCAGCAAGAACACGACCGCGGTGTGCGTGAAAGTCACCATGGCGCCCAGAAACGCCGCGTGCTTCAGCGTCCCGCGCGAACCAACCAAATAAGCCGCGACGATGGTCTTGCCGTGTCCCGGCGTCAGGGCATGCGCTGCGCCCAGCCCAAACGCGATGCCGATGGCGGCGACGATCATCCACGGCGTGAATTCCTGTTGATGCAGGAACCGGGTAAGAGAATTCGTCTGCGCCGCGCCAACGGCTTGCAGCCAGGCCAGTACCGGGATCATCGTGACTTGCATTCTACTACCACATCTCACCAGACCTTACAGGGCTTGGGCCGGACCATCGGCTGTCCCACGCGGCACGCGAAGGCGTTTGCGAACTGGGGCATGTTGGACACGACACCGTTGATGCGATACTCATCCGGCGAATGTTCGTTGGTAATCGCGCTGGCCCGCCGGCTCTCCGGCCGCTCGTCACCGCAGGCCCATTGCGCCATGCCGATGAAGAAGCGCTGATCAGGCGTGAAACCGTCGATCGGCTGCAGGTTCTCATCCTTGTCGGCGGCCTTCCAGGCGAGGTAAGCCAGGAACGTTCCGCCCAGATCGGCGGCATCCTCACCCACGGTCAGCTTGCCGTTGATCTTGATGTCGTCGATGATTGTGTACTGCGAATACTGATCGGAAATGCATTTCGTCCGCTCTTCGAACTTCTCGGCGTCGTCCTTGGTCCACCAGTCTTTCAGGTCGCCCTTGGCGTCGAACTGGCGGCCTTCGTCGTCGAAGCCGTGCGTCAGTTCGTGCCCGATGGTCGCGCCGGTGTTGCCGTAGTTGGGCGCGTCGTCCATCTTGGGATCGAACAATGGCGGCTGCAGGACGCCGGCGGGGAAGTTAATGTCGTTCATCTGCGGATCGTAGTAAGCGTTCACCGTGGGCGGGGTCATAGCCCACTCGGTGCGGTCCACCGGCTTGCCGATTTTGTTGAACTCGCGGCGCGACTCGAAGATCGTCGCGCGCTCGGCGTTGCCGTAGTAATCTTCGCGCGCGATCCGGATGGAGCTATAGTCGCGCCACTTGTCCGGATACCCGATTTTGTTGACGATGGCGTGCAGTTTTTCCAGCGCGCGCTGCTTGGTTTCCTCCCCCATCCAAGGCAGCTGGCGGATCTCGCTCTCCATGGACGCTTCCACTTCTTTGGTCATCTTCAAAGCGCTGGCTTTAGTAGATGGCGCGAAGGTGCGCTGGACGAACACCTGGCCGAGCGCTTCACCGAGGTCGAAATCCACGCGGCGCACGCAACGCTTCCAGCGCGGCGGCATCTCCTTCAGGCCGCGCAGATACTTGGCATAGAAGTCGAAGTTGGCCTGCTCGAAGGACGAGGAAAGATAATTCGCCTTGGAGTGCACCAAGTGCCAGCGCAGATAAGTCTTCCAGTCGTCCAGGCTGCGCGTCTTCAGCAGCGTTTGCACCTCTTTGAAGAAGTCCGGCTCGGTGACATTGATCTCCGAGGCATCGGGCACCTGCGCCCCGTCGATATAAGCCGCCCAGGAGAACGAAGGCGTCAGCTTCTGAAACTCCGCGCGCGACAACTTGTGATACAGCTTGTAAGGATCGCGCTTTTCGACGCGCGTTAACGACGCTTTCGCCAGCGCCGTTTCGATGTCCATCACTGTGCGGGCGTGCGCCGCGGCCATCTGCGGCTTCTCGCCCAGCAGCTCAAACATCTTCTGCACGTGCGCGACGTATTTCTGGCGCGTCTCGACGGATTTGGCGTCGGTCTTGGTGTAGTAATCGCGATCCGGAAGCCCCAGACCGCCCGCGCTCGCAAACGCGATGACGCGGCTCGAGTCGGCGTAATCCTGGTTAGAGCCGAAGCCGAACAGCATACCGTCTCCCAGCAACGCCAATTGCTGGTGTGCCAGGTACGCGGGTAAATCGCGGAGGGAGTGCAGCGCGGCGATGGCGTCCAACTCCGGTTTCAGCGGCGCGGCACCCGCCTTCTCGATGGCCGGTTCGTCCATACAGGCGTGGAAATAGTCGCCGATTTGGGTTTCCACTTTGCTGCGGCCGGGGGCAGGCTTGGAGACCTGCTCCAAAATTCCCCAGAGGTAGCGCTCGTTCTCATCGGAGAGCTTGCCGTAGACATCCCAGCGGGCCTGGTCCGGCGGAATGGGGTTCTTCTTGATCCAGCCGCCGCAAGCGTAATGGTAGAAGTCGTCGCAGGGATTGACGGAGCGGTCCATCGAGGACTCGTCCAGGCTCGGGCTATACGGCAAAGCGAACAGCGGCGTGTCCTTGGTTTGGGCGCCAAGGATGCCAACGAAGGAAACAACGAGGAACGACAAAAGCGCGGGTCTCACAGTGTTTATCGTAGAACACGGCGAAGACCGGCGTGCTCACTTTTGGACGGTCAAAAGGACCCCGGACGGCGACTGCACGCCTGCGACGGTCGCCACCACGGGATAATCGCCGTCAGCCATGGATTCGGGAATCTGGATGGCCACCTGGTACAGTCCCGCAGATCCCGGCGCCAGCGCAGCACCGTAAACTGTGACCGGCGTGCTTCCCAGCGTGATGGTGACGTGGTTCGCCGTGTAGTAGGTGGCGCCGGAAGGCGTGAGGACGCCCGGTGGCGCGGCGGGATTCGTCGCACCAAAGCCCGTCCCCCAGAGAATAATGACGGCGCCGGGCGCGGCCGGTACGGTGGGCGTCGAAAGAACGCCGTTCTTCACCGCATCGCTGAAGTCCTGATGCGTGGCCACGGCGTAGGCGCCCCACTCAAAGAAAGCCGGCTGGATGGTCTCCGCCTGCACCGTCGTCTGGGCGCTGGCTCCGCTTGGTGTAGTGACGACAACCGGCACTGCTCCCGCGGCTACGCCCGGAGCCAGCACATTAATTTGCGAAGAGCTGATATACGAGGGGTAGGCGGGCTGCCCCGCAACGGTCACAGTCACTCCGTCTAGCGACGGCGGCAGATGGCCGCCCACGACGGCGTTGGACCAGGTGTCGGTCACCGGTGACAACCCGGCTCCGAAGATGCTCAGCCAGGCCGTGGAAGCCAGGCCCGGCTCGAGGCTGGCGGCGTTCACCACCGCAGTGATCTTCGGCGCGCTTCCGGCCCACGCGGCGCCGCCGTTGAAATCGGAGGCGAGCGTCGTATCGATGGACTGCATGATGGCCGGATTGGAAAGGGTCAGACCGAGCTCGCGGTTTTTCGTGAGAGAAGCGCTGGAAAAGTTTTCCGAACCAAGGAACACCTGAGCGCTGGGCGTGCCGTAATCGGCAAGAATCACTTTGGCGTGGATGTAAAGCGAAGCATCCGAAGCATAGGTGGACACCAGGACGCCGGCGGCTACCAACTGGTTAAATTCGCTGGCGTAGTCGTTGCCGGTGTTGGTCATTATGACCCGCACCGCCGCGCCCCGCGCCGCCGCGCTGATCAGGGCATTGACGACGTTGGCGTCGCCCATCTCTTCGTTTTCCACCCACAGGCTGTACTGCGCCGCGTTGATGACACTCAGAATGACGGACTGCGAGTTAGTGGGACTCCACACCAGGTCGTCTCCGTCCGGCGGCGTGATGGCACTCGCGACGAAGTCGGCGTTGAACGTTGCTTCGATCGCCGCGACATCGTTGGAATCGTCCTCGATCACGGCGAAATCCCGGCTGGTCGAATAGTATTGCGACGTCAGGTTGAGCGTCATGACGGCGCTGGTGGCGCCGTCCACCGAGATCGTCTTTTGATGGGTCGCCGAGTATATCGGATTCGCCCAATGAACCTGCACGCCGTGCGCGGTCAGGTAATTGTACGCGGCGGTGTTGTTGCTCTTCTCCAGGTTCTGGTCGAGAATGACGCGCACTACGACGCCGGAAGCCGCGGCCTGCGCCAGGAGCTGTTCGGCCTGCATATCGGTGAGCTCGTACATGGTCATGTCGAGCGTGCTCTTCGCCGATCCGATGAGGTTGTAGATCGCCGTGAGGCCTTGATCGGGTTCGGTGACCAACGTGTAAGTGGACGCGCTCGGTTGACCCGCCAGGGAGCCGGTGAGCGCGAGGAGAACAACCGCCAAGGAGGAGCGTTTCACGGATACAGCAGTAGTGCCCGCGCGGGGGATTTCTCCGTGTATTTTGAGGCAGATTGACACTCGCCACCCCGATTCGGTAATCTGAATTGACTGTAAGTCTCCAACGGAGAAGGTCTGTCTTTATGAAAACCCATATTCCGTCCCAGGGCGAGATCGTGCGTCAGTGGCACGTGGTGGATGCCGGCGGGCAGGTGCTCGGCCGGGTCGCCAGCAAGGCCGCGATGATCTTGATGGGCAAGCACAAGCCCACCTACACGACCTTCCTGGACACGGGCGATCACGTGATCGTGATCAACGCCGCCAAGGTGCGGCTGACCGGCGCGAAGGAAGGCCAGAAGCTCTACCGCCGGCACAGCGGCTACCCGGGCGGTCTCACGGAAACCGGCGCGGCGCACATGCGCGCCACGCGTCCGACGAAAATGATCGAGCAAGCGATCGCGGGAATGCTCCCGAAGACCAAGCTCGGCAAACAGATGTACCGGAAGTTGAAGGTATACGCAGGCGACAAACATCCCCACCAGGCGCAAAAACCGGTGGATCTCGCGATATCCTAGTGCTTTGAATGTCCCTCCCGCGGCCGTCATCTTCCCAACCGACAAGCAAGCAAGAAAGGTAACTGAGTGGCAGGATTAGTCCAGTATTTGGGAACAGGCCGCCGCAAGACCTCGGTCGCGCGCATCTTCCTGCGATCGGGCAAAGGCACGATTACGATCAACGGGCGGTCCATCGATCACTATTTTGCGAGCGAAGCCTCGCGCGCCATCGTACGGCAGCCGCTTTTGGCAACGGAGATGGCTGACAAGTTCGACGTCATCGTTTTGGCGGACGGCGGCGGCGCATCCGGCCAGGCTGGCGCGGCGCGGCTGGGCATCGCCCGCGCGCTGATTGAGTTTAATTCCGAGCTGCGGCCCAAGCTGAAGCAGCTCGGCTTGCTGACGCGCGACCCGCGCGCGCACGAACGTAAGAAGTACGGCCAGAAGGGCGCGCGCAAGAGGTTCCAGTTCTCGAAGCGCTAACCGCGCGGCAGCGCTAGTGTCAACGCTCGTTTTCGGCCGGTGCACACAAATTCCGCTTTGGGCCGTGTGCGTCCCCCGCGATCGGGCGAACCAGTAACCCAGTATCCAAGGAGGCAATTTGCCATCAATTTCCATGAAGGAACTGCTCGAAGCCGGCGTTCACTTCGGGCACCAGACCAAGCGCTGGAATCCAAAGATGAAGGAATACATCTTTGGCGAACGTAACGGTATCTACATCATCGATCTCCAGAAGACTCTGAAGCTGTTCAAGGACGCCATGCGCTATGTGGCCGAGATGGCCGCGCAAGGCAAAACGGTGCTGTTCGTCGGAACCAAGCGGCAGGCCCAGGAGGCCATCGCCGAAGAGGCCACGCGCTGCGGGCAATACTACGTCAACCAGCGCTGGCTGGGCGGGCTGCTCACCAACATGCTGACCGTGCAAAGGTCCATTAAGCGCCTCAAGGAGCTGGATGCCATGGCGTCGGAAGGCAGCGGTTATGAGGGCCGCGCCAAGAAGGAAGCCAGCCGGCTGGAACGCGAGCGCAAACACCTGCAGCAGAACCTGTCAGGCATCAAGGAAATGTCCGGTCTGCCCGATCTGCTTTTCGTGGTCGACTCCAACAAGGAAGCCATCGCGGTGAAGGAAGCCCGCAGGCTCGGTATTCCCGTGGTCGCGGTGGTGGATACCAACTGCGATCCGGACGAAGTGGACCACGTGATCCCCGGCAACGACGACGCGCTGCGCGCCATCCGTCTGTTCACCACCAAGGTGGCCGATGCAGTGGTGGAAGGCCGCGCGCTCGCCACCGAGCAGGAATTCACGGCCGAAAAGATCATCACCGACGAAACGCCGGCCGAGGAAATACCCGAATACACGCAGTTCGATCCGCAGCAACTGGATCAGCTCATGTCGGAAGGCCTGTCCGACGAGGATCTGCCCTCCATGTCGCTGCCGCGCAAGGGACCCGCGTCGGAAGCGGCCGAAGAAGTCAGCAGCACCAACAAGGCCGAGTAAGCAAGACGGCGGAAAGCAGGCGGCGGAAGACAGCTCCGGCTCCTTCCGCGTCCGGCAGTCAAAGACGAAGAATCGACAACCATGGAAATCAGCGCCAAATTAGTGAAAGAGCTCCGCGACCGCACCGGCGCGGGCATGATGGAGTGCAAGAAAGCCCTGGTGGAGGCCAAGGGAAATCTGGCCGAGGCCGAGATTATCCTGCGCAAGCAGGGCATCACCAAGGCCGCCAGCAAGGCCACCCGCGTCGCGCGGCAAGGCATCATCGGCAGCTACATTCATCCCGGCTCGCAACTGGGCGTGCTGGTGGAGGTGAACTGCGAATCCGATTTCGTGGCCCGCACCGACGACTTCCAGGGGCTGGTGAAGGACCTGGCCATGCAGGTGGCCGCCGCCGATCCGCAGTTCATCCGCAAGGAGGACGTCACGCCCGAGGCTCTGGCGAAGGAGAAGGACATCCAGCGCGCGCGGGCCTTACAGGAAGGCAAGCCCGAAAAGATGGTCGACAAGATCGTCGAGGGGCGCCTAGCCAAGTTCTACGAAGAAATTTGCTTGTACGAGCAGCCGTTCATCCGCGACAACTCGGCCACTGTGGGCGATCTGATAAAAGCCGCCATCGCCAAGATGGGCGAGAACATCTCGGTCTCGCGCTTTGTCCGCTTCAAGGTCGGCGAGGCCGCGTTGATCGAGGAAACGCCGGAACAGTCTCCGCCTTCGGCTTAGTTGGCGGCTCACGCTGCGCTCACCATGCCCAAGTACCAGCGAATCGTTTTGAAGCTCAGCGGTGAGGCGCTCGCCGGCAGCGGGTCGTTTGGAGTCGACCCGGAGCGCGTGAAGAGCCTGGCAGCGGAGGTGGCCGACGTCGCTCAAACCGGCGTGCAGATCGGCTTGGTGGTGGGCGGCGGCAACTTCTTCCGTGGCGTCGCTGCGGCTGCGATGAACATGGACCGGGTGGCGGCCGACCATATGGGCATGCTGGCCACGGTAATCAACGCCCTGGCCCTTCAGGACGCGCTCGAGAAGGCCGGCATCCCCACCCGCGTGATGACGGCCATCCAGATGCACCAGGTGGCTGAGCCCTACATCCGCCGCCGGGCTATCCGCCATCTGGAAAAAGGACGCATCGTGATCTTCGCCGCCGGCACCTCCAATCCCTATTTCTCCACCGATACCGCGGCCACGCTGCGCGCGCTCGAAATCCACGCCAACGTCATCGCCAAGGGCACGCGCGTGGACGGCGTGTACGACAAGGATCCGCTGCGCCACTCCGACGCGGTGCTGTACAACGAAGTCAGTTACCATGAGGTGCTCTCCAAGGCCCTGAGGGTGTTGGACGCCTCCGCCGTGGCCATGTGCCGCGATAACCAGCTTCCCATCCTGGTGTTCAATCTGAATGTGTTCGGCAATATAATGCGTATGTCGATGGGCGAGCCCATTGGAACATTGATTCACTAGTCAACGTTATGAAAAACGAACCTCAAGGAACTCAAACCGCGCACAACTTCCAGAGCGTAAAAGACGTAGAGGCGAACGCCAAAAACCGCATGGAGAAAGTGCTGTCGGACCTGCAGCATGAGATGTCCGGCGTGCGCACCGGCCGCGCTTCGGTGAGCCTGCTGGACAACGTACGGGCTGATTACTATGGAACACCCACGCCGCTGAATCAATTGGCGACGCTCCACGTGCCCGAGCCGAGCTTGATCACGGTGCAGCCCTGGGATGTCTCGCAGATCTCGGTGATCGAGAAGGCCATCCGCGCTTCGGACTTGGGATTGAATCCGGGCAATGACGGCAAGCTCATCCGGGTCCCGATTCCGCCGCTGACCGAGGAACGGCGCAAGGATCTGGTCAAGAAGGTGCACCACATCGCCGAGGATCATCGCGTGGCAATGCGGAACATCCGCCGCGACTCGAACGAACACGTCAAGAAGCTCCTCAAGGACAAGCTCATCAGCGAAGACGACGACCGCCGCGCTCATGACGAAGTCCAGAAGATGACCGACGGCTATATCCAGAAGCTGGATCTGGCCGTCAAAACCAAAGAGAAGGAAGTTCTCGAGATTAAGTAGCCCTCAATTCGGCTCGGTCTGCTCATGAATCCGTACGCCCGCGGCTTGTCCGGCGGCGTACTCCAGCGCTAGCGTGCCCGCGCGATCGGTGATCCCCTCGCACATTTCTTCGTCGTCGGCCTCAACCAGGTACTTGTGCTGCGGCTTCAGTCCGACAACCAGCACCGTGCCGCCCTGCATCTGGAATTTCATGGGAGTGCGCCCGAAGACCACCGAAGCCAGTCCCATCGGGATTGCCTCGGGATGATCCGACGCGCGGCCGGCCTGGTTCAGCACCGTGATATGGCCGTCGTGGAAGAACTGCACCTCGCCCTTGTATAGCCCGAACCAGTCGGCATCCTCATCCCAACTGGAGCGCGCGAACAGGGCGCCGGAATGCGGGTCGTGAAACACACCCGGCATCTGGTAATAGCTCAAGCCGGGCTGGTAGGGATTGGCCCACAGAAACTCGTACGGCGCGCCGAAGGGACTCTTCAACTGATACCGGTCCTGAATCAGCCAGCCCTGCAGAAACTGGTTTTCGAGAGCGTTGTTGTCGTAGGCGACCCCGCTGAGGCCCGCCACTCGCGCCAGGGCAGCGCGCTCCAGGTTCGGCTCGCCGGTGCCCTGGTACACCGGGATGCGATATTCGTTCTCCGCTACTTTGAGCGGCGCGGGATAGTTGCCGAGGATCTGGTACTTGGGGAGGTCGCGGAAATAGGCCGGGGCGGCCTCCCGCAAATCGATCTGCAGATTGTCCCGAACGGCGTGCAGGACCTCCAGAACGGCGTAAAGGTCGGGTAGCGCGAGGGTCGTCTGTCCACTGGCTAAGCCAGGCGCAAACTGCGTCCTCCACCAATTCCGTATGGCGTCCCGAAGCGGCGCCTCCTCGGGATGCTGGTCGCTATCGCTGTCGGCGGTGGCGATGAGGGCGAAGATGCGATCCCTCCAGTCCCCTACCCCGGCCGGGCGTTGTTGATCGAGCAGCCGCCGAATCTTGGCCGCTAGCGTCCGGGCTTGGGCGGGGCTCAACAGCGGCTGGCACCAATCGTAGACCAGGGCCAGTTGACGAAGATCGGCGCCGGCGCCTAGCGCCCAGTCCACTGCTTGTTTGCCGCGGGCCGCATCATCGCTGATTTCGTAGTACAAGGCCAGAGCGAACCCCGGTTCCGGCATTTGCGCCGAGCCCTGGATCAGGGTGATAAACTGCCGCGAGCGCATCGTTTCACGCTGGCGCTCCCGCTTGAGCAAGCGGAGCCTCTGGGAGGTCAGCAACAGCCGGGGATGGTCGGCGTACACGCGGAAGGATTCATCCTGCCCCATCGCGAGCTGACCGGCTAATAGGAAGCCAACGAGGATTCCGGAACGCATGGGCCAGTCGCTCACCACCAGCCACCAATTGTGTCACACTGACACACCGCCAGCAGCGCGGCGCCTCAAATCCAGCCGATAAACAGGCTGTAACCAATTGAAACAGTTAGGAATATCGTTGGCGAGAGGCGTGCACTGTGGGGCATCGAATTGATGAAGTGACCTTAAAACCTGACCCTCTGTTTGCAACGCGCAGAAATGGCAGGAGCGGACTGGTGAACGGCGTGCTTGCGGGAACCGGTGCTTCAAGTTTTGCAACCGCTCCGGCTCGGATCGGCGGGTTGCAACAGAGGGATTTTTTTGGGCCGCTTCATTCAAGTAACCGATCCAATCTCGCATCTGCGATCCGGTATCGGTGGCGTTTGGAGTTCGTGGTAGAGGAAGAAGGACGCGGGCCTCGCCAGGAATGGAACTGCAATTAAGTATCCGGCCAGACGTGCCGACGCTAGATCATCACCGCACCGGAACCGGCGGCTTCGACGGTCCTCACCTACCGGTTCCTGGTGCGGCTTTTCTCACAACGTTTTCAGTCTAATCCAATACAAACGAGGTTACAAGCGATTATCACCTCGTGTAACTTCTGCTCCGTGAACTTGCGGGTGCTCGCGCCATTGCGCTTCTGCTCTATAATCAGAGCAAGGCTTTGCTATTTATGTACTCGCGGATGTCCCTGCTGTTGGTTCTAGCGGCCAGCTTGAGCGCGCAATCCTCGGCCCCCGCCACTCCGCCCGAAAAGCCCGCGCCCGAAGGCACTGGTGCGGCTCCGGCCAGTGCCAGCACCGTGCCCGCTCAGCCTTCCATCCAGGTTCAGGTCAACGAAGTCATCGTGCCGATCACCGTCACGGATGAAAAGGGCCGTTTTGTTTCGGACCTGGATGAGAAAGACTTCCAGATTTTCGACGAAGGCAAACAGCAGCGGATTCAGTTCTTCACGCGCGAGCGGAGCCAGCCGGTGGTGGTCGGCTTTCTGGTTGACTTGAGTAACTCCAGCCGGCTGCATTGGAAGAACTACCAGGATGCGGCCATCGAACTGGTGCAGAACCTGATTCCGGGCGACAATCCCAAGTTCAGCGGCTACCTGATCGGCTATTCCAACTCGGCCGACCTGCTGGTGAATACTGGCTCGGAGCCGGACCCGATCGTGAAGAAGCTGGAGAAGCTCAAGCCCAGCGGGGGCGCCGCGCTCTATGACTCCATCTATATGGCGTGCACCAACCGCAAACTGATCCAGGGAGAGCCGATCGAGCCGCGGCGGATTCTGGTGATCATCGGCGACGGGCACGACAATGCTAGCAGCAAGACGCTGGACCAGGCGCTGGAAATCGCCCAGCGCAACCTGGTGACCATCTACGGCGTGAGCACGGTGGCCTTCGGCTTCGACAATGCGGATCAGCAGAACCTGGTCCGGCTGGCCGAGGAGACGGGTGGCCGCGTCGAATATCCGCTGCAAAATGTCTACTCCGACGTCGCAGGATTCCTCTCCACGCCGTCGGATGAAGGCAACTATGCCCTGAAGGTCGGAACCGGGCAGTACGCCGCCGAGTTGGCAAACGGGATGTACAAGGCTGTGGAAGCGGTGGTGGGCGAAGTGACCACGCAATACATCATTCGCTATACGCCCGACTCGACCGACGCCAAGCGGCAGTTCCGGAACATCATGGTCAAGGTGGACCTGGCCAATGTGAAGGTGCGCGCCCGGAAGGGCTACTATCCGTTCGCGCCTTAGCTACTGCTGGCCGAAATCCGGCCGATAAGTGCTGTAAGCCTATTATGTCCGCCTCCGCCATCGTTCAAACTCGCGAAGGGAAATACTGCCTGGTGCAGGCCGACATTCCAGACCGCGGCCTGGTGAACGTCGGCGTTCTACTACAAGATCCCGAGGCCAACCAGTTACATCTGCGTTTCCGCCGGGACATGGAGACCCTGGTGGACGAAGAAGACCTGGAAGTGCTCGAAGCGCTGTCCAATGATCTGGCGGCGAAGGCGCGCGAAATGGGCGCCGAGAGGCTGTTCGAGTACCTGGAATCGACGCTCGCGGGCGCCGTCCGGATCACCGATCGCGAAGCGGTTCTGGTGGACAATTTCGCGCGGGCACTGGAACGGCTGTATCGCAAGAACGTCCAGAGTCAGGTGCTGGAGTTCCGCACCCATCTGCCACGCTACTCGCTGCGCGCCGCGGCTGGAAAATTCCTGGAGAACGAAGAAATCAGCGAGCAGGGCTGGATTGAAACGCCCGAAGACTTGCGTTTGGCGCCGGACATGTTCGTCGCCGAGATCGCGGGCCATTCCATGGAGCCGCTCATCCCGGACGGTTCGCTGTGCGTCTTCCGTCACGGCGTGGCCGGATCGCGGCAGGGCCGCCTGGTACTGGCCGAAAGCCTGGATGCTACTGGCAACAACCGCTACGCAGTGAAGCGCTACCAGAGCCGCAAGGTGGAGACCGAAGAAGGCTGGCGGCACGAGCGCATCCGGCTGGAATCGCTCAATCCGGATTACCCTTCCTGGGACCTCGATCCTGACGAAGACAAATACCGCATTATCGCGGAGTTCGTTCGCGTGCTCTATTAATAGATCGTCGTAGCTATTTCGCGGCCAGCTGTCGCAGCACATACGGAAGGATGCCGCCGTTGCGGTAGTATTCGGCTTCCTGCGGCGTGTCGATGCGCACGGTCACTTCGAACGTTTTTCCGTCCGCGCGCACGCGCGCCTTCGAGCCCGACGCGATCGCCTGCGGGATGCCTTCGATCGAGTAGAGTTCCAATCCGGTCAGCCCCAGCGATTCGCGATTCTGGCCCGGCAGGAACTGCAGCGGCAGGACCCCCATGCCGACGAGATTCGAACGGTGAATGCGCTCGAAGCTTTCGGCGATGACGGCCTGCACGCCCAGTAGCAAGGTGCCTTTGGCAGCCCAGTCGCGCGAAGAACCGGTGCCGTACTCTTTGCCCGCGATGATCACGAGGGGCGTGCTTTCCTGCTGATAGCGGATGGACGCCTCGTAAATCGTCATCTTCTCGCCCGAAGGAATATGCGTCGTCCAGCCGCCCTCGGTTCCGGGCGCGAGCAGATTCTTCAAGCGGATGTTGGCGAACGTGCCGCGCACCATGACTTCGTGATTGCCGCGCCGCGCGCCGTAGGAGTTGAAGTCGGCCGGCTTGACGCCGTGCTCGATGAGATATTTGCCGGCCGGGCTGTCGACCGCGATGTTGCCGGCGGGCGAAATATGATCGGTGGTGATGGAATCGCCCAGCGAGGCCAGCGCGCGAAGACCGGCGAGGTCGTGCACCGAGGTCTTTGGATCGACCATGTTGTCGAAATACGGCGCTTTGCGGATGTAGGTGGAGTTGTCGCTCCAGTCATACAGATCGCCGGCCGGCACTTTGACCGAGTTCCAACGTTCGTCGCCCTGGAAAACTTCGGAATATTCTTTGTGGAACATCTCGCTCCGCACGGAGCGCTTCACCACGGCCTGCACTTCTTCGGGCGTGGGCCAGATGTCTTTGAGGTAAACGTTCTTGCCGTCGCTTGAGGCGCCGATCGGATCGTTCTGCAGGTCGATGTCCATGCGCCCGGCCAGCGCGTAGGCAACCACCAGAGGCGGCGAAGCGAGATAATTGGCGCGCACCAGCGGGTTCACGCGGCCTTCGAAATTGCGGTTGCCGCTGAGCACGGCGGCGACGGTGAGCTTGCCCTTTTGCACTGCGTCGGCCACGGGTTCGGGCAACGGCCCACTGTTGCCGATACACGTGGTGCAGCCATAGCCGACCAGGTTGAAGTGCAACTGCTCGAGGTACGGCGTGAGACCCGCGTCGTCCAGGTAGTCAGAGACCACCTTCGAACCAGGCGCGAGGCTCGACTTCACCCATGGCTTCGTGCTGAGGCCTTTCTCGACAGCCTTCTTCGCGAGCAGTCCCGCGGCCACCATGACCGACGGATTGGAGGTGTTCGTGCAACTCGTAATCGCGGCGATGACCACGGAACCGTCCTGAACCGTGGCCTTCGAGCCGTTGGATGCGATTTCCACACTCTTGATCGGTGCGTTCAGAGTATCCAGAAAATTCTTCTTCACGTCCGGCAGGTTGATGCGGTCCTGCGGCCGCTTGGGACCTGCGAGCGAGGGCACAACGCTGCCGAGATCGAGTTCCAATGTGTCCGTGTATTCGGGATCCGGCGAATCGGGCAGCAGGAACAGACCCTGGGCCTTGGCATAGGCTTCGACCAGCGCGATCAGGTCGGCCGGGCGATTGGAAAGCCGTAGGTAATCCAGCGACTGATGATCGATGGGGAAGAAGCCGATGGTGGCGCCGTATTCGGGCGCCATGTTGGCGATGGTCGCGCGATCGGCCAGGGGCAGCGAAGCTACGCCTGGTCCATGAAACTCGACGAACTTGCCCACCACGCCTTTTTTCCGCAGCATCTGCGTAACGGTCAGCACGAGGTCCGTTGCCGTCGCGCCTTGCGGAAGCTTGCCCGTCAGCTTGAAGCCGACCACTTCGGGCAGCAGCATCGAGATGGGCTGGCCCAGCATGCAGGCCTCGGCTTCGATGCCGCCGACGCCCCAGCCGACCACGCCCAGGCCGTTGATCATGGTGGTGTGCGAATCGGTGCCCACCAGTGTGTCCGGATAGGCCAACACCGGCGACTGCCTGCGATCCGTGAACACCACTGGCGCCAGGTATTCCAGATTCACCTGGTGCACGATGCCGGTGTCCGGCGGCACGACGCGAAAATTCTCGAAGGCCTTCTGGCCCCAGCGCAGGAACGCGTAACGCTCCTGGTTGCGCTGGAATTCGAGCAGCGCGTTAATACCGAATGCGTCCTTGGAACCGAACTGGTCGACCTGCACGGAGTGGTCGATCACCAGGTCGGCGGGGATCAGCGGATTGGCGCGCTTCGGATCGGCGCCCATGTCCCGCAGGGCGTCGCGCATCGCAGCCAGGTCGACCACGCAGGGAACGCCGGTGAAGTCCTGCAGTAGCACGCGCGCCGGACTGAAGTTGATTTCCTGTGCGGGGCCGCCGATCTGCCATTTGGCGACGTATTCGACATCGGACGCCTTGACCGTCTGGCCGTTTTCCGAGCGGAGCAGATTCTCCAGCAGGATGCGGATGGAATAGGGGATGCGCGAGATCTTCGCGACGCCGCGCTTCTCCAAAGATTCCAGCGAGTAGTAACGGTACTGATTGTTGCCGACGGTGAGAGTTGAAGCAGCTCCAAAGCTATTCGATTGTGCCATTCAATTCCATTGTAGACGCAGCTACATGGGAACACGGGGGGGGTGATGTCTTTTTAGTTAGGATACGAGGCGTGATGGATCTACAAGGAAACGTATTCATGGAATGTGGACTGCTGCTATCCGACCAGTCTTCAGAGCGGCTTCCGCATCTCGGCGGTGATCAGGTCCAAGACATGCGTGACGCCGAGAGTTGTAAGAAAGCGCCCGAACAGCACGGTCTGCTTAGCGGCTCCCTCTAGCTTGAAGTCTGAATGCTCAACGGCGTTGTGTGCGAATGGATTTGGTAGTTCTCCGCCGCGAAAGATCAAACGACAGTTCTTAAACGTGCAACCATCGAATCCATTGCCGTCAAGTTCGACATCGACTCCGTCAAACGATTTTTTAGTATGGAGCATGGTGGTATCCAGTGAATCTAGCGTACTTAGGCGATAAATCCAATCCTCTTACTCTCTGCCTCGATAGCGTCAATAATTCGAGTGACCTCAGCAGCGAACCCGCCCAGGATCACGACTGCGGGATCTCCGTATTTAAGCGTGGCTTCGTCGAACGCTACAAAGACTTGGACCTGGAAATTGTAGTCCACCTTCACGTCCCGTCCGTAGCGCGCGATTATGATCTCGTTTTTGTCGCTATCCCACCTGAAAGCACCGGGGGGTATCCCAAAGTGGCCCCCGGAGACCCTTTCGATCTGCATGTTAACGACACCAGTAGATCGGGCCATCGGCCTGAGCATTCCATGCTTGTTGGCGTTGGCTACAGAGTTCAGTGCGACGAGGATTTCGTTTCCTCCCTTGTATGGCTTGAATGTGCGAATCAGCGACAGGATCTCATCCGGGAGGTCTTTGGATCTTCCGCGAATCGCGTTTTCAAGGTCAGCGGAACTACCGGCGAACGGGAAGACTGCGTATCTCGGATCACTCTTCCCGGAAGCGACGGCGACAGCGTTGCAAGCGTGGTCGAGAGCATCCCTGAGGTTATTAGCGGCGTCGGAAACGATGCTGGAAGCCTCAAGGGGAATTGGCCCGGTAAATTTCAATTTTTGAATCTTGTCGCCGGTAGCAGGGTCTACCTCAACGACTACTCCGCTACATTCGTTTCTGAGAAACTCCTGTTCGAAGGCATCGAGTTCAACGGCGTGTCGCTTTGCCCTAGCGATCTTTTGTCGTCCGCTATCGAAGATCATCATGTCGAAGCTTGACTGTCTCGTTTAGCCCATCGTGCCGCAATAGCTTTCTGAGCGATTTCCTTCCGCCGCTCGGGGGTTAGGCTTTCCGCCCTTTTCCTCCCGCCAATCTTCCCGCCCTTTTTTCCCATCCGCTCAAAGTACGCCTGTATATCCGCTGGTAGCTTTCGTCTCGGCATGTTCCTATCATACTTGACCCCCTGATGTAAAGCAAGTGTGTTTTCTCTTGCTTCTCTTTAGGGGGTCAAGTATAATTGAGTCATGAAACAACAAACCCCGATCAGCGTTGACGCGCTAACCGGGGTTATGAACTGCACAGCCGAAGCCGCACAGGTCTGCAAACCCATTATCCGGCTTCAGGCTGTGGAACTCAAGAGGAGATTCCATGACCTGCCATTCCTGCCGGATCGACACAGTTAAAGCCGGAAAGCAAAAAGACGGATCGCAGCGCTACAAGTGCCAGCAGTGCGGAAAGCGCTACACGGAGCAGAAGGCCCGCATGTTTGGCGATGATTCCCGTCTGCCAGAAGAGAAAGCCTTGATGGTTCTGCGTTGCCTACTGGAAGGCAATAGCGTGCGCTCTACGGCCCGTCTGTGCGATGTCGAGCCGAACACCGTTCTCCGTATCCTGGTCTTAGCTGGCGACCGCGCAGAGCGGCTGCTAGGAGACAAGCTCCGCAATGTGCCGGTGAAGGATGTACAGGCCGACGAGATTTGGTCATTCATCGGCTGCAAAGAAAAGGCCCGCACTGCCGAGCATGATTCCAGTTTCGGCGACTGCTATACCTTCGTAGCAATCGAACGCGATACCAAGCTGGTCTTGAACGTAGCGATTGGCAAGCGCGATCAGACCACAACGAATGTTTTTGCTGAGGGTCTGCGGCTGGCGACAGCACATGGAAGATTTCAGATCACAACGGACGGATTCGCTCCATACCGTTCCGCTATCGACACTTCGCTGGGAGATCGCGTGGACTTCGCTCAACTCATCAAGGTATACCGCGCCACACCGGAAGGCGAGCGGCGCTATTCACCAGCCGAGGTCGTTAGCACTGAGACTGTGGTGGGCATAGGCCAGCCCGATCCGGCGCGGATTTGCACCAGCCATGTAGAACGGCAAAACCTCTCCATGCGAATGGGCATCCGCAGATTCACGCGACTCACGAACGCTTTCAGCCGCAAGTTTGAGAACCACTGCGCGGCCGTCATGCTGTGGTTCGCTTTTTACAACTTCTGCCGGATTCATCAAACCCTGAGGGTTACGCCTGCGATGGCGGCTGGGATCTCCGACCACGTCTGGGACGTGAAAGAACTCATGTCCTCCCTATGAAGACATTACCACGGGGGGAACACGGGGGAACACGGGGGGAACACGGGGGAACACGGGGGGAACACGGGGGAACACGGGGGAACACGGGAACACGGGGGGGAACACGGGGACAGACGGATGTGTCCCCTTGCGGGACATCGCGAACAGGCGCGCGCGGGACACGGGGACAGACGGATCTGTCCACGCGCGGAGTCCGGCATGCTCGCACCGAAGGAATCCTGCCGCTTGGGACAGATTCGTCTGTCCCGGGGCTACATGTATTCCGGCACTGCGATGCCGAGCACGGCTAGCGTGCGCTCGAGTTGGCCGCGAAAGTAGTCGGTCATCCACAGAAGGAACGTGCGCTTCTCTGCGTTTTCTTCCGAGAGCACCGGGTAGCTGTGATAGAAATTGTTGAACGCCTGCCCGAGTTGGAAAGCGTACTTGGCGACGTGCGCGGGTTCGCCGGAAGCCACCGCGCGGTCGATGGCCGAGTCGGCTTTGGAGGCCATGAGCAAGAGCTGCCAGAGATTTTCGTCGGCGAGCTGGCGCGCGAAGGCGGCCTGATCCAGGGCTTTCGCGAAATCCGGCAGCGACTCGCCGCGCTCGGCCAGCTTGCGCAGAATGTTGCGCGCTCGCACGGCCGTGTATTGCACATACGGGCCGGTTTCGCCTTCGAAGCTGAGCGCTTCCTGAAGATCGAACGCGATCACCGAATTGCGCGTGTACTTGAGCATGAAGTAGCGCAGCGCGCCGATGGCGATCTGCGAGGCCACTTCCTGGCGCTCGGCAACCGGCGCTTCAGGATGCCGCGAGTCCACCTCTTCCTGGGCTTTCTCGATCAGCTTGTCGATCAGGTCGTCGGCTTTGACACCGAGTCCCTTGCGGCCAGAAACCTCGACGTACGGCCGCTTCTTATCTTCTTCGGAAAGCTCGATGCCCAACTCAACGCACGTACGCGGCGACAGCGCCACCATCTCGTAAGAGAAATGGATGGACCGGTCAGCCTGCTCGTTGTAACCGAGCGCGCGCAGCCCGGCGACGACAACGTCCTGCAGGTAAGACTGGCGCGAATCGATGACGTTGTAGACCGAATCGCCGTGCCCGAATTCGCGATCAAGCCGCGGCTGCGGCTCCGCTGTAGTCACGTAGACGTCATGCTCTGGCCATAGAACGTAGAAAAAATCCTTTCCCGGCAGCAATCCAAACTTCCAGAGCTGGTACGCGATATCCTTGCCAACGTAAGTGACTGTGTTGTTGGAACGCACGATAACTTTGCTGTCTTCGGTGTCTTCGCCAGTCTGTTCCTTGAACGCGCTGGCCGGCATCACCCAACAGCCTTTGTTCTTGCCTTCAGTCTCGAAGTAGATCGCCTTACGCTCTTTCAACTGCTCGAAGGCCGTCTCCCAGAACTTCAGCCACACGACGTCGCTCTCGCGAGGAAGCAGATCGTAGCGCACGCCGAGCCTCGCCATCGTGTTGAGGTGATAACCGACGATCACTTCGCTGACCTTCGACGCCAGATGGACTAACTCGGCTTCCCGATGTTCGATGGCGTGCAGAGTATGTTGCCGCCATTCCTTCAATTCGGGATGCGCCGAGACCTCCGCGTAGAGATCCCAGCAGTAGTAATCGAAGCGGGTGCGCCCGATCAGATCGACGACGTCCGCGTACGACATCTTTCGTAAGAAATGAAAGCCCGCAACCACGTCGGCGACCTGCACGCCCGTGTTGTCGATGTAATTCTGCACCTCCACGGTCCGGCCGCTGGCGCGCAGCATGCGGACGAACGTGTCGCCCAGCACGGCATTGCGCAAGTGTCCGATGTGCGCAGCCTTATTGGGATTGATGTTGGTGTGCTCGACGATAATTTTGCCGGCGACCGCCTCGCGGGCCTCGCTCGTGCCTTCGAGGATGCCCGCGCCGTACGCGCCGCGATCCAGCCGGACGTTGATGTATCCGTTGCCCGCCACTTCCAGCGCCGAGACGCCTTCCAGCGGACCGATGTTCTCCACAATCTCCCGCGCAATGCTAACCGGCGCACGCTTGAGTTGCCGGGCCAAGTGAAATGCCACCGGTATGGCAAGCTCTCCGAACGACGATTGCTTGGGCGCCTCCAGCATAGTAGGAACGGAAAGCTCCCAGCGGCCGCCCACAAAGGACACAACCCGGCTAAAAATCTGCTTCTCGACGTAATGGAACACTTCTTATCAGTATGCAGTAACTCCGGCGAATCTTCCCCGATGGTCTAAGCTTCTAATAGCAGGAGGGTTTCGATGGCGACGATGAAGGCCGTGCGCCTGCACGGTTACGGAGGCCCGGAGATGCTGCGCTACGAGGATTGCCCGCGGCCCGAACCGGCGGCCGGCGAAGTTTTGGTGCGGGTGCACGCGGCGGGCGTGAATCCAGTGGACTGGAAGGTTCGCGCGGGGTATGCGAAGGGCTTCTTGAACTATACGCTCCCGATCGTGATTGGGTGGGATTTTTCAGGCGTGGTGGAATCGGTCGGCGCAGGCGTGACTCAATGGAAGCCGGGCGATGAGGTTTACTCGCGGCCCGACATTGCGCGAGCGGGCGCTTACGCCGAATACATCACGGTGCGGGAAGCGGAGATCGCGTTGAAGCCGAAGTCGATCGATCACGTCCATGCCGCCGCGATCCCGCTCGCGGCGTTAACGGCTTGGCAGGCGTTGGGTGCGGGCGGGCTGAGCGCCGGTCAGAAGGTTCTGATCCAGGCCGCGGCCGGCGGCGTAGGCACGTTCGCGATTCAGTTCGCCAAACTCAAAGGCGCACGCGTGGCGGGAACCGCGTCTGGCTGCAACCAGGAGTTCCTCAGGGAACTGGGCGTCGACGAGCCGATCGATTACGAGTCCACGCACTTTGAAGACGTGGTGAAAGATGCCGACATGGTACTCGACGCCATGGCTGGCGAAGTTCGGACGCGTTCGTGGAAGACCCTGAAGAAGGGCGGCATTCTGGTTTCCATCCTGGGCCCCGCTTCGGAAGATGAAGCCAAGGCGTACGGCGTGCGGCAGACCGGCGTCATGGTTCAGGCTAATGGTCCGCAGTTGGCCGAGATCGCGCAACTGGTAGATGCAGGGAAAGTGAAAGTGATCCTGGACGCCGTACTGCCGCTCTCGGAAGCCAACAAGGCGCATGAACTGAACGCCACCGGGCATACGCGCGGCAAGATCGTTTTGCGCGTGATCTAGGCGCTGGCCTTCTTCGCTCGACGCCGGGGCGCACGTGCCGGAAACTGGTGCTGATGCTTGTCCATCCAGACGCGCGCCCCGCGAAAGCTCACGCCTTCGGTCTGCAGGCGCAGCCGTTGTTCGAGCCCGTGCTCGCCGGGGAGCGAAATTTTGCCGCCCGCCCCAACGACGCGATGCCACGGCAGCCCGCGCGAAGTGCGCAGCGCCCACACCACCTGACGAGCCGCGCCCGGAAAACCGGCGGCCTTGGCGACATCGCCGTACGTCGCGACCTTGCCTTTGGGGATTTTGCGGATGGTGTCGCGGATCAGATCCAGCATCGCTCTACTGCGTCCGAAACCACGCCAATGTTCGCCGCAAGCCTTCTTCGAGCGTGAACTGCGGGTCGTGCCCCAGATCGCGCCGGGCGGCTGTGGTGTCGGCCTGCGAGTCGCGCACGTCGCCCTCGCGGGGCGGCCCGAACTGAGCGGGCAGTCGAATCCCCTCGATCCTCTGCAAAAGCTCCCACACTTCGTTCAGCGAATAACGGTTGCCGTTGCCCGCGTTGTACATCTTGCCCGCGACGCCGGGCGCGGTGGCGGCCTTGAGACACAACACAGCAACGTCTTCCACGTAAGTGAAGTCACGCGTTTGATTTCCGTCGCCAAAAATCGTGGGAGGCTGGCGTTCCACCAACGCCTTCAGAAACAGCGACAGTACGCCGGAATAGGGGCTGGACGGATCCTGGCGCGGGCCGTAGACATTGAAGAATCGCAGAGAGATGGTTTCCAGTCCGAAGCACGAGTGAAACACGCTCGCGTAATACTCGCTCGCCAGTTTCTGGACCGCGTAGGGCGACTTCGGCTGAGGCAGCATGCTCTCGACTTTCGGTAGCACCAGGGTATCGCCGTACGCCGAGGAAGACGCCGCATAGACCACCCGTTGCACCTTGGCTTCCGTGCAGGCGCGGAGCACGTTGAACGTGCCGCCGATATTCACTTCGTGCGAGGGGACTGGATCGTGGATAGAACGTGGAACAGACGGAATCGCGGCCAGATGAAATACGATATCCGCACCACGAATAGCAGCCGCCGTCGCCGCGTAGTCACGAATGTCCGTGTGGTCGAACTCGATGTGCGGCCGCACTTCGTCCAAATTCTTCTCGAAACCGGTGAGGAGATTGTCGACAACGCGGACTTCGCCGCCACGCGCTAGGAGAAGCCGGACCAACGCCGACCCAATGAATCCCGCTCCTCCGGTGACTACGTAGCGGGGCATACCCTTAAACGTTCAGTGAATAGGAACAGGCGCAATTCTCTAGTATACGGAGAGAAAAGGCCGCCCCGAGAGGCGGCCTGAGTGTGCGGAGGTGAATAAATGGCTAATGGCGTCCGACGTGCTGCTTATGAGCCTGTGATTGAGGAGAAGCCGTTTCGTGGGTTTCCATCGCCTGGGTCTGCGCCCATTCGTCGACTTGCTTTTCCGCCTCGTCTTTGGCGATGCCGTACCGCTCTTGAATTCTGCCAACGAGCTGGTCCTTGCGGCCAGCCACCTGTTCCCAGTCGCTGTCGGTGAGCTTGCCCCACTGTTCGCGGGCTTTGCCCTTCATCTGTTTCCAGTTGCCTTCAATTCTGTCCCAATTCATATGGGCGTGTGACTCCTTTCTTGGTTTCCCGGTGCACGAGCAGCGCCATCGGCTAAGCTCTTGAGGCCCGGTGATGAAACCTGGCAGTAACGCGGCAAATCTTACATAGCGGCGCCGGACGTCACGGTTAGCCCGTGCCGCATTAGAAAAATTCGCGCCGACGTGATACCAGTAGATATTGGCTCCAATCCTTGAAACCAACCTGCCGGGCGTGGAACTGCGCGCCCGAGGCAAAGTTCGCGACATTTACGCGGCAGGCGATTACCTGGTGATCGTCGCGACAGACCGTCTGTCTGCCTTCGACTACATCCTACCGGCGCCAATTCCCGACAAAGGCCGCGTTCTGACGGCTCTAACGCTTTTCTGGCTGGATCTGCTGCGCGACATCGTGCCGAATCATCTGGTTTCCGCCAACGTCGGCGACTACCCCGCGGAGTTCCAGGCGTACCGCGATCAACTGGAAGGGCGGTCGATGCTGGTGCATCGCGCCCGGATGATCGATGTGGAGTGTGTGGCGCGCGGCTACGTCTCCGGCTCGGGCTGGAAAGATTACAAGCGCGACGGCAAGATTTGCGGCATTGCCCTGCCCCCGGGCCTGCGCGAAAGCGACCGGCTGCCGGAAGCGATCTTCACTCCCGCGTCCAAAGCGCAATCCGGTCACGATGAGAATATTTCTTTCGAGACCGTAGCCCAGCGGATCGGCGAGCCACTTGCGGACCGCATCCGCACGCTGACGCTGGAGATTTACAAGAGGGCCGCGCGGTACGCGGAAACGCGCGGGATCATCATCGCCGATACGAAGTTTGAGTTCGGGTTCCTGAACGACCAGTTGATCCTGGCCGACGAAGTGCTCACGCCCGATTCGTCGCGCTTCTGGCCGCAGGCCGGTTATCAGCCGGGCGGTCCGCAGCCGTCGTTTGACAAGCAATACGTGCGGGACTACTTGGAGTCGATTCACTGGAACAAGCAGCCGCCTGCGCCCGTGCTTCCTCCAGACGTGATCGAGCACACCAGCGACAAGTATCGCGAAGCGTATCGTATCCTGACAGGAAAAACGCTGTGAATTGGGTAGACCTGCTGCTCCTGCTGGTAGTCGCCGCGTCCGTGATGACCGGATTCGCGGCCGGATTTGCGCGCGTGGGCGTCGGATTCATCGCCACGCTGCTTGGCATCTTCGCAGGCTTTTGGTCGTACGGAATCGTCGGCGCCTATTTTCTCGACTACGTCAGCTCCAAAGCGATTGCGAACCTGATCGGGTTCTTCCTGATCTTCGTGGTGGTGCTGGTGGCAGGTGCGATCCTTGGCAGCCTGCTCGCGAAATTCCTGAAATGGATCGGCCTGTCTTGGTTTGACCGCCTGCTGGGCGGTTGCTTCGGGCTGGTGCGCGGCGCGATCATCGCCGCCGCGCTGGTCACGGTGCTGCTGGCCTTTGCACCCTCGCCGCCGCCGCGCTCCGTGGTGGATTCCAAGCTGATGCCTTATGTAATCGACGTCTCCGGCGTGCTGGCCGCTATGACACCGCACGAGATCAAGGACGCGTTCCATGACACGCGCGACCGGGTGAAGAAGATGTGGTCCGAGCAGGAGGCCAAGAAGCTGGGGAGCCCACGCCGCGAATGAATTTGCTGATTTTCGATCTGGATGGAACGCTGATTGATTCCAAACTGGATCTGGTGCACTCCGTCAACGCGGCCCGCGCGTTGATGAATCTGGAGCCGATTTCCGAAGAACTGGTGTCTTCCTACGTCGGCAACGGCGCCCCGGTTCTGATGCGGCGGGCTTTGGGACCGGACGCCAGCGAAGCCGATGTGCAGCGGGCTCTCGAGTATTTCCTGACTTACTACCGCCAACACATGCTCGACAACACGCGGCTGTATCCGGGTGTGCGCGAGGCACTGGACCATCTGCACGGGGCGGGCATCCGGATGGCCGTGTTGACGAACAAGCCGGTGCGCTTCAGCCGGTCGCTGGTGGAAGGGCTGGGACTGCACGAGCACTTCTTCCAGGTCTACGGCGGCAACAGCTTCGAACAGAAAAAGCCGGACCCAGTGGGCATCGAAAGGCTGCTGGGCGAAAGCGGCGCGGCGCGTGAGCGAACCATCATGGTGGGCGACAGCGGCGTGGACGTTCAGACGGCGCGCAACGCCCGGGTGAAGGCCTGCGGCGTGTCTTATGGATTCCAGCCGGAGACGTTCCGCGAGTATCCGCCGGACATCCTGGTGGACAACATGCTGCAGCTCGTCGATTACGTGTTTAGCCGCGGCTAAGTTCGGCCAATTGCCGCAGCTTGGTCCGGGCCGCGCCGGAATCGATGGATTGCGCAGCGCGCTCCATGGATTCGCGAAGGCCGGATGCCGCGCCCGCGGCGAGCAGGGCAGCGGCGGCATTTACGAGCACGATGTCGCGATGCGGGCCGGTCTGGCCTTCGAGCACTCCTGTCGCGATTTCACGGTTGCGCACACGATTGCCGCCCGCCAGATCCCCGCTTTGCGCCCTCGGCACGCAAAAATCGGCGGGCGACCAACTGAACTTCGAAACCTCGCATCGCACGACTTCGAAAACCAGTGTTTCGCCCGTGGTGGTCACTTCGTCCAGTCCATCGGCGCCATGCACTACGAAGGCGCGCTCCGGCTCGAGGCCCGCCAGCGCACTGGCCATCAATTCGGCGGCATGCGCCGAAGGTGCGCCAATCAATTGATGCGTGGCTCCTGCCGGATTCGTCAGCGGTCCGAGCAAATTGAACACCGTGCGCATCTTCAACTCCAGCCGTGCGGGCTGCGCATGCTTCATGGCTGGATGTAACTGCGGCGCGAAAAGAAAGCCGATGCCAATTTCGCGAATGGCTCGCGCGGTTTCTTCGGGAGAAACGGAGACATGAACGCCCAGTTCTTCCAGCACGTCCGCACTGCCACACAGGCTCGAAATGGACCGGTTGCCGTGCTTGGCGACGCGAACGCCCGCACCCGCCACCACAAACGCAGCGATGGTTGAGATATTAAACGTCGAGCCGCCGTCGCCGCCCGTGCCGCAGGTGTCCAGCAGCGGCTCGGAATCCAACGGCACATCGATTCGCGCCACTTTCTCGCGCATGGCGCGCGCGAATCCCAGCAGTTCGTCAGCGGTCTCTCCCTTGGTCCGCAGAGCAACCAGAAACGCGGCGATCTGCGGCGTCGTCGCTTCGCCGCTCAGAACCGCGAGCATCGCCTGGCGCGCTTCTTCGGCCGACAGATTCTCACGCGCAGCCACCTTATGTAAGTAGGACAACAGCATCGGAGGGCTTTGAGGCGAGTGTAGCACGCGCAGCCCAACAACCAAGCTAAGATGGGCATCGAAGGGGTCTCATGCGCATCGCGATGCTTGTCGCCGCAACCTGCTCCATCGTGGCTGTCCTGAGCGGCCAGGAACATCCCAAGCCCACGTCTTCGGAAGCCGCGGAATCCAACGCAAAGCCCGCGCCTCCGCTGAAGGAAACCACGGTCAAAACCAAGCACTCCATTCAGCTCAACGGCAAGACCATCCCGTACACTGCCACCGCTGGCACGCTGATCCTGACGAAAGACGACAAACCGTGGGCCAGCATTTTCTACGTCGCTTATACGCGCGACGACGCCCCGGATGTCTCCAAGCGGCCCATCACGTTCTCGTTCAACGGCGGCCCCGGGTCTTCCTCGGTGTGGCTGCACCTGGGCGCGCTGGGGCCCAAGCGCGTCGAAATGGGGCCGGAGGGCGAACAACCGAAGCCGCCTTATCATCTAATCGATAACCCGGACACGGCGCTCGAATTCACTGACCTGGTGTTCATCGATCCAGTCACCACCGGCTACAGCCGGCCGGCGCCGGGCGAAAAAGCGGCGCAGTTTCATGGCTTCGATGGCGATCTGGCATCGGTTGCAGAGTTCATTCGCCTCTACTCGGTGCGCGCCGAGCGCTGGGCCTCGCCGAAGTTCCTGGCGGGGGAAAGCTACGGAACCACGCGCGCGTCCGCGCTTTCCGAGTATTTGCTCGACAAGGACGGCCTGTACCTGAACGGCATCACGTTGATCTCGGCGGTGCTGAACTTCGAGACGATCTCGTTTGCGCCGGGCAACGAGCTGCCCTACGCGCTGTATCTACCCACCTACACAGCCGCTGCCTGGTATCACAAGAAGCTCCCCAAGGATCTGCAGGACAGTTTCGAGAAGGCGCTCGGCGAATCGCGGCGCTTCGCGGGCGGTGAATACACTTCGGCGCTCATGAAAGGCGACAAGCTCACGGCCGCCGAACGCGCCAATGTGACGAAGCAGCTCGCCAGGTTCACGGGGCTTTCCGAGGAGTTCATTGACGAGTCCAACTTGCGGGTGGCTCCCGGCCGCTTCCGCAAGGAGCTTCTGCGCAAGGCGCGCTTGACGCTGGGCCGCTACGACAGCCGGCTTACCGGCCTCGACGAAGACGCCGCCGGCTCGCGTCCGGACTACGACGCCAGCTACGCTTCCGTGCAGGGCGTCTATACGGCGATGTTCAACAACTACGTGCGGACGGAACTGAAATACGACACCGACGAACCTTACGAAGTTCTGACCGACAAAGTCGAACCGTGGAGCTATGACAAGTTCCAGAACCGGTACGTCAATGTGGCCGAGATGCTGCGCGAGGCGATGACGCAGAATCCGAGCTTGAAGGTGATGATTGCCGCGGGCTATTACGACCTGGCGACGCCGTTCTTCGCGACAGAATACACGGCGAGCCACATGGGGCTGGCGCCCTCGCTTACCGGGAACCTGAGCCTGACCTACTGCGACGCCGGCCACATGCTGTACACCAAGCCTGCCTGTCTGGACAGCCTGCACAAGGCCATGGCGGACTTCTACCAGAAAGCTCTGCCGACCCCGTAAGGCGGCTACAAAGCAATTATCGGTAAGTCCGTTGCAGGCTACGGCACTGGAATTGAAATTCCAGTGTTCGTTCTTGGGATTGGGTTCGTTTGGTAATTTCGGTGTGTTGACCATTCGCATAGGGTGCCATTTCCCGGTCCATTCAATCCAGACTACGCCTGGTGGATGGGGGTGCCGGCTGTAGGATGGCGTAAGTGGTTGTGGAGGAGCAACGAAAATTTGCAGGAGCGACGTGAACGCCCCAGTGTGTGGGTGTGCCGTATAATGGGTAAAAGACGCCGCGTTCGTGCGGTCCGCTCCGAAGTTAATCATGTTCGATAACTTATCCGACAAGCTGCAGCGGGTCTTCAAAAACCTGCGCGGCGAAGGGAAATTGACGGCCGAAAACATGGAAGCCGCGCTGCGGGAGATCCGCGTCGCGCTGCTGGAAGCCGACGTCCATTTCCGCGTCGTCAAGCAGTTCATCGAAGCCGTCAAGACCAAGGCAATGGGCGAGGATGTGCTCACTGCGCTGTCACCCGCGCAACAGGTGGTCAAGATCGTTCGGGATGAGCTGATCAAGACGCTGGGCAGCCATCAATCCAAGCTGCGGATGGCCAATGAGCCGCCGACGACCATCCTGATCGTCGGGCTGCAGGGCTCGGGCAAGACGACCACAACCGGCAAATTATCGCGCTGGCTTTCGAAGAACGGCCATAACCCGCTGATGGTTTCGGTGGACGTTTACCGCCCGGCCGCGCGGAAGCAGCTGGCCGTGATCGCGCGCGACATCAAGCTGCCGATTTACGAAGGCACGCCGGAGGAGACCAAGCCCAAGGAGCTGGTGCATTCGGCCATGCGCGACGCCAGGCAGACCGGCCGCGACGTGCTCTTGGTGGACACCGCAGGACGCCTGCACATCGACGATCAGCTGATGCAGGAGCTACAGGAGTTGAAAGACGACCTGGCGCCCTCGGAGATTCTCTTTGTTGCCGACGCGATGACCGGCCAGGACGCCGTGAAGTCGGCTGACGAGTTCCACAAGCGCCTCGGAATCACGGGCATCATTCTGACCAAGATGGACGGCGACGCACGCGGCGGTGCGGCGCTCTCCATCCGCAACATCACGGGCCAGCCGTTGAAGTTCGTCGGCGTCGGCGAAAAGTTCGACGCCCTGGAGCCGTTCCATCCGGACCGCGTGGCGCAGCGCATTCTGGGCATGGGCGACGTGCTTTCGCTGATCGATAAAGTCCAGGAGAATATCGATCAGAAGGATGCCGAAGAGATGCAGCGCAAGCTCATGGACAATGAGTTTACGCTGGCGGATTTCCGCGATCAGATGCGGCAGATCCGCAAGCTGGGGCCGCTCGAATCGCTGCTGGGCATGATGCCGCAAATCGGCCCGATGAAGAATCTGAAGGACGTCAAGGTGGATGAGAACGAGATTACGCGCGTAGTGGCCATCATCGATTCGATGACCGCCAAGGAGCGCGCCAATCACATGATCATCAACGGGGCGCGGCGGAGGCGGATCGCCAAAGGCAGCGGCACCACGGTGCAGGAAGTCAATTCGCTGTTGAAGCAGTACGCGCAGGCGCGTAAAATGATGAAAAGCATAACCGGCGGCGGGTTCCTGGGCAAGCGCCTGGGCAAACTCAAGCTGCCAATGATACAGTAGGAGAGAGAATGTTAATGATTCGACTGGCGCGTTTCGGCGCCAAGAAAAAACCGACTTATCGCGTCGTGGTGATCGACAAGGAACGCGCGCGCAACAGCAGCTCCGTGGAAGTAGTGGGTTTCTATAATCCGGTGAGCCAGCCGCCCGTGGTGGACCTGAAGCACGAGCGCATTCAATATTGGATCAAGAACGGCGCGCAGCCGTCGGACACCGTCAGCCGCCTGTTGAAGAACAACCCCGCGCCCGCCGCTGCCTAGCCTCGCCCTTATCTTCCGGATTCCAGAATCTTAAAAGCCCAGCTGAACGTGGCGACGGCCGTTCCGAAGACGATCGCCACAATCGCCAGCTGTGCGAGGGTTAGTCCAAGCAATGGCCGCGTTTGCTCACGCAGGCGCGCCGGTGCAGGCTCAAACTCCGCGGCCGGATCGAATCCCGGTTGCTTGAATTCCCGTGCGGGCTCCGCGTCGGTCTCCAATCCTTCGGTCTCCAATCCTTCGGTCTGCAAAAGCTTCCGCTTGCGGTGCAGCCTGTTCAACTGCGCGATCGTCCATCCCAGGAACGCGAAGTACCCGACTGCGAAATAGACCTTCAGCGAAGCCAGGCCGCGATCCTGAAAGGCCAGCTTATAGAAAAACGCCGCCAAGCCGGTTTCCAGGATGATGGCCGTGTAGAGAAATACCTCGAAAGCCTGACCAGGCTTCCGCGGTGGATTGGAGTCCATGAGACGCCTCAATCGTAAGATCGGCCAGTATGCCGACGGGCGGCATAAGGCGAATCCCCGATCAGCCTACGTCTCTACCTCCGGCTCGTAAACCATTCGGGAGTACCTGTCGGGAGGAATTGGTGCAGCCGGGCTTCCAGCGCCAGTACCGGATTCCCGGACGCCAGGAAAGCGTCGAACACCTGACGAATTTCATGGCCGTTGCCCTGCAGGCGCTCCATCAAACCTTGCGGCCCGACGAACCACTCTACTGGGCTGTCCTGGTAGAGATTGGAATTAGCTAAAAAGGACACGTAGTCGCTCAGAAGCTGTTCCTGCTGCGGTCCGGCGGGCACCAGCTCGACCAGCGATTGATAGACGTCGCACTTTTCGTGGAAGAAATCGGCCTCCGAATTCTCAAGGCCCGAAGTCCATCCAGCGAGCTGCGCGAGGTAATCGGTGAGCTGCTGCTGCCAGTCGGGGGAAGATTGGTTGGCTTCATTGCGCAACCCCTTCTGGGACGTCAAGCGCAGCTTTTGCCCGGCCTGGAACAATTGCTGCGTTGCCGACGACTGCCAGTAGTGATCTAACTTGGGCGTTGCGTCCGCGCTGTCCTGCTGGCCCGGCTTCTTGCTCAACGGCTGGGAGACGCCGGAATCATGCGCGCAGACATGACCGCGTTGCTTGTAGGCGGCGAATGCGGACTGCATTTCAGGAACGTTCAAGGCGCTCAGGGCCGGGAGCGAGGCGGTGAAAGACCGGTCGTCAGGCTGAAGGCCTCCCAGCAGGCCGTTCAGCTTGGCCCACAGAACTTCGCGCTGCGCCTGAGTGACACCCGCGCTCTCGACCACCGGCACAAGCGGCGCGATTTGCGCGGGCGAAGCGGCTTGGCCCAGATAATCGAGCAGGAAGCTCAAGTGATCCTGCTTGGCTCGCTCCTTGGGAGTGAAGGCCAGGTTGACAACGCCTTCGAGCGCCTCATAATAAGCCGAGACATCGTAGACCAGCGCGTCGTCGCAGGAAAGCGGAGCCAGCGTCGGCGGCGCGATTTCCAAAAACAGCTCCCGCCCCTTGGCCGTGTCGAGAGGCAGCATGTCGCGCACGGCACGGCTTTGGAGCGACAGCGCGTCCAGGCCGAACGCATAGGCCTGGTTGAGCGAACCGGAGCGCGTGTCGGCGATTCCTGGGATACCGGTCATCCGGACGGGGAATTTCGCAGAACCCGCCAGCCGGAAAGCCTGCTCGATCAGGTCGCGCTTTTGAGCTTTGTCCGCCAGCCTGCCGTACTCGACGATGCGCAGCAAAGCGTCCGCAGCAAACTCCGGCGGCGCGCCGTAGGCCAGTCCGGCGATGGTTTGATAAGGCTCGGGCAACTGCGGCGCCTCGGCGTGGAGCAGCGCGGCGGCAAGCAGTACCAGGACGAAGCGCATATCAGAAGTTTACGATGGCCGAGAATGTCGTGGCATCGAGACTCGCGCCGCCCACGAGCGCGCCGTCGATATCCTCCTGCGCCATCAGGCCCGCGACGTTATCGGGCTTCACGCTGCCTCCATACAGGATGCGGCAGGCAGTGGCAGCGGCGGCGCCGAACGCTTCTCCTATCTTGCCGCGGATGAAACTGTGGGCTTCGGCTGCAATTTCGGGCGTTGCGACCTTGCCGGTGCCGATGGCCCAGACCGGCTCATAAGCGATCGCAATGCGTTGGAACTGCTCCGGCGCGAGCTTGCAGGCGCAGTTTTGAATCTGCAGACCGACAACGTGTTGTGTCTTGCCTGCTTCCCGGTCTTGGAGATGTTCTCCGACGCAGTAGATCGGCTTGAGACCCGCATCGAGCGCGGCGCAAATCTTCTTCAGCGCCGTTTCGTCGGTCTCACCGAAGTATTGGCGACGTTCGCTGTGCGCCACAATCACCCACTGGCATCCCACGGCCGCGAGCATCCCGGCCGATACCTCGCCGGTGTAGGCGCCCTCCTTGGCCCAGTGCAAATTTTGTGCGCCGATCTCCACGTTGGAACCGTGAGCGGCCTGTAGGGAAGCGTCGAGATCCACGAACGGCGGGCAGATCACGATCTCGCAATGCGCAGCGTCTTGCACCAGCGGGCAAAAGCGCTCGAAAAACGCCGCGGTTTCGGAAGGGGTCTTGTACATCTTCCAATTCCCGGCCATGATAGGAATCCGCTTCACTGAATCGCCTCCAGAAAGCTTTCTCCTTCGGAAATCTCTGCACCGAAATTCTCTGCCACGGTTTGGCCGATGTCGGAGAGCGTGGAGCGCAGGCCGAGGTTGACGCCTTGCGGGTTGCGCGGACGATACACCAACAAAGGAACGTATTCGCGGCTGTGGTCGGTGGAAGGCGTGGTGGGGTCGCAGCCGTGGTCGGCCGTCAGGATCAGCAGGTCGCTCGGCGAGAGCTTTTCATACAGCGACGGCAGCCAGGCATCGAATTCTTCGAGCGCCTTGGCGTAGCCTTCGACGTCGTTGCGATGGCCGTAAAGCTGATCGAAGTCCACCAGGTTGACGAAGAGCAGGCCGGCACCGATATCGCCCAGCATCTCGAGCGTTTTCGCCATGCCGTCGGCATTGTTCTTGGTCTTCTCGTGCTCGCCGATTCCCCGCCCCAGAAACACATCGAAGATCTTGCCGACGCTCGCGACATCCACCTTGACGGCCTGCAACTGATCGAGCAGCATCCCGCGAGGCGGTGGCACAGCGTAGTCCTTGCGATTGGGCGTGCGAGTGAACGCGCCGGGCGTGCCAATGAACGGCCGCGCGATGACGCGTCCCACTTCGTAGGGACCGCGCAGGATCTCGCGCGCTGTTTCGCAAATCTTGTAAAGCTCCCACAGCGGGATCACTTCCTCATGCGCGGCCACTTGAAACACGCTGTCGGCCGACGTGTAGACGATCGGCTTACCGGTGCGCATGTGCTCTTCGCCGAGCTCTTTGATGATCTCGGTGCCCGATGCCGCGCAATTGCCCAGTGTGCCGCGCCCGATGCGCCGTTCGAACTCCTGCAGGATCTCGGGCGGAAATCCGCGCGGGTAGAGCGGAAACGGCTTGGCGAGATGGATGCCTACCATCTCCCAGTGGCCGGTGGTGGTGTCTTTGCCGGGCGACGCGAGCGCGCAACGGCCAAACGCGGCTGTGGGCCGCTCTACCGGACCGACGTGAGCAAGCGGCTTGATGTTTCCCAAACCGAGCTGAGCCATTTGCGGGAGGTTTAGCGTGCGCCGGGCGGCGATGTGGCCGAGGGTGTCGCTTCCGGCGTCTCCATACGCAGCGGCGTCCGGCATCTCGCCGATCCCGACGCTGTCCAGCACGATCCAGATCACGCGGCGGAAAGGCGCGGACGTCATTGCGAGATGGCGTCCTTCAGCGGCGGCAGCGGATGCGCGTTGCCCAGGGCTTCCTGAATGCGGTCCGTGAGCATGGCCACAAAGCGATCCGGCAGGAAGCCGGTCATGCGGCTGACCACCTCGCCGTGTTTGCCGAAGATGATGGTGGTGGGAATCGAAGAGACACGCAGCAGGCTTTGCAGTCCGTCTTCGAAATACACGTTCTGGCCGTTCCACTTCACCTTCTCGATGAACGGCTTCACCAGGCTGTGATCCTCGTCGGTGTCCACCGAAAGGAACACCACCTCGCCGGTGTCTTTGAATCTCGATTCCACCTGGTCGTAGAGCGGGTGCTGTTGGCGGCAAGGACCGCACCAGGTGGCCCAAAAATCCACGACGATTACTTTGCCGAGCAGCGAAGACAGCTTCAACTTGTCGCCTGCCAGGGCGGAAAGCGTGAACTGCATGGGGTCCTTGATCTGCGCGTTGGGATCGAACTGGCGCATCTCGGTGCGCCGCGCGGCCATTAGTGAGGTGGTGTCGTCGTAGGCTTTCAACACCAGGTCGCCCAAGCCGGCTTCGGAGCCATGCAGCTTGCGGTACAGTTCGCCCATGCGCGCGCGATCACTCGCGCCATCCACCTCGGCCGAATGCAACCCGGCGATGCTGAAGGCGTCGGCGAGGTAGCCGAGAGCTTCCGTATCCTTGCCCGCCTTGGAGAGCCAGCGCGCGGCTTCGCGGGCCGCTTCCACGCTGGGGAAAACCGAATAGCTGGACTCCGCCAACCGGATGGCTTCGTCGTTGTGACCGAGCAGGCCTTCGGCGCGCGCTTCGAGCAACCGCACGCTCGCCTGGCTGCGGTCATATTGCTCCTTGCGAGCGGCCTCTTCGTGCCCCGCGCCGGGAGTGAACCGGTCGTTCTTATACATGGCCTGGATCACTTGTTCGAGATGTTGTGAGTGCTCCAGCGCGTGCTGAGCGCTCGCCGCGTCGCCTTTGCGGAGCTGCGAGGTGGCCACGTGCTCCAGCACCTGCACGTTGTCGGGCTCGCGCGTGAGCACGCTCTCGCCAAACTGGATGATGCGAGGGTCGTCGTTCAGATCGATCGCGGTCTTCACCAGGGCGCGTTCCAACTCAGGCCGTTTGGGCGAATCGGGATATTGCTTCAAGTGATTTTCGATGGCGCGGACGAAATCCACCGGGCTATTGCCGGCCTCGCTCAGCGCCTTGGTCAGGCTGGCCTGCTCGGCGGGCGAAAGGTTGGATTGGGCGAAAACGGGCGCGACAGCGGCCAGCATGAGGATCACGGCGCGTCTCATTGAGTCTTCTCCGGCGATGGGGTGGGCGGCTTGCGAATGGCTTCCGCGATTGCGGCGGCGCGCTCGCGAGCCAGGTGCAGAAAGCTCTCGTTTTTGGCGATGCGGTCCAAAAGAGGCAGAAACTGTTCCGGCGCTACCAGACGCTTGCGGTCCCAGGTGGCTTCGAGTTGCAGCAGCACATCGTTGACGCCCAGTTTGTCGAAGTGAACGGTGCGGTCCAGATCGATGAAGTGCTGTTCAGTTTCCGTGATCTCTTCGAACTGATCGAGCAGCGCCTGTGCGTTCGGGTCCTCGGAAAAATTAAACTCCACCTGATGTTTTTCGCTCCCATTCTCGAAGCGGAATGTCTTCGCCCCCAGGTTGGCGATTTTCAGGCCCGATTCGATGGGATGCTGAAAATGATCCAGCTTGGAGGCCAGATCGAACATTTCCTGCGTCCGCGCAGGGTCCAGCTTGAACTTGAGCGGATCGGGATCGTCCATGGCGGTCTGAAAGGTGACCGCGCCATCCTGCTCCACGGTGGTCGCGACGTACTCCGGCACGCTGCCCTTGAAATACTTTGAGAAGAACAGACGCGGCGCAGGAAACGCGGCTGCCGAACACGCCAGTGCCAGCAGGAGCACCCGGGGCGTCATCGGGCGACTCCCATCCGAACTCGCGAATGGACGTGTGTGGCATGGCAAATCGCCACGGCGACGGCATCACAAGCATCCTCGGATTCGATGGCCACTTCGAGTGAAAGCAGCGAGTGCACCATCATCTTGACCTGCTGCTTCTCGGCGCGGCCGTAGCCGACCACGCTGGTCTTGATCTCAAGCGGCGAATACTCACCCAGCGCCAGCCCCGCTTCGGCGATGGTCATCAGAACCACGCCCCGGGCATGCGAGAGCTTCAGGGCGGTCTTGACATTCTGCGCGTAGAAGACTTCTTCCACTGCCGCCGAATCCGGCGTATGCGCAGCGATGATCTCGCGCAGCCCACAGGCGATGGCCAGCAGCCGCGTGTGGAGTGAATCGCGAGGGCTGGTATGGATTGCCCCGGCGGCGATCATCCGGTGGGAACGGCCATCGCTGTCGATCAGGCCGTAGCCGGTGTGTTCCATGCCGCAATCCACGCCCAGAATGCGCATGGGCTCCTAAGCCAGGGCTTCCAGCTCTTTTTCGTCGACGTCGAAGTTGGAGTAGACGTTCTGCACGTCGTCGTGCTCTTCCAAGGCCTCGCTCAGCCGCAGCATGGCCTGCGCGTTCTTGCCTTCGAGCTTCATCAGGTTCTTGGGAATCATGCCGATTTCCGCTGAGACCGTTGGAACGCCGGCTTTCTGGATGGCGTTCAGCACGGCTTCGTGCGCTTCGGGAGCCGAGATCACTTCCCAGCTTTCGCCGTCGTCGCGCATATCTTCGGCGCCGGCCTCGAGCGCGATGGTCATGAGCTGGTCCTCTCCGGCCTTGTCTTTTTCAACGATGATCTGGCCCTTGCGCTCGAACATCCAGGCCACGCTTCCCTGCTCGCCGAGGTTGCCGCCGTTCTTGGAAAAGGCGTGCCGGATCTCGCTGACGGTGCGGTTGCGATTATCGGTAGCCACCAGCACCAGGACCGCCGCGCCGCCCGGGCCGTAACCTTCGAACATGACCTCGTCGATCTGCCCGCCTTCCAGTTCGCCGGTGCCGCGCATGATGGCGCGCTTGATGTTGTCGGCCGGCATGCTGACCGCCTTCGCCGCAAGAACCGCCGTGCGAAGCCGCGGATTCATATCCGGATCACCACCGGAACGGGCGGCAATCATGATTTCTTTGATGATGCGGGTAAACGCTTTCCCGCGCTTAGCGTCGAGAGCGGCCTTTTTGTGCTTGATGGTCGCCCATTTGGAATGTCCTGACATGGTTAAACCCTCGTGCTCGGGTGGGCTGGTAGCCTGGGAGCCTAACCCACTAGAATATCATGCGGGCCTTGGCGGCTCATGCGAAATGAAGACCCCACAATGAAGACCAATGCCACACGCATCCTGGACGGACTGGGGATCGCCTACACGCTGCGCGAATACGAGGTCGACCCTGACGACTTGAGCGCGGAGACGGTGGCGGCAAAGATCCGTCTACCGGCCGAGCAGGTCTTCAAGACCCTGGTGGTGCGCGGCGACCGCGGCGGCATCTACCTGGCCGTCATTCCCGGAAACCAGGAACTGGACGGCAAGGCGTTGGCGCGCGTGACCGGGGACCGGCGCGTGGAAATGGCCCCGCTCAAGGAAGTGCAGCAACTCACCGGCTATATTCGCGGCGGCGTGACGGCGCTGGGAGGCAAACGCGACTATCCGGTCTACGCGGACGAGACCATCGAGTTGTTTGACGTCATCTCGATCTCGGCAGGCGTTCGAGGAACGCAGATCCTGCTGACGCCGGGTGATTACTTGCGGGCGGTGCATGCGACCATCGCGGCGATCGCACGCGACAAACAACCTGCAGCGTGAAATGCGCGAGCGTAGTCCACTTCACGCTGCAATGCCTTTGGGAAAATTTAATACGAATCCCCTTGACGCAGGCGAGAGTTTGGCGGTATAAAACGAATTCCCCCATCGGTTGATTGTATTCGCGCGTCGGAGGAATCGCGCGCGGGTGTACGGAAGGGAATTCCGAAAAAAGATGTCTCCTGCTCACGCTGTTCTGATTGAAACTCCTCTACCTGTTGACACTGCCTTACATTTGGAAGCGCCGGCAGTTCCACCCGGAAATGACTTAGGCGACTTGCTGCATGAGTTGCGGCAGCCACTCAGTTCCATGGAGGCGATCGCGTACTACATGGAGATGACTCTTCCCGTGGAGCAAATCCAGGCGCGGCAGTATATGCGCCGTCTCCAACAACTGGTGGAGCAGGCCAACGCGATCCTGGATCAGAATCTGGCGGCGACCCGCAAACCCTGCGGTCGGGCGCACAGCGCGGGCGCTCAGTAAATTCAACTTCCGTTACGATCGCGGATTCGTTTCTCGAGTTCCGCGACGTGTTCTCGAAGCTCCGGCAAGCGCCCTAAGTTTGCCAATTGTTCCAAGTGTTCCTTGAGCGGACGGGCGGGCGTTCCCCACACCACCTGGCCGCGGCGAACGATCTTCGAAGTCAAGACTCCGCAGCCGGAACCGAGGACCGCGCCGGACTCGATGCGAGCCTTGTCGCCGATGCCCACCTGGCCGCCAATGACGGCGTCATCTTCCACAACCACTCCGCCGGAAAGACCGGTCTGAGCCGCGATCACGACGTTGCGGCCGATGCGGCAGTTGTGTCCGATGTGAACCAGGTTGTCCAGCTTGACGCCGTCGCCGATGTGAGTGACGCCCAGCGCCGCGCGGTCGACGCAGGTGTTCGCGCCGATCTCGACATCGTTGCCGATTTCGACGCGGCCGATTTGGGGAAATTTTTCGTAATGGTCGCCGGTGCGGACGAAACCGAAGCCGTCCGCACCCAGCACGCAGCCGGAATGCAGCACCGCGCGGTCACCGATGGTGACGTTGGCGTAAATCGTGACGTTGGCGTGCACCAGGCAATCCGAGCCGAGGCGAACACCCGCGCCGATCGCGCAGCCGGGCCCGATGCGGGAGCGCTCTCCGATGCGCGCCCCGGGCTCGATGCTCACGTGGGAGCCGATTTCGGCGGAGGCGGGAATCACAGCGTCCGGCGCGATCACCGCGCTGGGATGGATACCAGGAACCATCGCCGCGGCAGGATGAAGCAACGCGACGACGGCGGCGAAACCGGCACGCGGGTCGGCCACGCGGATCACGGTTCTGCCCGGCGGAAAATCTTTCGTTACGAGCAGGCAGCCCGCGCCGGATTCCGACGCCTGCGCCGCGGCCTTGCGGCTTCCGACAAACGAGATTTCATGCGGCCCCGCGGACTCCAACGAGGCAGCGCCGGTGATCTCCAGCTCACCGTCGCCTTCCCACGCCGCCTTTAGATGACTCGCGATCTCTTCGACCCGCAAACACGGCCTCCTCGCCCTGTATCATACAAGCTTATGCCGATCGATCCTTCGGCGACGGTGTCGCCCACGGCGCGCGTGCATCCGGACGCGCGGATCGGGCCGCAAACCGTGATCGGCGACTTCGTCATCGTCGAGCAGGATGTGGTCATCGGCGCTCATTGTCTGCTGCAGCCTTACGTGTACGTGAAACGCTGGACCACGCTGGGCGACCGGAACCAGATTTCAGCGGGAACCGTGCTGGGCACCGACCCGCTGGATAAAGGATTCACGGGCGAGCGCAGCTACCTGCGCATCGGCGATGGCAACATTATCCGCGAGCATTTCACCATCTCGCGCGGAACCAAGCCCGAGAGCGTTACGGAGGTGGGTGACGGGAACTATATCATGACGTCGGGACACATCGCGCACAACTGCAAAATCGGCAACAACTGCGTGATTGCGAGCTGTTCGCTCGTTGCCGGATATGTGGAGGTCGAAGATCAGGCGTTCATTTCCGGCGGAGTCGGAGTGCATCAGTTCTCGAAGATCGGCCGGCTGGCCATGATCGGCGGGAGCGTGCGCGTGAACATGGATGCGCCGCCGTTTTTTCTTTATGCCGGTCTCTACGCGACTCCGCACGGGCTGAACAAAGTGGGTCTGAAACGCGCTGGTTTTAAGCCCGAGGAGATTGCCGCCCTGAAGACCGCTTACAAGATTCTGTTCGGCTCCAGGTTGAAGCTGAAGGACGCGCTGGCGCGCATATCCACAGAGGTGGACACCGAACACACGCGGCACCTGGTGCGGTTCATTCAATCGAGCAAGCGGGGGATCTGCCGTGACCATTCCGGAGCTGCTTGAAGCGACTCGGACGAGGCTGCGTGACGCAGCGAGGCCGCGGACTGCCGAAGGGATGCTGCAGTTCTTTCGCGAGCCGATCCAGCCTTATGGCGTGGCGGCGCCGCAGGTACGCGAGATCGCACGGCTGACCTATCGAGAGGTGAAGAGATGGCCTGTGGCGCAGCGCGACCGTTTCATGACCGCGCTGTGGAAGAGCGGCCGGTTGGAAGAAGGCTCCATCGTCTGCTACGTCTACCGCCGGTTCGCGAAGTCCTGCGGCGTGCGCGAATTCGCGATGTTCGAACACTGGGTTGACCGTTACGTGAAGAACTGGGGGCATTGCGACGGCGTCTCGACGTGGCTTCTGGCCGCGTGTATCGAAAACGAGCCGGCGCTGGCAGAGAGGCTGGCGGGCTGGACGAAATCGAAGAATCGATGGAAGCGCCGCTCCGCCGCGGTCTCGCTGGTGTATGAGGCGCGGCGCGGGCGAAGCCTTGCGATGATCCTGCGAATCGCCGCGCTGCTCAAGCACGACTCCGACGATATGGTGCAGAAAGGCTTGGGCTGGATGCTAAAGGAGACGTATCCGCTGAAGCCGCACGAAGTGATCCAGTTCCTGGACGACTGGAGAGCCGATGCGCCGCGCCTGGTGCTGCGGCTAGCCGCCGAGAAGATGACACCGAAGGATCGCCGGTGGCTGCTTAAAGGCTGACATCCACGCGACGGACCACCTGCGGCTCCACGGCTTCCAACATCTCTCGCGCAGTCCGGCCCTTCACCGGGTGGCGTAGGTTTGGCGCGATCTCCGCGAGCGGCTCCAGGACGAAGCGGCGCTGCTCCAGGCTCGGGTGCGGAACCTGAAGCTCCTTGGTATGGATCACGAACGTTCCATAGAACAGAATGTCGAGGTCAATGGTCCGCGGGCCCTTGGGCGTGATGCGGCGGCGGCCCAGGTCACGCTCGATGTCCTGAAGGCGCGCCAGCAGCTGCAGCGGAAACAGCCGCGTCTCGGCTTCGACGACGAGGTTCAGGAACCAAGGCTGATTGCGCAGGTCCTGCGGCTCGGTTTCGTAGACCGAAGAGCGCCGCAGGATGCGAACCTCCGCCGCCTCCAACCGCGCCAGCGCGTCGCGTAAGTGACCTTCGCGGTCGCCGAGATTGGAGCCGAGCGAAAGATAGACGGTGTCCAAGAGTTTTCTAAAACAGCGGTGGCTGCAAGCCGCCGCGTGGTGGCCGCGGAATATGGAAATACTCAAAGGCGCGGTCCGTGCCAACGCGGCCGCGCGGAGTCCGGTCGATGAAGCCGAGCTGAATCAGGTATGGTTCGTAGACTTCCGCGATCGTGTCGGCTTCCTCGTCGATCGAGGCCGCGATGGTATTCACGCCCACAGGCCCGCCGCTGTACTTATCGAGCAGCGTGAGCATGATTTTCTGGTCGATTTCGTCCAGGCCGTAGCGGTCCACTTCGAGCAGATCGAGCGCTCGGGTTGCCGCCGCCAAATCGACGTGGCCTTCGGCGCGCACCTGCGCGTAGTCGCGGACGCGTCGCAGCAGGCGATTGGCGATGCGGGGAGTACCGCGGCTGCGGCGGGCGATCTCTTCGGCGCCATCGCGGTCCACCGTCACGCCGAGCAATTTCGCGGATCGCAGGACGATGGCCGTCAGGTCGGCTTCGTCGTAATGGTTCAGGCGCAGCACCAGGCCGAAGCGTCCGCGCAAAGGAGCGCTCACCAAACCCTGCCGTGTGGTCGCCCCGATGGCGGTGAAGTGCGGAATGGCCATCGAATGCGTACGCGCGCCCGGACCGGTACCGATCAGGATGTCCATGCGGAAGTCTTCGAGCGCGGAGTAGAGAATCTCCTCGACGTCGGGCAGCAGGCGGTGAATTTCGTCGATGAAGAAGACCTGGCGCGCGCGGATATTGGTCAGGATGCCGGTGAGGTCCAGCTTCTTTTGAAGAATCGGACCGGAGGTTTGCTCGAAGCCGACTTCCAGTTCGGCGGCGATGATGGTGGCTAGCGTCGTCTTGCCCAAGCCGGGCGGCCCGTATAACAGCACGTGATCCATCGCCTCGCCGCGCAGTTTGGCGGCCTCGATGGCAATCGCGAGGTTCTCCTTGAGCTTCGGTTGCCCCGTGAAATCGGCCAGCCGCGTGGGACGCAGCGCCGCTTCAAACTGCCGTTCGCCTTCCAACGCCGACGGCGAAGCGATTCCCGTTTCACGCATGTGGTTCTAGGTTAGCAGGCGGTCCACGGCTAGCGAACCAGCTCCAGAGCCTTGCGGAACAGCGGTTCGAATGAGGCCTCGGGTTCGGCAGCTTTGGCTTTTCGTACGGCGGCCTCGGCGGCCGCGCGATTGCAGCCCAGGTTCAGTAGTGCCGACAAGACATCCTGTTCGATCGCGCCCAGGGCCGGTTCGGCTTTGACCGGAACTCCGGGTGCGGCTGCGACTCCAATGCCCTCCAGCTTGTCCTTCAGCTCGAGGACGATCCGCTCGGCAGTCTTCTTGCCGACGCCCGGGATGCGGACCAGTTGTTCGACCAGGCCCCCGCGGATGGCGGCGATCAGGTCCGCCGTGGCCATGCCGGAAAGCACCTTGATGGCGAGCGACGGCCCGATGCCACTCACCGAGATCAACTTTTCGAAGATCGATTTCTCTTCGCCGGTGAAAAACCCGAACAGCGCGAGTACGTCTTCACGAACGTGCGTATAGATCCGCAGCGCGACCTCTCGGCCGCTATCGGGAAGCGCCGAAAACGTCGAGATGGGGATCTGCACGTCGTAGCCCACCCCGCCGGTTTCCACAATCACCTGGTTGGGATGCTTTTCCAGAAGCTTGCCGCGGAGAAAAGCGATCATCGCTGCAGGTTATCGTGAAGGTGCGCGCGGGCACAAGTGGCGTACAGTAATCTACATGGCTCGCCGCCGGTTTTTTGTCGATTCCGTTCGCCAGCGGCACGCGGAAATCGCTGGCGAGGATGCGCACCACCTGACGCGCGTGCTGCGCGTGGAGGCCGGGCAGAAATTCGAAATCTCCGACAACCGCGACGTCTACCTGGCAGAAGTGGAAAGCGCCCGCAAGGATCTGGTCTCGTTTGCGATCGTCGAACGGATTGAAGCGGGCGTGCCCGTGGTCCGGACGGCGCTGTTCGCTTCGCTCATCAAGTTTGAGCGGTTCGAGTGGCTGATCGAGAAGGCCACCGAGCTGGGCGTCGCGCAATTGACGCCCGTCGAAGCAGAGCGTAGCGAAAAAGGTCTGGAGCGCGCCGCCAGGAAACGGCTGGAGCGCTGGAACCGGATCGCGCGGGAGGCCAGCGAGCAGTCGCGGCGGGCGCGGTTGCCGGAACTGGGCGAGCCTCTCGCGCTGTCCGAGGCGCTGCAGGCAGGGGCGGACTATCGATACCTCCTGGACGAAGCAGAAGCTTGTCCCATGCTATCGGCCTTCCCCGCCCCGCGCCGCAGCGAGAATCGCGTGGCGCTGCTGGTAGGTCCGGAAGGAGGCTGGACGGATCGCGAACGTGCGGAGATCACTCAAGCCGGCTGGAGAGCCGTTTCGCTTGGCGGCGGGATTCTGCGCGCCGAGACGGCGGCCATCGCGGCGCTGGCGATCGTCAATGCGGCCTGGGGAGCCGAACACAAATGACTAAGGAGGACCTGTACCACTTCATCGTGAAGCATCGGCTAGGCGTGTTGGGTAGCATTTCGCCCGACGGCGTTCCGCAAGGCGCGTTGGTGGGAATCGCGGTGACGCGAGACCTCGAGATCATCTTCGACACTGTTAGCACGTCCCGCAAATACCCCAACCTGACCCAGAATCCACGAGCGTCGTTTGTCGTCGGATGGGAAGGCGAAGTGACGCTTCAATACGAAGGCCTGGCCCGGGAACCGAAAGGCAGCGAACTGGCGCGCTACCAAGAAACTTATTTCGCCGTCTGGCCAGAATGTCGCAGCCATTTGTCGTGGCCCAGCGTCGCGTATTTTGTCTTGCGGCCCAAGTGGATCCGCTACAGCGATTACGATCAGAACCCGCCGCAGATCGAAGAATTCAGTTTTTAGGCGTCAGATACTCACGATCGCTGCGCTGACGGGCTTCGATCCGATCGGGATCAGCATGAACAGCGGCCCCTTCTTCCAGCGGCGCTGTTCGTTGACCGCGCGCGTGACGTTCGGAATCCGGATCACCGCCATGTCGCCGGAGGATTGGTTGAGCACCAGCGCGTACTGGCCGTCGGGAGTAATCGTGATGTAGCAGGGCTGGGTTCCAACGGGCGTCACGGCCACCAACTGCCGTGTCTCGATGTCCAGGATGCTGACATCTCCGGACGCCGGATTGGCGACGAACAGATACTCGGGCGAAGCCGACGCCGCCATCGCTCCCGGACTGTGGCCGGCCAGCACGGTCTCGGCAATTTGCGGCGTGTAATACGGATAAACCACCACCACTGCATCCATTCCGTCGCCAGTGACGAACAACTGGCCGCCGTCGGCGTTGAAGCACAGGTGGTCCGGCCGGACGGCCAGCGGAAGATTCACCATCAGACGCCGCATTGGAACGCTGTAGACCGACAACATGCGCTCGCTGCGGTTGGCGGCGATCAACTGCTTGGAGTCGGACTGAAAACGCAGCAGACCGATGTCGCCCGGCGCCTGAACGGGCGGCGCTGCCTGCATTCGCGCGGCGTCGACGAACGTGATGCTGCGCGCCGGGCCATGGCTGATGGCGATCGTAGCGCCGTCGGGAGAAATATCGAAGTCCACCGGGTCGGCGGCAAGCGGCAGGGTGCCCGCGACGCGCAATGGATCGAGCGCCAGCCGCACCAGTCGTTTGGGCTGCTGGCAAAGCACATAGAGTTCGGTCCCGCGCGGGGACAACCGCATCGTAATCGCCGAACCGCCCAGCTGCACCTTGCGGGCGAAGGTCAGCGTGTCAGCGCGGATCTCGTGAACCGTGCCGTTGGCTGGCGTTAGCGCGTAGACTCGAGCCGTTTCCGGGCGGGCAACTACGGCCGTGGGCGCTCCGTCCACCCGGATGTGGCGCGCCACCGCAAACACCTCCAGATCGACGGCCGCCACCGCTCCGCCATCCTGGTTGGCAATAAAGGCGTAGCCTGCAAATCCCTTCGCTTTGGGGCGGGTGCAGGCTGCCAGGGCGCCCAGGCCGCCGGCCAGCAATGCACGCCGGGTGAACATCTTGGTTTAATTCTCCCATAATGCCGGAAGTCCATCAAAAAATTGATGCCAGCGACGCGAACATGATACGCTGAGTGTGGCTGTCGGAGCGCCTCCCGTTTTTCCCTTGAAACACTGGAATGTGGTTTTGTTACAGCCCTTTCGAGGAACGAAGGAGCCCTTAGAGTTTCGTACATGAACGTCCGCTCGCTGTTTAGCCTGTTCTCATCCGATCTGGCGATCGACCTGGGCACCGCCAATACGCTGGTTTATGCCAAAGGCAAGGGCATCGTGGTCAACGAGCCTTCCATCGTGGCCATCAACAAGACCAACGGGGAGGTGGAAGCGGTCGGCAAGGAAGCCAAGGACATGCTCGGCCGTACGCCGGGTAACATTGTAGCCATCCGCCCTATGAAAGACGGCGTGATCGCGGATTTCAAAGTCACCGAGCGCATGCTTAACTACTTCATTCTGAAGGCGCATGGCCGCAAGGTGCTGGTGCATCCGCGCATCGTGATCGGCGTTCCCAGCGAGATCACCCAGGTGGAAAAACGGGCGGTGATCGATTCGGCTTATCGGGCGAAAGCCAGCGAAGTACACCTGGTAGAGCAGGCCATGGTGGCCGCCATCGGAGCCGGCCTGCCCGTCACGGAGCCTTCCGGGAACATGGTGGTGGATATCGGCGGCGGCACTACCGACGTCGCGGTGATTTCGCTCTCCGGCATCGTCTATTCGCGCTCGGTGCGCGTAGCCGGCAACCAGATGGACGACGCCATCATGCAGTATCTGAAGCGGAAATACAATCTGTTGGTTGGCGAACGCACCGGCGAAGCCATCAAAATCCAGATCGGCTCGGCCTATCCGTTGGACAAGCCTCTGACGATGGAGATCAAGGGGCGCAACTTGATCGAGGGTGTGCCGAAAACCCTGACTATCGACGACGCCGAAATCCGGGAGGCGCTCTCGGAGTGCGTAGCAACCATCATGAACGCCATTCGGGTGGCTCTGGAACGAACGCCGCCCGAGTTGAGCGCCGACATCAGCGACCGCGGAATTGTTTTGACCGGAGGCGGCGCATTGTTGAAAAATCTAGATAAGCGGATACGTGAAGAGACAGGATTGCCGGTCTCGATCGCCGAGGATCCCCTGGCCAGCGTCGTGCTGGGCACGGGCAAGATGCTTACGGACTTTAAATTGCTCCGTAGAGTCGCGATCGAATAGCCGGTCGTTTTGAGATAGGGTCCGGCGGATGTGATGTAACTTATGGACTTCTTCCTCAGCCGCTACCGCAACCTCACGGTCCTTCTGGTCGTGATCTCGGCCCAGTTGGTGCTCATCGCCTACCAGGTCAAGAGCAACAACAGCGTGCCGCTGATCCGGGTTTGGGCCGTCACCGCAGTCACCCCAGTCGAACAGGGTTTAGAAGTCGTACGCCGCTACACCTGGGGCTTTGTCGAAGATTATTTCGTGCTGCTGGGCGTGCGCAGCGCCAACGAAAAGCTCAGGCAGGAAAACGGCCAGCTCAAGATCGAAAACGCCTATCTGAAGTCCGAACTGGGGACCGCGGATCGCGCCAAGGCCCTCAGCCTGTTCCAGGCGCAATCGCCCTCCAAGACGGTGGCCGCGCGCATCATCGGCAACGGCACCGGAGCCAACTCCAAGGTGGTATTCGTCGACCGCGGGTCGACAAGCGGTGTAGAAAGCGGCATGGCCGTGGTCACGCCGGAAGGCATCGTGGGCAAGGTGGTGGACGCCTATCCGACCGCTTCGCTGGTGATGCTGATCACCGATCCCACCTTCGGCGCGGGCGTCGTCTCACAGCGTAACCGCGTTCACGGCACCTTGCGCGGGCAAGGCCACGCCGAGTGCATCGTGGACTTCGTCCAGAACGAGGAACGGGTGGACCTGGGCGAATGGTTTTACACCTCCGGCGACGACCGGATCTTTCCCCGCGGCTTTCCGGTCGGCCAGGTGACAGCGGTGCGAAACGGAAAGACTTTCAAAGAAATCTATGTAACACCGAGCGCGATGCAGGGCGGAATCGAAGAAGTCCTGGTCGTCATCAACGGCGTGCACCAGGAGATCCCCGACAGCGAGGCCGCCAGTCCGGGTTACAAGATCCTTGCACCACCGCCCAGCGCCGTCACACAAGCGCCCCAGGAAACCGTACAGCCCGCCGCGCTCACGACGGACGCGGACCGGCTACGCGAGATCTACAAGGCGGCGGGTGACGCCCAGCATCATGTTTACGGTGAGGGAGTGCCCGGATCCAGGCCGCCGGACTTTACGAAAGTTCCCGGGCTGAGAGGCGCGGCGCCTCCACCGCAAACGCGTCCTCCCGTTCCGGCGAGCCCGGGCACCGCGCCATCTACTCCCGGCGGCCCAACCGAAGCCGGAACTGCCAAGCCGCCTGCACCCGGCGCCGCACCGGTCTCGCAGCCGCGCGCCAAAGCGCAAACCGACAAAGCACCACAGCCCAAGCCGGCTCCCCGGCCCACCAGTCCGATTCTGGTGACGGATCCCACGGATGCCGACCCCGCGAGCGACGCAGCGCCACCCCCATCGGCCAAGCCCGGCAAACCGGCGAACACGCCGGCATCCCCGCCCTCGAATCAATGACCGAGTACACCGAGCGCCTGCTGAGCGAATCTCCGCGCAAGCACGCAGGCTCGCGTTTGAGGACGATTTGGCTCCTGATTGTTCCGCTGGTGGCCATCTTGTTCGAAGTGTACGTGCCGCGTTTTGTGCCGTTTCTGGCGTACCTGGAGCTGCCGCTTCTGGTCACGGTGCACTTCGCGTTGAGCCGCGGAGGGCCGATCTCGGCGGTGTTTTATGGCACGGCCATCGGTCTGGCGCAGGATTCCCTGTCCCACCAGCCCCTGGGCATGTACGGAATCGTCAAAGCCCTGGTGGGATACTTCGCCGCGTCGGTCAGCATGCGTTTCGACGTCGAAAATCCCGTGGTCACATTTGTACTGAGCTTTTTCTTCTATTTCTTCCACCAGTTCTTTTACTGGGTGCTGGCGCGCGCACTCCTGGGTGAGGCTGTCCTGTTCGATGCCCAGCAAACCCTCATCTTCGGGCTCCTGAACGCGGCCGTGGCCCTGCCGCTGTTCCGCATTTTAGATAAACTGAAAGGAGCGAGCTGAAGTCAGCTACTAACCTGTGAAACTTTGGGCCTCCCGCGAAGACGAACAACTCTCCGCCAATGGGCTTTTGCGCGACGACAGCAAATTTGCCGCCGGTAAGATTGCCTTCTTCCAGTACGTCGGTGTCGCTGTGTTCCTGTTTCTCCTCACCGGGTTCTGGGATCTGCAGGTGCGCAATCCCGCTGTTTACCAGGAACGGGCGATGGAGAACAGCATCAAGTCCATCCCGGTGCTGGCTCCGCGCGGCAAGATTCTGGATCGCGATGGCCGCGTGATCGTCGACAACCATTCCTCCTTCAGCCTGTACCTTTCGCGCGAAAACCTGAAGATGGAACACCTGCGGCCGATCGCCGAAGGCTTGGATCTGGACTACGACAGCCTGGTGGCCCGAGTGCGCCGGTTTCAGACTCGCCGCGCTCCGCAATACGAGCCCATTCCGATCAAGGAAGAGCTGACGCCCGCCGAGCTGGCGTTCGTCGAATCGCACAACGACGCCAATACCTTCCCCGAGTTGGAGGTCATTCACGTCCAGCACCGCCTGTATCCGCGCGACGGCCTGGCCGCGCACGTGATCGGGTACGTGGGCGAAATCAGCGAAGCCGAGTTGAATACGCCGGAGTTCGCTAACTTCCATCAGGGCGATGTCATCGGCAAGGACGGTATCGAGCGCCAGTACAACGACCTGTTGATGGGCGTTGACGGGCAGCGGCGCGTGGAAGTGGACAGTTTCGGCAACGAGCGCCGCATCCTGGACGACAAAGAAGCCATCCCCGGCAAGAACCTCCAGCTCACCATCGACCTGGACCTGCAAGCCGTGGCCGAACTCACGATGGAGAACCGCAGGGGCGCGGTGGTGGCGCTGGATCCACGCAATGGGGAAGTGCTCGCCATGGTCAGCCGTCCGGCCTTCGATCCGAACCTTTTTGCCGGCCGCATCCGCTCTAAGGATTGGAAAGAGCTGCTCGACAACCCGGATCATCCGCTGCTGAACCGCGCCATTCAAGCTCAACTGGCGCCGGGTTCCACCTTCAAGCCCATCATGGCGCTGGCGGGCCTGGAGACCGGAGCCATTGACGACAATTTCCGTGTCAACTGCGGTGGCGGCGCCAGCTTCTACGGGCGCTATTTCAAGTGCTGGGGCAAGCATGGAACGGTGGACGTCCATGCAGGCCTGGTTCACTCCTGCGACACATTCTTCTACAACGTGGGCAATCGCCTGGGCATCGATCGCATCGCCGAATATGCCGAAATGGTCGGCTACGGCCACAAAACCGGCATCGACCTGCCGCATGAGGCCGAAGGCGTGGTGCCGTCCAGCCGCTGGAAGATCCGGAATTTCCGCGAGAAATGGTATCCGGGCGAGACGATCTCAGTGGCGATCGGACAAGGCGCCACCACGGTGACGCCGCTGCAAATGGCCGAGGCCATCGGCGGGATGTCCGTCGGAGGCCACTGGTACCAGCCGCACCTGGTGAAAGAGGCCGTGAAAATGATCCCGGTGCGTTCGGCCCAGCTCAATCCCGAGAATCTTCGCCAAGTCATCAACGGAATGTACGGCGTAGTGAATGAGGCGGGAGGCACCGGTGGCCGCGCGCGCCTGCCGGGCATTGAAGTATGCGGCAAGACCGGCACGGCGCAACTGGCGTCCAACGTAGTGCTGAAGGGGACCTCGTTCGGCGCGACACATAAAGACAACGCCTGGTTCGTCGGCTTCGCCCCGCGCGACAACCCTGAAATCGTCGTGGCCGCGCTGTTTGAAAGCGGCGAACACGGACAGCTCGCCGCGCCCATCGTCCGGGACGTGCTCAAGGCTTATTTTGACAAGAAGGCGCGGCTGGCGCAGCCGCAACCGCAGATTGCCAGCCTGCCGCCCCAGATCCTGAAGATGCCGCCCGTTGTGCCCGCCGCCGGCGAGAACCAGGCCAACCCCTAACATGCCGGCTTACCGTTCACTTCGCGATTACGATTGGCTGATGCTGATCCTGGCGTTCGCCGTTTGCGCGCTTGGCGTTCTGCAAATATTCAGCGCCACGCACGAAACGCCCTTTGCCGATGCTTGGTGGAAACAGGTGATCTGGATTGGGGCCGGGTGCGTGGCCATGTGGATCGCCACCCTGATCGACTACCACACTTTGCTCGGCCAGGTCCCCATTTTCTATGGCCTTTCGGTGGCGACCTTGATCGCGACCTACGCCGTCGGCACGACAGCTTTTGGATCCCGGCGCTGGATCGGCACCGCCAGCTATCATCTTCAGGTCTCCGAATTCGTTAAACTGGTAATTATTCTGCTGGTGGCCCGCTATCTGACGGAATTGAAAACCGAGCAACTCGAGCTCAACGATCTGTTGAAACTGACAGGCCTCGTCGGCCTGCCGATGGTCATGGTGATGATCCAGCCGGATCTGGGTACGGCCCTGACGTTCCTGCCGATCCTGGCTGTGGGAGTGTTTCTCGCGGGTTTTCGTTGGCAGTATGCAGTGGTGGTTCTTTTGGCGGTGGCAGTGATCGCGCCTCTGAGTTACTATTTCGTCCTCAAGGATTATCAGAGGCAGCGCGTGGTGAGTTTTCTGGACCCCAGCCAGGACCCGAAGGGGTCCGGATACCAGGTGATCCAATCCAAGATCGCGGTCGGATCGGGCGCGCTCTGGGGGAGAGGCGTCACCAAGGGGACCCAGACGCAAGGACGGTTTTTGCCGGTGCCGCACAAGGATTTCATCTTCTCGGCTTTTGCCGAGGAACATGGTTTTGTGGGCGTGATCGTGGCGCTTGGCTTGTATTTCCTGCTGCTGATGCAGGTCGTCCAGAATGCACAAACGGCCCCGGACCGGGCCGGGATGTATCTCTGCATGGGCGTGGCAGCTTTGCTTTTGTTTCACGTTTTGGTCAATGTCGGAATGGTGGTGGGCCGGATGCCGGTCACGGGCATCCCTTTGCCGTTCATGAGTTCCGGCGGATCGAATATTGTCGCGATGTTTCTGATGCTGGGGCTCGTCAATAACGTGCGGCTCCGGCGATTTGTAAACTAAGAAGTGGTCGGGAGACGGCCAGTTTTCGAGTGATTGAGGGTAGATAAGATCGATCGGCTGCCACGGTCCCCGCGTCCGGATCCGGGCAGTAGGGTTGAGCGCCTTCCAACGTGTTTGAGAGTTGTATCTCCGCGTCGGGAGGCCCCAAGATTTTGCGCAGTGCGAGCACTGGGACAACGGTCCTTTTGGATCACCCGGGGTCGGCTGCAACTGTACTCCTCGATTGCTTGGTCTGCCGTCCTTCGCCATGAACTGTAGGAGTATTCATGAGCAAGGAATTGGTGATTTCCTCGAATCGCCACGAGACGAAAGTGGCCATCCTCGAGGATGACCAACTGGTCGAAGTATTTTTCCAGCGTGCCAACGAGTATTCGCTGGCCGGGAGTATCCACAAGGGCCGTGTCACGCGCGTGCTGCCGGGCATGCAGTCGGCTTTCGTCGACCTGGGCCTGGAGCGGGATGCGTTTCTTTACGTCTCGGACTTTTCCGAGGAGGGCGAAGACTTCGACCGCGTAGCGGTGAGCCCGGAAGCGCCTCGCACAGAACGGCCGGCGCGCGTTCCAGCCGAAGCTCCGGTCTTTGAAGAAGCCGCGACGGCGGAGGAGCCCGCCGTACCCGCGGCCGCCGAAAACACCGAAGCAGCGCCGACGGTTCAAGCGGCATCGCCCGAACGCGGCGAAGAAGCCGACCGGAGAGGACGCCGCTCGCGCCGCAGGCGGAATCGCGGGCGCGGCTTCCCCGAGTCCAAATACGCCCCCGCGACGTCGCATGAGGCTTCACGCGCTCCCCAGACCGCCACAACTCCGGAGGCCGAATCCATTCCGGCCGAGACCGCAGGTTCCGCGCCGGCTGCCGACTTTGCCGTACTTCCCGGCGAGTCTCTCGCCAAGTACACCCGCTCCAGCATCGAGCCGCTCGACGAAGGCGAGGAGGAGGAGATCCGCAATCTGCAAACCGGCGAACCCGCAAGCAGCGCAATCGCTGAAGAGGCATCCGAGGAGCCGGACGACGCGCCTTTGTCTGAGGACGTGGAGGCAGCGTCCGAAGAAGCCGCTGTCGTTGAGACGGTCGTCGTCGAGCCCCCCGAGGAGCCGCCCGCTCGCGCCGTAGAACCCGTCGCCGCCCCGGCTTCCCTGCCCGAGGACGCCGAAGATGAAGCCGCAGACGAAGCGCTGGAAACTTCCGAGATCGAAGTCGACGGCGTAGCTGTGGACGCTTTGCAGGCGGAGGCCGAATCGATGCTGGCCGAAGAGGCTGCCTCCGCGACTCCAGCGCCCGACACGCCGGCGGCACCCCAGCAACTGACCGCGCAGGTCCGCGAGCAAGGCGGGCGCTACATGCATCGCCTCCCCAGGCGGATGCGCCGGCGCGGGCGCCGCGGTGGGCCTGGTGAATCCGGCTACGAATATCAGCAGCGCGGCAGCGAACCAGCGGCTCCCGCCCCCGAGACCCCAGTCACGCGCCCGGACTCGGGCCGGCCATCCGGCCGAGCCGAGCGAACCGCCTCCACCTCCATCACTGAACTACTCAAGGAGGGACAGGAAATCATCGTTCAAATCGCCAAAGAACCGTTGGGCCAGAAGGGGGCGCGCATTACGTCCCACATCGCCCTTCCCGGGCGATACGTCGTCTACATGCCAACCTTGGAGCACACCGGCGTCTCCCGCAAGATCGCCAGCGACGATGAGCGGTTGCGGCTGAAGCGCATACTGCAAACGCACCATGCCGGCATCCCCGGCGGCTTCATCGTGCGCACCGCCGGCGAGGGCAAAAGCGAAGAAGATCTGGCCGCGGACATGAATTTTCTCGCCAACCTCTGGCTGGACATCCGCCAGAAGGCCGAGCGCAAACCCGCGCCTCTCCTGCTGCATCATGACCTGGATATCGTGCAGCGCATCCTGCGCGACCAGCTGACCGATCAGTTCAAAGATATTTGGGTGGACAACGAGGAGATGTACGAGAGCGTTTTGCGGTTCGTGGAGCGCTTCCAGCCGGCCCTGGTGGCCCGCGTCAAGATGTATACGCGCCCCGAACCGATTTTCGACGCCTTCAACGTCACCGCTGAGTTGGAGAAGGCGCTTCGGCCGAAGGTGTGGCTGAAGTCCGGCGGCCATATCGTCATCAACCAGACCGAGGCGCTGGTGGCCGTCGACGTCAACACCGGCAAGTATGTCGGCCGTTCCAATCGCCTGGAAGACACCATTGTCAAAACCAACACCGAAGCCGTGAAAGAAATCGTAAGGCAGATCCGCCTGCGCGACTTGGGCGGCATCATCGTGGTCGACTTCATCGACATGGATGAGCGCAAGAACCGCCAGAAGGTGATGCAGGCTCTCGAAGAGGCCATGCGCGCCGACCGCGCTCCCTACAAAATTTTGCAGTTCAATGATTTCGGCCTGGTGGCCATTACGCGCAAACGCGTCAAGCAGAGCCTGGAGCGCGCGCTGTGCATGCCCTGCCCGCATTGCGAGGGCGCCGGTTACGTCAAGAGCGTCCAAACCATCGTGAGCGAAATCCTCACCGAGGCTCACAAGATTGCCCCCGCGCTCGAGGGCAAGGACGCCATGCTACGCGTGCACCCGGAGGTCGCAAAGTTCCTCAAGTCGCACCACAACAAGTATCTTGAGGAGCTGGAGGAGATCCTGCACCGGCCAGTGCTGGTGAAAAGCGATCAGTTGCTGCATCACGAGAAGTTCGATCTCGCCTGATTGCGGCTGCTAGAATTGGAAAGCTGGAGGGGTTCAAAAGAATGGCGACATATGCGCATCCGGAGGTCCTTGTGAGCACCGCCTGGGTGGCTGATCACGGCAAGGACGCGAACGTCCGTGTCGTGGAAATCGACGTCGACACGAAGGCATACGATGAGGGGCATGTGCCTGGCGCGATCGCCTGGGCTTGGAACACACAGCTCTGCGATACGGTGGTACGGGACATTCTGCCGAAGGATAAGTTTGAAGCTTTGATGACGCAGTCCGGTATCGGCGCCGACACCACCGTGGTGCTCTATGGCGACAACAACAACTGGTTCGCCGCCTGGGCGTTCTGGCAGATGAAGATGTATGGCCACAAGGACGTGCGCATCATGGATGGCGGGCGCAAGAAATGGCTCTCGGAAGGGCGCGATCTCGACACGCAGCCGAGTACGGCGTCCCCCGCCTCCACTGCCTATCAGGCCAGCGGACCGGACTACTCGATCCGGGCGTTCCTGGCCCAGGTGCATCAGGCAGAAAAATCCAACGGCGCCATCCTGATCGACGTGCGCAGTCCGCAGGAGTTCACTGGAGAGATCCTGGCGCCTCCCGGATTGCCAGAAACTTGCCAGCGCGGCGGTCACATTCCCGGCGCGCACAGCGTGCCCTGGGGCAAGGCCTGCAATGAGGACGGAACCTTCAAGTCGCTGGAGGACCTGCAAAAGCTCTACGGCGCCGAGGGCGTCAGCGAATCTACGCCGGTCATCGCCTACTGCCGTATCGGCGAGCGCTCCAGCCACACTTGGTTCGTGCTGAAGTACCTGCTCGGGGTGAGAAATGTTCAGAACTATGACGGGTCCTGGACCGAGTGGGGCAACCTCGTAGGCGCGCCGGTGGAGAAGGGCGTGGCGAGGCAGGCGGTGCGAGCGTGAAGCCGGAGAATTATACCGAACGAAAGCTGGAGATCGCCGGGTGGCAAGTCAATCTCACCGTATATCAGCTCGGCGAAAAATGGCACGCGAAAGCCGATAACGTATCGCCCGGAGCATCACTTGCCCGCGTGGTCGCCGATACCCGCGAGGACGCCGAACAGCGCGCCTTGGCGCGGGCCGAAGAGCTGCTCTCGCGGACGCGGCGCCACGCGGTCTAGCGCCGCGGCCCAAGCCTTAGTACATTCGAGATCGCGTAGGTGCAGCCTTTGGGCCAGCTTTTCTCGGCTATTGGGGCCCTTTGGTGCGTACTGCTCGTCTCGCAGCGCGACTTCTCTCAGCAGCCGTACGGCCCCGCGCACTCGACTTTGCGTGAAGCGACAATGCACGATGCGATGCGGATCGGCTGCCTTCCCGGCGAAGAGCCGACGTGATTGCTCCCGACCTTTTTCGCGATGGCGGCTTCCGCCCCTCCGTCTGCCCTTCCGCGTAGTTGCGTGCCGCTTGGGCGCGCGTCTTCTTGGATGCTTGGCCTTTTTTCGGGGGCCGCAGTTTCACTCCCGCTCGTCTGGCCTTGGAGAGTCCGATGGCAATCGCCTGCTGTGGAGATCGCGCGCCATGTTTACCTTCCCGGATGTGCTTCATCTCTTCCCGAACGAATTCTCCGGCTTGCGTCGAAGGGGCCTTGCCCTCACGTTCGTCTTTCCGAAATGCTTTGAGCGTCCTTTTTTCAGGCATAGTGAGCCTCCCGCGGGCTCATTTTGCAAGTTGCTTGCCGCTCGGTGCCGGGAGCGCTGGAATCTGCGTCCTGTGGTCGCCTGAGTGATTTCCTCCGGGCGCCCGGGCAGGTATTACCTGGAAAACTTTGCAGGTTGGGGGTAATTGCAAGGAGCCGGTGGCGACGGAGGTTAACGCCGGTTGGAAGATGTGGTCTAACGCGTTTGCCATGTTAAACTGAGTGCGCAGGCGGCGTTGCCGCCGTCCACCCAAACCGGAGAGATGGCCGAGTGGTTGAAGGCGCACGCTTGGAAAGCGTGTATAGGGGAAACTCTATCGAGGGTTCGAATCCCTCTCTCTCCGCCACTTTAGAATCAATCGTTTACAGGAGCAGCCTATTAGAGATTTGGGCAGTTTTGGGTAATGCGTGTAGAATGAGGGTCACTATGGCCCTCAATCTCTACCGTCGCCATGGCTCTAATTGCGCCGGTGGCCGTGCGCTCCACGAGATGACCTACGAATCCGACGAGCTCCGCCGGAACTGGAAGCGATGCTTTTGTCCCATCTACGCGTCCGGAACTCTGCGCGGTCATTTTAAGCGGAAGAATACCGAGCGCAGCACCTGGCCTGAAGCGAACGCCGTCGCGTCGGGTTGGGAAGCCACTGGGAGTTGGGACAGCAGTGTAAAAACCCAACCACCACCCGCACCGGAACCGCAACCCGCCGTTGAATCCGCGAAGACTCATGGCGTCACCATCGAACGTACCGTCGCAGCCTTCCTCGCCGAATATCTCGAATCCGCCGCTGCAAACACCTACAAGAAGTACTCGATCATGATGAACAAGCTGAGGGCTTATTCCAGCGCAAAAGGGTACGTGATGATCAACCAGTGGGGGCCAATCGATGTGCGCGAGTTCCGCCAATCTTGGGACGTAAGCCCGATCACGACGGCGAAAAATATGAGCATCGTGAAAACGTTCTTCGAATTCGCTCTCTGCAACGAATGGATCACGCGAAATCCAGCGCGGCTCGTCAAGAATCAGCGGATGCGCGCCGGGGACAATCCCCGGACCAAAGAGCGGTCCCCGTTCAGCGACGACGAACTCAAACGAATGTTCGAGGCCTGCGACACTCAGTACGGTAAGCGTCAGATTGTTTGGTCCCGAAATGTGCATCATAGACCGGCCGCTCCCGGCGAGATTGCCAATTACCGGTACAAATCGACGGGCCAGGATCTCGCCGACTTCATTTCGGTTTCGGTTTACACTGGCCTTCGTATATCGGATGTGTGTTCGTTCCAAATCGACCGCCTGCTACCCGGTGGGGAATGTCACATCCGGACAACGAAAAATGGCCGCAAGGTGTACACCTGGATACCTGAGTGGCTGCAGGAGAGGATTCGCCACCGCGCTGAGGAGCACGGACCATTCATCTTCGGCCGGCACACGACGAGGGACATGAACGTAGTCACCGATGTATGGCGCCGGAAATTGAAACGGCTGTGGGAGCTTTGCGGCCCCTGGACGGAGAAGCCAACCCCACACCGCTTTCGGCACACATTTGCGCGCATCTTGCTCCAGCGGCCAGGAGTCACCGTCCGCGATGTGGCTGAGCTGCTTGGGGATAGCGAGCAGATGGTTCGCAAGCATTATGCGTCTTGGGTCACAGAACGTCAGGAGCGGTTGACCGCCGTCCTCAAAGACGCTTTTGCAGAAAAACCGAAGCCGAAAATCGTGGTAATTGGCGGCTCAGCCACTCTGCGATCCTGAATGATTCCACAGCGGATTATAGTGAACGAGGGACTTTTGCATTTGCACACCAAATTTTCGTAAGAGTTAGGTGTGCTGACGATGTGGCCCCGACATTGGTTTGACCGGCCACCCTTTTTCCTGCATGATTCTCGACAGGTGGACCACGGTCCCCAAAACTCAGCAGTGCACGCCGGAGGCAGCGACCGGAGATGATGGATACAACAGTTCAGCGCCAAGAACTATCGCAGTTCCAGTCTGATACAACTTTCGAAATGCATTACAGCATCGCCGACTTGGCCAAGCAATGGAGACTCGGGCGAGAGACGGTACGCTTGCTCGTAAAGGACGAGCCCGGCGTATTGAAAATTCAACTGGGTCGGCGCAAAGCGCTTACTCGTTACAGCGTGCCTGCATCTGTAGCTCGCCGGGTGCACACGAAGCTCTTCCACGCTGGGCGCGACATGCGCAACTAAACGAGAGGTGATGCTGTGCGGATTTCAGCTGACGAAAAGATCGCGGGCTACTCCGCTCTCAAGATCCGCAAATTGATGCGAGAGACGGTTGGCCGGTCGATAACGTCCCGATATGTCCGAGAGATGTTGAGCTGCTCCGATTCCCGAGCCGCCCGTATATTGAGCCAGTTGGAGAAGGGCGGCTTCGTCGAATCCGTTAGGGATTATTGGGCGGCGACCACCAAGGGAAGCGCTCTGGCAATGGCCACGGCTGCGCCTCCCCTTCGACGTGAAACCGCGGAGCGTTTAGTCGCAGACCTTGTTGGTCGCGCACACTTAATCAACGGCGATGACACCTGGGCCTATCGCGTCGAGATGCTTGTCATTTTTGGCAGCTACCTACGTGGCGTTGAACGCCCGAACGATGTTGATATTGGCTGTGACTTGCGTCCTCGTTGGTCAGGCGAAGCGCAGCTGAATAAAGAACAGGAAAGGCGTCATGAACGCGGAGAGCGTTTTCGCAACATCAGCGAGTGGGCGATGTGGCCGAAGTTGGAGGTCATTCGTTGTCTGAGAGCACGCGCACGCGGGCTCTCGATTCATGAACTTGAGGATTGGATCAAATCTATGGAGCACAAAGTGATTTTCGAGGATAGCGGCAATTGAGGTAAACCAAAAGGGCTAGAATGCCAGCTTCTACCAACCTCCTTTCTTTTCTGTCATTTCCATTTGTTTGCTGTCCCTCCTGCTGTCCGCTAAGATGCGGATCGCAGGAGAGAATTTGTGTCCCGGGTAAACATTGTCAAACGCATCAAATCCGACGGGCGATGGAAGATGCTTTCCATTCCCCGTAACTCCAAAGGCAACTACGACTGGAACGCTCTTCCCGACGGCCGCTACTACGTCGAGTGGTACGTCGGCGGGACGAGGCGCCGTGAAGGCGCCGGCGTAACCGCAGCTCAGGCCCTTGAGGCCCAGCGCCGCAAGCGCCATGAACTGGAAGGCCGCCAACTCGGGGTGCCGGGCTTCGAAAGCGCCGGCGAGGCGACGAAAAAGCCACCGCTCCACATCGCCATCACACAGTACCTCGAGCAGATTGACGCGCTTAAGAAACCCAACACGCATCGCAAGTACGAAGCGGTTCTGAATCGCTTCGGTGAGTTCTTTCGCGACCGCAGCTCGATCGACGCCATCTCGGGCGAGGATCTGACCCGCTTCGTGGTGGCGCTAAAACGGGATCACAAATTGGGCGCGAACACCGTCCTTCACAACGCCGTGATCGTCGCGCAGTTCCTGAAACGCCACGGCAGAAGCGGCATCACGCGCGAATTGCAGTTGCCCGAAAGGATCACCTCACTGCCCAAGGAATACCGGGAAGAGGATCTCGGCCGATTTTTCGAGGCTTGTTACGATTCCGAGCGCGTGCTGTTCTCTACCTTCCTGCTGACCGGTTTTCGGGAACAGGAGGTGATGTACCTGTTTTGGAGCGACGTGAATCTTCAGTTGCGCACAGTCCGGGTAACTGCCAAGCCCGAGCTCGGGTTTTACCCCAAGCGCTGGGAAGAACGCCAGGTCCCCGCTCCTGCGGAGCTGATTGCGGAGCTCCAGAAACAAACGCGCCGGCCCAACTGCCAGTTCGTATTTCCCTCACCCGCTGGAAACCGGGAACAGCACATGCTGGATCGCTGCAAGGCAGTCGCGAAGCGCGCCGGCCTCGATCCAGCGAAGTTCGACCTGAAGACCTTTCGGTCTACGTACGCGACCCGCATGCTCCGCCATGGGTTCGACGTGCGCACCGTGCAGCACTGGATGGGGCACAAGTCGCTCGAAACGACCATGCGCTATCTGGTGCCCGCCACCGACGTTCATGGCAAGCTGGACCAGGTGACGATCCCTAAGCCTCCTCAGAAGAGTGATACAGCCAGGAAATCTCCGGCACGCGAAACACATTCGTCTCGCAGAGGACGACCCGCACGGACGGTTACGAGCGGCGCGCGGGGCCATGTGGCCCAGCCTGCGAGTTGAGCGTCCTTGACGGGTGCGAGCGGAATGCAGCCGAGTGGAGAATTGACGCGCGGAGCAAATACAATCTAAAATATAGATGGTATATGGCAATGCAGGACGTCGAACTCAAACTCAAACAGGCCAGTGCGGTACTGGGCGTCGATCCCAAGGACCTGCAGAATCTTGTCCAGTTTAAGGTCCTGCGGCCGCGGCGGCGAGACAGCTTTTACTGGTTCGACAATCGACTCCTCCTTCAGGCGAAGGTCGCCCTCTACCTGAAGGAGTCCCTGGGCACCTCAACGGATTTGCTCGCTCGCTTTACGCAAGCCCTATCAGGAAATCTCACGGACGAGGACCCGGCCTGGCCTCGCTATGTTTGGCTACGCTCTCGCCCTGCCACTAGCCGCGAGCCGATTGAGGTCCGGATCCCTCTCAGGGATCTCGCGAAAGAACTTGATGAGCAGCTTCCTCGGGCCGAAGTGTACCGGGACCTGCCTCGTGGCAGAAAGAGACCGGGATGGAAGCGCGACTTCGTACGAAGCCTACAGACGGCCGCACGCGACCTATCCGGCATCACGGAAGCGCAGATCGCTGACGCCGTTCGCGGCTACCGGTCTGCGAAAAAGCGGCTGCCGGAGATCACCGTTGGCGCGTCACGAAAATCAGCCTAGAGGAGTCGTCGACACTTCAGTTCTGGTAGCGGGAATCGCCGGCTTCAAATCCTGGCGCACGGCCGCGAACCGCAGCGCTTCATTTCTTCGCGATTGGCTTGAACAGGCAACCTTCATCTGGCTTGTGACGGAAGAGATCCTTTCCGAATACAAGGAGGTCCTCACAAGACTGGGTGTCCGGCGGACCCTGGTCGGTCGGATCATCAATCTACTCAGGGAAGAAGCGGAGTTCGTGGACGTTCGCCTCGCGAGCGAGGCGTCACCGGATCCGAAGGACAACGCATTCTGTGCGTGTGCCGAGGACGGTCGGGCGAGCTTCATTGCCACTCTGAACCGGAACGATTTTCCGCAAGCAAAGTTGAGGGCGAAGGTAATCTCGCCGGGCGATCCGATCCCTACCACTCGGCGAAGCCGCGCCCGTTAGCCGGCTCGATTCACGTCCTCACCGGCCCGAAGCTTGTTATTGCGAAGCGCACCGCCCATGGGCTCCACACCAGCCAGAAAAGTCCCGATCGTTTGACAGGATTTTGCTTTGCCTCTATTCAATCTATGTAGTCCGGCGCGGCCTACGGCCGGTTTCGCCCGCCGGGAATCGGAGTTCAATTATGTCCACCTCCCCCAGCCCGCATCTGACGAGTTCGCAAGATCGCGATATATTTGATTCCCTTGAATCCTGCGAAAAGCTGATGACCGCGCGCGAGGTCGCGCGTATCCTTTCGATAAGCGAGAAAACGGTCTACAGCTACGTGTCCCGCAACCTTATACCGCACTATAAGATCGAAGCGAATGTCCGTTTTCGACCCAGGGACGTTGCGAACTGGCTGAAGCGTCATGGGCCGACCGGCCAACCAGCGCCGGGGTTGAGGAAGGCTCCCCTGCATTCGTAATTCACGCTCATGGGACGGGAAGCACGGACCGATTGCATTGCGTTAGTCACGGAGGTGCTCCGCGCTTGCCAGCTGGATTCCGGTGGTTGGGCGTACCGTGGTGACGCACAAGAGAGTATCGAAGCCACCTGTCTGGCTGCGCTCGCATTTGCGTCCGACACCGACATTCACAGCGCAGCCATCGCCTTCCTCCTGCGATCGCAGCTCGGCAATGGGAGTTGGCCGGTGTTTCTAGGGGATCCGGAGGCAAGTTGGACGACTGCACTTGCTGCCTGCACTCTTAATGTGGCCGGCGACTTCGCGGCTCAGCGTGACAAAGCCGTCCGCTGGCTGGTTGCTGACCGAGGTCGTGAAGGACACTGGCTCTGGCGGTGGAAATTCAAAACTCTCGACCGCGCCGTCCGGTTCGATCCGGACAAATACGGGTGGCCATGGAGCCCCGATACAGCAAGCTGGGTGATCCCCACCGCCTTCAGCCTCATCGCGCTCAAGCAGTTCACCGCATGTAATCGCAGCGAAGGGTCAGAGAAGCGGATAGCCCTCGGCGTTGAAATGCTTCTGGACCGGGAGTGTCTGGAGGGAGGGTGGAATGCGGGCAACAGCGTGGTCTACGGAAGTCCCTTACGGCCCCATGTCGAAGCGACCGCGATTGCTCTGCTAGCTCTCCAGGATGAACCGCATTCCGCGGCAATCCGCCGCGCCCTGGAATGGCTCAAAACACGGTCTGCGACCATTCGGTCGGCAGACAGCCTGGCCTGGTGCATCCTCAGCCTATTCTTGTATCAAGTGCCGGTGGGGATGCTGAAGGACGCGCTCGCAATAAGGTTGTTAGAAAGTATCGACAACGAGAACACAGCTACGCTCGCCACGGCGCTGCTCGCGCTCAAATGCGGCGAGATGATTCATCCTTTTGAGGTCTTGCGATGAACCTGAATCGGCGCCGTTTTGTGGGATGCGCGGCGGGAACCGCCGCGACAACGACGTTGGCCGCGCAGTGGGTCTGGCCGAAGTATTCGATCTCGTATCGAAGACGTCGATCGCGCGTAGCGATACTTGAGGCCAACGAATATTCCGAGAGAATCGAGAACCTTCTCTTCGACGGCTTGCGACTGTTCGGTTTGAACGTGTTCAACAAATCTGTACTTCTTAAACCAAATCTCGTTGAGGATCTGCCCGGCCCTGTGAACACCAACTCTGTATTGGTAGGCGCAGCAGCCCGATGCTTCCTTCGCCTGGGCGCCGGTAGAGTTGTGATCGGAGAGGGTCCAGGGCACCAGCGTGATACCGAGCTCGTCGTCGATGCAGCCGGCCTAAGGCCACGTCTCCAGGAACGGCAGATCCAGTTCGTGGATTTGAATCGTGACGAGCTTACGAAGGTGACGCTGAAATCCAGCTACAGCGGTCTGGGGACGCTCTGGATCCCGCGCTCTGTCCTCGCCTCTAGTTTCATCGTGTCGATGCCGAAGATCAAAACACACCACTGGGCGGGAGTCACGCTGAGCCTGAAAAACATGTTCGGCATCGTGCCAGGCATGAAGTACGGCTGGCCCAAGAACACTCTTCATTGGCATGGCATTCATGAGAGCATCCTCGACATCTGCGCGACCGCGCCCATTCATTTCGTCATCGCCGACGGAATCCGCGCCATGGAAGGCGATGGACCGCTTCTTGGAACTGAGCGACCGCTCAATCGCATTGTGCTTTCGGATGACCCGGTAGCCGCGGACGCTACATGCGCCCGACTGATGGGTTTTGTTCCAGAGCGCGTTCGCCATATCGCGGAAGGTGCACGATTCCTGGGGAATCTCGCTCCTGACCGAATTGTGATGTTGGCTGAATCGATACCGGTGTCGATCCGACCGTTCTCTGCGTTGCTCGGCTTTCAGCATTTGATCCAAGCAACCCCGACGTCCAATCAATAGCGGCCCGTACCGATTGTCTTCACGAAAAGTGTGTCACACAGGCGAAAGATTCACGAAAACTGCAACACCCATCCACTCCGGCGTTCGGCCGCAATTGTATTCACGAAAAGTGTGTCACGCTGTCGAAACAATTCACGAAAACTGTGACGCACCGGATTCCGCTGACTCGGATCTCCCGCGCAAAATGAGCATTCACGAAAAGTGTGTCGGTCCAACAAAAGCCTTCACGAAAAGTGAGACGTGGGTCGCTTTCCACCGCTGGCACCGATGCAATCGGCGGTAACTCCAAATGAAAAAAATGGATTCGCACATCCTGGAACGGACACGCTTTGGGTTGAGGATGCTTCCTGTGGCTACTGGAGGCAAAAGCCAACGGACGGATTGGAAGTACCAGCGCACGTAAACAGAAACGCGCAAATCAAAATCTCGCTTTAGTATCGGCAGTGGAGCATCGAAGGTGATGTTCACTTCACTGGCGGAACTGTCCGAGCGACTGCAGGCTGCGAAATACGTGATAGACTCTGTCACCCTAAAGGTGGTCTTCATCGCGGCAAAAATGCAGAAGCCGATCCTGATCGAGGGGCCGCCTGGATCTGGGAAGACGGAACTCGCGCGCGTGGCCGCGATTGCCGCGGCTACCGGGATTGAGCGCCTCCAATGTTACGAGGGAATCAACGAGGAAAAGGCCATCGGCAAATTCGATGAATCCCTGCAGCGGCTTTATCTCGAAACTCAGGGTGCGACCCTCAGCGGAAACTGGAACTCTCTACGGAGAGATCTGCACACGCTGGACTTCTTTGTGGAGGGCCCTCTCTTGCGTGCTCTCCAGTACGATTCGCCCTGCGTGTTGCTGATCGATGAGATCGACAAGGTGAGCCAGGAGTTTGAAGCCGAGCTTTTGGAAATTCTGAGCGAATGGCAGATTAGCATCCCGAAGCTCGGAACGATCAAGGCGCGCAGCAAGCCCTTCGTGGTGATGACCTCGAATGAGGAACGGCGCATCGGCGATCCCCTAAGGAGACGTTGCCTGTACCTTCGCTTTGAGCATCCGACGATCGAGCGGGAAACAAAGATTCTGGGGCTTCGCGCGGTGGCGCAGCAAGGCGAACTCCACGGCGAACTAGCGGGGTTCGCGCACGCGTTGCGCGGTTACAAGCTCGAGAAGCCTCCATCTATCGCCGAGATGCTTGACCTTGCGGAGGCATTACATCTGCTGGAGGCAAATGGGATCAACCCCGAAATGCGGGACGTCCTTTTGCCATTCATCGCGAAGACTGAAGCGGACCGGCGCCGGCTCCTCTTGCGGGACGGCTTCGAGAGCCTAGTCTTCGATACAAAGCGCTATTGCGAGGAACTTTACGGGCGAGGAGTTCCGGGCTGACATGCGAGCGAAATCGATAATCGCGCTGCTCCTGGCCGGCCAAGTTGCATTCGCCGGCGACACATTGAGCATTCGGGAGTATTCAGAACGCTGTGTCAGCTACTACGCTGGGATGTACAGCGTGCCATCGGCCTTGGTCCGGGCGATTATCCAAGTCGAATCGGCATGGCAGCCGGGAGTTGTTTCGTCGAAAGGCGCCATGGGCCTCATGCAACTAATGCCCGCCACTGCCGAGCACTTTGGTGTCGCACATCCGTTTTACATCCACGAAAACATCCGAGGTGGAGTCGCATATCTCGCCGAACTGTTGGGCCTCTTTCATGGAGATCTGCGAATGGTGGTGGCCGCGTATGCCGCGGGCGAGCGTCCAGTCCTCGCGCGAGGTCTGGACTATGCGTCGCCCGAGGTCTACGGTTACGTTCAGAAAATCGCGCAGCAATACCGTGCCGAGTTAGCGCAAGAGAGAGGAAAGCGACAATGATTCATAGGATTCGATGGGCCGTGGCACTTTTGGTGGGTGCGTTGGCGATTAACGCTCAGCCGCGAGTCGCCGCCACTAAGGGTTCGGCTGCGGCTGTACGGCCTCCGAAGTCCGCGGGTTCTCTGGAGCAGTTCCAGGTCGAGCCTGTGATACTGACACGCTCCTCTCTCGACGACAAAGTTGTTGCTCTTCGTTTGGCGCCCAGAATTGCGACGTCGATCCGCTTGCCGGAACCGGTCAACTCAGTCGTCGTGGGCGATCCCGAGAATTTTCAGGCCGAGCATTCTGAGCGTGAGCCGAACCTGGTGACGGTAAAGCCCGTGACGGAAAAGCCAGCCCAGACGAACTTGCTGATTACAACCGCTCTTGGGCATCAGCTCAATCTGCTGCTGGTGAGCCCCGGAGAGCAAGCCGGAGGCAGTTTACCGGTTGATGTACTACTCACGTACGGAAAGCCGAGATCGGGAAGTTTTCTGGTAGAGGAGACGGCGTTCCCGACGTCGCTTGTGGCGGAAACGACGAAACTGGCTGCGGAAACAAAGCCAGTTGCGAGCGGCCCTGGATCACAGGCCCCGACAGTCACCCAACTGGTGAGCTTGCTGAAAACGGGGGGCCACGAGGGAGCCATTTCTCAGGAGGATGCCTCGTCAGAAGGGCTGGACAAGTTGCTTGAGCGCCAGCGCCGCGCGCCCTTGCCCGTGCTTTACGGCCAGAAACCCGGTGAAATCGAAGCTGGCCAGCGGCTCAAAGCCGGCGTTAGCGAGGTCATCGATGGAGGCAAATCGGTCATCGTGCTCTTTTCCGTCATCAACCCTGCAAGTCATGCGATCGAGCTCATGCCGCCGCAGGTGCAATTGGGCGGAAAGATCAAGAAGAAATGGACAACCGCGGAGCAGCTTCCAGTTAACGATTTCCGGCTCAGCACCCGCCGTCTGGGCGCCGGAGCACGCGCCGATGGTGTCGTTGTCTTCGAGCGGCCCGCGTTCAAGCAGGCGAATGAGACTCTTTTTCTGCAGATGGCCGAATCGGGCGCGGTCGACAAGCCGGCCTTGGCCCCGATCGGCTTTGGCATCAGCACGTTTCGAGGAGGATCCGCATATGGAGCCGGAGAAAGCAACCCGAATCAGTAAACCCGAAGAAGAACCGGAACACCTGGAGGCCGAACCGGAGGCCACAGCGCCAGCGGACATCGAGGAGCCCCCGGCGACCGGATTTGGAGCGCGCTTACGGCAGTTGGTGGAACAAGCAAAGCAAGACTCGCGGCCCAAGATCAAACGCGAGCAACTGAAGCAGAACCGCACCAAGAGCTTCCTGATGCTGGCCGGCTCGATGGTCATCATGGCCTTGCTGTTCTTCGCAATGTTTTCCTCTCCGGCGAACAACCGCAGGAACAACACGACCCACCCCAATGCTCCCAATCTCGGCCGTGGTCCCGGGAACGGGAATGCCAGCAATGACGGCCGTTCGATCACACCTTTACTCGCCGCCGACACGCGGAACCCCAACGACGAACCGGGCGGTGTGACGCCCGAGGATATCCACAACACCGCGCGGCGTAACGCACTAGCCAATGCAAGTCCGTCGTTCGGCCCGCCATTGGCATCTCCGCCGCCGTCCGTACCAAAGCCTCAAAACAACCAGGACTATGCATTAAACCGGATTCAGTTTCCGAGCGAGCCGCAATCACCTCCGCCCACGGCCATGCCGGTTTCAGCGCCCGTGCAGGAGAAGCTCACAAAGGCCTCCCTGGTCTTTGTACGGGCATCCAGCGGATCACACGACTCCGCTACGTCTCCGGCTGCGCAGCCTGCGGTTCTCGAACGGAATCCCGAATTCAGCGCGCTACCTCCGGGCACGCGATTAGTCGCAAGGCTTGAAACACCGGTCAGCACCGCCGTTAAGGCCCCTGTCGTTGCGGCGATTGAATACAACTACGAACACGACGGCGAGATCGTCATACCGGCGGGGTCCAAAGCATTTGGCGAACTGGATCAAGCAAACAATCACGGATTCGTTGGCATTCGCTTCCAATCGATCCTATTGCCGGACCAGACGGAACAGAGGATCGAAGGACGGTCGATGAGCCTCGAATTTCAGCCATTGAAGGGAAAGGTCACCGGAACAAATGCTGGCAAGCAATTTCTGGCCCGCAGCCTGACGGGAGTTGGCATGATTGCCGCGGCGGCCGTTGGCACTCAGGGAGGACTTGGTGTTAACGACACGATCTCGAACAATGTCCTGCTGCGGCAGCAGGTCGCGAACAATATGGCTCTCGCCGGGAACCAGGAACTCACCGAACTCGCCTATCGGCAGAACATCGTTGTCACGGTTCCTGGAAATACCCGCTTTTACATTGTTCTCGCAAAACCATCCGGCAACGGATCGGCACCCGTTCGGCAAGCACCGGCGAGCAATCCTACCGCGACGAATCTGGCGAGCACGGCGCTCCCGAGCGTTCAGGAACTCCGGGAATTGATGGAGTTGAAGACCGAACTGACGCAAATGTATCAGCAGCAACAGCAGAAGGTGCTGCAAACGACTTCGCAGGCGCAAGATCAACAGTGATGCCGCGCACTTTTTGATCGGGCTTGGGAATTGGGATTCCGGTTATTACGGTTTTGCACGCGCCGCCGGACGGGGTTAAATTAGGTCCGAGGAGAGTCTATGCCGATCTGGCCCTCCCGAGCCTCCTGGTCATCGCTGACGTTTCGAGGATTCCTGTGGATCGCGGTCGGCACGGCATTTGTCCTGAGTTTTCTTCTCTACTCCCCTCCAGTGAAGGCGCCGGGGATAAATCCCGGCCCAATGGATTGGTTCTTTCAAAGCTGGCCCGCGCTGTTCGCTGCGGCGGGCGCCATGTGGCTCTTGGTCAGTGGCCCGGTCTCGGCGGCACCGTCTTGGATACAAAAGGCCTGCCGGGTCGTCCTGGTCTTTTTTGTCTATTCGGGTTTCCTGTATTTCCTGCGGTGGCCGCCGTTCTGGACCATGATGCAGTCGCTCGGATTCACTAGCAAGAACAAGGAAACCGGGGTTCTGATTCTGGTGGCGACAATTGTCTGGATCATCGCCACCGTTCGAGTGATTGTGCCGGGAGGGTTGCGATTGCCGTCGTTTGGCCTCCGGCCGCGTCTGGCGGGCGGGCGTGCTCCCGACGTGAAGACAACGCGCCCAACAGTAAGGTTCGCGGACGTGGGCGGGATGGAGGAGGTAAAGTCGCAGATTCGACAGATTGTCGAGAACCGGCTCCAGCCGGGGCGGTTCATTAAATATGGTGTCGTACGCAACGGCATCCTGCTGCATGGTCCACGAGGGAGCGGTAAGACGTTCCTAGCTGAGGCGACCGCCGGCGAGTTCGGGCTTAACTATTACTACCTTTCGTCTCCCACATTGCTGAATATGTGGATCGGAAACACAGGGTCCAATATCCGCGAGGCGTTTGCGTCGGCTCTCACACGGAAGCCCGTGTTGTTTTTCATCGATGAGATTGATGCCCTTGGCGCCACCCGAGACAGCGGATTCAGTCCCGGAACAGGTCACCGCGAGTACAACAACATAACGATTCAGCTGATGCAGAGCATTGACCAGAATCGCCAGACACCCGGCTTGGTGCTGATGGCTGCGACAAATGCTTTGGACGGCCTCGATCCGGCACTCACCCGTGAAGGTCGATTCGATCTTCAGATTCGGGTGGATCTGCCTGACGAAGGCGGGCGACATCACATTTTTAAAGCTCAGCTCCTCCGGAAGCCATGGAAACGCTGCGATTTAGAGGAATTTGCACGTCGCACGCCTGGGGCGAGCGCCGCAAAGATCAAGTCAATCGTCGATAGAGCTGCTGCAATCGCAGCCGAGGAAAATCGCCAAATCGAGGAGCGCGATTTGCGGCGCGCATTGGACGAGACCGGTGGTCGTGACAGACCACTGTTCCAACCGGTCGAATGGCAGGATCTTATTGCTGAGGAAGAGGTAGAACGCGATCTCCGAACACTGGTTAAACAACTCAATGCGGGATGGTCAGATCTGAGAAGCATGGCGATGCCCACAGGAGTGCTGTTGGTCGGGGCGCCTGGAACCGGCAAAACAATGATTGCCCGACTGATTGCAACCCAGTCGAAAAGAAGTTTCTATCCCTTGACCGCTGCAGACATCCTAGGAGGCCAGGTTGGGGCATCGGTTAAGAAGCTTTCGGAAGTTTTTGCGCGAGCACGCGAGAACAGTCCATCAATCGTCTTCTTTGATGAGATTGATGGGCTGCTGCCCCGTAACAACGGCATGCTCAGCACACACGACGCCCAGCTCGTCGAGCAATGCCGAACGGAAATCAGCCAATTGCTTCCAGAGCATAACGTTTTCCTGATTGGGACGACGAACCATCTGGACCGGATTGACCCCGCCATTTTGCGAGGCGGTAGGTTCTCCGAGAAGATCGAGATCGGACCGCCTGGGCCGGCCAACCGCGAGCGCCTGCTCCGGAAGTACCTCGACGGCATCCAAGTAGACGTCGCGATCAGTGCCGTTGCCGAACGCCTGACTGGCTTGGCGCCCGCCGATATTGAAGCGATCTGCAAGGCGGCCGTCCGCAATGCCTTCGGCCGATCTGAACGCGACAATTCGATCCCCCCGCTTGTCTTAGCCGATTTTGAACGCGCCATTCAGCGCGTGGCGATTCAGTCTTAATCCATTCGTCGGTAGAAAGGCCCTTCCCAGGGTCGTCCGTCAAGCCGTTTCCAAGCCTACGATCCCGCTTGCGACCTTGCGCGGGAGTTTTGTTTGCACGTTTCTCGAAACCGGGTTAGTTTTTCTGGCATGCCCCAATTCGATGCGGGGCGGTAAAGGAGAAGTAATCCGATGAGGAACCTCGATGCATGGCGACGGGCGCTGCCTGTCGCTCTCGTTTGTGCCCTGCTCGTCGTGACGGAGACAGGGCTGATTGCACAGAATCTTGGCCAAGCACCGCAGGTAAACGTGGCGGTGCAAGGACAGACAGGCGCTCAGCCAGAGGGCACGTGGCTGAACCTGATCAATTGGGTCGGCAACGTGATCGCCCCCGTCGGCGCTGGTGGAGCGGCATTGGCCGCAATCGCCTCCTTCGCCGCCGGCCGGGGATTTTCCCGATGGGCGTTCACCGCAATCGGCCTCCTGATGGTTTCGGGTCTGACCCGGCTTCTGGAGTTCTGGATCCAACAAGGCACTGGCGGAGTGTCTTAACCCTGAATCGGCGGCAGCGCCGGCGCAGTCCCGTACGGCGTTGCCACCCCCTTTTGGGATTGAAGCATGGCTACCCCACAGTTACTCAGCGACTTCATCAGGTTGATGCTGCTACTCGCACCCTCGGCGGCGGTGCTGTGTCTGATTCTGGCGGGAGTCAGCCTGCGTAGAGAAGGCGGACCGGCAGCCGTGGTGGGAGGCACATTCGCGAAATGGATGTTCTGGGCGATTGTATTCCTCACTCTGCCGGGGCTGATCAGCTGGTTTCCTTCATTCGGCGTTCCCGCGAATTTGCCCGCAGGTGGGATCGGAACAGGGTGGATGGCGAATCTGCAGAGCGATCTTGCGAATTTTATGAGCAACTTTGTGGTGACGCGGCTTGCCACATCGCTCGCTGCCTTCTTCGTTTTGCGAGCGATTCTCGATACGATCCAGGGCGGGCATCCGCTGCCCTCGATTCTGGCCGCGATGTTTCTTCTAGCAGTCCAGACGACGCTTAATCTCATCAAGAGCTACAACACGGGCGGGCAGTTCGCGACGGCAGACGTGCTCGACAGCCTATGGAATTACATGGCTGGTACGATTTGCCCTATTGCCGCTGGCCTCGCGATCGTGGGCGCGATATGGAACTTCGCAACCCGTCGCCCCCTGTTGCCGATGCTTGGAGCCACGCTCGGGCTCCTGACTGTTTCGGCTTTATGGAAGCTCGTTACGGCAATGATGTAGCGCGAGGAAATCATGTCTGTCTACAACGGGATTCTGAACCTCACGAACTGGGCCGGCAATGTGATTATGCCGACGCTAGGCGCGCTCTTCATCGCAATCGCAATTCTGCAGTTCGCCAGGGGACAACATCAGGTGTACTCGACCTGGGCGTACGGCGGGATGCTTTGCCTTATGGTATCCGGCCTGCTTCGGGCGATGGAGAAGTTCACGGGCCAGTTGGGTTGGAATGACCCGGACCTCTACTGGAATTCGATCGTCAACTTGGTTGATTGGATCGCGAACGTCATTCTCCCCGTCTATGCGGGCTTTCATGTGACTCTGGGCGCCATCCAGATGGGAGGTTTCTTCACCCAGTACACCCATCATCAGGTGACGCAAACACGCCACTTCGTTGCGGCGATGCTCTGTTTGATGGGCTCAGGGCTTGTGCGGCTTGCGGAATTCTTCGTTGCGAAAGGGACGGCAGGTGTGAGTTGAGGGGTTGGAGATGCAATCGAGTAATTCGGAAACGAACCGGAATCCGCGCGAAAGGCATGAGCAGGTGCATTTCGTCTTGCAGATTGCGGTGCCCGCAGTGGTAGTGGATCTCTTAACGCTGACCTGTTGGGATGCAGCATTGTCGGTTTCAGGAGTCCCATTTTTCGATTGGGCTCCACTCGCCTGCGCCATTTGGGCACTGCTCGTGGTGTATTGCGGGCCATTCGGGATTCCCGAATGGCTTATCGCGATTATGAAGGAGAAGAAGAGGTATGTCGCTCAACGTAACCCCGGTTCCTCGGAATCTGGCGACCAAGGTGACGTTCTTGTACCTGGAGTTTGACGATCTGTTCGCCATCCTCGGGCTCGCCGTCGTGATGAATATGCTCGGCCGATTCCTACACCGGGAAATGTTCGGAATTCCTATGAATGTATTCCTCCAATACATCGTTCCGGTGCTCTGCATTCCGGCGCTGGTCGTGTTCAAGTACGGCAAGCCGCGCGCCTACCTGCGCGACTGGCTGATGTTTCACATGAAGCCGCACGTGTATTGTTCCCTGGAGCGGGATACCGAGCAGAGATTCGAATACATGAAAGGAGAAGACCCTTCATGCCGTTAACGATCAATCAGTGGGAGGAGTCGCTCCGGCAACCAGCGTTCTGTGAGTTGCTGCCGATCCGAGACTATCTCGACAACGTGATGGTTCGGACGAATGGCAGCTTTGTCGCCGGCTACGAGGCCACCGGGCTGAACACTTTTTATCATGACGACGACACCCGCAATCGAACGAAGGAAACTCTCGAATCCCTGATTCGTTCGTTGCCGGAGCGGTCGATGCGCATGCAGGTGCGCTATGAAATCTGTGAAGGCCAAGGAAACCTCGCCGAGCGTTACGTGCGTGAACAGCGAACGGAGAATCCGATTCTGCAGGCACTCGATCGCGAGCGTCTACAAATGTGGCGCGCCCGCGAGAGTGACGGCCAATATCTCCACCGCCGGCTCAACATTTATTTCATTTGGAACCCGGACGTCCACCACGAAACCGCCGAATTTGAATGGCGCAAAGCGCGAAAGAAAGGCAGAGGTTGGAGTCTTTCGGCGGACAAGTGTATTCAAAGAACGCTCCGTGAGCACCAGGATCTACTGTCAGAATTCGAGAGCCTGATGGCCGGCATCGAGGCGACGCTCGGCGCCACAGGCCTCGAAGCGCGCCGAATGAGCGATCAAGAAATGTTTGTGGAAGTAAAGCGCGCGCTCCAGCCACTGATCGTTGACGAGCGCCCTCACAAACAGGGCCTTGTTTATGAAAGCGCTCGAAGTCAGGCTGCGAACGTGAATATCGAGGATGAACAAGATGACCATCTCAAGATCGGCGGCCTGCTTTATTCGTGGGCCAGCCTGAAGGAGATGCCGGACGCGACGTTTCCCGGAACCATGCGGGAACTTGTCGGGCAGGAATTCCCAACTGTCGTTTCCGCCGAGGTTGCCATTCCCGATCAAAGCAAGGTGATGCGGTCCTACAAGCGGCGCCTGCTCCGGATGCAGGCGGCCCAGCGGGACATCCATGGCGGCTTCAAGATCAACGTGGAAGCTCAGATTGCACAGGAACAGCTGATCAAAACACTGCAGGACGTCGTTTCGAGTTGTCTAAAGATCTGCCACTTCAGCCTGGTTGTTGGCCTTCGCACCTCGCAGCCAATCAGAAACTCCAGGGAACGGGAGGAGGCAGAACGCGTACTGTCCGATCGGCGGCAGAGGATTCTGCACTCTGTGACGCGGATGAACGGAGGCCGGGCCATTCCTGAGACGCTCGCACAAAAGCGGATTTTTGTCGGAACACTGCCTGGGTTGGCCGAGGAGACCAAGCGGGAACAGGAGTGCGTCACCCTTCATGCCGCCGACCTGCTGCCGGTCGAAGTCCCGTGGCAAGGCATGGCCAACTCACCGGCAATTCTGCTTGAAACACCTTCCCGCCAAATGGTGCCGTTCTCGCCATTCGATCCAGGACTTGGCGACGCGAACATGCTGATTATGGCCAAGACGGGCGGCGGCAAAACCTTCATGGCGCAGTTGCTGTTGCTGATGCTGGCGCGGTTGAATGCTCAAATCTCGATCCTGGAGCGCGGCGACTCGTACAGACCGTTGGTGGAACTAATGAGTGGCCGCGTCATCGAGGTCAATCTGGACGGTAATGAGACGATCAACCCCTTCGATCTGCCCCCCGCCGAGAAGACGCCATCCAAGGAAAAGATCGCCTTCCTTAAGAATCTGACTCAGCACATGATCGGAGCCAGTCCGAGCTCGGACGCAACGCTAGTGGAGAATATTTTGAGCGATGCCATCGCGGCCACGTACAAGCGCTGCGCAATGCGATATGCGAACCCAATTCCAACGTTTTCCGATCTGCGCGATGAGCTGGCGCAGTGGAGGGACGAGGAGAAGATGCAGCGCACAATCGACGAGGCCCGGCTCGCCGCTATCAAGCTGCGCACCTGGACAGAAGGCGGGATTTACAGCCGACTATTTGACCGGCACACCAATATCCGGACTGATAACAACTGGCTCTTCTTCAATGTGGAAGGACTAAGCTCCGACCCCAAGCTGGAAACAGCCATGAGCATGCTCATTGCGCACTCCATGTCGGAACGCGCCTCAGGCCGCTCGGGCCAGCCGAGCATCACCGTTCTCGATGAGTGCTGGTCGCTGCTCGATTCGCCGACGCTCGCTCCAGAAGTCGTGCAGCTATTTCGGACGGCGCGTAAAAGAAATTCGAGCGTATGGGGGATTTCCCAGACATTGGAAGATTTTGTGGGAACATCCACGCAGCCGCGGACACACGGCCCAGGCATCGTCAAGAATGCGAATACCAAGCTGATCGGTCAGCAGCCGGGCGATTTGAGCACGATCGAGCATCAGCTACATCTGAATGGAGTTGCTCTGAGCGCGATCAAGCGTTTCAGTTCGCCTCAGAAGGGCCGCTACGCCGAGATGCTGCTCGTGATCGGTGAGAAATCGGAAACGACGCAGACGATACGGCTGGTCCCCACGCCCATCGACTATTGGATCTGTACAACCTACCCACGGGAACGAATCTATCGCGCCTGGTTCTTGCGGCGACACAGCGATCAGGCGTTGTTTGAAACCTATGAAGACCTGGCCCGCAGGTTTCCTCAGGGACTCGCCGGTCTCGCACAGTTGCCTGAAGAAGTCTCAGGCGAAGTCAATGCGCCTGAGTTGGTGGGAGCGTAGGAGACGGCAATGGTTATCTTCACGGTACTTTTTGCCGGTTTGATGCTATTGGGCGCGAACACCCGGCGGCGAATTGTTGCGATTTCGGTTATCGCGTGTCTCACAATACTCGTCGTTGCGCCCGCGCCCGCACCTGCGCAGGGGCAGTTTTGCTTGCCCTGCGTCATTCAGGCCGTGCTGGACACGATCAACAAGGTGATCGGGAACTGGCTGAATGAGATCATCGGGGTCCTGACCAATATTCGGAACTTCTACCAACAGACTGTTTGGCCAGTCAACCTCATCAATCAGGCCAAAGCACAGATCACGGCGATGATCGCGCAGTTTCGCGGGCTCATGCAGGGTATCTTCTCCATTAACCCGCACACTGCAACGCTGCCCAATCCGGTGGCGCTGGAGAACATCATTCGAAACCGGCAGACGGGCGACCTCGGATCGGTCGGACAGATCTACGTAAACACGTTCCGTCCGGTACCGCAAGCTGGCCTGATCGCGCCACAGGACCGGGACATGACGGACATGGATGACGCAATGGCGCAGGACAATTTGAAAACCCTGAAGATGTCCGATCAAGCTCAGGATCTGATGCTGCAGGCAGCCGACCAAATCGAAAATCTTGCTGGCGATCCGGACATCAACCACATGGCGCCGGGATCGGCGGCGTTTCTCACAGCTTCCGCCGTGGTCGCGAGCGTCAAAAGCGAGGCGATTATGCAAAAAATGCTGGCAGCGGCTATGCGACAGGAGGCAGCGCGTATCGCCCACGATAACGCTCTTCGCAAACGGCGGAGCGCGCTCGCCGTGCAGTTGCAGAATGACATGACCAACATCCTCCAACGCAGATGAAAGGACGACCGCGAATGAAAAGACATCTGATTAAGTTTCTCGGCTGGATGAGGCTGCACACGATCGCGCTTGCGCTCCTGTTGTTTGCCGGCGCGGTGTTCGGCCCGGTCCGCGTTCAGGCGCAATTGAGCCCTTGTTGCGCCATATTATCGGCCGGGCTCGGGACGATCAATAGCACTTTGGGAAGCGTAATCGGTGGAGGTCTGAGCTCGATTAATGGGGTCTTGAGCGCGATTCAGCAGTTCGAACAGACGGTTGTCTGGCCACTCCAGGCGATTGCGCAGGCGCGAGGCCTCGTCGGGGCCATTCAGGGGATCTATACCCAGATCAGAAATATCTTCAACATACCGATATCAAGCGCAACGCTCGCCAATCCCCGGCAACTCGAAATCATTCTGCTGTCCCGCAGCCCAGCTCAGATTGGAAATACATCCGGCGCCTACGGTGCCGTGTATGGGGCAGTGCCATTACCACAAAACGCCTCCCCGCAAGTTCGCGATCAGGTCGATATGACCGACGCCGTGGCGCAGGACGCGATGGAGCGCGCGATTGCGATCGACGCCATTGCGGACCAGGAACTCCAAGCAGCCGATCAGATTAACTCCAGTGTTCAAGCGGCGGCGCCCGGGAGTGCCCCAATCATCGAGGCCCAGGCGGATGCCTGGCTGGTGCGCTCTCACGCCTACACGCAATCTGCGCTGGCCGACTTGATGCGTGTGCGCGCGATTGATCTGTCGAACAGCGGAGCCAACCTGAAGTACGGCAGCTCAGGAGCGGTTGGCGCACAGCAGGATATCAACACAATACTCAAGAGGCAGTAGCGATGTTCTACTTCCAGAATCTGTTCAACACGGCGCTCAACGGGATCGATTCCGGTGGTGCGACCAACGGCGTCGTTCAGGTTGCTCAGTATATCCTGCTCGCCGCTTTGATGTTCGGGATATTTCAGGCCTGGTCGCAAGGAGGGGACACTCAACTCCTCGGCGTTACTGGCCTCCGTTTCTTCGCGATGGGTTTGATTCTGGTGAACTATACCATCGTGTTCCGGGACGTGAACGGGATGTTCAACGGCGTCGCGAACTTCATCGACACCTCCACAGCGGGCGGCGTCGATGTGTTTGCGAAGTGGATGGGGGACATTGGGTCATATTGGCAGAACAACGGCATGTCTTCGCTCTGGGGCTTGATAACCGGGGCGCTCGCAAGCCTGCTGGAATCGGTGCTGCTGCTAGTGGGGTATCTACTCTATCCGATTACGTACGCACTGTTCTCGCTGCTCTACGCCCTTTACGGATCGATTCTCTATGTCGTCGGCCCCTTCGTTTTGGCGCTCTATCCGGCTACTGGGATAGGCACGCTGGCACGAACGTACATCGTCAATTTCATGATCTTCAATGCGTGGGGTGTACTGTACTCCATCTTCGGCGCCCTGATGGCTGCGATCGGAATGAACTCCGTAAATGGCGTACTGAACTCGGGCAGTTTCCTAGGAGGATTCGTGGGCTTGAGCAACTCCCTACTACTGGGCCTGGCGAGCATTCTGTTATCTCTTTGCATCGTGCTGATTCCATTTCTTGCGAAACGAATCGTGGAGGGTGACGTAGGTCACTCAATGACAACCGTCGCAAGAACTACGTTGATCGCAGCGAGGGGAATAGGGTCGCTCTTTAAGGGCGGCGGTTAGATCCCAATGGAGGTAGAGATGAAGGCAACGAACACGCAGCCACATCGAGAAATCGTGGAGGAGAAGCGGCGGTACAGCCGGTACTACGAGCATGACGGCATGCTTAGGGCATACGCCAATCGCTCGATGGTTCTAGCCCTGTTGTTCGGCGTCATCGCGCTAGGATCGTTGGCCTTTGCGGTTTATGTCCGGTTGCAGCCGCCCACGGTGGTTCGCGTCGACCCGAACGGGGATGCAACGGTGGTTGGCGGCACACCATTCAGTGGGCAATCGCGCGGGCTGACTTTTCTGGCTTCGGCCGCGGAAGCAGCGCCCAACGACGTTGAGGCAAAAGCGGTAGTCCGCCGATTCCTCGACCACTATCTCAATTACACGCCCGCCACCGTGGACAAGCAGATGGCGGACGCTTTGAACATGATGACGGGAAACTTTCGGACGCTAGTGATGGGCCATCTTCGCGACGACGATACGATCTACAAAATACAGGACGACCACATCATTTCCAACTTCAGTATCCGCACTATTGACGCGGTAAAAGGGAATCCTCTCACGTACACGGCTTTCGGTGTGAAGGAGATCCACCGCCTGAAGAACCGCCAGGAGACCACAGATCAGATCGTCGGACGGTACAGCGTACGGCTGGTATTTGACCGGCGTTCGGAATACAACCCGAGCGGTCTACTGGTCGCGGACTATTGGGAGCAACAGATGGTTGGGGAAAAGAACACGGGCCTCGAGCAGACCGATGATCTGGCACGCGAGGCAACAGCCAAGTAAGAGTCTTAGACGCTAAAGGAAACGAATGATGCAGCCATGCCACAAATTCGGCAAGACGCGATGGCTCACTAGGCCGGATATGCTTATGGCCGCAGCCGGTGGAGCGCTTGCTTCCGCTTTTGTGCTGATATTGGCCCCCAGCGCTGGAACCCTGTTTCTCGAAATCCTCGTCGGCCTAGCCATGGTGGCGCGCGCTTGGGTGTTGCGCCGGCGGGAGCAAGCGGCAGCACAATTGTGCCTTGATTTACCGATTACCGGGAACCGGCTTCGACTTCCGGATCGTTATGAACTCGCGCTCATTATCGTCGTTATTTTGGGGTACGGGGCGCTCGCCCCTGCCCTTCGCAGTCTGAAGATGCCCGAACTCTTCATCCGAACCCTCCCGATTGTGACCTTTGCAAGCGGTCTTCTCGCAAAAAACCATGTCGTCCGAGTAATCATGAGCAGAGTCCACCGCTTCTGGCCGCGCGTGGACGCAAAAACGCGAACTGTACCTGCCGTGCGCGAGGAGGCTAGATGACCCACGAAGCATTGAACCAAGGTCTAAAGACGCGCAACGCGACTGTTGCGGAAGAACGCGAAGCGTGGCTACATTCGCTGGCGCGGCTTATGCGGATCGCGATGGGCAGTACCGGACAATGCCGGCGCGTAGCCGACTTTCTGCTGGCCTGGCACAATGCGGAAGAAAACGGCGGCTGGGACCCAACGGATCTGTGGAATGTCGATGCCACCATTGCTGACGATATTCTGACCGCCCTGCGCCTTCTGTATGTGGAGAATCGATATCCCGGTGATCTCGGTTTTCAAAAGGAAATTGCTCAGATATGGGAGCTGTGGAGGGCAGGACAACGCAATGGCCAATCAAAGTGTGAGAGGAGAACGTGATGGCGACAAACGGATTGGAAACGGTTCCGGACTCGAAAATCGCCGGGACAGCACTTGAGACACGTACTCCGCGATCGACTACTGGGCAGAAGGCGGCCTCCGAGTCTTCCCCAGCGCCCCGGCGCAGGCGTGGCCGAAAGGAGGCGGCTGAAACAGCCACAATCGAGCGATTCTTTCTGGCGGAAACGAATGGTAACAGCGCCATGCCGGCACTCGGGCGTGAAATGCCAACCGAAGCCGAAGCGATCGTTGAGGCGTTTCGCGCCGGCGTAAATTTCTTCGCCATCTCGGAGTTCCGGGCACGCGCGGAAACGTCATCATCGCGTTATCCGGTCATCAAAAAGGAGGCCGTCAGGAACAGCAATCATTCTTCATAAAGCAGCACTGGCTTCTTAGTTGAGGAGCACCCAGACTCGATCTGGGATGGTGCTGGCCAGGCTCTTTGGAGTTCTGCTCCGCGAACTGTAACGGACCAGAGCTTCGAGGAGATCGCTGCCAGCGGACTCCTTCTGTTCTGGTCCAACCGACAGAAGGGAGAAATCATGTCAGAGCATGACAAGTTGACCGTCGTATTGATCGTCTCGATGACACTCGGATCGTTGTTGAGCCGAATTACGGCGCTAAGCATGATCGCTGGCGTGATTCTGCTGTGGACGCTGCAGAATCAGCCGTCGGTGGGCAAGTACATCCGTGAACTGTTCTCGTTTGCGCGAGGCGGCGCCCGGATCAAGGAATATCGCGGTGACTGAACCTGCAAAGAGTGAGCTCACGCGGTAAGTAGCGGATTGGCACGCCCTCGGGCTAGCCAATTCCAAACAACTCAGGCAATGTCGCTGGCCGGCTCTTTGGAGCCAGGCCGAAGACCCGGTCTTCGGCGCGAGGTGGAAGAAGAGGCCGCAAGCGGCTCCCTTTCTCTGCCCGCGACCGCGGACCGGAGAAAGGAGTTCGAGTGAGCCTCGACACGCTTGAAACAGCAAACGGGTCGAATGGAATTGAAATCGATGAATGCGCTTTCGAAAATCCCGAAGCGGCTTGGCGTGAAATGCGCGAGGTCGTCGATGAGATCGAGCGCAACTACAGTCTGGGAGAGATTTCGGAGGACGACTGGGAGATCTACGTGGAGTATTGTGCCGCCCTGGGCGAGCCAGTCTCCGAGCGGGATCTTCTCAGGAGGAAGCATCCGGAGCTCTATCCAGAGGAAATCGATTTCATGCTCTCGCCACCGCAAGATGGCGATTGTCCGTTCTGACCCTTAACAACTGAATACCAACGCAGGATGGCGGTCCGGCTCTCCCGAGCCAGGCCGAAAACGCAGATAAGTTTTCGGCACGTGTGCAGGGATGGGACCGGCGCCGGTTCCTTTTCCCTGCTCGCGTGCCGCGTTATCAACCACAACACGACAACAGGGAAAGGAACAAAATGTTGCCATCTGTGAACCAAACAGCGGACGTGCTCCAAGTCACGTTCGCGGAGATTGACGAGGAAGGTAAGGTGACGAAGCGATTTCCCAGGATCGACGCCGAGGGGCAACTGAAGAATACGGTGCTCCACAAGCGTTATCCCGAAATCCGCGTCGCCGTGGTCAGTGTGCCTACGCTCCAACTGGACGCATACGAAGAGGCCAAGGTTCGTGAAGCGCTGATGCGCCAGCGGATCGATGACGTGGAGTATCGTCTGGTTGGCGCCAGTGGTTCTGCGAAAGACGGCAAGTTTTACGCCGTTGATGTAGAGCACGAAAAGCCAATTGCCGAGCGGTTTCAGAAGTGGCCGCAGGCGGCGATCACCTATTTCGGCATTCTGGTTTCGGACTGCCGGACTGTGATCGAGGAGCAGAACGCGCGCGTCCTCGTAGTAGAAGACCACGCGCTAGGAACCAATGATTGCCGCGGCTGGATCTCGGAGACGTTGTTCGGCAAGCTCAGCCTACCGGATCACCGCTTCTATCAGTTCCGGCTCGCGTTCGATCGAACCCAGGCGAAGGGCTCGTTCAAGGTCATGCAGGACGATGTGGCGAACATTCTCGACGCTGACATCATCCTGCCAGAAAGTTCCGTGAAGCCACGACTTGAGATGGGGCTGCTCGCAGAGTGCCAAAAGTTGTTCTCAGGGCTTTCGAGCGGCATCCAGGGGACGCGCTTCCGGTCCCCAATTGTTTTGGGGATCCGGGATGTATCGCGAAATCTGCAGTTCAAGTCGAGCTATACGCTGATCGAACACGCGCCGCCCGATTCTTTGCGCACCGAGATAATCCCTCGGGCCCTGGGCGAAGTGCGCAGTGTGGTGAGTTCGGCCCTGTCCGGCGACTACCGAAAGCTTCTCGAAGCGATCGGAACATCAGCCGCCCAAGGGCAGATCGACGACGCCGAAGACGACGAATACACCTCCTATGAATCCTCTGTCGTCGAGGCGATCCTCAAGGCAGATGGCAGTGGTTCGCTAGTCCGGCACCCGTACCTGAATGCTCGGCTCCAACAGTTGCTCGTGAAGTGGGCATTCAAGGTCTCAACCGGAGGAGGCTTCCGGCTGCCAGCATTTGCCCTGGCGGATGACGGGTATCTGTTCGCCCATGACGGACAGGTGTTCGCCGGTTCTGACTGGATTCCGGAAGGTTGCGGCATCGCCTCTGTTTCAACGAGACGAGGTCTGGTTGTGCGCTATCCGATACGGATGAAAGAGGACCTCCTGCCAGTGGAGTTGTTGTCGGTCGAGGCCACAGTCCAAACCCTCGAACGGGTTCTGCGATCTACGGGTTGCAGAATGGATCTGGTACAGATCGCGGACACGGTTGATCGCCAGCTTCGTCTTCAAGGGACCTTCGTGTTGCATTCGAAGACCGCGGAGCGGAATGGCGGCGACTTCGACTTCGATCTTGTGGCGGTTCTCCCGGACAGCGAGTTTCCCCGGTTTGTTCAAAGCCGTTTCGAAATGAGCGAAGAGCACCGGCGGCACAAGGATAAGCAAAAGAAGGTCAAATCCCCCTGGTGGAACCTTGCGGACGTTGCCATGAAGGCTCGCGGCAACCAGATCGGCAGGATCACCAATCTCATCAGCGATTCGATCGCGGCTGGGCGGCCCGACTGTGCTTACGAGCTGGTTGATCAGCTTCAGAACGCGCTCGATTCACTGAAACACAACGTCGCGGTGGACCAGGCGGTGATCAAACGGATCCGCAGTGAAGTCCCCAAGGCACCCTGGCGTGACGGGAAGGAGGCCCGGCGCATCTCGCAGATGCCGATGGACGTATCCGTGTCGGGCACGGACATCGTCGGGCAGCTCTACAATCACGTCCGCAAAGAGATCGGCGTTCTCTTCGAGGAGACACTCCCACTGCGCGATTTCGGTGGAATGATCCGCGGAGAGACTTTTACGCGAGAGATGCACGAAGAGTGCGTTAAGGTAAACCGCGCCTTCGGCGTCAAAGCAACGGAACTGCGCAAGCGGAGCGAGCAGTTCGAAACGGCCCTCAAGGAAGCGCAAGCGGAATTTGAGCGGCTACGCAACGACGAGGATCCGCAAATCCGTCAGCAAGCCTCGAAAAATCTCTACCGGGCCAAGGCCGCGCTTCGTGCCAACGAGGAGCGGTGCCGGGAAGAAATGCGGCATTTCCATCGCTGGCTGCTCGAATGGGGCAACAGCAAGCGGGAGAACCGGAGAGGGTGGTGTCAGGCGTTGCATTCGATTGCGGTTTCAACCCGAAACGACAAGGCAACCGGCGCCATCGTCTTCCACGCTTTCCCGCAGGAAGTGATCGACAAGATTATCGGGGAGACCGGCGGACAACCAATCCAATTGAATCTCCCGGAGATGCCGGACAGCGAGATCACCTTCGACGAATCCGGGAACGTTTTTCGGTTCGAGCGGAGGCGTCTTCCAGACGGACAGATCCAGGAGCGCCAGATATTCCTGTTCCGGGTAACGGAGCACGGAAGCATTGTTCTTGACGGCGTTCGCAGCAGTTCGGTGCAACCGTTCCCGATTCAGGAAGGATCGGGTCAGATCCGCAACGGAACGGTGACGTTCACCAACCTGCCACAACGCCCCACGATTCGAACGAGGCCAACGTTGCGCACTCAGCAGGATCGGCAACGGTTCATCGCCCGGTGTGTGGAACGTTATGGCGAGAGTTTCGCGGTGTTCGTAGATGGAGATCCAGCGAGCATCCGCCAGCTTAATACGCCCGCCAGGCGGCAGGCGTTTATTGAGAGCGCGCCGGTGCGGCCTTGGGAAGCTCGGCCGTTCCAAAACGCTCAGGTGCAATAGCCAATCGTCCGGGGAAGCTCGCTCTGCGGGCCTTCCCGGGCGCCTCTTTTGGAAGGGAGTACAGAAATGTTCCGAATCCTTGTCAGTTTCCTGGTAGTTGCCTCCGCGCTGCCAGCTCAGAAGATCGATACCGAGACCCCGGCGCGCGACCGGGTCGTGCGGGTTCAGACAGCATTAAATCACCTGACCGTTATCGAGGTTGCTGAGCCGGTCATAACGGTCGCGGTGGGGTCGCCACAGGCGTTCAAGGTGGAGCGCAGGGAGAACAAAGTGTTCATCCAGCCGCTCCAGGAGGGCGCCGCCACCAACCTATTTATATGGACAGCCACGACCAGGCTCAACTATGAGCTGGTACCCGCCATCAGTGACGCGGGGCAGATGGACTTTGCCATCGATTACCGGCAGCCACAACGGGAAGCGAAATCGGAACCCGCACCGGCTCCCAAGCCAGCCGCGCAGTCATCGGTACCTGGTGACATGCTGTTGCACAGCGCACCGGTCAAGCTGGTGGGCTTCTCTCGGTCCAAAGAGCCACAGGTTGATATCACGATCCGAGACGTGTATCGGGCGGAGAACCAGGTCTTCATCCGGTACACGATCGAGAACCGGTCGAAATCCCCTTATAACCCGTCAACTCCGCACGTAGTCTCCCTCAGATCGCCCCAGTGTGATCGATCTCTCGTATCGCTTGCGAATTCCCAGTTGGGCGATGAATACGTGGCTCATTTACGCTCTGACGGCGCCGTGGCGATGCCGGTGGTGCACGCCGACAACCCTTCGGCAGCCATACTTCCCGGCGCAAACGGGATTGGCCTGATCGCAGTTCAGCTTCCGCCGTCGACCGATCCCAAGGTCAGTTTCACGCCGACGGTTCTGCGCCTGGTGTTCGCGGGTGACGGGTTGCGGCAAGTCATCGCGACATTGGTGCTCTAGCCATGCAACAGCAATATCAAACGGTTGAGCAGATGCATGAACGGCTGCTCACGATGATCCACACGCGGCGCGACACAGGTTTCAAAGTCGCGGTTGGAGACGCTTTGCTTGAACCGAGGAATCCGTTCGATCCGGCGAGGCGGCGGCCAAAGACCGGAATTGCGGTCGGCGCGGCCCTGTCTCTCCTTCTGCTTCTTGTGTTCGTCTACTTCAGCATGCACGGGGGCAAATAGCCATGGCGCCAAACGAATCAGGCTCGCTCACGAGCACGCGCGAACCGTGGTTTGTCATACAGCGCATTCCGCTGTCTGATGCGGTCCTGAATCTGAGCTACTGGTGCACGGTGGTGTTTCTAGCTGTCGTAGGCGGATACGTGTTCCATTGGCGCTGGATTCATCCAATGATCCACGCGGCTGCTGTCGATCCATGGGGCATCACCACGCCGCCCTGGATCGTTGAGGCTCTGTTTCCCGTATTGATGTTTGGCTATTTGGCCGAGGCCTGCCTGCAAGCATTGTGCGGCAACCGGAATTGGAGGAGCGTCGGCATAGCCACACTCGTCATGGCGGTTGTTGGGCTCACTCAATCGCTTGAGGCGTTCATGGCCATCAAATAATCCTTCAACCGCTGAGAGGCATCGTTCGTTAGGGAGGCCCGTATGATCACCAATCCCAGCCGAAATCAAAGGGAAGCATCGCTCGCCGACTCACCGATCCTTTTGCTGCTAATGCTCTTCGTTGTGGCTGCGATCGCCCTGTACCTGGTCGTTGCGCGTTTGCACATCCGCCCTCAGCAGCTCGCCGAAGGTGCGTTGTACCTGTTCATAGCCTGCGCAGCCTTCACTGTGCCAATCGTCCGCAGGTTTGCACCGATTGCCACGCGCAAGAAACGCCCGCCGTTCGTCGTACCGCCAGCGAAAGACGAGCGCGCTGTATCCGACGCGTGGCAGCGAAATGCCGTTGTGCTGGGATACGACATGGACGAAAACCCTTGGGTCTGGCCGGATGAAGTCCGGGTGATGCAGGGCATCCTCCTGGGCATGACAGGCACCGGTAAAACAACGTTGCTCAAGAACATCATCACGCAGGACATCGCTCGCTGGGTTGGTCCGGCAGAGGACCGGCACCGGATTCCAATGGTCATATTCGACGGGAAAGGCGACCTGGAATTCTTTGAACACCTGCTTCCTCACATCCACCGCGCCGGGCGCCTCCATCAGCTTCGCCTCCTCAATCCGTCCCGGCCGGAGCAATCAGTGCTCTACAATCCCTTCTTCACGCGCGACGACAATTACATGGCCCAGGTGAACATGATCTTCGGTTCGTTCAACCTGCATGACGAGTTCTTTTCGAAGCACCAGTTGAACTATCTCGGTGATATTGTTCGCGTCCTCTTCTATACGGGCGCCGGCTACACGTTCTACGACGTCATCGTCATGCTGCTCGACGAGGCCGTGCTCCACGAGCAGATCGAGAAGGCGACACACCGCCTCGACCGGGACGCCAAAGTGAGCGCGCAGCAGCGCCTCAACTTCGAAATGTCCGTAAAGAATCTGTTGCAGTCGCTCGAAGACCGCGAACGCGTGCCGAAGATTCAAGGCTTGATCAATGAATGCATGACATTCCTCGACGACGAGCTCTCGGCGATCACTGGCCAATACGATGACCTGCTCTCGATCGAGGACGTCATTGACCAGGAACTGATCCTTTTCGTCAGCCTCAACGCAAACAAAAACATCGAGCCCGTGCGCTCACTGGGAAAGATGCTTTTGCAGAATATCCAGTTGACCGTTGGCAAGCGGTACGAGGATCAGGCGGAGCGCCGGCGGCAGAACCGGCCGATCTTTTCGGTTGTGCTGGACGAGTTCGCGCCGTTCGGTTACCGAAACTTTGCACAGATTCTGGAAACGGCGCGCGGCACCAACACGGCGTTCCTCTTCTCGATGCAATCGCTCCCGCAACTGATGCAGGTGGGCCGCGGCTTTAAAGAGGAAGTGACGTCGGCGCCGAATACGACCATGACACTGCGAACGCGGGATGAGGAAACCGCGAAGTATTTCATCAAGGCATCCGCGGAGCAGACCGTGGTGCGCCGGAGCATTTTCAAACAGCGAGGCTTCTTCGGTTTCGGCAAGTACGAGGAAACCGGCCGGGCAACCGAGACGGAAGATCGCGAGACACGATCACAGGATGAATCGATTAAGAACCTGCCCAAAGGCCGCATGGAAATCCTGATGTCGGAAGACAGCCGCGGCACGCTGCATTCGTTGTTGCAGGTGCGGCCACCGAACGACGTAAGCATTCCCGAGTTTTTGCCGATGCTGTATCCGCGCATGGTGCAATCCCGCGCCGAATCGAACGGCGCAAATCTGCGGTTTAAGGATCCGGAGCTGGAGCGCAAGTACCGCGTCCCGAACCGCTACGCAGGACGGTCCCGACGATGAAATCCGCAAAGCTATTGCTGTTGATGATGGTCGCGGCGCTCCTGTCCGCGCAAGTAACGGACAATCAGGCTGCACGTCCATCTGGAACGCGGAAATCTTCACAGCCGTCGTCGGGGCTGTACCAACAGCCGCAAACGCGCAAACCGTACCAGCCGCAAGACGACTTCTTTCACTATTCCACGAAGCTCGTTAATAAAAACGACGTCGATTACGGCGCCTGGATCGAGGAACGCCGGCGCGCGTTCCTCGAAGCCAGCCTTTCCAATCCGTTCTTCTGGTACAGCGCGCTTACCACGGGACTGGTGATGTTGTTGATGCTGATGTATGGAGTACGGGTCCTTGGCGAGAGGCGAAAGCTCTGGCGGGCTGCAGAGCTCCTGACCGATACATGGAATCAAGAGCAATATTCGCGTGCCGTGGCAGCCGCCGCCGTGGAGAAATACAACGCGCACATGGCCGATTGCAATCGGGTAATTGAGACGCAGTTGACAGGCCGGCCAAGCGCGACCGCACTCGAAACCATGGATTTCAAAGAGCGCCTCGAGGTTGTGTCCGCGCAACGCGATGCATTCGATAGCGAGAACCGCAGCCTTAAGGCCGAGTTGCAAAAAAAGGATGCGATGGTCGGCCAAATGTCAGCACGTCTCGACGCGCTGGAGCACCGCTCCGAAACGAACGGGTCTGGCACAAGCGGTACTGCAGACACGGAAGCGACGCGGCGGCTGATTGCGCGCGTCAACGAGCTGCAGCAGCAGCTCGAAGCCGAACAGCGAAAGAATCGACAACTGAAAGGAGCGTAACCGCGGTGGTGGTCGCAATCCAAGGATTTGGCAGCGCGTGGGAGCGTAGGTTCGGAAAAGTTCCGTCGGATCCTGAGCGTTTTGCTCGCGCCGCCTTTTACAACACAACGGCCGTATCAGTAGACGGGAAGCTGCGCTATCGGTGGCGCGTGGGCGGTAAGCTGCGGTTCAATGCGACTGGCGGATTTAACCCGAATTATCCAACTCGTGCATTGGGCCGTGCATTCGAATGCGCAACTCCGGTGCAGCGAAACGGCTGGAGCCAGATCCTGTTTGAGCGCGTCCTCCCGAGAAGCGCGCGTCCCGACATCTACCTGGTCGCCGTGAAGCCGGAGCGAATCGGTTACATTGACGCACATTCGGTTTGCTGGAAGGGAGATTCCGTTCAGGTCGTGTCATTCAGTGAGGACCACCGGCAGCAGGAGTTACTTTTGCTTATGCCGGCATATTCCTGGGTCCGCGGCGAACTCGGCACGTTTTTTGTCGAGCCCTCACCGGCAGTGCCATCTGCGGCGCGTCTGCAACTTGCGCGGGTATAGAAATCTTATGCGGTACCCCAAAGGCACAGTTATCGTGAGCAGGACCCGGGACATTCCAGTGCTCGAATACGTGTTGCGTTGTGGCTTCGCAACCAGTCGTCAGTTGTTCGAGTTCCTGCAAATGGATCGGCTGGAGCGATCGCGCGCCTCGTTTGAGCAGCGATTGCGGCGTCTGTCGCAACACTGTCTGATTCAGAAACACAGCGGCCTACTCACCGGTCACGAATGGGTTTATTCCATTGCGCCCAAAGGCGTGTCTCTCCTGGTCGAATTGGGAGAACTCTACGCCGGGCGCGGAGTACACGAGCAGGGAGAACGCCAGCTCGTCGTCAATCATTGGCTGGATATAAATGAGATCCATCTCGCCTTGCGGCGACGTCAGTTGCTGGTGAGGTGGACACCTGAATCCGAGATCCGTTCCCAGAATGATCTTACGACGTTCAAATACGCCAAGGACTACGACGCGATTGTCACGGTCACGTGTGACGGGTTGGATTGCCGGTTTGCATTGGAGTACGAGCGATTTCCCAAAACAAGAACCCGGTACGAGCAGATTGGCGCGGAGCTCGACAACGAAGTCCATCTCGCCACCCTGCTCTACTTGGCGCCGACATACCACGTGCTGTCGTGCATGAAACGATCCTTTGAACCACAACGGCTTGTGATCTGCCTCGCGCTGTCATCCGAGTTTGTCACGTGCCTGCTCGACACTCCCGTACATGTGGCTGGACGTAGCGATCGGCTTGTTCGCTTCGGTGACGTTCTGACGCAAACTGCCAGCGTGTCGCGGTACCCAAATGCGTCTCAAGAGGAGTTGGCAATTCTTTGAGCTTTCCTTTGACCATCGGAATGGCCATCGTATGCCTTAAAAAGTTGGGCGATAACCCGCTCCGCAAGACGGAGTTGGCGATTAACTACCCCTCGCCCGTCGGCTTCGCCGACGGCCTTCGGGCGGGCCATCGGGATTACGGGATGATCCGTGATCGATCCGCTGTGTTGCGGCCAAATCCGGTGGTGGTGTTAGTGGCTGCCGAGTGTCCCGATCGTCAACTGAGGAGTGGCGTATCGGAGATTGGCTACCCGGAAGGAGGGCAAACGACGAGTTGCGAGGTCGAAATAGCAGTGGATGGATCGTGCCTTGGTAATCCCGGTCCGGGAGGCTGGGCCTGCATTCTGCGGTACGGCGAGTCGGAGCGAGTGCTTCAGGGCCGTGTTCCTCAGGCAACGAACAATCGGATGGAAATGACGGCGGCGATCGAGGGGCTTCGGGCTCTGAAGCGCCGGTGCGAAGTTCGAGTGTTCACCGATTCCGAATATCTGCTTCGTGGCATGACGCAATTTCTGGAGCGTTGGCAGTCAAATGGCTGGTAATCGGCGTCCGGGAACTGTGTGGCCAATCGGGATTTGTGGGAAGCACTGGCTGAACTGGCGAGTTACCACCGCGTGACATGGGTCCATGTCGGAGGTCATTCAGGACACACAGATCAGGAACGCTGCGACCGACTCGCGGCGCGGGCTGCGCGAGAGGCAAGGGAGTCTCTGCCGATGGCGGCTTCGATTGACCGGTGACTGCATCCTTTATTAGAGCGCTCAGCGCTGAACGTGAAAGCCAGACGAATCGAAAGGAGGTTTTCGTTATGAATGCAAGTAATTGTGCACCGATGAACGTGACCCCGCTGCTCACGCTTGAGGAGCTTGGGTTAGACCGGCGGGTGACCGTCGAGGAGGCAAGCCGAGGATTGGCGCAAGCTGCCGAAGCCGAGATCGTCCGGTGGGTTCAGTTCCCGGCGGGCGTTCTGTTCTTCACCCTGGTTTCGGGAGATCCGGAATCAGGGGCGCTGTACGTGTTCGACCGCAAGACCGGGGTCTTTTACTGGTTGAACTTCGATGACAGGAAGTGGGGCGGGTACAGCATCGAGGATTATCGGGCACTGGTTCAACAGCACAAATTGACCGCCCTGGCCCAGCGGCCGGCCCTGCTCGAACGGCGATGCCGGGTGGCGGCACAGGCGTGACAATGCCGAGTCCGGTTTGTTTGCACAGTTTCCGGATTCGGGTTATGTAAGAGCAGGACGAAAGGAAGTGAGCGATGGCGAAGCAATATCAGGCCACCGCAGAGAACGTTCGGGAGTATTGGCGGCTGTTCGTGAACCGGCGGGCGTACGTTGTGCAGTCGCCCCGGCCTCACCCGGAGAGCGGCCGTCATTATTACTTCCGTCCAAAAGCGGGAAAGGCTGGTGCACCGTTAAGCTTGAGCGAAGCTATCGTCCGTCAGCATCTGGAAGGCCGGCTCACCATTGGCTTGTACGCTATGAACCCTGAGACCCAACGGTCGAAGTGGATCGCCATCGACGGCGATTACACTGACGCACTCAAACATCTGTGTGAGCTGCAGTGGGAACTGCAAACAGCAGATGTCGAAGCCGCCCTCGAGATGAGCCGGCGCGGAGCTCACCTGTGGATACTTGCCGAGGAACCCCTGCTGGCGCGGGAGTGTCGTTTGTGGATTACAGGCATTGCCGTGAAGCTCGGAATCCCGGTGAAAGGTTCGGGGACGCCGGAAGGGATAGAGATTTTTCCGAAGCATGACGAATTGAAGGAGGGCGACTTTGGAAACGCCATCCGGGGCCCTCTCGGTATCCACCGCGCCATTGGCGCGCGGTACTGGTTTTACGGAGCCGACTACAGCCTCGACAAGCAACTGGCGTACCTGAAGCGCGTCACCAAATTGTCGGAGCACCATCTGCGGTCGCTGCTGGGGAAAGTTTCTGACTGCGCTGCGTCGCCAAACCGAGCGCCCGAGCAGAAACGGGAGTGGCACTACCCAAGTTCCCGCGTTCAATTTCGGATTCTGGACCACGTCGAAGTGCGGCGGAAGGTTGGCCGAAACTGGATCGCTCGCTGCCCGTCTTGCGCGGCGGCCGGACGCGACACGAGCAAGGACAACCTGGCAATTTCCGTGGACGAACCACAGAAGTACATCTGCTGGGCCGGGTGTACGCGGGAAATGATTCGCGCCGCACTTGGAGTCCCGGCGCCGAGAACAGCATTAGCAGGAGTTGGACGGTAAACCTGTGCAGAGGCGCCTAGCAAACATCGACCCCGCTAAGGCTCTCAAGGAGCCGACGCTAATCGTGTTTGTTGGCTGCGTGCAGGCGTTTGACGATTTTCTGGAAAAGCTGGTGACTGCCATCGGCCCGGCTTGTCACTGGGCGAGCGAGCTGGAGTTTTGTGAATACACGGGATGCTCGCCACGAAATTTGGAAGATTGGCTGAGCCGGGACTGGGTTCAGCACTTTCCTCACCTTGTGCTGTCGCTGGAAGATGTCCCTGGTCCTGCGCCGTGGGTCCTTTATAAGGTGAGCGACCAGGAACAGCAGGTACGGGTCTTCTCGCCCAGTCCGGATTTGGCGGAATGGCTTGGGTCACGGCGCCAGGATCGATACGTTGTGCAGTAGGAGTTGAAGCCATGAATCAGACGAAGGATCTGGGGGCAGCGAACTGGACGCCCATGGAAACAATGTTGCGCCAAACGGGACGCCCGGTAAGTCTCTGCGGGTCGTTCATGTGGATGTACCGCCAGAACGGCATCGAGTTCTACAAGCACATCGACACGCGCCGTTACATTCTGCTCGATTCCCAACTTCGGTGCTGGCGTCAGGGTAAACACGGGCTTGAGCCGTCCGATTTCGCCCGTGAGTTCGATCTCGTAACAGGGGAAAGCACGACGACAGGCGAATTGGTGGAGCATATCCAGGGTACGGGGAGATGGGCCGGCGACATATCCGGAGCGCGCATCGGGAATTTGTGGCGGGCTGAGGATCACGAGGCCGTTATGCACAATTTGCGCGCGGCTGACCGGCTGGCCACAGAGGTGGTCGCGTACGCGTCAGCAAAAGCGGTTGAAGAGTTTCAGAATAAGTCCCAAGGGAGGATAACCATGGAATCCAACCCGAAATTGAACATTCGTGGCCTCAGATTGCCGCACGCCACCGTTAAGCGGATCGAAGATGCCGGGATTTTTGCACGTGCGGAGGTCAGCCTCGAATATCAGCACCTGGCGAAGCGGTATGTCGTGCGCGGGGTAGAATCCGGCGGCGCTGTGGCGGAGCTTGGCCGATATGTGAGTTTCGCCGGCGAAAATGGCGAGCCGCTAACGTGGTTGCAGCCGATCGACTCGCTAGCGGTTAACGGTGTCCATGCCGTCATCATCGCGCCGGTTGTCACCCGAATCGATATGTTCCGCACTGGGCGGACGTACGAACTTTCCATCACCAGGCACCGGCCGAGCCGCACCGAAAGTGGTAACCGGCCGAAACTGATCGCGGAAGAAGTTTTCCGCGGGACCAACGGATACCTTGGCTTGGAACTCTGGGGCAAGGACAAGGCGCTTTCGGGCTCGGTGATGCCGCAATTCTTCAGCCGATCGGGAGAGGAGATTGCGGTGCCAGCGGCATTCTCGCCGGCAGCACTGGCGTTGACGGCTGCCGTGAATTGTATAGGTTGTACAAGCTCTCACTACCTGAGGCCAGTACAACCGGCTGGTGAAGACGGTAGACCCGGTCGCAGGGAATCGGGGGCATCGGGGGCCGAGGGTCTGGTCGAGCATGTCGATCCCACGCTCGTGATGAATGTCGGGTAGAACCCTGGGAGGAACACTTGAGAATCCTTGCGTCGATCGTCATTCTGGTTGCGGCGCTGTCATTTGTCCGGCCACACGTGCGCAGAATGCTCGCCTTGGAGGAAGTGGCTGTGAGGAGAGCGGGTGATCCGACAACTCCACCGACGCGTCTTCCGAATAGCGCAGAGCATTTCTCGCCGTGGGAAGACCTCGAGCAGCTCGACATTTCAGAACTCCGGAAGGCGAGACAGAGAATCGACGTTGCCATGTACAGCTTTACGGATCGGCGTCTGGCCGAAGTCATTAACGAACTTGCCACGCGCCTGGTCGAGATCCGCGTTTATCGTGACCAGGAACAGTTTCAGGACGAGGAACGCGCCGCCGTTCGTTTCGGTGAGCGATCGACAACGCAATTATTCCGCGGTCGGCCGACAATTCGGGTACGCGTGAAACAGGGATCGGTGCGCGATTTGATGCATGAGAAAGCATTCTGCGTCGACGGTCGCATGCTTCGTGAAGGCAGCGCAAACTGGTCCCGTAGCGGTCTGCTGGTACAGGACAATGACGCCTACTACTCATCGGATGCAGCAGACACAGAGAGATTCGAAAAAGCATTCGAGAAGATGTGGGACCGCCGCGACAACCTGGTGATTCAGTAGGATTCGGTAGTTGACGGGACTTCGGCAGAGTTGGTGACGCGATGATGTACCTCCAAATGCCGCTACGCAACTTCCGTTGCTGTGCGTTGTCCCAAATGTTCTCTCGACTGGAGCAAGAAGCGGAATCGGGAATATCAGAAACGTCGATTGGCAGCTAAGCGCGCCAGAAAGATGCCGCCCGCAGTGGCGCGAACGGGGTAAGGCGGCTCGGCAATGATGAAGACGCCGATCGCGCCGAAGCCCCGCTCGCTGTTCGCAGCAGGCCCACTCCTGGCCAATCAGGGAGGTTGGAGTATGACGATTGGCACGCGCAGTGTGCTGTTCGGCGTCCACAGTATCCTTGTCCATCCTTTTTTCGTGGCGGCTGGCTGGTGGAAACTGTATGGGTTCCCACGCGACGGGCGCCTATGGGTGTCATTCGCGCTCCATGACGTCGGGTACGCGGGCCGCAATTCGATGGAAGGACCAGGGGCAGAGGCGCATGTTGAGCTGGGCGCTCGGATCATGGGCAAGCTCTTCGGTGCGGACTGGGCTGAATTCTGCCGTCGCCATTCCCGATATTACGCCCGATCGCGCGGTCTCCGAATCTCGCGGCTCTGCGTGGCGGACAAGCTGGCTTTCGTGCTCACACCCGCTTGGCTGTATTTGCCGCTGGCCCGAGCGAGTGGGGAACTCTGGGAATACATTGAGCGTTCTAAAGACCGGCAGGCCGGAAGCGAGGACTTCACGCTGGCGGAATGGTCCCAGATGAACTCGGAGAATCCGCGGGAATGGCTGAACGGCTTACAGAGTTTCACCTATCGATGGGTGTTGAAAAACCGTTATGCCGACGAGTCTGATTTGGGACTTGCGGACGGTGAGCGCGCTGACTTTGTTGATCGACGGGAAACCGAACACTCCTACTGGTAGGTGCAGCACCTCTATATGACACCGCCACAGCGTTTCCGTGCCCGGCTTCTGATCGCCGCAACGACACTCTTAGGTCTAATGTTCGCGGTGTTTGGATGCGTGATTCTGATTGCGGTCGCAGAGTCGCCGCAGCACTGTACGCCCAACATGGGTTGTCAACACCAAAAGGAAAGAGGCCCCTCATGGCGAGGGCTCTTCGAACCCGCATGGGACAGCGGACCATACGATAGGCGTTAACCTCTCTTCGTAAGTTTCCTTTGCTACATCGCGTTGCAATAATCCTGGCCGTAAGAGCTCCGAGGGAGAAGTTCGGTCGATTGCCAACGGCCGAGGCGGGTTTGACTCCCGCGCAGCCGCGGGACGTCCCGCTGGTGGGCTGTGTTGCAGCGTTGGCAAGTGGTGGAGCGAAGGATTATTCAAGCCTCCAGACGATGTTCCTTGGCTTCCACGCCGCAGGCCGCAAGTTTCCCTACAATGTCTTCCTCGAGAAACCGCCGCGCTTCTGGTTTTTGCTTCAGCGTGGCGTCCATGTGGGCGAGCGTGAGACCGCGGACGAATAGGTGTGCCTGCTCGCCGGAACTGAGTTCGGCGATCGGCCTCATCTCTCGAGTAATCCACGCTAGCTCCTCGGGAAAAGTCATGTTGCGCACCGACTCGTGCACCTCCTCCACGTTGTCCATGAAATGCATGTGGTCGGCTCTCCGCAGCATGATCATGCGCCTGGTTCCTGGTGTCCTATCGAACAATTCGTACATGCCGGCAAGGGGAAGACAAACGTCGTTCTCCGCCACCAGATACAGCACCGGGATATCTCGCCCCCAGGCGAACGTCAAAGTCACGGGAAGGATGCCCGGCCTTGGATTGGAGGCGCCAGCCGGCGCCAGCGCCACAACAGCCCGGAAACGCAGATCTGTCTCCGGCACGGCCAGCGCAGTCCACCCACCGAAGCTGTGTCCCACGATACCGATGCATCTGGGGTCGGGACGGGCATCCCAACCTAACGCGCTGTTACTCAAAACACAATCGAGAAGGAAGCGCGCATCCGGCACGCGGCCGGCAATTACAGCCTGCATACGTGCCGCCCTTTGTTCCGCGGTTTCGTCTTGCGGCTCTCGCAACTCCGGCGCGCTTACCTCGGAGTGATCGAGTGAAGCAACTATATATCCGTAGCTGCTCAGGTGCGTGCAAAGGAAGGTGGCAGCGCGTCGGTGGCCACCGCTGTGATGCGAGAAGATGATCGCCGGATAGCTTCCGGCATGTGCCGCCGCGTTGCGAACAGCCATTTGCCGACGCGGTGCGTTATCTGGCGCAACAGTAATAACGTCCTGAGTTTCTGAGTCGAGATCCTGCCCGTGATGCTGCGCCGCAGCGGGGTACCAGATCTCGCACGCGAATGAGCGGCTCCGTGCAGTATCGCGAGACTGGATGGTCCGCACACCCACGGAAAACGGGCCGCGGACGAACGGGTCATAACCCAGCACGTCGCTATTTTAACCAGTTTCGCTGTCGGATGAACGTTTACGAGGCCGCTGTCGGCCTTCAAGAGATCTTTATGCGAAATCACAAATTGAAACGCGGCTCCGACTGGCGTTGCCGCCGTGAGGAATATCTTCGGGCGTCCGGCCGTCACGAGGACCTCATAAGGGAAGGTTACGAAACTTCCAGGCCCGAGGCAAAGTTGGTCGTCATCCCCGGCGGCCGGAAGCGGTCTTGCGCAAGCGAACTAGAAATCCGGCTGTTTGTCGTGAAGCGGGTGGCGCCATGACCCGGCTATGCAGCAAGAGCCGGATTGTGAGGGAGACGGGAACGTTGATCCGACAGCGATTGCTGGTGATCGAACTCCACGAATTCATGCTGCGTGTGCGCCTGAAGGCGCGCGCTGGGCATACGAAGTGGATTACGAGTCGGTTTTCCAGCTCGGGGCGAAGAAAGCCGCCGAAAACGCGCGAGCGGGCAGATCCAGTAGCAGCAGGAGGAGACGGGCGAAATGAACACAGTGCTTCAGATCGTGCGGGAAGCTGGCGGCTTCCAACCGGGCAAATCGATCTCCATTGAAAACGAGCCCTGGATGCGGTTTGCCATCGAGGTTCTCCCGGAAGCGGGACCCACCGGGCATCCCGTGGTCTCGGTGGCCCATTACGGCGAGCAGAGCTCAGATTTGATGCGTGATCCGGAAATGCTGTTCGAAGTCTGCGAGAACAACGGCGTGACCGAACTGCGGCCATTCTACTTCCGCAACGACTATGTGGGGGTCGAACAGTGGAGCCGGTATCGCGACGAATCTGGCGATCTGGTCTGCCTGCCGCAGCGCACCCGCGAGATGGAAGCTTTCGCCAAGATCTGGGACCAGAATCTCAGCTCGCAGGGCTTTCTTGAGGCGTTCCGCCGAAAATCGGCCGACGGCGTCGGCCGAAGGGAGACGATCTAATGGGCGATGCGAATCTGCAATGTGATTTCTGCTCGGCGCCGTGTCCGAGCTGGCGCTACCCGGCCCGCAGTTTCATCGCGTACCGGGCCTCGAATCTCGCGGGCGAGAGCGTCGGCGACTGGGCGGCTTGTGACGCCTGCTACAAGCTTATCGAGGTAGATGATCGTGAGCAGCTTGCCCAGCGTTCGCTCGATGAGCTGATTTTGAAGCATCCCGAGGCGAGGGCGGCGGCCGAAATCCTCTTTCACGATTTGGCCGACCTTCATCGGCAGTTCTTCGAGCACCGGTGCGGGCCGGCAGTTCCCATTGCGGACGCCGCATAGGAGGAGGATGCGATGCAATCGACAATCCGTCCAATCGATCAATTCATGAAGAATTTGAAAGCTGCGCGTCGTGTGTCGACGCCGCTGGTTGCGATACGCTCGGCCGATCCGGCGCTGGCGATCGAACGGGTTCAGGAATCGGTTGAAAAGTCTGCGCCCGTGGTGTGCTGGGACATCGTACGCGGTCTCGTGCCGGCCAATGAAACCGCCACGAAAGAACTCGCGAAGTTGCTCGGCGAGCGTGATCCTGCAGGAATTGGACCTGTCGAGTCCTTGGTGGTTGCGGCCCAACTGATTGAGGACAGCGTACTGCTCTACGCCAACGCACAGCGCTTCTGGGCGGATCCGCAGGTCGCACAGGGAATCTGGAACCTTCGGGACGGTTTCAAAGCTAACGGAAGAATGCTCGTGCTTTTGACTACTCCAGGTGCGGTGCTTCCCGATGAGCTAACGCAGGATGTGCTGGTGCTTGACGAGCCCCTCCCTGGATTGGAAGACCTGGCCCACATTTTCGAGGAGACGGCCGCGGCGGCGGATCTGCCCGATGCCGCAGCTCATTCTGGTCAGGCGCTGGATGCGCTGCTCGGATTGGCAGCTTTCCCGGCGGAACAGGTTCTGGCGATGTCGGTATCGAGGAGCGGATTAGACCTCGATCAGCTGTGGGATCGAAAGCGGCAAGTGATCGAGCAAACGCCTGGCCTCAGCGTGTGGCGCGGCGGGGAGACGTTCGACGACATCGGCGGATGTGACAACATTAAGCGCTTCCTGAAGGCGGTGATTGAAGGGGCTGAGGCACCGCGCGGAATCGTGTTTCTGGACGAGATCGAGAAAGCATTCGCCGGGACCGGCACGGACCTGTCCGGCGTGAAGACGGAGCTCACCGGAGCAATTCTGAGCTGGATGCAGGATCGGGGCGCCGATGGTTGTCTGCTCATCGGGCCGCCTGGCGCGGCGAAGAGTTTGGTAGCCAAGGCAACCGGAAACACTGCAGGAATCCCAACAATCGCGTTCGATCTGGGCGCCATGCAAAATGCGCTCGTGGGTTCTTCCGGCGAGCGCCTACGATCGGCACTGAAGGTGGTCGATGCCGTCACCAATGCCCGCAGCCTATGGATCGCAACCTGCAATTCGATTGGAACGCTTCCGCCCGAACTGCGGCGGCGGTTTACACTTGGAACTTTCTTCTTCGATCTCCCGTCACCGGCGGAACGGACCGCGATCTGGAGGATTTACCTCGCCAAGTATGGCGTGTCGGGAGAACTGCCGGACGATGATGGATGGACTGGCGCCGAAATCAAGGAATGCTGCCGGAAGTCGTACCGCCTGAACCTCAGTCTAAAGGAATCGGCTGAGTATATCGTTCCGGTATCGCGCTCGGCGGCGGATCAGATCAAATCGCTCCGTCAGCAGGCTTCCGGCAAGTTCATCAGCGCCTCGAACCCAGGCGTCTACCAGTTTCAAGAATCCACGGCCGTTGCACGATCAGGCCGTGCGTTCAGAAATGCGGAAGCGTAAGGTCGACTGGTGACGCGCGCGCGTTTCAGCTAAGCTGATCGGACGTGCGGCTCACGGTGAAGGCGATCAATGAGGAACTTGCCAAACGTGGCGTAGCCGCCCGACTGGAAAAGGGCGACGGCTATTTCTATTTTTCCGGCGGAGAGGCACGCGACGGGCTGGACAAAACAGTGAATGCCCCCAGCCTCAGCAGCCTTTCTCTAGAGCAGTGGATAGCCGAATTCGAGCGGCTGACAACACTGAACGACGAAATTCTAAAGGCATCGGCAGGAGAGGGACGGGCAGTAGTGAAGAGGCCGCCGGCGACGCAACGGCGCGGAAAACGTTAGGCTCGCCAAGGTTCCCCCAGCTTCATCGATCAGAATGGCCCAAGTCTCGGCCTGGCGCGATCGGATCGCGAATGAGTTGTTTCAATTCCTTCATTTCTGGAAACCTGCCGATCTCGGCGCGGGACCAGACCGGGTTGCCGTCCACGCGAATCTCGAACACGCCGCCAATTCCCGGCAGTAGCGCAAGCTCACCAATCTCGCTGGGGAATGTAGTGAGAATCTCCTGGGCCATCCACGCTGCCCGGAGCAGCCATCGGCATTGGGTGCAGTATTCGATTTCCACGCGCGGGGTTTTCGGCATCACTGTAATGCAGTTTAGCTTCCGGTAAGTTCTCGCGCGAGTTGAGCGCGCGCGCGGCGGTGAAGTGCTTTACGAAAGGAGAGCCAAATGTCCGCATATGGCGAGTACACTACGAACGTGTGCGAAGAGAAGTTCCTGGTTGAAGGGCTTCGCGCGATGGGCTATCAGGTTGAGGTTCATCCTAACGGCGCCGCATTGATCGGATATCACGGCGACGAGCGTCCCGAGCGGGGCAACGTGATCATCCGGCGCGCTCAGCTCGATAGTGCTTCCAACGACATCGGCTTCGTGCGAGGAAGCGACGGGCGCTTCCGGGCGATTCTCAGTGAATACGACCGGAGCATCGGCTACGACGATCGGTGGCTGGGCAAAGTCCACCAGCACTATAAAGAGGTGCAGACGTTGGCTGTGGCGAAAGCGAAGGGATACATCTTCCGCGGCAAAGAGATTGTGCAGACGGCGAACGGGCCACAGATCCGGCTGCAATTTGTAGCGCGTTAGGAGGTGCACTGTGCAGCAGAAGACGATCACCGTGGTCATCGACGAGAACGGCAACAGTTCCGTCGACCTGGACGGGTTCGCGGGCCAGGGCTGCGAGAAAGCATTGAAGGATTTTCAGGGAAAGGATAGCGCCCGAGTCGAACGACGGAAATCCGCTTATTACGGCAAGAACAACGTGGCCGATGAGAAGCTCCGACGCGGTGGCCAATAGAGTTCACGCAAAGGCTGCCCAGCCTACGGCGATCCACGAGGAGGCGGTGCATGCTACTGCACGGTTTCATGCCTGCAAGCCGGGCAAACGGACCCGGATTGCGCGCAGTGGTCCATTTCCAAGGTTGCTCCTTGGGCTGCGAGGGCTGTTGGAATGTTCGTTCGCATAAATTTCACGGCCCGGAAGTATCGACCGCCATGGTCGCCCAGGAACTTGACACTGCGATCCGAACATCGTCGCTGGAAGGCGTAACATTCTCGGGCGGCGAGCCGATGCAACAGGCACCGGCATTGGTGGAGCTAATGCACCAGATTCGCGCCCTCGCACCGACCGCAAGTATGGGAATGTTTACCGGCTACACGGAAGCAGAATTGGATAGCGGCCGGTACGCTACGCGCCCGAGCACGCGGCCTGCGGAAAAGCAAAGGCTGTGGGAGGTCGTGCGGGGGTATCTCGACTTCGCCGTGATGGGCCGATACGACCGGACGCAACCGGGCACGGCGCCGCTGAGGACGAGCAGAAATCAACATCTCGTGTTGTTCAGCCGGCGCTACGAAGAGTGCGCCTTCGGCGAGCAAATCGTCGAGGTCACTATTGCTGGGGACGGAAACGCCGTAATGACAGGCTTCCCAATCTTGGGATCCCCGGCGATCTGAACTACGAACGGGCGAGAGCCCGGCGCAGGCTCCACGGAGCCGCGACGCCGGAACATCCCGCCACACCACTCCCAACCAACAAACACAGATCAAAAGGAGAAAACGCCATGGCAGCAATGCCAGTGTCATTGATTGACGTACAGAGCGTGGGCCAGGATCTGGCTCAGAAAACCGTGTGCGTGAAGGTCCGGCTCGGAAGGATCGGTAACACACGCAAGGTCAGCAATTCGCAGGTCGAAGTGGACACGGATAAGAGCCTGATCCGGGTCTCCAAACACCTGCTCGACTCAAAAGAGCTGCGGGCCGTCACCAACTTCGATAGTGAAGTCCGCCGCTACCTCTACGACACCTGCCTGCCATTCGAAGCCGGGATTCATCTTTGCCCACTTGCCTTGCTGGAGCAGATGGAGGCCAAGCTGCGGGAATTCGCTACGGCTCGTGACGGCCTGGTGCATACGTTCCTAAGTGCCTATCCGGTGTTGTGTCAGGAGGCGTCTCAGCGCCTGCGGTCACTCTACAACCCGAGCGATTATCTGCCGGAAGATTACGTCGCGCAGCAGTTCACTTTCAGTTGGCAGTACATCAGCTTTGGCGTTCCCGACCAGCTGCGCGAGATTTCCACAAAAATTTGGCAGGACGAGCGCGAGAAGGCGGCTGAGGTCATGGCGGAGGCCGGCCGGGAGATTCAGCAGGTCCTCAGGGCGGCTATGGCCGAACTGGTTACGCACATGCGCGACCGGCTGAAGGAAGGCCCTGATGGAAAGCCGCTCAAGTTCAAGGAATCGACCGTCTCCAGGCTAGCCGAGTTCCTGGACGTGTTCGAGTTCCGCAACGTGACCAACGACGCAGAGCTTGGCGGATTGGTCGAGAAGGCGCGTGAGCTGCTCAAGGGTGTCGATTCGGAGGACCTTCGCACAACGGCGCACCTGCGGGCCAGAGTGCAACAGGGGATGACCGAAATCGTCGCACAACTGGACACGATGGTGGTCAAGAAGGGGACGCGCAAATTCCGAATCGAGGAGGAGTGAAATGGCAGAGCGGAGTGTGAACAAGGCGATTCTCGTAGGGCGGCTCGGAGCCGACGCCGAAACGCGATACACGCAGAATGGCACGCCGGTGTCCCGTGTGTCTGTTGCGATGAATCGGCAATGGAAGGATCGCGAGGACCAGATCCATGAAGAGACGGACTGGATTCCTGTGATCCTTTGGCGCTCGGAGCGATTGGCCGAGTTCATGACGAAGGGCAAACAGGTTTACGTGGAGGGCCGCTTGCAAACGCGCTCCTTCGACGACAACGCGGGTGTCAAACGATATATCACGGAAGTTGTGGCACAGAGCGTGATCCTGCTGGGCGGTGGAAATGGGCCCAGCGAGTCGGCCGCGCCGCGTGATCGGCGTGGGCCAGCAAGGACCTCGAATGATGTGCCACGGGAGTCGCATGCTGAACCTGACCTTCCCGAACTTACCGACGATCCTGATGTCCCGTTCTGACTCGGGTATTGTTTCCGTGGTCGGCCGCGGAATGACATCGACCGCCAAACATCAATGCAGTAGGGCAGCGAAATTGCGTCGGTACTCTGAGACGTCGAGGCACGTTTCATCAGTGACCTTTGCGAATCGGCTTGCTCGGCGCAAAACCCACCGTTCGTCCTCACCGTGCAATCGAGAGATATACACCTTGCGTTGACCTTTCGAGGGAATTCCACAGCGAATCATGTCAACGAAGGCCCTGACGGGAAATATGAAGATGTCCCCACGATACCCAATGTCCCGGGCAAGAATGTAGGCGACGAAGAAGTCCTCCTGTCCAACGTGACCGGCGAACTCGTCCTCCTTGAAGAAACGCCACGACGTAAAATCAAACAACTCACGCTCCCAGGCAGGACCGACAGGGTACAGCTTACCGAACTTTACCTGGACTTCGCGGTAGATTCTCTTGCCGGAAACCTTTCGCCTCAAAATCAGATCGACTTTGTCTACGTCGAGGAACCTGCTGTAAGAGTTCCAACCGTTCTCGAAGAACTCGAATTTGGCGTAGGTTTCACCAAGTATTTCGTAGTGCCCGGCCTTTCGGCGGACCTCGGCCGCTAAGGCTTCCTCTTGATTGGCCATGAGCCAACAGCCTAACACGACTCGTACTATTGGCCCACCCACCATTCGTCGGTTTGTCGGTCTTCTCGGGATCACGGGTGGTGGCTCATCGCAGGAACGGCTCGGAGCCGCGAATCACTTCCCTGGAGAGCGTGTCGGAAGCGCCGATATGCTCGCTTCCGCCGCACGCGCCGGGTTAATGGTAACGCCCGACTCGCCGATTTGGTTTGCGGTGCGGACGGATCATCGATACCTGGAAATGCAACGGCTCCAGCTAGAGCCGTACTCTAGGCTCTGGCTAGTGGCGGTTCAGAAAGGTGACGATTCGCCAATTCGCGAACAAAGTTCCCTGAGCCAGTCTGCTTTGTTAGATCCGTGAACGACGCGGCCGAGGAATCCTAATCTCTGCGCGACGTTGTAGCGGTTGGTCAGAATTTCTTGGCGCGACGTCTTCGCGTATTGCCAGACGAATTCCTGGAGACTTGATGGCTTCGCAAAAACGTAGGTTGCGTGGCCTGCCTGAGGAAGCTCGACGACCACGCATCGCTCCAGGTCAAAGATGTATTCTTCCCGGAAGAGATAGATCGTGCGCGCGCGCCTCGACAGCTCGTCGTAATAGTACTGATCGTAATCCGGGCGCCACGTGATCTGTTTCACATCGAAGTCGCCGGGCAGTCCATAGCCCCAGCAGCGCCGGCGCAGTTCGTCGCATTCTGTCGGTATCTGCTGAACGTGCCAGCGCAACCGATCAATTTCATCGAAGTACCGTCCGAATCGCGACTGCGCATTGCGTGCCTTCAGGATCGATTCGTGGACCTCGGAGGGCACAGCGGTTTCAGTCGTGCTCGGAAGGGCCGTTCCCCATTCGTCGAGGCACCATTGACCATCGCGCTTACGATATTTTCCGGTGCGGACGAAATCAGCAGAAATTTCGATACTCGCGGAGATGAGGTGGCGCCATTGGCCCCAGGTCTGATCCCATTTCAAAGGAAGCAACTGGTGATCGATCAGGACTTCGAGCTTCCTGCGCGGATCCCGGAGGATCGCGTGATCGCTAAAGAAGTCGAGCCTGCGCAACGGGAATGCGAATGTCCTATGGCGGCGTTCGGGCAGAAAGGCTAGTATCCGCCGCGCGAAGAAAGCGTCACCGTCCGCGGCACCTTCCACAAGCAGGGACCCAAACCCGGAATAGGGGAACGGCACGGGAGCATCCGGTTTGATCAAGAGCTCGTTGTATGCAGCTCGAAGCTGCGGATCCGCGAGAAGGTTGTAGGCCCGGTCCAGGGCTGCAAAATCGGCCTTGGAAGCATGGGCCTGCTTCAGCTCCATCCGGCGGATGCGGAAGCCGAGCCGGAGCTCTTCGAAACTCGCGTCGGGGGTGAGACGGAGGAAACGGTAGAGCGGCTCTTGGCTGCTCCAGGGGAGGTTGCGGTTTGTAGCGAAGAAGTAGTCGCGAAGCACGTGGCAAGGGATGTGAATCGCCGCGATCCCAAGATTGGCGGCGATCACTTGAGCCCGAACAAAAAGCTCGCCCCGTCTGTCAGGCTTGGGTTGTGTGGCATAGCCGGTTGGCACCTGATAAATCTCGGAGCGCTTTAGATTGGGCTTCCTGATTAGAATTTCCGAAGGTCCAGGTCCGGATTGGGCCTGCTGAACGACGATGAGTTCGTCGCCCTTCCGCACTTGTGCCCCAACCAGCTTTGGCAAAACGATGGTTGTGCCGCTATCGGTAAGGACCGACGTTCCCCGGTCCCCGGGCCGAATTTCGAGAATGCGGAGTTTGGTCGGAGCACCGGTAGCGGCGCGAGACTCCTCGATTTGCAATGCAGGCGCACCCATCGCTGCCCGAACATAACCCGAATTCGGGAAACGTGCAAACAAACCGAGCAGGACGCCGGAACTGCCTGAAACACCAGGACTTCGCAAGACGCGTGGAGGAAGGCAATGCAGAAAGTGAATGGCGCCGAGTCTTTCCAGGCGAGGGGCACTTCCGTTGTGCCGGAGGCCGCGGTCGCAGCCAGCCAGAACGGGTTGCCACCCGAAATATTGGAAAAGCTCAAAACCCCGCTGCCGCCAGAGGCTGTTTCGCCGAATCCAGACAGGCCGGGCCTCTCTGTCATCAAGGTGATTTACGTCGTCGAACGGTTGAACGACGTCTTTGGCCTCAACGGATGGCGCGTCGTCAACCAGGTTGTCGAAAGCGGCCGGATGGTTGTCGTGAAGGCGACGGTGACGATTCCGGAATACGGGATCGTGATCGAGCAGTATGGCGGAAATGACAATCCCGACCGCGGCGATGCTTATAAAGGAGCCTGCACGGATGCGCTATCCAAATGCGCGAGCTACCTCGGCATCGGAATGGACGTATACAAAGGGCTTCGCGACGAGAGGCTGAAGGCTGCTCCGAGCTCCAACGGCTGTCAGACGACAGCTCCCACCACCGAACCAGGCCTCCGCCGAGCTGCAGCCAACAATGCCCGGCCGGAGCCAACAGGTTTGACGACGAAGAATATGGCGGAACGCTTTGCGACCATGCGGCGAATCATCGGAGCGCAGGAATACGAAGCGATTCTGTCGGCGAGCGGATATCGGGACGTAACGAATATCCCGAGCCTCGAAAGGGCGCGGGACGCATACCGGGCTTTGGTCAACATCTTTCGCTCGCGGTACCGCGACGCGCGGGTTGCATTGGGCGAAACCGAGTACGCGAAGATCTTGCGCGAGTTTCGGTTTAGCCCGAAGGCAAAATTAAGCCCGGAGCAAGCGGTCCTTGTCTTCAATTTCATGACAGAGACGATGTATGGAAAACAATGATGCGGGCATTTGTGTCGCCGTTACCAATCCTCCTGCCGCAAGAGATATCGCCGACGGACTGACGCTGTTTCAGATTGAGGAGAGCATTGCGCTGCTCGCGGAGGCGGCCGAAGAAGAGGGGTTGACGCCGGATATCGAACAGGCCCTCACAACGTACTTGCAGGGAGCGCTGGAGAAACGGGATCGCGTTGCGGAGTTCATTCAGTACTGCGAATGGATGGCCGAGCTGGCGAAAGCGGAAATCAAGCGCCTTCAAGGTCGGCAGAAGCATTTTGAGGGGACCGCGGACCGCGTAAGCGCGATGGTGTTGCGTGTGCTCGATTTCCTCGGGACGAAGAAACTTGAGGGCCGAACACATACGCTGAGCAAACGGAAATGCCCGCCATCGGTGCGGATCGATGACGAGACGCGCCTGCCGAGCGAGTTCAAGCGCGTCACGGTGACGCTGCGGTTGGACGAATGGAACTATCTGTTGGCCGCCGCCGGCGACAGTCTTCGCCAGACGGTCGAGAGAGCCATTTTGAAACAGGAGCAGGCGATCGATCTTAAGGCCGTGAAGGAGGCTCTGAACCTCGAGCGGGATGTGGCCGGCGCCGATCTGGTTGTCAATCGATTCACGTTGGACATTCGCTGAACCGAAGACCACCGGAGCTGAAAAGGAGGAGTGTGAACGATGTTTACGGAGCTGATGCCGCTGCTCAAACAGCGCGTTCTGGTTTTAACGATCTCTCGCGTCGACGATGAGCTCATCTGCGTGAGTGTGATCCCGAAGAAACGTGAGGACGCGGCTGATGAGAATGTGGCGCTCACAACCCCGCTGGCGCTCACTGGGAAGCCGGAGGAGCTCGATCGGGACTTGCCGGCACAGCTTTCGGGGTTCGCCGACTCGGTGATCAAGACCGGATCGAACCTTGAACAGCTCAAAGCGGAGCATGCCGCCGCGGTCAAGGCCGTTGACGCCGAGAATCGGAAACGCCTCGACGAGAAAAGAAAGATTAATGGCAAGTCAGTGCCGCCGGCGGAGAAACCGGCAAGTGGTCCGACACTCAAAGACGGAAAGCCGGTATTTGGTAGCTGGGCTTCGCCGGAACCGGAACGAACACCAGGGCTGTTCGATGCGGTCGAGAAGACCTCGCCTCCACCCGAAGAGATCTCATCGGCTTCACCCAGCTCGTGAGCACATCACCAGTCTCGCCATCTGCTGCCCTTAACGCACACTGGCCGAGATCGAGTTCACACGTTTCTGGTGTCGGGCTGACCAATCCGGGCGGCGTAAGGGGATGGACGAAGCGATTTCTCGTGATGTATGGTTGGGTTTATGGCTGCCGAGGCCGAGAAGGAGGTATCGGGACTCGAACTTCTACGTCAACCAGCGACGCTTGCCCTCGCGGGGTATCTGAACGACCTTCATTCAGTGCTTGGCTTTGAGGCGTACTTGTGGCGCACGATCGTGAAGGCCGATTATAGCCACGGCGAACCGACAAAGCTTCCGAAACCCGGTGATCTGCCTCCGCCGGAGAGCGCCGTCGCCCAGATGGACATTCACTCTGCGGTTCTCGGAGAGATGGTCTTCTGCCGGGGCGTCAACAGCTTTCTCACGTACCTTGCGGACCTGATGACTCTGATCTACGAGAAATATCCAAAGAAGCTCCCGTCAAACAAACAGACGACGTACCGGTTCTGCATCGAGCACCATCTGGCGGGCGATCTGATATCCGCACTTGCGGAGGAGACTGTGATGGAGCTGACGCATCAAGGCCTCGATGCTTTGGCGAACTATTTCAAGAAGAACTTGGACCTTGTGCTGTTCACGACGAATGACCATTCAGCGAACGCGGGCCTCTGTGTGGATATCCGGAATATCATCACACACAATCGCGGCATCGTAAACCGGTTCTTCATTCAACAGAACCCACGGTTCGCCGACGATCTCGGCAAGCGCGTAGTGCTCGGCGAACGGGAAAGACGGGAAATGCTCGGTACGCTGGGCTACTGCGCCCGGCAACTCGATCTCCGGGCCATTAAGAAATTTGGGCTGGAGACTATCCAACCCGAGCTCAAGGAATCGGCAAACATACCGTCACCGGACGGTGCTGCTTAGCGTTGGATACGACACGGGACATCCTTGCATCAGTTGACTCTTCCAAGGAGTTCCCGTGAGGGCAACACCGAACATGAGGCAGGGACTCCCACCGGAATCTTACGCAATTTGACGCTCATGGCTACGCGCGGCGGCGCGACATGCCGGGCCAACTCGAAAAGCGATCACATTCATCATCATCATCAATGATCATCATCATGGAGGTACCGCAATGACCGTGACCCCTCTAAAAAGAGTATTCAGTCTGAATGGAGTAAGACTGGAAGATCCAGCGCCCGGCCTCAGCGTCGAGGAAGTTCGTGGAATCGTCGCGCACGCGTACCCTGAGATCGCTACAGCCGCGATCTCCGGGCCCGAGGCGGTGGGTGACACGCTGAAGTATACCTTCGAGCGCGCGATCGGATCGAAGGGGTAGGACCTATGCGCAGGGAATCCGCAGCCGGCGCTCGCGAAGAGGAGCAATTGAAACAGGTGGCACAAGAATTGGCTCTCTTGGCTCAGGGCGAACATCCGTCTCAGCACACAATCCTGGAAAGGTACAAGCAATGTCCGGACTGGATCGCGGCGAGTACGATATTGCTACGGGCGCTCTCCGCAGGCCGCCGGAGCCATCGTCGAGCATTCCTTGCGGCGCCGGCAGGGTGGCTACCGCCGCTAAGCTGATAGCAGTCGGCTCCCGATTCGCAGTCCCGCATCTGAACGGCGTTCAGACAAGACATCAAGTGGCATTCGGTTTACAGCCCGCTGCCCGGTTGGGTCTATCTTTGCTGGCAGCGGGCATCGCAGATGCGAAGGATTGGAGCCCCGATCGGAAAAACCCAGTTGAATTCGTCGAGAATACGTTCCGCCGCTGGGCTGTGAAGAACGGCGGCGAGGAAATCACAACTGAATTCGACGTCGCGTTCGCACTGGTAAGCGATCTTGAGCCGTATTCTGATGAAGGCACGGCCATTGGCCAAGAAATGTATATGGTGCTTGAACCTGAGACGGCTGGTTACGTGGTTCTGGGTCCGCTCCTACGAGAATTGGCCGGAATCGATAGTCGACTGCCGGCGACGTTCTTTAGTCTGTTCACCTCGGCGCTGAACCGTTGGGTTAGAGTATACGACCATCGCGATGCTGAGGAGCGCGTCGAAATGCTTCGCGAATGGTATGAAGGCGATCCGGATTTTGAGCACGTCGAGCTACCCGACGTGGCGAGCGCCATTCCGAAATTTCTTCGGATTCGAGAGCCGCTTCAGGAAGCCTCGTTAGAAAGACTCGCCGAGAACACACGCGACAAAAGAATCCAGGCACTTCTCTCCGGGCTGCTGCAATTGAGCGCAGCGTCTCGTAAGGCGCAACGGCCCGAAATTGGAGCCGAAGCTTCTGATCGACTGGCCGATTCGAATCCGCCGCTCCCGGCACTGTTGGCCGTATTTGAAAAGCAGGACGCCATTGAAGGGTGCTTCGATGAGGAGGCGCAGGGAATGATGGAGTGTCCACCAGAGCCAAACGTCATCATTCCCTTCAAGATCACGGAAACTGATTCCGTGAGAACGGCCTTCGGTATTGCCGCGGTTGTTTGCGACGTGCTGACTCGGGCGAGCCGGCTGATCAAGCTCATCATGGCGAACGTCAACTAAGGAGGAACGACCATGCGCACCAGAGTAAGTGTCGGCGGCAGCGAATCCATGGCGTTGAAAGGAGCGCTGCTCGTCTATGAAGGGCGCCACGGCTCGTTCGTGTCGTGGCATGATGCCAAATTTGCCGCTGAGGGTGGCGCTGCCTATCTCGGCGAGGCGCAACCGCTCACGACCGAATTCCTTCGCGAATTGGCGGCAGGTTTGGGATCGCATCTGGCGCCGGAGATTTTGCTGCCGAATGTCCTGGTGAGGACGCCGGAAATGCTGGTCTGGTGGACGCCAGCGGAGCGGCGGACAATGTTCTTTGCGGAAACGAGCGACGCCGGCAAGAAGCTGAACGGAAAACGATATCCACATCCACCGCTGGTCTTCAAAGTTGCTGGAAACGAGCTGTGCGTCCGCGCGTTGGAACGAAGCGAGCGACCCATCAGCGAAACGAGGCTAAGAATCGCTCCGTACTGGAATACCAGTGATGAAGAAGGGCGCGTTTGCATTGGCACAATGCGCACACCGGATACTGACTGCGTTGATGGCATCGAGGTCTGGGAGCGCGGATTCTTTCAGAGCGAGTTCACGCACCCGTATGGAGCCGCTCGGCTGACAAGCTTTACTGGAGGCTTTGTACCGCTGTGGAAAGGGCTCGCGGGGAGCACGAAGCCATTTCCGCCAAAATACCTGGTCGACGCGCGCCAGACCCTGCGAGAGTTCGTTGAGCAGAGGTAGGCAATGACCCACCAGTTGCAACCTGGATTACTGCGTAAGCCCGTCCGAGTGCTCGTCGTAGGCTGTGGAGGAAACGGCAGTGCGATGGCGGCCGGGCTCCCGTACCTGCACCAGGCGATGCTCGTGAGCGGACACCCATATGGCCTCGAAGTCACGATCATGGACGGCGACACTGTATCCCCAACTAACTGCGTACGCCAGCCATTCAGCCAGGCAGAGATTGGGCACTTCAAAGCGGTTGTTCTGGTTTCGAGGATGAACTTGTTTTGGGGACTGGACTGGAAAGCGATTCCGCAAAACCTGACAGAGGCTTCCATACTTGATCGGCCGGATATTGTGATCGGTTGTGTGGATACACGGGCGGCACGAAGGATCATCCATTCAAAATTGACCGGGCACCAGGCAAACACGTCATACTGGCTGGATCTGGGGAACCACGCGACAGGCGGACAATTTGTGCTTGGTCAGCCGTGGAACTGGGTGAACAGGCGTTGCGCAACGCGACTACGCACGGTGGCGGAGCTTTTCCCGGAACTGATCGACGAGCCGCTCGATAAGGATGGACAACCGAGTTGCAGCGCGGTCGAGGCCCTGGAGCGCCAGGAACCATTCGTCAACCCCACTCTCGCGTATCATGCCCTCGCGTTGCTGGCGAGACTCTTCCGGTATGGATCGACTGAGTACCACGGCGCTTTTGTGAATGTTGCGGGAAGCCGGGTGCAGCCACTTGTCGCGGAACCACAGACCTGGCGGGCGCTGCGGCTGCGGGGAAGACCCCGCACAAGTCAGGCCGGAGCGACTTCAGCCCGATCCACTGCTACGAGGTAGTTCTTGGAGGTCAGCATACGCTTGGACGAGTTGGCCACCTGACGCAGGGCCATCTTTGTAGAATAAGTGATTCAGTCAAGGAACTGAAGAAATTGGGTCGTGGTTTGCCGATGTCTGATCCGCGAACCAGGTTCCGGATGTGAAGCCGACTTGAACTAAGCCGCTGCGCGGCAGGCGTATCCCCGTAGCATTCGACATCGTTTGCAGGTATCAACGACCGAGAGGAGGTCGTTGATGACCAAACTACGAGAGCGAATGATCGGCGATAT
>Ga0335085_10000102_pt1 | contig 274885 bp, 245 predicted proteins | sample Lox_Sample_45_FD_206712 | JGI IMG/M metagenome (GOLD analysis project Ga0335085, IMG submission 206712) | Soil microbial communities from Loxahatchee National Wildlife Refuge, Florida, United States - Lox_Sample_4.5 | ecosystem: Environmental > Terrestrial > Soil > Wetlands | place: USA... | reverse complement strand
CCGGTTCGTCCAGTTCCAGGCCCACAAACCACCGGAACAGCAGGTTGTAGTTCATCTGCTCCATCAGCATCCGCTCGCTGCGAATCGTGTAAAAGATCTGCAGCAGGACCGCCCGCAGCAAACGCTCTGGCGGTACCGAGGGACGGCCGGTCTTAGCATACATGCCGTCGAAGTCCTTGGCCATCGAGCGCAGGATCTCGTCCACGGCCTTGCGAATGGCTCGTAAGGGGTGCTCCTGAGGGACCCGATCTTCCAGAGATACGTAGCTGAACATTTCCGACTGCTGTTGATCGTCTCCGCGCATAAAACAATCATCGCTCGAAATGTTCTGGAGTGGAAGTGGTTCAAGCCGGGTTTTTCAACAAATTCCTAGTGGAAAGTGCGGGTAAGTTGGCACCCGAGGAACTGACTCGCGACTTCGGCACAGCCGACAAGAGCGTGCTCGGAACTCTGGTCCACATATACGGCGCGGATAGACTCTGGCTCACCCGGCTGAAGCGCGAGTCTCCACACCCCTATCTCACCGATGCCGATTACAAACTCGCAGTCCTGCAGCATGACTGGCCCGCTTTACACGCACGATGGAAAGATTGGGCCGCCGGCCTCACCGACGAGGATGCGCGCGCCGAAGTGTCTTACCACGACCTCCGCGGTAATCCCTGGAATCAACCCCTCGGTCAATTAATCCTGCACGTGGTGAATCATGGTACCCATCATCGCGGCCAGGTATCCGGATTCCTCCGCACCATGGGCCATGTCCCTCCCCGGCTCGACCTGATCGCTTACTACCGGGAAATGCAGACTAAGTCCATAGCCGGCTAATCTAACCACCAGTTTAAGAGTCGGGAGCTGGATTAGCGTCCTTCATGTGGAGTGCGCCCGGTCCGGGTATGGCGTGGATCAAATGCATCTCCGCGTTGAACTGCGCTGATTCTGCATAGTAGCGCTGCACCAGCCCGGCGCGCACGCTTGCTAAATCAGAGCTCCGGCAGAAGACCACCGCGCAGCCGCCGAAACCCGCACCCGTTAAACGCGCTCCCAGTGCCCCGGACTCCATGGCCGCCTCTACCAGCCGGTCGAGCGCCGCACAACTCACGCGCAACAGGTCCCGCAAGCTCGCATGCGACGCCAGCAGCAGCCGTCCGAAGGCCTCTGCGTCCCCGCGCTCCATCGCGTCCACTGCGGCCCGCACGCGCAAAGCTTCGCCGGCCACGTGCAAAAATCCGGCGCGCTCGTCCGCATCCCCAAGCGCCCGCCCAGCCAGCTCCTCGATCTCCGTCGCCGACCGCCCCGCAATACCCTCCCGGTACGACTCGAATCCCAGCCGGCTCAGCGCCGTCGCACCCGCCGTCCGCCGCGCGTTGTATTGCTGCCGCACCGCTCCGGATTTCTCCGCCACCGTCAAACTGTGCGCTACCAGGAAAGCCCAGTCCGCCGGCACCGGCACCGCGCGCACCGCCAGCGGATCGAATTCGATGAGCAGCGCGCACCCTTCCCGCGACTCCAGCGACGCCGCATGATCCATCCCGCCGCCGCGCGTGCCCACAAATTGCTCGCCCTCGGGCAGCACCTCCATCAATTCCTCGAATGTCGGCGCATACCCGTTGGCGCGCAGCAGACACAACGTGAATGCCACAATCAACGCCGAAGACGACGATAGCCCCGCGGCTGGAGGCAGATCCGAAACAATCGCCGCATCCACGCCGCGGCCCACTGCCCATTTCCGCGATACCGCCCGCGCCGCCGCGCGCAGATAATTCTCCCAATCGCCGGCCTGCGCAGGCGTGATATCGCCGGTCCACGCGAACTCCCGAACGCCGTATCCGCCCGAACTCACCGCCCGGATCCGCCCATCCGCGCGTGCCCGAAACGCCACCCGGATCGTGCGCCGCAGCGCCATCGGCAGCACCGCCAGATTGTGATAGTCAATATGCTCGCCAATCAGGTTCACGCGTCCGGGAGCGGCCGTCAGCATCGCGCGCGCGCCGGCGCCGAAGCTCTCCTCCAAGAGGGTGGATGGATCGGGAATCGTCATCAATTGTTAACCGACTAATCATTCTATACGTGGGGCAGGCACTCTGCCTGCGGCAGGGCCCGCGGCCCGCCACTCTGTTAAACTATGAGGTTTACCGCATGAAGGCCTTACTGGAATCCCTCCGCCCCGGTGAACGCGATTGGGAACTCGCCAGCGCGATCGATCCCGGCCGCCTCCCCGCCCACATCGCCATCATCATGGATGGCAACGGGCGCTGGGCCAGCCAGCGCCGCCTCCCCCGCGTGGCTGGCCACAAAGCCGGCGTAGGGCCTGTGCGCAGCACCGTCGAAACTTGCGCCCGCCTCGGCATCGAAGTCCTCACCCTCTACGCATTTTCGGTCGAGAATTGGAAGCGCCCGCGCGCCGAGGTCGAAACCCTCTGGCGCCTGCTGCGCTACTACCTCCGCAAGGAATTGCCCGAACTGCAGAAGAACGACATCCGCCTGCAAGCCATCGGCCGCGTCGAGGCCCTCCCGGCAGACGTCCACCGCGAACTCGACGCCGTCATCGATGCCACCGCGCATAATCGCGGCCTGCTCGTCAACCTCGCCATTAACTACGGCGGCCGTACCGAGATTGTCGATGCCGTCAACTCCATCATCGAACTCGCCCGCATGGAGGGCCGCCTCTCATCTCTGCGCGTCGACGAGGAATTGCTCGCCGCGCATCTGTACACCGGATCCTCGCCCGAGCCGGATCTGTTGATCCGCACCTCCGGCGAAATGCGTATCAGTAACTTCCTGCTCTGGCAGATCGCCTATGCGGAGCTGTACATGACCGAAACGCTCTGGCCGGACTTCAGCCGCACCCACCTGCTCACCGCCATTCTTGAATACCAGAAGCGCGACCGCCGTTATGGCGGCTTAAGTGGTACGCCCCTAGCCACCGCACCCACCGCCGTTTCCGAGGAGATGATCGCCGCCCTGCCGGCCACATGAAACGCGTTCTCACCGCGCTCGTCCTGATTCCGCTCATCTTGTGCGTAGTGCTCTGGACCCCGCTCTGGGCCGTGCTGGCGGTTACCGCGCTCGTCGCGCTGCTCTGCTTTCACGAGTACTCCGCCATCGTCGCCGCCTATCAGGCAGGCCAGCTCGGGCCGCTCGGTTTCGGCGCCGGACTACTGGTTCTCGCGCTGCCCCAGAACGCTCTCGCCCTTTTCGCCATGCTGGCTGTCGCCCTCGCCGGACTGTGCCTGGCCCTCCGCGCCGACGACTTGCGTACCGGCATCCTGCGCGCGGCCTTCCTGCTCCTGGGCGTCGTCTATATCTTCGGATGCTGGCGCTGCGCCCCGCTTCTGGCCGCCCAAAACCGCTACTGGCTGCTCTACGCGCTGGTGCTGAACTGGATCGGCGATATCGGCGCATATTACGTCGGCCGTTCCGTCGGCCGTCACAAACTCGCCCCCATCGTCAGCCCCGGCAAATCCTGGGAAGGCGCTGCAGCCTCACTCGCCGTCTCGATGCTATTCGGGTTTTTCTTCCTGCGCTGGGCGATTCCCTCGGTCCCGCCCGCCATCGCCCTGGCACTCACCGCCGCCGCCAACATCGCCGGGCAGTTCGGCGATCTCTGCGAGTCCGCCCTCAAACGCGGCGCTGGAGTGAAGGATAGCGGCACCCTCCTGCCCGGCCACGGCGGCATGCTCGACCGCGTCGATAGCACCCTCTTCACCCTGCCGGTCGTCTACCTCTACGCCGCGCGCTTACTCCAATAGAAACGCTATTCCCGGTCAAATACCAGGACGTTGGCCTTGCTCTGCCCAACCGAGTGCACGGTCATCGTCAAAGTCTTCAGATCGGGAGATAGCTCGATCTGACGGGTGTCCCTCACCTTGCCTTTCGCCTTGTGTGTGATTTCCAGTGTGCGTTCGTTCACCCGGCGTCCAGAGGAGTCCGGATAATCTTTCCCGTCGAATCTCACGTTTCGAGTCTCTTTTTCAGCCGGGGTAATGAACGTAAGCCCGTCGCTCCCGTAGCTCTGGATCTCAAGCTCATAGGCCGAATTCATCTTCTCGCTCACGCTTTCCCACGTGGCCGCGAAACCCGAGCCCGCCGTCGTCCGCTTGTACACGTAGTCCATGCTGAGCGTCGACCCGTCCCCTTGGTTTTCCCTGTAGAAGTCGCTGAGTGTCTGGCCGTCTTTGGAAAGTTTCCATGTGCCCGTAAGCAGCGTGCGGCCATCTTTCTTGCGAACCACTTTCCAGGTGTCGGGCCCCTCTACGCTCGCCGACAGGGTGGTACCGAAGATGCCGGGCTGATCCGTGCCGTCGGCCACGATAGTCTCGGGATTGCCCGCGCCGAAGTCAAAGGCGTACTTGTTTGCCCCGGCTTCCTTAACTTTCATTACGTCGGGGAATCGGCTTTCGGACGGGTTGAGCTTCCACTTGCCTACGAAGGGATCATTCGCCGCCCATAACGCGCCCGTAACCACAAAGGCAACCAGTAACAACTGAAAAGTGTGCTTTGACATGATTCACTCATACCTCAAGGCTGCCAGCGGATCGATCGACGCCGCCCGCCGCGCCGGAATATAGCAGGCCGCCAAGGCCACGCCCGCCAGCAACAGCGAAACCGCTACAAACGTCACCGGATCGAACGGCGTCACCTCGAACAGGAAGCTTTTCAAAACCCGCGTCACCGCCCATGCCCCCGCCAGCCCCGCGGCCAGCCCGCCGCCCACCAGCGCCGTCCCGCGCCGCAACACCATCCGGATGATCTGCCCGCGCTCTGCGCCGATCGCCATGCGAATCCCGATCTCCTGAGTGCGCTGCGTCACTGAATACGCCATCACTCCGTAAATGCCGACGATCACCAGCAGAAACGCAATCAGCGAGAACGACGAAAGCACCCGTGTTTGAAAACGCGGCTCGGCGGTCGACGAGTACATCAGGTCCTGCATGCTCGCCATCGACCGCACCGGCAAATCCTTATCGACGGCCCAGACCTGTGCGCGCAAAGCCGGAGCCAAGGCCGTCGTGTTGCCATGCGCGCGCACCACGAAGCTGACGTCCTCCAGGAAAAACTGTCCGCGGATCTGCGTGTACGGCTGGTAGACCGTCATGTGCGCTGCGGCTGGATTCTCCTGCCGGATCGATCCCGTCACCCCTACCACCGTCATCCAATCGCTCGCCTTGCTCGGATGATCTTCAAAGCTGATGCGCTTGCCGATGGCATCCTGATTCGGCCAGAAGTGCCGCGCAAACGCTTCGTCCACCATCGCCACCGGCGCCGCGTCGGCCGTATCGTGTTCATCGAATGCGCGCCCGCGCATCAGCGGAATTCCCATAGCGCGAAAATAGCCGGAACTCACCGCCGGCTTCGCGATGATCACATCCCGCGGCACGCGCTGATCCGCCAGCTTGAAGTCTCCCATCACCAGATCGCTCGCCATCGGTAGCCAATTCACCAACCCCGCGGCCGTCACGCCATTCACCTGCGAAATGCGCGCCAGCACTTCGTTGTCGAACCTTTGCATCCGCGCGGCTGATTCATATAGTTTGCCATTCAACTGCAGGCTCATCGTCAGCACGTGATCCGCCCTGAAGCCCGGATTCACCGCCCGCAGCTTCGCGAAGCTGCGCACCAGCAGCCCCGCGCCAATCAGCAGAATCACGGCCAGCGCCACCTCGGCCATCACCAGCACCGGGCCGAGTGCGCCCGATCGCGCGCTGCCGCGACCCTCCCTCCGCATCTTCGTCGATTCCAGCGCGGGCGCCAAACCAAACAGGATGTTCGTCGCCAGCGAAACAGCTACGTTGAATGCCAGCACCCACCCATCGAACCGGATCTCGCCCAACCGCGGAATGCGATCCGCCGGTGCAAACTGAACCAGCGTCGCCGCGCCCCACATCGCGACAATCATACCCAGCAATCCGCCCAGCAAGCCGAGCAGCGCGCTTTCGGTCAACAACTGCCGCGTCAGGCGTGCGCGCGTTGCACCTAGTGAAGCGCGAATGGCCATCTCTTGCCGCCGCCCCGCCGCGCGCGAAAGCAACAGGTTCGCCACGTTCACGCAAGCGATCAGCAGGACACAGCCGACCGCGCCCAGAAACACCAGCAGAGCCGGCCGCACCTTGCCCACCACGCTGTCTCGCAAGGGCGCGATCGCCATTTCCTCCTTGTGCCGGTCGAGCAGCGCATCGAGTTCCGCTTTGGCGCGCGCCACCGTCGCCCCCGCCGCCAGCCGGCCGATCACCTGCCGAAATGCGATGTGATGGTTCCCCGGGTCCAGCACCGCCGGCACCCACAGTTCCACGCCCGGATCGAATCCCGCTGGCATCACACCCACGACCGCATGCGGCGCGCCGTCCAGCACGATTGTCTTCCCCAATACGTCACGGCTGCCGTCGAAATGCGCCCGCCAGAAACGGTCGCTCAGCACCGCGACCTTCGCCCGCGCCGGCGACTCCTCCTCCGCCACAAACCCACGCCCGATCTGCGGCTGCACGCCTAGCGTGATAAAGAAGTTCGTCGTCACCTGCTGGCCGTGGATCGCCACCGGCTCGCCGAATCCCGTGCCGTTCCAGCTCTCGCCGCTGAATGCCGCAAGCTGCTCAAAAGCTGTCGCGGCCGCCCGGCAGGCAATGAACCCGGGATCGGACATCGACCCTAGTTCGAACGGGCTCGGCGTCTTCGGCGTAGGCCGCACGGTGTACAATCGGGACGGGTCGTGATACGGCAGCGGCCGCAGCAGCACGGACTCAACCACCGTGAAGACCGCCGTGTTGGCGCCGATGCCGATCGCCAGCGCCCCGATCGCTACCGCTGTAAAGGTCGGGTTGCACCGCAGGTTACGCAAAGCGTACCGCAGGTCATAGGTCAGGTCGATCATAGGGTTTGGAGTCAAAAGGCAAATGCGCCGCCAATTCGTAAGCCTTTTTATATCAACAAAAGATCCGGGTTCGTTTGGGTTCGGATGTCCAATTTCGGGACCGCCCCGCCCATCCCCGTACACCTTCTTTATGAGGCTTTACAATCATTAAAGGTATTGCGGTTCGCATTAGTTTGCGTTAATCTGAAGTTGAACGTGGATTGATTTAGAGCCTGTGTGGCTAGGCTCGGCTAATTGCAACCACGAAAAAAAGTGCTAAAGGTGAGTCGGTCTGTTCGAAATTCTTCGACCCTGGGAGCCTTTGGCCCCAGGGTTTTTTCGTGTCTGGGCCGATCCGCCGGATGCTGGAGGATTAAATGAGCGCATGGGCGACTGCCGTTTCGCCTGCTTTTCCCCTTTCCGGTGCCGAAGGCGCCCTCGTTTCCGTCCGGGTTTCCGTGGACCCATCCCGCTTGGAGGCCCTGCTGGACGCGCTGGCGCATCTCGACTTCCCCATCAACCCGCAACTCCATCACGAGGCCAAGCCGGCCACCGTGGTCGAGTTCCCGGCCTACGAGAATCACCTGCCGGAGATCCGCGACGTCCTGGAGGCCTGCGGCTTCACCGCAAAATCCGTCGACACCACCCCCATGCTCGATTCCATTCGCGGGCACTAGCTCTTTTGCCGTGCTACAGTACCAATTTGATGCCCGCCGCCACTGCCCTGAAAGCCACCTGCCTCAACGCCACCCATCGCTCCACGGGCGCCCGCATGGTGGATTTCGGCGGCTGGGACATGCCCGTCCAATATGCGTCGCTGGTCGAAGAGCACCTCGCCGTGCGGCGTAGCGTCGGTATGTTCGATGTCAGCCACATGGGCGAGATCGACATCACCGGACCGGAGGCGCTGCGCCTCACCGACTACCTCACCACCAACGCCGCCGCCCGCCTTAAGACCGGCCAGATCCACTACTCCGGCCTGCTCTACGAACACGGCGGATTCGTCGACGACATCCTGGTCCACAAAGTCGCCGACGATCATTTCTTCCTGTGCGTCAACGCCGCGAACCAGGAAAAGGATTTCGAGCACATCCGGGCCTACAATCACTTCGACGCGCAGGTGTGCCTGTCGAGCGACGATTACGCGCAGATCGCCATCCAGGGTCCAAACGCGCGCGCCACGCTCCAAAAACTCACGGCCACCGACCTGGCCGCCATCCGCTATTACTGGTTCACCGACGGCGCGGTCTCCGGCACGCCCGCCCGCATCGCGCGCACCGGCTACACCGGCGAAGATGGCTACGAGATCTACGTCGCGCCGTCCGAGGGCCCGCGCCTCTGGCAGCTTATCCTTGAAGCGGGCAACGAATTCGCCATCAAACCCTGCGGCCTGGGAGCGCGAAACACGCTGCGCCTGGAAGCCAAGATGGCCCTCTACGGCCACGAAATCCATGCCTCGATCACGCCCTGGGAAGCCGACCTCGGCTGGATCGTAAAGCTCGACAAGGGCGATTTCGTGGGCCGCGCCGCGCTCGCGAGCCAGAAAGAACGCGGCATCCTGCGCAAGCTCATCGGATTTGAAATGTGCGGCCGCGGCATCGCCCGCGATGGCTACGAAGTCCTGGTCGATGGCGTGCCCGCGGGCTGGGTCACCAGTGGATCGCCCGCGCCCTTCCTGAACAAAAACATTGGTCTTTGTTATTTGCCGATAGCGCAGGCCACCATCGGCCGCGCCATCGAGATCGTCATTCGCAACCAGCCGGTGGCCGCGGTCACCGTGGACACCCCATTCTACAAACGAGCCAAATAATGTATCCGGAAGACTACCGCTACACGAAGGAACACGAGTGGGTGCACGTGGAAGGCGATACGGGCACCATCGGCATCACCGATCACGCCCAGCACGAACTGGGCGACATCGTCTACGTCGATTTCAAGTACGGCCGCGAAGCCCTCAAGCCCGGCCAGACCGTCGAGCAGGGCAAGCCCATCGGCTCGGTCGAGTCGGTCAAGGCCGTGTCTGATATTTACTGCCCGGTCTCGGGCGAAGTGGTCGAAACCAACCAGGCGCTGGCGGACGCGCCCGAAAAGCTCAACGAGGATCCGCACGGCTCGGCGTGGCTGGTGAAGATCCGGCTGAGCCATCCCGACGAAGTCGCGAATCTGCTTTCCGCCGCCGACTATCAAACATATATAGGAGCGGAAAAGTAAGTTTTGCGTTATCTTCCGAAGTCTGATTCCGAACGCGGCGAGATGCTGGAAGTCTGCGGCGTCCGAAGCCCCGAAGAACTGTTCGCGCATCTGCCCGAAGCGGTGCGCCTGAAGCGGCCGCTCGCGCTCGCGCCCGGCGTTTCCGAATACGAGATCGTCGATTACTTCCGTAAGCGCGGCGACGAAACCGCCAACGGCTACGCCAGTTTCTTGGGCGCGGGCGTCTACGCGCATTACCGGCCGGTCTTAGTCGACACGGTAGTCGCGCGCGGCGAGTTCCTCACCTCGTACACGCCGTATCAGGCCGAGATCTCGCAAGGCACGCTCACCACCATCTTCGAATTCCAGACCATGATCTGCCAGCTCACCGGCATGGATCTGGCGAACGCCTCCATGTACGATGGTTCGACCGCAGTCGCCGAAGCCGCGCTCATGGCCGCACGTTTCACCAGCAAGGGCGGACTGCTCGTCGCACGCACCGTGCATCCCGAATATCGCGAGGTCCTCAAAACCTACGCCAAGAATCAGGGCATGCCGATCACTGAGTTCGGCTACGATCCCGAAACCGCCCAGGCCGATCTCGACGATCTCGAGCGCAAGCTCAACGATCTGACCGCGGCCGTGATCGTCCAGTCTCCGAACTTCTTCGGCGTCGTCGAAGACGTGAGCCGCGTCACTGAAATGGCCCACAAACGCGGCGCGCTCGCCATCATGGGATTCACGGAAGCCGTCTCGCTCGGCATCCTCGAGCCGCCCGCGGCCGATATCGTCGCCGGCGAACTGCAATCGTTCGCCATCTCGCCCAGCTACGGCGGCCCATACGCCGGCATCATCGCGACGCGCGAAAAGTTCGCCCGCCAGATGCCCGGCCGCCTGGTCGGCGAAACCACCGATACGCACGGCCACCGCGCCTTCTGCCTCACGCTCGCCACGCGCGAGCAGCACATCCGCCGCGAAAAAGCGACCTCAAACATCTGCACCAACCAGGCCCTCATCGCGCTGATGGCTACCGTCTTCATGAGCGTCTACGGCAAGCAAGGGCTGCGCGAGTTGGCCGAACAGAATCTGGCCAAAGCTCACTATCTCGCGGGCAAACTGAAGCCGCGCTTCTCCGGACCGTTTTTCAACGAGTTCGTCGTCTCCGCGCCCAACCCCGAGCAAATCAACGCAGCGCTGCTCGAAAAGAAGATCATCGGCGGCCTGCCGCTCGGCCGCTTCTATCCGGAACTAACGGACGCGATGCTGCTATGCGCTACAGAAATGTCGAAACGCGCGCACATGGACCGACTAGCGGAGGCTTTCTAATGGCAATCAAGAAAGTTCGCCCCCATATCTCGCCCAACGAAGCGCTGCTGTTCGAACGCAGCTCGCCCGGCAAAAAGGCCTATCAACTCCCCGATCTCGACGTCCCCGCAGTCGATCCCATTACTGCCCTTGGCGTCGCCAACGTCCGCAAAGAAATCGAAGGCTTCCCTGAGGTCAGCGAGGTAGAGGCCATCCGTCACTTCACGCGCCTCTCGACGTGGAACTACGCCATCGACCACGGCATGTATCCGCTCGGATCGTGCACCATGAAGTACAATCCGCGCGTGAATGAACTGGTCGCGCGCACCGAAGGCCTCGCCTGGGCGCATCCCTATCAGCCGGAGTCGCTTTCGCAAGGCGCCATGCAGGTGATGGCGGCGCTCGAATCCGCGCTGCTCGAAATCACCGGCATGGATGCCGTCACGCTGCAGCCCGCCGCCGGCGCGCATGGCGAACTCACCGGCATCCTGCTCATCCGCGCGCTGCTCGAACATCAAGGCAATCCGCGCAAGAAGATCCTGATCCCGGATTCGGCGCACGGCACCAACCCTGCCACCGCGGCCATCGCGGGCTACGTGGTCGAAAACATCCGCTCCGACGAACACGGTCTGCTCGATCTCGCCGCGCTCGAACAATCCGTCGACGAAGATGTCGCCGGCCTGATGGTCACCAATCCCAACACGCTGGGCGTTTTCGAATCGCGCATCATCGAAGCGGCCGAAGTGCTCCACCGCAAGGGCGCGCTGCTCTACATGGATGGCGCCAATATGAACGCGCTGGTCGGCATCGCGCGGCCCGGCGATTTCGGCGTGGACGTCATGCACCTGAACCTGCACAAGACGTTCTCCACCCCGCACGGCGGCGGCGGTCCCGGCGGCGGTCCCGTGGCCGTGAAGAAGCATCTCGAGCCCTATCTGCCTGTGCCGCGCCTGAAGCGCGTCGACGGCCACCTGGCCTTCGATTACAACCGCCCCTGCTCCATCGGCAAAGTGAAAGCGTTCTACGGCAACTTCGGCGTGCTGCTGCGCGCGCTGGCCTACATCCTGGCGCACGGCGGCAACGGATTGCGCAACGCCACCATGGACGCGGTGCTCAACGCCAACTACATCCGCAAGAAACTCGAGCCCTTCTTCGACCTGCCCTACACGCTGCCCAACATGCACGAAGTGGTTTTCAGCGACGACCGCCAGGCGCGCCTCGGCGTGCGCACCGGCGACATCGCCAAGCGCCTGATCGATTACGGATTCCATCCCTACACTGTGAGTTTCCCGCTCATCGTGCACGGCGCCATGATGATCGAGCCGACCGAGACCGAAGGCAAGCTGGAGCTGGATCTTTTCATCGACGCCATGATCTCGATCGCCAAGGAGATCGAGACCGAGCCGCAAACCGTCAAAACCGCCCCACACTCCACGCGCACCAGCCGCGTCGACGAAGTCAAAGCCGCGCGCAAGCCGGTATTGAAATGGACACCCGCCTCGCCCTAGTGCTGGCTGTCGTCCTGCTGATCCGCCTGCCGTTTCTGAACCAGGCGATCCAGGGCGATGACGTTTACTACCTGGCGCAGGCCGAGCACGCCCAGATCGAGCCGCTGCACCCGAATCATCTACAATTCGTTTCCAGCGGCGATCGTGTCGACATGCGCGGCTTTCCGCATCCGCCGCTGAACGCCTGGTCGCTCGCGCTGCTGCTGGCCGTGATGGGCGACATTCACGAAGTGCCGTTTCACGCCGCGTACATTCTGTTTTCGCTCGTCGCGGCGGCGGCCATGTGGTCGCTCGCCAAACGCTTCTCGCCGCATCCGCTGTGGGCCACGCTGCTCTTCGTGGCCGTGCCGCCGTTCGTCATCAACGGCAATTCGCTCGAATCCGACCTGCCGTTTCTGGCCTGCTGGATGGCCGCTGTCGCCTGCTTCGTCGCGGGCCGTTGGACACCCGCCGCCATCGCGATGGCGCTCGCCGCACTAGCCGCTTATCAAGCCGTCTTCCTGACGCCGATCCTGGCAGTCTACGTCTGGATCTATCGCCGCAAGGATCGCAAGGCGTGGCTGCTCACGTTGGTCGCGCCCGCCACGATCGTCTGCCTGCAACTGTTCGAGCGCCTGTCCCTTGGCGCGATTCCCGTCGCCGTCTCCACCGGCTATATGAGCAGCTACGGATTGCAGACGCTGGCGAATAAGTTGCGCAACGTCGCGGCGCTGGCCGTGCATGCCTGCTTCATCGTCTTCCCGGCGCTGCTGCCCGGCGCGATCGTCCTCGCCTGGAAACGCCGCGATCGCGACACCGCGTTCCTGGCCGCGTGGATTGCGCTCTTCTTCTGCGGGGCGGCCGTTCTGTTCTTCGCGGGATCGGCGCGCTACCTGTTGCCCATGGCTGCTCCAGTGGCCCTGCTCGTCTCGCGCTTGCGCCCGCGCTGGCTGGCCATCGGATTCAGCGCACAGATGGCGCTCAGCCTCGCGCTGGCCTTCGTCAACTATCAACATTGGGATGGCTATCGCCAGTTCGCGCGCCACATTCGCCCGCTCACCGCCGGTCATCGCGTGTATATCAACGCTGAGTGGGGCCTGCGCTATTATCTCGAAGCCGACGGCGGATTGCCGCTCGCACGCGGCCGCGTGCTGCGCGCGGGCGATTTCGTCGTCGCCAGCCAACTGGCCTATCCGATCGCCTTCACCGCGCCCACGGCCGTCGTCGCGCAACAAGCCATCCGCGCCTCGCTGCCGCTCCAGTTGATCGGCATCGCCGCGCACTCCGGCTATTCGACCGACACCGAAGGTCTGCGCCCGTTCGACATCACCCGCGCGCCCATCGACATGGTTACCGCCTCGGTGGTGCTCGACCGCCACCCCACACTCACCTATCTGCCCATGAATGCCCCCGAAGCGCCCGCGCAGATCGTGAGCGGCCTGTACGATCTCGAAAGCGGTGCGTGGCGTTGGATGTCGGGCAGCTCCGTGGTCCTGCTAAAGAGTCCCGCCGCGCCGCAGCCCGTGGAAGCCACATTCACCATCCCCGATGCGGCGCTCGCACGCCAAGTCGAACTGCTGCTCGATGGCCGCGTCATCGCCTCCGCCACTTACACCGGACCCGGCACTTACACGTTGAAATCGCCGCCCCAGATGCCCACCGGACCCACCGCAACGGTCACCCTGCAAATCGACCGCACCTTCACCGTCCCGGGTGACCATCGCGAATTAGGCGTGGTCGTATCCGCCATCGGATTTCACGACTGAATTTTCGGGAACTAGCCGCCACGTGGATCGTATTAGTTTCTTAAGGCTATGTGGAACGATCTGCGTTACGCCTTCCGGAGCCTCCTGCGCGAGCGGGGATTCGCAACGATGGCCGTGCTAAGCCTGGCCGTCGGCATCGGCGCCAATACGGCCATCTTCTCGGTAGTGAACGGAGTGCTGCTGCGTCCGCTGTCCTATCGCGATCCGGGCCGGCTTTTCACCATCCAGGAAGTCATTCCCAAACTCGCGCACCTTTATCCGCGCCTGCCGGTCAATTTCGCCCATTATGTCGAATGGCGCAACCGCTGTTCGGCACTCCAGTCGCTCGCGGTAGTACGAAGCGCTTCGCCCAGCCTGACCGGCGCTGGCGAACCGGAAATACTGGAAGGCGCGCGCGTCACCGCCAGCATATTTCCTGTTCTGGGTATCCAGCCGCAGTTGGGCCGCGGGTTTCTGGATGAAGAGGATCCGGAAGGTCACGATCAAGTGGCAGTCATCTCGGATTCGCTTTGGAGGCAGCGCTTCAGCGCCGATCCGGCCATTGTCGGCCGCAAGATCACGCTGGATGGCAAACCGCACGTGGTAGTCGGCGTTCTTCCTTCAGGCTTCCAGTTCTCGAACTCATCGGATTTCGGGAACGCACCCCAGCCGAGCAAGGTGGATGTCTTCGTGCCCGCAGGCTACTCCAAAGACGACCTCGAAGAACTCAACGGCGACTACAATTGGTTGGCGATCGCGCGGCTGCGTCCCGGTGTGACGCAACAGAAAGCCGCGGCCGCGCTGAATGTGATTCAGGCGGATATTCAGCGCCGCATCCCGGAGAAGCTGGATCTACATGTCGCGGTGTCCTCCCTGCAGGACGATATCGTCGGCCGCTCGCGGCAGGGCCTGTTGGTGGTGCTGGGCGCGGTGGGCGCGGTGCTGCTGATCCTGTGCGCCAACCTGGCGAATCTCTCGCTCGCGCGCGCCGCCGGCCGGGCGCGTGAATCCGCCATCCGCACCGCACTGGGAGCCGGACGCGCGCGCCTGGTCAGGCAGACGCTCACCGAAAGCCTCGTGCTCGCAGCCCTCGGCGGCATCCTGGGGGTCGCGCTGGCAGCCTGGGGCACGCGCTTCCTGATTGCCGCGGCGCCCGCTGACTTGCCGCGTCTCGACGAAGTCACCCTCGATGGCCGCGTGCTCGCGTTCGCTCTGCTGATCTCGCTCGCGACCGGTATGGTGTTCGGTATTCTACCCGCATTGCGCAGTGCGGGTGCGCATCCGCATGAAGCCTTGAAATCCGGCAACTACACCACCACCGAAAGCCGCCGCGGCGTACGCTTGCGCAGCGTGCTGGTCGCGGTCGAGGCCGCGCTCAGCGCCGCGCTGCTCATCACCGCCGGCCTGCTGATCTCCAGCTTCGTGCGCCTGATGCACGTGGATAAGGGTTTCAATATCGAGCGCGTGCTGTCGGTGGAAGTGAAGATGCCTCCCGCGAAGTACACCGCGGAACCGCAACAGGCGGCCTTCTACGAACGCGTCCTCGATAAAGTCCGGCCGTTGCCGGGCGTGCAATCGGCAGCTTTTGTCAACGCGCTGCCCTTGAAGGGCGAGACTTGGATCGACTTGGCCGCGCCGGAAGGCGATCAGCGTCCGTTGTTCGAACGGCCGATGGTGAACGTGCGCTTCGTGACTCCGGATTATTTCCAGACGCTGCGAATTCCATTCCGCGAAGGCGCCACCTTCAACAACAGCCAGCGCAATCGCAAAGTGGTCATCATCTCGCAAGGTACCGCGCAGCGTTTGTGGCCGGGCAAGAGCGCGATCGGACGCCGCATGCTGCACAATGAGACGCTCGAAGAAGTGGTCGGGGTGACGGCGGATATCCGCAGCACTAGCCTGGATAAGGATCCCGTGCTCATGCTTTACGATCCCTATTGGCAGCGTCCGCGCTTTTTGGCCTCCCTATTGGTGCGCACCGCGATGGACCCGCACACGATAGCGTCGGGCGTGCGAGAAGCGATTCACGAAGTCGACGCGGACGTGCCAGTCCCCGCCATGCAAACGCTCGAAGAAGTCATGGCCGATTCCGTGGGCCAGCGCCGTTTCCAGATGATGCTGATCGTCGCGTTCGCGGCCGCCGCACTGGCATTGGCCGGCTTCGGGATCTACGGCGTGGTGTCGTATTCCGTCGCACGGCGGCGCACCGAAATGGGCATTCGCATGGCGCTGGGCGCGGGTGCGGCCCGCCTGCAATGGATGGTCCTGTGGCAGGGCATCCAGCCGGTAGTGGCCGGACTGGCAGTAGGAATTGTGGCCGCTCTCGCCGCGGGGCGGGTCCTCAGCAGCCTGCTCTTCCACGTCAGCCCGCATGACCCGATCACCATCGGCGGCGTAGCGCTCGTCCTGCTGGCGGTCTCCGTGCTGGCAGCGCTGGCGCCGGCGCGCCGCGCCACCAGCATCGATCCGATGAAGGCGCTGCGGTTCGAATAAGGCAGAGCGCTAGTTAAACACCCTGCTGCATGGCCGGTTCTCTCGCTGCCACCCAGCTTTCTCAGGCGTACCCTGCCAGCCATACGCTACCCGCCGCGCCGCAAAAATGAGAAAGTAAAGATTCGATGGATATGCGCACCCTTTTTGCGGCTGCCTTACTCGTCTGCCTGGTTTCCCGTCTGGGCGGCCAGCTTCCCGCCCCCAATGCCGGCGGCGTCAGCATGGGACACCTGCACTTTTATGTGCGCGATCCGGATGCGCATCGCGTCTTCTGGACCACGCTGGGCGGCACGCTGGTGAAGCTCGGCGACATGGACGTCATCAAGTTTCCGGACGTGCTGATCCTTTACAAGAAGGCCGATCCCACCGGCGGCACCGACGGCAGCACCGTGGGGCATGTCGGATTCCGCGTGAAGGATCTGCACGCCTCGCTCGACAAATGGCGCGCGGCGGGGTTGAAGATCATACCTGGGGCGAGCCCACATCAGGCATTCGTCATCGCGCCGGACGACATCCGCGTGGAGATGACCGAAGATCCCACCATGAGCGTCCCGATCGCCAACCATCACATCCATTTCTACACCAGCTCGGTTGACGATACCAAAGCCTGGTACGTGAAGATGTTTTCGGCTAAACCCGGTAAGCGCGGGCCGTTCGAGGCGGCGGATCTGCCGGGCGTGAATCTGACGTTCTCGCAAGCCCAGGGCGCGGTGGCCGGCACCAAGGGCCGCGCGCTCGATCATATCGGTTTCGAAGTGAAAGATCTGGAAGCATTTTGCCGTAAGCTGGAAGCCGCTGGTGTAAAGCTCGACATGCCTTACCGGCGCATTCCGGAACTGAAGCTGGCAATTGCCTATTTGACCGATCCCTGGGGGACTTACATCGAATTGACGGAAGGGCTCAACCGGCTGTAATTCTTAAACATTTTGCCGGGTTGCGCCGTCTAACCACTGACGGTCTCATGCGCCACGCTATGCGATCCCTCCGCGAAGCCGCGCTGGCGAGCGCTCTCTTCGCCTTTTGTGCGGCTTGTGGACACGCCCCGGCGCCGGTGGTACACGCGGCGGGCGATGCCCATCCGGCGCCGCATTACGAAGTCCGGCTGACGGGAACTGTCCAGGCCGTTCATTTCTTTACCGTACAGGTGCCCCAGATCGTCGGCCAGGGCGGACGCGTCACGCTCACCAGGATCATCGCCGGCGGCACGCGGGTCAAGAAAGGCGATCTGTTGGCGGAATTCGACCGCACCACGGAGATGGACAACGCCCGGCAGGCGCGCGCCAAGTTCGACGATCTGTCGCACCAGGTCGATCAGAAGCAGGCGCAGAACCGCGCCGACGCCGCCAAGCGCGCCTCCGACCTGCAATCTGCCGAAGCGGACCTGGCTAAGGCACAACTCGAATTGCGCAAGGGACCCCTGCTCTCGGAAATCGACCGCCTGAAGAATGAAGTGAAGGCGGAGGCCGCCAAAGAGCACGTCGCCAGTTTGAAAAAGTCCAACGCATTCCACGACCAGGCAGATGCCGCCGCGGTACGCATTCTGGAGTTACAGCGCGACAGGCAAAAAGTGAGTCTCGATCGCGCTCTCAGCAATGCCGAGAAGTTGGAGATTCACGCACCGCTCGACGGCATGGTGGCGCTCGAGAGCGTATGGCGCAACAACACCATGGGCAAGCCACAGGAAGGCGATCAGCTTTGGCCAAACGAGCCGATAATCCGTGTTTTCGATCCCGGGGTGATGGAGGTGCTGGCCCAGGTTGGCGAACCGGACGACGCGGCGCTCTCGCCGGGCCGCCGTGCGATCGTGCGGCTGGATGCTTATCCCGATCTTGATTTCGAGGCGCACATGATTTCGGCCAGCCCCGTGGCCGCCTCCGCGCTGGGTAGCCCCATCAAGACCTTCACGGCGCGGTTCCAACTCGAGAAAAGCGATCCGCACCTGCTGCCCGATCTTTCGGCTTCGGTGATCCTCCAGCCATGAAGCCTCCCCGTAAAGCACGCTTCTGGGCGGGCACGGCCATCACGGTGGCGGTCGTGGCCGGCGCCGCGGCAGGCGTTTATCGCCTGCGTAAAGTGCAGGCGGCGGAAACGCTGCCCACGGCTCCCGCGCGCCAGGGAGACTTCTCCGTGATCGTCCGCTGCCGCGGCGAATTGAAGGCTAGCCGCTCGGTCCAGATCACCGCGCCCGTGGATGTGCCGTCGCTGCGCATCGTATGGCAGGCGCCTCCGGGCGGCGCCATCAAGCAGGGCGATCCCGTAGTACGCTTCGACCCCAGCAGTACGCAGCAGCAGTTGCAGGAGAAGGACGCGGCATTGAAACAGGCGCAGGCCACGCTCGACCAAGCCCTGGCCGACGCGCGGATCAACACCGAGCAGGATCAGCGCGACCTGAGCACCTCCAAGTACGACGTGGAAAAGGCCAAGATGGAGGCTTCCAAAGCCGAGATCGTCAGCGCGCTGGAAGGCGAAGAGAGCCGCATCGACCTGGGCCTTGCGGAGCAGAAGCTGCGCGTGCAGGAGGCCACGGTAAATCTGCACGCGACTTCCGACAAGGCCAAGATCGCCTCGCTCACCCGGCAGCGCGATCAGGCGCAAGCGGAAGTCGACTTGACCAAGCACCGCCTGGCGCAAATGGAATTGAAGGCCCCGCTGAGCGGGGTCGTCATCTACATGCAGAACTACTCGCAGGGCTGGATGAACGCCAAGCCGTTTCAAGTCGGCGACCAGGTGTGGCCCGGCGGCGTAGTTGCCGAGATTCCGGATCTCAACACCCTAGAGATGGAAGGCAAGGTGGAAGAGATTGATCGCGGGCGCATCGAGGTCGGCCAGGAAGCGCGCGTGCGCATCGATTCGCTTCCCGAATTGACGATGCCCGCCGATTTGGCCGCCATCTCGCCGCTCACCGAGCAGAGCTTCGAGTACCCGCCCACCCGCAGTTTCCGCGCCTACGGCCATATCCTCCATCCGGATTCGCGATTGCGCCCGGCCATGAACGGCAACCTGGATGTGATCGTGAAGCACATTCCGAATGCCATCAGCATTCCAGCCAAGGCCGTGTTCACGCGCAACGGCAAGCCCATCGTGTACGTGGCGCGGAAGAACGGCTATAGCGCGGTCCAGGTGGAATTACTGGCGCGCAATCCGGATGAGGTTGCGGTGAAAGGAATCAAGGCCGGCGACATGGTGGCGCTCGTGGAAGTGAAGAAAGACCAGCCCAAATGATCCGCAAGCTCATCGTCGGCGCGTCGGTAACGGCGCTCGTGCTGGCGCTGCTGGCGTGGGGCGCTCGCTTGTTGAAGACCATGTCGCCGGCCGCGGAATCGCGCGTGCCGGTGACCCGCGTGAAGCGCGGCGATGTGACGGTCACGGTCAACGCCAGAGGGTCGCTATCGGGCGGGCACACCGAAATGCTTTCGGCGCCCATGACCGGCGGCGGCGATATGGCGATCACGTTTCTGCGCCAGCCCGGAGAGCTGGTCAAAGCGGGCGACATCGTCGTCAAATTCGATACCACCGAGCAGGAGTTCAAGCTGAAGGAGGCCGAGGCCGACTTGGCGGAGGCCGAGCAGCAGGTCCAGCAGACCGAGGCCGACAACAAGGCCAAGGAAGAAGAGACGCGCTGGTCGCTGGTGCAGGCGCAAGCCGATGTGCGCACGGCGGAACTGGAAGCGCGCCGCAATCCGATTCTGGCGGAAATCGTGGCGCGCGAGAACACGCTGGCGCTCGAAGCCGCCAAAGATCATCTGAAGCAATTGCAACATGACGCCGCCAACCGCCAGGCGACTTCCGCCGCGGCGGTCGCCATTCAGGAAGCCGCGCGCAACAAGGCCAAGGTGCAGGCCGAGACCGCGCGGCAGAACATCGATAACATGACGCTCAAAGCAAAATCCGGCGGCTACGTCAGCGTCATGCAAAACATGAACGGGAATTTCTTCATCTACGGCATGCAGTTGCCGACCATTCAAGTGGGCGACACGGTGAACGCGGGCATGGTGGTGGCGCAGATTCCGGACCTGAGCAGTTGGGAAGCGACGGCGAGCATCGGCGAACTCGATCGCGGCCACCTGTCGGTCGGGCAGAAGGTCGGCGTCGCGATCGTGGCTCTGCCGGGCAAGACGTTTCATGGCACGGTCAAAGAGATCGGCGGGACCATCGGCGCATTCTGGAATCGCCATTTCGATTCCAAGATCACGATCGATGACGTGTCGCCGGGCATGCGGCCAGGCATGACCTCGAACATCGTGATCACCACCGGCACTTTTCCGAATTCTTTGTGGGTGCCGTCGCAGGCCTTGTTTGAGAGCGATTCGCGCACCTACGTGTATCTGGAGACGCCCAACGGATTCGTGCCGCACGACGTTAAGTTGGTGCGCCGCAGCGAAAGCCAGGTGGTGCTGACCGGCATCAACGAGGGCCAGGTGGTAGCGATGGCCAATCCGGAGCTGATGAACCAGAGCACGCAGACCAAGGGCAGCGCGATGAAGGCGCTCTCGAAATGAAGAACCTGGCGCGCTTCTTCTCCGACACGGCGCAGGCTTTCGACAATCTGCGCGCGCAGAAGACGCGCACCATGCTCACGGCGTTGGGTATCGTGTTCGGGGTCGGCTCGGTGATCGGCATGCTGGCCATCGGCGCGGGCGCGCGCGAGGAATCGCTGCGCTTCATCGAACAACTGGGCGTGCGCAACGTACTGGTGGAGTCGCGGCCCGCCGCCAGCCAGGAGGAGTTGCAGCAGCGCCGGCGCGACTCTCCGGGCCTCACTGATCGCGACGTGCGCATCCTGCAGGCGAATATCGATCAGCTCGAGGTACTATCGCCGCGGCGGACGCTGCATCCCGCGAGCGTGCTGCCGAAGCCTTCGCACGAGATCCCCGAATTGTACGGCGTGCGCCCGTCATACGCCGCGATCCACAGCCTGCATGCGAGCGAGGGCCGCTTCTTCGATCAGCAGGATGATGCCGCCAGCCGCTCGGTTTGCGTTCTTGGCGAAGCCGCCAAGGTCAGCCTGCTGGGATACGGGCAGGCGGTCGGCAAATTCGTGAAGGTCAACGACACGTGGCTGGAAGTCGTGGGCGTGCTGGGCGAACAACTGGTTTCGAGCGGACAATCGAGCGGCGGCAAAATGCAGGACCTCAACAATATCGTCTACATCCCGCTCAATACTTTTCAGTACCGCTACTTCGACCGCAGCAACTTCATGAAGGACGATCTGGACGGCGTGGACTTGCGCCTGAAAACAGGCGCGGACAGCCTGGAAGTTGCCAAAGTAGTGACCGCGATTCTGAATTCGACGCACCACAACACGGAAGATTTCACGGTGACGATTCCCGCCGCATTGCTCGCGCAACAGCAGCGCACGCAGACCATCTTCACCTACGTGATGGTGGCCATTGCCGCGATCTCGCTGCTGGTGGGCGGCATCGGCATCATGAACATCGTGCTGGCCACGGTGCTCGAGCGCACGCGAGAGATTGGCGTCCGCCGCGCAACCGGCGCCAGGCGCAACGACATCGTGCGGCAGTTCCTCACTGAATCGGTGCTGATCTCGGTGGGCGGCGGCCTGCTGGGCATCGCCTTCGGCTTCTTCCTGGCCTGGCTGATCGCGCGCACCGCGGAATGGAAGACCATCGTGACCACGGCATCGGTGATTATCGCCTTCGGCGTGTCGGTAGCTGTGGGCGTGATTTTCGGAATTTATCCTGCTATGAAAGCATCCCGCATTAATCCGATTGAAGCTTTGCGGTATGAATGACGAGTTTCCTCGGATGGTATGATAGCGCCTACCGGGCTAGCTGAGTCAGTCCACCCGGATTCGGAGGACGGGCATATGAGGAAAACAGTATCAGTCGTTCACGCCGGGGACGCGGCGCCACCCTATAGTAGGATGCGGTCCGCCAGAATGGTCGTTCTCTGTTCTCTGTTGTTCTTCGCCCTGTCGGCCCTCGCGCAGCAAGGGACGGGAGCAACCGGCAACGGGAGCAACGCCGCGCTCACTAGTTTCGATGCTCCAGGCGCGGGCACTGGCGCTTTTCAGGGTACTATCGCCTATAGCATCAATACAGCGGGTGTGATCGCGGGCTACTATTTCGACGCGACCAGAATGGCACATGGTTTCGTACGCGACGCCGCTGGTGACTTCACCACGTTCGATGCTCAGGGCGCGGGCCCCAACGGGACTTATCCGATTTCCATCAACGCGTCCGGAGCCATCACCGGCAATTACTTTGACGCGAGCAATGTACAGCACGGCTTTGTGCGGGCCGCCGATGGCGTCATAACCACCTTCGACGCCCCAGCGACTGGCACAGGCGGCCCCAGCGCGGGCACTAGCCCCAATTCCATCAATACGGCAGGGGACATTGTCGGAAGCTACTTGGACTCGAACGAGGTGTTTCACGGCTTCATGCGGTCCGCCAGCGGTACCATCACCACGTTCGATGCTCCGGGTGCGGGCACCACTCCTGGCGTTTTGCAGGGAACCTTCGTTTACAGCATCAACGACCAGCGGTTGATCGCGGGGTTCTACACGGACGCTAGCAGCGTGAGTCACGGCTTCGTGCGAACTACCGACGGTACGATTACCTCATTTGACGCGCCTGGCGCCGGGACAGGCGCCAACCAGGGCACTCAAGCTTATTCCATCAACACAGCGGGAGTTGTCGCGGGGTGGTTTTATGACGGCAGCGATGTCGCTCACGGCTACGTGCGCAGTACCAATAGCTCCATAGCCAGGTTCGACGGGCCCGGGGCGGGTACGAAGGCATCCCAGGGGACGTTCGCTTCTTCCATCGATGGCGGAGGGGCCACCGTCGGTTGGATCTTTGCCGCAAGTGGCGATGTCCTGAGCTTCGTACGCGCCGCCGGTGGCGCCATAACCTCTTTCCAGGCTCCCCTCGGAGGCACCGGCGATGCGCAAGGCACCCTCGCTCAGTCCATCATCGGTACGTGGGCCATCACAGGTACCTACACGGACAGCAGCAACGTCTATCACGGCTTCCTTGTCGCGCGGTAGTTAGGGCACAGAACGCATCACGATCGGATTGAAGCGATGCGATACGAGCAAGCCCCGGAAGGCTCGAATCTCGTGGCTGGACGTCGCAGCCTAACCAAAGATAGTATCGGCGGCATCCGGCTGCGCCGTGCTTTTCCGCACTCTTCCAGTTACAATTAAGCCATGCGTGTGTTATCCGCACTTCTTCTTTGCGTTGCAAGCTGTTTCCCGATGTCCCCCGTCGAGTCGCACCTGGACCGGCAATTGAAATCCTGGCAAAAAAGGCTGGGAATGGAGGACTGGCATCTTACGGTGAGGCTGGTCCGGCAGGACGAGCTCGAAAAGAATACCTGGGGAAATGCCGAATGGGATCCAAAAGATAAGACTGGCACCATCAGCGTTCTCGATCCCGCGGATTATAATCTCAAAGGCGCGGATCTGCGTCTCGACATGGAGTGTACCATCGTGCATGAGCTCGTCCACATTCAGGTTTCCACCTTCGACGCGCCCGACGAGATCACGCGCGAAGAAGTGGTCAACCATTTCATGACGGCGCTTCTCAACCGCGCTTGCCCCAATTGAAAACGCTCCTGCCCGTATTCGCGTGTTGCGCGGCCGCTTTTGCGCAACCGGCTCTTCAGAAGCAGATCGCGGCGATCGCGGCCGATGCGCGCGGCCAGGTTTCCGTGGCGTGTTCGCTGCCGGGCACGGACCTGAACTGCGACCTACATCCGCACGCGCATCCTCCCATGCAATCGGTTTTCGGCTCTCCGCAGGAATTCGATTGTAGCCGCATTCTAGGCCGCTTTCTTGAAGACCACGAATTCGGTCCGGGTTGCAGCCATGCGCTGAGCCTTCAGTAATAAGTAACGCAGGTTCTTGTAGCCACGGCCGCGGCGGAGTAAAGACTTGATGTTGCCGTTCACGGCTTCCACCACACCCAATGGGACCTTGGTCCGGCAGTAGTTCAGAATGCCGTCGAGGTGGTCCACCAGCATCACGGCTAACTTCTGAAAGGGATCCAATCGCTGCCAGCGGAGTTGATCAATCCAACGTCGGAGATAGTTGACCATGGCGCCTTCGTAGCGGTACATCCACAGCCGATCCAGACTCTCTTTGAGAAGGTAAGCCTTAAAGACTTTCCGGTTGAGGGCGAATAGCTGGTTTAACGCTTGGCGCTTGACCTCCGTCAGATGGACCCACCGGCTCAGCAGCAGCCAGCGCTTGCCTTTCACCAACCCGCGCATCTGCCCGCCCTTGCGGAAAAACTCGGCCCGCCGTACTTCATCGACAGCCTGGTTGGCGTGTTGCATAATGTGAAACTTGTCATAGACGATGCGGCAGTTGGGCGCCCACTGCTCAATGCTCAAGCGGAAGGGTTCCCACATATCCACACAGGCGGCCTCAATGCCGCGCCGTTGCCGCGCTGTCAATTCTTCCTGAAAGAAGGTGTCCAGCGTTTCTTTCTTCCGCTCTCGGCCGAACCACAGCGGCTCGCTGGTTTCCAGGTTGCACACCACGGTGAGGAACTTCTGCTTCTTCCCCAGGTGAATCTCGTCCACCCCCATCTGCCGGAGGGGCGGCTTGCGCCGGCTCGCGGCCCATCGCTCCAGATACCGCAGATCGATCGCCCGCACCGTACTCTCCGGCAAACCGAACCGGCGCGCCACTTGCCGCGCCGCCGCACCTTCGCAGGCTTGTCCCACCGCGTCTTCAAACCGTTTGCTGAAGGGCGCCTTGCTCGGCAACAGCGGCACCTTCTCCACCTTCACGCCACAGTCCGGACATTTCACCCGATAAACTTCGATGTGCACTGTGGTCCGGAACTCACTCCAGGGCAGATCCCGCACGGCTCGTTCCCGGCTGTCATAAGCATCGGCGAACTTGCGGCCGCAGCCGGAACATTCTAACTTGCGGTTGCCGCGCTTGCGGCGCACCCACAACTCCAGGATCTTGTTCTTCTCGTCGATGCTCTGGCGATAGACCCGATAGCCAGGCCATTGCAGGATGCGGGTAAACTCGTTGTCGCTTGGCAACCCCTGAGTTTAACCAGAAACGCCTGCTCTTCGGAATGCCCGTAAATCACCCACTTCCACGAATTCCTGCGGAGAGCCCGGTTTTCAAAGCGCCGCTCGTACTCACGGCTTTGCATCTGATCGAGCGCGGAAAATTCGCGCTCGACGCGCCGATCCGGTTTCGCGCCAGCGACCGCATGCCGCACGCCTACAGTCCGCTGCAGGATCAATACCCGGGGGCAGAAGTCGATGTGCCGCTGCGGCAGCTCCTCAAAATGGCCGCATCGCTCAGCGACAATGTGGCCGCCGATATCGTGCTGCGCTTGGTCGGCGGGCCTGGTGTCGTGGACGAATACATGCGCACGATCGGCGTCCACGGATTTCACCTCATGGACAACGAGGCCGCGCTGCATCGGGAACACAGCAGGCAATACCGGAATTGGTTTGAACCGGCGGGAGCGGTCGAATTCTTGCGGATACTGAGCGACCGGCCGCCGGTCAACGCGGAACACGCCGCTCTGCTGCTCGGCTGGATGCGCGATACGCCGCGGCGAGCGAACACGCGCATCAACGGCCGGCTCCCGGCGGGAACAATCGTCATGCACAAGACCGGCACGTCGGATACGGAAAACGGCGTCACGGCGGCGACCAACGATATCGGCCTGATCACGCTGCCGGATGGACGGCGCCTCGCCATCGCGGTCTTCATTACCGATTCAAAAGCGGACGACGCGGCGCGGGATGCGGTCATCGCCCGCAGTGCCAAGGCCGCCTACGATGCGGCGGTTCATTAGTTCGTGGGGCAGGCCCATTGGCCTGCACATTGGCTGCGGGCGGCCTCGGTCCGCAGAACCGCGGGGCTACGAGCCCCGCGCAGGGCACGGCCCTGCCCCACATTACACTAGTTCTCGCTAGCGGCCGGCGCCGGCTGCTCGACCGCGGCTGAAGCTCCGTACTGTTCGAAGAAATGGGCGATCGTCATGATGCCCTTGTAGTAATTGTCGAGTTGGTACTTCTCGTTCGGCGAGTGCAGACCGTCATCCGGTAGGCCGAAGCCCATCAGCACAGTAGGAATTCCCAAGTGCGTAGCGAAGTCGCCCACAATGGGAATCGATCCACCCGAGCGGATGAACACGGTCGGCTTGCCGAGGATGTCGGCGAAAGCCTTGGCTGCCACCCGAATCGCGGGATGGTCCGGATTCACCACCAGTCCCGGACCGGAGCTCAGCACCCGCACTTCGAACTTGATGCCCTTGGGCGTGTGCTTCTCAACGAACTCCTTGAACGACGCAAGCACCTTATCCGGATCCTGATTCGGCACCAGGCGGAAACTCACCTTGGCGGTGGCCTTCGCGGGTATGACCGTCTTCGCGCCGGCCGCCGTAAATCCACCGGCGATGCCGTGCACTTCAAAAGTTGGGCGCGCCCAGACGCGCTCAAGGACCGACGGTTTGCGTTCGCCGGTCAGTTCGCTCGACCCCACTTCCTTCAAGCGAAATTCTTCCTCGCTGAATGGCAGGCGCTTCCAGCTTCTCTTTTCGGCGGGCGCCGGCGGCTGCACGTCGTCATAAATGCCGGGCACCTGGATCACGCCGTTGGCGTTCTTCACCTTTGAAAGCAGTTCCACTAAGCCAAAAATCGGATTCGGCGCGGCGCCGCCATATAATCCGGAATGCAGATCGCGCGCCGGACCAGTGGATTCGACTTCCAAGTAGACCAAGCCGCGCAGCCCAATGCACAGCGTGGGAATGCCATCGGCGAAAAGCTCGGTGTCGGATACTAGCGCGACGTCGGCTTTGAGTTTTTCGGGATTCTCGGCCACATATTTGGCGATCGATTCGCCGCCAACTTCCTCTTCGCCTTCCACCAGAAACTTCACGTTCACCGGCAGTGTTCCGTTCACCGCGCGCAGCGCTTCGATGGCTTTCACGTGCATGTACATCTGGCCCTTGTCGTCGGCCGTGCCGCGCCCGTAGATGTTACCGTCGCGCACCGAAGGCTCGAACGGCGGGCTCTTCCATTCATCCAGCGGATCGGCGGGCTGCACATCGTAATGGCCGTAGCAAAGCACGGTGGGCTTGCCGGGCGCGTGCATCCAGTCGGCGTACACCAGCGGATGCCCGGCCGTGGGAATGATCTCTACGTTCTCCATCCCGCAGTTGCGCAGGCTGGCTGCGACAAACTCCGCGGCGCGATCGATATCGCCGCGATGTTCGGGCAGCGTACTGATGCTCGGGATGCGCAGAAAATTCTTCAATTCGTCGAGAAGACGATCACGATTTTGATCGACAAACGTATCTGTAGCAGTTGACATGATTTCTCCGATATGAGCCTCCATTATAGAACCGCGCGCGCCGGAAACCGTTTTTCAGTTGGTCTTATCCTGCTTCATTACTGCCACGTAGCTCAGGTTACGGTAAAGCTGATTGTGGTCAAGTCCGAAGCCGATGACGAAGCGGTCGGGGATTTCAAAACAACGGAATTCCACGGGCAGTTGCACCAGGCGGCGGGAATTGCGATCGAGGAAAGTGCAGACCGCCAGCGAGTTCGGACCGCGGCTGGAAAGCGTTTGCAGCAGATAGCGCAGCGTGAGGCCGGTATCGACGATGTCCTCGACCAGCAGCACGTCTTCGTTTTCGATGGTATCGTCTAAGTCTTTGGCGATGCGCACCACTCCGGGCGCGCTCGACTTATTCGAGAAAGTAGAGATCGCCAGAAAATCGATCTTCACCGGAAGCTGAATCTGCCGCGCGAGCGCTGTGAGAAAGAATACGGAGCCTTTCAGCACGCCGATCAGCTTGAGCGTTTTGCCGCGGTAGCGCTCGCTGATCTGCGCGGCCACCTCCGTGATGCGTGCGGCGATCTGCTCCTCAGTGAAGAGAACGCGTTCGATGGCGGGACCGGGATCCTTGAACTCGCGGTTCATACTTTGGCCGGCCGCTCCGCCAGGCCATACTTAAAGATCAGGTTTTCAAAGTCCTTCTGGTAAAAGACCTGCACGTTCAAGTGCGGATAGATTTCGCGCAGCAGGCGGATCTTGCGATTCTTGCGCGTCACCAACGATTGCTTCATGGTAGTGAGCTCAATATAGAGGTCGAATTCCGGCAAGTAGAAATCGGGTGTGAACGATTCCAGCACGCGCCCGTCCGCATCCCACTGCACCGGAAAATTACGCGGCTCATATTCCCAGGCGATACGGTAGAAGTCGAGCAGGTTGGCGAAGACGCGCTCGCTCGGATGCGCGAAGGTTTTGTCCGGAAGCCGCACGGCGCCGGGCGGTACGATGCCGTGGCGCGACAGGCGCAGCCGGATCTGAAACTGAATCTGCGCCTCGGCCGCCGCGGAGAGGAATCCGCGCTCCTTCAGACCGAGCGCATGTACGGCGCTCTGGATCATTTCCACCATCTGCTCCGAATCCATCGATTCGGCGTTCAGCACCAGGTCGAACCAGGATGGCGTGGCGGCGGCGCGTCCTGACATTTTCTTGTATTCGGCGCGCTGTTCGGCATCCAACTGGCGGAGTAAGTCGCGCGCGGCGGGGCGTTCCAGGCGCCGATCGAGCATCAGGTTGCCGATGCGCACGGAATCGGGCGCGATCACGTGCACGCGCAGAGTTCCGGGAAACTGGCGGGAAACAGATTCGGCGCCCGGCGCGCAGTACACCATGTGATGTGCCGTAGCTAGTTGCGCCAGGATGGAGGCCACCAGATCAGCGCGCGCCTTGTCCGGCACCGGGGCATCGCCGCCGAATTCGTGCGCGATCAGGCCTTGAATGCGGGATTGATTGACCAGTTCGAAATCGAGGCGGTGCGCGGAGAGTCGCGCCACCTCTTCGAAGCGGCAGCCTGGCTGTCCGGAAACGGCGATTAACGCCATGTCACTAGCTCATGATATCAGGCATGCGAGCGCGTGACCACGACGCGGGAATTGTTAGAGAATACGTACATTGCGGCCCCAAAATAAAGTAATGGCCACCCCCTTGACAACGGCGCGGGCGCATGATTAATCTAACGCGACGTACGTTAGTTTCGGGTGACCAGGATTCGGAGGGGAGACATGTCCAATCGGATGCGACTCAGTGTGTCGCTATGGTGTCTGGCTGTCTGTGCGTCGGTCCAGAGTGTTGCGCAGACACCGGTAGGTTCGTTAAACGGCGTGGTGCATGATGAGAGCGGCGGCGTGATGCAGGGGTCCGCTGTCACGGTAACTAACAGAGACACAGGGCTGGAACGGCAGGTAGTGAGCGCTTCCGATGGATCTTTCGGAGTTTCGCCGCTGCCTGCGGGTACATACGAAATCAAGGCGGCGGCTGCCGGATTCCGGACGCTGATCCAGACCGCCACCGTGCAGGTAGGACAGGTCACCAAGCTGGACCTGGTGATGCAGGTAGGCGCGGCGTCCGAAGTAGTCAGCGTACAGGGCGAGGCCGCGCAGATCGCCTATGATAGTCACACGATCTCGGGCGTAATTACCCGGCAGGAGATCGAGAACCTGCCGCTCAACGGCCGCAGCTTCCTGAACCTGGCCATGCTCGAGCCGGGCGTCACTGTTTCGGCGAATAGCGTGGGCCAGTATAACCGTCTGTTCGACGTAAATATTCTAGGCGCGGATTCGGGCAATGGCTCGGTGCGCATCACGGTGGACGGCGCCACGGTCGCCGATTCGGTCACGGGCGGCACGCAGCAGAACTTCTCGCAGGAAGTGGTCGAGGAGTTCCAACTCTCGTCCGCCAACATGGACCTGTCGAACGCTATCGGAGCCGGTGGCGCCATCAATATCGCCACCCGGGGCGGCACCAACGACTTCCACGGCAGCGGCTTCTTTTATTTCCGCGACCACAATATGTCGGCGTATCCTTACCTGCAGCGCGTGCCCACCGAACCGGCCAGCCCGTTCTTCGCGCGCCGCCAATCGGGGTTTGAAGTCGGCGGACCGATCAAGAAGGATAAGCTATTCTTCTTTTCGTCGCTCGAGCACACCAATCAGGTCGGTGTTTATAGCGAGTATCCGAGCGATCCGTTGTTCCAGCAGTTCGCATCCTATGCTTCGAGCCCCTTCCACGAAAACGAGATTGATGAACGGCTGGACTGGCTGATCAGCGCCCGGCACACCGCCTCGCTGCGCTATTCGCACGACGGCAACAACGGTTACGCGCCGCCGGGAAGCGGCGATCTGCCCTCGGATTGGAACGTCAACACCAACTGGGCGGATTCGGGCGTCTTCTCGTTGACCAGCACGCTCACGCCAACTATGACCAACGAGTTCCGCTACTCGTACACCTATTGGTCGAACACCAACAATCCGCCGACCGCCGCGGAGTGCCCGGCACCCTGCATTGGCCTGGGGATGCCGAATATCACTATCTACGGCGTTTCGAACTTCACCATCGGCAACGCCACCAACGCGCCGCAGAGCCGCGTACTGCGGCGGAATATCTTCGCCGACAACATCAGTAAGGTCTGGGGCACGCACACCATGAAGTTCGGCGCGTATTGGGAGTATCAGGAGGGCACTGGAACCTACGCCTATGCAGCGCCTGCGGCAAGCGAGCTGTATTCGCCGGAAATCGTCCAATACTTCAATTCGCAGGTGCCCGCGCCGTTCCAGATTTCGATTCCGTCATCGTTCAATACGATCAACGACATTCTCCAACTCCCGGTGGCGGGCTTCGAGATGGGCGTCGGCGATATTAATCAGCCGCCCTTGTACGACAAAAGCGACGCCGACCACGACAATACGTTCCACTTCTACTGGGAGGATAGCTGGCGCGTCAGACCACATTTCACTTTGAATTATGGTTTGGCGTGGACCTATGAGAGCAATGCGCTCAACTATGACATGACCAAGCCGGAATACCTGGCGCCAGTCTTCGGCGCGGGCAATCTGGGCAACGAACTGCACCAGCCGCATAATTTCAGCCCGATGCTGGGTTTTGCCTGGACGGTGACCAACGATAACAAAACGGTGATCCGGGGCGGATCGGCGATCTACTACGACACCATCAACCTGGAGGTCCGGCTGGAGGAGCGCGGCATGATCGGTCCGGCGGGTACCGGCCGCACGCTGTTGGGCGACAGCGTTTTTTTCTCGACTATCGCCCAGATCAACGGCTTCGACCAATTACCGCCGCCGTTACAGCCCTCGTCGCTCTCGAGCCAGCCCACGACGTTCACGGAGGCGGAATTGGTCCAGCTTGTGCCCCAGTTTTATGCGGCCGCGCAAGCCGAGTTGGGACCCGCGGACAACACCAGCCTGGCCATTCGCAACATCAACGTCTTCAAGACTGGAACTGAGCTGTTGGCTCATGACTTTCGGCCGCCGTACTCCGAGCACGCCAGCATCGGGATTCAGCGGGAGGTACGCAGTGACTTCGTCGTCAGCGCTGATTTCGTCTTCCGGCAATACATGCACCAGATGATCCGCGATACAGACCTGAATCATTTCTACAGCGCAGCGGGTCCCGTGATTCCGGTATGCACGGGATCGCAGGCGGCCGACCCCACGGCGGAGTGCTCGACGGGCGTGATCCAGGGTATCATCAGCGGGGCCCGGTCGCATTACAAAGGGCTGTTGCTGAAGGCCAACAAACGCTTCTCGAGTCGCACCAGCGGGCAATTGTCGTACGCCTATGCGAGCCAGGTCGGATACAACGGCTTGGTGGATGACAGCAACTGGATGGCTTCCTGGGGACCGCAAGCCGGCCATCAGACGTTGACCGGTTCGCTGGTGGTGCAGTTACCGTGGGGATTCATGTTTTCTGGCATCACGTCATTCGCTACGGCCGGACCGATCGAGCCGTTTATTTCGGGTGTGGACCTGAACGGCAACGGAGCGGTGGAAGCCGGCGAAACCGGCGGGTCGCCGCTACCAGGCATCGGCTACAACCAGTTTGGGCTGGGCGCCGGGAAAGCTGAAATGATTCAGTTGGTGAATCAATTCAACCAGACCTACGCAGGCAAGACCACGACAACGGGCCAGATTCCGACGATCGCACTCCCGGCAAGCTGGTCGCTGCCGCCCAACTTCAACTCGCAGGATATCCGCCTGACGAAGGTGTTCAACCTGGGCACTGAACGCGCCAAACTCACGATTTTGGGCGAGTGCTTCAACGTGTTCAATATCGCAAACCTGGGCGGTTACAGCTACAACCTGACGTCGAGCGGCGCGGGCTTCGGCGTGGCCACCAGCCGCGAGTCGAACGTCTTCGGTTCCGGCGGGCCGCGCGCGTTCCAGGTGGCGGCGCGATTCTCATTCTGATTTATTCGTGAGCCTTCGGCATAGCCGGTAACGTCGGGAACGCCGAAGAGGCGAACCGGGACAAAAGCGATTTGAACACTGGCAGAGTTCCAGGCTGGGTGCCGGCCTATTCCGGAACCATGGAACTTTGTGCATCCTCGCCTCGTATCGTCCGGTGGACTGAATCGACTCTCGAAGGAATTCTCAATGAGACTGTCTTTTGTTTTGCTAACGAGGCTGTCACAGTTGTCCCTGCTGTTCCTGTTCGCCGCTTCGGCGGGTGCACAGGCGGTCCAGCCGCTGGGTCGCATCAAATCCCAGACGGAATTGGATAAGACCATTACCCTGCTCGATGCCGCATTGTTCGATTCCTTCAACCACTGCGATTTGGAGAAATTCGGCACGTTCTTAACAGACAATGTGGAGTTCTATGATGATCGAGATGGACTGAGCGTCGGTAAGCAGAAGCAGGTCGAGGACGTAAAGAACTATATCTGCGGCAAAGTCACCCGTGAACTGGTATCAGGGACGCTGCATGTCTATCGTCTAGGGGACTTCGGCGCGATGGAGGTGGGCGTTCACCGTTTCCATCACCCGGGGCACGACGACACCGAGCCTGTTGGCGAAGCGAAGTTCATTCATCTTTGGCAGTGCAAAGATGGCGTGTGGAAACTCACGCGGATCATCAGTTATGACCACCACGCCGGGGCCAAGTAACTTGCCGAGTCCCGTCGTCAAATGTGCGGTGCCAGATGCGGCACGCGCCCTAGGCTAGCACGCGAGCGTTGTCACATCTATTCCGAGCGGATGGCTTGCATCGGGTCGATGCGCACGGCGCGCATCGCCGGCAGCAGGCTCCCGAGGACGGTCATCACCAGGCACAGACCGATGGCGCAGGCGAAGGTGATGCCATCCCCGGGCTCTACCCCGGCCAGGATGCCTTGAATGGCACGCCCCGCGGCATAGGCCAGTACCATGCCGGGTACGGTTCCGGCTACCGCCAGCCAGGCGCCCTGGCGCACAATCATGCCAACGATCCCGCCCGGCCGCGCGCCCAGGGCGATGCGCACGCCGATTTCCTGCGTGCGGCGCGACACCGCGAACGCCAGCAAGCCGTGGATGCCGATGCCCGCCAGCAGGAACGCGATCACGGCGAAAGCTCCCAGCACGCGCACCTGCGCGACGCGCGAGGCGGTTTGATCATCTACGATATCCGCCATTGTCCGCACGTTCGAGATGGGCTGCTCGGGATCTGCGGAATGCACGATTTGGCGAACCGCCGGGAGCAGCGCGGAGGGCGCAGCGCTCGAATGGATCACCAGGTCCTTAGGCGCGTATCCGATCAGCCAGCCGTCTTTCGCCTGCCGGTAAGGAATGTAGACCTGCGGCTCGCTCGCGCGGTCGAGTCCCCGCACGTGGATATCGGCCGCTATGCCCACCACGGTCCGGTCCGAGAATGCCATTTTGAAGTGGCGGCCGAGCGGGTCCTGATGGGGCCAGTAGCGCCGCACGAACGACTCGCTGACTACCGCCACCCAGGTTGAATCGAGGGTATCGGAGTCGCTAACGTCGCGTCCGCGATCGAGCGGTATCCCCATGGTGGCGAAGAAGCCCGGCGTCACGTAGCGCAGGCTGGCGGTGTGCGCCCCGTTTCGTCCTGCCTCCTCCGGCTGGCCGGCTACATTCACTGCCCAGACACCGCCGGTCATCGTCATGGGCAGAAAGCTGATATAGGCCGCGCCGGAAACTCCGGGCAAAGCCGTCGCCGCCGAGATCACGCGCGTGTAGAACTCAGCCCGCGCAGCCGTCTTCTCGTACTTGGGCATGGGCAGCGCGGTCTTCAAAGTCAGCACGCCGCTCGCGCGGAAGCCGGGGTCGATGCCTTGTATGCGCCACAGCGCCTTAATGAGCAAGCCGGCGGAAACCAGCAGCACCATCGAGGCCATCACCTCCGCCATTACCAACGCCGAACGCAATCGCTCCTTCCGGCCGCCACCGGCACGCGCGCCTTCCCGTAACGCGCTGAAGTCCGAACTGCGGCAAGCGCGGAGCGCCGGAAAAACGCCGAAACCGAGACCGGTCAGAATCGATGCGGCGGCGGCGAAGAGCAGCACGCGCAGGTCGACGGACGGGGTCTGAGCTATTGGTAGCGACGTGGGGACCAGCCGCGCGAGCAGGGGTACCGCGGCCGCGGCCACCAGCACACCCAGCGCGCCTCCCAACAACGCCAGCACCAGGCTCTCGGTGATCAACTGGCGGACCAGGCGTTCGCGGCCGGCGCCGATCGCGGCGCGCACCGCCAGTTCTTTCTGCCTTGCCAGGCCGCGCGCCATCAGCAAATTCGCCAGGTTGGCGCAGGCGATCAGCAACACGCAAAGCGCTGCGCCGCTCAGAGCCAGCAGCAGCAGGCGCGACTGCTGCGACAACTCATCGCGCAGCGGGATCACGTCTGCCGAAGTTTGTTTGTTCTCGTCCGGATATTGCTTCTCGAGGCGGCTGGCGATGGTGACCATCTCAGCACGCGCGCGAGCTACCGGAATGCCCGGTTTTAAACGCGCGACCACACTGAGGTAGTTGTTCGTGCGGTCCTTGAAATCGGGGTCGTGCTCATGAAACCGCATCGGCATCCAAAGCAGGGTGTCGCGGCTCGGAAAATGGAAGTCGCGGGGCATCACTCCGATAATCTCGAACGGCTCATCGTCGAGGCGCACGCCTTTGCCCACAACTTCCGGATCGCCGCCGAACAGGCCCTGCCACAACTGGTAGCTGAGCAACACCGTGCCCGGCGCGCCTTCACGATCCTCGGCGGGCGTGAATCCGTGCCCCATCATGGGCTGCGCTCCCAGGGCGGAAAACAGATCGGCGGTGACGCCGGCTGCTTCGAGGTGTTCCGGATCGCCTTGCCCCACCAGATTGACCGCGATGTTCCAGTAGGCGCCCATCGCGTCGAACGATTGGCTCATTTGCCGCCAATCGAGATAGTTGGCGGGCGAAAGTTCCATTCGGCTGTAGCCGGGAAGTTTCTCCCAGAGATTCACCAATCGGCCGGGATCCGGGAAAGGCAGCGGCCGGATCAGGACGAAGTCCGTCACCGAGAATGCCGCCGTATTGGCGCCGACGCCCAAAGCCAGCACCAGGATCGCGGTGAGCGCGAAACCTGGGGAGCTGGCCAGGGTACGAACTGCATAGCGGAGGTCTTGGCGGAGGATATCCCAGTGGATCGCAGCGGCGTTCGACAGAACTTCAAACAAGGCTGCTATCCAAAGTAGAGTCACCGAGACGCCGGAGGCGTCGCGCCGGCGACGGGCCCAGATCGCACGCATCTCGTCACCGTATTCCGCTCGAAACGATGCCGGATATACCCTAAGGAGAAAGCCGTACAGACGCATCATGCCCTCCCCACAGCGAATCCACAGTCGCGAGCCATGGTGACCAATTGCGAGAGTCGGCGGGTTTCGGCCCGGGCCACGTCGGCACCGAACGGTGTGATGCGGTAGTAGCGGCGCCGTTCGTCGTCCAGTTCGGGCGCCGGGCGCTCGTGAGTCTCGACGATCAGGCCTTGTTCCAGCATCCGCTGAATGGAACGGTAAAGTGTTCCGGGGCTGAGCTTTAGCTCGCCGTTAGTACGCGCGGCGACGTCTTGAATGATGGCGTATCCGTGGCGATCTTCGGCGGCCACGGCCAATAGTATATGAAAGGTAGCCGGCGGTAGCGGGAGGAGCGCCGCAGCTGGATTCGAGTCTGGCATAGCTAGTATATCCGACGTGGATATAGCCAGATTGGTTAGATCAGAGTCTCGAGTTTTTGCGAGGAAAAGTACCAGTATCGAAAGGGAGGAAAAAAGTTTGTTTAGTGCTTTCTTCTGAGTCCATTCTGGGTTAGATTACTGAGAGGAGGAAGTTCCATGTCATCGGCCGGCGGGTCGCTGGGTAAGATTTTGTGTCCGTTGTTCGTAGCTGCCGTTTTGTTCCTGCCTCAGCATTTCAACGGAGTTGCGCTCGCCGGGACAGTGGACATCTACAGCAACGGAGGCAGCGGGTACAACAACATTACTGGGACAAACGTCTCCCTGGCGAGCACGGTGTCACCGGCGTGGGCGATTGCAGGGGCCGGGTACGAATGGATTTCCTACGGCCTGACGGGTTGCAACACCTATGTCCCGGCGACAGGCAGGTGCACACCGGGTCCGGACAATCCGGTTGGTGTGACTGGTCCGATTACCGGGCCGGACGCGGTGGCCCCTACCGCGATCTTCTACCAGACTTTCACGCTCTCCGGCTCTTTCGATTACACCGGCACACTGGACATCTGGGCGGACGATACGGGGGGTGTTTGGTTGGATCCCGGAACGGTTACGACCGGCGATGGGAGCACGGTTGTGGGCGCCGAGCTCTTGACTGAACCGAGCACCACACCCGATTCGAACTGCGCGGGCGCACCGGGACCGGGCTGCCTGCCGGGTACGGACGCTTCGATTTTCCTGGACCTCGCTCCGGGGACCTACACCCTGGTGCTGGACGCGTATCAGCTCCATACCGGCAGCCCGTTCGGAGTGATGTACGCCGGCTCGCTGACAGAAGGCACTACTCCCGCGGTTCCGGAACCCGCAACATATATGCTGATGGGCTTGGGGCTGGCTGGTTTGGGGCTGGTGATGCGGCGCCGGCAGCGCCCGTAGCTCCGCGTTTATCGCAACCTGTAGGGCCGCCCGCGGTACATTCCAATGCGTTCCACTGCGCGCACCCGAACTGCCTGAATGCTGATGTTGTCGCTGCCGTCCTTCTGGTTCGCCAAGTGAACCAGGTCCCGTACTGCGAGTTCCAGATCGCGCCCCGGGGTCAACATCAGCGTGAGGTCGGCGGTTTCGACCGCACCGTGCAGCCCGTCCGAGCACAATACCAGCAGATCCCCCGGCGTCACCTGGTGTTCGGACACGTCTACATTCACGGCCATGCCGCTTCCGAGCGAACGGGTCAGCAGGTGTCGGGCATCCACGGAGGCCGCTTCGCGCGCGGTCAGCACACCCATACGTAATTGCTCATTTGCCACGGTGTGATCGCGCGTGAGGACTACGGCCTTGCCTTGCCGGATGAGGTAACAGCGGGAGTCGCCAGCATGCGCCACCACGGCGCGATCGAAGCGCAGCCCGCAGGCTACCATGGTAGTGGCCATGTTAACGCCGCCGGGGGCCGCGGCCATTCCCGCATCCAGCACGCGCGCGTTGGCGGCTTGTAACAGGCGGGTGAGTAAGCTGGGCAGCGGCTCGCCGGCCGGCGCCGCACGGAAATCCGCCAGGACGCTTTCGACCGCCACGCGGGATGCCACTTCTCCGCGGTCCTGACCGCCCACACCATCGGCCAGCACAAACAGCCAGCCGTGGGTACGCGCGCTTTTCGCGTCCTTTGGACTTACGAAACCGAGATAATCCTCGTTGTGACTCCGCACCCGGCCGGCGTCGGATAGCTGAGCGAATTCCACATCGAGCATGGTCCGCTCAAACCACCCGCGGAATCACAGGGCCTCGGAGCGCGCGGTGATCAAGGTGGTGCGCCCGGACCCTTTGCTGGCGCGCATGAAGTAGATCCCGCCATAGATGGCCCACACCAAGGCGATGCCCAAAGCCAGCAGCGGCTCTATCTTGGTGCCGTATCCCATGAAGGGCCCGATCAGGTAGAACAGCATGCAGGCGATGTTCGCTGCCAGACCGAAGACGGGGATCAGCAGATGGCGCACTGGGCTGAACTTCGGATGTTTGTGATAGGCGAGCAGGCAGATGATGCAACTCAGCGCGTAGAGCAGGAACGTGCCGAAGTTGGATGCCAGGGTCATGGTGAGCAACGAGTGCGGCAAGGCCGCCATAGCGTCGTGCGTGGTATATCCGAAACTCGACCAGAAGCCCGGCGGCAGGGCCTTAATCGCCGCGTCGGTGGGCGCCGCGGCATCCCCGAAGGGCATAGTCACCGCCAGGCAGCCGATGACCGCCGAGATCGCCGCCAGGACCCAGATCGCGCGGTGCGGGCTGAGATTCTTCGCGTGTAACTCGCCGAAGTATCCGTGCAGCTCGCGGTCCTTACCCATCGCGTAAGTGACGCGTGCGCCGGTGTTCATGCAGGAGAGCGTCGTGCCGATCAGCGCCAGGAACACGGTGAACGCTTCGCATAACATAAAGATACGCCCGCCGCCCGGACCGAACAGCGCGGTGCCCACCACGATCATCATGTCGCCGATGGGCGCCGCCGAACTTGCCGCGTTTTGCATGCTGTAACCGCTATTCAGGAAGTAGTTAGCCGCAAAGTACTCGAACAGGTAGCAGAACATACCTTGCACGAGAAGTGAGACAATCACCGCAATCGGGATGTCACGCCGGGCGTTGCGCGCCTCGCCGCCCATGGCGGTCACCGATTCGAATCCGACTAGAATCAGGATTGCCACTGTAGCTTGAATGAATGCCCAACCAGGATTGTGCAGTCCAACGACCGAGGATGCTTTGGGGTGCGTCAAGAAGCCGCCTTTGTCGTCCTGTAGCGGATAAGTGACGTGATAGGGCACGGGCTTCCCGGCTGAGTCGAGTTGCGGCTTCGGAATACCGTTCGCATCCCGCACGATCGTATCCGCCGTCTGGCCGTTTATGGTGGCCCTCTGAGTGGCGAACTCATAGCTGTAAGCTTCGCCAGAGACTGAGTCGAACTGATAAGCGACGCTACCGGGCGCATGGTTGATGCGGTAACTTAGGGCCACCACGGAGAATAGAACCAGGGCGCTGATCTGAATCACGTTAATCGCGATACTCACGGCCGTGGAGCCGCTGATGCCGCGATAGGCGATGTAGCCCACCACGAATGCAAATACCACGGCTACCAGCATCATGAACGGCGGACCCGGGTTTGAAGCGCTCATGAAGTTGGGCCAGAGCGTGCCTACCAGGTATCCGCAGAGGATGCCCATGGTGCCCACCATGACTCCCGGATAGATCCAGTAATAAAGATGCGAACCCCAACCGACTATAAACTTCGCGAGACGCGCGTACCGCCAGGCCTTGTCATGATTCAAGAAGGCCTGTTCGGCAAAATAATAAGAGCTGCCCGTTCCTGGATACAACTTACTCATCTCTGAGTAACATACCGCGGTAGCCAGACACAATAATAATGCGACGACAATTCCAATCCACATGGCGGGCGAGGTGACGCCCGTGGTGGCCTGAATTTGAAACGTCAACCACAGAAAGGCGCCTGGGGCAATCAGCGCCATCGCGTTCATGGTCAAGCCGGTTAGGCCCAGCGTGGACTTCATCTGAACTGGTGCGTCGTCGGCCATACACTCCTCTCCCCTTTTGCGGAAGCGATTCCGATGCTGGTATCATAGTCGGAACCCGGTCCGTGACCAAGCAGAATCTTTCTATTGTACGGATAAGGAATTTCAATTGCCGTCGGCATTTAGCAGCGGAGCATTATAAGTGAAGCTCCTCGGCTTCCTGCTTCTGCCCGCGGGATGGGTCATCGTGCTGGCAGCCGTTGTGCTGCTGCGCACCACGCCCGAGCGAGGCGCGTTCGTGACAGCGGGCACGGGAGTCGAGATTCTGGGACTGATCCTGCTGTTCCGCGCGCATCGCCTGCCGGGTGGAGCGAGCCGGTGACTCCTGCCGCGGCTTGCTTAATCTTCGTCGTCCTCGCTCCATTCGCGCCTGCAGGGCTGGCCCTGATGAATACCGGCTTGGGGCGTTCGCGCAGCGCGGCGCAGGCCATGCTCGCCTCGCTTTGCGTGGTGGCGGTGGCGACGGTCACCTACTCTGTCTGCGGATGCGCCTGGCAAGGCTTCGCGGGAGGCGCGGCACACAGCCTGAACCTCGCCGGAAAGCCGTGGAACTGGATTGCCGCCGAGCCGTTCCTGCTGCGCGGAAGGCCGCTCGATGGATCACTGCCGTCACTGGCGGTACTGCTCGAAATCATCAGCGTGGGTTTGGCCGCGATAATCCCGCTCGGCGCCGGCGCGGACCGCTGGCGCTTGGGCGCGAACTGCGCATCCACCGCACTGCTGGCGGGCGTCACTTATCCCCTGTTCGCACATTGGGTGTGGGGCGGCGGATGGCTTTCGCAGTTAGGTAATAGTTATGGGCTGGGCCGTGGTTTTATGGATGCCGGCGGCGCAAGCTCGATCCACACAGTCGGCGGGCTGACGGCGCTCTCCATCGCCTGGATCGTCGGTCCTCGGCGGAATAAGTATGCCGCCGAAGGCATGCCGGCCGCGATCCCCGGCCATAACGCCGTGCTGGTGCTGTTTGCCTGTTTCCTGATGTGGGCCGGGTGGCTCGGCCTGAATGCCGCGGGAGCTATCGTGTTCACCGGCGCGGAGCCGGGACGCGCCGTACTCATCGCCGTGAATACGACGCTGTCCGCGGCGGCGGGGCTGCTGGCTGCCGTCGTAGTTACCAGCACACGTTTCGGCAAGCCGGACGCTTCCCTTTGCGCGAATGGCTGGGTGGGCGGCCTGGTAGCCAGCAGCGCCGCCTGCGCCGCAGTGACGCCAGTCGCAGCGGTCGCCATTGGCTTCATCGCGGGGTTGCTGGTGACGGTCTCCGTGGCTTACATCGAATGGCCCCTGGCGATCGACGATCCCAGCGGCGCTATATCCGTGCATGGTGTGGGCGGTTTATGGGGCGTGCTGGCGGTAGGAATCTTCGCAAACTCTCTGGGTGGTCAATGGCTGGCGCAACTGGTGGGCGCCGCGACCCTGCTCGGTTTTGTTCTGCCTCTCACGTACTCACTCAACTGGCTGCTCGACCGCGTCTATCCGCAGCGCGTGGCTCCGGAAGGCGAGCGCCAGGGCATGGACCTGTATGAGCTGGGCGCCGGCGCGTATCCGGAGTTTGTCACGCACACCGAAGAGTTCACCCAGCAATGAGTGCCCGATCCACTGCCGAAGGCGTCATCATACAGATCAATGTCTCCGCCGGCGGCATCCCGAAGCGCTCGATTCCTTCAGGCTTGATCACTGCGTCTGGGCTGGCCGGTGATGCGTGGGCGCATCCGCAGATCCACGGCGGCCCCGAGCAGGCGGTTCTGATCATTACCGCGGAAACTGTCGACGAATTGCGGGCCAGCGGCTATCCGGTCTTTTATGGCGCACTGGGGGAGAATCTCACCACGCGCGGTCTCGACCGGCGCGATTTGCGGGTGGGACAGCAACTCCGCGCTGGCGCCGCGGTACTGGAGATTACCAAAGTGCGAGCGCCTTGCGCCACGCTCGATGTATATGGGCCGGCCATCCGGCAGGAGATTTACGACGAGCAGGTGAGGGCGGGCGATCCGAAATCGCCGCGCTGGGGCATGAGCGGATTCTACGCGCGCGTCCTGCAGCCGGGCGCCGTGCACCCCAATGACTCGATCGCCGTGCTGGCGGAACTGGCTTAGCGGAGCTCTACCTGACAACGCCCTACTGTAGGCGGATGACTGTGTGCTTGTGCCAGAGCCCGGATTCGTCGCCGATGATGGGCAAGTGCAGCCAATACGGAAATCCGTGGCCGGTAATCAAGGCCAGGTCCTTGGCATCCGGCGGCACTTTGAAGGTGCGGCTGGTCGAAACGGATTCACCCGGCTGAAGCAGGACGTCGAGCGGCGTCGCGGCACTGTCCGGTTCTGGCGCGTAGCGGCGGTCGTCGCGGTCAATCACGTAAATCCAGGCGCCCGTGGCGCGCTGCGAGACGCGGCGTGCATGGCTGAAGATGCGCAGCGAGACTGTGTAGGCCACCTGCGGCGGCGCCGGCGAGTGCGTGACTTGCTCGACGATGAGGCACCAATCGTCGAAGCACCACGGGGCGCCCGGATGGAGGATCCGCTGCGGCGATGCGATTCCCACGACTGCCACGATCGCCAGATAGAACACCGCGCAAACGGTCCATACACCGAGGATCCGCAGTGCGCGTGCCCGGGGCCGGCTAAGGGCGGATACCGCGGCCGCGATCCAGGTGACGGCCGAAGCGGCCACGATCAGAATAAACAACAAGTCGAATGCAGTCATGATAACACTGCATTGAATTGTACTTTATTCTACAAAGATCGGCGCGTGCGAACAGGGAGCAGGTTCCAGCGTGGCAGGCAAAAGCGCCTCGTGAGCGATCCCATCGGCGTCATCAAATCTGTGGGTGACATCACTGACCGACATAACCGCCGCAACCGGACGCCCGTCCGCCCCGGCCACTGGGGAGACGCGCGCGCGCACGATCGCCAGCCGGCCGTCGGCGCGGGAGTAGAGAAATTCTTCGTCGATCGCGGCGCGCAGTTGGGCGCAACGGGTCCAGGGCCACTCGTGCGGGCTGTAGGACCGCCCTCCGGCCAGGTGAAAGATGCAGGGATAGCCAACAGAACGAATCCGGTTCACGTCAGGACCGAAAATAGCAACCGCCTTCTCGTTGGCAAAAACGATGTCTCCCGAGGCGGCGTCACACACAACCACGCCCAGCGGCAACTGGTGCAGGATGCGTTGCGCTTGCGACCGCTCCGCTTGCAAAGACTCTTCGGCCGAGCGCCGTGCCAGGGAATAGGCCAGCGATTCGGCCCGATTCTTCAGCATACCGGCGATCATCACCGAGACAAGGGATGCGGCCGCGAGCAGCGCCAACGCCGCGGCATTCGGCCATGTGGCGGCGGCGGGCCGCGCGGCCGAAAGCGCCAGCAACTCGTAGATGACCGCCAAAATTGTAGCTATCAGCCCGGCGCGTCTACCCGCGGAGAGAGTCGTGAAGACAATGGCAGCCACCAGAATGGCTCCGGGGGCAGGCGGAGCTACGCCGGCCAGATTCGACAATTCCAGCGCCAGGATGGCCGCGCCAACAGGTGTGGCTATCTCCACGAAACGCCAGAAAGCCTGTGGAGCGGTGGCAAAGGATCGCCGGGCGGAAGCAAAACCGATGGCAGAACGGGCCGTTGACTCCAGAGGCAGAGGACTCTGGAATGCGGGCAGGTATCCGGGAGCTAAAGAACAGTCGGAAACGCTCACATGGCCGGGCTAGGCACGTAGGATTCCATCGGGTAAAGAGTTATTATCAGGTGTCTGTATGTGGGGGCCAGTATCCCGAGTTTGACGGTACAGCGGCTTCGTCAAGATATTGACGGCCGGCACACAGAGCTATCTGCATAAGGCGGGACGGACCACGGCGTGCAACAGTTAAAACGCACGCTGCTGACGCAGGCTTAGATGGAGTTACAAGGAGACGAGTTACTCATTTCGATCGCGGCATGCGTGCTGCCTATCCTGGCGATCGGTCTTATTTGGTGGCTGGCCCGGCGGTTCGTCGGAACCCGGTGTCCACAATGCAGGGCCGCGGCGCTCACCAAGGCACAGGATTTTCCTGCATTTCCCCCATTTTTTGCCTTTTATGGTTGCCGCAAGTGCGGCAAAACCGGGATAAAGCTCTTTCGCCTGTGACGCTCAAAGTCTGCTCAGGATGTCCTCCGTCTGCACGACGGAGCAATACTCGGCGTCGAGGTTCGCCAGGCTCATGGCGTGAACTTCTTCCGCCGTACGCCAGGCGCCACTCCAGTCTTGGCGGCCAAATGTGAATGTTGCGTCTTGCACCAGGTAAGTCTCGAATCCTAGATTCCCAGCCATCCTGACGGTGGCTTCGACGGAGTTATTGGTAATGACGCCGCCCACGATCAGGACGCGCTGGTTTGCCGCGTGCAAAGTAGCTTCCAGGTTAGTCCCTATGAAGGCGTTATTGGTTTGCTTGCCGATAATCACTTCGCCCGCGGCCGGCCGCGCCTCCGGCTTGAACGCATGCCCCGGCTGACCCGGGCGGTAGTGAGAGGCGGGCTCACGGGAGTCATGCCGGATGTGATAGACAGGCCTCCCGGTCGTACGCCAGCCGTCTAACAGTCGCGCAATATTTCTCTCCGCATCCGGGTTGTTTCGCAAACCCCAACTCGGATGGTCGATGGCTCTCTGGAAGTCGATGATCATCAGGACCGCATTGGCAGGCAGCAGCTCGGACATTGGTCGCATTTTATTCAAACTAACGTTCACCCTGGCAGGACGTCTACATCTTTCTCACCAGCGCAAGGGGCGCGTGTCTTGCGCCGCCGTATCGGATGGGAACTCCGCAGACTCAAGCGGCGCGAGGCGCTTGGTTTGGCGCGAGTTCATTTTAAAGGAGACCGCATGCGACTCACTCATACACTGGCGCTCGCCACCCTGGCCGTTGCCGGGCTAGCCCTGCAATCCGCCGCCGCCGAGCGGGAAGGCTCGTTTGACCGGACGTTGACCGTAAACGGGGCCGTCGACCTGCACGTGGAAACCGCCTCCGGCCGCATCGAGGTGCGTCCCGGCAGCGGATCTAGCGTGCGCATTCACGCCGAGATCCGCACCCATGAAGATTTCTTCCGGACTGACCAGCCCCGCATCCAGGAGATCGAAAACAATCCGCCGATCGAGCAAACGGGAAACACCATCCGGATCAGCGCGCCCAAAGACGACTGGCTGCGCCGGCATATCTCGATCAGCTACGAATTGGAGGTCCCCCCGCAGACGCAGTTGCGGGCCCGTACGGGATCGGGTAGCGAGCAGGTGGAAGGCATCCACGGCCCGGTGGATCTGGAGACCGGGTCGGGATCGGTGAGGGTGGCACGAATCGACGATGAAGTGCGCGTCCACACGGGCTCCGGGCGCATCGAACTGGACACCCTGAAGGGCAAAGTGGACGCCCAGACCGGCAGCGGCTCGATCGAAGGAACCAGTATCGCCGGCCCCATCAGCGCGCACACCGGCAGCGGCAGCGTGCGCCTGGAGCAGACCGCGGCCGGACCGCTCGAAGCGCACACCGGATCGGGTGGCGTGGATGTCCGCTTGCCGGCCGATGCGGCATTCGACCTGTATGCGCACACCGGATCGGGACGCGTGTATGTGGATCGCCCGATTACGGTACAGGGCAATATGGGCGGTCACGAGATCCAGGGCAAGGTAAAGGGCGGCGGACCGTTGGTGGACGTGCGCACCGGTTCGGGCTCGGTTCGCGTGGAATAGCGGCCGCGGCCCGTCAGGCGTTTTGAAACAGGTGCGAGTGGCGCGCTTCCAGATCGAGCAGGAATCGCTTCATGGGCAGACCACCGCCGTATCCGACCAACGATCCGCCGGCTCCAATCACGCGATGGCAGGGGATGACGATTGGAATCGGATTGCGCCCGTTGGCTGAGCCCACTGCGCGCACCGCCTTGGGCGCTCCCAGTGCCACGGCCAGGAAGCTGTAGCTGCGGGTTTCACCGTACGGAATCTTACACAATTCATGCCAGACGCGCTGCTGGAACCCGGTGCCCTGAAGATCGAGCGGCAGATCGAAGTCGTGTAATTCGCCGGCGAAGTAGGCGCGCAACTGGGCCACGGCTTGCCGCAGGAAAGGATTCGATTCCGATTCCCGCCCCTGTAAATTGACCGCGCCGTGCAAATCGATGGCCCGGATGCCGGTTTCCGAGGCGACGACGCCGAACGTGAATTTATCCGCAGCGATGAACCGGCACCAGTCGAACATGCATCTAGTGTAACCAGGAGGACACCGGGCTTGCGTCAGGCTCGTCCTGATATAATTAAGTTCATTCGGACCGCATAAATCGATCATGCCGTTGAAACCTATAGCCGCGAATCGCGGCCCGGAAAAGAAAGTGTATCTGCTGAAGCCGCGCGGATTCTGCGCCGGAGTGGTGCGGGCGATCGATGTGGTCAAGATCGCACTAGACCTTTACGGCCCGCCGGTTTACGTGCGCAAGGAAATTGTCCACAACAAACACGTCGTGGATGAATTGCGGCGTGCCGGCGCGATTTTCGTGGAGGAAGTCTCCGAGATACCGGCGGGAGCCCGCGCCATTTTCAGCGCGCATGGCGTGGCGCCTGAAGTACGCCGCGATGCGGCCGCGCGGCACTTGGAAGTGATCGACGCCACCTGTCCGCTGGTGACCAAGGTCCACCTGGAGGCGGTGCGTTTCGCGCGCGACGGTTATAGCATCTTGCTGATCGGGCACAGCCATCACGATGAAGTCATCGGCACGCTGGGCGAGGCCCCCGACGCGAGCTACTTGGTGGAGACCGTCGAGGATGTGGACCGGCTGAATCTGCCCGATCCCACCCGCGTGCGCTACCTCACACAAACCACGTTGAGCCTGGACGAAACGCGGGACATCACCATCCGTCTGAAGGAACGATTTCCCCAGATCCAGGGGCCCCCGGCGCAAGACATTTGTTACGCCACCGAGAATCGCCAGATGGCCGTGAAAGCTGTGGCCGAATTCTGCGACCTGCTGCTGGTGGTGGGTTCCCAGAACAGCTCGAACTCGAAGCGCCTGGTGGAAGTGAGCGCCAACGCCGGCGTGCGCGCCTACCTGGTGAATGACTACGGTGAAGTCGATATCGCGTGGCTGAAAGGTGTTCGTAATGTGGCGGTCACCGCAGGCGCCTCCGCACCGGAGAATCTGGTGGAGGATCTCATCGGATTCCTGCGGGACCAAGGCTTTCACCGGCTGGAAGAAGTCGAGTTGATTGACGAAGACGTGCGCTTCTCCCTGCCTCCGGAGTTGACTCGGGCGGCTCCGGGTTTAACGACGATTTCCGCACGATGAGCACATCAACCGCTAACGCACTGGAAACTCTTACTACGCCTACCGCGCACGCGCTGCGCCGCGCGGCCGATTGCATGTTGTCGCTGCAGGATTCCGCGGGCTATTGGTGCGCGGATCTTACGGCAGACACGACCCTCGAGTCGGATTACATCCTCGTGCAGCTTTGGATGTATCCGCCGGAGAACGGTGTGTGGAATCCGCCTACGCGCCCGTTGATCGACAAAGCCGTGCGCTCGATTCTGGAGCGGCAGCTCCCCGACGGCGGTTTCAATATCTATGTCAAGGGGCCGTCGGAGATCAGCGCCACGGTGAAAGCGTATTTCTCGCTGAAGGTGGCCGGCGTGCCGATGGACGATCCGCGTCTCGCGCGGGCGCGCGAGCGCATCCTGGCGCTGGGCGGCATTCAAGCGGCCAACAGCTACGTCAAGATCAACCTCAGCCTGTTCGACATGTTCCCGCGCGAACATTGCCCCTCCATACCGCCGGAGGTGATGTTCCTGCCGGGCAATTTCATCTACCAGATGTCGGCCTGGACGCGCGCCATCGTCGTCTCACTGGCGATTGTGCATTCGAGCAATCCGCGCCGTCCGGTGCCGGCGGGATTCAATCTGGACGAGCTTTACAAGCCGGGAGTCAGTCCCGCGTTCCGGCCCGCTGACAGCTTCTTCTCGTGGCGCAACTTCTTCCTGACGGCCGACCGGTTCCTGAAATTCTGGGAGAAGCACGGCTCGCGCGCGCTGCGGCGCAAGGCGTTGGCCGCGGCCGAAAAATGGGTGTTGGCGCGCTGCGAGAACTCCGACGGACTGGGCGCCATTTATCCGCCCATGATGTACGCCATCATGGCGCTGGACGCCCTGGGCTATCCGCCGGATCACCCGGCCAGCCAGGAAGCCCGCTACCAGTTCGACCGGCTGATGATCGACGACGGCGAACGGTTTTTATTCCAGCCCTGCTTTTCGCCGATCTGGGACACGGCTATCGCCGGTTTTGCGCTTGGCGAGGCGCAATCCACCGATCAGGATCCTTTCGCTGCACTGGCGCTGCGGCATGCGGCGGATTGGATTCTGTCGAAAGAAGTGCGCGTCCAGGGCGATTGGTCCGTGAAGCGTCCCAAGACGGAGCCGTCCGGATGGGGCTTCTTCTTCCGTAACGATCATTATCCCGATATCGACGATACGGCCATGATCCTGCTGGCGCTGAGCCGCGCGCAGGCGTCGGATCCGTCCGCGCAGAAGGATTGTCATCGCCGCGCGCTCAACTGGATTCTGGACATGCAGGGCAGCGATGGCGGCTGGGCGGCTTTCGACGTCGATAACAACTGGGAGTTCCTAAACCACGTTCCCTTCGCCGATCACAACGCCATGCTCGATCCGACGTGCCCCGATATCACGGGTCGCGTGCTGGAAGCGCTGGGCGCGCACGGCTTGGGCGCGACGCATCCGGCAGTGAAGCGCGGCGTCGATTTCCTGGTGCGCAACCAGCAGCCGGATGGAAGCTGGTACGGCCGCTGGGGCGTCGCTTATATCTATGGCACGTTCCTGGCCCTGCGCGGCCTGCGCGCCTCGGGATACGACGACCGCGAGGCCGCCGTTCTGCGCGCCGGCGAGTGGCTGCGCTCGATTCAGAACGCCGATGGCGGCTGGGGCGAGAGTTGCGCCAGCTACGATCAGGGCTGTTTCGTGCCCGCCGAAAGCACGCCGTCGCAGACTGCGTGGGCGCTCATGGGCCTGATCGCGGGCGGCGACACCAATAGTCTGAGCGTGCAGCACGGCATCGAATACCTGCTCGAGACACAGCGGCCCGACGGAAGCTGGGACGAGGAACTCGCCACCGGCACGGGTTTCCCGCGCGTTTTCTATTTGAATTATCATTACTACCGCTTGTATTTCCCGATCCTTGCGCTGTCGGAATTCGTGAAGCACGGCGCGCCGCAGACCGGAGCCAACCGCTTATGAGATTTCCCTTTTCGATGACGGCCAATATGGCCGGCTACATTTTCAAGAACAGGATGCGCCCGCGTCCGGAGTGGCAGAAAGATGTAGCCGCCGCGCCGGATGCCGCCAATCCATTCCGCATCTTGCACAGCATTCCGGTGGAGCGCGCTAACCGGCAGCCGCATCCCATGATCCGCAAGCGCTTCCCCCTGGTGCTGATGCTCGAGCCGCTGCACGCCTGCAACCTGACTTGCACGGGCTGCGGCCGCATCCGGGAATACGAATCCACGATCTCGCAACGCGTGCCGCTCGAAGAGTGTCTGGCGGCGGTGGACGAATGCGGCGCGCCGATGGTCAGTATCTGCGGCGGCGAGCCCATGATGTATCCGCAGATCGGGGAACTGGTGGCCGGCATCCTGGAGCGCAACAAGAATATTTACCTGTGCACCAACGGCATGTTCATCGTGAAGCGGCTGAAGGAATTCACGCCCGACAAGCGCTTTTTCTTTAATGTGCACCTGGATGGCCTGGAGCGCACGCATGATATCTGCGTGGAGCGCGAAGGTGTGTTTCGCGAGGCGATCGAGGGCATCAAGGCCGCCAAAGCCGCGGGTTTCATGGTCTGCACCAACACGACCGTTTATAAAGAAACCGACATGCAAGAGATCGCGGCGCTATTTGAATACCTCGAACAATTCCATCTGGACGGCCACCAGATCGCGCCGGCGTACGGGTATTCGGCCGTTGACGACCGCGAAATCTTCATGACGCGCGATGACATTCGCGAGAAATTCAAAGATATCGAGCGGCTGGCCGAGCGGTTTTATATCAAGCAGACGCCGCTCTATCTGGATTATTTACAGGGCACGCGGGAACTGCCCTGCACGGCCTGGGGCACGCCGACATACAACATCAAGGGCTGGAAAGGCCCGTGCTATTTGATCACCGACGGCCACTACAAGACCTTCGAAGCCTTGATGACGCAGACGCCCTGGGAAAGCTATGGCCCGGGCAACGATCCGCGCTGCGAGCACTGCATGATGCATTGCGGCTTTGAGCCTTCCGCGGCTTTGGGGATCACCGCCAGCCTGGCCGACAACTTCAAGATGTTGACGTGGGCCTTGAAATGATGCGTGCCGCGGCCCGCCGCACGGCATGAAGCCCACCCTGGTAACCGGCGCCTCGGGCTTCCTCGGCTGGCACGTCGCGCGCGTGCTGATCGAGCGCGGGCATCGCGTCAGGGCACTGGTTCGGCCCTCCAGCAAAGTCCGGGAATTGGATGTCGAGGTAGTGACCGGCGATCTGCGCGATCCGGATTCCCTGGCGCGCGCGGTCTCCGGCTGTGGCTTGGTGTTTCATGTGGCCGCTGATTACCGGTTGTGGGCGGCCGACGAGGGTGAGCTATACCGCTCAAATGTGGACGGCACGCGGAATGTTTTGCAGGCTGCCCGGGATGCCGGCGTGGACCGCGTCGTTTATACCAGCACGGTGGGCTGTATCGGCGTGCCACACGGCGGCGAGGGCGGCGAAGATTATCCAGTCTCGCTCGCCGATATGAAAGGCGCTTACAAGCGCTCCAAATTCATGGCCGAGCAGGTAGCGCTCGAATTCGCGACTGCGGGGTTGCCCGTGGAAATTGTGAATCCCACCGCGCCCGTGGGCGATCACGATATTAAGCCGACTCCGACTGGAAAGATCGTACTGGATTTCTTGAAAGGAGACATGCCCGCTTTTATCGATACGGGCCTGAACGTGGTGGATGCGCGCGACGTGGCATTGGGTCACGTGCTGGCGTGCGAGCACGGACGCAGCGGAGAGCGTTACATTCTGGGTTCGGAGAATCTGACGCTCGAACAGATTCTGGGCAGGCTCGCCGGGATCACCGGGAAGGCCGCGCCTACCGTGAAACTGCCTTACGCCGTAGCTTATGCGGCCGGGGTGGCCACCACCGGTTGGGCTAGGCTGACCGGGACGCCGCCGCGCGCGCCGCTCGATGCGGTTCGCATGGCGCGCAAGAAGATGTTCGTGTCGCACGCGAAGGCCGCGCGCGAGTTGGGATTTGCGCCGGGGCCGGCGGAGGGTGCGCTGGCTCGCGCCGTGGAATGGTTTCGGACCAACGGATATTGTTAGTCGCTGCCGAGGCGCGCGAGTTCGCCGGACTGCTCCCATTCTGTTCGGGCGTGCGCGGGCTGGCGTGGCCCGTCCATTGGGCGAAGTACGCCGAGTCTGCCGGCCTGCGGTTGTGGATGGTGGCGGACGGCGCCGGAGCGTTACACGCGGGCAAGGCCGTCGAGCTGGCCGCAGCGGAATGCGCGCCGGCAGTGATCGTGAGTATGGGATTTTGTGGGGCGCTCGATCCGGCGCTGCGTATCGGAGACATATTCGTGGCGAACGCCATTCAGGCCGCCGGCCGCAGGTTTGACGTGTGCGTGCCGGCATCCGGCGCGCCGCATGCGACCGGTGTGCTGGCCTCCATCGATCACGTGGCGCAGACCGCGGCCGAGAAGAAGCTGCTGCACGAATCGGGAGCCGGCGCCGTGGAAATGGAAGCCGGGGCTGTCGCACGCTTCGCCTTCGCACGTGGAATCCGGATGTTCTCTATCCGGTCGGTGAGCGATACCGCCAGTCAGAGCTTTGTGACCGATTTCAACCAGGCTCTCCTTTCCGACGGCCACTTCGGTACAATTAGAATTTTAGCGTCTGCATTACATAATCCCGTGATGGCTTTTCCGGAGTTAATCCGGTTACGCCGATCCTGTGGTATTGCTGCGCATACATTAGGAGAGTTCATTGTCAGTTGCCGATTCTGATTGGAGTGTACCGTCCACCATGCACGCGGCGGTCTACAAAGGCCAAAGCGTGGTTGCGGTGGAACAGGTGCCAACTCCGGAAATCGGACCGGGCGAGATATTGGTGCGCGTGGAGGCCTGCGGCATTTGCCACACAGACCTGAAGAAGATTGAATACAACCTGCTGGCACCCCCGCGCATCTATGGACATGAGACAGCAGGAATAGTGGTTCGGGCAGGTCGTCAGGTGAGCAAATTCTCGCCCGGCGATCGTGTAGTCGTTTTTCACCACATTCCATGCAAAAGCTGCTTCTACTGTCAGCGTAAGCTCTATGCGCAGTGCCCGGTCTACAAACGGGTTGGGGTCACTGCGGGATTCGAGCCGGCCGGCGGTGGATTCTCGCAGTACGTGCGCGTCATGGACTGGATCGTAGATGGAGGTGTGGAGCGGATTCCGGACGGTGTGTCGTTCGAGCGCGCTTCATTTGTGGAACCGCTGAATACCTGTCTGAAAGCCGTGGTGCAATGTGCGGCACAGCCCGATGAGACCGCCGTGGTGATCGGCCAGGGCCCCATCGGCCTGCTGTTTACGATGCTATTGCGGCGGGCGGGCGCCCGGATTGTTGCCACCGATACCATCGCGGCGCGCCGCGAGCTATCGCGCCGCTGCGGCGCGCAGCAGGTTTGGGATCCGCGCGAGGCGAATGTGGAGGCGGAGATCCGCAATCTGACAGAGAATCGGGGCGCCGACTTGGTGATTGTGGCGGCGTCGGTGCCAGGAATTACCGAGCAGGCGATCAAACTATCCCGGCCCGGTGCACGAATTCTTTTATTTGCGCAGACATCGGAGACCGAACGCGTGGAGGTTTCCGGCGCGGCGATTTGTGTGGGTGAGCGCACCCTGTTCGGTTGTTACAGTGCTTCAGTGGACTTACAGAAAAAATCGGCGGAACTGATATTCAGCGGCGAATTGCCCGTGGAAGAACTCATCTCCCATCGGCTGCCGCTCGTTAAAATCCGTTCAGGATTCGATTTGGCGTTGCATCCCGGTCCTGAATCGTTGAAAATTATCGTTCAGCCACAGAGGTGGGCACAGTGAAAAAGCAGATGATGGCTGCGGTGCTTTACGGCAAAGAGCACTTGCAGGTAGAGCCGGTTTCTGTTCCTGAGATTCAAGACGGCGATATCCTGGTTCGGGTCCGCGTGGCGCTAACCTGCGGCACCGACGTGAAAGTGTTCCGTCGTGGTTATCACGCGCGGATGATCGTGCCGCCCGCCGTGTTCGGGCACGAACTCGCGGGTGATGTCGTGGCCGTGGGCCAGGACGTCAAGAAATTCCAGGTCGGCCAGCGCGTAGTGGCCGCCAACTCCGCTCCCTGCGAGGAGTGCTTTTTCTGCCGCCGCGGTCTGCAGAACCTTTGCGAGGATCTGCTGTTCAACAACGGCGCCTACGCCGAGTACATCCGCATCCCCGCGCGTATCGTGGAGCGCAATACGTATGTGATTCCGGATGAGGTGACCTATCACGACGCCGCACTGATCGAGCCGCTGGCGTGCGTCTTGAAGGGCTTCGAGGAGACGGCGCCGCGCCCGGGCGATAACATCGCCATTCTGGGCCTGGGGCCCATCGGACTGATGTTCGTACGGCTGGCGAGTCTGTACGGCTGCCGTGTGATCGCCATCGGGCGGCGCCGCACGCAACTGGATCGCGCCGAAGCGATGGGAGCGCACGAATTGGTGCGCGCCGATCAGCACTTGAATACCGTGGAAGCGGTGCGCAATCTCACCGGCGGGCGCGGCGCCGACATCGCCATAGAGGCCGTGGGAAAGCCCGAAACCTGGCATTGGGTGCTGGACATGGTACGGCGCGGCGGTACGCTCAACTTCTTCGGCGGCTGCCCCAACGACAGCCGTGTGATGTTCGACACTAACCTGCTGCACTATTCCGAGATCACCTGCAAGGCGAGTTTCCATCACACGCCGGCGTATATCCGCAAGGCGCTCGACCTGGTGACCCGCGGGGATATCACTTCCCGCGACTTCGTGAATAGCGAGGAGCCGCTGGCCAATCTGCTCGAAGTGATGCGCCACCTGATGAGCCACAACGGGCACTTGAAGACGGCCATCATTCCGTGATCCAACTGGCGCCCAGGGAATTCGTATGTTCGCCTGAGGCGTCCGCCGCCCGCTTTACTACCGCCGAAGCCGAAGCCTATACCCACTGGCTGGCCACGCATCACTACGAGAACTTCCAGGTAGTCAGCTTTCTGCTGCCCAAGCGTCTGCATCAGGATTTCTACAACGTCTACGCCTATTGCCGCTGGGCTGACGATCTGGGCGACGAGATGGGATCGCCGGAAGAGAGCCTGCGCCTGTTGGCCTGGTGGCGCAAGCAACTTGCCGCCATGTACGCTGGGGAGGCGGCGCATCCCGTGTTCGTAGCGTTGCGCGGCACGGTCACACGATACGCGATTCCCGAGGAGCCGTTTGCGGATCTGATCCGTGCCTTCGAGCAGGACCAGACCGTCACCCGCTACACGACCTGGGCCGATGTGTACGCCTACTGCCGTTACTCCGCAAATCCGGTTGGCCGGCTGCTGCTGTATCTCTGCGGCTATTCGGATGCAGAGCGGCAGCGCCTTTCCGATGCGACCTGCACCGCGCTGCAACTCGCGAATTTCTGGCAGGACGTGGCCGTGGATCTCGAAAAGGATCGTGTCTACATCCCCCTCGAAGTGTTGGCGCGGCATGCTTATAGGCTGGAAGATCTCTACGCGCGCCGCATGACACCTGCGTTCGCCACGGCAATGCGCGAGATCGTGGCCCGCGCGCGCGAGTTGTTTGTCGAGGGGTTGCCGCTCTCGTCGATGGTCGACCGGCGTCTGGCGGTCGATATCGACCTGTTCAGCCGCGGCGGCATGCGCGTGCTCGATAAGATCGCGGCGCAAGGTTACGATGTGCTCTCGCGGCGTCCGGCGATCTCTAAAGCGGAACGCGTCTGGTTGTTGCTCGGGTCGCTGGCACGCGTCGCCATGCTGCGGACGGCGTAATGACCTCGCTCGCAGATTCCTACGCGCATTGCCGGCGCGTGGCGCGCACCCGCGCGCGGAATTTCTACTATTCCTTCGTGCTGCTCTCGCGCGCCCAACGCAATGCCATGTGCGCCGTCTACGCCTTCATGCGGCATTGCGACGATCTGAGCGATGAGCCGGGCGCCAATCGTGCAGCACTTGACCAATGGCGCGCGTCGCTGGAAGATGCGCTGGCGGGGTGCTGCGACGCGCATCCCGTGTTGCCGGCCCTGCATGATACAGTCGGCCGTTACCGGATTCCGCCGCGCTATTTGCACGAGATGATCGATGGCGTGACGTCCGACCTGGAACCGCGCTGCTTCGACACCTTCGAACAACTCTATCGCTACTGCTACCTGGTGGCATCCACCGCCGGATTGACCACGATCCACATTCTGGGTTTCGACGCGGACGAAGCTCTAACCCTCGCCGAGAAGTGCGGCATCGCCTTTCAGTTGACCAATATCCTGCGCGATATCCGCGAGGATGCCGAGCGCGGCCGCATCTATCTGCCGGCCGAAGACCTGGCGCGTTTTCACGTGACCGCGGACGATATCCGCGCCGGACTGCGCACGCCGGAGTTTATCGACCTGATGGACTTCGAAACCGAGCGCGCCCGCGCATATTACCGGGACTCGCGGCCGCTGCTCGGGCTGGTACATAAAAGCGGCCGGGCGTCGCTGGGTGCTCTGATTTCGATCTACGCGGGCCTGCTCGACCGCATCGAGCGCAGCAATTACGATGTGTTCACGCGCCGCATCTCGCTCTCCGCGGCGCAGAAATCCTGGATCGTTCTGAAGGCTTTCGGGAGCCGCAAGTGAACATGCTCTCGCGGCGCGCCATGCTCGCCGCCGCGCCCCTGTGGATGGCCGGCTGCGCGATGCGCCGCACCACGGTCACACCGTTCGCGCCCGCCCGGCTGGCCCGAGTGCGCGTGGCGCCTGAACGCGTGATCCGGACGATCGTAGGTCTGCGTCCATTTCGCCCGTCAGGCTTCGTTGTGCGGGGCGACAAGCTCGCCGAAAAGGTCGTGATCCACAATTATGGACACGGCGGCGCGGGGATCACTTTGTCGTGGGGCACGGCACAACTCGCCCTCGCCGAGGCAGCGCAGGTGGAGACGCGTGCGGCTGCGGTGATCGGCTGCGGCGTAGCCGGACTATCTACGGCGCGCTTACTGCAGCAGCGCGGCTACGCCGTCACGATCTACACGAAAGCGATGCCACCCGACACCACTTCGAACATAGCGGGCGGCCTATGGGAACCGGTTAGCGTCTTCGATCACGACCACGTCACACCCAAGTTCCGGCGGCAGTTCGGAGAAGCGGGCAGATTCGCCTTCCGGCGCTACCAGTCGCTGGTGGGCGATGTCTACGGTGTGCGCTGGCTTCCGCTATATTCGCTCTCGCGCGACCAGCCGCGCCAGCCGCCGCATTCCGAAAGTCCCAACGCGGAAATCGAGCCGCTCTATCCCGATGCGCGGCAACTCACGCGCACCGAGCATCCCTTCGACGTGCCGTACGCTTACCGGCGCTACTCGATGCTCATCGAGCCGGCCATCTATCTGGACGCCCTGCTGCGCGACTTCTTAACCGCGCACGGTGATGTAGTCGTACGCGATTTTCACGAGGCCGGCGAACTCGCGTCGCTGCGTGAGACGCTGCTGTTCAACTGTACGGGTCTGGGCGCGCGTGATCTCTTCCACGATGATGAACTGATTCCCGTCCGCGGGCAGTTGTCGTTCCTGCTGCCGCAGCCGGAGGTCGAGTACATGACCCTCGGCCCGGACGACATCTACATGTTTCCGCGGCACGACGGCATTCTGCTGGGCGGCAGCTTCGATCGCGGCGTCTGGGACCTACAGCCCGATCCGGCCACCACCGATCGCATTCTGCGCGAGAACGCGGCGCTATTCAACACCATGCGAGGCCGAGCGCGCCATAATGGATAACGAGGTCCGATTATGACAGCCAAACGACTGCGGTACGCGGCGCTGGCCGTGGGCGCCGCGTGGGCGTGCTGGTGGGTGTTCTTCGCAACTGCTGAGGCGATCAGCAGCGGCCGCCAGTTGGTGCCCGCCATGATCTTCTTTGTGGTGATGTTCGGCGCGCTGGTGTTGGCCTGGAAATGGCCTCTGGCGGGTGCCACGCTATTCTTTCTGGAGGGCGTGACGTCGATCGTGATGTATCTTCCGATGTGGTGGCGGCGTTTCGGCCTTGGTGGAACCGTGCTGATGTTTGCCTGGATGCCATTGCCGCCGATCGCAGCCGGCATGCTGCTGCTGGTCTCGCGCCGAAGGCTTAGCGCCGGCCCACCAGCCGCACCCGCCGCGTCTCACTGAGCGGCGCGTCCGACATGGCCTCCCCGGTAATGGCGGACTGCTCCTCCTGGTGGCGCTTGCCGGACCCGGTCGCAGGGCTGGCGCTCTCCGGCCGGCCCACGTAGCGCAACTCGCGTCCGCTGGCCGCCAGCAGCGGCTGCACCTGTTCCTGGACGAAGCGCCACGCACCCATATTGCGCGGCTCCTCCTGCGCCCAGACCACTTCCGCAGTCAGCGGATAACGCAGCAGCACGTCGTTCACATCGTGTTCGGCGAAGGGATAGAGCTGCTCGATGCGCGCCAGCGCCACGTGATTTGCTTTGTGCGCCTCGCGCGCCGCCAGCAAGTCGTAGTAGATCTTGCCGGAACAGAAAACCAGGCGCGTGATTTCGCCGGATTCCTCCGCGGGACTCTCCGCCAGCACTTCGCGGAAGCCGCCGCTGGTGAGTTCGCCCACCGTCGAGACGGCTTTCGGGTGCCGCAGCAGGCTCTTGGGCGTGAAGATGACCAGCGGTTTGCGCGTGCCGCGGCGATCCGCGCCGCCATACATCTGCCGGCGCAACAGGTGAAAATACTGTGCGGGCGTAGTGCAGTTGGCCACCTGGATATTGTTACCGGCGCACAGCACCAGGAAGCGCTCGATACGCGCGCTTGAATGCTCCGGCCCCTGCCCTTCAAAGCCGTGCGGCAGCAGCAGCACCAGTCCACTGGGCTGGCCCCACTTCGACTCGGCGCTCGAAATGAACTGGTCAATCAGGATCTGCGCACCGTTGGCGAAATCGCCGAACTGCGCTTCCCATAACACCAGCGTCAGCGGATCGGCCACGCTGTAGCCGAACTCGAAGCCCAGCACGGCGTACTCGCTGAGCGAGCTGTCGTACACATCGAAGCGCCCCTGATCGGGCGAGACGTGCTGCAGCGGCGTGTACTTCTGAGCCGTCTCCGAGTCCCAGAACACCAGGTGGCGCTGGCTGAAAGTGCCGCGGCCGGAATCCTGGCCGCTGAGCCGCACGGGCGTGCCCTCCAGCGCCAAGGTGCCGAATGCCAATGCCTCGCCGAACGCCCAGTCGATGGGTCCGCCTTTCTCAATGACTTCGCGGCGCCGCTCGATGAAACCGCGCAGCTTGGGATGCAGGTGGAAATGATCGGGGAAGTGCGTGAGCGCGCGGATCACCCGGTCGATGGTGGCCTTGTTCACCGACGTGCGCGGGCAGAAGCTGGCGATCGCGTCGCTCGGCACCGCGGCCAGTTCCTGAGCTTCAAAGCTCTCATTGCTCTTTTCGGCCGCGTCATAAGCCGCCGCCAGGTTCTGGGCGAAGCCTTTGCGCATGGCCGCGACTTGCTCGGCGGTCAGCACGCCCTCGCGCACCAGCCGCTCGCCGTACAACGTTCCGGCAGAGGGATGGCTTTTGATCTTGCGGTACAGAATCGGCTGCGTGTAACTCGGATCGTCCCCCTCGTTGTGCCCGTGGCGGCGATAGCAAAACATGTCGATCACCACGTCCTTCTTGAACTGCTGGCGGTAATCGAAGGCGATCTGTGCCACGCGGATGGCCGCTTCCGGATCGTCGCCGTTCACGTGAAAAATCGGCGCCTGCACACCGCGCGCGACGTCGGTCGAGTACGGCGTAGAGCGGGCTTCATCCGGCAGCGTGGTGAAGCCGATCTGGTTGTTGATGATCAGGTGGACCGTGCCGCCCGTGCAGTAGCCATCGAGCTGCGAGAGGTTCAGCGTCTCGGCGACCACACCCTGGCCCGCGAAAGCCGCGTCACCATGGATCAGCAGCGGGATCACCCGCGCGCGTTCGCTATCACCCAGGCGGTCCTGCTTGGGGCGCACGATGCCTTCCACCACCGGATCGACCGCTTCCAGGTGGCTGGGGTTCGGCGACACCGAAACGAGCACTTCATTGCCGGAGGTGGAGCGATAGACACCGCGCGCGCCCAAGTGATACTTCACGTCGCCCGACCCCTGCGTGCTGGCCGGATCGAGCTCGCCTTCGAACTGGGCGAAGACCTCGGCTACCGGCTTGCCCACCACCGTGGTGAGCACCGTCAAACGGCCGCGGTGCGCCATGCCGATGACTACTTCATGTACGGCGCGCCCGGCGGCGCGTTCCAGCAGTTCGTCGAGAATCGGAATCGCCGTCTCCGCGCCTTCCAGCGCAAAGCGCTTCTGGCCCACGAAGCGGGCATGCAGGAAGTGTTCGAACTCTTCCGCCTTCAACAGCCCTTGCAGAATGCGCAGGCGCGTTTCGCGGTCAAGCGGCCAACTGTTGGTCTGCGGCTCCATGCGATGCTGCAACCAGCGCTTCTGCTCGGGGTGCTGGATGTTCATGTACTCGCAGCCGATCTTGCCGCAGTAGGTTTGCCGCAGCGTTTCCAGAATCTCGCGCAGCGTGGCGATGGGCTTGGGGCCGTGCTCGCCGATGGCGTCGCTCAGGCTGCCGGTGAGGAATTCGCGATCCAGGTCCCAGATGGTCAGGCCGTAAGTGGCGGGATCCAACTCGGCATGATAGCTGGGTTCGCCACCCAGCGGATCGAGATCCGCGATCAGGTGGCCGCGCACGCGATACGCGTTGATGAGCTGCAGCACGCCGGCTTCTTTGGCGATTTCGGCGGTCCGCCCGCCGCCGCCCGGCAGCATCGTCTGGCGATCCGGCTCCCAGCGCACGGGCTGATGCGGCATCTTCAGGTGCGCGAAGACCTCCTCGTAGAAGCCGTCGGCGCCGTCGAGCAGCGCTTGCACCTTGCCCAGAAACATGCCGGATTCCGCGCCTTGAATAATGCGGTGATCGTAGGTGCAGGAAAGCGACATCACCTTGCTGATGCCCAACATGGAGCGCGTTTCGGGCGCGGCGCCTTGATACTCGGCCGGATAATCGATCGCGCCGGCGGCAATGATGGCGCCCTGGCCGGACATCAGCCGCGGGCTGGAACTCATGGTGCCCACCGTGCCGGGATTGGTCAGCGAAATCGTCGTACCCTGGAAATCCGTAACCTGCAATTTGCCCTTGCGGGCGCGGTTTACCAGGTCGTCGAACATGCCGACGTACTGCGCGAAATCGAGCGACCCGGCGTTCTTGATATTGGGCACCACCAGGTTACGATTGCCGTCCTGGCCGGCCACATCCACGGCGATGCCCAGGTTGATTTCGGGATGCGCCACGCGCGCCGGGCGTCCTTCGACCTCGGTGTAGGCGTGATTGAGCCCAGGGAAATTCTCCAGCGCTTTCAGAATGGCCCAACCGATCAGGTGCGTGTAGGAAACCTTGGGCTTGCCGACCAGCGTGCGGTGCTGATTGATGATGCGGCGGTTCTCATCCATCACCTTTACGGGGATGACCCGCTGCGAAGTGGCCAGCGGAATGGTCACGCTGGCTCCCATGTTCTCGGCGATCTTGGCGGCGACGCCGCGCAGCGGCTGCACGTTCGAGGAGGTATCGGGCGGAGCTTGCGGACGCGGCGCCGGAGGCGGCGCGATTTCACCATTCGAAGCCGTTACGCCATTGGGAGCGGCCTCAAACAGATGCTTCCAGCTTTCATCCACCGTACTGCGGTCGTTCAGATATTGCTGATACAACTCGTCTTCAAGCCAACTGTTGATACCTAGTTCCGGATCGGTCTTCTGGGACATATTGCGAGGTGGGGCCCTTCTTCATTCATCATACCGCGAGCGCGAGGGGGCTAAAATTAGCGCCGCTTGCCCAGCGCCCGGCGCTTAGCGGCCCAGCCTTCCTTGTTCACCTGTGCCTGCCGCGCGACGGCCAGCGCATCCGCCGGCACTTCGCTGGTCACCACGGACCCGGCTGCCACATAGGCTCCTTCGCCCACCGCGACCGGAGCGATCAGCGTGGAATTGCTGCCGATGAAAGCACCCGCGCCGATCCGGGTCGGATACTTCCCGAACCCGTCGTAATTGCAGGTGATGGCGCCCGCGCCGACATTCACGTGCGCGCCGATTTGGGAGTCGCCCAGATACGCCAGGTGCATGGATTTCGCACCCGCTCCCAGGTGCGTCTTTTTCAGCTCGACGAAGTTGCCCACATGCGCCCCGGCATCCAGATGGTTTTCCATCCTCAGCCGGGCGAAGGGTCCGGCTTGCGCGCCGCGCTCCAGGCGTGAGGTTCCCACGATGGTGAACGCGCCGATTTCGACGTCGTCCGCCAGTTCGGAATCCCGTATGATCGAGCACGCCCCAATCCGGCAACTCTCGCCAATCGAGGTATTGCCGAGCAACTGCGCGAACGGTTCGATGATGGTGTCCATGCCGACCGACACGTCCGGATCTACCGTCACCGTCTCCGGCTTTTCGATGGTAACACCCGCCAGCATCAGTTCGCGCACTTTGCGGTCACGCAGCAGACGATCCACCACGGCCAATTCCGCACGGTCGTTGATGCCCAGCACCTCGCGCGGATCGTCGATCTGGTAAGGATTAATCGCATAACCCGCGCGCCGCAGCACTTCAACCATGTCGGTCAAATAATACTCGTGCGCCGGATTGTCCGGCCGCAACTCAGCGACGTGCTTCCAAAACGGTGCGGCGCGATAGCAATACAGGCCCATGTTCGCTTCCCGGATGGCGAGTTGCTCCGGGGTTCCAGCGCGCTGCTCAACCACCCCGGTCACCTGCCCGCCGGCATCGCGCAGGACGCGGCCGTAACCGGTGGGATCGTCCATGATGGCGGTCAAGATCGCGCCTGCGGCGTCGTGCGGCTCCTGCGCCGCGACCAGTCCGCGCAGCGTCTCCGCCCGTACCAATGGGCAATCGCCGTAGAGAATCACCAACCGGCCGCCCAGCGGCGCCAGCGTTTCGGCCGAAACCATCAGAGCGTGCCCGGTGCCTTTCTGCTCGGCCTGATGGATGAAGCGAACACCTACCGTTTGGATCGCGGCGCGAACCGCCTCCGCCTGGTGGCCGACCACCACGAAGATGTGCTCAGGCGGGGTAATCTGCGCAGCCGTGCGCACCACGTGTTCGAGCAAGTAGCGTCCGCCGGCGCGATGCAGCACCTTGGCCTTTCGCGACTTCATGCGCGTACCCAAACCGGCCGCGAGAATCACCACCGTCAGGGGCATTTCCACTTATTTCCTCCCGCGGCCCTTGGAGCGCTGCCGCCGCGCTTCCTGCGCCAGCCGGACCACCAGCGCGGCGGCCTGTTCCGGGTCGTGCCGCACTTTCTTAAAGGACTGAAGCTGGGAAGACTGCACCAGCTTGCCCGTTACCACGCGCACTCCCATCTTGGCGATGCGATCGAGATCGTTCTCCACCGGCAGCGATTGCAGCCGTTCGTAGCGCTTGCGCACAGGCATCTCGATAGGCGCCGTGTTGACGATTGCGCAATCGATCAGCTGGCCCCCCGCGTGTTTATGGATCGCGCGGATATGATCCGATGCCGTGAAAGCCACCGTCTCACCCGGCTGCCACATCAGGTTCACGAAGTAGGCCTTGAGCGCGCGGGAGCGTCGGATGGCAGCCGCGATCCCCTCCACTAGCAGGTTAGGGACCACGCTCGTGAATAGCGACCCCGGCCCCAGCGTGATCAGGTCGGCCCGCGCGATGGCGGTAAGTGTATCGGCCATAGGCTTCACTTTACGCGGACGCAGCCGGATGGAGCGGATTGGTTTGCGGCTCTTGCTGATGTTGGTTTCGCCGCGCACGCGCGTGCCATCTGCGAGCGTGGCTTCGAGCGACACATCGGCGGCGGTGGCGGGATAAATCCGCCCCTTGATTTTCAGCACCTCTGAGGAGGCCTTCACAGCCTCGGGAAAGTCGCCCATCAACTGCGTCAGAGCCGTCAGAAAAAGATTGCCGAAACTGTGACCCTTGAGCCCCAGACCCGCCTGAAACCGGTGCTGGAAGAGCCGCGAGAGCAGGGCTTCATCTTCGGACAACGCCACCATGCAGTTACGGATATCGCCGGGCGGCAGGACATCGAACTCGCGCCGCAGGCGGCCGGAACTGCCCCCGTCGTCGGTCACGGTAACCAGCGCGGTGATGTCGACGAGCGGGCCGCGGCTGGGCGCGGTGTAGTGCTTGAGTCCCTGCAGCAAGGCGGAAAGGCCGGTGCCCCCGCCGATGGCGACGACGCGCAAGGGGTCGGAATTATACATAGCCGGCCGCAGGCGCCGCGGGGCGGCGAACGTCAGACCTTCTTGTCCGGATAGAGCAGGCGCGTGAACCCGGGATAATCTGACATCGCCGAAAAATCCGGATCCTGGCGCGCGGCCAGCCGGTTGCGAGGCTGCAAATCGATCGCACGTTTCAGGTTCTCACAAGCGCCCAACAGATCGCCACCCAGAGACTGGCAGGCCGCCAGCGCGTAGAGTACGTGGTCACCCCCAGGATCACCGTCCAGCGCGACGCGCAGGTGCTTTTGCGCCTCGCCGAGGTTGCGGGAGTTGATCAGAGTGATCGCGTAGTTGTAATGCTCCTCGGACGTGTTCAGCACAATGCCCGGCGCGGCGAGACGCTGTTCGCACATCCGTGCGTGCAATCCCGCCCGATGCGCCACGGTACGATCGGCGCCGCGCATAGCCTGCAGGAACGACTCGCGTGCCTGCTGCAGCTGACGCACGTGAAACAGACGCATTCCCTCCTGGAAGAAATCCATCTGAGCCGGACCCGCGGCCGCGTCGGAACCCGCCGCCGGCTTGCCGCTGGTGGACGGCCGCCGCATTCCCTGTCCGTTTTTCGCCTCGATGGCGGACGGTTCCGGAGTGTTGCCCATGTCGGCACTCTTCGTCATCGGTGTCTTCTTCTTAACGGGCATTAACGTGGCCCACAGGCTTGAACCGAAAGCCAGTATGCCCTTATATCAGACCGCCTGTCCACATGCAAGGGGTGGGAGTGCGCGAACGTGCAAGCCCCTTTTGCCCTGTTTGGCGATTATCGCATATGGCGCGGGAACATCAGGGAAAGCCACGCTCGTCCGGATCTCTGGTTCCATGCCATAGTAAAAAGAATCATGCGAGCCGTGCGTTTGGCCGACGCGTGTGAAAACGCGCCGTCCTCCCTGATCCCGGACGAATTGCCCGTCCCTTCCCCGCGGCGCGGCGAAGTCTTGATCCGTGTGTTTGCCGCGGGCGTCACCGCTGCGGAGCTCTCCTGGTATCCAACCACGCACCGCGCGGATGGCCAGCCACGGCGCAAAGCGGTACCCGGCCACGAATTCTCGGGAGTCGTCGCGAGCCGGGGCGAGGAAGCCGGCGACTTGGCGATCGGTCAGGCAGTCTTTGGCATGAACGACTGGTTTGCCGATGGCGCCATGGCGGAGTTTTGCACCGCGCCAATCTCGGCGGTGGCTCCCAAACCAGAAACTCTGAGTCACGTGGAAGCAGCATCTGTTCCAATTTCAGCCCTGACGGCCTGGCAAGGATTGTTCGAACATGCGAAACTTCAACCCGGCGAAACAGTTCTGGTGCACGGGGGAGCCGGGGGTGTCGGCGTGTTTGCGATCCAGCTCGCACATTGGCACGGAGCGCACGTGATCACCACGGCATCCGCAGCGAACCGCGAGTTCGTCACCGGCCTCGGCGCGGCGCAGGTCGTGGACTATGAGCGGGAACGTTTCGAGGAGGCCGCCGGGCGGGTGGACGTGGTGTTCGATACCGTCGGCGGTGAAACTTTGGACCGCTCATGGGCCATGCTCAGGGCGGGCGGCCGCCTGGTGACGATCGAATCGGCCGCCGCCGGTTCCAGCGACCCGCGAGTCAAAGCAGCGTTCTTCATCGTCGCGCCCAGCCGCAAGCAGCTCACCGAGATCGCTCGGCTCCTGGAAGCCGGCAAGCTGAAGCCCGTTATCGGCTCGGTCTTCTCGCTATCGCAGGCGCCCGATGTGTTTGCAGGCAAAATGCCGCGCCGCCGCCGCGGAAAAGTGGTGATAACAGTTCCAGACGCCAACTAGAAGCGCGAAGGGAGATGCCGTGAATCGACTACAAGGGAAGTGTGCTCTGATCACCGGGGGAACCAGCGGAATCGGCCTGGAGACTGCCCGGCAATTTCTGGAAGAAGGCGCGCGCGTGGTGGCCACCGGGTCCCATCAGGCAAGCCTGGAGGAAGCGCGGGCTCGGTTGCCGGCCGCTCAATGGGTCGCGTCCGATGCGGGCGACGTCAACGCACAGCGCATCCTGGCGGAGACCGTTCGCCAGGCTTTTCCAAAGCTCGATATTCTGTTCATCAACGCCGGTACTGTGGACATGCGTCCGCTCGAGAATTGGGATGAGATGTCTTTTAACCGGTCCATCGACATCATTCTCAAAGGACCGTTTTTCCTGATCAGGGAACTCCTGCCGGTCTTCGCGAATCCCGCGTCGATCGTGCTCAACACCTCCATCAACGCGCATATCGGAATGCCGAACTCCAGCGTCTACGGAGCCGGAAAAGCAGCACTGCTGTCGCTCGCGCGCACGCTATCGGGCGAACTGATCGCACGCGGCATTCGGGTGAACGCCATCAGTTGCGGACCGATTGCGACACCGTTGTACGACAAGCTGGGACTCTCCAAGAATGCAGCCGCATCTCAGGCGCTGACCAACCAGATCCCGGCAGGACGCTTCGGAACGCCTGGTGAAGTCGCGAAGGCAGTCGTCTTTCTCGCCTCCGACGAAACCGCGTTTGCAGTGGGCAGCGAATTGATCGTCGATGGGGGCATGAGCAATCTCTGAGCATGCCTGATCCCGACCCGCTCGCGCACGCTCGAGGCCGGCGCTAGGCTATTAGTGGAGGTTGTTATGGCGCTGTTAGTCCGTCTCCAGGAACTTTTGGACCGCAGCGGCGTGGCCTACACCCACACCGTTCACCCTCTCGCTTATACGGCCCGGGAAGTCGCCGCGGCCGAACAACTGCCCGCCCAGGAGGTGGCCAAGGTGGTCGTCTTCCTGGCCGAGAACGGCTACCGCATGGTGGTGCTCCCCGCCAACAAGGTAGTCGATTTTCAGGAACTGCGCGCGATGCTGGGCTATTCGCATGCCCGGCTCGCCACCGAAAAGGAACTCGGCCAGCTCTTCCCGGATTGCGAACTGGGGGCCATGCCACCTTTCGGCAATCTCTACGGCATGCCAGTCTACCTGGATAGCAGCCTGCTGGCCGATGCCCAGATCGCTTGCAACGCCGGAACGCATCGGGATGTGGTGCACCTCCGGCTCGACGATTTCCGGCGGATGGTGAATCCGGAGATCGTATCGCTTTCCCGTACCATGATGGCGAAGGGCGGCTGGTAGATTCAGTACACTAGCCGGATGGAGCTTGCGGGAAAGGTTGCCATCGTCACCGGAGCGGGCGGCGACGGCTGCGGACGCGCGATTGCGCGGCGGCTGGCACGTGAGGGCATGGCCGTCGCCATCACGGACATCCACGAATCGGGCGCTCAAGAGACCGTGCGGCTGATCGAATCTGCCGGTGGGCGGTGCGCGTTTCACCCGGCGGACGTCCGGAGTGACGCGCAAGTGCGCGCGTTGATCGCCTTCGCGGAGGAGACCTTCGGGCCGCTCGCCGTAATGGTCAACAACGCTTCGGCGACGTTTCATCCGGACGATCTGCTCAGTGGCTGGGACGAAATCGTGGCGGTCGATTTCCTCGGCGCGATGTACGGCATCCGCGCGGGGATCGAGGCGTTGCGGCGCTCCGGCGGCGGTGGAGCGATCGTCAACATCAGCTCGATCTCTGCGCTGTGGCACGGCCGCAAAGGCAACGCCAAAGCTCCGGCCTACGATGCCGCCAAAGCCGGTGTATTGCGGTTGACCACCGGGCTGGGCTGGCTCGGCGATAAAGAGAACATCCGGGTGAATTGCCTGGCGCCGGGCTGGATCGCATCTGCACAGGTGCGCGCCTTCTGGGAACCTCTGACGCTCGAGGAACGCCAACAATACGGCGCCCCGGCGCGTCTGCTGGATCTGGAGCAGGTGGCGGACGCGGTCGTGCGGCTGGCTACGGACGAATCGCTGCACGGCCGCGTCCTGGTGTGGTGGTCGGAGAACGAACCGGGCCTGATTCCGTGGGCCGATCGTGGTTATCGGGAACTGCTGTAATCTTACTGGCCCACGGCCATCTGCGCCACTAATGCCGGCTCTGCCGGAGCACCGAAGATGCGGATTACTTCAGCGTTGCGTTCAGCATATAGATCCACGGCCTCGCCGACCGCGACCTGCGGGAACAATTCCTTGACGTCTTCGTTGCGCATGCGGATGCAGCCGTGCGAGGCGCGATGGCCGATCGAACTCGGCCGGCTGGTGCCATGGATCCCGTAGCCCTTCCGGCTGAGGCCGATCCAACGCGGCCCGAGCGGATTGTTTTTGCCGGCCGGCACGACCTTGCCCGGATGATACCAGGTGGGGTCCTTAACCCGTTCGATCACGGTGAAGCTGCCCGCAGGGCTCGGAGTGGCGTCCGCACCGACTGCCACCGGATAGATCTTGACCACGCGGCCGTCTTCCAGCAACGCCAGCTTGCGATCCGGAATGCTGACCACAATGCGCCGGGACGCAGGCTGGGCCTCTTGTGCCCATACCTCGCCGGCCGCCACCAGCAGGGCTGCCACCGCTTCAACCGCTCTCAACTGCCACCGTGCATCTCGCATCTTCGTGCCTCCGTTCATACCTCCGGAAATGCACGGTGCGAACCACGCGCTAACTCGATGATTCGCCGTGCGGCGTGTGTCGCGGGCGACACGATGCGGGCGGCGGCAGCACGCCGCGCACGCTAAAATGGACCTCGGATGGAGAACAAGGAAATCGCGCGCATCCTATGGGAGACCGCGGATCTGATGGAGATCGCGGGCGAGGATTCGTTCCGCATCCGCAGCTACCGTAACGGCGCAACGGCCATCGAAGGCCATCCCGAACGCGTGGAAGACATCCTCAAACACCCGGAACGCAAGGTCACCGATATCCCCGGAATTGGCAAGGGGCTGGCGGTCGTACTACAAGAGATCGTGGACCATCGGTCGTGCGAGCGCCGCGATCTGCTGCTCCAGAAATTCCCGCCGGGTGCGCTCGAATTTCTGAAGATCCAGGGGCTCGGGCCGAAGAGCATCGCGCTGCTGTTCGAGCATTACAAAATCGGCACGATCGATGAACTGGAGCGGCTGTGCATCGAGCAGAAGCTGCGCGTGCTGCCGCGCATGGGCGCCAAGCTCGAAGAGAAAGTGCTGAAGTCGATTGCGCAGTATCGCCAGCGCACGGGCCGCTATCTGCTGAGTTATGCCGAAGACATGGCGCAGGAGCTGACCGGTTACCTGAGCGCGACACCGGGCATCGAAGAAATCACCACGGCCGGCAGCTTGCGCCGCGGGCGCGAGACGGTGGGCGATCTGGATCTGCTGGTTACCGGTCCGGCGGCGGCCGAGGTGCTGGAGCGCTTCGTGCATTTTCCAAAGGTCGAGGAACTGCTGGCGCGCGGCGAGAACAAGGCCAGCGCGAAAGTCGGGCGCGAGGGCTTGCAGGTGGACGTGCGCGCGCTGCCCCGCGAGAGCTTCGGCGCCGCCATGCAATACTTCACCGGCAGCAAAGACCACAATGTGGCGGTGCGCACGCGGGCCGTGAAAATGGGTTTCAAGCTCAGCGAATATGGTCTGTACCGTAGCGCGGACGATGCCAAAGTCGCGGGCGAGACCGAGGCGGGCGTTTACGAAGCGCTGGGGCTGCGCTGGATTCCTCCGGAGATGCGCGAGAACCTCGGTGAAATCGATCTGGCGGCGGAGAACCGGCTGCCGGAGCTGGTGGAGCTTGGCCACATTCGCGGCGACGTCCACATGCACACCACCGAAAGCGATGGCCGTGCGTCGCTCAAGGAGATGGCCGGTGCGGCCTGCGAGCGCGGTTACGAGTACATCGCCATCACCGATCATTCGAAATCTCTGGCCATGACGTTCGGCCTGGATGAGGCGCGCGCGGTGGCCTTCGCGGCGCGCGTGCGCGCACTGAATCGCGACGGGCTGGGACTGCGCGTGTTCTCGGGCCTGGAATGCGACATTCTGAAGGACGGCGCCATGGACCTGGCTAATGACGCGCTGGCCGAGCTCGACTTCGTGATCGGCAGCGTCCACAGCCACATGAATATGGAAGCGGCCGAGATGACCGACCGGCTGCTGCGGGCGCTCGAATGCCCGTCGCTGCGGGTGCTGGGCCACCCCACGGGCCGCATGCTGCTGCACCGTGATCCCTATCCGTTCGATTTCGAGCGGGTGGTCGATGAGGCCGTCCGGCGTGGCGTGTGGCTCGAAATCAACGCCAGCCCGGAACGTCTGGATTTGGGCGCCAACCTGATCCGCACGGCCAAGGTGCGCGGTGCCCGCTTCATTATTTCGACCGACGCGCATCATCCGCGCCACCTGGCTAGCATGCGTTACGGCGTGATTACGGCACGGCGCGCGTGGCTGGGGCCGGGCGATATCATGAATACGCGGCCGGCGTCGGAATTCGCCGCCGCGATTCACGCCCACTAGATTTATGAAAATCGTCTCTTCGCATGAAGTATACAAATGCAACCTCTTCCGCGTGACCGAGGATGAGGCCAAGGACCCCAGCGGGTTCGACATCAAAAGGTCGATCGTGCGGCATATGGGGTCGGCGGTCATGATGGCCGTCGACGAGAAGAATCGCATCCTGCTCGTGCGGCAGTTCCGGCTGCCCGCGGAACGTGAGCTATGGGAGCTGCCGGCGGGCCGGTTGGACGAGGGCGAGAAAGCGCTCGAAGCCGCGCGCCGCGAATTGAAAGAGGAAACCGGTTACAAAGCGCGGACCTGGAAGAAGCTGGCCGCATTCTGGCCGAGTCCGGGATATGTGGCCGAGAGAATGACCATCTATCTGGCGACGGATCTGACTGCAGGCGAGGCCCAGCCGATGGAGGACGAGCGCATCGAGTGCCGCTGGTTCAAGCGCAAAGAGCTGGCCAGGATGATCGAGGACCGGGAGATCGAGGACGGCAAGACCATTGTCGGCTTCCTGATGTGGGACCGGAACCGCCGCAAGAAGGACGTTTCAAGCTAGAATAAAAAAGATTCTAACCGAGGAGATTCGATTGGCAGCAGAAGACAAGCTTTATAAAGCGGAATATCTGGGCAGCGGAACGTTCAACATCACCAAGCCGAAGCGGACCAAAGCGAAGCGGCGGCAGACCAAGTTGAAGAATCCGCAACGCGGCGCACGGAAGTAGTTGCCGCCTCGCCGCCGTTTTGTGCGAGAATAGGAGGACGTTCCGAAGGCATTCGAACGGGTGTAATCCTTAGGGGAGGCGAATGTGAGCTACGATCCTGAAACGCCGTTTGACAGCATCGAAGGTTCTCAAGAGTACGTCACGCTTCTGGCGGAAGCCATTGAAGAGGCCCGCAAGGATGTGGATGCCGATATAGCCCTGGCGCAGGACGAGGGCGCGGACCGCCGCAAAGACGCCCTGCAACTGGTCAGTTACAACCTGGCGAAATTGACCCTGCACATCACTACCAGCCGCCGGATCTTGAACGATCTGCGCACGCTGCGCCGCCTGTTACTCGCGGAACGTCAAAGCGAGGCGAGGCAGGCCGGCAAGCGCGTGGCCGGCGCTGGCGCGTGAAGCATGACCCGGCGATCGCTGTTCGAAAGCCTGCTGGCCGGTTCGGCCGCCTTGCGCGTGGGCTTTCCCAGAGGCAAGCCCGGCCCGAAGATCGGCGTCACTGACTGGAACCTGGAGCTGACCGGTAAGCTTGCCGCCGTCGAATTGGCCGCCCGGCTGCACTTCGATGGGGTGCAGGTGAGCCTGGGGCAGAAGCCGGTATCCGGCAAGCTGCCGCTCGACGATGCCTCGATTCAGGCGCAATACCTGGCGGCCGCCAGGCAGCACCGCATCCCGCTCGACGGCACCTGCCTCGATATTCTGCACATCGATCATCTGAAAGACAATCCGCGCGCCCAGAAATGGGTGGCCGACAGCATCCCGATCACCGCCAATTTGAAAGCGGGAGTTGTACTGCTGCCGTTCTTCGGCAAGGCCTCTCTTACCAACCACACGGAAATGGACTACGTGGCCGATCTGCTGAAAGAGATCGCGCCCGCCGCCGAGAAAGCCGGCGTGAAGCTGGGACTCGAAGACACCATTTCAGCCGAGGATAATGTGCGCATCATGGAGCGGACCGGTTCCCCGGCCGTGTCGGTTTACTACGACGTGGGCAACTCCATGCACGGCGGTTTCGACGTGGTCAACGAGATCCGCTGGCTGGGCGCCTCGCGCATCTGCCAGATGCATTTGAAGGACAACCCGCATTACCTGGGCGAAGGCACCATCAATTTCCCCGCGGTGATGAAGGCCATCACGGCGATCGGCTACGATGGCTTCGCTAACCTGGAGACGGACTGCCCGTCAAAATCCGTCGAAAATGATATGGCGCGGAATCTGAATTATATCCGCGGCCTTCTCAGCTAGCCTCCCCAAGAGATTCTTAGCCCCCCTTTATTCAGTTATTGACTTGCGCCCGCCGCGGGATTACTATTCTATGGTCGCGTTCTTGAACGTGACTGCACGAGGGTAGGGCGGCGGTTTTACTGGGGGACCCCGTAATGACCTTTCAGATAGGTGAAAAGGTAGTCTATCCCAACCAGGGAGTTGGGACCGTCGAGAACATCAGGGCCTGGGAACTGGGTAATCAATTCGAAAAGTGTTACCTGCTGCGCATGGTTTACGGCAGCATCACGGTAACTGTTCCGTTTTCCAAGGTCGAGAATATCGGCCTCCGGCCAATTACGAAAAGCGGCGAAATATGCAGGGTCCTGGCGTATCTAGCCAATGGGCGCTGCTATTCGAGTCCGGATTGGAAGATCCGTTTCAAGGTCAATTCCCAAAAGATGCTGAGCGGCAGCTTGCTGCAGGTTGCGGAAGTGATGAAGAACCTGCTTGAAGTGCAGCAAGACAAGCCGCTATCCTTTCGGGAAAAGAAGATGCTCGACCGCTCGCGGCAGATGCTGGTGAGCGAAATGTCTATCGCCCGCGGCATCGGGGACTTGGAAGCTGCCGAACTGCTACAGAAATATCTGGCCAAGGCGAGCCTGACCCTGCCGCCGGTTTATTGAGGCGGCGGCGTCAGCCGGTACACCAGATAGCGCCCGTTTTCGAATGCCACTGTATGATCAGGCACGCGATCGCGGGGTGCCAGCACGATGTAATCGATTCCGAGCGATTGGTAGCGGCCGACATTCCGGGAGGCGAATGGCTGAGCCAGGGTTGCCTGCCAACGTCTCCACCATTCCGCCCCGAGTTCCGGCAGATAATTCACCTGCCCGCCACCTTTCCAATCTACGTACAGGGCGCGCTCGGCCTCGGCGCGGAAGATGCCCGGCTGCAGAGCTTTTCCCGCGTCAGCGAACAGGAAGAGCGCATCACGGGGCGTGGATGTCCGGGCCCAGGATGAAAGTTGCGCCAACTCCGGCGTGTGGAGCTGCGGATGAGTCCTGACGCCGCCTAACGTCGGAATGATGAGGAATGCCGCCGCTGTGGCCACCGCCAGAGCGGCAGGCGCTTCGCTCCAAGCGGCCCCGGCTGCAAGGACCGCCAGAATCACGGCTGCCAGCACGCTGACGTGGGGGACCATCGCCACCAGGTACACCACCAAAAACCAGGCGAGCGCCTCGACGTACCGCCGGCTCTGGGCAGCCATGACGCCCGCTGCGCCCGCGCACAGTTCGGCGATCACCACCAGGAACAAAAGCGCTCGCATGGGCTGCAACTGCGGCAGCAGGATCCATTTCATCTTCTCAAGCAGCAGATACGAGGCGGGCACGCTCAGCATGCCCACCAGCGGCAGACCGATCAGAAAGAAGCGCAAGTCGCGCGGCGCGCGCTGCCGCACGCGCACATAAGCCAGGCAGCATACGGCGTAGACACCGGCATAATAGGCGAGCCAGACCGGGCGCCATTCCGAGACCCAGGAGTACCACGCGCGCATGCGCTGCAAGCGTTCGAGTGTGGGCGGAATGCGCGCGAAGAAGAGCTGCGCCTCGCTGGCTCCATCTTGAAATCGCGCGGCGATCGCCAATAGGATGCATGCCGCCGCTAACGGAACGAATGCTCTAAACCGGCGCCGCACGATCGCCAACGCCGCGTAGACAGCCCAAAACGAAACCACCGTCGGGGGGTGGATCAGGAAGGCTGCGGCGCCCACGATCCCCGCGGCCAGTTCGCGGCGATGCGCCACCAGGCCGATCGCCAGAAAAAGCAGCGGAACGGCGAAGCCGCGCGGGTCCGGCTCGATTTCGAAAGAGAGCACCTCGGGGCCAACGATCGACGCGCCCAACGAGATCGCGCCCGCCACCAGCAGCGAAGCCGGGGCCGACAGCCCCAGCGCCGTAGCCATCAGATACAGGCCCCAAATGCCAAGCGCCCGTGTGGCGATTTGCTCGCCTTCCAGCACCGCGCGAAAATCGAGGCCGGTGATGCGCGCCAGTCCGCGCGCCGTTTCGTCATAGAGCGTGAAAGAAACGTGCGGGCGTTCCACCAGGATGTCGCGCCGCAGCACGGCCGGATCGCGCAGGTGCTGAAGAATCGGAACGTAGATCTGGGTATCCTGCTGCAGCCAGGTGTGGCCCGGAAACGCGAACCACGTTAGCGCGGTGAGCATCGCGATCCCCGCCGCCACCGCGAGATTCTTCATTGCGCCGGAGTCTTCTCCAATTGCTGCCGGATCCAGATGCGGTCGGGATCCAGGTGCGCGGCTTTTTCAAACGCCCGGCGCGCCTCGGCGTTGTGATGCTCCTTGCGCAGGGCGAGTCCCAGCCATAGATACGCCTCGGCGGAAGTGGAATCAAGTTCCGCGGCCTTGCGAAAGTCTGGGATGGCTACCGAAGCTCCGCCGCCGAACGCCTCCGGCAGATAGTAATTGCCCACCCCGCGCGCCAGATACGCCCGCGCCGATTTGGGATCGAGTTCCAGCGCTTTGTCGATGGCTTCGCGCGCGCGTTTGCCGTACGAAAGCGCCGCGAGCATGCCGCCGGCCGCCGCCTGCCCGCACAGCGTGCCCATCACGCGATAGTATTCGCTATTGCGGCCGTTGAGCGCGATGGCCCGCTCCGCCGCGCGAATGCCATCCTCGGCGGCGCGTTCGGCCTGATTCTTGTCGTGCAGCTCGAGCGAGACTTCCGCCAGATACGAGGACGCCAGCGCCGCCCGATACTGCGCCTCTGCATCGTGCGGCGCTTTTTCAGCCGCTGCCGAAAGCGCGGATACTTCCCTCTCAAGCGCGGGCCGATCCTGGCGGTCCCGGGCATTCTCCAATGCGCCCGGAGCCGCCATGAATGCCACTAATAGAAAGATCGCCGCCATTTCTTTCTATTGTACCGGCGCTACTGTTCCCAGCGCGCCACCACAGCGCTCGCCAGGCAGTTGCCCACCACGTTCACCGAAGTGCGCGCCATGTCCATCAGAGCGTCGATTCCCAGCAACACCGCGACGCCTTCCATCGGCAGGTGGAATGTGGAAAGCGTTCCCGCCAGTATCACGAGGGCGGCACGCGGCACGCCCGCCACGCCTTTGCTGGTCAGCATCAGGGTCAGCATCATCAGCAACTGCTGCCCGAACGTCAGGTGCACGCCGGCCGCTTGCGCCACGAACACGGAGGCCAGCGAGAGATAGAGCGTGCTGCCATCCAGGTTGAAGCTGTAACCCGCCGGAATCACGAAGGCCACGATATGTTTCGGCACGCCGAACTCTTCCATGTTTTCGAGCGCCACCGGTAGCGCCGCTTCACTCGATGCGGTGGAGAATGCGATCAGAAAAGGCTCGCGGACGGCGTGATAGAACTTGCGCAGCGGAATACGCACCAGCAGCACCACCGCCCCGAGCACCCCCACGAGAAAGATCACTTGCGCGGCGTACATCGTCAGGATCAGCTTGCCCAGCCCATACAGCACGGCGAAGCCTTTGCTGCTGACCGTGACCGCGATGGCCGCGCCCACGCCGAACGGCGCCAGATACATCACGTAGCGCGTGTAGCGGAACATGACTTCCGCCAGCGATTCGCAGAAAGCCACTACCGGCTGAGCCTTCGCACCGATCGCCGCGCACGCCGCGCCAAACAGGAAAGCGAATACCACGATTTCGAGTACATCGCCGCGCGCCATGGCGTCGATGATGCTGGCCGGAAAGACGTGTTCGATGATGGCTCCCGCGCCCGGCCGTTCCGCCGGCAACGCGGCTTCCGCCGAAGTCTGTGCCAGCTTCATGCCTTCGCCTGGCCGCACGAGGTTTACGGCGGCGAGCCCCAGAAACAGCGCAAACGTGGTGACGATCTCGAAATAGACGATGGCCTTCAGGCCGATGCGGCCCATGCGTTTCACATCGCCGCCGCCGGCGATGCCGTAGACCAGCGTGCCGAAAATCAACGGCGCAATGATCGATCGAATCAGCCGCAGGAAAATGGCGCTGATGGGTCCGAGTTGCCGGCCGATACCAGGCGCGAACACGCCGATTGCCACGCCCGCCGCCATGCCGACGAAGATCCAGCCAGTCAGCGAGAGCCGCTTCAACGCTCGCCCCACTTCAGCTTTTGGCGCAGCACGTCGAAGAACATCATGCGCGGCGGACGAATCAGGTGTAGCGCGTGCTGCGAGCTGCGGCAAACCACCGTATCGTCCTTCTTCAGCGGCTCACCGATCTGGCCGTCGATCGTCAGAAACACCGATTCGTCTTCACCGCGGCAGCGCACCTCGACCACGCTCGTCTCGGGCACCAGCACGGGACGGTTGGTCAGCATGTGCGGACAGATCGGCGTAAGGCAGATGGCGGAGACCGAGGGAAAGATAATCGGGCCGCCGGCGGAAAGCGAATAGGCCGTTGAACCGGTAGGTGTCGAGACAATCAGGCCGTCGGCCTTGTACGCGCACACGAACTGCTGGTCGATGTAAGTATCCAGGTCGATCATGCGCGCGATGGCGGCCTTGGTCAGGACGATGTCGTTGAGCGCTTCATAACCGGAAACCACCGACGCGCCGCGATGCACCTCGGCGTGCAGCAGTTTACGCCGGCCGATGCGATGCTCGCCGAGCAGGGCGCGCTCCAGTTCCGGATAAAGCTCGCTGATGGTGATCGCGGTTAAAAAACCGAGACTGCCCAGGTTGACGGCGAATAGCGGAATGGCGCGGCCGCCAATGGCGCGCGCGGCCGAAAGCAGCGTGCCATCACCGCCCAGCACGATCACCAGGTCGCAACCCTCCGGCACGTCATCGCGATCGAGACCATCGGTCCGGCCCGCATATTGCGCCGTATAAACATCGCAGCGGACGCGCAGGCCGCGCGCATCGAGCCAGGCGAGCAGCTTCGGGATCACATCCATCGCTGCGGAGATGGATGGCTTGGCGATCACGCCCACGGTATTAATGGTGGGCATGTAGAAGGAACTCCCGGTTCCCTTCCGCGCCCAGGATGGGGCTTTCCATGATCTCGGTTTCGAATCCGTACTGGCGCGCCGCGCCTTCCACGCGGCGGCAGGCGGCCTGCTGCAACTCCGGTTCCCGCACGATTCCACCCTTGCCCACTTGTCCTTTGCCGGCTTCAAACTGGGGCTTGACAAGTATAACCATTTCGCCGCCCGATTGTAACAAAGGAACCACCGCGGGCAGAATCAGAGTCACGGAAATGAAACTCACGTCGCAGACCGCCAGATCGACCGGCTCGCCCAGATCTTCGGAACACAGATAGCGCGCGTTGAGCTTTTCGTGGACCACCACCCGCGCGTCGTTGCGAATCTTCCAATCGAGCTGTCCGCTGCCGACATCCACGGCATGCACGCGCGCCGCGCCGTGCTGCAGCAGGCAATCGGTGAAGCCGCCCGTCGAAGCGCCCACGTCCAGGCAGATGCGGCCCGCCACACGGACGTTGAAATGTTTGAGCGCCGCATCGAGTTTCACGCCGCCGCGGCTGACGAACGGCGGTTGCGCCAGCACTTCGATGCGGCTGGAATCATCCACCGCCTGGCCGGATTTTTCAGCTTTGTGGCCATCCACCAGAACATCGCCTGCCATAATGAGCGCCTGCGCTTTCTCGCGCGTGGGAGCCAGGCCGCGCTCCACGAGCAGACGATCCAGCCGCGGCTTCATGATTTCCGATGAACGATCAGGTCGGCCAGTTCGTGCAGGCGCGTGGCGCGCGATCCGAATCCGACCAGCGTTTCGTGCGCGAGGCGGCACTCGTTTTCGGCCATGCGGTGCGATTCTACGATGCCGTAAACCGCGGGAAACGTAATCTTGTGTTGCTGGGCGTCTTTACCGGCCGTCTTGCCGAGCGCTTCGGAGGACTCTTCGACATCCAGGATGTCGTCCACGATCTGAAACGCAAGCCCGATGTGTTCTCCGTAGCAAGAGAGGGCTTGGTACTGCGGTTCGCCGGCGCCGGCGCAGATCGCACCCAAACGTAAACTGCCGCGCAACAGAGCGCCGGTCTTGGCGCGATGGATGGATTCGAGCAGCGCAGCCGTGGGCGGCTGGCCTTCGCCTTCGAGATCGGCCACCTGTCCGGCGATCATGCCGCCCACCGTGCCTGCGGCCGTCGCCAGTTCCGCGATCATGCGCGTCTTGCGTTCCGCAGGCAAACCGTCGATGCCCGCCAGAACTTCGAACGCCAGGGTGAGCAGCGAATCGCCCGCCAGGATCGCCATGGCATCGCCGAAGACTTTGTGGCAGGTCAGTTTGCCGCGGCGATAATCGTCGTTGTCGAGTGCCGGCAGATCGTCGTGGATCAACGAATATGTATGGATGAGTTCGAGCGAGCAGGCCGCTGTGAAATGCGCATCGCTCTCCCCATCGCCCGAGGCACGCGCCGCTTCCAGGCACAGGATCGGCCGGATGCGTTTCCCGCCCGCGAAAAGGCTGTAGCGCATGGCGCGATGGATGGTTTCGGGAGGCACGGATTCGAGCGGGACCAGACGGTCCAGGTGCGCGTCGACCAGTTTCTGCTGCTGGGCGAGATAGTCGCTGAGATTCATGCCTTCTCGGGACGGAAAGGTTCGGGCTGCATTTTGCCCTCTTTGCGGATCAGCATTTCGACGCGCGTTTCGGCCTCTTCCAACTGTTTGCGGCAGGTTTCGCTGAGGCGCATGCCCTTTTCAAAAAGCTCCAGCGAACGTTCCAGGGGCAGGTCGCCGGCCTCCAATTCTTTGACGACCTTTTCCAGTTCATCGAGACAAGCCTCGAAAGGGAGGACGGCAGCGGGTGGTGCGGTGGAATCGGCCACTCGATTATTTTAACCAGTGGCGGGCGTGTTATATTCGCCTCCAATGTTTCGCTACATACTCCTGTTTTGGGCGGTAGCCGCGGCTGCGGCTGCGAGTGACAAGCCGCCGATGAGTCTGGACGAGTTCTTCGATGCGGTGGAGATTCGCAATGTGCGCGTCTCGCCGGACGGGCACGCCGTAGCGATCGAAACCGCGCGGGCCGACTGGGACAACAGCCGCTATCGCACGGACCTCTGGCTGTATCGCGATGATGGGCGCGGCTCGCTCCTTCAACTCACGCAGTCCGGACACGATCATGATCCTGTATGGTCGCCGGACGGCCGCTGGATCGCGTTCCTGTCGGATCGTGGGGAGCCCGCCGATCAAGTTTGGACTATTTCGCTCGATGGCGGAGATCCTTTCCAGATCACACAGGGTGAGGAGAAGGTGCATGCATTCGCCTGGTCGTCGGACTCGCACGCCATCTACTTCGCCACGCGCTCGGCCTGGAACCAGCAACAGGACGAGGCGTACAAGAAAAAGTGGCAGGACGTGATCGAATTTCGCGAGGCCGAGCGCGGCGACGCGATCGCGATGATCAGCGTCGCGACGCACGCCGTGAAGCCGGTTGCCGTCACTCCCTGGCGCGTAAAACAGATGGAAGCTTCACCCGATGGCCGGATGCTCGCTTTTTTGACAGACTCCATCTCCGAGCGGCAGGAGGACATGGCAGCCTACGGCATCTATGCAGTGGAGACGGGTAGCGGCAAAGTGCGTGAGATCGTACAGCGCCCGGCCGTGCCCGACAGCATGCATTGGGCGCCTGACAGCCGCCATATTTTCTTCTCGTTTGTGAACGGTGCGGTGGAAGGGAATTACCAGGATGCGCAGCCGCGCGTCTACTGGGTGGAGGCCGCCACGCGAGTCACGCGCATCATTCGCTGGGCGAAGTTCCCCGGCGCCGTCACTGGCTATGCGGTCACATCGGATGGCGGACTGCTGGTGGCCGGACGCCTGGGAACCGAGGTACAGGTTTATCGCGAAGACCCGCACTTGTTCGTATTGCAGCCGGGTAAACCAGGCACTTACGAGCACATCTCCGCAGCCGCGCACGCCGGGCGCGTGGCATTCGTGCACTCTTCGCTCACGGAGCCTCCGGAAGTCTATCTTGGCGACGATGTAGTGGAGGCGCAGCGGATCACTTCATTCAACGCGTTGCTGGCGGCGCGTGCGCTGCCGGAAGGCAGACCTTATCAATGGGCCGCGGATGATGGCGTGACAATCGAGGGCATGCTGATTTATCCGCCCGGCAAGCTCGGCGCGAAGAATCTGCGGATGCTGACCTTGATCCATGGCGGCCCTGCCGATGCGGACGGCAACCATTTCGAGGCGGACTGGTATCAATGGGGATCGCTGGCCGCCACCGACGGCTGGCTCGTGTTCGAGCCGAACTATCGCGGCTCGGTGGGCTACGGCGACCAGTTCACGCTAGGCATCATTCCACACATCGTGTCCAAACCGGGCAAGGACATTCTGGAGGGTGTCGACGCATTGGTGAAAGACGGGATCGCCGACCCGGATAACTTGACCATCGGCGGTTATAGCTACGGCGGTTATATGACTAACTGGCTGATTACTCAAACCAACCGCTTCAAGGCCGCAGTCACTGGCGCCGGCGCGGTGGAACATGTCGCCAATTGGGGCAACGACGACACGACTTATGACGATGCGTATTTCCTGGGCGGCCTGCCCTGGGACATGATGAAGAATTACAACGACGAAGCGGCCATCTGGCAGATTAACAAAGTCAGGACACCGACCCACATTGTCGGCGGCGCCGACGATATCCGCGTCTACGTGGGCGAGCAGTATCTTTTGGAGCGCGCCCTGCATACGCTCGGCGTGCCGGTAAAACTGCTGATTTTTCCAGGCGAAGGGCATGAACTGGATAAGAATCCATGGCACGGAAAGATCAAGGTGCGTGAGGAATTGAAGTGGATCGACCGCCCCACTGCGTTACACTAAGGTTTCCATGAGAGAACGCATACGCTCGACGACGGTATTGTGCGTCCGGCGCGACGGTAAAGTGGTGATGGCCGGCGACGGGCAGGTGACCCTCGGCCACGAAGTTCTGAAAGCCTCCGCGAAGAAGCTCCGCCGCATTTACAACGACAAGATTCTGGCTGGTTTCGCCGGTTCCACGGCGGACGCTTTCGCACTGTTCGCGCGCTTCGAGTCGAAGCTCGAACAGTTCAACGGCAATCTTTCGCGCGCCGCGGTGGAGTTGGCCAAAGAGTGGCGCACCGATCGCTTACTGCGGCACCTGGAAGCGCTCCTATTGGTAGCCGACAGTAAGAATACTTACATTATCAGCGGCAATGGCGACGTGATCGAGCCGGACGAAGGCGTGGCTGCCATCGGCTCTGGCGGACCCTTCGCCCTCTCCGCGGCCACCGCTCTGCTGCGCAATACTAAGTTGTCGGCGCGCCAGATCACCGAACAGGCGATGCAGATTGCCGCGCGCATCTGCATCTACACCAACGAAACCATAACCTACGAGGAGCTGGCCTGATGGTCATCTATCTTCCCGCCCAGTCCGTGGATGAAGAACCCATTCTCGACGAACTCACCCCGCGTGAGATCGTGCGCGAGCTCGATAAGCACGTAGTCGGACAAGCCGAGGCCAAGCGCGCCGTAGCCATCGCCCTGCGCAACCGCATCCGCCGCCAGAAACTCCCGCCCGAAATGGCCGAAGAGGTGATGCCGAAAAACATCCTCATGATTGGCCCCACGGGCGTGGGTAAAACGGAAATTGCACGGCGCCTGGCGAAGCTGGCCAATTCGCCTTTCCTGAAGGTGGAAGCCAGCAAGTTCACCGAAGTCGGTTACGTGGGCCGCGACGTGGAATCCATGATTCGCGACCTGGTGGATATCGCCATCGACATGGTGCGTGAGGAGCGCCTCGATGAAGTCTCCGATCGCGCCGAGGCCAATGCCGAGGAGCGTTTGCTGGATCTTTTGATGCCGCCGCAGCAGGAGCCATCGGAAAGCGTCGAGCGCACGCGCGAAAAACTGCGCGAGCGGCTGCGCGACGGCAAGCTCGATGAGCGCATGGTGGAGATCGAAGTGAAGGACCGCGGTCCGAACTTCGAAATCGCCACCAACGCCGGCATCGAGGAGATGAGCATCAACATCAAGGATATGATCCCCAACCTGTTCGGCGGCAAGACCCGGCGGCGCAAAATGCGCGTGGCCGAGGCCGCCGACTACTTGGTGCAAGAAGAAGAGCAGAAGCTCATCGACATGGACCAGGTGACGCGCGTCGCGCTGGAGCGCGTCGAAACCAGCGGGATCATCTTCCTGGACGAAATCGACAAGATCGCCGGGCGCGAGAGCGGCCACGGTCCGGACGTGAGCCGCGAAGGCGTGCAGCGCGACATTCTGCCGATCGTGGAAGGCACGACGGTGAACACGCGCTATGGCTTCGTACGTACAGATCACATCCTGTTCATGGCCGCCGGCGCGTTCCACGTCTCGAAGCCTTCAGATATGATCCCGGAACTGCAGGGGCGTTTTCCGATTCGTGTGGAGTTGAAATCCCTCTCGGTGGAGGATTTCATCCGGATTTTGAAGGAGCCGAAGAACGCGCTCGCCAAGCAATACACTGCTCTGATGGAGACTGAGGGCATCAAGCTGGTGCTCACCGACGATGCGCTCGAGGAAGTCGCCCGCTTCGCCGCGCAGGTGAACGAAAGCTCGGAAAACATTGGCGCGCGCCGCCTGCATACGATTATGGAAAAGCTGCTCGAAGAGGTCTCGTTCGAGGGCCCGGATCTGAAGAAGAAGACCGTGAAGGTAGATGCGGCTTACGTGCGCAAGCAGCTCGCTGACATCGTGAAGGATCAGGATCTGAGCCGTTACATCTTGTAGCGTCAGCTAGCGTACAATAGAAGGTTCGGGCCGTGGCGCAGCCTGGCTAGCGCGCTTGCTTGGGGTGCAAGAGGTCCCGAGTTCAAATCTCGGCGGCCCGACCAAATTCCTCAACGACTTACAGATACCAGCCCTTCCGTTGACCTGCGGTTTGGAGTCCAGTGCGCACGCGGGCCGCCCACTTCAGGCCAACGTGCAAGCATGTGCAATCGTTGCTGGAAACGGTGGTTTTCGTGCAATGCAGGTTCGACACACGCTCATTTGCGCTGGCGGATCACTGCCGTGCGGCCGCGGTTTCTTCCAAAAACACCAGTTCAGAACTGTTTGGCGATATCAATTTGACTCGGACGCCGGAGTTCAACAACTCACGGCCGGATGCCACGCGGTCCGGTGAAGTACCGTCATAAAACTGCACGCGGTAAGTCGCCTCCGGCTTGAGCCCCTGCAATACGAAGGCGTGCTCGGGTGCACCCGGAATGGTGCCGCGGAATGCGTACAGCACTCCGGTCTTGCGCGACGGGTCGAAGTATTCAATGCCGTCCCAGTGTACGCCGTCGGGCCGGGCCGAAACATGGTACAAATCGGCGTCGCGGATCAAGGGCCGCAATCGGGTCTTGTAAAGCTCGATCTGCTGCCGGGCGGCAGCGTGCTGCTCCGCGGACCAGGCGTTGGTATCCACCATGACCGAGAGCCAGCCCATCATGCCGCTGCGCAGCATGTATAGAAAATTCTGGATGTGCGGAGTGGGCCACTTCTCGACATAACTCTCGAGCATCGCGGCCGGCAGTACGAAGCTGGCGTCGTAGAACGCCCTTCGATTAGAGACGGGATCGTAAGTATCCGTGACGGAGAAGTAATCCGTGTGGGCCGCGGTTCCGAAGTCCACCATCCGCCCGCCGTCGTTGCAGGCTTCCAAGAGAATACCGGGATGCCTCTCGCGCAGCTTTTCGTAGATGTCATAATAGGCGCGCACAGCATGATAGCTGACGTCGGTTGAGTTCGTGCTCTCCACCCAAAACGAACTGGCCCACTTGTGAACAGAAGTCCGCGCAGGGTCCGGGGGTGCGTGGGGGTGATCGTCGCGCGCACAACCCTCGGCGACCAGATACCCATCGTGCTCGAGCATGTCCAGGTGGTAATCGTTAACGATGCGCTCCACCTCGGCCAGTGCCCAGGCATGCGCAGCCGGCACTCCAATGTCGATGGTCTGGCCCTTAAATGGTTCAGGCCGCCAGTCGAGCGCCAGCGGCGTAACCATCCAATCGCGGACACGTGGGTCGCGCGCGTTCAAGGCTCCGGCCGAGGTGCTCAGGCCGGCCTGGGTCCAATCCACCCAGAGCCCGAACCTCATCCCGTGCCGGTGCGCCTCCGCGGAAACGGCCGCCAGCCCTTCCGGGAACTTCTTTTGGTCGGGATACCAGTCGCCGACTCCGCGGAACCATCCCGCATCGAGATGGAACATCTCCAGGCCAAGCTCGGCCGCGTCGCGGATCATGCGCCGGACCACACTGCTGTTGATCTCCATGCCGGCACCCCAACTGTTGTTCACCGTGAGAGGGTAAGCCGGATTCTTCCAGGTAAGAGGGTTGTTCAACACCTGGCGGACCCAGCGTCTGAGTAGATTGCCCGCCGCATCGACTCCGCCATGGTAAGCCCCCACGAAGATGATCGGCGGTTCAAACGATTCTCCTGGCGCTAGTCGCGTGTAAAACGGGCCGGGGGAAGGGTTCAGGCCGGCGTTCCCGATCAACGTATCGCCGGCGCGGCGCACCTCGAGCCGGGTCCGGCCGCTGAACTCGATTCCGGCGTACCATCCCGCTTGGGGCGCGGTTGCGCCCTGGACCAGCATCCAGGGAATCACCTCCCGGGGCGCGCCGTCTTCCGGGTTGGCATACGTGCCGGATGTGCCCATCCAGTTGTAGCCGTCGTTCAAAGCGTTGCGGTGCGTTCCAATCTGCGATGGAGTGCCCGCGCCCTTATCGATGAACCAGTGCTCCACCGCCGCCTGGGGCGGGATCTGTAAATTGAAGGAGAAGCTGTCTTGGAGGGGGAGCCACAACTCCCGGGAATCGAGGTTCTGAATCACGATGCGGTGCTCGATCGGGCCAAAGCCGGCGCGAGATCGCCATTCCCAAGTCAAGCGGAGATGCGGCGCGGCGGATTCGTAGATGTATGCGACACGAATCCGCTCATTTCGCGAAGCACTGGCATCGAAAGTCCAGTGGACAGGAATTTTGCCGGTTCCAGTGAGCACATGATCAATGAGTGCTTCGGGTGTAGTGTTCTTCCAGGGAGGTTGCCCCGGCGTGCTCCATTCGACCAGGCGCGGCGCGCTGGTACCGGCTTTCAATCGGAGAACGGTGTCGGAACTGCTGACCGCGTCCTGGGATGCAGCGAGGTGGGCCCCGGCCACGCACAATAGCGCGGCCCGAACAATGATCGCCGCCACCGACGCTCGCTCCCGAGGGTTGGATCTCCCGGACGTGCTGTGGCCGGTTCCGTAATGCCAGTTGCGCGAAATAGCTTCACCCCCGCCAGTCTGAGCATACACACGTGTCCAGGCCCGAGGCAACGAACGCCGTCAGCCCTTCCGATCCCCCGCGCCAGATACGCGCTAAGCGCCTTGCTCACTTCCACGTACTCCGGCCAATAAGCCGCGATGGAGTTGAGTTGCGCTTACTGTAGATCCGCGAAATTCGTATACCCGCGGACGCCGATTTCCAATTGACGCCGCACGAGGTGCGCGTGCTGAAGCTGCTGGTGGAAGGGCTCAATTATAAAACCGCGGCGGCCGCAGTGGAGCCGTAGCCAAAGGGCTGCGGCAGCGCATTGTCCGCTAATCCCAGTAATCATGATGAGAAGCGGTATCCGGGCTTGAGTTCGCAGCGGTACACCTTGGTCTGGTCCTTGTTTATCTGAAGCTGGCAATGAGCCCAACTGAGGAACAACTTTGGGCCGAGCGGGAAGATGATCATAGTTCCGTCGAGTTCCGCTTCGATACTGACTCCCTCTGCTGCGGCAGGTATGGTGAAGGTCAACACGCGATCGAAGGTCACGGGGTAGGATTGCCGGAGAACGTCGCTTACCAATGGCTTGTAAACCTCGGCTTCCAGGAGAAAGGTAGCTGTATCGGACCAGTCGAGGGTGGCCACCCGCAAAATACGCTGGTTGTTCGCGAAGTTATCGCTCACGATCTTGGTGAAAGGACAGGGTCCCGCGATACAAGATGCGCGCGCGTTACGAAACTCGTTGCCCGGTCCCGCATCCAGCGATGCGTTGGCGATGGCGGCTTTCCATTTGCCGTCTGGCGAGCAGGGCGCGGGTCCTTTACACGGCACGTTGGCGATGTTCACGACTTGAAAGGTCTTGACGGCGCTCCCGATGTTTAGCGCGGTTGTGGTGTTGATCGAATAGCTGGCGATGACGTGCGTGATCTTGATTTCAGGCGCGTGACTCGGCAGGCGTGCCGGGTGGGGTAGCGGAGCCAGATGCACGATATAAAGCTGGTCCCCGCGAACGTCCCGCAACTCGAAGGGCTGATAGTCAGGATGCTCGAAATCAAGCGTCACCGGCCCCCCCAGGCGCATGAGGCGCTGCAAAGGGATGGGGATACTGAAATACCCGGCGTTGTCCGTACGGACGGCGCTGCCGGGCGGTCCGCCAACCACCGTGATGGCCGTGTCGGCCACGGGTATTTCCTTGGCGGGATCGGGATCGCGGGCCACCACGGCCCCACGGATGTAGATGCTGTGGTGAGCTACCAGGCGCACTACCAGGACAGCGGCCAAAACGGCGACGGCCGCGCCCCCGGCCGCGAAGACCTGCTTACGGCTCACGACAACATCTTACGACACTGGCATGGAATCTCGTTTTCCGAGCGCTAGGGAACAGTGCGGCTGCAGCCGTTTTAAGATGGAAGCGGGAGGGGTGGGAGACGCACGTTCGGAATCGGATGTCTCTTTCGCGCCGCGCCCTGCTACAGAGGGCGTTCTTGTTGGGCAGTTGGGGACGGGCGCTACGAGCCGGCGGTACTCCACAACAGCCGGCTCTCTCTGATGAAAATGACAGATTCCTGGAGGAGTTGGAGCGCGCCAATTATCTGTACTTTTGGGAACAAGGCAGTCCGCAAACCGGCTTAGTGAGAGACCGGTTCAAGGTGAATGGCAAGGACCGTGGCGGGCCGGCCAGCATCGCGGCAACCGGTTTTGGCCTGACGGCTCTGTGCATCGCGGAGCAGCGCCGTTTTCTTACCCATCCGCAAGTACGTGACCGCGTCCTGGCGACCCTCCGATTCCTTTGGCGGAAACTGCCGAATCACCGGGGATTCTTTTATCACTTCGCGGACGTGAATACCGGAGAACGGCAATGGGACTCCGAAGTTTCTTCTGTGGATACCGCCATCCTGTTATGCGGCGTGCTCACTTGCCATGAATTTTTCGAGCACGAGGAGATCCAGGACCTTTCGGACGCCATCTTCAATCGGGTCGACTGGACCTGGATCTCAGAGGATACCGCGATGTTGCCTCATGGATGGATGCCGGAGATCGGGTTCTTACCCTACCGCTGGGACGGCTATAGCGAACTGATGATGATGTACCTGCTCGGCCTGGGCTCCCCTTCGCATCCATTACCGCCGGAGGCATGGACCGCCTGGAAGCGGCGCATCTTCGAATACGACGGGCTGCGCTATATTGGCGCGTTCGCGCCGCTGTTTGTCCATCAATACTCGCAGGCATGGTTTGATTTCCGGGGCAAGCGAGACCGGTATGCGGACTATTTTCTTAACTCTGTGATCGCTACGGATGTGCATCGGCGATTCTGCCTGGAGTTGGCCGGCCAATTTCCCGACTACAGCGCGGAACTATGGGGCATCACGGCTTCAGACTCGCAACATGGGTATGTGGCCTGGGGCGGGCCTCCTACCATGGGACCAATAGACGGCTCCCTGGTTCCCAGCGCGGCGGGCGGGTCATTACCGTTTCTTCCGCCGGAATGCCTACTCGTTTTGCGGACCATGAAAGCGCGCTTCGGCGATCGCGCGTGGGGGCGCTACGGCTTCGTAAATGCCTTCAATCCTCTAAAGAAGTGGTTTGACTCCGATGTAATTGGCATTGATACGGGTATCACGATTCTGATGGCGGAGAACCTCCGCAGCGGTTTCGTCTGGGAAACGTTTATGAGGAACCCCGCGGCCCGGCGCGGCATGGAGCGGGCCGGATTCAAGCCCTATACCCCAAGCGAGATTCCTGGCGCGCGCCTGTAGGACGCAAAGAATGTCGAGAATGCCCGGCTCGCGCGTAAGAATTTCTCTTCCCACAAGCTAAACGCCTGCTTTCCCAAGATGATATGAAACGGTACTGCGGATGCTAGGTAATGGGCGCCTCAGAACCGACAGGATGCATGCGATGTCTCTGAAATCGACGCTGTGGAGTAGTTGGCGCGAGAGAATTCATGCACTTCGCCACATTCCTGCACTGATCCGGATCGTCTGGGGGTCGGGTCCGCGGGTGGTCTGCGGCGTATTGCTTTTCCGTCTGATCGCTGCCCTGATCCCGCTGGGAATCCTGAGCGTATCCAAGCTGATCCTTGACGCGGTTCAAGCGCATTATGGCGGACACCCGCTGCCGCATTTCTTCTGGTGGCTGGTCGCGGGGGAATTCGCCCTAGCCGCGCTAGGCGCCATCGCGGGCCGCACGATCAGCTATTTCGATGGGCTGCTAGCCGACCGGTTTACACGCCACGTAAGTCTCCTGGTGATGGAGCATGCCTCGCGTCTCGACCTGGCCTCGTACGAAGACCCGGTCTTCCAGGACAAACTCGAGCGGGCCCGGGTACAGGCGACGGACCGCATTGCGATGATCCAGGCGATCGGTTCGGTGGCCCAGCAGATTGTGGCCGTCATCAGCCTTTCCATTGGAATCATGCTGTTTTCTCCGTGGCTTTTGGCGCTGTTGGTGATAGCGGTTTTGCCGGCGTTCCTCGGCGAAAGCCATTTCGCCTTTCTCGGGTATTCCCAAAACATCCGCCAGACTCCTGTACGGCGGCAATTGGATTATCTGCGAGTTCTGGGTGCCAGCCGGGAATCGGCGAAAGAGCTCCGGCTCTTTGGATTAAGTAACTTCCTGTCCGGTGAATACGGGCGTTTGTGGAACCGTATTTACGATGAAAATGTCCAACTGGCGGGCCGGCGGCTACGAGCCGGGGCGGCGCTTTCGCTGTTGAGCACCGCGGCTTATTATGGCGCTTACGCCTATGTCATCTATCAGACCGTAGCGGGAGTTTTGTCGTGGGGGTCGTTGCAGTTCCTGGCGGGAGCGATTGCCGGAGCCAGCACCAATATCCAGAACGTGTTCTCCACATTTTCGAGCATTGCAGACCAGTCATTGTTCCTTACGGATCTGGTTGAATTTCTGCAGGTGAGCCCCAAGATATGCTCCCGGCCGGATGCCTTGCCGGCGCCGCGCCCGATCCGCGATGGTTTCAGCTTCGAAAAAGTAACGTTTTATTACCCGGGCAACCGCCGCCGTGTTTTGGACCGCCTGGACTTCCGGCTGGAGCCGGGCGAAAGCGTGGCTTTGGTGGGCGAGAACGGGCAAGGCAAAACCACGCTTGTGAAACTCCTGGCGCGTTTGTACGATCCGACAGCCGGGCGAATCCTGCTGGATGGCGTGGACCTCCGCGATTACAACATCGAGGATCTACATACCCAGATCGGCGTGATCTTTCAGGACTTCATGCGTTATGAAATGACGGCTCGGGAAAACATTGCGATGGGGCGCATCGAAGCTGCCGGGACTGGCGCGGTCGAAGAGGCCGCGCGCAAGAGCCTCGCCGCCGGCGTGATTGAAAACTTGCCGGAGGGCTATGACCAACTGCTCGGGCGGCGATTCGAGGGAGGCGTGGATCTCTCCGGCGGAGAGTGGCAGAAGATCGGGCTGGCGCGCGCTTATTTCCGCGATGCCCAGTTAGTGATCCTGGACGAACCTACCGCCAGTCTGGACGCCCGCTCGGAAGCCGAGATCTTTCATCGATTCGCGGAATTGACCGAGGGCAAAACAGCTTTGTTCATTTCCCATCGCTTCTCTACGGTGCGCATGGCGAAGCGAATTGTAGTGCTTGAAAACGGCAGGATCGTGGAGCAGGGGAGTCACGGGCAGTTGATTCACCTGGGCCGCCGCTACGCGGCCATGTTTGAACTCCAGGCTTCCAATTATCGATGACCAGGAAATCTGCTATGGGCGATCGAGGGGCTGTCGAGGCCCTAGCCTCGACGGGTTATCACGAGGCGGGCGCGGCGCTGGGACGGGAGTATCCAAAAGCGCTGTCGCGCGGCGGCGCGCGACCGGTTCCCGCACGGCTGCGCAACCTGTTCGACAAAGCGGCGGCTAATCCCCAAATGGAGAACGGCGCTTGGCTGCTCGACAACTTTCGCCTGATTCATGGCGCCGAGAAAGAGGTTCACAAATTCGCCCTGGGGATGCGGACCCTGCCTGCTCTGGTTAATGACTTGGGAGCGGTAACGCCGCGCGCATGTTTACTGGCGACGCGGTACCTGCGCACAGCCAACAACTCCTTCCAGGAGGGAGACCTGACCGAGTTTCTCACCGGATACCAGGAGGCTGCCGAGATCCAAAGTCGCGAAATCTGGGACCTGAAGCCGGCGCTCGAGTTGGAACTCATCGACCGCTTATGGCGGGCGGATCCCAGAGAGTGGCCGACCCTGGTCAACAGCCTGCGTAAGGTCGGTGAAACACCCTGGAAGGACCTTTTTGAGGCCATCAGCGATGTACACCGTCTGCTGTCCGAAGACCCAGCCGGGGCGTACCCCAGAATGGACTTCGACGGCCGCGATCGCTACCGGCATCTGCTTGCGGGGCTGGCGAAGGGCAGCGGATTTGCCGAGGTCGAGGTCGCGCAAGCGGTTCTGGATCTCTGCGCAGAAGCGCAAAAGAACTCGGACGGTTCGCGGGCGGCGGCCCGCCGTACGCACGTGGGCTTCTACCTTGCGGACCGAGGCCGCGCACGACTGGAAGCCGAGATAGGATACCGGGCACCCTGGTCTGCGCGCATTCCCAGGCTGCTGCTGCGATGTCCGACAAGCTTTTATCTTGGCGGGATCGAACTGCTGACCCTGGCGATTGTATTTGCCGTGCTATTCCGGCTGAACTCGTTCACGCCACTCTACGCCGGTCTGCTGTTCCTGATTCTGCCGGCTACGCAGGCGGCCACGGATTTCATAAACCAAATCGCCACGTTTCTGGTCCCGCCGCGAGTCCTAGCCAAACTGGATTTTTCGGAAGGGATTCCGGCAGAGTGCACCACTATGGTGGCGGTGCCGGCCCTGCTGGTGAACGAAAACCAGGTGCGCGACCTGGTGCTCGATCTGGAAATTCGATTTCTGGCTAACCGCGATCCGAACCTCTATTTCGCATTGTTGACGGATCCGCCGGATTCCGATTCTCCCCTAAACGCACAGGACGAACTGGCAGATTTGGCCGCGCGCCTGATCGAAGGCCTCAACGTGCGATATGGTTCGGAACGGCGTGCGCCCTTCTTCCTGTTCCATCGCCATCGCACATATAACGAGGCGGAGGGTTGCTGGATGGGCTGGGAGCGCAAGCGCGGCAAGCTGCTCGACCTCAACCAAATGTTGCGTGGGGGATTCGATGCATTCCCGCTGAAGATCGGCGACCTGTCGATTCTGGCGGACGTGCGGTACGTGATCACGCTGGATTGTGACACCCAGCTTCCACGAGATTCGGCGGCCCGGCTCATCGGCGCCATCGCCCACCCGCTCAACCAGGCCGTCGTGGATCCGGCCACACGGATGGTGGTGGAGGGCTATGGGATTGTGCAGCCGCGTATCGACGTCAGCGTTCAATCGGCCAGCCGCAGCCGGCTGGCAGCGCTTTATTCCGGCCAGACCGGCTTCGATATTTACACCCACGCCGTGTCTGACGTTTACCAGGACCTCTTCGGTGAAGGCATCTTTGCCGGCAAAGGGATCTACGAAGTGAATACGCTGCGCCAGGTGTTGGAGAACCGGTTTCCGGAAAACACGCTGCTCAGCCATGATCTGATTGAGGGGGCCTACGCGCGTGCCGCACTGGCCAGCGACATTGAACTGATTGACGACTACCCGTCGCACTTCAGCGCGTACAGCCGGCGCAAACACCGTTGGGTGCGCGGCGACTGGCAGGTGATGCGCTGGCTGCTGCCGCTCGTGCCGGACGCCTACGGAAGGCTGATCCCGAATCCGATTACGCTGATCTCGCAATGGAAAATCCTGGACAATCTCCGGCGGAGCCTGCTCGAGCCCAGCTTCCTTTTCCTTCTACTGGCCGGCTGGCTCTGGCTGCCCGGACGAGTGGCGTACTGGACGGCGGCGGCCATTGCGATGTGGTGTGTGCCGGCGGTGTCGAGCCTGCTGTTCGCGCTGCTGCGAGTTCCACGCAGTTGGCGGGCGGCGCCGGCATGGCTGCGCGATGCGGTCCGCACCTTTCGCGATAGCGCGCTGATCAGCATGTGCGGTCTGATCTTTCTCTTACATCAGGCATTGATCTCGATGGACGCGGTGGTGCGCGCCCTGCGTCGTGCTTACATGACCAAGCGAAAGACGCTCGAATGGGAAACCGCCGCAAAGGCGGAATCCTCCGCAGGCAAATCGCCAGTGGACATGTATCTGCAATGGACTTCCGGGATCGCGCTGGCCCTATTGGCGGCGGTCTGGCTGTTGCGGCCTGCCGCGATGCCCTACGCCGCGCCCCTGTTGGTTCTGTGGATGGTTTCGCGGTTGTGCTCGAAATGGCTCAACCGGCGTCCTCGCACCGTGCATAGCCGGCTCGGCCAGGAAGACGTGCAACTCCTGGGTGAATCGGCGGAACGCATCTGGCAGTTCTTTCACGACTGGAGCTCTGCCTCCACCAATTGGCTGATTCCCGATTCGGTGCGTGACGATGGCTCCATCGATCGGCGTTTGTCGCCCACCAACCTGGGAATGCTGCTCAACGCGCGCATCGCTGCCGTGCATCTGGGGCTCGCGCCTCTGGCAGAGTTCGTGTTCGAGACTCGTCAGACGCTCGATCAGGTGGTAAAGCTGCCCAAACACCGGGGCCACCTGTTCAACTGGTACGATATCCACTCACTGCAGCCGCTGCCGCCGCTATTTGTATCGACTGCGGACAGCGGCAATCTGGCCGCCAGCCTCTGGACCTTGAAGCAAGCCGCGCTCGCGCTATCGGCCGAGTCCACCGTAAAACGAGGCGTCACCAAAGAACTGGCGGAAGAGCTGCGGGAAATCGCGCAGACTTGCGACCGGCTCGCCCGGGAAATGGATTTTCGATGCCTCTATCAGCGCCGCAAGAAAACGCTTTCGGTCGGATATCATGTCAGCACCGGCAAGCTGGATCCCGGCAGCTACAACTTGCTGGCCTCCGAAGCGCGCACGGCCAGTTTCGTGGCGATTGCCAAGGGCGACATCCCGCAGGAGTCCTGGTTTCGGCTGGGCCGCACGCATACCATCTTCAGCGGCGATCCGGTATTGCTCTCGTGGAGCGGCACCATGTTTGAATACCTGATGCCGCTCTTGTGGATGCGGCACTACCCGGACACCATCATCGACCGGAGCGTACGGACCGCCATACGTTCGCAACGTGAGTATGCGCGGCGCCGCGGCGTACCGTGGGGCATTTCCGAATCGGCTTTTCTGTCCGGGGCAGACGGCGAGTACGGTTACGCGGCTTTCGGTGTGCCTGAGCTGGCCCTTGAACGGAAGCGTTCACGTAGCCTGGTGATCTCTCCCTATTCCTCCTTTCTGGCGGCCGGCGCCGAGCCCCGTATGGCCCTGGAAAACCTGCGGCGGATGAAAGAGTTCGGCTGGCTAGGCCGCTACGGCTTTTATGAGGCCGTGGATTACAGCCGGGCCGGCGCCGAGCAGGTGCGCATGTGGATGGCTCACCACCAAGGGATGAGTCTGCTGGCCATCACTAATGTCCTGTTCGGCAATCCGATGCGTCAATACTTTCACCGGGAGCCGCAGGTGCTGGCCACCGAACTCCTGCTGCACGAACGGGTGCCCGCTGCCGCGCTGGCCGAAGCGGATGGAGTCAAGCTGCCGGACGTTCAGCCGGCGCCAGCTTAGAACACGGAAGCGTACGAAGCGGCTGTCATCTTGCCAGCCTCGCACCCTCTGGTGTGTACGACCCTCGCTGGAGTTCTTGCATAGAGAAGTGAAAAATCTTCGCCATAAGTGTCTCCAGTTCCTGGTCGTGCTGCCAGCTGCCGCTCGGCCCCACGGGTTCAGCAGCCTTCCGGGATCCTCACCCCAGCCTGGTCGATGAAATAACTGGCGTACCGCGAAATTGGACGCCGTCTGGTGCTGGTGCTCACCGTCTTCCATGGGCGCTTTTGAACCATGAAAGGAAGCGGCAGGAATCTCAGTCGATGCACTGCTTGCGTTTGCGCCTTGTTGTCACTCGAGTGAGATTTCTAATGATAGGGCCTCCGCGAACATAGGACAGTCAATTGCTGTCAGTCAGCCGCGTAGGATGCGGCTGACTGACATGAGATTGTGTCTCGTTTCTTTGATTGTGTTCTTCTGTGCGAAACTACCCGCGCAAAGTACCAATGCACTCGAAGGCGAGATACTGCCCACCCCCGGCATAGATCGCGGCGAGTTATCCGTCTTCCTAGAAGAAGCAGACACACCATCGCAAAACAAAATGCGTGCCGATGTAGACACGTCTGGCGGCTTCTACTTTTATGGAATTAAGCCGGGCAGTTATCGGTTACAGGTTATCGGCCGGTCCGGGCGCATATTGGTAACTCGCCTCGTGCAGGTGAACTCGGCTGGCGATTTCATCACGCTTTCGCTACCCGAGCGACGTGAGCCGGCGCCGCTGCAGGGAACCGTTTCTGTGGCTAGTCTGATGCACAAACCCACCAAGCCGGCCTATAAGGCTTGCCTCCGCGCACAACGGTTTTCACGAGCGCACGACTACGAACACGCCGCGGAGGAACTTGAGAAAGCCGTATCGTTAGACCCGCTGTACGCTGCGGCTTTTGGCAATCTGGGCGCACAGTATGCGCGGCTGGCCCGCTGGCAGGAGGCGGCCGCTGCGTTGCGCAAGGCGATCCAGTTGGACCCCGGTACATCTGCGTACTATGTCAATCTGAGCGTGGTTCTGACCAGCACAAACGATGACCGGGAAGCGGAGGAAGCAGCCATTCGCGCAGTCAAACTGGATGGGTCGAATCCGCGGGCTCACTTACTGCTGGGTTTTCTGATGTCCAAACGCCCGGAGAGCCGCGCAGCGGCAATCCCGCATCTCGAGTATGCCGCGAGACAGATACCCAAGGCGCATCTGATGCTTTCCAGGCTCTATCAGACTGCCGGCCAAGCGGCGCGGGCCTATCAGGAAACACAGCTTTACGAAGCCTCGGTCAAATCTCAAAGACAGCCTTAATAAGCCGGGGGGTAAGCTCGGCGTAGCCGCGCTGGCGCGCCTGAAAAAGGCCCAAAAACCGCTTGCTTGCGCGCGCGGCTCAGAAACAACTTACCAAGCCGCGACGGTAAGGCAGCCGGACTCACCCTAGCGCGCCTGGACCAGCGGCAAGACGACGCTATCCAACTCCGCGTCGGTGAAGTTCCGCAGATGCACATTCTTGCTGAGCGTCCAATGCTCCACGTGCTCGACTGCGGCGCCCGGCTTCAGATGTTTCATCTGCCCGAGCGTTTCCATCTCCAGAAAATCCGCGTTGGTGAAGGTCTCGAACGAGCAACCGAAATCGGGATAGTCTTTGGGCGAATCCTGCGCGTCGTAACGCTTGATGAATAGCTCACCGTTCAGCGAGTAAGCCGCCCAGGTGTCCTTGTTGAAGCTGCCCAGTTTCTGCGGGTCCGCGTTGGCGGGGTCTTGGCGCAGCATCAGGTATTTGCGGGTGAAGCGCCAACGGGGATCCGAAAGATTGCTGAAGGCCCACATGACCAGCGGGTTGGTGGGATACAGCACTTCGGGATGCTTGCCGCGCGGCGGGAAGCCGTGAATGGCGATGCCGCCCGGGGCCATCATGGTAAGTGCCCAGGGAGCCAGATCCAGCGGGTGGTTGCCGGCGTTGCGGATGCGGTGCAACACCTCGACCGACGTGCCCTGCGGCGACAGTTTCACCGTAATCTGTTTTTCGAGGCCGGTGAGCGGTTCGACCGGCTCGGTAGCTTCGAGCACGTCGCCCTTGATCTCGATGTGCACCGGACCGTTATCGGGCGCGTACGTGCGCACGGCATCCTCGGGCGCGGCCCAAACGCGATGGCCGCCGCGCAGGATCCAGTTGGGCTCACCGGATTTTCCCAGCGTCTCGGCAAATTCCTTGAACAGGTTCTGTCCGCCGGCGAAGGCATAGCGCATGATGCGCGGGCCGATATCGCTGGTGACGATCAGTTCCACCTCTCCGTTGGTGATCCGGTAGCAGTTCGGCCAACCTTTGTATTCGGTCTTTTCGATTTTCACAGCCGCGGCTGCGCTCATAGTCAATAACACTAAGGATGCAGCAACTTTTAGCATAGCCCGTATTATCGCGCGCTTCATCGCGGAACGGGGCGGCGCGCCGGAATGCGGTGATTTGGGTATTAACACCAACTTATCGTGGTGCTATAATTTGGTCATGATTAAGCAAGCTCTCGTTTCATTCGCCTTTGTGGCGCTCTCCGTCGCTAGCGCCGCGAATTACCACTTTTCTCTGGTGGAACCCTCCGTCGTGAAGGGCAAGGAACTGAAGGCCGGTGAGTATCAGTTGCAATTGAAGGACAACGCGGTCGTCATCGCGCAGGGGAAACATCAGACCGAAGTCCCCGCCAAGATCGAGACAGCGGACAAGAAATTCAACCGCACCCGGGTTCTCTATAATGAGGCCAATGGCAAACTCGCCATTCAGGAAATCGAAATCGGCGGCACCACGACGAAGATCACTTTCGATTCCGGCGTCCAGACCGGCGGCGGCGAGTAGTTGACTCTACGGCGCCAACGTCAGTACCGCTTTAGATTCGACTTTGTCGAATTGCATGGGGAAGCTTTGGGCGTAGTAATAATGCTCCCATTGATCCTTATAGTGCCGCGATAGGACTTCGCCGGACTGGCCGGTAGTTCCTTCCAGCAGGGACTGATCCCAGTCCGAGAGGTCCGCATCCAGGCGCATGGAAGGTCCCAGGCTGCCGTTATATTGTTTGACCGTGGTAGGTGAGCCGCTCATCGGCACGGGCCCGATATCGAACAGCCCCGCCGCTAGCGGCAGATGGCGGCCTACGGGATTGGCCAACAGCAACGGCCGATAGCGGCCGTAATGCCAATGGCTGGGGTCGCGGCCTTCGAAGCCGCGCCCTTCCTCCAGGCCTTGCGCCAGGCTGTGCAGGACGGTTTCGTCCCAATCGTTGAACCATCCGGCCGGGCGCGTACGCAACAGCTTTTCGATCACTGCGGGCGCCATCTGGTAGCGATACAGGGCACCCCGTGAAGGCGACGCACTCAGCGCCACCATGGTCCTCAAGTGATTGTAGGCGAGTTCCGCGATCAGAGGCGCGGCCGCGTCTTTATCCATCTGTCCATTCCAGCCACGCAGCAGATCCACGGCCGCCGCCAATTCGGGATGCTGTGCTTTGTGCCGGTCGTAGGCTGCCACAATGCTTTGCGCCAAGTATTGCGAAAACGCGGAGTACACGTCTTTCTGCACAGCCAGCATATCCGCGGCATGCCATCCGTTCTTCGCCTGGAGCAGGTCGCGAATCTGGCGCGAGCGGTAATGCGAGGCGAAATTGCCGTTCACCGCGTACGGGTAATCCGGCGGAAATGGGTTCTGATTGGCAGTCACGATCAACCCTTGTGGCGGGTTATAGAAGGATGGCAACTGGTCAAACGGGATGAAGCCCTGCCACTCGTTGTCGCCGGACGATCCATCTACGGGAACATCTCCGGTATAGCCCTTCCGGATCGGCAGACGGCCTGTAGCATGGTAGCCGATGTTGCCATCCACATCCGCGTAGACGAAGTTCTGCGCCGGGCCGGGGAAGCGTGCCAGCGCGCGCGTGAACTCCTGCCAGTTCGCCGCGCGGTTGATTTCGGGGAACGGAAACTGGAAAGTGCCGGGCTCGGCGGCCGCCCAGCGCAGCGCGATGTGCTCGGTGGCGTTGTCGATGTAGAGCGGCCCATGCCGCGTAATCCACAGCGGCATCTCGACCGGAGCCGCACCTTTGACAGGGATGATGTCACGCTCGAGACGTGCCTGCTCCCACTGCCCGCGATATAGGTAACGGCCGGTGCGCGGATCGAAATTCTCGATGTAGAGATCCTGCACATCGAAATGCAGATTCGTCACGCCCCAGGCGATGCGCTGGTTGTGGCCCACAATGACGGATGGCGTGCCCGGCAGCGAAACGCCCGACACATCCATGCCGGGCGCCCGCAGATGGATCAAATACCAGATGCCTGGAATGGAATAATCCAGATGCATATCGTTACACAGGATAGGCTTGCCGGAAGCCGTGTGCGCGCCGCTCACGGCCCAGGCATTGGAACCGGGCTGCAGTTCGCCGCCGCTGCGCGCGGGAAACAGAAAGTTGACCTTGGCGCGGTCGCCTGAGGCCAGCATGTCGCGCTTCAGGATTTCGTCCTTCCAGGTGGTGGTCAGGTCGCGGTACATGTGCAGGCCGATCAGGATGGTATCGACCACGCTCCAGGGCCGCGGCTGGTATCCGAGCAACGTGAACTCGATGGGCAGGGAATCGAGGTGCGTCTGGATGAAGAAGTTGACGCCGCGGGCATAGGCTTCGAGCGGCGGACGATCCTGTGGCGGGAGAGTGGCGTAAGCTTGTTCGGCGATGCGCCGCATGCGCAGGCGGCGCGAATCGCGATCCAGTTCCAGAGCGCCCGGTCCGGCGATTTCCGCGAGATTCCCGCCCGCCAGCCGGCGCAGCCCATCCATCTGAAACAGGCGATCCTGCGCTTCCACGTAGCCCTGTGCGAAGTAGGCATCGTCCGCGGTGGACGCGGTGATGTGCGGCACCCCCAGGGCATCGCGGGCGACGGTGACGCGCGCCGATACGGGCGCCGTAAGGGTCCCGGTGGTTTCCGGCAGCGCGCGGTAGACGAACCAATAGGCGGCTACAGCGGCACTCAGCAACAGAATAGCGATGGCGTAGTTGATGTAGCGGAGGATCGGGTGCGGATGATGGGTACCCGTCTCGGCGGCGATGGGCATTCGCCCATCTTACAACCGCTCGAGGTGCACCGAGCCATCGCCCGTGTGAACGGTCAACTGCGCGCCGCCGCCGTTCAGCTTTCCGCTAACGGAATTCCCGCGAATCCCTCCATTGGTAGTCAAGGGCAGATCCACGGTGATGCGCCCATCACCCGTGTGCGCGTCCACGTTGGCGGCGAAGCCGTCGGGAAGCCGCAGGGTTACGCTGCCGTCGCCGGTGTGCACGGTCCAATCGCTGGTCATGCGCGAGCCTGGGCCTACCTCGGCGATGATATTGCCATCGCCCGAGCGTAGATTCAGGGCACTGAACTTCCCGCGTATGTGGATGTTGCCGTCGCCGCTGGATGCGTCCAGCACGCCTTCCAGCCCTTCGGCATCGATGTTGCCGTCCTGGGTGGCTAGTTTCAGGGGTCCACGCAGCCCGCTCGCGCGGACGTTGCCGTCACCGGTGTGCACGTCGGCATGTGTGGCGGGCGGGATTTCCAGCTCGATTCTGACCGTACGGTTCCCCATGTTGAAATGCACTCGAGGAACCCGGACTTCGAGTTCCAGACGGTCGCCGGAACGATGATCGATCACCTCGACGTCTCCGGGACCGATCCGCCAACCGGTGGTGTAGACGCGTGCCTCGATCGAGTTACCGCTGCCGGTCCGCAGGGTGACGTTGGCGTCGCTGGTCTCGACGCGCAACTCCGGCGCGCCGCCTACGGCGTAATTCCTGCTCCATTGATCGGCTAAAACGGGCAGTGAGGCGGCCGCCAGGCCGGCGGCCATGCATAATATTGTCCTGAGCATCGCTCTAGAAATACGCGTCGGGGGGGCAGATCGTTCCCGGAATTCGCGGCTGCTATACACTAAAGCAAAAGGCGGCGAACGGCTGGGCTATAGATCCGCGTTCAAAGTGCCGATATGACAGAAAGATGAGCTCATCGACAGACGCATCGTGGCGTGGCCGGTGGTGGGATCTGCCACCCTTGATTCTGCACCCGTTCGATCGCGGGTTGGATACTCCTGCGTTTTTCGACAGCATCCGGCTATCGCTGCATCTCGCCGGGCTGGGCGAGCCGGGCTTGGAGAAAGAGAAGCTACTGCGCGGGCGCTACGTCGAGTTCCGCATGCTGTGCCTGGTCGGGAAGGATGTCATGCGCTGGATGACGCAGTGCGTGGATTTTGCCAACCGGGACGACTTGCTGGTTGGCGCGCAGCTCCGCCCGCAAAGCTTTGCCGATCTGCTGGTGAACCGCACGCCATCGCTGGTGGCGGCCCGTTTCGAGAGCTGGGGTGTGGTCGATTATCGCCGCGTCCTGTCGCGCGGCATCGGCGTCAATTCAGTGTTTCCGATGCCTCCGGATTACGGCGCGATCTCGGGGGCGTTTCTGGAAGACTACTACTCCTACGCCGATCATCTGTTTGCCTGCTATCAAAGCCTGGCGCCTTTCCCGCCCCTGGATCCCTCGGCATTCGGTTTCTCGCTCTACACCTCGGATGAGTTCATGAGCAAGCTCGAGTGCGGATCCGACGAGGCGCAGGCCTGATCCACCCCCTTACAGAAATCTCAGGTCCGTACCCTCCCGGCGCATCGTGCGTCTTACCACCCCACGGGCAGGAGACCCGCCGCCCGTTGATTTCAAGCATTCCCACCTAAACCTTCCCGGGCGCGCGGCCGATCATTGACACAGGATCGCACGGTGCGTGAAGAAGGCTTTCGCGAGCGAACGGGCGGTCCCACGAAAAGCGGAACGAGGAGAAAAAATGCAAGTGAGCACGATCGCACCGGCCGAGAGCGGCGCGGCTACCAAGACCGACAATCGCACGGGCAAGTACCTGGCTTTCCATCTCGGGCGCGAGGAATTCGCCATCCAGGTCCTGAAGGTCCGGGAGATTATGGGCATCCAAGACATTACGGCTGTCCCGCAAACGCCCGCGTTCGTTAAAGGCGTAATCAACCTGCGCGGAAAGGTGATTCCCGTCGTGGATCTCCGGCTGAAGTTCGGTTTGCCCGAGGCGGAATACACGCAGCGCACCTGCATTATTGTGGTGCAGATCCAGGGGCCGGACAACAGCGTTTCCCTGACCGGCATCGTCGTTGATGAGGTTTCGGAAGCTGTAAACATCTCCGCGTCGGAGATCGAGGACACGCCGGACTTCGGCGATGGCGTCGCCACACCGTACATCCTCGGTATGGCCAAGAGCAAGGGCAAAGTCAAAATCCTGTTGGACATTGACAAGGTGCTGCAGAGCCAGGAATTGGACGGCCTGAAAGCATTAATTCGGTAAACCGGCATTCAAAAAGAGGGTTTGTACATGAAATCAAAAATGACGATGGGGACCAAGCTCATGGGGGGCACGGCGGTCCTTTTTGTGTTGGCCGCCTTACTGGGTTATTCCGGGTTAAGCACGGCGGCCCGGTTCAAGAGCCGGTTTGACGAGACCGTGGATAGGAATATCAAGAAAATTGCACTCGTCGACCAGATCGGCTTGGCCAACTCCGAACTTATTTCGAGCCAGAGAGCGGTTATCCTTGCGGCCTTCGCCAAAGACGACGCGGAGCTCGGCAAGTATGAACAGGCATTTCGCCACAGTGTTGAAATCATCCGGAAATCGCAGGGGGAACTCCAGCCGCTGGTGGTCACACAGGAAGGCCGGGATACGATCGCGGACATCGCCACGCAGCTCTCGGACTGGATGCCGCACTTTGAAGAAGTGGTGCGGGAAGCCGGAGCCGGGCACGCCGCGGAAGCCAATCGCATCCGCAAGGAAGTGACCGCGCCGCTCTATCAAAGGATCAACGCCGATGCCACCCGGATACAGGCGCTTCAAGCTGAGGTCGTAGCGAAAGACAAGGTCACCATAGACAGTGAAAACGCGCTCAGCCAGACCATTGCGTGGAGTTTACTGGTGCTTTTCGTCATCGCCGGAGTTGTCGTCATCATGGTCGTCCGTTCGGTCACTGGGGAAGTCCGAAAGGCCGCCACACAGTTGGCAGAGGGCGCGGAGCAGGTGGCCAGCGCCGCCGTACAAGTTTCGTCCGCCAGCCAGTCGCTGGCTCAGGGATCGTCGGAGCAGGCGTCCTCGCTCGAGGAGACCTCCGCATCGAGTGAAGAGATCAATTCCATGACTCGCAAGAACGCCGAGAATTCCAGAACGGCTGCGGATCTGGTCACGCACTCCGGACAGAGATTCGAAGAAGCCAATCAGAAGCTGGACCAATTGGTGGCAGCCATGGCGGAGATCAACAGCCAGAGCGACAAGATTTCGAAGATCATTAAGGTCATCGACGAGATCGCCTTCCAGACGAACATTCTGGCGTTGAACGCAGCCGTAGAGGCCGCCCGCGCCGGTGAAGCCGGCATGGGGTTTGCCGTCGTCGCAGACGAAGTTCGTAACCTGGCGCAACGCTGCGCGCAGGCGGCCAAGGACACCGCGGCGCTGATCGAAGATTCCGTATCCAAGTCGGCCGGAGGCCAAACCCGGGTTGACGAAGTAGCGGCTGTGGTGCGGGCGGTAAGCGCGGAAGCGGTCAAGGTCAAGACCCTGGTCGACGAAGTGAACCTGGGGAGCCAGGAGCAAGCCCGCGGCATCGACCAGATCTCCAAAGCCATCGTGCAAATGGAGCAGGTAACCCAAAAGAACGCTGCCAATGCCGAGGAGAGCGCGTCGGCCAGCGAGGAACTCTCCGCACAGGCTGAAACGATGAAGGCCGTGGTCTCTCACCTGGAAGCCATGGTGGGCGGAAACGATCAACTCACCAGCCACCCGGCGAGCGTGCGCGAGTCCCGCCCGAAGAGCGCCAGCAGTGCGCCGAAGATTGGGACGGCCGCGCGCAGCCTGAAGGCGCTGCAATCCGCCGTTTCCAGCAAGAAACCTGTGGCCCAGCCGGTACCGGCCATGGCCTGCAAAGTGGACCGCACCTCGATTCCCCTGGATGAAGATTTCAAGGAGTTCTAGCGCATGTCCGAACAAGTGGGATTGCGCCAGGAGATCGAAGCCCTGGCCACCAAAATCGTAATGGAAGACCTCGCGCCTGGCGAGGGCCTGGACCGATCTCTCCAAGCCCTCGCACTGGCCGTGCGTGGGATTCGCGATCGCGCCACCCAGGGTGGTTGTCCGGAAGTGTCGCGCATCGCTTCCGGGCTTTGCGACCAACTGTCTGCGCCCGGCACACCCGGTGAGGCTCTCTCGGAAGCGCTGCAAACCGGAGTGACCGCGATGCAGCAGGCCCTGGATGCCCCAGCGAGCCCTGCGGCGCCGCCCGAGGCGGCCTCCTATTCTCTGGCCCAGGATCCGGAACTGCTCTCCGATTTCGTGCTGGAGTCGCGCGAACATCTGGCGGCTATCGAAAGCCGGTCGCTGGCGCTGGAACAGGATCCCCGCAACGCCGAGGCGATCAACTCTATCTTCCGGGCCTTCCACACCATCAAGGGACTGGCGGGCTTCCTGGAACTCAACACGGTACGCGAAGTCTCGCATAACGTGGAGACGGTTCTGGACCTGGCGCGCAACGGCAAATTGAGCGTCACCTCCCACGTCATTGACGTCGTTTTGGAGAGCGCCGATTTCCTGAAGACCTGCGTCGACAACCTGGACGCCCGGCTGCACGGGCGCGAGGGGGTGGCCGAGCCGGCCAATTCCGCCCTGCTCGAGCGCGTGCGCAGTCTGATCGACAGCCCGGCGGCTCCGGCTAAGGTGGAAGCCGGCAAGCCGGCCGTACGCGAGGAACCGCCCGCGGGCGCGCCCGAGCCGGCCCATGAGGAAGACGCGACAGCCGCGCCCACCACCGCCCGCAGCGGCGCATTGCCCGGCGAGGCCAAGGCGGTCAAGGTGGATACCGGCAAGCTGGACTACCTGGTGGACATGGCCGGGGAACTCGTCATCGCGCAATCGATGGTGCGTCATGATCCCGATCTGGCCACCCTGAAAAGTCCGCGGTTGCAGCGTAATCTGGCGCAACTGGCGCGCATCACGAGCGAACTCCAGAAGACCTCCATGTCGATGCGCCTGGTACCGATCGGACAGCTTTTCCAGCGCGTGGCGCGGCAGGTTCGCGATCTATCCCGCAAGATGGGCAAGCGGGCCGAACTGGACATCATCGGTGAAGAGACCGAAATCGACCGCACGATTGTAGAAGAACTGGCCGATCCCCTAATGCACATGGTGCGCAACTCACTCGATCATGGCATCGAGGATGCGGAGACGCGCGCAGCCGCCGGTAAGAACCCGGTGGCGCGCATCGGTCTGCGCGCATGCCATCAGGCGGGCCACATTGTGATCGAGATCTCCGACGATGGCCGCGGATTGGATTCCGGACGCATCGTGGCCAAGGCCATCGAGAAGGGTTTGGTCACGAGTGCGGAGCATCTTTCAGAGAACGATATCTTCCATCTGGTTTTCGAGCCGGGTTTCTCCACGGCCCAGCAGGTCACCGACGTATCCGGCCGGGGCGTGGGCATGGACGTTGTGCGAAAGCAGATCCAGAAACTCCGCGGGCACATCGAGATTCAATCGCGCCCCGGGCAGGGAGCCACCTTCACGCTCAAGGTGCCGTTGACTCTGGCGATCATCGATGGTCTGGTCGTGGGCGTAGGAACCGAGCGTTACATCGTTCCCCTGTTTGCCGTCCGCGAAATGTTCCGGCCGGCCGCCGAGGCCGTGTTTACGGTGCAGAACCGGTGCGAGATGGTCATGGTGCGCGAGACTTTGCTGCCGGTGGTCCGCCTGCACCTGCGCTTCGGAGTGAAACCCCGCAGCGAGGATCTCTGCCGCTGCCTGCTGATCGTGGCCGAGGGGGAGGGGCAACGCTTCTGCCTGGTGGTCGACGAACTCATCGGGAAGCAGGAGGCCGTGATCAAGAGCCTGGGTGAGACTTTCAAGAATATCCCCGGTATCGCGGGTGGCGCCATTCTAGGCGACGGCCGCGTGGGTTTGATTTTGGATCTGGCCGGTCTGATGAAGGAACGCGCGCAATGAATAAATCAGTCGGCCAGGATCAGCTCGCGGCAGGTTTGAGCCAGCGGCTGAAGCCCCAGGAGTTCGAGTCGATCCGGCGGTTAGCCTACGAGAAGTTCGGCCTGGACCTGCGCAAGGGCAAGGAGGAGTTGGTGGCCGCGCGGTTGGGCAAGCGCATGCGCGAAGGCGGCTTCGACTCCTTCGAGCAATATTATCAGCACGTCGTCAGCGACCCCAGCGGAGAGGCGCTGATTGGAATGATCGACTCGCTGGCGACCAATCACACCAGCTTCCTGCGCGAGGCGCAGCATTTCGATTTTCTTCGACAAAGCGTGTTGCCGGCCCTCCGGGAGCGTCCGCGCGCGGAGTTCTGGAGCGCTGCTTGTTCCACCGGCGAGGAACCTTACACCCTGGCGTTCATGCTTTGCGATGCGTGGGGCATCGACGCTTTTCGCCGGGTGCGGATTCTGGCCACCGACATCTCCACTAAGGCCCTCACTGGGAGCCGGAATGCGGTCTATCCCGAGGAGCGGTTTACTACGGTCCCGTCCGGCTGGCTACGACAATACCTGCTGCGGGGCGAAGGCCGCTGGAAAGGTTGGTACCGGGTGAAGCCGGAGCTGCGCAGCCAGATCGAGTTTACGCGCTTGAACCTGGTCGAGCCGTTCTCGCATGCACAACTGTTCCCGGTGATTTTCTGCCGCAATGTCATGATCTACTTCGACAAGGCTACGCAGGAAACGCTGGTCAACCGTCTGGCCAACTGTCTGGAGCCGGGCGGGTATCTTTTCATCGGCCATGCCGAGAGTCTGACCGGGGTCCATCACGGACTGAGTTACGTGCGTCCGGCGATTTATCAGAAGCCGGCTGGGGGAGGGGGACGGGGATACAAATGTCCAACTTAGTCGTGGGAATAGCGGATTGCCAGATCAGTAACTCGCCCGATCAAGTGCTGGTGACTTATGCGCTGGGATCCTGTATCGCAGTCGCCATTCACGACCCGGTAACGGGCGTAGGCGGCTTGCTGCATTACATGCTTCCGGAATCCAACATCTCGCCCACCAAGGCCAGCGAGAATCCTTATATGTTCGCCGACACGGGTATCCCGCTGCTGTTCCGCCGGGCCTACGAGTTCGGCGCAGAGAAACGGCGGCTGGTCGTGCGGGTGGCCGGAGGGGCGCAGGTGATGGATCAGGAGGGGATCTTCAACATCGGGAAGCGGAACTACCTGGCGATGCGGAAGATACTTTGGAAAGCGGGCGTATTGCTGCAGGGCGAGGAGGTTGGTGGCACCCTCTCCCGCACCGTGCGGCTGGAAGTGGGGAGCGGACGTTTTTGGTTGCGTGGAGCTGGATCGGCGGAGCAGGAAATGGTGCCGCGTGTTTCCGCGCTGAAAGGAGTCAACACATGGCCTTCCGCGTCTTGATTGTCGACGATTCGCCCGTCATGCGCGCCTTCATCCGGCGGACCATTCTGGTTTCCGGAATGGAAGGGGCCGAGTTTCTGGAAGCCTGCGACGGCCGCGAGGCCCTGCGGATTCTGCGCCAGGAATGGGTAGACGTAGTGCTGACGGACATCAACATGCCGTCCATGGACGGCGAGGAGCTGGTGCGGTGCCTGGAAGCCGACGATATGCTGAAGTCCCTGCCGGTACTGATCGTTTCCACCGACGGGACCGAGAGCCGCATGCAGCAGATGCTTTCGTTGGGGGCCCGCGGGTATGTCAAGAAACCCTTCGCGCCGGAAGCCCTACGCGGCGAATTGGAGCGCGTATTAGGAGGACCTCGTGCCTGACCATGAATGGGATGAGATGCTGGCCGCGGCGGCCAGCGAGGTGCTGGAGACGATGTTCTTTACCAGCATCTACGGCCCTGCCCTGCCGGGCGAAGCGGCGGGTGGACCGCGCGTCGCGGCGCGCCTCGATTTCGTGGGCACGCCCAGCGGCGCACTGACCTTGAGCATCGCCCAACCGGCCGCCGGTGCGCTGGCCGCCAACTTCCTGGGCGCCGAGGAGAATGAGCCGCTCCAGGACACCCAGCTTGCCAGTGTAGTCTGCGAGCTGGCCAACATGATTTGCGGTTCGCTGCTCAGCCGGGTGAAAACGGAAGAACATTTCCGGCTATCCAGTCCGGAACCGGTGCGGGCGGATACAGGCTGCCCGCCGGGCCGGCCCAGCCAGTCACTCGACCTGGGGGATGGGACGATCGATCTCTGGCTTTCCTGGGAGACGCATGCCAACTGACGGAAAAATTCGCGTGCTGGTGGTGGACGACTCCGCGATCGTACGCAAGATCCTGACCGAAGCTCTCTCGGGCCAGCTCGACCTGGAGGTCGTGGGGACCGCGCCGGACCCCTACATCGCGCGCGACAAGATCCTCGCGCTCAATCCGGATGTGCTGACCCTCGATATCGAAATGCCGCGCATGGATGGCCTGACGTTTCTAAAGAAACTGATGCACTTCCACCCCATGCCGGTCATCGTGATCAGTTCGCTGGCGCAAGCCTCCTGCCAGACGGCCATGCAGGCGTTGACGATCGGCGCCGTCGAGGTGCTGGCGAAGCCGGGTGGGCCATACTCTGTCGGCGAGTTACGCCTGGACCTGGCATCCAAGATTCGCGCGGCGGCCGCATCCCGAGTCCGGCGTCCCGCAGAGCCTGCCCCAACGCCTCCCCAACCCGTGCGGCCGGTTGCGAGGAATTGGGTGCCGTCATCGGTGATTGCCATCGGCGCATCCACGGGCGGTACCGAAGCCATCGCGGATGTGCTGCCGCGGCTGCCGGCCGGCGCGCCTGGAATCGTGATCACGCAGCACATTCCGGCGGGTTTCTCGCGCGCATTCGCCATGCGGTTGAACCAGATGTGCCCTTTCGAGGTCAAAGAGGCCGAAGACGGTGACGTGCTTACTCCAGGCCGGGCATTGATCGCTCCAGGGGATCTGCACATGGTGCTGCGCAAAAGCAGCGACGGCTACCGCGTGGCCGTCAAGACCGGCCCCCGCGTCTGCTATCAGCGGCCCTCCGTCGACGTGATGTTCAGCTCCGTCGCCGAATCGGCCGGCGCGCACGCCGTCGGCGTGCTGCTCACCGGAATGGGTTCGGACGGCGCGCAAGGCTTGCTCAAAATGCGGCAGGCCGGTGCATCGACCATCGCGCAGGATGAGGCCAGTTGTGTGGTTTTTGGCATGCCCAGGGAAGCCATTCGCGCGGGTGCCGCCGAACGCGTCGTGGCGCTCTCGGGAGTGCCCAACGCCATTCTGGCAGCGGTGGCATCCAACGCGTAGCTCAGCAGGCCGTCCTTACGGCTTTTCAGGCGGCAGCACGCGGACGTTCACGGCTTCCGGCCTCAGATACAGGTCCAGCTTGGTCTCGACCGAAACACGGTCCCCGCGCTGGACCTCCTCCCGCTTGATCTTCTTATCGCCCTTGAAATAGTGCGTCTTGTGCGTGCAGGAAATCTCGAGATCCTCCTGATCCTGCCGCGCCAGCGTCAGCGTGGTCGCATTGATGCGCTTCACGGTGCCCGCAAAACTTGCCAGGGGCTGGGCGGCATCCTGCGCCAATGCCAGCGCGCCGATCGCGCAAACCACTAGAAACCAGACCTTCATGCGCTCTCATCTTAGCGCCGGCCAGCACGTCTTTGCTACGCTAGCGCCTTGGATGTTCCGGCCTATCTCGCGCGCATCGCCTATCGTGGACCCCGCAGCGTATCTGCTGCCACGCTCCGTGAACTGCATCTCGCCCATCTTTACGCCGTACCTTTCGAGAACCTCGATATCCACCTGGGTCGTCCGATTTTGCTGGATGGCGCCGCCCTATTCGACAAGATTGTCACCCGCCGGCGCGGCGGTTTTTGCTACGAGTTGAACGGTCTGTTCGCCGAACTGCTCGCCGCGCTCGGCTTCCGGGTCACCCTGCTTTCCGCCGAGGTCGCGCGCCAGTCCGGAGGGTTCAGTCCGGAGTTCGATCACCTGGCGCTGCGCGTGGATCTCGAGGAACCCTGGCTGGCTGACGTGGGATTCGGCAACGGATTCCGCCTACCGCTACGATTAACCGGCGGCGTCGATCAAGCCCAGGGCGATTCCACGTACCTCATCGTCCGCGACGGCGGCTACCACGTGCTGATGCTCCGCGATGGCACCGGCGACTGGTCGCGGCAATACCGTTTCCAACTCTCACCCCACGCTCTCGAGGAGTTCGCCGCACGCTGCCACTTCCACCAATGGTCCCCCGAATCGCACTTCACGCAAGGCCGCATCTGCACGCTCGCCACACCTACCGGCCGCCTCACGCTCAGCGGATTGCGGCTGATCGAGCTCTCTGCCGGCGCGCGCGTCGAGAGCGAACTGGCGGACGAGACGGAGTACGCCGCCACACTGCGCGCGCGCTTCGGGGTGATAGAATAACGGTTCCAAGGGAGGGTTCGGGTGGCATCCTTTATCCAGAACCAGTTCGACCGTAACTTCGTCACTACGTCGGTCGATTACGTCTTCAACTGGGCCCGCAAATCGGCGTTGTGGCCGCTCACCTTCGGGCTGGCCTGCTGCGCCATCGAGATGATCGCCTCCAGCACCTCCCGTTTCGATATCGCGCGCTTCGGCGCGGAAGTCTTCCGCCCCAGCCCGCGGCAGTCGGACTTGATGATCGTGGCCGGCACGGTCACGCTCAAGATGGCGCCGGTGCTCAAGCGCATCTGGGACCAGATGCCCGATCCCAAGTGGTGCATCTCGATGGGCGCGTGCTCCAGTGTGGGCGGGCCGTTCAACACCTACGCCGTGCTGCAAGGCGTGGACAAAATCGTCCCGGTGGATGTGTACGTCACCGGTTGCCCGCCGCGCCCGGAAAACCTGTTCTACGCGCTGCTCAAACTGCAGGACAAGATCGACCAGATGACCACCCTGGTGAAGCGGCCCACCGAAGTTCGCCTGGACGAGTCCATGCTCGCCGAGTTCAAAGAGCAGGTCATGATCGCGCAGATCCAGAACCCCGCGTAAGTGTTTTACCAGGATAATCAACGCGTTTTCCGCGTACGCCCGCTCGAGTCGTTTGCCTGGCTGGAACACGGATTGGGCACGCGGCACGCGGCGCATCTCGCGCACGACCCGCGCCTGGCCACGCTGCATCAAATCCACTCCGATATCTGCGTCGCGGCTGGTGGCCGGACGGGCCTGCTTGGTGAAGGCGATGCGCTGCTCGAAAACACGCCCGGCCGGCTGGTGGCCGTCAAGACCGCCGATTGCATTCCTATCCTGCTGGTGGATGAGGAATGCCGCGCGGTCGCCGCAGTGCACGCCGGGTGGCGCGGCACAGTGAGCGGCATAGCCGGCCAAGCGGTGCGCCATATGCGGGCCGCATTCGGCAGCCGGCCCGAACATCTGCACGCCGCCATCGGCCCGGGCATCGGAAAGTGTTGCTACGAGGTTGGTCCGGAAGTGGCTGCGCAATTTCGCGAGACCGGCCGCGCCCACATTGACTTGGCGGCAGCCAATCGCCGGCAGTTGGAGGCCGCCGGCATTCCCGCAGCGCAGATCTATGTCGCGGGCCTCTGCACCCAGTGCGGCGCGGCCGACTTTCATTCTTACCGCCGCGACCAGGAACACTCGGGGCGCATGCTATCGTTCGTGGGAGTGAAATAATGCTCGCACGGGCCGTCCTGCTGTTGGCTGCGGCGTGCAGCCTGGCCGCCGCCCAGGAGGAGCCGCGCGAGATCGTGCGGCGCGCCGTTCAGCAGATGCAGCAGGACCTGATCGCAACGCGCCATTATGATTTCCTGCAGCGCTCGGAAACCTGCGAGTTGGATTCCGCCGGGCACGAGAAGAGTCACAAGATCCTGCTTTATGAAGTCACCATGCTGGAAGGCTCACCCTATCGCCGCCTGGTAGGCAGGGACGATCGCCCCGTATCGGACGAGGAAGCGCACCAGGAACAGGCCAAACTGGAGGATGCCGCGGCTCAGCGCAAGAAGGAAACGCCGGCTGAGCGGCAGCGCCGGATCGCCGACTGGGAAGCACGGCGGCAGCGCGACCGCGAGCCGATCGCCGAGCTCCCCGAGGCCTTCGACTTCAAGATGGCCGGGCACGCCCTGATCGCCGGCCGCGATGCCTGGGTCATCGAGGCCACGCCGCGGCCCGAATTTCACGGCCGCACCAGAATCTCGAAGCTGTTCCCCAAATTCCGCGGCAAGCTGTGGGTGGATCGAGCCAGCTACCAGTGGCTCAAAACCGAAGCAGAGGTCACCGATAACGTCTGGTGGGGGTTCTTTGTGGCGCGCTTGAACAAGGGCGCGCGGCTCAGCCTGGAGATTACCCAGGTGGACGGCGGCGAGTGGCTGCCCCGGCATTTCAAGATCGACGCCTCGGCGCGGGTCGCGCTGGTAAAGTCTATTCACATACAACTGGATACGACCTATTCGAACTACCGGAAGCTGTCTGCGCCGCGTTGAGTGCACTTTGGAGTAGGCTAGTCATGTATGCGCAACACCAAACTCATTAAGGAGATCACCCCCATGACCAAGTCGGTCCTTACGTGCGCCGCGATCGCCGCTCTGGCGGCCGCCACCGGATTAGCAGCCCCCGCGAGCCCGCCCGCTTCTACCTCCGTCACCATCGCCGGCAAAGAGATCTCGATCAAGTATTCAGCGCCCTCTGTGCGCGGCCGGAAGATCTTCGGCGAGGGCGGCCTCATCTCGCATGACAAAACGTACCCGGTGTGGCGCGCCGGCGCCAATTCGGCCACGGCACTGCACACCGATGCCGATCTGGATATCCACGGGCTGCACGTCCCGGCGGGGAATTACACGCTGTTCGTGGACGTGGCCGATCCCGATCACTGGGAACTTATCGTCAGCAAGGCCACCGGCGAGTGGGGCCTGGCCTACCAGAAGGACATGGATCTGGGCCGCGTCAAGATGGAAATGAGCAAACCGCCGGCACCCATCGAGGTTTTCAAAATCGCGCTCTCGAGCACCGGGGCCAAGTCTGGAAAGCTCCAGATGGAGTGGGAAAACCACATCGCATCCGTGCCGTTCCGCGTGAAGTGAGCGCCTTTGGCAAGTGCTTTGGCCCCACTGGCTTGCGGGAACATTCCGGGTTAGCGTAACGTATCAAATTACGGATGCCTTTTTGCAGCCAATGCGGGAATCAGGTCGGGGAGGCGGATGTCTATTGTGCCAAATGCGGCGCGCGGCAGCCGGTCAGCCCACGGGCCCCGATGGGCCCGGCCGGCGATCCATTCGCCTCCATCACGCCGCGCACCGCATCCATCCTCTGTTACATTCCGGGCATCGGCTGGATCGCTTCCATCATCGTGCTGGCTGCCGAACGCTTCCGCAATAATCGTACTGTCCGGTTCCACGCCTTTCAGGGCCTGTACCTGTTCGTTGCCTGGTTGATCGAGGATTGGGTCTTCAAGCCGATCTTCTCCGACATTCCCCACGTGCACATCAACGGCATCATCGAGGCGCTCCTGTTGGGGATGTCGATCTTCATGATCATAAAGGCCAGCCACGAGGAGGCTTTTCCGCTGCCGATCATCGGTGAACTGGCCCAGAAATCGGTTTCCGAGAAGTAGGCCGAAATTTCCCTTCCCCCCGCTCGCTCCGCGCCATAAATCGAGTTATCCTTGGGAGTGCCCGCGCATATCCTTCGCCGCGGGCCGGAAGGAAACACACCCATGAGTCTTAAGATCAATGTCCGTGAAAGTGGCAATGTGGTCATCCTGGATCTGGATGGCCGGATCACCATAGGCGAAGAGGCGACTTCGCTCCGCGACACGATCAAGGAAATGCTGGACGGCGGGCATCGGCACATTCTGCTCAATCTGGCCGACGTGAGCTATATCGATAGCACCGGGCTGGGGCAGTTTGTGGGCAGTTTTGCCACGGTGACCAGCCGCGGCGGCGAACTGAAGCTCCTGAATTTGCAAAAGAGGCTGCAGGAGTTGATGCAGATCACCAAGCTCATCACGGTGTTTGAGACGTTCACCAGTGAAACGGCGGCCGTGCATAGCTTCCCGCAGACGGCCTCCGCATAAGTACTGAACGGCGTACCAGGTGGCGATACGTTTTGAGTCTTCAAAACACCATCTAATAACGGTGTATTTCTGGCAGGTTCCGCGCCGCAACACGCAGATACCTATATAGCCCGCAAAGGCGCGTAGGCACCAGACTGCCCGCGAATAACTGCCCACGCGCTGTTTTGCGGGCCGTTATTTAGGGCGCGTATCTTGCGCCGCCGTATAGGCAAGGAACTCCGCGGACTCAAGCGGCGCCTCGAAGGTGTGTTTCGAACTGGGTTCAGGTCTTTACCTGGCAAGACGGCAATGTTACAAGCGGCTGTGGTGTTGAAATCTTGGGGTATAGAACCATTGGACCGGACCAACCCCGGTAGACTCTGTGAAACCGCTGGAAGTATTGCACCCGCCAGAGCCCGGTTGTATAATCAACCCACGATTTCCCCGTTAAAGAAGATTTCCCGGGCGGACAATTAACGTGCAGGAGAGAAGAAACTAATATGAGGACTCGAATTTACCAGGGCGCTCTACTAGCCGTACTGGCCACAGTCTGCGGGACTGCTTACGCCCAGGATACCGCCGCCATCCAAAAGGCTCTCGAAGGCGAGTACCATCTCACCAAGACCACGGATGACAAGTCCGATATCGTGACCGCCGGCTCCGTTTTGGTGCTGCACAAGGATAAGGTGCTCATGGTAGCGTCGACCAGCACGGCCAACCCGTGCATGAACTATTACAAGGACGGAAGGATCGTTCCGACCAAAGCGTGCGGCGTGGGGGAGAAGATTAAGAAGTTCGGCCACCTGTTCCCGGGACAGAGCAGTACGCCGTCTCTGACCACGCGGAACTTCGTTTCCGGCGAGAAGTTCTGGGTGACGAAAATCGAGGTTAAAGAGAATGGCGTCGTCTTTGATTTCTTCACCGACGCGATCAGCGATACGCGTTACATCTCGGCGTTGACAATTCCTTTCGGCGCGTTTACACCCACGCCGGAGCAAGCTCTGAAGACCGTGCGCGAAGTGATCACCGCCGAGCCCGCCGAGGATTCCAAGGATTCGAAAGACGCGAAGAGCGATCCGCAACAGCAAGCGTCCGCGCCACAGGGCGGTCAGCAGGAAGCGCCCGCAGCGCCGGCAGCGCCTCCGCCACCGGCACAGCCGGCCGAGGCCGCACCCGCGCCGCTCGCGCCGCCCCCCCCTCCGCCTGCCGACCCCGTGGAAGTGCAGGTCGGCATGACCACTGACCAAGTGGTGGCAGCGCTCGGACAGCCTGTTAAGAAGGCCAAGACTTCCACTAAAGAGATCTACTTTTACAAGGATTTGAAAATTACATTCGTCAACGGAAAGGTGAAGGACGTCGAATAACCAGGCGCCGTCCGGACCCCACACAGGGAACCGCAACCAGGAGACTTTTGATGAGAACAAGCGGAATTCGTACGATTTTTTCAACCGGGTTTCTGGCGACCGCGCTGGCGTTATTGCCGTTCGCCACCCCGGGAATGAGTGCCTCTAAACCTTCGGCCCCGGCGAAAGCTCCAGCAGCCAAGCCCAGTGCGCCAGCCAAAAGCGGAGCGGGTGCGTCCAGAGGACCGTCGACAGCGTCGCACGGGCCGACCACTGCCAGCCACGGTCCAACGACCTCGAGTCACGGTCCGACCACCAGCACGACCCACACGACCACGACGCACACGACCACAACCCGCACCACCACAACCCACACCACGGCGGGTGGCGCGGGCCACACGGCTGCCGGCGGTGCCGGTCACTCCGCATCAACTGGTGGAAAGAGCTTCGGGTCAGGCGGCGGGCACACGGCTACGGCAGGTCATACGCAAACGGTCGGCTCGCACCCGGTCGCGCGCAACGCCACCGTACACCAGACCCGGAACGGCAGCACGGTCGTAAAACGCTCCGACGGACGGGTCGCCACCGTACACGACGCCAGGCGCGGCGTGGACGTGCATCGCGGCTTGAACGGCAATCGCATGGCGATGCACGAGCGGGCCGATCACAGCCGCGTCTTCGCCGAACGCGGCGGACGCGGTTACGTGCAGCGGCCTTACCGCTTCCACGGCCATGAGTATGCCCGCCGTTCTTACTACTATCATGGCCATTACTATCACGTATATTACGGCCGCTATTATTACCATGGCATGTACCTTAATCCGTATTACCCGGCCTACTATTATCCGCCGGCTTATTATGGCTGGGTCTATAACCCGTGGGTCTCGCCGATCCGGTTTTCGTGGGGATGGGCCGGCAATCCCTGGTATGGCTACTATGGCGCATACTTCACGCCGTACCCGGTCTACGCCAGCGCTTCGCTGTGGCTGACTGACTATATCATCGCGAACTCGCTGGCGGCGGCTTACCAGGCTCAGGTGGATGCACAAGTTCAAGCCGCGGCCCTTAACGGCGTTACACCTTTGTCGCCGGAAACCAAACAGCTCATCGCCGACGAGGTAAAGAATCAGATCGCCATCGAAAATGCGGAGGCGGCGAAGGGCTCCAGTGCGGACGCCCAACCGAACGACGCTTCCAGCAGCATCCAGCGCATGTTAGACGATGGCCATTCGCACGTTTTCGTGGCCGGGAGCGACGTGGATGTCGTGGATGCCGGCGGCAACGAATGCGCGCTCAGCCTGGGCGACGCCGTACAACTCTCGCCGGGCCCCAACGCGCCTGATGCAACGGCGGTGAACCTGGCGGTCCTCGCGAGCAAGGGCGGTAAGGAGTGCCCTATCGGCGACACAGTTTCAGTCCAGCTTGCCGACTTGCAGGAGATGCAGAATCACATGCGCCAGACCATCGATCAGGGCATGCAGGAACTGCAGGCCAAGCAAGGTAAGGATGGCATACCGGCGCCGCCCGCCTCCGCGCAGGGCAAGCCCGTCGAGTCGGCCATGGCCGCCGCCGCTCCGCCGCCCCCGCCGGAAGATGAAGTGAAGGGCGAGATCAACCAGGAGTCCAAAGAAGCGGACGCGGTGGAAAAGGACGCGGCAACCGATACGGCGGCATCCTCAGGTCCTAACGATACCGCCGCCGCTCCCGCGGAGGCGCCCGAAGTTAACATCGGCCAGTCCATCGACCAGGTGGTCGCGGCTTTGGGACAGCCCACCAAGACCGTCAATCTGGGGGCCAAGAAGATTTACGTGTACAAGGACCTGAAAGTGACGTTCATCGACGGTAAGGTCAGCGACGTTCAGTAGAACCCTCTAAACCAGCCGGGTGGTGTTAAAAGGCGCTCCGTCAAAGGGGCGCCTTTTTTGATTTTATGAACCGGGTACGAGCCAGCCGGTGGTATAATTATTCAGCGGACTGAATAATCAATCACAATGGGCCACGTCGCTGGAATTGTCGGATATCACGGCTATAGCGGAGCCGAACTCGCTTCCTTGCTGAAGCGCCACCCCCGTGTTGCGCCCGTTCTCCTGGATCACCGCGAAGATACGGCCCACGCGCATCCCAATTGGCCCTCCGCACCCAAGCACGCGCCGTGTACGCCGGAGTCCGTCGAAAAAGAGAATTTGGCCGTTGTGTTTCTGGCCACCCCGCCGGAAGTCTCCATGGAACTCGCGCCCGTGATGCTGGCTGCGGGAGCCAAAGTGGTCGACCTGAGCGGCGCATTTCGCCTGCGTACGCCGGCCGCCTACGAGGCTTGGTATAAACACGCTCACACGCAACCCGAACTGCTGGCCTCAGCCGCCTACGGTTTGCCTGAATTCTGCCGGTCCCGGATTCCCGGCGCCCGGCTCGTCTCGAACCCCGGCTGCTATCCGACCGCTGCCAACCTGGCCATCCGGCCGCTCCTCGAAGCGGGCGTGGTCGACCGCAATGGCGGCATCGTCTGCGACGCCAAATCGGGCGTCAGCGGCGCGGGCCGCAAGCCGACGCTCAAGAACAGCTTTTGCGAAGTCACCGGCAACTTCTCGGCATACTCCGTGCTGCGTCACCGGCACGTGCCTGAAGTGCTCATGATCTCCGGACTGGAAGAGCGCGAGTTCAGCTTCACGGCGCAACTTCTGCCGGTCGATCGCGGCATTCTGGAGACCATCTATTTCCGCACCGCCGGATCGCACACGGCGGAAGACCTGCTTAGTGTTTACGCGCAGCGTTACGCGGGCGAGCCATTCATCCGGCTGTATCCGGCCGGGCATCTGCCGGACCTGCACGCGGTCACGCACACGAACTATTGCGATATCGGGGTTACGGTGGACGCCGCTACCGGACGCGCGGTCGTGGTTGCGGCAATCGACAATCTGGTGAAGGGCGCCGCGGGCCAGGCCATCCAGAATATGAACCTGCTGCTGGGCTTTCCCGAAACGGAGGGCCTGCTGTGAAGTTATTGGTCAAACTCGGCGGCACACTCCTGGATGTGGATGCGATCCGCGAGCGTCTGGCGCGCCAGATCGCCGCGATTGCGCGCACCGTGCCATTAGTTGTGGTGCATGGCGCTGGCCGGCAGATGACGCAGTATCTGGCGGCGCGCGGCATTGCCAGCCAATTCGTCAACGGACTCCGCGTCACCACACCCGAGGTGCTGGATGCCGTCGTCAAAGTGATAGCCGGAAGCGTGAATCGGCAACTGGTCGCGACGCTAAACGCCGCCGAGGCGCGCGCTGTTGGAATTTCCGGCATTGATGCTGGACTAGTCGAAGCTGAGCAAATGGATCCCGCGCTGGGCGCTGTCGGACGAGTCGTACGTGCGAATCCCGCGTTGCTCGATGCCTTGCTGGCTGCCGGATTCCTGCCCGTGGTGGCCTGTGTGGCGGGCGGCCGACAGGGCAGTTTCTACAATGTCAACGCGGACCAGATGGCCGTCGCCTGCGCGGTAGCGTTTGGCGCGGACCAGTTGATCTTCCTCACCGACGTTCCGGGCGTGCTGGATGCCACCAAACGTCCCCTGCCGTATCTCACGCCGGCAGCCTGCAAATCGCTAATCGCTGCGGGTGTAGCCACCGGCGGCATGCTGGCCAAACTCAACGCCGCGCAGAACGCTTTGCGCCAGGGAGTACCTCAAGTGTCGATCGCAGCCGGCGCCGAGGCAGACGTTCTCACCCGCCTTCTGGCAGGCGAAGTTATGGGAACCTCACTGGCTAACGCGGAGGTGGCCGTACAATGATCAGCGCACTTACAGAGGACGCCGTCGTAGAGATGGTTGTGCCACATCTGGACCTCACCGTACGTAAGGCCGGCATGCATGACATCGCGTCCATTCTAGACCTGATCAACGGCTATGCGGCGAAAGGCATCATGCTGCCGCGCACGGAACTCGAAGTCTCGGAAGACATTCGCGATTTTTCGGTAATTCTATCGGGTGATCGGTTAGTCGGCTGCGGAGCGTTGCATTTCTATACACCCTCGATTGCTGAGATCCGTTCGTTGGCAGTTGCCGAAGAGCACAAGACGCACGGCATCGGAAGACGATTGATCGAGGCGCTCGTACAGGAGGCCAATGCCTATTCGTTGGACGCAGTATTTGCGTTTACCTATGTCGCGGAGTTTTTCGGCAAGATGGGTTTCGAAGAAGTGGAACGCGGCGAACTGCCGCTCAAGGCATGGAAAGACTGCTTGCGCTGTCCGAAGTTTCAATGTTGCGACGAAATTGCAGTGATGCGCTTCTTGCGCGGAACCAATTGCAGAAAATCGCGACAGCACATCTATCACGAGGGTCCGCCATTGGTGCAATTGCCGGTCCGGCGCGCACAGTAAAGTGATTTTTTTTAGCCTTAGCCTATCAGAATAACCTACTTTACCCGCAAAGTGGGGGATCGACTATATACCCCCAAAAAACTACCAACGATCCTGCTGGGATTTTCTACGCTGAATGTAATATACTCTTAAACAGGATAAAGAAATCCTTTTAAGCTGGAATGGGAGAACATGCGCGCCCAAACGATTGATGTGAAGTCATCAAATGGCCGGGTGCTTTGCTGCACCGTCTTTCGCCCCGGCGGGAAGAAATTACTCGCAAAAGGTCATATAATTAGCGACGACGATATCCGGGTCCTGGAATCTGAAGGCATGGAAACCATCTGGGTAACGGAGTTGGAAGAGGGCGAGGTCGGTGAAGATGACGCGGTTTGCGCGGTAGCCAGCGAGATGGGCTGCGGCGCCTTCGAGATCCGCCTGGCTGCCGGGGGACGTGCCAACCTGCAAGCTACCGAGAAGTGTTGCGTGTTGGTCGATGACGAGTTACTGAAGCAGATCAACTGCACATCCAGCGTGGTGATCGCCACCGCGCTCAACTTCAGTTTCGCCACGCCGGGACAGCGCATCGCCACGGTCAAGAGCGCGCCTTTTGCAGTTTCGCGCGAACAGTTAGATGCCGTCACCGGAATTCTTAAGGAACGCGGACCGATTTTGCAGGCCCGGCCGGTCCGTAATCCCACGGTTGGTGTCCTTTATACCGATGCGCTCAACGGCGACCGTGCACGCCAACTGTTCGAGAACATCATGCGGCAGCGCCTGGAGCGCTTCGGCGTATCTGCCACTTTCGTGCTCTCTTGCACCGAAGACGAGCCGTCGGTCAGCCGTGCGCTCCAGCATCTGCTGCGTTCGAAACCGTCCGTGATTCTGATCGCTTCCACCACCGCGCCGGCTGGTCCCGAAGATGTAGTCGGGCAGGCAATGGAAAAGACCGGCTGCTTGATGGAGCGTTTCCTCGCTCCGGTCGAGCCCGGCAATCTTCTCTTGCTGGCTTACAAAGACGATATCCCGATGATTTCCGCGCCAGGTTGTTTTCGTTCGGCAAAAGCCAATGTGGTAGACTTGGTCCTTCCACCGCTATTGGCAAGGTATCGCGTTTCAGGCTGGGAAGTGGGCTGTCTGGGTCACGGCGGCTTGCTCGGTTAGCCAAGATTTTCCTCCACTCCTGCAGGTTGTATCCTCCGAGCGGCCTGCAGGTGCTCCTCAACCGGGCGCTCTAGCCGGGCGCCCGGCTTTTTTATTTCATGCCAGTCCTATCCCCCTGCGCCAGTCGCGGGTTTGACGGCGGCTTCGCCTTCGCGCCGACGCGGAGGCTCCGGCTTAGGCAGCGGCTTGCGCGGCAGCATCTCATCGCGCGTTGCCGCATCATAAACCACCGACGCCATGATGGCAGAAGCCTCCATCAAATCGCTGGCACTCAGATGATCGTAAGTGTCCGCAGTCGAATGATGCGTTTCCGTTGAATAATCCATCGGGTCCTGAATGAACTGGAAGCCCGGCAAGCCCACCGCATCGTACGACAGGTGATCCGTGCCGCCCGTGTTCCGAATCGTTACCGTGCTTGCACCGTAATCCTTGAACGGGTCGAGCCACGCCTGGAAGATCGGCCGCATCATGTCATTACCCTGCAGATATACGCCGCGAATCTTTCCGGTGCCATTATCCAGATTGAAATAACCCGACAATTTGGCGTGCTCCGGCTTGAGAGCCATAGTCTCCCGATCCGCGAAATGCTCCTTCACGTAGGCGCGCGAGCCCAGCAAGCCTTCTTCCTCGCCGGTCCACAGAGCCAGGCGCACGGTACGCGGCATCTTCACGTCTAGCGCCTTCAGAATGCGCAGAGCTTCCAGCACCACCGCGCTCCCCGCGCCGTTATCGGTCGCGCCGGTTGCCCCGGTCCAGGAATCCAGGTGTGCGCCCAGCATCACCAACTCGTCCTTCTTCGTCGTACCGGGGATTTCTCCGAGCACCGTAAATGAATCCTGCGTGTCATCGAAGAACTTATTCTCGATATCAAAACTTAACGTGACTGGAATCTTCTGCTCGATGAGGCGCGCGATCCGGTTGTACTGCTCTACCTCGAGTGCGACCGATGGCGGCGGCAACGGCTTCTTCGGATCCTGTGATCCGGCGGCCGATCCGAACACGATTCCGCTGGTTTGGCGATAACTTGGCGTCAGCGTTACCAGCACGCCTTCGCCAGTGAGGAACTGATTCACCTTCTCGCGGAACTTCTCACGCTCTTCGCGATTAAAAGGCGGCCGCGCGGGCTGCCCCGGAATAACCGGGATAGGATTGGCAAACGGCGAGCGCAGCGATGGATCGGGAGCCAGCGCCTCCGATGCCAGCTCCGCATCGGTGAAGCGCTTCAAGTCCGGATCGGTCTCCGAGCCAAGCGGCTTCAGTTCCTCAAGCAATGCAATCTTGCCTTTCAACTTGCCCTTGAGCTTCTCCATATCGGCATCTGTCTTAATGATGGCCATCACCGGCTCGCCTGACACCAACCCGTTGGTGCTGGGCGACCACGGCCGCGCGAAGCCGGTCAATGGCGCGAACTGCGGCTCCTTTTGCTCGGCGGTGAAGTGGATGCAGGTCCAACCGCGGCCGAAGGGTCCCCATTTTTCGAGATGCGGGTCCGTGATGCCCCATTCGGTCATGCTGCGCACGGCCCACTCGGCAGCCGCCTTCAGGCCGGGCGACCCAGTCAGGCGCGGCCCGTAAACATCGGCCAGGTAAAAGGCATTCTGCATGACCTTGGAGTCGCGAAATTCCTCCGCTTTGATACGGTTGACCGTGTATAGGTCGACCTTTTCCTGGGCCGGCAGGAGAGCCGCAAACAGCAACAGGGGCAGATATTTCATAGTGAAAGAGCGTATCACGAATGCATGACACGCAGGAAAGCGCAAAACGGCGCGAGGCGCCCCGTCTTGGCGCGAGTTCGTTGCAGCCTGCCGGACTGTAAGCCGGTTTCTGTACCCTTGCGGGCGGCAGCCATTCATCTGGACCGGACATTGCTATCCGGCTCTAGCGACCTACCCGAGAGTTCATCGGAGCGGGCCGCTCCTCCTCTCCTATTTGGTCTTGCTCCGCGTGGGGTTTGCCCTGCCGTCCGGATCACTCCGTCCGCGGTGCGCTCTTACCGCACCATTTCACCCTTACCCGAAGCCGCGCTTGCGCGCTGGCGCCGGGCGGTATCTTTCTGTTGCACTTTCCGTAAAGAATCCGTCACCAGATTCCTCCCCGGCCGTTAGCCGGCACGCTGCCCTGTGGAGACCGGACTTTCCTCCCGTTATCGGGTGGCTGCCCATCCGGCAGGCCACCGTTTCATTATGGCATTTTATGTAACAGAACACCCATTCAATTCGATAACCATCGCAAAGTCTTGTAGATGTAGACAAAGCGCCGTTGTATTCTATTTAATGCGTTCTACTGAGTGAGTCCGTTCGAATAGTCTCGCGTACAAGCTGAATTTTTTGAGGAGATGCTCATGATGAAACAACTGGCGGCCATAGGCGCATGCGGAGTGTTTGCGAGTTGCCTGATGGCCCAAGGCCTGAACACATCCCAAACCAAGGATCAGTGGGAAGAGATCAACTTCGAGTTCAACTCTTCCGTTCTCTCGGACGGTTATCCGAGCCTGCTCCGGCTGGCTGAGATTCTGAGCCAGCATCGGGATTACCACGTCAAGTTGGTCGGCAACACTGACTATGTAGGATCCGCACGCTACAACGACCGTCTGGCGCAGCGTCGCGCGGATACGGTCCGCGACTTTCTGGTTAAATACGGAGCTTCGCCCGATCAAGTCACTACCAGCGGCGACGGCAAGCGGGCTCCGGAAGTTAACAACCGCACCAAGGAGGGCCGCTTCATGAACCGCCGCGTGGTCATGACTGTGACTGACGGGCAGGGACATATCATAGCCGCCGGCGGCGCCTCGGAGGTAATGCCTACCTTGGCCGACCTCCTGAAGAAACAGGAAGAGTGCTGCAGCGCCATTCTGAAACGTCTCGACAAGCTGGATGATATTCTCGCGGCCCTGCGCAATATGCAGGGCGAGAACGATCGCTTGAAGGGACAGGTCGCCGAGCTCCAGAACCAGCAGAAAGCTCTCGAAGACAAAGTCAACGGCATGGGTAAGCCTCTTACCAAAGAGGAGACCACCGCAATCGCCGAGAAGGCGGGCAACGACGCCTTGAACGAGGCGCAGAACCGCAACAAGAAATTCTCTCTCCTGGGACTCGATGTGGGCCCCACGTTGGGTAACCGGCCCGAGGGCGACGTCACGGTGCACGGCAGCGGCCAGTTCTTCTCGCCGTTCGGAGGCAACGGCAGTCACGCCGTGCAGGCCCAGGGCGAGTACATCCGCTATCCGGGCGATCAAGAAGGCCAGTTCGATATCGGTCTGGTCAACCGCTGGGATCACTTGCAGGCTGGCATGTTCTCCAGCTTCAAATACATCCGGCTGAACGGCGACACCAATGGCGGCAGCATGGGCCAGGCGGATGTGCTGCTCGATTATTTATTCAGCCGCGGGCGCATTGGCTTGTTCGCCACGGAGGGCTTCAAGAACACCGGCGCTCTGCTGTTGCAGCCGCTCGGTCCCTCGTCCTTCATCGAAACCTACGCACGTCCCATGAACCAGATTGGCGGTTCGATCCAGGTCGGCACTTGGGGCGATGCCTGGATTCAAGGCAATTTCGGCTACATTCACAGCCGCAGTCCTGTGACTTGTGGAACCAGCGGAGAGTGCGGGCGTCCCGGCGGGGAGATCAAACTCGTGCAGCCGATCGCCAAAGAACTGGCCTTCACGGTTACGGCTGGCTTGAACCCCACCTTAATCACGGCCCAGAACACCGGCGAACTGACGTTTGGCTTGGAATTCGGCAACTTCATGCGCCCGAAAGAGTACACGACCTTTACGCATCCGGTCCCGATGGATGTGCCGCGCATCCGGTATGAGTTGCTGACCAAGCAGGTCGGCCACAGCGCGCCGATTGCCAACGCGGGCCCCAACCAGATCGGCGTGCCGCCTGGCACCATCACGCTGAATGGCACTGGATCCTATAGCCCGGATCATGATCCTCTGAGTTACTCGTGGACGCAGGTTAACGGCCCGAGCGTGGCTCTCACGGGCGCCAATATGGCGACGGCTACCTTCACCGCCGCGCCGTCCAGCAGCTACGGCTTCCGTCTGACTGTGACTGACACGGTCAGCGGACTTTCCGCTACTGCCAATACTTCGGTCACCACCCAACGCGGCCTGAGCGTCTCGCGCTTCACCGCCACGCCACCGACGATCACCGCCGGCCAATCCTCGACTCTGTCGTGGAGCGTGCCGAACGCCACGTCCGTTACCATCACCGGTGTCGGCTCAGGCCTGCCCTCAGCGGGCACTGCCACCGTCAAGCCGACCACCACGACGACCTATACTCTAACGGCGACCGGCGCCGGCGCCACAGTCACTGCCACGGTTACTGTGACCGTCGGGGCTTCGAACCCGTCCGTAGTCCGCTTCTCGGCCTCTCCTTCTACGATCTCCGCTGGCCAGACCTCGCTGTTGTCTTGGGCGACCACTGGCGCCGCGAAGGTCAGTATCAATAACAGCGTAGGTAGCGTGGCGGTGAACGGCAGCGTGAGCGTCTCGCCGACCACTACCACGACTTACACCCTGACAGCGACCGGCGCCGATGGCACCACCACGGTGACCGCTGCTGTCACAGTGACGGTCTCGTCCACTGCTGTATCGCCAGTCCAGATCATGACCTTTACGGCCAATCCGGACTACTCGCCCGCGTCCGGTGCTCCCGTGGTCTTGTCCTGGACCACGCAGAACGCCACGTACGTAACTGTCACCGGCATCGGTTTGTCCGGTGGAAACCTCCCCGCCAATGGCAGCATCACGATCTATCCGACCACCAACTCGGATTACACGCTGACTGCTTATGGCGCGAGCGGAACGGTGAACTCCGTACTCCAGGTGTTTGTGAGATAGCGGAGCGAAAGTACTTAGCGTTTCCAGCCGGGCGGCTCACTACCGCCCGGCTTTTTTTGTGTGGCGGGCATGTTCGAGTGGGCTTCGCTTTCATCAGCCGGATTGCCCGACGGCGTATGCCTCAGATCGGATTCGGCGGGTGACGCGCGGAAGGGATTGGGGCGTCGCGGAGGCATGACTGAAAGCCGCCGCGAGGCGCCTGGCCCTCGCAGCGGAATTCAGCAGAAAGCTTATCGCAGTACGACTTTTGCTAAACCAGCGTTATTGGCGCTGTCGAGCACGCGGATCACGACCAGATGTTCGCCAGGCGCCAGCTTGTCGAGCGGCAGCACGAACTTTTCATGCTGCGAGTCGATCACTCCGTCGGCGGCCTCGATCGGCACCCAACCGGTGGCATCTAACGAATATTCGCAGCGGCGTAAAGCCGAAGCGGCATCGTGTGCGTCGAATTGGATCTCGGCGGTACTGCCTGTTCGCTCGACGTTGCCGATCGTGACTACCGGCGGCGTGTTGTCGATCATCACGGGAGCGCTGGTAAGGTCCGCTTCCCGCGCCGTCGCTGGCGGGTTCACTTCCCGATCGGACGCCAGTACCCGAAAGTAGTATTTGCCATCGGCCAGCACGTCGCTGTCGAAGGTGAAGGCGTTGTCGTGCAGGTCGTCCTTGAGCACCATCCAGCGGCGCTCATCGTCCGGGCGGAAATACAGCGTGTAAACCAGCCGGTCGCCATCCGGATCGTCCGCCTGCCAACTGATGGTGATCTGCTGCGCCGCGGCCCGCGACAATGTTTGCGTGGGCGTGCCCGCGGGCGTGGAGGAACTGGTATCGCCCGTATCCGTCACCGTCACCGTATACGGCGAGATGGCTTGTTGCTGCACCGCCCGCGCGGCCGAGACCGGCGACATCTGCAGCATTACGTTGATGCTGTGCACCACCGGCGGCGAGTTCTGAGGTAAATAGGCCAGCGTCACACTATCGAGGATCGGCGTTACGCCGCCCGCGCCTGAGAATTCCGCTTTCCACTGGATATAGCGCGCGTTCGGGCTGGTTATGCGCGAAGCTGCCGGATCCTTCACCGGTTCGGACCAGTCGCTCCAGGTCTTGTCCGGTTTGTTTGAATTTCCCGACCGCGTCCGAAAGTCGACTTCGGTCGAAGGGACCATTTCGGCGCGCCAGCTCAAGCTTCCCCAGCGTGCGATCGTGCCCGCATCATGCATCGGCGATTCGTACGAACCGGAGACGCCCGGGTTTTCGCCGAGCCGGTAGATGCGGCCCATGTCGCCCGTGGCTACCAGCACGGAACCATCCGCCGGGAGCAGGCGCGTAGCCTCGCCCTCGTTGGTTTGCAGCACCAGCGTAACCTTGTGGTCGCGGGACAGGCCGTAAATGCGGCCGTTGCTGTCGGTCGAAAACAGCAGTTGATTGGGCAGCGCCAGCAGGTCGTAAACGTCCTCTTCTTTGGAGCTCCACAAGGTTTCGACGCTGTTGTCCGGGTTGATCCGGTAAACCGCCGAACGGTCGACGCCGCTGGTATCCACGGTTGGAGTAAATTGCGTGCTGACCTGCGGGGTGGGCGCCGGCTGCGCTTGTTTCGACGGGTCCGCGGACGGCTTCAACTCGGCGCCGGGCTGCGTGTTCTGCGCCTCCACGGTGATGGATGTAGACACCGAAGGCACGTTTTGAGCGCCGTTGTTTGATTGCGCGGCCTGCGCGGCAGCCTGCGCGCGCTTCGCGAACGAACCACCCAACGCGGCTACGTATACGGTCCCGTCCGGTTGCGGAACAATCGCCCGGATTTCTGGCAAGCTGGCATCGTACAGGACGAATGCCTTATCCTTCGCCGAAATGCGGTACAGGATGCCGTTCGGCTCCGTGCCCGCCAACAGCCGCCCTCGCGAATCGATCGCCAGGCCGGTTACGTGCGTTTGGCCGGTATCGTAGTACAACTCGCCGTTGCCCGCCGAAGTGACGCGATAGATCTTGCCCTGATCGCCCGTGCCGACGTAGAGCGCGCCGTCAGGCCCGGTAGCCAGCGACCAGATGTAGCGGCTCTTGGGCGCGAAGTATTCGGTAGCCTTGCCGTTCTGGATCCGGTAGACCTTTCCGTCAGGCGACGTGCCGGCGTAAAGCACACCATTCCGATCCGTGGCGATGGCGAAAACCTCCGGCTCTTCAGCCGTCCACAGCAGCGAACTCTTGCCCGAAGGATCCAGTTCATAGACTCGCCCGCGGTGGCCCGTGGCGACGTACAGCACGCCGTGCACACCTTCCGCCACGCCCCACACCACTGCCTGTCCCGAGGAGAACAGCGTATCCACTTTGGGCGCCAGCGTCAGGCGGCCTTCCCGGCTGAGTGAGACGCCGGCAAACTGGCCGCGGATGAAATCCTGGTAGCTGTTCATTTCCCAGGCCGTGGTGGCCGAGGCGAACGCGGCGGAAGCGATCAGAACTGTGGCGGCCGCCACACGGCCGAGCGGGCTAAAAAGCATCATTCCTTCACTTCCACGACTATGGTCTTCGAGCCATTGATCACGTTATCGCCGGCGCTGATCTCCAGCTCCGCGATCTTCGAATTGCGCGTCTGTGTGATGCTGCCGACCGAGCTCTGGGAATTAGCCAGAATCATGGCGACCGAGGGCGGCGGGTCGGGTAAATCGGCGCCCTCGAGCTGGAACGCCGGATCGGGCCGCCACACGCGCACATACGCTTTGGTGTTGGCGCGCAGGCTGTTCACGGTGGAAATCAACTGCGAGACCGACTTCGGCTGCGTGCCGATGATCTGCCGGAACTCGGTCAGGTTAGTGGTGGTGCCGTCGGCCACCGTAAAATACAGCGGGCCGGGGGTCATCCCGCGCGGGACCTGGTATTCGATTTTACGAGACAGTTCAGCGCCATTCTCGCCCACTAAAGTCGTCGTCAGCTCGACCTTATCCCCTGCCCGGACTTCCCTCCGCCCCGCGTACACGCTGTCGATCTCAAACTCCTTCTTGGCATCGAACGACTCGATATTCAGATCCACCCGCTTCACGGCCAGTCCGTCGAATCCGCCCTGCAGGACATAAGCCAGCGGAATGGCCGTCGACAGCGAGGCGATGGTGGCCGAGCCCGTATCGGCGGCGTACATATTATTCACTTTGAGCGGTGCCGGCGAGCCTTTTAACTCGATCTCTCCAGTCACGCGGAAGCTAGATGCGCCCACCGTGCGCTCGGTCGTATCGATGGTATTGAAGATCGCCATCTGCACCAGCAGCGGCGACAGGAACGGGTCGTCGACCATGTCCATTTGATAGGTATCCAGACGGCGGCCCGCGCGCGATACGGTAATCGAGATCGGCGCCATGGCGGCGGCGCGCCCGAGTTCCCCGGCAACGGCAGTGTTGCGATCCTGCAGGATGGCGCCCATCATCTCCTTCGGCGTGGAGATTTTGAATGATGCGGACAGCACCGGCATCAGCGCCAGCACCTCGGCGCGCGCAAAAGGCAGAGCCGTAGATCCGACCGCCAGGAAGCGGTGCCCGAAAGCATAGATCCGCTTGCCATCGATGTAGGTTATGGTGCCGTCGGCGCCCACGCTGAGATCGCCGGTCATCAGTTCAACGCTGATCATCGAGCCGGGATGCAACACGGAGGGATCGCCCATGCGCAGGCTGGACGGTCCGCCCGCGGCCAGGCCCTGCGTAGGTTGCAGCCCCAAGGCGCGCAGTTGCGGTGCGAAGTGATCGATGGTGGCGCCGGTGAACCCGGCGAACGAGACCGGCGTGGCGATATCCAGCAGCTTGGCGTCGCCTACCGGCAGTTCTGCACGGCCGGGAAACAGGCGCGTCAGATCGCTCGAGGCCAACAGCGATCCCAGCGACGCCTCGTTTCGGGCCACCTGCCGCGGCGGTAAGCTGCCGCCGGACTCGGTGACCCTTACCATCTCCTCAATCGGCCGGATACCGGTAATCGCATCTTTGGCAAACGAAAATGCCAGCGCCACCGCGCCGGCAAGTTTGCCATCGATGTAAACTGGACTGCCGCTCATGCCCTGCAGCACGCCGGTTTCGGCCAACGGTCCACCAGAGAGCCGCGCCAGGATCAGATTCTGTTTGGGTCCGACGTTTTCGAGCACACCCAGGATTTCCACTTGGAACTCATCGATGCGGGTGCCCGAGAAAACCGTCTTGCCGACACCGTGCATACCCGGCCGGATGTCCTTGAGGGGGAAAAACGCAGTTTGAGCGTGCAAAGCAACGGCGGCGAGGCAGACCGCCGGAACAGCGAAACGCGGCACAAACACCATTCTACCGTGGAAAGCCATGGAACCACACATGCACAATCGATGGGACGCCCAACAGGGCTACGTGGTTCCTAATTGCGGCAAACAGCATTTCAGCCGCAGATGCACGCAGATAAGACTCTCGTGCGATCGCGGCGCGTCCTGGTTTCTATCCGCGTGCATCTGCGTGCATCTGCGGCTGATTACTTCTTCTTTTCCGTCTCTACCTCGGGTATCCCGAAGTGTCCTCCGAGTTGGCTGAGGCTATCTAAGTCGATGGGACCAACAATGTTGACCAGCGTCAGCTCCTTCGGCTCGCTGGCGATGATGGCCAAGCCGGTAATGTTCTTGCCCTCGTTCTTGACGTAGACTTCAACAGTTTCGCCATCTGTGGTGCTGTGAGTCCCCACGATGCGTTCCCAGCCCGGACTGTGCAGGGGAGCGCGAAACGATTCCAGATCGGCTGCCGTATATTCGCCGGGGTTCTTGAATTCGAAGCTTTTTACGTAGATGCCCTTCAACCCGCCGACCAGTTTCTTTACCTGCGCTTCGTCCTTGTCATCATCGGAAAGAAACTTAGTAGCGAGACGCAACAAGCCCCCGCTCAGCGAAACATCCACCGTGTCCGACGCCTTGGCGGCTAGCTTATCGAAGTTCCACTTCACCTCCTGGGCCGAAGCGGGAAGAGCCAGCAGCACGCAGGCGATCAGACACGCGGCGGCTTTCATGAATTGCTCCGATGCGAGATCATTTGTACTTTCCGTTGCACTTTGTTCAGTTTGTTGGCGGCAATGCGCACGGCCAGCAGCACCTGGGCCTTGGCTCGCTCGCCCTCATAATGGCGATACTCAAGGCCGCCCGCCAGCAGCATCACCGTGGCAGCCATGGCGGCGGCCCATCGCATAACCGGAAGGCGGAACCACGGCCGCGGCATGCGCACAGGCACTGCCGCTACACGTGCCAAGACACGCTCCGCGAACTCCGGCGGCGGCTCCTGCCGCTGCAATGCCGACCTCAATTCATCATCCAGATTCATATACTGATCTCCCCAAGGCTGCGAGCCAACTTCTGGCGCAACAACCCCAGCGCGCGCTGTAACTGGCTCTTGACCGTGCCTACCGGGATGCCGAGGATCCTGGCAATTTCGGCCGGATCCAAATCCTCCTGGTAGCGCAACACCACGATCGCGCGCGCCTTCTCCGGCAGCGCTGCGACCAGTTTCTGCAATGCCGTACCCAACATCGGATCGCCCGGCTTAACGGCGGCCACCGGTTCCGGCGCATTTTCGAGACTCACCATCGGCCGGCGCTGGCGCCTGCGGACCACGTCCAACGCGCGATTGCTGGCCACCCTGCGCAGCCAGAATTGCACGTGTTCCGGCGATTCCAGCTCACCCAAATGCTGGTGCAGCGACAGGAACACATCCTGCGCCAGTTCTTCGGCCACCGCGCGATCGCGCAGGATATGCCAGGCAATGCTGTAGACCATGGCCTGGTGCTGCCGCACGAGGCTTTCGAAATCCCATCCCACCACCGTGGGCCGCACCCGCTCGGGCATCTCCAAGACAGTCACTTCTCACCAGTATGGTATGCGATCTTGCTGGTCACATTCGCGCGCGTAAAGCCGCTGTTGACCATCGAAATCGACATATTCCGCGCGTAAAAAAATACGGCGCGGACATGAAACTCGCCGCCGTAGCTGACCGGGAACCACAACCCATCGTCGAATTTCTGAAACGCCACCGAAAAGCCCAGGCCCTTGATATCCGTGCCCAGCAGCACTTTTACCGCGACTGGAATATGCGCCGCCAGACTGGTGGTGACGACCACTGGCTGGTCTTCCGCGGCGTCAATCAGGGCCTCACCTTTCCAGTCCGCATCGTCCGTGTGGGGTTTTGGCCGGAAACTGACCCGATAGACGGCGCGGCCATGGTACGCCTCTTCACCTTCCAGTGTAAAAACATACTTCTCCTGTTCCTTGGCAGTCAACGGGAAAAGGTCGTGCGCAATGCCATCCTTGGAATCCTTGTCGGCGGTCATGTCGTCGACCATACTGTGAAGCAAATCGGCGTCGATGTCCACGCCCTTCAGCTCTTTCCCGGGTTCGTCGTAGGCCACCAGGTGCCCATGCCGTTCGGCTTTGCCCTCAAAGTGCGCCAGTTTCTTTTCGACGCCGCTCGGGCCGGGCGTCACGACATATTCCAGCTTCTCTTCGCGGGCCAACTTGCCGCCGGAACGCGTGAACCGCGCCACAATCTTCTGGTTGTAGACGTAAGCCCGCCGCATCTCCTGCGCATGCGCCTGGTTGGCGGCCACGCGCGCCATGATGTGATCGACCGTAGGTTCTTGGCTGAATACCAGGGGAACGAAGGGCGAAATGAGGATGATCCAGGCCGTCAGCCGCATAAAAGTCCGCTCAGATAGTACTACGACTACGCGGCGCCAGCGGACTCAGAATGTTCGCTCCAGTGCCCGGCGTTCGTCAACCGCGCCGCAGCGGGGAGTATCTGGAAGTTGCGTTGATCTGCCAGTCCCGATACACCCGGGCCTGGAGAATTCGACGCTCATTGCGACAATCACCTGAATCAGCGCAACTCTCGGGCGCTACCCGCGAACAACCTGAATCACAAATGTTGCGCTAGAATCACAATATCCGGGTCTGCTGCGTCACTTGCCGAGAAGATCCGAATCTCCCGAATATGCCGGCAGCCTCGACCACCCGCGCCCAGGAGTTTCGAGAACAGCTCAGCCGCCGTGCGATGGTTGCGGATGGCGCTATGGGCACCATGCTCTACTCGCGCGGCGTCTTCATCAACCGCTGCTTCGACGAGTTGAATCTCTCCGCGCCGGACATGGTCCGCCAGATCCACCAGGAGTATGTCAAGGCCGGCGCCGAGATTCTCGAAACCAACACGTTCGGCGCGAACCGCATGCGCCTGGCAGCCTTCGGCTTCGCCGAGAAGCTGGCCGCCATCAATCAGGCGGGCGTGCGGCTGGCGCGGGAGGCCGCGCGCGAACAGGCATTTGTCGCCGGCGCGCTGGGTCCGCTGGGCGCGCACATTGAACCGCTCGGCCCCACTTCGTTCGCCGAGGCCCGCGCCATCTTCCGCGAACAGGTGGATGTACTGCTCGAAGCCGGCATCGACCTGCTGGTGCTCGAAACCTTCGCCAATCTGGATGAACTGCGCGAAGCCGTCTTCGCGGCGCGCGAGGCCGCCGGCCCTGACCTGACCATCGTGGCGCAAGTCACCATCGACGATAACGGCAATCTGCCCGGCGGCACCGAAACCGAAGCCTTCACCAGCCGCCTGGATGAATGGCCCGCCGACGTGATCGGTGTGAATTGCTCCGTCGGACCCAAGACCACGCTCGAAACCGTCGAGCGCATGATGGAGTTCACCTCCAAGCCGATCAGCGCCATGCCCAACGCGGGCGTGCCCGTGCGCGTGGAAGGCCGCAATCTTTATCTGACCTCGCCCGAATACATGGCGCAGTACGCGCGGCGCATGCTGTGGGCAGGCGTACGCATCGTGGGCGGCTGCTGCGGTACCACTCCCGAGCACATCAAGCTGATCCACGCCGAAGCGCGCTCGCTGCAGCCGGTGCAGAAGAAGCTGGGCGTGACGGTCGAAGAGCCCAAGGCCAAAGCGCAGGCCATGCCCAAGGTGCCCGTTCCGGACAAATCGCAATTGGGCGCCAAACTGGCTGCCGGCAAGTTTGTTTCGTTTGTCGAAATCCTGCCGCCGCGCGGTGTGGATGCTTCCCGGGAAATCGCCGGCGCCAAGCTATGTGCCGCGAACGGGATCGACTGCATCAACGTGCCGGACGGGCCGCGCGCCAGCGCGCGCATGAGCGCCCAGGTCACGTGCCAGCTTATTCAGCGCGACGCCGGCATTGAGGCCGTCAATCATTTCTGCTGCCGCGACCGCAACATTCTGAGCATCCAGTCCGAGCTCCTCGGGGCGCACTGCGCGGGCATCCGCAACCTGATCTGCATCACCGGCGATCCGCCGCGCATGGGCAGCTATCCGGACGCCACCGCGGTCTTCGATGTGGACGCCATCGGCCTGGTGAACATCGTCAACAATCTGAATCATGGCCTCGATATCGGCGGCAATCCCATGGGCTCGCAGACTGCGCTGCTGATCGGGGTGGGCGCAAATCCCGGCGCGCTGAACATGGACGAAGAGATCCGCCGCTTCGAATGGAAGGTGCAAGCCGGCGCGGAGTATGTGGTCACCCAGCCGGTATTCGACCTCGCCCTGCTCGAGCAATTCTTGAAACGCATCGCGCATCTTAAGATTCCGGTAATCTGCGGCATCTGGCCGCTCACCAGCTTCCGCAATGCCGAGTTCATGGTGAACGAACTGCGTGTGCCGGTGCCGGAGCAGTTGATGGAGCGGATGCGGCAGGTGGATAACGCGGAGAAGGCCCGCCAGGAAGGTGTGGCCATTGCACGGGAAATGGTGGAACGGGTGCACGGCATGGTGCAGGGCGTGCAGTTGAGCGCGCCTTTCGGACGGTACCAGATGGCGATCGATGTAGCGGAAGCCATCGGGCCGCGCTAGGGGTCAAAAACGGGGATATGGCAACGGATCTAGTGGAAGTCGATGCGGAGCAGCCGCAACCAGAGGCGATCGAACGTGCCGGCGCCGCCATCCGCCGCGGAAAGGTCGTGGCCATCCCGACCGAGGCTCTCTACACGCTGGTCGCGGATCCGTTCAATCTGCGCGCCGTGGCCGGCGTGTTCCACGCCAAAGGACGCGAAACGCATCGCTCGCTGCCGCTTTTGGTCTCGGACGCCATGGCCGCCGAAGAACTGGCCTCCGAGCTGAATAATCGGTTCTTCATCCTGGCGCGGCGCTTCTGGCCGGGACCGCTCACCATTATCGTGCCGGCGTCGGCGCGCGTGCCCCTCAAGGTGACGGGCAACACCGGCCGCCTGGCGCTCCGGCATTCGCGGGCCAAAATCGCCAACGCGCTGATTGCGGCACTCAACCATCCGCTGATCGCCACCAGCGCGAATATCTCCGGATCGCCCACCTGCCGCAGCGGCATCGAAGTTTTCGGCATGATGGACGGCCGCGTGGACCTGGTGCTCGATGGCGGCTCCTGCGTGGGCGAGGGCGCCACCACGGTCGACATCACCGAGCCGTACTGGAAGATAATCCGCGAGGGCGCCGTTCCGGAAAAAGAAATCGCGGAAGCCCTGCAGGCGACCTAAATCAACTTCCTCAGGCAGCCAAAACAATTTTCGATATAATTAAGATATTCGCATGCGAAAAGTTCAATGGAACACGAGCCATGCCGTTCACGTTCCGGACGTCGACGATGAACATCAGGCGCTGTTCCGCCTCTGCAACGAACTCCAGTCTGCCCTCTCTTCCGGTGCGCGTTCGCGGCAAATCAATTCGACTCTGCATGAATTGTCCGATCATATGGCCAAGCATTTCGCCCACGAGGAGCGTGAGATGCGCGCGTCCCGATATTCGCTCTACCCCTGGCACCGGCGCCAGCACCGCGCGGCTCACTCGCGCTTCACGTTGCTGGAGGAGTGCATCCGGAACGGCGACCGCGCCGGCGCCCTCGATTCACTGGCGGCCGTGTGCCGCTGGCTGGACGATCATATCCGGCTCGCCGACCGCATGCTGGGCGCGCATCTCCGCAATTACCAGCGCGAACTCGCCGTCCACCACGTGTAGCGCCATCCGTCCGTTCCCCGCTAGACTAAGACGATGGAGACCTACACACCCACCGAACGGACGCAGGTAAAGCGTCTGCCCAAGCGGGCCGTCTACGACCGAACACAAATCAACGCCATCCTGGATGAGGGCTTCATCTGCCACATCGGCTTCGTCGCCGACGGCCAGCCCTACGTCATCCCCACCGGCTACGCACGCGCGGGCGATCAGCTTTACATCCACGGTTCGGCGGCCAGCCGCATGCTCCGCACGCTCGGTCAGGGCACGCCGATGTGTGTCACAGTGACGCTGGTCGACGGCTTCGTGCTGGCGCGCTCGGCCTTCCATCACTCCATGAACTACCGGTCGGTTGTAGTGCTGGGCAACGCCCGCCTGGTCTCCGATCCTGAAGAGAAGATGGCTGCCCTAGGTTACGTCACCAATCACATCGTGCCTGGCCGATGGGAAGAAGTGCGCCTGCCCACCGAGCAGGAAATGAAGGCCACCACCGTGATCGCCCTGCCGCTCGACGAGGTTTCCGCCAAAGTGCGCACCGGCGGCCCCGTCGACGATGAAGAAGATTACGCGCTCCCCGTGTGGGCCGGCGTGGTCCCCATCCGCACGGAGGCCGGCGAACCGCTGCCAGATACGCGCCTCGTGCCCGGTGTCGAGACCTTCGACCGCGCCCGCTTCGCATCGCGCCATACTTAAAAGTATGAAACTCACGATCGCCGCCCTGCTGTTGGCTTGCTGCGGCGCGCTGTTTGCGGACGAGAATCCGCCCACGCTGGCCATCGGCGCCTCCGCTCCGGATTTCAAACTGCCCGGTGTCGATGGCAAGACTTACAGCTTGCAGGACTTCGCAGCGAGCAAAGTGCTGGTGGTCGTCTTCACCTGTGACCACTGCCCGACCGCGCAGCTCTACGAAGGCCGCATCAAGAAGCTGGCCGCCGATTATCGCGATCGCGGCGTCGCCCTGGTGGCCATTCAGCCTAACAATCCGAGCGCTATCCGCCTTGACGAGCTCGGCTACACGGACCTGTCCGACTCGTTCGACGAAATGAAGCTTCGCGCCGCATACCGGCACTTCAACTTCCCGTTCCTGTATGACGGCGAGACGCAATCCGTCGCGCGTGCCTATGGTCCAACTGCCACGCCGCATGTCTTCGTGTTCGATCAGGACCGCAAGCTCCGTTACGAAGGCCGCGTGGATTCTAGCCAGCGCGAAGCTCTGGTCAAGCGGCAGGACGCGCGCCTGGCGATCGATGCCGTGCTCGCCGGCCAGCCGGTCGCCGTTCCCAGAACTCCGGCCGTGGGCTGCTCCACGAAATGGGCATATAAGAAAGCGGGCGGCGAGGCCGAAATGGAGAGCATCGACAAAGAGCCTGTCGTGCTCGATCCGGCCGGCCTCGACCAATTGAAGGCCCTGCGCAAGAATCCCACTGGCAAAGTGCTGCTCGTGGATTTCTGGGCGACTTGGTGCGGCCCCTGCACTTCCGAGTTTCCGGAGTTCCAGAAGATGTACCGCATGTATCGCAAGCGGCAGTTCGACATGGTTACCGTCAGCGTGAATTTCCCGGACGAAAGCAAAGGCGTCCTGCGTTTTCTCAACGCGCAGCACGCTTCCACGAAGAACCTGATTTTCGCCACCAACGAGACCTACGATCAGATGGCCGCCTTCGATCCAACATGGGACGCCGGTGTACCGTACACGGTCCTGATCGGCATCGATGGCAAGGTGATCTATCACAAGCAGGGCGAGATCGATCCGCTGGAGGTGCGCCGCTTGATTCTGGCCAATCTGCCGGACGACGATTACATCGGCCAGCAGGCTTATTGGAACTCGAAATAGCGTCAGTTCACCGCTGCCGCCAAGGCTCCGGACCGTTCGCCAGGTCCGGCACTCGTTCGAAGAGCTTCGGATTGTATTTGGCGTTCACCTCGTAATCGGCGTCCCAAGTCCACTCGCGCAGGCCGTTGCTGTGCGCCACCCGCGCCGGCAATTGAATGCCGCCGAACTCGCGGTAATGCTGCAGGTGGTAATCGTCCACGACCTTGTGCTTCTGGCCCGCAAGCATCTGCAGGCGCTCCGGCAGATTCGCTCGATCCAGCCAGATGCGAAATGCCAGGCCGCTCGCCTCGATCGTCAGAACGTTGCCTTTCAGTTCCACGGGCCGCGGTTCCATCCAGGCGCTCTCCAGTAGATAGAGCACCTGGTTCAACACGAGCTGATCGCGCTCACCCTCGCTCACGTGACGGGTCTGGCGCTTTATGCCGGTCATATCCATGCCGGCCCGGTCGTTCGACGCATCCACCACCAGAGCCCGCTCGCCGCTGCTCGTGCGCGCGTATTCGAAATACCGATCGGGAAACACACACAGCCAGTCGCTCGGTGGTCCCGCCAGGTTCACATTCGCCGGCCGCAAATAGACCGCCAGCGAATGCACGGCACGCAAGCGTTCGCGCCCGCCCTTGGCCTCAACAGCCTGTTGCCAGGCCGCCTGAGGATCGGCCGCATGGGCGCATACGGCCAGCGCGGCGAACGCGAACCAAGGTCTCATGAGCCAACTCTACTACGACGCGATACTCTGGAGGATTACGTGACCGAGACTCGAGAGCTGCAACCCACCGTAACGCGTGCCGGAACCGTGCGTTTCGCAGTTGTGATTCCGGCCTACCAGCCCGACGCTGCGCTGCTCGAACTGATCGCCGCGCTCTCCGAGAAAACGATTCCCGCCATTGTGGTGGTGGATGACGGCAGCGGCCATCGTTACCGCGAAATCTTCGGCCGCGCCGCCGCGTTTCCGAAAGTGCGCTTGCTCCGCCACGCTGTGAACCTGGGCAAAGGCGCCGCGCTCAAGACCGGCATCAATTACGCGCTGTGCGAATTCCCCGACCTTGCGGGTGTCATCACCGCGGATGCAGACGGCCAGCATCATCCGGATGATATAGAGAAAGTCGCTACCCGGCTGGCCGCTGCGCCCGGCCGCATGATCCTGGGCGTCCGTGGTTTCGACGGCCACGTGCCGATACGCAGCCGCTTCGGCAACACGGTCACGCGCGCGGTGATGCACGCGCTGGTCGGGCAGAACCTCTCCGATACGCAGACCGGCCTGCGCGGCATTCCGCGGCGATTACTGCCACAACTGCTTCGCACTGAAACGAACGGCTACGATTTCGAACTCGACATGCTCATCGCCGTCCGGCAACAGGGCCTTGAAATCGAGGAAACACCCATTCGGACAATGTACGCGCCGGGGAACCGCACCTCGCATTTCAACCCGCTGATCGACTCGATGAAGATCTACTTCGTCCTGCTGCGCTTCAGCTCCGTTTCGCTGATGACCGCCGCACTCGACTCGCTGGTCTTTTATCTAGCGTATCGCCGCCTGGGAAACATCGCCCTGTCGCAGGTGCTGGGCCGCGTGCTGGCGGTAGCGTTCAACTACTCGATGGTGCGCCGCACGGTCTTCTTTTCCAGGCACCGGCACTTGAGCACGCTGCCCAAATACCTGCTGCTGGTGTGCGGCAGCGGCTTGGCTTCGTACGCCGGAATTCAACTGCTGAACTCGCGCTTCCAGATCTATCCCCTGACTGCGAAGCTGCTGGTCGAGACCGTGCTGTTCTTCGCGAATTTCGCCATTCAGCGCGATTTCATTTTTGGCAAGAGCACCGCGGCCGGAGGACCGAGTCACGCCCTGCGCTTGTGGTGGGGACACCTCGCGCCGCGCGTCGTGGCGGCCCTCGTGGCGGCGACCGCTGTGGTCCTGGTGGCGATCACGATCTATGGTCTGCGCGCTGGGCATCTCTTTTCCGATACCGGGTGGACGGCCACCGGTAAGCTGCGCCTGTGGCACTACACGTGGGTCTTCTGGGCCGTAGGCGCGGCCCTACTCCTGGCGGTTCCACGCTGCCTCCCGGCCATCGTTGCCGCCCTGTTCCTCGTGGCGACCGCCATCGCCGTCGGCCCGCTGGAGTTGCTGGCGGTTGCCGCCTTTCTGATCTCCGCCTGCGCGCTCGGTTCCCTACTGCTGCGCGCCGCGCCGCTCTTCTCCATCCTGGCGGGCATTGCGGTCTACATTTTTCTGATGACTTTTCTGGCGCGCCTGCCGGTGAATTATCCGGCGGTTTACCTGGCAATGCTGGCGCTGCCGGTGCTCATGGACTGGCGCGGCGTATGGCGGCGGCTGGTCGCATGGATCCGTGCATTGGCGCCTTCGCGAGCATCGACCCGCGCGCGCGGCGCGGCCTTCTTGCTGCTCGTATTCGTGCTGGGCATGCATTGGCTCTTCATTCCGCAACCGGAATCGAGTGCGGACGGGCTTGCCGTGCATCTCGCCATACCCTTAAACATCGCGCGGCATCATGTATTCACCTACCAGCCCGGCCGCATCTTCTGGTCCGTCATGCCCATGGGCGCCGACTGGTGCTACACCATCGTCTACGTGCTGGCCGGCGAATTTGCCGCGCGCCTGCTCGATTTCGCCATGCTGCTGATTGTCGCGGCGCTGCTCTACGTCGCGGTGCGCCGCTGGGTCACGCCGGCGGTCGCTTACTTGATCCTGGCGCTGTTCGCGAGCACCTCGCTCGTGCAGATGGTCACCGGATCGCTGCTGGTCGAGAATTTTCTCGCCGCCATGATCCTGGGTGCATTCCTGGCGATCTGGCGTTTCGGCGAGACCGGCGACCGCCGCCTGCTGTATGCCGCGGCGCTTTTGGCCGGCACGGCGATGGCTATCAAGCTTGGCGCGCTGGCATACCTGGCGGCTGCGTTTCCGGTGGCGGCCATCGAGGCTGGCCGGCAATGGAAACGTCTCGGACCTCGTCCCGCGCTCGCTGCCGTGCTCGTTTTAATTGCGACCGCGGTTCCTTCGTACGCCGTCGCCTGGCGGATGACCGGCGATCCTCTTTTCCCGTTCATGAACCGGGTTTTTCCATCGCCGCTGCTCGATGCCGGCGCGGACTTCACCGATCTTCGCTACCATCAGCCGCTCGCCTGGCACACGCCCTTCGATCTGACTTTTCACACCGATCGCTATTACGAAGGCCGCCCGGGCGGACTCGGATTCGCCTACTTCCTGTTTGTGCCGCTTGGATTGTTGGCGGCACTGGCTGTAACGCGCCGCCCTGCCGTTGCCGCAGCCGCCGCATCGCTCGCCGGTTTCCTGATCGTCCTCAAACTCGTGCCCAACGCGCGCTATCTCTACCCCGCCTTGCCCCTCATGTTGCTCCCCGTGGCGGTGTTGTTTGGCTGGCTGCGGCGCGGCGCTCTCCGGCGGGCGCTGATTGTGCTGGCCGTCGCCTGCGTGACCCTGAACGCGTGGTTTCTGTCAAGCTCGAGTAACTTCCACAGTGACTTCTACGAACAAGCGCCGCTGTCCCGCGCCGCCCGCCAGGCTTATATCCGCAAGTACACGCCGGTTCGCGAAATCGGCCAATATATGAACCGTACCCATCCCGGTGCGCCAGTATTCCTCGCCGCCGGCGGCGACCTCGCGGCTTTCAATGCCGAGACCTACAGCGAGGGCTGGCATCAATACGCCGCCTGGACTCAATTGCAGCGCGCGCGCACCCCACTGGAAGTCGCGGAGCTCTTCGGCCGGTGGAAAGTGCGGTACATCGTATCTCCGAAGCCGCGCTTCGGACTACGCATCGAGACGCCGCCTCTTGCGCGGCTGCTCAACGAGTGCAGCACCGCCGAATACGAGACCGAAACTCTATACCTGGCGCGCCTGCAGGAACCTTGCGCCCATCCCGGCGAGGAACGCCTGCCCCTGCCGGTCGCGCGCGGATTCTATGACGACCTGGATCCGGCCATCGCGTTTCGCGGCCGCTGGGTCAGCAATCCGGAATTCTCCGACCCATTCGGCCATACCGTCACTTACTCTGACCTGCCCGGATCACAATTCCAATTTGCGTTTGAAGGAAACTTATTCGCATACTTTTATACGATGGCGGCAAACCGCGGCATCGCCGACGTCATGATCGATGGCGCTCACCAGGCGACCATCGATCTTTACTCGCCGATCACTGAGTGGCGCAGCCGTACTTACTTTCGCCACTTAGGTGCCGGACATCACCTGGCCGTGATTACGATCTTGCCGCAGAAGAATCCGCGATCCACAGGACGGTTTGTCGATATCGATGCTCTCGAGGTGCGATAGTTGAACTTTAGCCCGGATAGAATCCGCCGGCCGGTGATGCTGGCAGCATGGGCCGCCGCCTTCGCTTGGTTCGCCTTCGCCATCCGCGGCGGCCTGGTCTCATGGTTCTCGGCGGATGACTTGATGAATCTGCATAACTACTGGGTCAGACCCTGGTCCTCGCTGCTGAAAGCGAATCTCGAGTTCTGGTCAAGTTACTACCGCCCTATGGGAGGATTGTTCTATCGGCCGATCTACGCCATCTTTGGATTTCACCCGCTGCCGTTCCGCGCTGCAGTATACATTCTGCTTCTGATCAACTTCGGATTGCAGGCCTTGGTGGTATGGCAGCTTACCCGTTCGCGATGGGGTACGCTGGCCGCTGCTTTGCTGATCGGAGTCAACCCCACTTTCACTTCGATCTACTTCGATACCGGCACGATATACGACATCCTGGCGTTCACTTTCTTCTGGGGCGCTTTCGCTCTCTACGTTCACTTTCGCCAATCCGGGCGTCCACTGAATTGGGGCCGTCTGGCGCTCGTCTTTTCGATGTTCGTAGCCGCGCTGGATGCCAAAGAGATCGCCGTGTCGTTTCCCCTGGCCATCGGACTGTATGAGTTACTGTGGCATCCGCCCAAGACCTGGAGGCCCACGTCGTTATGGCGCTGGGTACTTGGCGAAGGCCGGCTGGTGCTCATTGGCGGGTTGGCGGATGTGATCTACGTCATCGGAAAGAAACAAGGGTCCGAGTCACTCTGGACGATTGCTCCTTACACTCCGCACTTTTCCGTGGCCGCTTACTTCGAGTCAGTATCGCACTATTTCCGCGGGATGATCTTCCATCCAGTCCGGATCCCGCCGCTGCGAATGGCCAAGATACTCGGCGCCATGCTGCTGGTCGCCGTTATGAGCCGCCGCCGCGCCCTGCTCTGGAGTATCGGATTCATCGCCGCCGGCATACTGCCGCTCGCATTCATCCTGGGAAGGGATGGCTTTGCCTACCTGGTGCCAGCGGTCGGCTGGGCCGTCTATCTGAGCGGCTTTCTGGGATGGCTCCTGGACCTGTTGGCAGGCAAGCGCGCGCTCGTACGTCTCGCCGTGCAGACGGTGTTCTTCGCCGTGTTAGTGCTCCAGGTGGCGCCCTGGCAAGACCAGTGGATCGACTTCCGCGCGCGTGGGAAGCACGCCGAGGAGGCCCGTTATCAGAGATACATCACCGGAATCCACGAACTGATTCCTGCTCCGCGCAAGGGCGCGCGCATCCTGCTACTGTCGGACGCCGAGGGCCGTGACGATTGGGATGTCTATTTCGTGATCCGGCTGTTCTACGGCGATCCCGAGATGAAGATCGATCGGTTGCCGGTAGCGAAGCAGATGCACTTCAAGACCGACCCCAAGACCTACGACTACGTTCTGGATTGGGCCAACAACCAATTCGTGCTCGTTAGCCAAAACTCGCGCGCGGCTACTTTACTGCCACGGTGACCGTATTCAGCCCCGCTGTTCCGCCCGCGCTGATGGTCACCGGCACTGCCGGTCCTGGAGCGACCCCGGGAGGCACCTGCGCGTTGATTTGCATGACGCCGGCCACCAGTCCCGGCGCGCCACCCTGGTAGTTGAGCGTCGCCGGCAGGCCGCCTATGGTCACCGTGACCGGCGCGACGGCCTGCGGCAGGTTCCCGTCCGCGATCAGTGTTCCGTCGTCGACCGGCGGGCTTAGCACGCCAGCGCCCGTGGCGTAGATCGAGATCCACGCGCCCCGCGCCGCCGGATTGGCCGCCGAATTGACCGAGAGGTCGCCATTCAGAATCGCTCCCTGCCCCGCCGGGCTGATGGTAAAAGTCGCGGGAGCCGTGGCACTCACCGGAAGCGTGACGCTATAGGACGCACCGCTGAAGTCAGAGACTCGCATCAGGGCCGATGCTTTACCAGCCACCGAAAACGGCACAATCGCGTTGATCTGTCCCGCGGCGGCGTACAGCAAGGGAGCGGCAACCCCGTCAAAGGTGACCGTATGGCCGGCCAAGGAGGTACTCACCTTTCCTTGCGCGTTCACCACTGCTCCCAATGGAGCCGCTGGTCCGATGCTGTTGCCAAATATGGTGATCAACTCGCCGGGCGCGACCGTGTAGCTGGAGAAGCTGGCCGCATTCACCACTGCCGTGACTCCGGGAACCGGCAGCAGCCCGTAGACCACCACTTGCCCGGAAGCCGTCGGCACGTACACCTTTCCGTTGGCCACCGTGGGATTCGCGAATTTTGTGAAGTTGCCGAGGGTATCCCGCGTACCCTCCATATTGCTGTTCCACAACTCCTGGCCCACCTCAAGCGCGTTAAACGCGTGTAGCGTGCCGGCAGACGGAAGAGTATCCTGCGCCACCGTGGTCGCCCAGAGGATACCGCTCCACGGCACCGCGCCGTTCGAGGATACCGTCATACCGCTAAACGGCAGCGCGTTCGAGGCGGTCGTGTTCGTCGCCAACGGAGTAGTGTTGAACGTGCCATTTTGCATCTGGTATTCTCGCAGCGCATCGTTGAAAGCCCAGACGTACAAAATCGGGTCAGCAGGCAGCCCCCAAAGGGCGGCGTTGAAAATGGCGAACTTGGTTGGGCCAGTGCTCTGAAAAACCTGTACCGCGTCCGCGTCTGATGCCTGGTGCCCCATGTTGGTGCGGTCGATCAACGCCACCAGACCCGCTTTGCCGCCCGCAATCAGAAGGTTTGTACCCGGCACCAGGATCGGACCATTTGAGCCGTAATCCTGATCGTCGTCGGTCCAGTCCGCGTATTCCGATGGCGTAAACCAATCCGCGATATCCAGCGTTGGCGTAAATCGCAGAACCGTCTCGCCCCACGAAACCACGCCGTCGAAGTTGCCATTGCCGGTCGAACAATAGACCGACCCGTCAGCGTCGGCAGCCAGCCCTCTGCCACCCTGCCAGATCGACGAGCCTGCCGCCGATGGGGTAGTGTTGAACACGGCCGTCTGCTGCAGATCGGCCGCGCTGTAGGCCACGATCCAGCCGTGCCATGGCGCATAATCGCCGTGCGAGCCGAAACCAATGTACACCGTACCGTTGGCCAGCAACAGGCCGGTCCGCTGCAGGTGATCCGAGGCAATTAAGGACAGTTGCCCGTTTACGCTATCCCCCGATCCGCCCCAGCCGTCGCCCTCGACCGACGCCTGAATCTGGACTGGCCCATTCAGCTTCTCGCTTCCGTTCGTGATATCCAGAGCGTGCAGGTAAAACGCCATGCTGCCGTTCACCAGCGTTTCGTCGACCACGTAGATTGTGCCGCCGGTCCGGTCGATCACCGGCGTACTCAGAATTCCGATCTCGTTGAGAATATCCGAGTACGGCGCGGCTCCCGCGATGTTGAAGGACGCGGGGTTGATAGGGCTGCCCAGATTCACATGCCATAGCGGAGCCGTCCCGCTGGTCGCGTCCGCGTCGAATGCGTACACGCTGTTGTGCATGGTGGCCACGTACAAGACATTGAGCGTGCCCTTTCCCGGCATGCTGAGTCCATCGGCGTATAGCGGCTGCGCGTAGACCTCTCCATCCACCGGAAATGAATACAGCTTCCCGAACTGCGTCGGATTCACATTGTTGAGGTTTAGAATCGTCTCATTTAGATTGCCGTTCGTGCGGTTGTTGTCGTAGTTCGCCGTTAAGACGTCCACCTGTGCGCACAAGAGGCCGGCTGAGGCCATCAAGGCCAGACATAGGTTCAATCGATGCATGTTTGTGTCAAAGTTGTTAAGAATAGCAGAAGTGAGAAAGAGGTTACATCAGGGAGTGACACGAATACCACTCCAACTGGATTGTTTTCAGTACTGGTTGGGTTATACTGCCCCCAAGGAGGCGCCATTGATCACCCGTAGGAGCTTCGCCACCCGCATTGGGGCGGCTTTCGCCGTAGGAGGGATGCTGCCGGAGATGGCTTACGCCCAGAGGGCCATGGTTCACGGCAACTTGCCCAAGGACATGGTATGGCTGAATGCCAACGAGAACCCGCTGGGGCCGCCCAAAGCGTCGTTGGCGGCCATGACTGAGATTCTGCCCTTCTCGGGCAGGTATCACTACCAGGAAATGGGAGACTTCTACACGACCCTCGGGCACAGCGAGGATCTGCAGGCCGAGAACGTTTTGGCCGGCTCCGGTTCAAGCGAGATGTTGCACGCCGCCGTGCATGCCTTCACCGCTCCTGACCGGCCGCTAATCGTGATGTACCCAACCTACGAGGGTCCGCCCGAAGTCACGCGCGCTCTCGGCCGTCAGGTCATCCACGTGCCGCTGCTCCCGAATTACGCGGCGGATGTCCACAAACTGGCCGAGGCCGCCCACAGCCAGCGCGGCGCACTCATCTATCTCTGCAACCCAAACAACCCGACCGCGTCGATCACGCCCAAATCCGATATCGCCTGGCTGGTGGAAAATCTGCCGTCCGAAGCCATTTTGCTGATCGATGAGGCGTACATCCATTTCGGCGACTCTCCGGACCTGGAGTCCGCGATGCCTTATGTTCGGCAGGGCAAAAACGTGGTGGTGGCGCGCACGTTCTCGAAGATCTATGGAATGGCGGGAGTGCGCTCCGGTTTCGTTTGTGCCCGGCCGGATCTGATCAAGCGCATGGAGCCTTACCGCACGAACGTGCTATCGGTGATCGCGATGCGCGCTTCCACGGCAGCGCTGGCCGGGAAGAGCACGTTGGTGCCTGAGCGCCGCGCCGTGAATGCCCAGGTGCGCGGCGAAATGAACGCCTGGCTTCGCGAGCGCGGCCTGCCGTACATCGAATCGCAAGCCAATTTCATGATGATCGACGTGGGACGTAATGCCCGCGAGTTCATCACCAAGATGCCTTCGCTGGGGGTCGCTGTCGGCCGTCCCTTCCCGCCCCTCGATAACATGCTGCGGGTCACGCTGGGCACCGATCAGGAAATGCGGAAATTCCGCGAGGTCTTCTGGCGCGTCTACAAAGGCTAGTAGCGTATATTCGCAACTACCGGATCGCCATCAGCACCACAAACAGCAGCAAAATGGCCACGTCCGCAATAAGTCCCGCCCGGTTTTCGCGCAGCTCAATTAAGAGGCTGAGTTTCGGAAGTGAGCGCATCTTCATTTTCCCTGCGTATAAGACGGCAAATTGGTTTTTGGCGTTGCACCAAATTGCAGCACACGGTACCAAGAATTAGGGGAGTGGACATGGGGACGATTCAGGGGGCCGGCGCCCAACCCGCGATGCGCAAAATAAATGTTCCGGCGGTTGGCTTGACTTTCGGATAAATCTAATCCTATCATATGGTTGAACACTACGCGGGGAGTGCGGTCCTGCGATCTTCCGGAGGCCAACTTTGATTAAGCTGGATATCATCAACGAGGTTGTCAACAAAACCGGCATTACCAAGACCAAGGCCGAGATGGCCGTGGAGACAGTATTTGAGTCTATGAAGAAAGCCTTGGAACAGGGAGACCGCATCGAGTTGCGAGGCTTCGGAGTGTTCAATGTCAAGCCGCGCAAGACCGGCATCGGCCGGAATCCGCGCACGGGGGCTGAAGTTTCAATTCCCCCGGGGAAGGCCGTCCGCTTCAAGCCAGGCAAGGAGTTGCAGACCCTGCAATAGGCCGCGCGGGCGGATAATCGAATTGTGTCTCCACAGGATTATTCGGCGGCTACTTTTCCCGCCTGCGCGGAGAGCGGAAACAGCCTCGGTTTACCGCGCGCATTTCCGCTTATCCGCGAACGCTACTGGCTGCACATCTTGTTGTTTCTGGTCACGTTGTTCTCCACCACCCTGGTAGGCTCCAGCCTGCAGGCCGATTTCGACCGCAATCTTCCTTTCGACGTCGAACATTATCTTTACGCTTTCGTCAACGTCTGGAGCCATCCGGGACTGATCTGGCAAGGACTCCCTTTCGCGGCGACCTTGCTGACGATTCTACTGGCGCATGAGTGCGGCCATTATCTGGCTTGCCTGTACTACGGCGTCGACGCCAGCCTGCCCTACTTTCTTCCCGCGCCGACCTTGATGGGCACCTTCGGCGCGTTCATCCGCATCCGTTCCGCGATCTACTCGAAACGCGTGCTCTTCGATATCGGCGTGGCCGGACCGTTGGCCGGATTCGTCTTCCTGCTGCTGGCGCTGGCAGTCGGCGTGGCTTTTTCAAAAGTGATTCCAGGCATCGCGCATCAGGGCGATATCCAATTCGGCACACCCGGTCTGCTCTGGATCTTGCAGAAGCTCATCTTCCCGGGTGTTCCGGCGGCGGATATTTATCTGCACCCGGTCGCGCGTGCCGCCTGGATCGGCATTCTGGCCACCGCTCTGAACCTGCTGCCTATCGGCCAACTGGATGGCGGCCACATTCTCTACGCGCTGGTTGGCGACCGGCACAAGCTGCTCTCGAAGATCTTCATCGTGGCTCTGCTACCCATGGGCTTCCGCTGGTGGCCCTGGTGGCTGTGGGCCGTTGCGTTGTACTTCCTGGCGCGGCGCCATCCGGTGATCATCGACCCATCAAGCCTCGGCCGCGGCCGGAAATGGCTGGCGTTCATTTCGCTGGTGATCTTTTTGCTTTGCTTCACCGTGGCTCCCGTTATGGAGGGCGGCCCTTAACCGGGAGCCATGAAGATTACTGCTACGATCATCACGCTGAACGAAGAACGTCATATTGTCCGCGCCATCGAAAGCCTGCGTTGTTGCGACGAGATCCTGGTGCTCGATAGCGGCTCGGCCGACCGCACCACTGAACTGGCCGAAAAGCTGGGCGCGCGCGTGGTGGAGAGCCCCTGGCGCGGCTACGCCGGGCAAAAGAACTGGGCAGCCGAGCAGGCCGCCAATGATTGGATCCTCTCGCTGGATGCTGACGAGGCGCTGAGTGAAGCCCTCGAGGGCGAGATCTGGAACCTCAAGAAGAACGGCCCCAAGTACGACGCCTACACCATGCCACGCCTGGCCCAATACCTGGGCCGCTGGATCCTGCATAGCGGCTGGTATCCCGACCGCAAGATCCGCCTCTACAACCGCCAGAAGGCCAGCTGGGTCGGCGATTTCGTGCATGAAAGCGTGCAGGTGCGCGGCCGGCTCGGACATCTTGAATCGAACCTGCTGCACTTCACCTGCGACTCGCTTTCCGAGCACCTGAAGAGCATGGATCGCTATACCACGCTGGCGGCCGAAGAACTGGTCTCGCGCAAGATGCCGATCGGCTGGAGCCACCTGATCCTCGATCCCGCCTGGACCTTCTTCAAAACATTTTTTCTGCAGAGCGGTTTTCTGGACGGCATCGAAGGCCTGACCATCGCCTACATGGCGGCGATCTACACTTTCCTGAAGTACGCCAAGACGCGAAACATGACTTCCGGGCGGTGAGGCAAACCGATGCAGATCCTCCACCTGGATTCCGGCCGCGAGATGCGCGGCGGCCAATGGCAAGCGTTACGGCTGATCGAGGGACTGACCGGTCAGGGCATAACCTGCACCCTGCTTACCGGGCGAGGTTCGCCGCTGTGGGAGCAATCGCGCGTCCGTGGCATCCACACCGAGCGGCTGCACCTCTGGACCCTGCGCCGCCTCTCTGGGCGCGCCGACCTGGTGCATGCGCACGATGCCCGCACGCACACGCTGGCCGCCGTAATCAGCCGCGCGCCTCTGATCGTTTCCCGGCGCGTCGCGTTTCCCATCCGCTCGCCGTGGAAGTATCGCCGCGCCGCCCGCTATGCGGCCGTCTCGCAATTCGTCAAGCACGTCATGATCGAGGGCGGCGTGCCGGAAGCGAAAATCGCGGTGATTTACGATGGCGTCCCGCTCGCGCCGGTTTCCCCGGGGGGAAGCACGGTGGTGGCGCCCGCCACCGCCGATCCGCTCAAGGGAACCGCGCTGGCTCTGGAAGCGACGCGCCGGGCTGGCGTCGACTTGCTCTTTTCGCGCGATCTCGCCTCCGATCTCTCCGAGGCCGGCCTGTTCCTTTACCTGACGCATTCCGAGGGTCTCGGCTCTGCCATCCTGATGGCGATGGCCGCGGGCGTTCCGGTGGTCGCGAGCCACGTGGGCGGCATCCCCGAGATCATCACGCACCGTGACAACGGCTGGCTCACGGAAAACGATCCCGTGCCGATCGCTGCTGCGATCCGCGAATTGCTCTCCAATCGTCCCCTGGCGCGCAGCCTGGCGGCCCGCGGACGCCAGACCGCGGCGGAGAAGTTCTCACTCGACCAGATGATCCAAAACACCATTTGTCTTTACCGGCAGGTGCTCGCTTGTTAGAAGCCTGTCTCGCTCTGCTGTTCGGTCTGCTGATCGGCAGTTTTCTGAATGTCTGCATCTATCGCCTGCCGCAGGATCTCTCGGTCGTGCGCCCGCGCTCCTACTGCCCGGCCTGCAAACATCAGATCGCGTGGTACGACAATGTCCCGCTGCTGAGCTTCGTCGTGCTCGGCGGGCGCTGCCGTTACTGCAAAGCCAGGATCTCGTGGCGCTATCCGCTTGTGGAATTTTTGACCGCGCTGCTGTTCTTCGTCTTTGTTCTGCGCTTCGGCCCCACGCTCGCGGGCGTCAAATATTGCCTATTGAGCGCGCTGCTGATGGGGCTTATTTTCTCCGATCTTGAGGAACGCATCCTGCCCGACGAATTCACTTTGGGCGGCACAGTGGCCGGGTTGGTGCTCGCCTGGTTCGTGCCGGTGAATGATGACATCGCCGAAGTTCTGCTCTGGATGTTTGGCGTACACCGGAATGCGCACTGGTCATCGATGGCCGAAGCTGTGTTTGGCGCTGCGGTGCCCTGCTTGTTTCTGTGGTTCGGCGGCTGGCTATATTTCAAATTGCGGCATCGCGAAGGGCTCGGGCTCGGCGATGTGAAGCTGGTCGCCATGACCGGCGCATTCCTCGGGTTGCACGGCGCGCTGCTGACCCTGATCGCCGGCTCGTTGGGCGGCTCGGTGATCGGCTACGCTTACATTAAGTTTACGCATCGGGATCCCGCAACCTATGAGCTGCCGTTCGGCACGTTTCTGGGAGTGGCGGCCATCGCCGTGGCGCTCGGCCTTTTTTGAGCGAAGGCTTGAGCCGCTGGGTGGCTAATGCTAAAGTCACAGGAATGAGAATTATCTTACTTACTCTGCTGGCGGCCGCCGGCGCCTTCGCGCAAAAGGTGGACGTCGAATTCGATCCAGGCGGAGCCTTTCGGACCTATCATACCTTCCACATTCGTGAAGGCCGCTTAAATAGCCGCAATCCCGAGTGGAATAGCGAACTGGTGAAGAAACGCATCGCGTTCGATATCGAAAAAGAACTCACGGCCAAGCACCTGTACCAAGTGGACGGTCCGGCCGACCTGAACATCGTCTACACGTTCGGCGCCATGCGCCGCACGCAACCGGAAGCCTTTCCCGCCGGATGGCGCGGCTGGGGCACGCGCGTGGTGGCCGTGCCGTACGCCGAGGGGACGCTGGTCATCGATCTGCGCGACGCCCATACGCACTCCATGGTCTGGCGCTCCATCGCCCGCGTCGAAAAGCACGACCCGCACAAAGTGGAAGAGAAGATCGACGACATGGTCCATAAGTCGATTCACAAGTATCCGCCCAAAGTCAAGTAATTCAGTTTTGGTGCCCAATCGCACGCTTACCCCGTATTCTTTGACAAAATACAGGCCTCGCCCTAGTTTCGCACTTTCTCTGCTGCGCATCCATTAAGTAGCTGACAAATACGAAAATGGGAGTCAATCAGATGAAAGTGAATCGGATCGTTAGTGGATCAGTAGCCGCCGTCATGGCACTTTTGCCCGCGGCGGGTATGGCGGCCGAGCGCGAGTGTGTGGTTGGGCGGCCAACCGCGGCCTCTTATAGCTGGAATTTTCGCGCGGAAGCCAACGACATTTTCGCGCAGATGAAAAACGACGCATGGCAGGCCCGCAGGCACTCGGAACAGTTGCAGGCCTTCACCACCGAGGCGGAAGCTCTGCAGTGGCAAAGCCATCTCAACCAGTTACAGCAGGTCCGCGCAGCCGTGAACGATATGGGCGAGAGGCTTTGCCGGCTGGAGTCGATCCGGCGCGCCGTATCACCCTGGCAGCGGCAGGATATCAATCGAATCGCCAGGCGCGTGACGCTGCTGGCGGACAATACGCAGGACGCACTGTCCTTCGGTAACACCCATCGCGAAACTCTTTGGGAGCCGGCCTATCAGAGGTATGTGGATAACATGTACAGCCAAGCCCGGGCCCTGACAAAGTCACTCGACCAGGCTGCCAGTTACGGCCAACAACATTCGTGAGGTGAAACTATGAGAAGCAAGATAAGTGCCGCTTTCATTGCGGCGAGTTGTGCTCTGCTGCTCGGGGCACCCGCGTTCGGCGCGAGTAACTCGACCAAGCCGGCTAAAACCGAGGCGCGGACCGCATGGCCCGCCGAAACACTTTCCGGCAAGATCGTGATGGTGAAGCCGGCCATGGATCTGGCGGTGGTGAAGGGGCCCGATGGCGTGCCGTTTGACATGATCGTCACCCGGTCAACGCGCATCCAAGCGAACGGCCAGAGCCTATCCATATCGGCCCTTTCGGCGGACATCAATAAGAATGTGTCCGTGAAGTTCGTTCCGGAAGGACGAGGGGACGTGGCGCGTTCGATCCGGGTAAACGGATAGTTCTTCGTCGCGCTACTTCGCCGCCACGGATGCTTCGACAAGCGGCCGGATCAATCGTAGAGCCGGCCGCGTATTGTACTTCGCGCGATACTGCCGATGCGCCGCATCGTCGGGCGGGTGTTCACGGCTGCCGTACGGATACTGTGACATGGCGTGGAAGGGCAGCGGCTCCACGCTCTGCGAATAGGCTGTGTTGGCATCCGCATCCTTTGCCCAGCCATCCACGAACAGCAGGAAGTCGCGCTTCCATCCGGCGGGTACAACCCGTGCCGCATTGGCCGGGAATAGCAACTTCAGTTCGTCGCCCGAACCCATGATCACGAGTTCATCGTCGATCGCTCCCACCAGCGGCCGCACGTCGCCATAACGCGTGTAGAAGCCCGGGGTCGGATTCCACATCGAAACCGGCATCCAATCGTCGTACACAAAGCGCTCGGGCTGCCGGCGGCGCGCATCGATGACGGGCTTAGAGAATCCGCGGAAGTGCAGGTCGGCAGCGGTGGCGTCGATATTGGTTAAACGGACAGCCGGCGCGGCGTTGTCTTCGCTTAGGAAGATCTCGTCCCAATACACACACAGGTTCGTGATAATCCGCACCTCGCGCGAACGCGACAGAAACTTCCCGGTCAAATCGACCGCGATGGTCTTGGGCTTGCCCGCGGGAATGCCCATGTCTTCGATCACGGTCTTCCACTTCCCGTTGGCGTCCTTCACCTGCAGATACGGCAGCACCAGATCCTTGTGCGCCTGCGACGCGGCCATGAACGTGCTGCCGTCCGCCCAATCGACCCATCCATTCAGGATCAGCACCGCGCGATTGTCCGGCGCCGCGCTGCCGAAATCCAGATCCAGATGATGCATCTCCGCGACGTCCAGATAATTGCGCTGGAAGCCGTCCGGATATGTCTGGTCGCGGCGCAGAAGCCGCGGCAGAACGTCGCGGCCCTGATCGTCGCGCGCGCTTACCGGATAGATCCGCCGCTTCGCGCCGAACAGGCGGAACTCGGGAAACGGCGGCGATTTGAATTTGTCGTTGGTGAAGATCTCGGTGTCCGCCGGGTGATCCACCGCGATCAACTTCACCCGGTCGAGATACGAAACCTCGTGCAGTTCCTCGGTGATGCGCACTTCGTATTGCCCGTTCACGGCGCGCAACGCATCGCCGGGAATCTGGACGTATTCGTCGTGATCCACCGGGAAGTAACTGCCGTCGCCCGAGGCCGCGCCCAGCGGGGCTACGCCCAAAACATCCGTGATGAAACGGAACCGGCTGCCATCCCAGGTGAAGATCATGGGGCAGGATCCGGAAAGCCGCTGCGCTTCCGGATAATCGGTGGACTGATCGGCCGGCTTTTCCGGCTCATCCTGGATCAAGCCGTTGGGCCACGTGATGCGTACGGCGTCCGCGCTTTTGTAGGAGTCCACGCCGAACTCGAGCGGCAAGCCGTGGTAAGTCCGCTTCTGATAGCTGGTGCCGGTCTTGATCTCGACTTTGGCGGCGGGCGCGAGTTTCATGTTCTTCACGCCGGAGAGCTCCACGCCGATCCAGTGGTTATGCGCTTCGGTCGAGTTGTGCAGCACATGCAGCGAGCCATCCGCCGCGATCATTGCCATGTCCATGCGCCCGTCGTGATCGAAATCAGCGGTGGCTGCGACCGCGGCGGCCGGCAGTGCAAGCGGCAGTTTCTCGAAGCGGTCGAAGCCCTGATTGCGAAGCGCGCCGTTGCCCGCCACCAGGTCGGCGATGCCGCGATTGTCGAGATCGATGAACGCCAGAGGTACCTTCACCTCCAAGCCCGCTAACGGCTCCAGCTTGCCGTGATGGTTCACCAGCAGCAGCCCGCCGGCCACCAGATCAGTCCAGCTATCGTTGTTCTCGTCGATGGCGCTCAGCCCGCGCGTACCCGACGGCAGCGAGTCGAGCGGTTCGGCTGCATATTTGCCGAGAAGCCTGTCGCGATACATGACGCCGGCGCGATCGCGATACGACACCACCAGGTCCATGCCGTTCGTGTCCGGGACGAGGTCGATCATGGCGGCGTCGATGGCGTCGCCCTTCTGAAACGGAAACGCGGCGGTGTCGTCGCTGAAGCCTGCCGCACCGTTATTGCGCATGAGCTTCGCATCCGCGCCCAGCAGGAACAAGTCCAGATCGTAGTCGTGATCGAAGTCCAGCCACACTGCTTTGGCGAAACGTCCCTCGGGCAGGTGGATGGCGGCCTTTTCGAACTTGCCTTTCTGGTTGTGGTATAGCGCCGCGCCCGACGCGGTGATCACGCACAAATCGGGCAGACCGTCGTTGTCATAGTCGCCGGTGGCGATCGACACGATGTCTTTCAATCCGTCCAAGCCGGAGCCGGCCACCCGCGTAGTGCCGTTCCGATAAAGCCGCGCGCCGTTGGCCGACCAGGCAAGCAGCGCGGGCTGGCGGTCGCCGAAGGCATCGAGCACCAGCAATCCGGATGTGGCGGGATCGAATCCGCCATCCACTTTGTGGTCTTCAAATTTCGGCGGCGCCACCGGACCGCTCTCCGGCCGCTGCGCGATGGGATCGTAGATCTCGGCGTAGTAGCTCCACTCCATGTCTTCCGGGATGACCGCGCCTTCGGTGAGCGCCTTGATCCTCTCAAAGAGCTTCAACTCGTTCGCGGCATCAGCCGGCCGGCCCGACTGGCGATAGAGGTTATAAAGCTGGAAGTGCGGCGCCGCCAGATTGGGATTCAGCCGCTCGGCGGTTTGAAATTCGCGAATGGCTTCATCGCGCTTGTCGACGGTCTTATGCAGCACGCCCAAATTGTAGTGCGACACCGGCTCGTCAGGGACCAGCCGCAGCAGTCCTTCAAACTGCGCCACGGCCTGCGCGTAATCGCCTTCCTTCTTGTAATAAATTCCGAGGTTGAACCATGTATGCGGAATCTTGGGGTCGAGCTTCTGGGCTCGCTGCAATTCGGCAACGCCCTCTTTGGTGCGGCCCGCATGCAGCAGCGCCAAGCCATAATTGATGATCTCGCGCGGCGAATCCGGCGCCAGGTCGAGCGCCTTTTTGAATTCGTCCACGGCCTGCGCCTGCATGGTGGGGTTCTCATAGAAGGCTTTGCCCAGATTGCGGTAGTGCCCCAACCGGTCCTGCTCGACGCGCGACGCATCCGCGCCGAGCAGTAATATGAGAGCCGCCACTGCCAAAACCGTGCCGGCAATTCCGATGCGAATCCGCTTCATCATGGCCATTATGTCAGGCAAACAGCCGCGCGAAGTGCGATCCCGGTTTCACAATGGTCTGGTTGCGCTCGGGTCCAGTTGAGATGCAGCCCACTTCGACGCCGCTCCGGCTCTCCAGGAAATCGAGATAATCGCGCGCCGGCGCCGGCAATTCGTGGTATGCCGAGATGCCGAACGTAGAGCTGCGCCAACCCGGCACGCATTCGTAAACCGGTTCGAGCGCCGCCATTCCCTTGACGGTGGCCGGCATGTCGACCGTATCTTTTCCGTCCACGCGATAACGCACGCACACCGGGATCTTTTCCAATTCATCGAGCACGTCGAGCTTGGTCACAACCAAGCTGTCGAAGCCGTTAATCATGGCAGCGTAGCGCATCAGCGGCACATCGAACCATCCGCAGCGCCGCGGGCGTCCGGTCACCGACCCGAATTCGTTGCCGCGATTGCGAATGTGATCGCCCCAGGAATCCAGCGCCTCGGTGGGGAAGGGGCCGCCGCCGACGCGTGTAATGTATGCCTTTGATACGCCGATTACGCCGTTGATGCGGGTGGGAGGTACGCCCGTACCCGTGCATGCGCCGCCCGCCGATGCGCTGGAGGACGTCACAAAGGGGTAGGTGCCGTGATCGATGTCGAGCATGGTGCCTTGGGCGCCCTCGAACATCACGGATTGCCCCGCGGCCATGGCGTCATGCAGCAAGCGTGCCGTGTCGCAAACCATGGGGCGGATGCGTTCCGCCAGGTTTTCGTAGGTGGCGCGTACGGCGTTCGGGTCGATTCCGCTATCCACGCCCAACGCTTGCGCGGCGGCCAGATGTTCGGCTACCAGCGTAGCGAAGAGCGGTTCAAAAACCTGGCGGTCGATGAGGTCCGCGATACGCATGCCGCGCCGCGCGATCTTGTCCTCATAGCAGGGGCCGATACCGCGCGACGTAGTGCCGATCGAAACGCGGCCGGGCCGCATTTCGCCCAACTTCTCCATCAGGCGATGCGTGGGCAACAGCACCTGCGCACGATTGCTAATGAACAGGCTGCCGTCGACCGCGAGGCCCGCGGTCTCGAGCATCTGAATTTCTTCGAGCAGGGCGGCGGGGTCGATCACCAAGCCGTTGCCGATCACCGACTTCTTGCCGGGCCGCAGAATGCCGCTCGGAATCAACTTCAGGACGAACTTGCGGTCGCCGATGCGCACCGTGTGACCGGCATTATGCCCGCCCTGGTAGCGGGCCACGATGTCGAAATGCGCGGAGAAAAGGTCGACCACCTTCCCCTTGCCTTCGTCGCCCCATTGCGCGCCCAGGATAATTACGTTGCTCATGACCAAACCCATTTATTCTACCGCATGTGATAATCTGACCTTTTATGCAGCTTTCGGAAGTGTACCTGAAGCTCGGTGAAAACGGTTTCAAAAGGCTGATTCAGAGCATCTCCATCGGGAAACTCAAAACCTACCAGCTCTACGACGGGTTCAAGGCCAGCGCGCATTTGACCAAGCTCAACACGGAAGCCCTGCACAAACACATACCGCATTTCTGGGCGCGCCTGGCGGAACACGACGAACAATTTGCCAAAGATCTGGCCCAGACTGTGTTAGTATCACACCTGGACATGATTGTGGCGGTTCTGGATTTTCTGGGTCTCCCGCACGAAGGCGGGTTCTTCAATAAAGATCTGGATGCCAAGCAGTACCTGACCGAAGGATGGGCCGAACGGGTGTTCGATCAGTTTCGGGCCGTTTATTCCGAGCCGGTTCTGCTATTTTATATAAATCACTTGTCATGGGAATTGACGGACCGGACCGAGCCGTTTGCGCCCGCTACCGCGGCGTGAGTGCGCCCTCGCAAATTTTTCGGTTGCAAGAGTGCATAGGGAAACTGTACAATCATGGGTCCGCTGAAGTCTGTACGAGTGGGTCCCGAGCATTGCCGTTGTGTCGAGGAACTCGTGGGGAGAGGCTTCAAAGGCGGAGAAACAGCAACTCCTTGCGTTACAACTGCATCGGCGCGTGCTCAGGAGTAGCCCCGTGAGCGTGAAGCAGAGAGCAGTTGCGCGGCTTGAATTGAGGCAGGTCTTTGATCTGCGCGAGGTGGGTGCGTGATATCGCCCAGTGCGGCACTGGGATGAGGGTGGTTGCTTATGAGTCACTGCGAATTTCATTATTCTTACTTGTTGCCCCAGAAACCGGGCATCCTTCCGTTCGATGAGACGATTACCAAGTCCTGCCGGCGCTGCGGAGCGACTTTTACGACTAAATCGCGCATCCGTAAGCGCTGCGATGCCTGCCAGGAGATCGTCGCCTACGAGAAGCAGCAGAAGGCGAATGCCCGCCTGAAGGCCCGCCGGGCAGCCAAGCGGGCCATGATGCGCGGGTGATCGATTCGCCCGACGGCTTCAGCCGGGACGAGCTCGCCATCCTGCGGCGCCTCAAGACGCCGCAGAAGATCCAGTCCTTCCTAGATAGCGAGATCGGCTACAACAAGGAACCGCAAGGTCCGACGTGTCGTTCACCGCGCCGGGTTTTGCGGGACCGCTTGGCGCACTGCATGGAGGGCGCGTTGTTCGGGGCCGCCGCCCTGCGGGTGCAAGGTTTCCCGGCGCTACTGCTTGATCTGGAAGCCGTACGCGATGACGATCACGTGCTGGCCATTTTCCAGCAGTACGGCCATTGGGGAGCGATCGCCAAATCCAACTATTCGGGCCTGCGATTCCGCGAGCCTGTCTACCGCACGCTGCGCGAGCTGGCGATCTCCTACTTCGAACATTATTACAACCTGGCTGGGGAAAAGACGCTGCGCAATTATTCGCGGCCGGTCAATTTGCGGCGTTTCGACCGGATTGGCTGGATGACCGCGGAAGACGACGTCTGGGAGATTCCGGATTATCTGCTCGGCATTGCGCATACACCGCTGCTCAAGACCAGCATGACGCGCCGGCTGAATCACGTGGACGCGCGTTTGCAAGCGGCGGGAAGGCTCGGCGGCGCGGGGAGTTAGCTTGGTGTGAACTGGATGTTCGCCCGATTGGCCGCGACGGCTAGAGCGCGATCCGAGGTCCACAGGTGGTCGCCGCCGATTAGCGCCGCAGCCAGCAGATGCAGATCGATCCAACCTAAGCCCAGCCCCCAGAGGCGCCGCGCATCCAGGAGCCGGTGAACATCTGTTTCCGGCGCCATCGCGGCGTGCGGAAGAAGCCGCAGTGCGGCGATAGTGAGTGGGCGGCGGGCCAGGTTGGCGCAAACCAACTCCCCGAGCACGAACGGATGCAGCAGCACGAGCTCTTGGTCCAACAAAGCGTTCAGCCTGGTGTCCGCACGGCGAAAATGATTCACCCAGACGGAGGTATCGACCAGGATCATTTGTGTGGCCGCGGCGCCGGGCGCCGGCGCGGAGGAAGCGCCAGATCGGGCATTGTTCCGCCGAGGGCCGCAAGCCGCCGCCCGGCCTCCCGCGCGATCACATGCCGGAGAGCCTCGTGGATGAGCGCGGTCTTTTCCTGGATGCCGGTATACTCCTGCGCCTGGCGCAGCAGCGCGTCGTCCAGATTCAGCGTCGTCCTCATATGCATCAGTATAGACGATCGATGCATACGCGCCTTTACGCGAACAGCCACCTCGCGATTTGGACCGGCTGGGGGGGGCGGATTGTTTGTACCTAAATCACGCTTTGTGGTAATCGCCACTCTTGCCGCCGGTTTTTTCGATAAGATACACATCCTGGATCTCGATCGACTTATCGAGCGCCTTAGTCATGTCGTAGACAGTTAGTGCGGCGACGGCCGCCGCGGTTAGCGCTTCCATCTCGACTCCGGTCTGCGCGGTGGTCGCGGCGCTGGCGATAATGCGCACGCCATCCGGCTCGATCTGCACGTCCACATCGGCGTGCGTCAGCATCAGTGGATGGCAGAGCGGGATCAGGTCCGCGGTCTTCTTGGCGGCGGCGATGCCGGCGATGCGCGCAATCTCGAGCGGATTGCCCTTGGGATTCTGCGGCAGGCTGCGCAACACCTCCGGCCGCATGCGCACGAACGCGTGTGCGCGGGCCGTGCGGCGCGTCTCCGGTTTCGTCGAAACATCCACCATGCGCGGACTGCCCGCATCGTCGAAATGCGATAGCTTCGTCACTTCACAAGCACCCGGATCCAGTCGCCTTTCTGCCACGCCGCGCGATCCGCATCCACCACCAGGAACGCATTGGCGCGCGTCAACGCCGGCACATCGCTCGACCCGCGCCAGGCGAGCGGCGTGACCTCCGCGGCGTCGGCGGTCAAGCGCGCGGGCAGGAATCGCGTTAGCCCCACGCGATGCTGGAAATCACGCGACAAGCGGGCCTGCGGCATCGGCAGCCAGACCTCGTCCTGCCCCCCCAGCAGTTCCAGCGCGGCGCGGGCGAAGATTTCGAAGGTCACCATGGTCGACAACGGATTGCCCGGCAGGCCGAAGAAGAACTTGCCCAGCGCCTGGCCGAACACCAGCGGCTGGCCGGGCTGGATCAGCACCCGGTCGAAGAAGAATTCCGCGCCAAGCCCCGCCAGCACGTGTTCGACGATGTCATACTTGCCTGCCGAAACGCCCCCGGAAATCAGCAGCAGATCCGCGCCCAAGCCGCGTTCGATCAGTTCCTGGGTGTGGCTGTGCTCGTCGCGCGCCACCGGCAAAATTTCCGGGACGCCGCCCGCGCGGCGCACCTGAGCAGCAAGCGAGTACGCATTCGAATTTCGGATCTGGTGGTCGACGGGTTTGGCGGAGACGGGCACGATCTCGTCGCCCGTCGCCAGGATGGCCACGCGCGGCGCGGCGTACACCGAGACGCACTGCTGCCCGGTGGCGGCCAGCATGGCGATCGCCGCAAAATCCAAGCGCCGGCCCGCGTGAAGAATCACTTCGCCCGCATGTGCTTCGCTGGCCTGCGGATTGATGAACTGCCCTGGTTCGGCCGGTTGCGCAAAGATGGCGAGCTGGCCCTCGCGGCGCACGTGTTCGATCATCACTATGGCGTCGGCGCCTGGCGGCACCGGCGCGCCGGTCATGATCTCGACCGCCTGCCCCGCACCGACTTCGCCATTGAAGTTCTCGCCCGCGCGCACTTCGCCGATCACTTCGAGCTCGCCCGGCACATCGGCCGCGCGCACGGCGAAGCCATCGCGCACGGAACGCGCGAGCGCGGGATAATCGCGATCCGCCGCAACCGGCTCGGCCAGCACGCGCCCCGCGGCAGCTTCGAGCGCCACGGTCTCCACCGGCGGTTCCAAGCGCGCGGCCTCGACCCTCTCGATCACGCAGCGTCGCGCGGCGTCAAACGTCAATGCGGGCACATGTTTATTTTAGCGTTCGCCAAACGCGCGTTATGCTGGTGAATTCCGATGCCTGTTATCTTCGCGGAAGAACTCACGGAATGGACGGCCGGGCTGCTGGCCGCAGCGCGCTTCCCACGGCCCACCGCGCAACTCGTGGCCGAGTCGCTGGTGGATGCCAACCTGCGCGCCGTCGATTCGCACGGCGTCCAATTGCTTCCTTATTACGTGGAGCAGGTCGAGCGCGGCGACATGGACCCGGCGGCTGAAGGTGCAGTCGTGACCGAGTCCGGCGGTTGCCTGGTCTATGACGGCGTAAACGGGCCAGGGCAGCTCGTTTCGCAGGTGTGCTGTGAACACGCGGCGCGGCTCGCGGGGAAGCACGGCGTCGCCATCGTTACCGCGCGCAACTCCAATCATTTCGGCGCGGCCGCTTACTGGGGACGGCGGATTTCAGACGCCGGCCTGATCGGGATCGTGATGTGCAATGCTTCACCGATCGTGGCGCCCTGGCAGGCGAAGGAGCCGCGCCTGGGCACCAATCCGATTTGCATGTCCGTGCCCGGGCCGTGGCTGCTCGACATGGCCACCACGACGGTGGCGAACAATCGCATCTTCAAGGCGCTGGTGAACGGGGAGGAAAGCATCCCCGCGGGTTGGGCGATGGATTCCGATGGCGTCCCCACCACCAGCACCGATGCCGCCGTGCGCGGCCTGCCCATGCCTCTGGGCGGCTATAAAGGCAGCGGGCTTGCGATGCTCGTCGAGATTCTGTGCGCGGCCCTGAGCGGCGGCGCGATGAGCGTGGAGGTAGGCGGCATTCGCATCAAAGGCAGGCCCACGCGCATCAGCCAGATGTTCATGGCCATTGACGTCAGCCGCTTCATGCCGGTCGAAGTTTTCACCCGGCGCATGGAGTGGCTGGTAGGGACGGTGAAGACGGCCGCGCCCGCCACGGGTTACGAAGACGTGCTGGTAGCCGGCGATCCGGAGTGGCGCGCGGAAGCGGAGCGCCGCAAGCATGGGATTCCGATCGGAGAGGGAACCTGGGAGTGCCTGCTCGAAACAGCGAGGAAGCTGGGCGTCGCGCCTCCCGTGCTGTGAAGCGGCTGCTCAGGCGTAGGCGATCGGTTTACTTTGCCGGTCTGAACATGGCGCCAATCTCATCCGGACGCGCCGCGTCCTTCCCGTAGGTGAACGTGCCGTGTTCCCGCATCTCGCGCGCCGCGCGCAAAAACGCGCCCAGAGCCACGCGAGATAGCGAACTGCCCACGCTGACGCGCTTCACTCCCAGCGCCGCGAGATCAGCGAGGCTCAACTGCACGCCGCGTAGCCCCATCAGCACGTTCACAGGGCGATCCACCGAGCTGACCACCGCGGCGATATCGTCCCTGGTGGCGAGCCCTGGCGCATAGAGGACATCGGCACCGGCCTCCTGATAGGCCTGTAATCGCGCGATGGTGTCTTTCAGATCGGGCCGGCCGTGCAGGTAATTCTCGGCGCGCGCCGTCAGCGTGAAGCAGAACGGCAGCGCACGGGCAGCTTCCACCGCGGCGCGCACGCGATCGACGGCGTGCCCGATCTGGTAGATTGGCTGGCCGGTATTTCCGGAGGCATCTTCGATGGAGCCACCCACGACTCCCGCCGCGGCAGCCAGCCGGATCGTCTCCGCCACCGTTTCGGGGGCATCGCCGTAGCCGTTCTCCAGATCCGCACTCACCGGCAAATCGGTTGCCGGCACGATCCCGGCAATGTGGGCCATCATCGCGTCCCGGCCGACCGAATTATCCAGCCGGCCGATGGAAAATGCATAGCCCATACTGGTCGTGGCCAGCGCCTCGAATCCCAGATGCGCCAGGATGCGTGCGGTGCCGATGTCCCATGGGTTCGGAATGACGAAGGCACCCGCGCGCGCATGGAGCGATCGAAAAATGCGCCCTTTCTCTTGCTGGCCCAGCATACCCGTTTAAGCCGCCTGGGCTAATTGTAGCCCGATCTCGACGCCCTTGGCCGGCCGTGGCTCATCGAAGATCTCGAGCAGAATGGAGCGGACCCGGAAATAACGCTGGCACTCCGGGCACCCACACTCGGGCGCGCGCGCCGCATGCTCGATCAGGTAGTCGAGCTGCTCCCGCATCACATCCGCATCGCCTGCTGGCTCAAGAACTCTTGGTAACTCAACCCTTGGCGCCATCGCTCTCACCTCCACTCCCGCTTTGATAGATGAGTGCGCACGACAAAGCGCTACGTTCGCGAGTGTAAAAGAATGTCACTTCTGGGTTAGTAAAGCTCCTCATCAAACAAGCCAAACCTGGCCTAAGCCATTGGAAAGAGGTTCAGGCGGTGGCCGAGTCTGCACAACATTCGCGATGAAGTTGGAGATATTTGGGCAGGCTGATGCCGAGTTGCCGGAGCAGCAGTTTCTGTCCCGTTGTCGGCTCGGTGATCCGACGCGAGCGGATCTCCCGGCCGTCCGTCTTCGGGAGAACAATATCGGCGCTTTACAACGTGCACAGCAGCGCGATGGCCTTCATCGGCGTCATCTGCTGAGCATTTTCCACGCCCCTCGACGATGGCGTTGGAACGATCACCGGCCGGAGCGAGCTTTCGATTCTCCCCTTGTTTCACCAACTGGAGCCGCGCGTCAGGGCTCACGTGATGGTGGCGTTTCCTGCCAGCACTGTGCAAACGCCAACCCCGCCGCACGGCGCAAACAGGACTGAGGCTTTCATTGGAGACCCCCCAGCCACGCTGTCGTGCGCTTGGTAGACTCCGCGTAACGGGTGCGCCAAAGCTGAATCAAGTACGCAGATGAACTGGATCGGCGACCATTTGTGATCGATCACGAGCGAGTTCCTGAGCTGCTGTCTGCAATACTCCTCCTGCGCCAACAGCAAAGTCGAGTTGCTGTGACGGTTCCAGCGTCATGATCTTCTCCAGATGGTGACCCGGAAGTTCAACCTGACGCATGAGGACCAACGTGTCCTCGGCACGCTCCGAGGGAGATCCCCGGCGCGCCCGCACCGCGTCGATGGTTTCGAGCGGTGAGGCGGCCACGGGCACTGCATCCCATAGGCGTTTCAAGTACACGGTGGCGTAAGTGACGCCGATGTGACGCCGTCGAATCGCCGCCAGGGCTTCGGGGGGACCATAGCCGGTGTCGTCGCTAAACATCACAGCTGTCACGTCCGCTCTATCCTGCCGAAATAACGATCGTGCGAGATTCACGGTATACTGGCTTCCCGGTTCGAAGCTGCCGCTATCTTCCTGGTGCTCGAACCAATCCGTACCGTATCCCTCTATCTCGATGGTGACGACTCGTTTCGCCGTCATGTTTTGGACGGTGACGGACACCGCCCCAGGCGCTGCAAGATCTGGCGATATCGCGACGATCTGGACGCCGCTCGTAACAGAACTGACGTGCCAGCCGTCGACTTCCGAAGCGACGGGATCACCCTGAGATCCGATCGCGAGGCACGGCGACATCGCGATCGCGAGAACGAGCAACACTCGTTTGAGCTTCATCTTTCACAACAGACTTATCATAGTACTTACGCTGTTTTGTGTCCATCGCCGCCCTTACCTTGTGGCATGCTTATAATGGACCTAGTTAGTAAAGTTTCATCCGCGATCCGCCGATTCTCTGGTTGTATGGAAGATCGGCAGGATCTCGAGTTACAACTGAATCGCTTCAACCGTCTGGTCAAGGAGCTACTGCAAGGCGAGGTACGGCGTACGTCTTTCCAGCCCTGGGAAGTAGGATTTCTACTGGATCTGGAAGCCTGCCGGCTGACCCGCTCGCGTCGTAACGAGGCTCTTAAGCGCTACCAGCGCGCGGTGCAGCGCCAAATAGAACGCCGCCAGTATCCCCCCATGCGCTTTGCGGACTTCCTGGGCCGCTCGCGGACTCCGCGGACTGAACACGCCCCGGTGGAGCTATGCGCCCAGGACGCGCCGTCCCTCGACCCGCAGGTTTCCGCTCAGCACTAGCCGGATCGCTTCGCTGTAAACCCGGTGTTCCTCTTTTAAGATGCGCGCTGACAGTGTTTCGACGCTATCGTCGTCCAACACAGGAACTGCAGCCTGCACGATGATGGGTCCGGCGTCCAAATACTCGTCGACAAAGTGAACAGTGCAGCCCGTTATCTTGACGCCATGTTCAAGCGCCTGGTGCTGCGCGTCGAGCCCGGGAAACGCGGGCAGCAGCGATGGATGAATATTCAGCACACGGCCCGCAAACTCGCGGATAAATCCAGCGCTCAGCAGCCGCATGTAACCCGCCAGGCACACCAGGTCCACCGCATGCATCTTCAGCTCTTCGACGAGCATGCCATCGTAAATGGTACGGTCCAGGCCTTTGGACGGGATCGAGATGTGCGGCAATCCGCGCTCGCGCGCAATCTCGAGCCCGCGCGCCTCCGGGCGGTTGCTGATGACGATCGCGATCTGGGCATCGATCCGGCCGCCTGCCACGTTCTGTGCGATGGCTTCGAAATTCGAGCCTCGCCCAGAAAGCAGAATGCCCAGCCGCTTCACCGGTACACCACGCGCGGACCGCGCCGTTTCTGCGCAGCCACCTGCCCGGCGACGAAACACGGCTCGCCGATCTTGCGCAGGATCTCCTGCGCGCGCCGCACGCGAATGCCGTCCGCTGCTCCAGGCACTGCCAGGATCATGCCGATGCCCAAATTGAATGTGCGGCGGTAATCGTCTTCCGGCAAATCTCCCAACTTCCGGAGCAGTTCGAAGATGGGCGGGATCTTCCAGGCGTCTGTATCGATTTCAGCCGCCAGCCCCTCGGGCAGCATACGCGGCGTATTGTCGGTCAATCCGCCGCCGGTGATATGCGCCGCGCCGCGCAGGAGGCCTGCATCGGCGAGCGCGCGGATCGGTTTCAGGTAGCTGCGATGTACGTCGAGCAGCACATCGGCGACAGTGCCGCCAAGTTCCGGCAGGACTGTATCGGGTGAATAGCCGGCCACCTCGAACAGCAGCTTGCGCGCCAGCGAATACCCGTTGGTGTGCAAACCGGTTGACGGCAGCGCCAGCAGCGTATCGCCGGTGCGAATGCGCCGCCCGGTCAGCACGCCGTTGCGCTCGGCCGCTCCCACGATGAAGCCTGCCAGGTCGTATTCACCGGGCGCGTAGAGGCCGGGCATTTCGGCGGTCTCACCGCCAATCAGCGCGCAGCCGTTCTGCTTGCAAGCGCGCGCCAGCCCGGCGACCACCTGCGCGGCGACGCCCGCTTCCAACTTGCCGGTCGCGAAATAATCCATGAAGAACAGCGGACGCGCGCCCTGCACGGCGATGTCGTTGACGCAGTGATTCACCAGGTCTTCACCGATGGTGCCGTGGCGGCCGGTCATGAAGGCCACTTTGACTTTCGTACCCACACCATCGGCTGAACTGATCAGCACCGGCTTCTTCCACCCGGCCAGCGAGTAGCACGCGCCGAAGGTGCCGATGTCTGTCAGCACACCGCGGGTGAAGGTGGCGCGCGCGGATTCGCGGATGGAAGTGACGGCGCGATCTGCCTCGTCGATATTGACCCCGGCGTCCTGGTAGCGCATGGATGCCATCATCGTAACGCGAGTCGCTGGAACATGGCGGCAAACCCGGCCAGGCCGATCTGCTCGGCACGCAGCCCGGCTTCGGGCCAGGCATCGATCTGGCCGCCATACTGTGCGGCCAGGTTATTGCGCAGGGTCTTGCGTTTCTGCCGGAAGCACAGCGAGACGAAGCTGAGGAAATCCGCGCGATCGACAATACTCAAGTCCGCGGCGCGATTGCGCGGCGTCAGGCGCATCACGGCCGAATCCACTTTCGGCGGCGGCTGGAAAGCGGCGGGCTTTACTTCAAAGAGATACTCGACGTCGGCCGCGGACTGCATCGCCACGCTAAGGTATCCATAATCGCGGCTGCCGGGCGATGCGGTAATGCGCGCGGCCACTTCCTTCTGCACCAGGAACACACCGCGCCGCATGCCGCTGCCGAGTGCAATGGCGCGCTCGATGATAGCTGTCGCGGCGTAATAAGGGAGGTTGCCGGCGATCACCGGGAGGCCCCATTGCGCCAGGTCGATGTCGAGGGCATCGGCTTCGACAACCGTGAGGCGCCGGTCCCCCGCATGCACCTGCGCGAGCCTCTGCGCCAGCAGCGAGTCGATTTCGAGAGCGATTACGCGATCGGCGCGTTCCAGCAAGCGCGTAGTGAGCGCACCTTTACCCGGACCGATCTCCACCACGAGCGCTTCCCGCTCGGGACACGCGGCACGCGCGATCCGTTCCAGGATGGAACCGCGAACCAGGAAATGTTGGCCGAGTTTCTGGCGGGCCACCGTCACCCGCGAACTACATAATGGATACGGCGGAACGATACCAGAACCGTGCCGCTGGTGGGCTGGCCAAACCAGGTCGCCGGTGTGAAGCGGCCGTTTACGATGAGTTGCTTCAGATCGGCCTGCATCTCCGGGCTGACCTTGCCGCGCTCGACGGAATAATCCATCGCCTGGCCTTTCGCATCGACGTATAACTCCACGACGGCTTCGTCATTACTCAGTTCAAATGGCGTGGCTTCTATCAGAGTCGCCGCGGTGTACAGCCGGATGGGTACATCCTTCCCGCCTACCGGATGGAAACCGAGGGTCGGCACCAGCACGCTGAACAGCAGCAGGGCGGAAACCAATCCTCCGGCCAGGGGCACAGCCAAAGGCCGCATCAGATTGTCCATCGCGAGTTTGATGTTATCCGCCCAGGTATGTAAGGCGAGCGGCAGGGTCCGCATCGAGTTCCAGCGGGCTCTTTCGCGCGACGCCACGACCTGCAATTGGGTGTGCAAACGGTTGGGAACCGCCGCGGCCGGCAACTGCAGCAAGCCTTGGCGCAACTGGGTGAGCTTATCGAGATGCGCGGCACATTCCCGGCATCGAGACACATGCTCGGCTACGCGAGTCCTTTCGTCCCGGCCCATCCGCTGGTCGAGGAACCCTGACAGAGAATTTCGCACCGTTTGGCAGCTCATAATGCTCGCTCGGCCGTTTTCGGCATGAAACGCATGGCCGGCTGCGATTGCAGCCTCTTCTCTAATTCCTGGCGAAGGGCCTCCCGCCCCCGCAGAATGCGGGACTTTACCGTCCCTAAGGAAACCTGTAAGACCTCCGCGACCTCCTCGTAACTGAGATCAGTGATGTCGCGCAAAACCACAGCCGCCCGGAACGTGGGGTTTATGCGCGCCAGCGCCTGTTCGACCATTTCCTGCTTTTCCTGGTCGAAGACATAATCGAAAGGCGACTGCGCAGTGTCCGCCAGAACCTCGGTCCGGCCTCTGTCGTCCTCCTGCTCTTCTTCGATTCCGACCTCGCGCCGGCGATGGCGGAAAAACCAGCGGCGCTGGTTGTGCGCCTCATTGATGGTGATACGGAAGAGCCAGGTCTTTAGCGTGCTCTGGCCGCGAAACTGCCCGATGTTCCGGAACACTTTCAGAAACACTTCCTGCACCACATCCGAGGCGTCCGACGGATCGTTCAACAGACGCAACGCCAAATTGTAGACAGGCTGCTGAAACCGCGTGAGCAGTGTCTCGTAGGCGCACTCCGCGCCGGCACGCAGGGCGCGCACCAGCACCAGATCTTCGGAATCCGCCAGGGCTTCCGCCGTCTTAGACGAACTGAGGTCTAGAATCGAAGTGGCCATGGGAATCTATCCCTGCCTTAATTATAGACACCCGCGGGGATTAAAAGTTCCCCTGCACGGCTCTAAAGCGGTGGCTGAGCCCGAACCGTCAGGGAGTGATTGGCTAGACTTCCGGTGCTTCCAGGGTGCGTGCGCTCATCTTGCAGGCAACACAGGTGAGAACCGCCGTCATCTCCTGGAGCGCACGGCGGGCTTGGCTCGTTGAAGCGTTTCTCGTCAGGTGATACCAGGCAGCCATCATTTTATAGTCGAACATCAAAAGGTAATGTTCCGGGGGAGTGAGACCCCAACCTGCCGCATGATCGAGCAAATAACGCAGCATCCGGTAGTCTTTTTCAAGCGCACGATGCACGCGGTCGAGTTGCGGACCGCCCTGGGTCTGACGCAAAATCTCGCGCATCTCCGGCACGCTCAATTGACTGATTACGGCGCCCTGGGTCCCTTCGCGATCCTCATTCAACAGCAACAGGACCGTGTAGCGGAACCAGTAGATGAAGAGTGCCAGCGAGAACAAAAAGATGAGTACTGTCTCGACCATTAGATTGCCACGCGCCCGTAATAGTAAACAGCCGATCAATCATATCATTCACTGGGAAACCATGCAATAACTTTTGATAAGATTTCCAGTACTACTGTTACTAAATTTCCAATGCGGCGTGCGGGAGGCAGCCGATAGACTTTAACTTATTGATAATTAAAGATGTAGTCCTTTGAGATAATCCCGGAAGGGACCGCCCAAATCGTGCCGGCGAAGAGCGAATTCCACCGTTGCTTTAAGAAATCCGAGCTTATCGCCGGCGTCGTAGCGGGTACCTTCGAACCGGTACGCATAGAGCGGCCGCGCCCGCAGAAGGTGCCGCAGCGCATCCGTCAATTGGATCTCCGATCCGGAACCCGGCTCGATGGCCAGCAGCGATTGAAAAATCTCCGGAATCAGCACGTAACGGCCGATGATCGCCAGGTTGGAAGGGGCCTCCGATGGTTTCGGCTTTTCCACCAAGTCGCGGATGCGGTAGACGCGATCACGGGTGCCATTGTGCGAGATCGGCTCGGCGTCGATGGCGCCGTACGCGGAGATGTTCTCCGAGGGCACTTCCATCACCGCCACCACCGGCGAACAGAAGAATTCGTAGACATCCATCAATTGCCGCAGGCAAGGCGTTTCCGAGTCGATGACGTCGTCGGCGAGCACCACCGCGAAAGGCTCGTCGCCCACCAGCTCCATGGCGCGCAGCACGGCATGTCCCAGCCCCAGGGCCTCCTTCTGCCGGACGTACGACACGTTAATCATGTCCGACACGTTGCGTACAATGGATAACAGATCCTTTTTGCCGCGCGTCTCGAGCATGTTCTCGAGCTCGAAGCTAACGTCGAAATGATCTTCGATGGCCGTCTTGCCGCGACCGGTCACGATGATGATGTTCTGAATCCCGGAGTGGATCGCTTCTTCGACGCCATACTGAATGATGGGCTTGTCGACCAGTGGCAGCATCTCTTTGGGCTGCGCTTTAGTGGCGGGCAGGAAGCGGGTGCCGAGGCCCGCGGCGGGGAAAACGGCTTTACGAATCTTGGAGGCCATCACATACAGTTTGCGTGCAGCCGCGCGGAATCGCAACTCCTAAAAGCCACTAAGGGCATTCCTCCGCACCGAAGCGCTAGAATGTTTGGTAGTGACTGGGAAAGCTTTCTACATCGAAACCTTTGGCTGCCAGATGAATGCCCATGACTCCGAGAAAGTCGCCGGCACTCTGCTCGCGCGAGGTTACCGCCAGGTGGATACGCCGGAAGCGGCGGACCTGGTGCTCTATAACACCTGCAGCATTCGCGATAAGGCCGAACAAAAGGTCTTCGCCCGCTTGCAGAATTTCAAACGGGAGGCCGGCAAAGGCAAAGTCTTCGCCGTGCTGGGATGCGTAGCGCAGCAGGAGGGGGAAAAGATTTTCGAGCGCACGCCGCACGTCAGCCTGGTGGCCGGCTCCGCCAGTTATACCCGGCTTCCGGAGATGCTGGTGCAGATCGAAGCGGGCGCGCGGCGGGTCACGGGGTTAAGCCTCGATACGGATGAGACTTTCGATACGCCGTTCACCCGCCGGGACAATCCGCATCGCGCGTATATCACCATCATCGAAGGCTGCGACAAATCCTGCGCGTATTGCGTGGTGCCGTTCACGCGCGGGCCGGAGCGCAGCCGCACCAGCGAAAGCGTGATGGCGGAAGCCCGCCGCCTGGCCGATTCCGGCTACACCGAAATCCAGTTGCTTGGCCAGAACGTGAACAGCTATCGCGATCCGTCGCCGGCCGGCTGGGATTTCGCCACGCTGCTGGCGCGCACGGCCGAGATTCCGGGGATCCGCCGCGTGCGCTACACGACGTCGCATCCGCGCGATTTCACCAAGGCCATCGTGGACGCCATGGATGCTAATCCGGTGCTCTGCAATCATGTACACCTGCCGGTGCAGTCCGGCTCGAACCGTGTGCTCGCCTCCATGCAGCGGCTCTATACGCGGGACGAGTATATGCAGCGCATCGCGTGGATCCGCGGCGCGCGCCGCAGCATGGCGCTCACTACCGACATCATCGTGGGCTTCCCTGGGGAGACCGAAGCGGAGTTCGAAGAGACGCTCCAACTGCTCGATGAAGTGCAGTACGATTCACTGTTCAGCTTCAAATACTCGCCGCGTCCGAACACAGCCGCGCTGGGGATGGAAGACCGCATCCCGGAAGAAGAAAAGACGCGGCGCCTGATGATCCTCAACGAAAAGCAGCGCGCCATCCAGATCCGGCGCAACTCCGAGCAGGTCGGTAGCGTGGAGGAAGTGCTGGTGGAAGGCCGCCACGAATCGCTCGGGCAGTGGGTCGGGCGCACGGCGCAGAATCGCACGCTGAATTTCACACATGCCGGAGACGGGGGCAATCTGCTGGGCCAGTATATGAACGTACGCGTGACCCGCGCCGGCCCGAATTCGCTGGCCGGTGAAAGCATTGCGAATATGATCTAATGAAGCTGGGAGGGTCTTATGGAAGTCGAAATGAAAATCCGCGGCTTGATGATGGACCCCGTCACCAATATGCCCATCGTGATCCTCAAGGACGTGAGCGGCAACTCAGTCCTGCCCATTTGGGTGGGGATCTACGAAGCCAACGCGATTGCGCTGGAGATCGAGAAAGTCGCGACTCCGCGGCCCATGACTCACGACCTGATCAAGAGCCTCCTGCTGGGACTCAACACCGGCGTACGCAAAGTGGTAGTCAACGAGTTGAAGGAGGAAACTTTCTACGCCCTGATCTGGCTGGAGCGTGACGGTGAGCTGATCAGTGTAGACTCCCGCCCGAGCGATGCGCTGGCGCTGGCCCTGCGTCTGGACTGTCCCATCTTCGTCGACGACACGGTGCTGAAGTCCTCTAAGCTTGCCGCCACCGTTTCCGATAAGGAAAACGAGAAAGAACTGCGGCGGTGGCTCGAGAACCTGAACGACGAAGACCTCGGCCGCTACAAGATGTAGCCGTGGACCCCGGCTCGACAGGCATCCAGCTTCTCTCCGAAACCCCCGGATACGCTATGTTCGCGCGTGACAATCTGGTCGCGCTGGTGGAACGTACCGAAGCCGGCTACGGCAGCATCGGCGGGACCGGCATTTGGACCGAACGCGGCTTGGCCTATCTCGTCTGGCGGGACGAAGAGGCGTACCTCGCGGGCAAGGGCTTTGAGCAGCCCGCCACTGCCGAAGAGGTAGCGGCCATCCGCCGATTCTCCGAGGATCTCAAGGCTGCGCTCTAACCCGGCTGATCCGCACGACGCATTTCCCGTAGAATCGCAGACGTCCGGCTTGGATTATAGGGCTATGCAGCCCGCGCCGTTGCTACAATAAAGGTTTCAGATGCGCGGCGCTCGCTGGTTTATCTGGATCATCCCGGTCGCCATCATCGTCATCGTTGCCGGTGTCACGGCCACTTATCGCATTCAAAACAAAGAACTACGGGAGGAAGCGCCGGCTAAACCGGAGGCTCTGGCGGCGGAGCTGACCTCGGTGGCGCAGGACTGGAGTTGGGTCCAGACCTCCGCGGAAGGGCGCACCGTCTGCCGCATTACGGCCAAAGATGCGCGCCAGGAGAAGGACAAGAGCCAGGTGGAGCTCGAACACGTCGAACTGCAACTTCCCTCGTTGCACGGCGACACCCACGACGTGGTGCATTGCGATCGCGCGCTATACAACCAGGGCGACAAACGCCTCTATTCCGACGGCGAAGTGCAGATCACCCTGGCCGTGCCGAACGACGGGGAGCCGAAGCATAAACTGGTCTCGATCCACTCCTCGGGTGTCACCTTCGACAGCGGCACAGGCAAGGCCACTACGGATCGTCTGACCACTTTCGATTTTGAAAATGGAGACGGACGGGCGATCGGAACATCTTATGATCCGAGCACGCGGGAATTGTTGATGAACAGCCAGGCCGAATTGCAGTGGAACCCGCCGGGGCCGCACGCGAAGTCGATGAAGATCGAAGCGGGGCAGGTGATTTATCGCGAGAATGCGGCGGGCATCTGGCTGAGCCCCTGGGCGAAAATGACGCGTGACAACACGGTGGTGGAGGCGGCGGACACTTCCATTGCGCTGGAGGACGGCAAGATTCACCATATCGACGCGCAGCACGCGCACGGCACGGATTCTTACCCGAATCGCAAACTGGAGTACGGCGCCGATCATCTGACCGTGGATTACGGCGACGACGGCGAAGTGGAGAAGATCTCCGGCGAAGGTAACGCGCGCCTGGTTTCCACGTCCGCCGACTCGCAGGTGACAGCTACAGGCAACCGGGTGGAGTTACATTTCGCGGATTACAACGGCCAAAGCACACTGACGGACGCGCTGGTGAGCGGGCATGGATATCTGGAATCGAAGCCCGTGCCCGGAGCCGTGCTTCCGCCGGGGCACGATCCCGCGGAGACGCGTGTGTTGCGCAGCGATATCATCCAGATGAAGATGCGGCCCGGCGGGCGCGAACTGGCGAGTCTGGAAACTCAGGCGCCCAGCGAGTTGGAGTTCTTCCCCAACCACGCGGGGCAGCGGCATCGCAAGTTTTTCGGCGATCGCATGTGGATCACTTATGGCGAGCAGAATCGCGTGCAATCGTTCACCGCGGTGAATTGCAAGACCGAGAGCGATCCCACGCCGGAGGAAGCCGCCAAGAAGCGTGCGGCCGCGACCACGGTGAGCAAAAACGTGAGCGCGGTATTCGACCCGAAAACCAGCCAGTTGACGCGCATGGAACAGTGGGGCGATTTTTCCTACCAAGCCGGCGACCGCAAGGCGCGCGCGGAACGCGCCATTCTGGAGCAGACAGACAATCGGATCACATTGGATCAACACGCGCGCATGTGGGACCAGACCGAGAACACCACCGCCGATCATATCGTGCTGGATGAAAAGAACGGCAACTTCAGCGCCGTGGGGCACGTCAATTCCAGCCGGATGCCGGATCAGGGAAAGAAGAAGAGCGACTCGGCGATGCTCTCGGGCGATGAGCCGCTGCAAGCCGTCGCGCACGCGATGACTTCCGCCAATCACAACAAACTGGTGAAATACGACGGCGACGCGGTGCTGTGGCAGGGGGCCAATCGCATTCAGGCGGACCACGTGGAGATCGACCGCGACAAACGGTCAATTGTGGCGGATGGGCACGTCGTCACGCAGTCGCGCGAGGAGGACAAGAAGGATAGCGGCGATGCGCCGGCCGCTGGCAAGGCTCCGGACACGGCTTCGGCTGTTTTCACCGTGGTGAAAGCGCCGCACATGGTTTATACCGACCAGGACCGTCTGGCGCACTATTCGGGCGGGGTGGTGCTGAGTCGCGCGGGATTACAGATGAAGGCGGTGGACCTGCGCGCCTGGCTGGCGGAGCAAGGCGCGGATAACCGCCTGGAGAAAGCCTTCGCCGATGGCGGCGTGGAGATCGTCCAGAAGGGGCCGCTGCGCACCAAGACCGGTTCGAGCCAGCATGCCGAATACTACACCAGCGAAGACAAGATCCTGCTGCGGGGCGGCAGTCCGCAGATGCACGACAACGTACGCGGCAACACGCGCGGCGCGGAATTGATCTACTATTCCGACGATGACCGGTTGCTCGTGAATGGCTCGGTGGCCGATCCGGCGCTCAGCCATATCATTCGCAAACATCCATGAGCAAACTGGAAACCCGGGAAATCTCGAAGTCCTATCGCGGGCGCAAGGTGGTCGACGGCGTAACACTGAGCGTGGACCAGGGCGAGGTGGTCGGGCTGTTGGGTCCGAACGGCGCGGGCAAGACGACTTCCTTCTACATGATCGTGGGGCTGATCAGCCCGGATTCGGGGTGCATCCTGGTGGATGACGCGGACATCACACCCCTGGCTATGTACCAGCGCGCGCGGCGCGGCATCAGCTATCTGCCGCAGGAAGCCAGCGTGTTTCGCAAGCTGACGGTCGAGGAAAACCTGATGGCGATTCTGGAAACGCTGCCGCTCCGGAATCAGCAGCGCCACCAGACGCTCGACCGCCTGATCGAGCAGCTCGGCCTCGACAAAGTACGCCGTAGCCAGGGGTACATGCTCTCCGGCGGCGAGCGGCGGCGCGTGGAGATCGCCCGCTCCCTGGTAATCAGCCCGAGCTTCCTGTTGCTGGATGAGCCATTCTCCGGTATCGATCCCATCCAGGTGCTGGAGTTGCAGCGCATCATCTTCGAGCTGAAACGCGCGGGCATCGGGATCCTGGTGACTGACCATAATGTCCGCGAAACGCTGATGGTCACCGATCGCGCTTACATCATCGATAACGGACGGATCTTCCGCGCCGGCAGCCCGGAGGCTCTGGCGCGCGATCCCGAAGTGAAGCGCGTGTACCTGGGCGAGTCCTTCAGCCTGCAGATCTGATCACGCCGGACGCCGCGTGCCGGTTATCACCAACCGGGCCGCGAGGTTTTGCATGTCGATTGCACGGAGAAAATCCAGCAACGTTTATCTGACAGACAGGAGGTGAATCATGAGCGGAACAGCCACGACTGTAAATGTCCTGGCCATACTTCCCTCGCCGGAAGACCGCACATCCTTAACTCAAATTTTCGGACACTCCCACTGGACTCTGCATTTTGCGGACTGCCTGGACCGCGCGTGCGCCCTGATCGAGGGCTTGGGCGTAGGTGTAGTGATCAGCGATTGCACGCTACCGGATGCCTGCTGGCAGGATGTTTTGCAGGAATTGCAGCACCAGCCGGCCGGGCCGCCGCTGATTGTGGCCGCGCGGCTGGCGGACGACAGGCTCTGGGCGGAGGTGCTGAATTTGGGCGGTTATGATGTTCTTTCGACACCGTTTGACACTAGCGAGGTGGTACGCTCCGTCAGCCTCGCCTGGCGTTATTGGCATGAGCGATCGGCGGGCAAAGTGATGCGAGCCGGGTCTCAGGGCCACGCGCCGTTCTAGAGCGTGCCGCCCTGTATCGTTTCTCACATTCGTTCGGGACCTCCCACCGCCGCGGCAGCCGCGGAATCTTGCCGGCGCGTCGTCGCGTCAGATAAGCAGGGAAGGAAGGAGGTAGAAAGCGATGTTGAAGAAACTTGGAATTCCTACGCTGTTGTTGGCTGCCGGCCTGATGGCTGTGCCTGCCAGCGCGGCCGTAAGATTCGGAGTGGGAATCGGCGGACCTGTCTACGCGCCAGCTTACCCTTATTACGCTTACCCCTACTACTCTTATCCGTCGCCGTATGGGTACCCGTACGTGTACGGCGGGTGGGGCTGGCATGGCGGTTGGCACTGGCACGGACATTACTATCATCACTGGCACCGCCGGTGAAGTTAGCGTAAGTGCCCGTAAGTAAGCAGAGAGCGGCCGAAGCGCGATAAGTGTTCGGCCGCCAATCTGGCGTCAGTTGTTATGGGCTGAGTCCACTGTCTCTTCCACCGCGTCCTTCACGGCCTCTTTAACCGCTTCCTTCACGGCAGCATCCACGGCTGCTTCAACGCGGGCCAGCTTAACATCCAGATCGCCGGCCGCGGCGGCGAATTCTTTTACTACACTATTCACCACCGGTGCGACCGCGGGAATCTCTTTGGCAACGGCCTTAGCGACCTTTCTGGCCAGAACTTCGGTGGAGTTTTCTGGCGCCACCGCCGGCCAATCCTCCTGGAACGTTTTCGTCAACTGGCTGATAATCCTGGCGTCACGAAAAATGACTCCGGCCTCGCGGCGCATATCCAGCTCGACCCCGCGCAAACTTTGGCTGCCGATGAATGCCCATTCTCCATCGCGAATCATGGTGCGGGTATGCAAACGCCTCTGCGCCAGTGCGCGCACGGCGAACCGCGCGCCGCCCCCTGCGACTTTGCCGATAATCTGAATGTCGACGCCGGCATCGGCGCGCTCGTTGAGCAGCCGCAGCATCTCAGGGTCGCTGATTTTCGGGTCGTAGATGAGTAACTGTTTCCGGGTCCCGCGGATGAATGCCGACAGTTTTCGGCGGGCGTTGACCGGGCTGATGACCAAGGCGTCCGAGGCGGCATCGTATGGTATGCGGCTTGCGTCTGCTTCGAAAAGCCGGATGGCCTCATTGACCAGATCGCGGCGGCGCGTGATCACGCCGAAGCTGCGGCACCGCTTCATGTCGTGATACGTCAAATTGAAAGCCAGCAGATACAGTTCCCGCCGGTCCACGATCATGAATTTGCCGTGATAACGCCGCAGGTCGTCCGCGGTCCTTCCCACGGTCATGCCCGCTGCCAGTAGCCGTAACTCGAGCTTGCGCAGATTGGCCGCGCCGGTGCTGTTGGTATGTGCAATTAATGCATGTACGGAGACTCCGCGGCTGACCGCATGTGCTAGAGCCTTTTCGATTTCTTTCTGATCGAAGCGGAAAATCGCGATTTGTATGCTGCTGTTGGCGGCGTGAATTCCTTTGATTAGGGCACTGGCGCCGTCACCCGGCTGTACGAGTAGTCTCATGGCCTTCTACGCACTCTGGTATTGTTCTTGCAATTTCAGCAGCAGTCCGGACTCTTCGGGGGACTTGGCCACGCTATGTTTGCGACAAAACGCACATTAGTTTATGCCCTTCTGGTGACCGGGCTCACCGTGCCTGCGGAGAACGCCGGAATTGAAAGCGTTCGCAAAGCGACGGCGGTGCTGTGGCGCAACCCCGTGGATATCGCCAGCCGCAATCTTTATTACGGACCGGGCGGCCCGCAGCACCAGCCCCATGGACCGTACATCTTCGTGAAGGAAGACTTGGATGGCTCGAATCCAAAATTCGTCGTCAAGGACCGCGATGGAATCAAGTGGAAGGTGAAACTGGGAGTGGAGGCCCGTCCGGAGACCGCCGCCACGCGGCTGATCTGGGCTGTGGGTTACTTCGCGAATGAAGATTACTTCCTAAGCGACGTCCGCGTGGAGAACATGCCGGCCCATCTGCATCGGGGCCAGAGCCTCGTCGCGCCGGATGGATCCGTGCGCAACGTCCGCATGAAGAGGGAAGACGAGAAAAAGATCGGCGATTGGAAATGGCGGCATAATCCCTTCACCGGCACGCGGGAGTGGAATGGCCTGCGGGTGATGATGGCGCTGATCAATAACTGGGATTTGAAGGACCAGAACAACTCGGTATATCGTAACGCCACTTTGGGAAATGTTTACATGGTGAGCGATCTGGGCGCCAGCTTCGGAAGCGGTTCGCCGCATGTGCCGATTGCGCACGCCAAGGGAGATCTCCGTTTCTACAGACATTCCAGATTCATTCGGGACGAAGACGTCACTACGGTCAGCTTCGGCGATCCCGGACGGCCCGAGTGGTTATGGTTCGTCCACCCGATCGAGTATTTCAAGAGGATTCGATTGTGCTGGATTGGCCGCGACATTCCGCGTGCCGACGCGCGCTGGGCCGGCGATCTATTGTCACGGCTGTCGGACCGCCAGATCGAGGACGCCTTTCGCGCCGCGGGGTACCCGGACCGGGAAGCACGGGGCTTCGCATCCACGGTCCAGCGCAGGATCGCTGAACTGAGCGAATTGTAGGCAGAGTCTCAGGCCTTACCCGCGTGGCTGCCGGCCCCGAATTGCAGTTCATACAACTCCGCGTAAAGGCCGTCAGTGTTGACCAACTGCTCGTGCGTACCGCGCTCGCAGATGACGCCGTCTTGCACCACGAAGATGATGCCCGCGCGGCGAATGGTCGAGAGGCGGTGGGCGATCACGATCGACGTGCGGTTCTCCATCAGGCGGTCAAGGGCCTCGAATACCAATTTCTCAGAGGCCGCATCCAGGCCCGTAGTTGGTTCATCGAGGATCAGGATCGGCGTGTTCCGAATGATGGCGCGTGCGATGGCGATGCGCTGGCGCTGGCCTCCGGATAACGTGACACCGCGCTCGCCGACCAAAGTGTCGTATCCCTCCGGCATCTTCTCGATGAACTCGTGCGCATTGGCCATTTCGGCGGCACGCAGGATTTCCGCGCGGGTGGCGCCGGGCTTTCCGTAGGCGATGTTGCTCCAGACCGGCCCGTGAAACAGCAGCGTCTCCTGCAGGACGAAGCTCATCTGCTGGCGCATGGATTGTATGCGAAAGCGGCGAATGTCGGAGCCATCGATGCGCACCGTTCCGGAGGTGGGATCGTAGAATCGCGGAATCAGGCTGATGATGGTGGTTTTGCCCGCGCCCGTGGGCCCCACCAAGGCAGCCACCTGTCCGGCTTCAATGCGGAAGCTCACGTCGCGCAGCACCGGAGTATCGGGCCGGTAATTGAAGTGGACGTGGTCGAATTCGATCTGGCCCCGGAGCCTGGGGGCGCGCCGCGCTCCAGGCAGGTCCTGCACTTCACCATTGATCTCCAGCACCTCCCGGATGCGCTCGTAGCCCACCTCCGCCTTCGACCAGGCGTCGGTCATCTTCGAAAGCTCCTGCATGGGCTTGTACATCTTATTCAGGTACATGATGAACACGATGAGGGAGCCCGCCGAGAGCGCACCGGTAAGCGCCATGCGGGCCCCGAACCACAGCACCATGCTGGTGCCGATAGCCACCAGGATCTCGACCAGCGGCGCGAGCCGGGCCTTCAATCCGCGCGCGTGCAACGCGATCTCGACGCTTTCGAGGCTTTCCTCCTCGAGGCGGTTCTGTTCATAATCCTCGCGCGCGTAGGCTTTCACCACGCGGATGGAAGACAGGACTTCCTGAATGACGCTGACGATCTCGCCTTCTTTTTTGCGCACATCGCGAGCCGCCTTCTTGATGCGCCGGGTGTAAGAATAAATCAGCGCGAAGAGGAACGGGGCCACGCTTAAGGCGATCAACGTGAAGCGCCAGTTGAGATAGAACATGACCGCGACCATACCCACCAGCGTCAGGCTATTGATCAATGCGCCCAGCAGTCCCGAGGCGATGAAACTTTGAATGGCGGCGATATCGCTGGTGACGCGGCTTACCAGGTCGCCGGTCTGCTTTTGATCGTGATAGGCCAGCGAGAGACGTTGGATGTGGGAATACAAGCGCAGGCGCAAGTCATGCATCACCCACTGACTGACGCTGGTGGTGAGGTACTTCTCCGTGTACGAGCAGAGCGCGCCCATCAACGCGATAACCAGCGCGCCGATGGCTGCGACCTTCAGGACGGTAAGCCGGTCGCCCGAGGCGAGGGCTGGAATCAAGCGAGGGAGCCAGCCATTGACCGGCCGCGACCGGAGAACGTTATCGACCACGATTTTGAGAGGCCAAGGATCCAGGAGGTTGGTGACGCCCTCGCCTGCCACCGCCAGCAGGCCAACCGCCAAAGCCTTCGCATGCGGCCTGAGCAGGTTGGTGATTCGGAGAGCCTGAGGTTTGGCCGCCATATTTTGTGGCCAGACGTTCAGTGCGCCTGGCCGGGGAGCACAGGGGGCTGTGAGTGGAAGAACCGCGGCAGGAACTCGCGCGCGATGTTGAACCCGGTTTCAACGCCGAGCACGATGGCGAACGAGTCGACCGCATGGGTCGGCCCACGTTCGCTGGGCGGCTGCCAGGCCCGCGAAATCGCAGCCTCGGACACGTAGCTGCCGATCCGCGACCAGGAAAAGTGCCGGGTGCCGTCGTCATGACGCGCCAGGAAGGAACTCGCGATGGCGTATTTGACACGCGGCCGGAAGCCCGTCAATCCCGAACGGAAATAGCGGTTGTCCTCGTGCAGGAACGTGGAGGCCCCGTACATCACAGTGGACTGGATGATATGCGACCCGTAGGAACTCGCGAAGCGGCGGCCGTATCCTTCCGCGCCCTGGCCCCACTCATGGGGCACGTTAAGCGCCTGATTGATGCCGGCGCCCGCGGCGGATCGCAGGAAAGACTCCGCGCTGAACATGTGCTTCACGTATTGGCGAAAGCGCTGCGCCTGAGTGAGGGGCACATATCCTTTTTGGGCGGGCGTGACCGCCAGAACTGCGCCGCGGCCGGCCTCTCCGACGGAGGAAGACTGCTGCGCCATCAAACCGTGCACCAGGACCGCCGCGACCACGCAAGCCCGAATTGCGAATCCCGAAGGTGAGGTTGGTGACATACGCAGAATCTCGAAGTGCGCGGTAGAGCATACCGTCAATTAAAGTCGATGCGCAGGGGAAGCGAGGCGTTCCAGGCTGGGGGCGTGGTTGGTGCGTTTAGACCCAGGGCTGGATCGGTTAGAATCGTAGGAGCGGTAGATTGTCGGGGCGTAGCGCAGCCTGGTAGCGCACCTGCCTTGGGCGCAGCGCGGCCGTCTCCAAAGCTTTCTTAGATTTACCTCCACTTTCAGGGTTTTCAACAACTTGGGGAATCTGCTTTTCGCTCAAAGGCAACCCAAGTCGCCTCAACGCCAAGGGTTTTGTCACGGTTTTGCCACGGTCCACTCAGGTTGGATCTTCGACATTCTTGCCTCCATCGCGGCGGTGCAAAGAAACTTTCGACCGTTCGATTCGCCTCCGAGGCCGCGAACAGTCACTTCCGGATTCGTACCCCCCGTCCGGGCATAATGCCGTCTCACTCTTGCCGAGTTTCAGAATCTTGTTTAGGCAGTGCGGCGACAGGTTCGTTGGACCTTTGATTGGGCTTCGTTCGATTCAGGGCTCGGTTCGTCCCGATTTTGCCAGGGTCCGCTCGGTGGCCATGAACCTGATGCTTGACTCTCGGCACTGGCCGCGCCTGCGGGGGACAAAAGGAACTCTCGAATGGCGTCGTTGATAAGGGCAAAATCGTCGGGCGCTGTGAGGCGGCTCTTCGCAAGGAATGCCCGCCATTGGGTTTGCTTCGTGACGTCTCCGGACAGCTCGGCGAGTAGGACTTTCAAGCCGTCAGGGTCCAGCCTCGTTTTGCGCCTTTCGAATGTGGCTGTTAGCGCCGCGCCGAGAGCCTCCGCCTGGAACGGGAATGTTCGTGCGAGGAACCAAATGTCATAAAAGTCTTTCATGCGGCTGTTGACCATGCCGAGGCTGACAATAGCCTCCAGTTTCTCCGCCACGACCGTGTTCATGGGGTAAGCCAGGACCCGCGGCGCTGGCATGGGCAGCAGTGTCGGATAGTCAAGCAACCCCGAATTCACGGCATCGCCAAATCCGACATCAACCTGAAGGGGTATGCGGGCGTTGTCAAGCCGCGTGAGGAATTTGACACGGACACCTTCATAGTCTTGCTCCTCTTTGATCTTTTCGGCCTTCACGGTCTCTGCGGAAAAAATGAGGCCATCATCCTCAACTGGAATTCGGCACAGTTCACCGAAGACTTCCTGACAGTGCTCAATCGAAGGATCGCCGCGGCCCAGCAGATCGAGATCTCTGGTTGGTCGATGCGGTGTGCGGCTCCACACCTGAAAAAGCATTGCCCCTTTCAGAATGAATTGGTCTCGGTATTTGGATTGGCTGAGGCGGTAGAGGAGCCGCTCCAATGCGTAACGCGTGAGAACAAGACCGAAATCCTCGCCGGTGCTGGTGGCGAGATTCAAGAGCCTCTGGCGGACAGATGCAGCGGTGTTCCGGGATTTGACCGGCTTCAAGTGAGAGCCTCCATGTACGGCCTCATCACGTTTGTGACCCGGCAGACTTTGGCGGCTTGCCAGAGATCGGCCGTGGTCGCTTTTCGGTTCCTGATCGATTCGCGGAGAGCCTCGAGTGCGACATCGAGCCCGATCTTATTTCGATACTTGAAGCAATCCGCAACGGTCTTGGCAACGGAAAAAATACGAATCGGCACTCCCTCGACGTAGTGTGTCTGCTGGCCGAACTCAAGCGACTGTTTTGAGAAGCGAACGATACGCATCCGCGGGTTGTCCGAACGCGGCCGGCGATCCTTTTCGCCGATGGCCATCCAGATCTCAAATGGGCTCTCGGTTCCAATATCGTGAAACCGGAGGGCGGAGAGCAGGCAGATAACGGCTCGCGGCGCGCGTTTCGCTGCCTCAGCGAAAGTGTGGAACTCCGTGATTGCGGCATCGGCTGGCGTGTAGAGCCCGCGCCCTGATCGGACGACGAGACCCTGCTGTTGCGCAAGACGGAGATATTGGCGGGCGATTCCGTGCGCCGCGAGATCGCGCGGACGAAGAACACCGGAGGCTTTAGCGAGCTCCGTGATTTTGGCGATGGGTTCTACAACTACAACAGGCACTACTCGATTTTACATAACGTCGGAGATTATACACAAGTCCCGACAGCCGATGGAAAGGCTGGTCTTTTCGAGTTGCCGGCTTCGATTTCAGCCTGGCGTGGTTGATGAGGCTCGTCAGGCAACTCGTGAAACGCGACGCTCGAGCTCATTCAGGCGATGGAGCAGTTCGTCGAGGGATTCTGTTTTTGCTGCCGTTATGTCCATCGCAGACCTCCTTGCGGTTACTTCGCCACAATACGCTCCAAACGCTGTTCCACCCCGCCCGAGCGACCGCTACACGCTACCGGCGACACTCAGTGCACACAACGTCGCGGCGATTAGCAAGGCGCCACCGAAAATCCCGTACACCGTTGAGTTCCGGTCCGCTCCCTTTTGATCTAGCCGGCACAAGGCTCGATAACTGCCGAGCGCCACAATGTCACAAGTGACCGATACCAGGAGGCGCTGACTGCTTGTGGGCGCCATGACGGCCTGGCCCAGAATGAATATAGCGATGGCAAGAACGTTCTGTCCGATTTCGAAGGCAGTGACGATGGTCCGGGCGGCGAGGGTGCGATATCCCATGCTCGCCAGGTACACCAGCACAAGAGCCATCTGAACTGCCACCACGCTCGACTGGCCGAAATATGCGTAACCCTCGGGCAGAGCGGCCGACCCGTTGAATATCCAAGCCGTTACGAAAACAGCAAAATCGGCAGCCAAAGCCGCCGTCCACCGCTGGCCCAGCCCTCTTCCACGGCAGGCGGCAAGCTCGGATACAGCGGCAGCGCAGAGCAAGCTGATGTCGAACGGGATCAGATTATGGCTAGTCACGAACAACACCAGCGACGCCGCTACCGCCGAGGTGAGCGTCACGGCCGCGATTTCAACGCTATCGCGCATCCATGCCACGACTTGTCCGGTGCACAGATACCCGATAATCAGGGGCGCCGCGATAGGCGGAGCAAGCACGGAGGAGCGCACCGCGTTCTCCCATACCATGCCGAGAAAGACAATCGAAGAAGCCAGAGCGTAGATCGTGGAAGCTGGCTGGTTGCGGTCCGCGACCTCTTCGGCGGCGCCCCGATTACTTGCCAGGAGATCGCCGCTCCAAATTGGCCCCCACACACTGTGTCTCATTACTGTTCTCCTGGGCCGTTCTGGGTTCGATGCGTGTGCCCCGCGTCGCTGCTCCGAATGCCAAGCAGGCCACTACTAGGCCGAACAAGCTCAAGCAGGCCCCCATCAATAGCATTTCCACTTCGTGATCTCCTTTCATTCAGCGATCTCCTTCCGTACAGACGGCCTCCACTTGGCGGACATGCCCTGCGAACGCCTCGACCGCTGTTACGCGGCATGTCTAGCCTACGGCACCGCAGACGGGGCACAGACATTCCGGGTGATGGTCGCCGGCAGAGAAGCCGCAGGATCGGCAAATGCAGGGCGTCTTGTGGCGCCCGCCGCGCCCGCCGCATTGCGCGCACGCGCACGCCGGTTCGTGCCGGCCGCCTCGCCCCCCGCATTGGGGACAGACACCTTGCATCGCGTGACTGCCGCCGCGCTTATAGCCGTGTACATCGTGACTCGCCGTCGCAATTCTCCATGCGACGTAGACCGCGGCTCCCAATGCCACGCAAGCCACCGCGATGCTGCGCAAAATTATGCAAGTCCCAATCAGAAATGTCTGCATGCGGTGATCTACTCCCGGGCAACATGCCAGGCTACTGCCGCAGCGACTGAGTGTGCTATTGAAATACAACCTTGTAGTTGGTCCCGCCGAGTTGGATGGACTCGACTCTGCGAATGCCGTCGGTCTCGGAGACATGGACGGAAGAATGATCGAACTTTTGCCCGGTCTCCTCGACCTTGGCCGTGGCATCAATTTGCTGGCCGCTCTTGTCCGTAAAAACGACCGCCGACCCATCGACTTTAAGGCGGTAATCGCCTGGTTCTAACTGAGTTTGGCCGGCCTGAGCGCGACTGGTGAGGGTAATCGTGTAAGTCTTCGCCCTGGCGAGCGCAATTGCCAGCAGCCCTAATATCAATATGCGGTTGAACATGTCATCCTTCCTTGGGAAAAGCGTTTCGATCTCCCGAAAAGGCAAATGCGATGCCAAGAGAAGATCGCTCGATAAGTCGTTGAAAATCATGGGCGAATCGCGTGTGTCGACCGTGAAGAAGTGTTGGAGGTTGAAAGTGTCAATCGTGCCTTCGACAGTTGAAAATCGCGCAGGAGGAACACGACGGCAAAGCCCATCAGCGCGCCAGCTTTCGCGTGACCGAGTTCGGTGGACAGCGTGTTTACAAATGCTTTAAACTCCTGCTTATGGGATCGGGCGCCTTGGCGTAACGGGCGGCTGCCATGAATTGAGACGCTGGCGCTCGACCGCGCTCTTATGGCGAACCGATTGGATATGGCCCGAACGATGCGCGCACACGTTTGTGCTTGCACAGCGTGGCCGGTGCTCATTACGTGACGGTACGCCAAATGCTCGCGCGGTTGTGACCCGATCTAGCCCTCGAGAACGAAAACAGCGGCCTTCGAGCCGCGCGTAGAGAACCGGAACTGCGGAGGAGGAAACAACGATGAGTGAGAAACAGATACGCGCAGCCACTTCACTGTCCGAGACTCCGAAGGCCGCTTCCGCAGCGCCTGCCGCACCCGGGTTGACTGCGCATGAAGAGGTGCTCGCCCCTGATGAAGCCGTCAACCTCAGGCGCGCACAACCCGCCCAGGGCCTGCAACAGCGAAATGATCGGCTGCAGTTGCTTCTGAATCTCACCAATAGCGTCACCTCCAGCCTGGAACTGAAGGATGTGCTCCAAGCGATCGCTGTCAATTTCCGTGAGGTGATGCGCTGCGATGCAGCGGGTATTTCGCTGCCCGGAGAAGAGCCGGGAACCTTTCGTCTGTATGCAGCCGACTTTCCGGGCAGCAAGGGATTCTTCAAGGAAGAACGGATTATCACGCCAGGCGAAAACAGCCCGGCAAAGCGCGCGTTTGAAACCCTGAAACCTGTCATCGCAAACCCTGATGATGGCCCCCCCGAAGGCTACGGGCCGCCCAACCACGGGCACAAACTGGCTATCGCCGAAGGCATAAAGGCTGCCTGCTTCATACCGCTCGTCAATCGCGGCCGCGCGCTCGGAAACTTGGTGCTAGCACGGACGACAGCCGATGCGTTCACAGAAGACGATGTCGAATTCCTCGGCCAAGCTGCGGGTCAGATTGCTATCGCGATCGAGAATGCCCTGGCGTACCAGGAGATCTTGGAACTCAAAAACAAGCTTTCTCAAGAGAAGATCTACCTGGAGGACGAAATCCGCAGGGAGATGCATTTCGAACAGATCGTCGGGAGCAGCCCTGCTCTCAAGCACGTCCTGGAACTTGTCGGGACGGTGGCCCCAAGCGATTCCACCGTCTTGCTTTTGGGAGAGACCGGAACCGGGAAAGAGCTGATCGCACGCGCAATTCATGAGGGCAGCCGGCGCAAGGAACGAACGTTTGTGAAGCTGAATTGCGCTGCCATACCGACAGGCCTGATTGAAAGCGAGCTGTTTGGGCACGAAAAAGGCGCTTTTACAGGCGCGATCAGCCAGAAGATTGGGCGCATGGAACTTGCCGACCAAGGCACCCTGTTCCTGGACGAGGTAGGCGATATTCCCATCGAAATCCAGCCGAAGCTGCTGCGTGCGCTGCAGGAACGGGAATTTGAGCGGCTGGGCAGTACGCATACACGCAAGGTAAACATCCGGCTCGTTGCGGCAACAAATCGGGATCTGGAGAAAATGATCGCCAACCGCGAATTCCGGAGCGACCTATTCTACCGCTTAAATGTGTTTCCAATTCGTATCCCCCCACTGAGGGACCGCCGGGAAGACATTCCCCTCCTGGTGAGTTACTTCGTCCAGAAGTTTGCTGGAGAAATGCAGAAGAGAATCGAATCGATCCCTGTTGCCGTCATGAAAGGGCTCACGGCTTGGGATTGGCCCGGGAATATACGTGAACTGGAGAACTTCATCGAGCGCGCGGTGATTCTTACACGGGGGAAGACGCTCGAGGCGCCACTCGGGGAGCTAAGTAAGCGTAATTCGGAAGCGGCAACGCGCGCACCCACGCAGCCGGACGACATTGCTCGAATCGTTAAAGAGACGATCAGTGCGCTAAGCGGCAAGAAAGACCATGCCGAAGAATTCGAGAAGAAGCAGCGCGAAGAAATCGAGCGAGCGCTTACAGAGAGCAAGGGACGGGTTGGCGGCGCCGATGGAGCCGCTGCGCGAATGGGCATCAATCGCACGACCCTGCTTGCCCGAATGAAGAAATTGGGAATCGACGCGAGACAGTATTTCTAAATTCGCTTTCGCCGGTTCTCTTTGCCCTCCGACTGCTGAACGCCTGCGTCCCCATCCACGATTGACGACCGCGCCTCACGTGTCAATGGCGTTGACAGTATTGACTGTCAACACCGCCTGTTTCAATCCGCCTTGATAATTCACGACTTGTACGCTCGGGAATCTGGAACGTGCCGTGCCTTGCTCTGCAGCGAGGAAGGGCATGCTGAGGATTTCGGCCATCGAGGACCATAACGAACAACGGCTTGTTCTGGAAGGCAAGCTCATCGTGCCCTGGACGAGCGAAGTCCGAAGCGCATGCGAAAAGGCCAGGCAGACCCTGGAGGGACGTGAACTGGTTGTTGACTTGAAGAATTTAACGGTCATTAGCGAACAGGGTGAAGACCTGCTGGCTGCGCTGATGAGCGAAGGGGTCAGGTTTCGCTCCCGCGGCGTTTTCGCAAAACACGTGCTGCGGCGAATTGCTCGCAGAGCACAAGCGCAGTTGGTGCGAGATGGAATCTCGCCTCATCGGGGGACAAGTTGAAGATAGCGATGATGCCCGAGACCGTCGCCGAGTGGATCGGCTTAAAGTTGGGATTCATCCCACGTCCGCTGGGCGATGTTTTTCTCGGACCTCTCCTGGCAAGAACGGTCCTGGCAGCTTCTTCTCTCGGCGTGTTCGATCTACTGGCGCATGGCCCGAGAACCGTGGAACAAGTGTCCGCAGAGTGCGGTAACCACACGACGGCCGCCAGTAAGTTGCTGCGCGCTCTTTATGCGAGCGGATACCTCACATGGCGCAATGGGCGCTACGGACTCACTCGGATGGCTAAACGGTGGCTGCCCAGCCGATCGCCAGCGTCGATCCACTTCGCCATCCTCCACCGGGAGATCGATTTTCGATTCATGGATTTCGAGCGATACCTGCGCACAGGAGAGGCCAGAGATTTTCATCAGGAATTAGGCGAAGAGGAATGGGTTCGATATCACCTCGGACAGGCCAGCCAGGCTCGGTTGATCGTGCAGGAGGTCGTGCGCCGGATACCGGTGCCCGCAGGCGCATCGAAGATGCTGGATTTGGGCGGTGGGCATGGTCTCTACTCTCGGGCAATGTCTGAGCGTTATCCCGGCCTCCACTCGACAGTTATGGATTTGGCGACCCCGCTTCTACAAGAGACATCGATGGCGGATTCGGGCGCCGATGCTCGCGTACGGTTTCAAAAAGCCGATATTCTAACAGCTCCACTGGATGCGGAGTCGGCTGATTTGGTTCTCGTAGCCAACGTGATCCACCATTTTGATGAATCCGCGAACCGCCGTTTGTTTCGTCGCGCCGCCGGTGCGCTTCGCCCTGGCGGCTTCCTGGTCGTGCTCGATGTAACGCGGGCCGGCTCGATCAGCGAGTCTCACCAGATCGAAGCGCTCATGGACTTGTACTTTGGCGCGGCGAGCGGCGCCCAACTCTGGACCGTGACGGAAATCCAATCGTGGCAGCAAGAAGCCGGATTACTCCCGTTCTCACCGGTGGCCCTCCGCCTCTTGCCAGACTGCAAGATCCAGTCTGCCCGAAAACCAATGGACCATTTGAAAGCCGGGTGTTAGAACCTCGGGTTCGGCACTTGCACGAAGCGAGGGCGAATCGACTCAAGATGCCCGCCTCGAAAATCGCACCCGCGGGGTTGATGGCAAGTGCCGGAATTTTGGCTGTTGATCGTATACCCGGCATTTCCGGCGCGGGAACGCCTTGCAGAATGGTCCGATAGCGAATCAAGGAAAACGAAACACAACATGCATTCAAGAACCGGCCAACAACGCCTGGCAACCCGGCCGGAGCCGGTAACAGTATGTGTCAAACGCGTTTTGACATCTTCAACAGCATCCATGACAGTAGCCAGCATTGTTCCTGGCTTTTCAACACACTAAGGGCATCTCAGGTATGGCCCCAGGTTTGCTTTTCTCATGGCGCAAGAGTCGAGCACGCAAATTATGAGCGACACCACGACACAAGTGACCGATGCGCAGCAGGCCAGCCCGCCGACGGGCGCACAGCGGAAGCGCCGTCTCTGGCCAGTCATTATTATCCTGGTGCTCGCCGCGGCCATCATTTTCGCGGTGCTGCGCAACGGCCGTTCTAACCCACAGGCGGCAGCACCAGGTGAGGTCCGTGCAACGCCTAATATCAGAACCGCGCTTGTCCGTCAAGGCAGCATTGGCCAGTATATCGGAGCGCTCGGAACAGTCACACCGCTAGCAACTATCAACTTATACAGCCAGGTCAACGGACAGGTAATCGCGGTGCATTACACCGAAGGCCAAATCGTCAATCGGGGAGATCCTTTGATCGAGATCGACCCACGCCCCTACGAAGCGCAGCTCCAACAGTATCAGGGAGCACTCGAGCGCGACCAGGCGCTTCTCAAGCAGGCGGAAATCGACTTGGCCCGCTATCAGGAAGCCTCCGAACAGAAAGCCCTATCACGACAGACCTATGAAGACCAGCAGCAGATCGTGGAGCAGTATCGCGGTTCTGTCAAAAATGACGTGGGGCAACTGGAGTACGGAAAGGTGCAGTTGAGCTACTGTCACCTCACGTCACCGATCAACGGACGCGCCGGGTTGCGGCTGGTGGACCCCGGCAACACGGTGTTTTCCGGAGGGACCAGCGCGATCGTGGTAATCACCCAGCTACAGCCGATCTCCGTGGTATTCAACGTTGCGGAAGACTACCTGGACCAGGTGCGATCCGAGATTACGCAGCACAAGTCTTTGCCGGTGGAACTCTATGACCGGTCCCAGATGAGGCGCATTGCCATCGGAAAGCTGCTCACCCTCGATAATCAGGTGGACACGTCGACGGGAACGATCCGGTTTCGCGGACAGTTCGAAAATCGCGATCTTGCCCTCTTTCCAAATCAGTTCGTCAATGCCCGTCTCCTAGTCCGGACCCTTCGAAATCAGCTCCTGGTCCCTCTGGCGGCAGTTCAGCACAATGGCGTGAACGCGTTTGTATACCTGCTGCGTGAGGGAACTGTTCACTTGCAACCGGTGACCGAGATTGCGGCCGAAGGCAACAACGCAGCCATCAGCGGGCTCGAAGCGGGAGATGTCGTCGCTATTACGGGGTTCGACAAGATCCAGGACGGCGCGCAGGTCGCTGTTCTGGGCGGTCATGCAGGCGAACGGGGGAGTGGAGGTAGCGGCCAGTGAATCCCTCCAAGACCTTTATCCGGAGACCCGTCGCGACGTCGCTATTGATGGCGGCGATTCTTCTGATTGGTCTTGGCGCCTACATCACGCTGCCGGTTTCCGCGCTTCCGCAGGCGGACTATCCCACGATTCAGGTACAGACGTTCTATCCGGGAGCAAGTCCAGTGGTGATGGCGTCGTCGGTGACGGCGCCTCTTGAAAGACAGTTCGGCCAAATGCCGGGGCTCACGCAGATGACTTCCACGAGTTCGGACGGCAGTTCGATTATCGTTCTGCAATTTGCCCTGAGCTTGAGTTTGGATGTGGCCGAGCAAGAGGTCCAGGCCGCCATCAACGCCGCACAAGGATTTCTGCCGACGGACCTGCCGGTTCCACCCGTCTATAGCAAGTCCAATCCGGCCGACGCGCCGGTGCTGACGCTCGCCCTCACATCATCTGTCACACCGTTGCCGCAGGTCGAAGACCTGGCGGACACCAGACTGGCCCCGAAAATCTCACAGTTGAGCGGCGTCGGACTTGTCAGCATCAGCGGCGGCCAAAAGCCGGCAGTGCGAATCCAGGCGAACCCGGCCGCTTTGGCCTCATACGGGGTGAACCTGGAAGATCTCCGGACGGCAATTTCGAACACCAACGTGAACTCGCCGAAAGGTAGCTTCGACGGGCCTGTGCAGAACTTTCAGATCAACGCCAACGACCAGCTGTTTTCGAGCGCGCAGTACCGGGATGTCGTTGTCGCATACAAGAATGGCGCGCCCGTGATGCTGACCGATGTCGCCAGAATTACGGACGGGGTCGAGAACACGAAACTGGCTGCATGGATGAACGAGACACCCGCGGTGATTGTCAACGTGCGCAAGCAGCCGGGAGCGAACACGATTGCTGTTGTCAATGAGATCCAAGAACTGCTCCCCCAACTCCGCAGCAGCCTCCCGGTATCTATCCAGCTCCACATCCTCTCCGACCGTACGACAACGATCCGCGCTTCGGTCAAGGATGTCCAGTTCGAGCTGATGCTCACGATCAGCCTCGTCGTCCTTGTGATCTTTCTTTTTCTTCGTACGCTTACGGCCACCATCATCCCGAGCGTGGCCGTTCCTCTGTCCCTGATCGGTACCTTCGCCGTGATGGCCGTGATGGGGTTCAGCATCAACAATCTCACCATGATGGCGTTCACAATCTCCACCGGGTTCGTGGTGGATGACGCCATCGTGATGATTGAAAACATCTCGAGGTACATAGAAAAAGGAATGCGCCCGATCGAAGCCGCGTTGAAGGGGGCTGGCGAAATCGGATTCACCGTCATCTCGTTGACGATTTCGTTGGTCGCTGTCCTGATTCCACTGTTGTTCATGGGAAATGTTGTCGGTCGGCTGTTCCGGGAGTTCGCAGTCACTCTAAGCGTTACGATTCTGATCTCCGCCGCGGTATCGCTGACGCTGATCCCGATGATGTGTTCACGAATGCTGCGGCACACCCCTCTTCAGAGCCAAAACTCGTTTTACCGTTTTACCGAGGCGTTGTTCGACCGAACCATAGAGGGCTATGGGCGCAGCCTGCAGTGGGTGCTGAGGCATAGGATTCCGACGCTGATCGTAGCCGTCGGAGTCATGGTGCTGAGCGTGTTTCAGTACGTGGAAATCCCCAAGGGCTTCGTCCCGGCGCAGGACACAGGAATTGTCCAGGGGATCACGCAGGCTCCTGAATCGACATCGTTCAGCGCCATGTCACAGAAGCAAAGCCAGCTCATTAGCGAACTATTGAAAGATCCCGCCGTCAAAGGCCTCTCATCGTTCATTGGCGCGGACGGAATCGACACGACGCTGAACAGCGGGCGCATTCAGATCGATCTCAAACCAATCGAGGAGCGGCGCCTTCCGGCATCGGACGTGATCGCCCGCCTCGAAAAGCGCGCACAGCAGATCCCAGGCGTGCATCTCTACCTGCAGCCGATTCAAGACCTGACCGTGGACGATCGGGTCAGTAGGACGCAGTATCAATACACGCTGGAAGATCCGGATGTGAACGAGTTGGACGAGTGGACTGAGAAGCTCGTCGAGGGGATACGCAAGATCAAGGAGGTTTCCGGAGTCGCCACCGATCGCCAGCCAAATGGAGTCAGCGCTCAGCTCGAGTACGACCGCGCGACGGCGTCGCGATTCAACATCCCGCCGGACCAGATCGACTCCACCCTCTACGACGCCTTCGGCCAGCGGCAAGTCAGCACACTTTACACACAGTCCAATCAATACCACGTGATTCTGGAGGTCATGCCGCAGTTCCAGACGGGTCCGGACCGCCTGAGTGACATCTATATTCAGTCGTCGACCGGCACATTAACGCAGGCGCAGAGTGTTTCCGGACGGACGGCGGCAATCACGAGCGGATCGCAGGCAACGCTTACGCCGTCTTCCAGTTCGCCGATCTCCTCCTCAACGGCGACGAATGCATTGGCAAGCACGAGCGGGAACAGCGTTTCGGTGTCGTCGTCGAACAACGGTTCCGCTTTGGCGGCAACGTCGACGGCCCTGGCCTCGACAACTCCCGCGCCGGCTGTCGGTGGAGCGGGAACCACGGCAACGAGCTCCTCCGGAGGCGGCGGTTCTTCGACGACCGCATCGAGTACCGAAGCGACTCCTGTACCCCTCTCGGCGATCAGCCGTCTGGTTACGGTTCCTGCGTCTCTCACGATCGCGCACCAGGGACAATTTCCCGTCGTGACAGTGTCCTTCAATGTGGCCAGCGGATACTCTCTCGGTCAGGCAGTCGACGCAATCAAGAAGGTGCAGAAAGGCCTGAATATGCCGGCCAGTGTCCAGGCGGATTTTCAAGGCACTGCTGCGGCGTACAATTCAATCGGCTCCAATCTGGTCATCCTGATCCTTGCAGCGGTGGTCGCTGTCTACATAGTCCTTGGTATCTTATACGAGAGCTTCATCCACCCTCTTACGATCTTGTCGACACTTCCGTCGGCTGGCGTGGGTGCGCTGCTGGCACTGCGGCTCTTCCATCAGGACCTCGACATCATCGCCGTCATCGGCATTATTCTGCTGATTGGCATTGTCAAAAAGAACGGAATCCTGATCGTGGACTTCGCGCTCGAAGCGCAACGAACCGAAGGAAAGCCGCCAGCCCAGGCGATTTTCGAGGCATCTAAGGTTCGCTTCCGCCCCATTCTGATGACAACGCTTTGCGCGTTGTTCGCCGGCATTCCTCTCGCACTTGGTACTGGAATCGGTTCGGAGTTGCGGCACCCACTGGGTATCGCGATGGTCGGAGGGCTTCTCGTCAGCCAGCTTCTCACGCTTTACACGACACCCGTGATCTATGTCTTCTTCGACCGCTTCACGAAAGCGAGAAAACAGAATCTCTTGGCGGACCCGATATGAACCTCTCCGCCGTCTTTATTAGAAGGCCCGTAGCGTCGACGTTGTTTGCCGTTGCGATTGCCATAGCAGGAATGGCCGCCTTTCGCGTCCTGCCGATTGCATCGCTGCCGCAATTGGATTTCGCCACGATTACGGTGACGGCAAGCCTCCCGGGCGGAAGCCCTCAAATCATGGCGTCCTCCGTGGCAACACCGCTCGAGCGGCAGTTCGGCCGAATCGCCGGTGTGGCGCAGATGACCTCGAATAGCTCGCTTGGCTTAACCACCATTACGCTTCAATTCGACCTCTCCCGTGACATCGATGGCGCGGCGCGCGACGTCCAAGCTGCAATCAACGCGGCGCGCACGTACCTTCCCGCGAACCTGCCATCCAACCCTGCCTACAGAAAGGTCAACTCCGCCGTCGCGCCTGTGCTTGTCCTGACCCTGACTTCTGGCACAAGAGAGCCGGGGACCCTGTACGACACGGCTTCTTCGGTAATCCAGCAGAAGATCTCACAACTGGAAGGCGTCGGCCAGGTACTGGTTGCCGGGAGCTCACTTCCCGCGGTTCGTATCGATCTCAATCCACAACAGCTGAACAGTTACGGATTGGGCGTGCAGGATGTTGCGCGAATCATCTCCTTGCAGAACTCCAACCGGCCCAAAGGGCAATTCAGCAACGACCTGGTCACGATGGACATAACAGCCAACGACCAAATCTCGAAGGCAAAAGACTATGCTCCTCTGGCGGTTGGAACGGCCAATGGCGCGGTCATCCAGCTTCAGGATGTAGCAAAGGTCTACGACTCCGTCCAAACACTTCGGTCCGCCGCGTATGCCAATACGAAGACGTCGGTGGTCTTGCTCGTCTTCCGGCTACCCGGCGCCAACGTGATTGAGACAGTGGATCACATCAAGAAAGCGCTTCCCTCCATCCGCGCATCGATCCCGCAAGGCGAAGATCTCCAGGTCTTCAACGATTCGACTACCACGATCCGAGCTTCAGTGAACGATGTGGAACGAACACTGGTGTTCGCAACCATCCTGGTGATCGCTGTCGTTTTTGTCTTCCTGAGAAGTCCGCGCGCAACCGTGATCCCCGGGGTCGCCGTCACGGTGTCTCTGATCGGCACCTTCGGAGTGATGTATCTCTGTGGCTACAGCCTGAACAATCTGTCATTGATGGCGCTGACGATCTCCACGGGTTTTGTCGTCGACGACGCAATCGTGGTGATGGAGAACATCGCGCGACACATCGAGTCGGGTCTTGAGCCATTTGAGGCGGCACTCAAGGGCGCCCGGGAAGTTGCCTTTACGGTCGTCTCCATGAGTCTTTCCCTGATCGCGGTGTTTGTTCCGATTCTGTTCATGGGCGGGATCGTGGGCAGGCTCTTTCATGAGTTTGCGGCGACTCTGGTTGCGGCAATTGCCATCTCTCTGTTGATTTCGCTTACAGTTACGCCGGCAATATGCGCGCACATCCTGGGGTCCGCCAAAGGGGAAAGACACGGCCGCCTTTTTCGAATGAGTGAGCGCGCTTTCGATGTACTCCTGGCCGGATACCGGCATTCGCTCGCCTGGACGCTTCGCCATCCTGTGCTCGTCATCGTTCTCTTTTTCGCAACATTCGTGCTTAACGGATTGTTGCTCGTGCGGGTTCCAAAGGGCTTTTTCCCTCTACAGGACACGGGCACCCTGATGGGCGGCTTTCAGGGTCCGCAGGACGCGTCCTTCAAGTCCATGCGAGCGTCGTTGCTCGATATTCAAAAAGTGATCCAGGCTGACCCCGCGGTAAAAAGCGTGGCCGGCTTCACGGGTGGCCAGGGAGGCCCAGGCGGGGGAACCATCAATTCCGGATTTCTCTTTATCGGTCTCAAGCCGCTCGATGAGCGGAAGATCAGCGCCGCGGATGTCCTGAACCGGCTGCGTCCGAAGCTGAACGCACTCACCGGAGCTTCCACATATCTGCAAGCGGCACAGGATCTGACGGTCGGCGGACGCCAGAGCAACGCCGCATACCAGTATCAGGTTTCCTCGGATACGGTTGAGGACCTGAGCGCCTGGGGACCACGGCTGTATCAGCGAATGCGGCACATGTCCTCTCTACGGGACGTCACCACCGACCAACAGAATGATGGGCTGCAGATGCTGTTGCAGTACGATCGCGCGACCGCCGCGAGACTGGGTATTACAACGCAGATGATCGACAGCTCGCTCTATTACGAATATGGCGAGTCACTCGTGTCCACCATTTACACTCCGATCAACCAATATTATGTAGTGCTCGAGACGGCGCCGCAGTTCCTGGACAATCCGGCCTCGCTTGCCTCAACGTTCATTCATTCATCCGGTACCGGCTCAGTTCCGCTCTCAGTACTTTCTCATGCCCAGGCTTCCACTTCGCCTCTGGCGGTCAATCACTCGGGTTTCTTTCCTTCGGTCACGATTGCCTTCAATCTCGCGCCCGGCGTCTCATTAGGCCAGGCGGAAACCGAGATTACGCAACTCCAACAGCAGATGGGAATGCCCTCCTCGATTCGCGGGGAGTTCGCGGGCACAGCTGCCGCATTTCGAAAATCGATGTCGAGCGAACCGCTGCTCATCATCGCAGCCCTGCTGACTATTTACATCGTTCTCGGCGTGCTTTACGAAAGTCTGGTTCATCCGATCACCATTCTCACAACGCTGCCTTCAGCCAGCGTAGGCGCATTTCTCTCGCTGATCGTGTTCCACAGCGAACTCGACGTGATCTCCTTCATCGGCATCATTCTGCTGGTGGGCATCGTGAAAAAGAACGCCATCATGATGATCGATTTCGCGCTGCAGACCGAACGGGAGGAAGGGAAAAACACAAGAGACTCCATCTTTGAGGCTTCCCTGCTCCGTTTCCGGCCGATTCTGATGACGACATTTGCGGCCATTCTGGGCGCCCTCCCACTCGCATTCGGGCGGGGCATCGGGTCCGAGTTGCGCCACCCACTTGGCATTGCGATCGTCGGGGGCCTCGTATTCAGTCAGATTCTGACGCTCTATAGCACGCCGGTAATCTATCTGTACTTCGATCGCATTTCCCAGTGGTTGAAGCGCGCAAGACCGGGTTTTACTCCAGTCCCTGGGGATGCGACCGCGTAAGGAGCCATCCATGATCTGTGCGTTACACAATTCGAATCGCCGCTGGGTTCTCCTGATACCTCTCGCTGGCACATTGCTGACCAGTTGCACGGTAGGGCCAAAGTACAAGCCGCCAGAAACCCCGACGCCACCGGCGTTCAAAGAGACTGCGTCCTTCAAAGAAGGTGCGCCCCAGATGAGCCCGGATGGAATTCTCTGGAAGGTCGCGAAGCCGCAGGATGCGGAGTCAAGAGGGAGGTGGTGGGAAGTCTACGAAGAGCCCGAGCTGAATGAACTCGAAGACCGGCTCAACCGTTCAAACCAAAGCATTGCGCAGTCCTACCAGAACTACCTTGCGGCGCGGGCGCTGGTTCGGGTCGCGCGTTCCAACTACTACCCTACGGTCACGGTGAATCCGTCTTATTCGCGCACACGAGATTCCGCTAATCTGAGTGCGCAGCGTGGGCCGGCAAGTAATCTTACCAGCGAGAATTTCAATTTTCCTTTTGAGGCCTCTTGGGAGCCGGATATCTGGGGCAGGGTGCGCAATAGTGTGCGGCAAGCCGCAAACCAGGCGCAGGTGAGCGCAGCCGATCTGGCGAACGTGAGGCTCTTACAGCAGGCAAACCTCGCGACGGATTACTTCGAGATCCGGGGGCAGGACGCGCTCATTGCCCTGTACGAGCGGACCGTGGTAGCGTATCGCAACTCGCTGGCGCTCACAGAGACCCTGAGCAGGACGGGCATCGACGACGAGCAACCGGTGGCACAGGCGGACCTGAACCTGCAGAATGCCGAGTCGTCGCTGATCAACCTGAGAATCGCACGGGCACAGTACGAGCACGCCATTGCGGTTCTGGTCGGGGAGTTTGCGGAGTCTTTTTCCCTGCCCGTCAAAGAACTCAGAACGGCGGCTCCGATCATGCCTCCCGGCGTGCCTTCAGAACTGCTGGAAAGGCGACCGGATATCGCTGCTGCGGAACGGACCATGGCGGCAGCCAATGCTCTCATTGGTGTCCAGACCGCTGCGTTCTATCCGTCGTTCAGCATTACAGCCCAAGCCGGCCTGCAGAGCGGGTCGATCGGAAATTGGCTCCAGTGGCCGAGCCGGTTTTTCTCGATCGGACCCTCAGCGGCGCTGACACTTTTCGACGCTGGCGCCCGCCGGGCAACTCTTGCAAGTTACCAGGCGCAGTATGAGGCGGACGCTGCGGCCTACCGCCAGACAGTACTGACAGCTTTCCAGCAGGCCGAGGACGCTCTTGCACAACAGCGATATCTCGGGGAACAACTGTTTCAGCAACAAGCCGCCATCGGCGCGGCACAAAAGTATCTCGATCTGGCGAACACCCGATTCCGTGCCGGATTGGATCCTTATCTTGATGTCTACACCGCGGAGACGTCGCTGCTTACGGAACAGCAGACTTTTCTCAACCTAAGAGTCAGCCAAATGACAAGCAACGTACAACTGATCGAGGCGCTTGGAGGTGGCTGGGATAGGGCTCAACTACCTTCGGAAAAAGGTTCGGCAACGAAGTAGAACTTTGGATTAGACAAACGATCATAGGAGAAACACAATGACTACACCGACAATGACAATGCAAACCGGAACCACCACCTGGAAAATCGACCCCGTACATTCGGTGGCCGAATTCAAGGTGCGACACATGATGATTTCGAACGTAAAGGGACAATTTACGGTAATCACGGGCTCAATGACGCTCGATCCGAAAGATATCACGAAGTCGCGGATCGAAGCCTCAGTTGACTCCGACTCGCTCAACACGCGCGACGCCCAGCGCGATGCGCACCTGAAGAGTCCCGACTTCTTCGACGTGGAGAAGTACCCAAAGCTGACTCTCGCATCGACGCGCTTGGCGCGCAAGAGAGAGGGCGAACTCGCGGTAACGGGTAACCTAACGATTCACGGCGTCACGCGCGAAGTGGTCTTCGACGTGGAGGGGCCGACGCCTCCCCGAAAAGACCCGTGGAGCAATACACGCATCGGTGTTTCAGCAACCGCGAAGATCAACCGCAAAGAGTTCGGCCTCACATGGAATGCGCCACTGGAAGCCGGCGGCTTCATGGTGGGCGATGAAGTCACGATAACGTTGGATGTTGAGTTCATACAGGCTTAAACATCCGGAGCGCTTCGGCGCACCGGTACGAGAAAGGAAAATCGATGAATACCCAAACAATTGTCCACCCGAAACTGCATCACTATGGGCTGATTACAGCCGACCTGGACCCGATGGTCGAATGGTACCGAAAGGCGCTGGGCATGACCGTCAACCATCGTTCGAAGATCCCGGCAATCGCACGCATGACACATCAGGGTCCGCCCTTTTCAGCCTTTGCGTTCATCAGCAACGATGAGATGGATCATCGGATTGTGTTCTTTGAAATTCCCAAGGCCACTACGGATCCGGACAGGCGGCGCCATACCGGACTGCAGCATGTGGCCTTCGAATGCTCGACCCTTGACGATTTGTTGGGCACCTATATCCGCATCAAAGATTCAGGCATACCGCTGCTATGGGCCGCCGACCACGGGCCGGGAGTATCCCTCTATTATGAGGACCCTGACCGTAACGTCGTCGAAATGTTTTTCTACAACTACGGCAGTCCATGGACGGCAACGGAATACCTTAGAACGGGACAGGCGGGAAGGCCCGCGCAGGTCGACCCGGACAAACTGGTGGCGGCTCGTAAGGCCGGGGTGTCCCCGTGGGACATACACGAGCGTGCAATGGCCGGAGAGTTCGCTCCAGCCGAGCCGTATGATCCGGCCACAAGCTTCTGAACCGTACTATCGTTCGGCGACATATAGGCGCGGGGAATAAACAATGAGTCCCACGACGACAGGCGACCGCCCACATGAACGACCAGAACACGGAACCAGAGACCCCGGCTTAGGCCCAGCAGTCGAGGCAGAGGCGCCAGGCAGGGAAAAGCCGCGGAACGTGCTGGGTGCGCTGCGGAACCGCGAGTTCGCCCTCTTCTGGAGCGGACAGGCGATTTCACAGACAGGGACCTGGATGCAGCAGTTCGCCCAGGGCTGGGTTGTCACCACTCTGGCCTCGTCCGCATTCGCGCTCGCGTCGGTCAACTTTGCGGCCTCGATTCCTATCCTGCTCATGACGCCTCTAGGCGGGGTCGCCGCGGATCGAATGGAGCGCCGCCGAATCTTGCTGGTTACGCAGTCTGTGCTGGCCGTGCTCGCCGTCCTGATGGCTGTGCTTGTTCAGACAGGTCATCTCAGGCTTTGGCACGTCTGGCTGATCGCTGTCCTGCTCGGCCTCGCCACAGCATACGACCTGCCGGCGTACCAGTCCTTCTTTCCTCAACTCGTCGAGAGGGAGGATCTGCCCCAGGCGATCGCACTCAACCAGGCGGCCTTTCACGGCTCCCGCATTATCGGCCCGGCAATCGCCTCCTGGTTTGTAGCCAAGTGGGGAATGGCGGCCGCGTTCTTTGCAAACGGCGCCAGCTTCCTCGCCGTAATCGGTAGCCTGCTGCTGATACGGCCCAGGGCGCCGGCGGGTAGCGGGACAGCACACACGCGGCTCGCTATGGCGGAAGGGGTACGCTACGTCCGCGAGCGGCCACACATGGTGGCGCTGCTTGGGCTCACCGCCATCACCACGATGTTCGTATTCCCGAACGCGCCGACCCTGATGCCGTTCTATGCGAAGCACGTGCTGCAAGTCGGTCCGGGCGGCCTCGGCGTGATGATGGCCGCCTCAGGCGCCGGCGCGTTCCTGGGGGCCATATTTCTCCTTGCCCTCCCGCGCAAGTTCCGCATCGGGTGGATCACGACGGCGCTCGTCGTGATCGCCTTGACGCTGTCCGCGCTGGCCTGGTCTCGCTATTTGGCCCTCAGTGTAGCGGCGGTGGCCATCCTGTCATTCGGCATCTCCAGCACCCTAGGGGTGGCGTCGACAATGGTTCAGGAGCGTGTCCCGGACACCCTCCGGGGTCGTGTGATGGGCATCTACTCGCTGGCCTTCACCGGTGTGGCGCCGTTCGCGGCGTTGGCGGTCGCACGGTTAGCCGACGTAATCGGGATGCGTCGCGAGCTTCTTTTGGCTGCGATGCTCTATGGGGTTTGCGGCGTTCTCCTGATCCCAATGCTCCGTAGAACGAATCGCGAATTGCGGGACGGACCGTACGCAGATAGCGCCTTGACGTGAGCTTGCATGTCGTCCATGTGGAGAAATCATTCGCATTCTATGCGGACTTCCCGGCCGCGGATAATGAGAACCGCTCGTGGATCGCTGCAACCTCTTACTGGCCCTAGTTCCAGCGACTGAACGCTGACGGCGGCAAGATTCAAAAGAGGAGTTCTTTCCATCCAATACTGGTTCTGACGCCTGCCGCTCTGATTTCAAAATTCGATCTCAGGACGGGAAAGCAACAGTGCCAGCAGGTGGTGCCTTTTTTGGTGCAGAATGAGAAGGAGTCGGTATTAAACTTCACGTCATCAACGGCAAGGAGACGTGTTTTGCGGTGAGCAGGGTCATACGGGACAGCAAGGGCTGGTAACGATGCGGCAGACGGTTTGAGCCGCCACACCGGAATATTTATGCGCGTTCCGCGAAGCCAAAATCCCAACGGCAATGGTTTTATCATTTCTGAGCCCTTGATGAAGGACCGATCAGTACGGATGTGGTTCGGCATCGACGATTTCCTCACTCGGTACGACCCTGCCGCCGGGGATATCCCAGGCGGGAGCGGGCGTTCCCGGTTGGGGCGGGTGTTACAGAAGGCGCATGAACGCGCGGAGGAAAGGCGGTGATGCGACGAGTCGTCATCATGGTCGGCGTTCTCGCGGCAGGCTGCGTTTGCGGCTTTGCGTTGAACCCCTCTCTCGACATCACCCAGTACGCGCACAAGGCGTGGACCGTCCAGGACGGGTTCTTCAAGGGCAATATCTATGCGATTGCCCAGACACCTGATGGTTATCTCTGGCTCGGCACGGAATTCGGCTTGTTTCGATTCGATGGCGTTAGCGGAGTTCCTTGGCAATCACCCACCGGTCAGCATCTCCCCGATCAAAACATTAATGCCCTGTTAGGCGCGCGCGACGGCACTCTTTGGATCGGGACGTTTAACGGTCTGGCAACCATGAGCGGCGGTAAACTGACCCGGCGCCCGGAACTCGATGGGCGGTTTGTGGAATCGCTGCTCGAGGACCATGAGGGAACGGTGTGGGTCGGCGCGCTGTTCAGTCCTGCCGCGCGTCCTAACGGCCTGCTTTGCGCGATGCGTAGCGAGAGCGCGCAGTGCTACGGGAAGGATGGCACGTTCGGAATCGCCGTTCCGGGCTTGCTCGAGGATAGCTCAGGTAATCTCTGGGCCAAGGCAGCGTCGGGGCTGTGGCGATGGAAGCCGGGCCCTCGACAGCGCTATGCGACCCCGCCCTTGGAGGTCAGCGCCCTAAACAAGACCGATGACGGACGGCTGGTAATTGCAGTGCGCGGCGGAGGGCTCCTGCAGTTCACCGGCGACAAAGTGGAGCCCTTTCCGGTGCGAAGCGCAACGCATCCGAAAGCCTTGCTCGGGGACCGTGATGTCGATGCGAATAAGCTGCTTCTGGATCACGATGGAGGCCTCTGGATTGGAACCGTGGAGCGGGGGCTCATCCATGTACATCGCGGCCGGACCGATGTATTTAGGCGATCCGATGGGCTTTCCGGCGATGTTGTCCTCAGTCTTTTCGAGGATTGTGAAGGCAACGTCTGGGTCTCCACGACTGGAGGGCTCGACCGGTTTCGAGAACTCCCCGTCACTACTATTTCTGTGAAGCAAGGTTTGTCCAGTGATGCCTCTCAGTCCGTCCTCGCAGGCGCGGATGGGTGCATTTGGGTTGGCACGCACGATGGTTTGACCAGGTGGAAGAATGGACAAATTACAATCTTCCGAAAGGCAAGCGGACTGCCAGACGATGTGCTGCAGTCTCTCTTTCAGGATGATCGTGGACGAGTCTGGGCGGCCACGGATCACGGGCTTGCTTATTTCAAGGACGGCAAGTTTGTTGCCTTAGATGCGGCACGCAGCGAAAACGTTCATTTGCTGCATTTCATCACGGGGGACAGGGTGGGCAACCTTTGGCTTTCCGAGCACCAGAGTCTCTGGCACTTGCTGGACGGACGCTTCGTCGAGCGGATCCCCTGGTCCCAGCAGGGACGCGACTGTTGTGCTTCGGTTTTGCTCTCCGGTCCTGAGCCAGGCGGAGTGTGGCTTGGATGGTGGGGCGACGGCGGGCTGTCCTATTTCAAGGACGGTAAGACCCGTGCCTCGTATAGCGCCGCCGATGGGCTGGGCCGCGGCCACGTCGTCGGCCTCCAACTCGATCATGATGGCGCGCTGTGGGCCGCCACCGAAGAGGGGGGCCTTAGCCGCATTAAAGACGGAGAGATCGCTACTCTTGCAAGCAGGAATGGATTGCCCTGCGACACGATTCACTGGTCGATAGAGGACGACGATCGTTCGTTCTGGTTGTACACGGGCTGCGGCTTGGTGCGCATCACGCGGACGGAACTGGACGCGTGGATCGCCGACCCGAAGCACAGGGTTGAGACAACTGTGTGGGATGCGGCGGAGGGTGTCAGACTCCGCTCCGCGGCGGCTAGCACCTTCGGCCCCCGCGTCGCGAAGTCCAGCGACGGCAGGATCTGGTTCGTCACCGGCGAGGGCGTTCAAGTGGTCGATCCCCGTCATCTTGCGGTCAACAAACTCCGGCCGCCGGTGCACATCGAGCAGATCAGCGCCGACGGCAGGCCGTACCAACTCAAGCAAAGGATGCACCTGCCCGCCAAACTCCGCGACGTCTGGATCGACTACACGGCGCTGAGCCTGACGGCGCCGGAGAAGGTCCATTTCAAATATAAACTGGAAGGCCAGGACCGGGACTGGAAAGAAGTGATCAATGATCGCGAGGCCCAGTATTCGAATTTGCCGCCGCGCAATTACCGCTTCCGTGTTATCGCGTCCAACAACAGCGGCGTGTGGAACGAAACCGGCGACACGCTGGAGTTCTCCATTGAGCCGGCGTATTACCAAACGAACTGGTTCCGTGCATCCGTGGTCGCTGCTTTCTTCCTGGGACTCTGGGGCCTTTACCGGCTTCGCGTTTATCAGATTGCGCGCGAGTTCAACGCGCAATTGGAAGGCGGCGTCAACGAACGGTTGCGGGTTGCCCGGGACCTGCACGATACACTTCTACAGAGCTTCCAGGCTGCACTAGTTCAAATGCAGGCCGCTCGTAACCTTTTCTCGCGGCGCCCCGAGCAGGCAGCCCAAAGACTCGACGATGCGATCACCATGGCGGCTGGCGCTATTGCCGAGGGCCGGGGTGCAATTCAGCAATTGCGTGGTCAAGTGGCAGATCCGAGCGATTTGGAAAAGTTGTTGAGCACGGCGGGCGAAGATCTGGCGGGCTCTCAGGAAGTGCAAGAGCATCCCGCGAGTTTCCGGTTGATAGTGGAAGGGGAGCGGCGGCCATTAAAACCGCTCCTTCACGATGAGGTCTGCCGGATAGCCCGCGAATTACTGCGGAATGCGTTCCATCACGCACAGGCAAGCCAGATCGAAGCTGAGATTCGATACGAGGAGCGCCGACTTTGCGTGATTGTCCGCGATAATGGAAAAGGCATCGACCCGGAAGTTCTGAAAGCAGGTGGGCGTGAAGGCCATTGGGGGTTGGCGGGAATTCGCGAGCGGGCGAAACGAATCGGCGCCCGAGTGGATTTCTGGAGCGAAACGGGAGCAGGCACGGAGGTGCAACTGACGGTCCCCGCCTCGATCGCCTACCACGGGAACCACACAGAGCGCTGGTTTCAGCTAGTCCACAAAAAGAGGGCGACTTCGTGAGCAACGAAATCAAAGACTCGATCCGCGTGCTTGCCGCCGACGACCATCTTCTTCTTCGGCGGGGCATAGCATCGCTGGTGAACGACGAACCCGATATGAAGCTGATCGCACAGGCGTCGACCGGGCGCGAGGCTATCGAGCAATACCGGCGGCACCGGCCGGACATTACCCTCATGGATCTCCAAATGCCGGATATGAGCGGGATCGAGGCGATGATCGGCATTCGCAGTGAATTCCCGAATGCCAAGATCATCGTTCTAACGACGTACGCCGGGGACGTCCAGGTGGTGCGCGCGATGCGAGCGGGCGCGCGTGGCTACCTGCTCAAGGGCAGTGTGCACACCGATCTCGTCGAAACCATCCGCGCCGTGCATGCCGGACAGAAGCGAGTTCCGCCCGAAGTAGCAGCCGAACTAGCCGGGCATGCCGGCGAAGAGGAATTGACGGCCCGTGAAATCGATGTTCTTCGACTGATCGCAAGAGGAAACGCGAACAAAGAGATCGCCGCTCAGCTTTCGATCACCGAGGAGACCGTAAAAAGCCATGTTGCCCGCATTCTGGGCAAGCTGGGAGCAAACGATCGCACGCATGCCGTCACTATAGGTCTGCAGCGTGGAATTATCGTACTCTAGATCCCCCGAAAGAGTGAACCCCCATTCCCGATTTTGAACGTTTCGATCTAATGACAAGGTCTTGTAACCTGTTAATGGGATCGTGTGCAACGTCTGTTTTCGAGCTTCGCGGAAGGTTGGCCGGGTAGAGGCCTTCTCATTCAGCGGCTCCTGGTCGGAGTTGCCCTAATCTACTGCGATTTCGCATGCCTGCGCGCGACACCGGTCTCCGTGTTTGCCGTCCAGCAGAGTATCGGAGCGCTGGCCGGTATTCTGCTGATTGCCGGTTTGTGGACGCCCGTTGCTGGAATCGTGGGGGCTGGCGCCGAAACGTGGATCGCTCTATCTGCACCCGCCACTTCAGGAATTCCGGTTGTGTTGGCCGTCCTTGCCTCGACTTTGGCAATGATCGGGCCCGGAGCGTGGTCCGTTGATGCCCGCCTCTACGGCAGGAAGCACATTGCCCTTCCCGAGCCTTAGAGGGGTTTTCAATTCCCCCGAAAGGCCTAATCCGATCTCGATACATCCAGCGATTTGGCGATTCGCCTATATAGTGTTTCGGCAAAACGCAATCGAGAGCAGAATCAGCTTTAGAGGAGGGAAAAATGGCAAGCGCAGCAGTAATCGATTTCGGCTCTATTCCGAACTTCCGGAGTGGCGGAAGGGCGTACCCACCGTTCGAATCGTACATTGACATCGACGAGCAACTTAAAACTTGCCGGCGCACGGCATGGTGTAACGAGTTTGAAGGCATCATCGGCTCAGGCCAGACGCTCCGGGAAGTATTGGAGCAAGTCCGGACTGTCGCCCCAACTGGCGCCACGGTTCTCATCGAAGGGGAAACTGGTACCGGCAAGGAACTCATCGCGAATGCAATCCACACACACAGCGAACGCCGCGGTCGCCCGTTCGTGAAGTTGAACTGCGCGGCAATTCCCGAGGGCCTCCTCGAGAGTGAACTCTTTGGGCACGAAAAAGGCGCATTTACCGGCGCAGTCTCGCAGAGAGTGGGTAGATTCGAGGCGGCGAACGGTGGAACGCTGTTTCTTGATGAAATCGGGGACATTCCCCTCGCTTTGCAGGCGAAACTACTTCGAGTGCTGCAAGAACACGAGTTCGAGCGCCTGGGCAGTACGCATACTCGGAAGGTCGATGTGCGTGTTGTCGCCGCAACTCATCGCGATCTTGCCGGAATGGTCGCGCGGAAGCAGTTCCGAATGGACCTATATTACCGGCTCAACGTGTTTCCGATTGCGCTTCCACCGTTACGAATGCGCCCGGATGACATTCCCATGCTGGCGGCGTTTTTCGTCGACGAGTTCAGCGAAAGGATGCGCAAGAACATTTCGAGAATTCCTCGGGAAACAATCGAGGCGCTGACGCGCTACCCTTGGCCTGGAAATATACGGGAACTTCAGAACGTCATCGAGCGCGCAGTGATTCTGACGGACGGGCCTGTCTTGCGCGTTCCTCTTGCCGGCCTTAAGTCCGAAATCGCAACGAAAGCGAATCCGGTTCATCCCAGGAGCCTCCAAGGCCTATTAGATGAGACCGAGCGAAATCAGATCGTGCGAACGCTGGAGGAGTGCAACTGGGTTGTATCGGGACCGGGAGGGGCAGCGGCCCGCTTGGGGGTGAAACGCACTACGCTCCAAGCCCGCATGCAGAAGCTTGGTATTCGCCTCTCGCGCGTCGTGCTCAGTCAGGATACGCCCGCTGCGAACTGATGCGGGTCGCTGGGGAAGCACCAAACGGAAGTAACGTGCGCGTTCGCACGGTAATATTACGCGGGAAATGGTTTTACAAACACGGGAGATGTCAACCAAATTCGAAGTAAACAGGAGCATTCAATGAATACCGAAATCACTATCCATCCGAAGCTGCAACATTGCGGCATAACGACTGGCAACCTGGAAGCAATGGTCGAATGGTACCGCAAAACGATCGGGATCGTCGTTCACAACCGGGTCAAGGCGCCGACCGGGTCACCGTTCCAGTCGGTAGCGTTCGCCACTAACGATGAGGTCAATCACCGGCTCTCATTTTTCGAGACGCCGGGCGCCTCGATTGACAAGGACAAAGACCACCATACGCGGGTGCAACACATCGCTTTCGCATACGAGTCGCTAGACGACCTGCTCGGCACATATCTCCGCCTGAAGAAAACGGGCATGCTGCCGCTGTGGGCAGCAGACCAGTTCTTTCAGACAGCGATCTATTACGAGGATCCGGACGGAAACATCCTTGAGCTGAACACCAACAATTTCGCCGACGACTGGACAGTCACGGAGCAGTTAAAGGCTTTGCCTCCCCAGGTGCACATTAATGTCGATCCGGAGAAAATGGTCGCGGCGCGCAAGGCAGGTGCTTCTGATTGGGAATTGCACGAGCGCGCGGTGGCCGGAGAGTTTACTCCAGCCAGTTCGTACGAGCTGCATACAACTCGTTGGTAATGGTTGGTCAGGAAAGGAAACCGGTGGAAAATCTTTTGGAATCCAAAGCTACGATCACGGCGCGTGTTCTTCTCGGGCTCGTGTTCTTGGGGTTCGGGTTGAACGGCCTTTTGGACTTGTTCCCGCTTCCGCCGGCGCAAGGCGCAGCTGCAGTGTTCGTCGGCGGACTGATGGCGAGCCGTTACTTCTTCCCGCTCTTGTTCGTCACGTACTTGCTTACCGGGGCTGCGCTCTTGACAGGGCGTTTCGTGCCCCTTGCGCTGACTGCGCTGGCGCCGGTCATCGTAAACGTAGCCGTAATGCACCTTTTCGTTCCCTCATCGAAAGCGGAATTGTGTCTCGCGGCTCTCGTGACGGTGCTCGAATTGTTCCTCGCCTGGTCCTATCGCACGGCATTCCGGCCGCTGCTGCGCACTCGTCATGAAGCTGTCTACACCGACTCGTTAAGGCAGGGAGAACTATGATCGGAACTAAGGCGTATCGAGAGCTCAAGTACCGTGAAGTCAAAAGCAGCCGAATGGCCTATATCGACCACGGCGAGGGCGACACGATCCTATTTCAGCATGGTCAGCCGGCCTCGTCGTATGTGTGGAGAAATGTCATGCCGCACCTGGAGGGAATGGGACGGCTCATCGCCTGCGATCTCATCGGAATGGGCGGCTCGGACAAGCTGGATGCGTCACTGGGGCCAAGCCGCTACAGTCTCGGCAGTCACGGGAACTACCTTTTTGATTTGTGGGATCAGCTAAATCTCGGCAATCGCGTAGTGCTCGTGCTGGATGACTGGGGCGCAGTACTCGGGTTCGACTGGGCCAGACAGAATAGTCAGTGCGTCAAAGGAATCGTCCACATGGAAGCTATCGGCGCGCCCTTGAACTGGCCGGACATCCCCGAATACGGTCACGCTTTATTCAAAGCTCTCCGCTCGCATGAGGGGGAGAGAATGGTGCTGGAAGAGAACATCTTCATAGAGAGGATACTGCCCCAGGCGGTGATACGACAGCTCAGCAATGAGGAGTGGGATCACTACCGCTCGCCTTTCCGCAACTCGGGCGAAGATCGCCGGGCGATGCTTTCGTGGCCCCGCAGTCTCCCGATCGAGGGCGAGCCGGCCGAGGTTGAAAAGGTGGTCAGCCGGAACTGCAGTTGGCTGGCGCAAAGCGACGTGCCGAAATTGTTCATCAACGGTGAGCCAGGCACCCTCGCCCGAGGCCGCCTGCGTGAGATCATCCGTCGGTGGCCTAACCAAACAGAAGTTACCGTAATAGGCCGGAAGTTATTACAGGAAGACAGCCCCGACGAGATTGGGGCCGCCATCGCGGATTTCGTTAAGAGTGTGAGAGGACCTGGTGAACTCTAGCCACTCACTGAGCGACATCGCAACCGAACCTTCTGCCGGCGTTTCGGTGCTGGATCGGGTCGCCGTCATCGTTGGCTTCGCGGTCGTGCTGGCGCTGCTGTATTTCGGCCGCGGCGTACTCATACCGTTCACCGTCGCGCTGATGCTCAGCCTGCTGATCACTCCCTTGGTCCGGGCATTGAGACGGACAGGACTGGGGCAAACCACGTCGGTGCTCGCGGCGGTTCTGGCCTCGGCTCTTGCGTTCACGGCGACAGCTGCATTGATTGGTGTGCAGGTCCTGCGTATGGCCGAAAGTCTCCCGCGGTACGAGCAGACCATCCAGCAGAAACTGCGGCAACTGGACGAACTGGCTCTCGGCAGGCTCGATGGCCTGACTCGTGAGGCGAGCAGGCTGATTGAGACCCAGGGCGGTAGCGCATTGAGCGGCCGCGTCCCTCTGGAGCTGCACGAGCCGCCCGCCAACCCGTTCCAGATCTTCACACGGGTAACCGCAATCGTCTGGCCGCCGATCGAGACTTCCGGCATTATTCTGATGGTGCTGGTGTTCGTTTTGCTCGAGCACGAAGCGCTGCGCGATCGCTTCATCCGCTTGGCGGGATCCACGAACATACGCCTGACAACCTTGGCGCTCAACGATGCTGGCGACCGGCTCTCGAGGTTCTTTGTTTCCCAGTTCGTCGTCAACGTTGCCGTTGGTGCAGCTATTGGGCTGGGTCTTTTTTTTCTCGGCCTTCCTGATGCGATGCTGTGGGGCGTTCTTGCGGCAGTCCTGCGTTCCGTCCCCTACATCGGGATATGGTCGGCGACCTTACTTTCGACCGCTCTGGCGATAGCCGTCGTTCCGGGATGGTCGCTTGCAATCGGCGTAATCGCAGTTTACACGCTGGTCGAGCTTGTTGCCGCGCAGGCCGTAGAGCCGCATCTCTACGGCCACGCTACGGGACTGTCGCCTCTGTCGATCGTCATAGCGGCGATTTTCTGGAGCGCCATCTGGGGACCCGTAGGGTTAATTCTGTCGACTCCATTAACCCTCTGCCTGCTCGTGATTGGCCGTCACATAACAGCCCTCAGTTTCCTCGAACTGTTATTAGCGGACAGACAGGCCCTGACCCCGCCCCAGAGGTTTTATCAGCGCGTCCTGTCAGGCGACTCGGATGAAATCATTGCGACTGCGCGGACATTCCTCAAACGGAATTCCTTCGCGGAGTACTGTGATCGCGTGCTGATCCCAGCGCTGCACCTGGGTTACCTCGACTTTGCTGCCGGCGTGATCACTCAGGAGCAGCAGATCCGAATACGCAATGCCGTGGTCGCTGTTGTGTCCGAGCTCAACGGCAGGAAGCCCCGGCGCTTACAGCGACAGCGCCAAAGTTCCGTGTTGGACGACACGGGTCCCGGCGCGCTGTTGCGGCGCGAACGCGAACGGTTGATCGGAAGATGGCAGGGGCCGGTGGAGGTTCCGCCTGGCTCCGTGATGCTCTGTATCGGGCTGAGCCTCCCAGCGCACATTCTTGCCGCAGAACTGCTGGTGCGCGCCCTCCGGGAGCAAGAACTCGATGCCCGCCACATTTCGATCGAGGACCTGGACACGGGCCCACCGCCCGGAGTGAACCCGCTCAGTGTGGCGATCGTCTATCTGGTGAGCGCCTTTCCGAGTGCGCAAAGCGCGAACCTCGACCCGCTTTGCGACCGGGTTCGTCAGTCGTTTCCAGGCGCATTTGTCGTGACTGTCTTGCCCGCACCGCTATCGGCCCATCCGATATCTACGGCAGATAGCGGCAAAGCGGATTACACCGTCAACTCTTTGGTAGAAGCCACTCAGATCGGGATCGAACGGCTGCACCCGCGGGCTGAAACCTCGGGGACGCGTGAAACCTGATTTGGCGTTTCCGGCGCGAAGATAATGAGTGTGGGCCGGCAAGCTCTTGCCACCAAGACAAATGCAGAACTGTTTTGGCGGCGAACTCCCGAGATCTTATAGCTGAGTTCCTGGAGGCGCTTTCCGTCGCCGCCGGCAAGGATGACGGCCCACTCGTGCATCGGCACGCGTGCGGCTTCTGCTATTTCGCTCGTTTGGTCTTCAGGTGGATCATCTTGCCCTCACCGGCGCAAAGCCACTCCCGCCGGAACTGGCGACGAACACTTCCTGAAGTCTCCGCCGCATCAATGAGCGGCCTCTGAATAATCGGGTCTTCGTTGCCGGTACTGTGAGACCTAGTGATTGAGCCGTGTCTCGAATCGAAAGTCCGTCGAGAGCGCAGCGGGTGAAGACCTCGCGAAGGAGCCTCGGGAGCATGGCAGCGGCGTTCGTCACCTCCCGGCTAATCTCTCCTTGAAACGCAATCTCTTCCGGCCATGATCCATTTTCCGAAGCCGTAATCACATCGCCGTTAAGTCCGGGATCGTCCAGGCTCATTGCTACTCGGTGGCGGGCCGGCTCGCGAAGACGCATCAGGCACTGGTTCTGTACAATCCGCGAAACCCATGTTTTGAAACTCGCCTCTCCTCGAAACGAGTTGAAGTGCTGGAATGCAGACAGATAAGCTGACTGCACCGCGTCCAGGGAGTCCTCGTGTACGCAAAGTATTCGGTGCGCTACGGCGATAGAGTACGGATAGCAACGGCGGAACAGTTCGGACATCGCTTCGGCGTCTCCGGTTCGGGAGCGGTCGATCAGTTCCGATTCCGGCTGCGCGCAGGTGGGATTCCAGTGCGAAGAAATCGGCAACGTCTCGGAGTTCATCGATTTATCTCCTCAACAGAAACACTTTTGCCGTTGTTTGTAGCCCGTGCTGGCTTACCGGCAGCGAACCTCAAGCACCGAAGAAGGAACTCGATCAGCCCCCTGCCGCCTGCCCGTTTTCCGGCGAGCATCGATATGGGTGCCCCGACTACTCCTTCGACGAAGGCGCGGGTTTCAGCAGATCGCGCGCTGATACGCGCGCCACTGCGATGCCAGCGCACAAGCAGATCGCGTCCATATTCATCCGCGGCACGCACGGACACCAGATCTATGACGAGTACCCGGCCGCGCAGAACAGAACTTGCCGTCCGCCAAGCTTGGTCGAGACTCGCGACACCGGGTCCTGACAGATCGCCGGCGATCGCAAAGCGTAAAGCGTCGGAGTGGTCGTGGATGTAGTAATCGAGGTTGCTCATTGCCAGCCCCCGCCTAGAGCTTGGTAGAGCTGGACCACGCTCACGAGTTCCGAGTAACGCAGTTGGGCGAGCGTGAGTTCGGCGGAAAGGAGGTCGCGATCTGCGTCGAGGGCGTTAAGTTGCGTGTCCACGCCGCCCTCGTAACGGCGATATGCAAGGCGCTTGCGGTCTTCGAGGGCGGTCACGAGTTCTTGCTGCTGAACCCGGCTCTCGCGGGTGCGCTGATGCGCGATCAGCGCGTCGGAAACCTGCTGGAAGGCCGTCCAGATCGATTTCTCATACGCGATTTGCGCGTCCTGGCGCTGGGCTTCAGCGAGCCGCACGTTGTTTTTAAGGCGACCGGCGGTGAAGATCGGCTGAGTGACCTGGGGGACGAAGCTCCAGATCCGGTTCGGCCCGGAAAAGAGATTCGCGAGCTTCGAGCTTTGTCCTCCGATTAAGCCGGTCAAACTGATCTGAGGAAAGTACGCCGCCTTGGCGACACCGATATTCGCGTTGGCTGCAATGAGCGCCTGCTCGGCGGCGCGGATGTCGGGACGGCGCTCCAGCAGAGCCGAAGGTAAGCCGGCGGGCACTTCCGGCGCGAAAGACTCTTCGCTCAAGTGGCTCGCTCTCTCAATGCCTCCGGGGTTCTTGCCGAGCAGCAGCGAGATCTGGTCCTCGGTTTGTTCCATCTGCTGCTTCAACTGGGGAATACTCTCGGCTGCGCTATCGACCAATTGCTCGGCCTGGCGCACGTCGAGCAGCGTGGCGATGCCGCGTGCTTGCCGTTCCTGCGTCAGTCGAAGGGACTCCCGGCGCGTTTCCAGGGTGCGCTGAGAAATCTCCAACTCGGAATCCAGTTCGAGCAATTGAAAGTAACCGGCGGCCACCTGACTGACCACCGTGGTTATGACCGCCTTGCGGTTCCAATCGGCATTGAGCAGATCGGCTCGCGCGGCCTCGGTGGCCCGGCGCAGTTGCCCCCAGAGGTCGAGCTGGAAGGACAGGAGGTTGAGCCCGGCCTGCCCGTAATTGATGTCCTGGTTGAAAGGGATCGAACTCGGTAGCGGCAACTCTCCGTTCCTCGAAATCCGAGTGTAGTTCGTTGACCCGGACGCGCTCAGTTGCGGTATTTGGTTAGCGCGGGTGATGCCCAGATTGGCCCGTGCCTCATCCACCCGCGCCACGGCGTCGCGGAGATCGTAGTTACTGGCCAAGGCTGCCTTGATCAGCTCCTGAAGTTGCGGATCGCGGAACACGTCGAACCATTTCAGATCCGCAAGCGAAGCAGCTTGTGACTCCGGTAGCGGCTCCGGCGCGCGGAAGTTTGTTGGGACCGCCACTTGGGCCCGACGATAGTTCGGTCCGACCGTGCATCCTGCCAGAAGCAGCGCGGCTGTAGCAATTGTAAAGTGTGGAGCTCTCATGTCAGTCTCCTTGAGCAGGTGAAGGCAAAGGTTCGATGCCGGCGGCTCTCGCGCCCGACAACTTCTCGACCACTACAAAGATGGCGGGAACGAAAAACCTGCCGATGAACGTCTCCGCCAGCATGCCCCCGATCACTGTGGTGCCGATGATCTGGCGCGCGATCGATCCCGCCCCGGATGCGGTCCACAACGGTATGCAGCCGACAATGAAAGCTAGCGCAGTCATCATCAGCGGCCGGAAACGGATTCTTGCCGCTTGTAGCGCAGCCTCCACCAGGGGCGTGCCTTTTTCATATAGCTCTTTGGAAAAGGCCACAATTAGAATCGAATTCTTCGCGCCCAGGCCAATCAGCATGACGAGGCCGATCTGGAGGTAAACGTCGTTTTCGAGCTGCACCATGTAGGCCGGCGCAAACGCCGTAAGCAATACGCGGCGCAGCCAAAGAACGGCAACGGCACCGAAGACCGCTACCGGCGTGCTCAGCAACACGCTGAAGGGCAACGACCAGCTCTCATAAAGCGCCGCCAATACCAGAAACACAAACAGCAGAGCGAACCCGAAAATCACCCACGCGGAGACGCCCTGCCGCGCCTTCTGCTCCTGATATGACATGCCCATGTAATCGAAGCCCATTTCTCCCGGCATGGTCTGGCGAAAGACTTCTTCGAGGGCTGCCGTCGCCTGGCCGGAGCTATAGCCGGACGCTGCGCTACCGTTGATCTGCGCCGCGCGGTATTCGTTGTAGCGCATGGTGAACTCAGGCCCGGTGCGGGTCTCGAATTTCGCCAAAGCCGCCAATGACACTGCCTGGCCCTGACTGTTGCGTACGTAGAATTTTCCAAGGTTGTCCGTATTCGACCGGTAAGGAGACTCGGCCTCGACATAGACCTGCCAGGTACGTCCGAAATCGTTGAAGTAGTTAATGAACAGGCCGCCCATGTAGGCCTGAATCGTCTGGTAAACATCGGTGAGCGCGACACCCTGCTTCAGCGCCTTATCGCGGTCCACCGCCAGAAACCGCTGGGGCACGCTGGGCAGAAAGGTTGTGCTGATACTGCCGATTTCCGGTCGCTTGCGCGCGGCCGCGAGGAATTTACCAAGGTTATTCGACAGGAACTTTGGTTCCTTGCCGGCCCGGTCTTCCAGAACAAATTGAAAACCCCCGGAGGTGCCGACTCCGGGGATGGCTGGCGGCGAGAAGCCGAAAGCGATTCCCGCCGCCAGCCCGCCGAGTTCGCGGTTCAGGCGGTTTTTGATGGCCTGAAACTGCTGATCTCGGGTTTTGCGATCCTCCCACGGTTTAAAGGTGACGAAGAAGAACCCGTTGTAAGTCGTCTGCGCGGAGCTTAGTAGGTTAAAGCCGATCACGGTGGTCGCGTATTCTACGCCGGGCGAGCCGAGGAGAATCTTCTCGACTTGTGATCCTGCCTCACTGGTACGTTCCATCGAGGAGGCTACGGGAAGCTGCAAACTGGCGAACATGTAGCCCTGATCTTCGTCGGGCAGGAAGCTGGAAGGGAGCCGCCCCGCAAAGAAAACCCCGGCAAGGCCGCAAACGGCCAACAGCGCCATCACGACAGCGCCCTTGCGTATCGCGACGTGGGACCAGCGGACAAATCCGTCCGTAGCGCGTTCCCAATAGCGATTGAAGAGGCCGAAGAACCTCCCGAGTAGTCCGCCGCGCTGGCCGACCGCGGGCTCTGCTCTCAACAACAATCCGGCCAATGCGGGGCTGAGCGTGAGGGCATTGAAGGCCGAGAACAGCACTGAGATCGCGATGGTCAGCGCGAATTGCTGATAGAGCCTGCCGGTGATGCCGGGGATGAATGCGGTCGGTACGAAGACTGACGCCAACACCAGCGCGATGCCGACAACCGGGCCGGACAATTCTTTCATTGCCTTGCGAGCCGCGTCTTTAGGCTCCAGCCCCTCCTCGATGTGGCGCTGCACTCCCTCGACGACCACGATCGCGTCGTCCACGACAAGACCGATGGCCAGCACCAGACCGAGCATCGAAAGTGTGTTGATTGAAAAACCAAAGATCGGGAACAAAATAAACGTGCCGATCAGCGAGACGGGCACCGCCAGCATTGGGACCAGGGTCGATCGCCAGTCCTGCAGGAATAGATAGACCACCAGGATGACCAGAATGATCGCGATGACCAGAGTCTCCAGGATTTCCTTCATGCCTTCGGTAACTGGTAGCGTCTGGTCGAGCGATATGGCGTAATCGACATCTTCGGGAAAACGCTGCTTCATCTGCACCATCAGCTTGCGAACTCCCGCGGCGGTCTCGACGGCATTCGATCCGGGCAACTGGTAGACGGCGATGGTGGCGCAGGGCTTGCCGTTGAGCCGGCTGAATGTGCTGTAGTTTTGCGCGCCCAGTTCCACGCGCGCGACATCTCTTACCCGAACGATTCCACCGTTCGAGGCCTCGCGCAGAACTACGTTTCCGAATTCGTCCGGGGTCGTCAGGCGACCTTGGGCCAGAACCGCGTAAGTAAACTGCTGATTGCCCGGCGCGGGTTCACCCCCCACCTGGCCCGCGGGGTTCACCGTGTTCTGTGCTTGAATGGCGCTCACGATGTCCGGCACGGTGATGTTCAGTTTCGCCAGTTGATCCGGTTTGACCCAGAGTCTCATGGCATACTGGCCCGCTCCAAAGACCTGGGTCTGGCCAACTCCATACGCGCGCGCGACTGGGTCGTTCAGATTGATGTACGCATAGTTGGAGAGAAAGGTGGCGTCGCGAGTGCCATGTGGAGAGTAGAGGGCGATCAGCATTAGCGGAGCGGTGGTCGCCTTTTTTATAGTCACGCCATAGTTATTCACCTCGACCGGCAGTTGGCCGGCGGCGAGTTGCTCGCGCGACTGCGTGAGGATGAGATCCATGTTGGGGTCGGTTTTGAGATCGAAGTCTGTGAAGAGCGTCGTCGTCGAACTGTTCGTCGCGCTGACCGAATACATGTAGTCCAGATTGTCGACGCCATTGATCTGCTGCTCAATCGGGGTTGCGACCGCCTGTTCCAAGGCCTTCGCGTCTGCACCGACATAGGTGGCCTGCAGCCGGATCTCGGGTGGTGCAATATTGGGAAACTGCGCCACGGGCAAAGTCACGGTCATCAGAACGCCAACGATTACCGTGAGAATGGCGATGACCATCGCTACGATGGGCCGTCTGATGAAGAAGTTAGACATGGCTCTCGACTCCTTTCGTTAGCTCGCGTGGATAACTGGCGGGAACGGCTTCGGCTGCACCTGCATGCCTGACCGGAGCTTCTGTTGGCCCTCGACGACGACGCGCTCGCCGGGCTTGAGTCCATTGCTGATGACCCACATCGTGCCAACCCGGTCGCCCACCTGAACCGGCCGCGCCGCCACCCGATTGTCCGGGCTGACGACCATCACTTCGTAGCCGCCCTGAAGTTCGCTTACTGCGGGCTGCGGAACGAGCAGAGCGCCTTTGTCCTCGCCGGTCACGGCGCGCACCATCGCGTATTGGCCGGGTCGCAGGATATTCCCGGGATTCGGAAACAGGGCGGTCATCTGGATGGCGCCTGTATTTTGGTCAACCTGACGGTCGGCAAAAGAGAACCGGCCGTCGTGCGGATGCACAGTGCCGTCGGCCAGGATCAGCTTCAATTGCAGATGGTGCAGCGCGTCAGCCCGCGCGAGACTGAGATACTCCTGCTCGCTAACCGTAAACACCGCCTTGACGGGATCTAGCGTGGAAACTGTCGTCACCGCCTGGCTCGATGGGGTGACCAGGTTGCCGACTTGAACGGTGGCTGCGCCGGCGATGCCGTCGATGAGGGACGTGAGTCTGGTGAATCCCAGGTTCACTTGAGCAGTCTCCAGAGCCGCCTCCGCTGCTTTCACGCCCGCGCGTGCGGCCTCGATCTGTGCCTTCGAAGTCTGCACCTGCGCCTGCGCCGCGGCCACCGATGCTTTGTTAGCCTTATTGGTCTCGACCGCATTATCCAGGTCCTGTTGGGTCACGGCTTGATCCTTGGCGAGCGGAACGTACTTTTCTTCGTCCAACTGCGACCTGCGCTGATTCGCCTCGGCGCTTGCCAGCTGCGCCTGCGCCTGGACGAGACCGGCCTGAGCCTGTGCCAACTGCGCTTTCGATTGAGCGAGTTGTCCCTCGGCTTGGTCGACCGCAGCCTGAAACGGCCGCGGATCGATCTCGAACAGCAATTGTCCTTTGTGGACGAATGACCCTTCGGTATAGTCCTGCCGCAGAAGATATCCGGTTACCTCCGCGTTGATCGCCGCGTTAACCAGTCCGTTGAGCGTCCCAACCCACTCGCGCTGAACCGGCAGATCGCGTTGCTCGACAGCCGCAACAACCACCTGCGGCGGTTGTGGGACCGGGGCCGCTGCCGTACTGCCGGCGCGGCTTCTGAACGCCAGGACCGCTGCCATCAGCAGAGCCGCGGCGATCACGAAAATTCCGTGCTTGCGTGTGTTTTTCATTTCTCCCTCCACTCAACGGTGATGCGGTTCATCACGTCCTTTGCTATCGAAAAGGCACGTCCCGCGCCAAGTGCTGGGCATTGAGAAACAGCCTATTTAGTTCGAAAACAGTGATGTGCCGGTGCCATTCGTTTGGCGGTTGCCCAAAATCGGGCAGGCCGCGCTACCTACCGAGGCACCCACGGGTGCGCTCGCTCCTATTAAGGTTTCCCTTTGAGTTGGCCGGCGGCAAGCGAGCCGAAGGCGAACACTGCTCGGAGAATGCGCGAAGCAATCGGACTCAAGAACGAACTCTCTCTCCAGTGGGGTTGAAATTGGAAACTGCCTTGCAGTGCGGATTGTCAGCACTCGCAAGTTACAGTTGAGTCCGCTCGGATAGATCCAGGAGATTTGCACGAAAGGGTCGCACTCCGAGCCAGGCCTGCGCCCTCCCGCGCGTGATCCGTGTCACGAGTGCCGAAAGGAGACCCGATGATCGAGACGCTCTACGGCCCTGTACCATCAGAATGTCGGACCGGATCACACTTCCAAGCGCCATCAAACCGTCGGGTAAGCCGCGTCTCTTTCCAGGGTCCCGCCGCCGCCGGGCTCGGCCACTCTCGAGAAGATAGCGACCGTTCCGCGCCGGTATTCGCCAGGGGAAACGCCGACAACCCGTTTGAAGGCCTTGTGGAAAGCGGCGTCGGATTCGTAGCCAACGGCGCGGGCGATGTCCGAGAGTTTGCCGTCGGTTTCGCGCAACAACGGAATCGCTTTCTGCATACGCCACCCCGTGACGTATTCGAGCGGAGTCAGCCCCAGCAATTCCTTGAAACGCGCGGCGAATGCGGACCGCGACATGCGGGCGGCGCTCGCCAGCGATTCCACCGTCCACGGCTGGTTAGCATTTTGGTGAATGCTCTTGAGCGCAGCGCCGATCTGAGGATCGAAAATTGCTTGCAGCCAACCGCGCTTGCAGCCTTCGGTTGGGGAGGCGATGTGAGCGCGCACGGTCTGGATGAAGAGCACTTCTGCCAGCCGGTTGGCCACCACTTCGGCCCCTGGCGGGCTTTCGACCATCTCCGAGGCAAGCATCTGCAAGGTAGTATGCAGCGCGAACGTCTGCGCTTGGTCGGCGCGAATCAGGATAAGGCCGGGCAGAAACTCCGTCACTGGCCGGACGCTGGGGGTTTCAAAGCTGAACAGGCCCGATACAATCGTCGTGGGCGCGCCACCGCCGCCATAGGCGATGACGTTCTTTCCATCCGCTACGCTGCATATGCTCTTGGCCGGCGTCTGCGGCGAGTCACGCAAAGTATAGGAGCGCCCAGGACCAATAAGGAAACAATCGCCGCCGGTGAGAGGAATAGGTTCGGCATCATCCAGGCTCAGCCAGCAGTTGCCGCGCGAAATCATCGCGAAGCTCGCCAAGTGGCTGGGGGAGATCCCAAGCCGCAGACGCTGTGCCAACTCCACCGGCTCGACGTCGGTGGGGTGATGCTCCAATCCCCAGGGTGCCGTGGCCTCGATTCGTGCGTGGACCACCGCGCCTACTCGCAGCGTTCGAAAAAGATCGGTTATTGGGTCCATTGGAATCCCACCTATTGGACGAATGGACAAGAAAATCAGACTTCCGAACAATTCCTGTCCACTGATCCGGACATCTACTCCATTGAATTCGATGATTCCAGGGCGCCTGAAGGCGCACTGAAAAGGAGTTCAAGAATGGCAACCAATTCGATGGCAGTTTCACAGGGCGTTGAGGTGCGCAGCGTACCGAAAGGGGCGGTTGTGCTCGCCGGAAGGTTTTTCTTCGCGCTGATCTTTCTCTTGTCCGCCGCGGGTCATTTTTCGCCGCAGGAAATCGGATATGCGGCTTCTCAGGGCGTGCCCATGGCATCGTTGCTGGTTCCTGCATCGGGCGTTTTGGCCCTGATCGGCGGTCTAAGCGTTGTGTTGGGATACCGCGTGAAAATCGGCGCGTGGCTGCTGATACTTTTCCTGGTACCGGTGACATTCACGATGCACAAGTTCTGGGCAATCAGCGACCCCGTGGCCGCGCAGATGCAGATGGCCCAATTCATGAAGAACATTTCGATGATCGGCGGGGCGTTGCTGCTCACGCAGTTTGGCGCCGGTCCGCTGAGTCTGGACAGCCGAAAGGGCCGCTGAAAGAGCGCTGCCGGCAACTGATCGTTTTTGACTTCTCAAACGAAAGAGGCAAACAAGTGCCATACACAATTCTAAAGATAGATAGCAGCCCTACAGGCGAACGTTCGGTGTCGCGCAAGCTAACCGCAAAGGTGGTTGCGGAACTGAAAGTTCGGCATCCCGGCAGTAAGGTGATCGAGCGGGACTTGGCGGCGAATCCGCTTCCGCACTTGGATGGCTTGACAGTCGGCGCGTTCTTTACACCGCCAGAGCAGCGGAATGCTGCATTGGCTACGGCGATTGAACTCTCGGACCAGGCGGTGGACGAGGTCCTGGCGGCGGACGTCCTCGTGATCGGCGCGCCGATGCACAACTTCGGCATTCCGTCTTCACTTAAGGCGTGGATCGATCACATCGTTCGCACAGGACGCACGGTTCGCTATGGACCATCAGGGCCGGTCGGTTTGGTTTCGGCCGGCAAGAAGGTCATCGTCGTTTCCGCGCGCGGCGGCCGTTACACCGAAGGACCAATGCAGGCGCTTGACCACCAGGAAAGCTATCTGAAAGCGGTGCTCGAATTCATCGGCCTCACGGACATTACGTTCGTGCGAGCGGAAGGCGTGGGATCGAGCCCGGATGGGGCCAGCGCAGCGATTCAAGCCGCGGAGGCCCAGGTCGCCGCAGCCGTCCGCCAAGCAGCCTAAAAAGGAACGCAGCGCTATGGCAACCGAATTCTCACCTATCATCACCTCCCAGGGACGCGGGGGAGGAAGCTTCTCTCTGCAACAGTTGGACTTACACCAGTGGGGCGAGCGCGCTTCGCCCGTCGAAGTGCTGGACCACTTTCGCGTGAGCGGGCGTCCTTTCCCGCCCCATCCGCACGCCGGCTTTTCGGCGGTCACGTACGTATTCGAAGATTCCCAAGCCAGCCTGCGCAGCCGCGATTCGCTCGGTAATGACGCGGTGGTCGGACCGGGCGGGCTCGTGTGGACGCAGGCCGGGAGCGGCCTCATGCACGAAGAAACGCCAGCGGAGAAAGGCAGGGAACTTCACGGACTTCAGATCTTCGTCAACCTCAGCTCAAAGAACAAGCTCGTCAAGCCGCAACAGTTCCGAATCGAGAATCAGGGTGTGCCGGCTTGGCGCAGCAATGCCGGCGACCGCGTCCGCGTGGTCGTCGGATCATTCGCAGAGTTGTCATCACGCTGGTTCCGGCCGAAGCGTTCCGCTTCCTTGATGCGGAACTCATGCGCGAGATCCCTTTCGAGCTGGAGGACGGGGACAATGCGATCGTTTATGTGCTCAAGGGCAGGGCAACGGTTAGCGCTGACGGCCACGATGTCACTGTGGCGGCGGAACAGGCAGTAGCGCTACACGGAAGAGGAACAGTGAATTTACAGGCGCTCGACCGGGCGCAGGTCCTCGTCCTGTCCGGTGCCGCGATCGGGGAACCAGTCATCAGCGCAGGACCGTTCATCATGAAAGATGAATCGCAAGTCGAAGATGCATTCGCCCCTACCGCGCTGGCGGGATGGGGCGACTAGAGTTGGATCACGACACCTAGGCAATTCGCCCTCGCCCGCAGTTGGGAGTCAGGCACTCATGGCCCGGGTGAATCTCGCATTGGGCTTCCACGCTCAAGATAACTTCCCGAGTGACCTCACGGATGGCCGCGAATCGACGAAGGGCTTTCTCGGCCAGCAGGCGCCTGCTACCGCCAGGCATACGTCGCGGCGAATCTGCCCGCCTTCGCCACCGCCAGGCGGGCGGAGCTGCTCCGCCCGAAGGTTGAAATCGTTCAGCAGGCTTTCATTCGCCGAATTCCGGAGAGATGATCATTTTCCAGAGCCGCGGGTCGCCTGCCTTCTACCAGCGATCAAGGACCTCCGGCGGCACAACGACTTCGCCCTGGTCGCCAAGAGAGCGGGCTTGGTGGCCTTGCATTGCACTGTCGCGGGCGATGTACCGATCGTGTGCGCTCTGCCCGGTGGTCCTGTTTGGCGAGTACATCACGTGAACTGCGCATCGTTGGTTGAACTGGCGCCGACCGCCACCAGATGCATTATGAGAACGGCGCTTGTAGCGGCGTCGAGATCCCCTGGCATAGCGAACAACCGTCCGCATACCGGGAGACCAGGGCAACGCTTCGTTTTCGTGGGGCGTTCGGGGCCGCCGAGGCCGAATCCGGAACTCCCGCTCGCCTTCAGTTTTCGTGGCCACGACCCAACAACTCTGCCATGGCGGCTTGCGAGTCGCCCACCATTGCCATGCCAACGCTCTTGAGAAATCGGTCATAGCGGGCTTTGCCGCGGGCCACGGCTTGCTCGTGCACATCCCTCGGCGGTTCTGGAACACAGGTCAGGAACGTCTTTGCCAGTACGTCTACGAACGCGAACAACGCCTGCTGGCCTATCCGCAGATTACGAATTTCTCGGGCCATGCGATCCAGACTCGCAGCGATCCGCTGTTCCGCCGCATCGACGCCGCTTTCCCGGCCCGCCAGTTCACGTTCGACTGCACCGCGGATGAAGGCACTGCGACTTGAGAATCCGCCCTTCTGCATAGCTACTGCGATACGATTCCTGAGCTCTGCATTGATTCGCAGGCCGTGGATAACTGTCGATTTTTGTTTCTGTACCATAGGTCTCCTCTAACCTGTAGGTATCGGAATGACCGGCGCATGACACCAAAAAGCGCCGTTGCGCAATGCGCAACAAAACCGGTTAGAGTGCGCGACGTGGAAACGCATTGATAATAAAACTCCTACAACTCAGGGAGCGCACAACTGCGCAACGTTTCCTTTATGTTCCACTACCGGACTTTGGCTGCCCGCTGACTGGTCCTCGCTCCCCTCCACGGTTTCAAAATGTTGCAGTCTGTTGCCGGGCGACCGGTTGTTACAGATCGTGCCGAATGTGTTTCGGACGGTTGCAGCCAAAAATGCTTCGCGGTTTCTGTCTCGAAGCCTCTCTGCCAAGGCCTACAGATTGGGGGCGTCATTTGACGATGACCGCGAACCTGGTTTCGCCATTCAGAAAGAGAAGCAAATCCGATCTCGTCCATCTACGCGCACTCCCGAGTGCTGAGCCGGCAACCGGCACGGGACGGGTGGCTTGGATCTGGCCCGAGATCGAGGCCGCGTTGCGTACCGGAAAGAAGCTGAGGGAGGTGTGGGATGCTGCCCGCGCCGATGGCTTCGACATTCCATATCCTCAGTTTCGCGTCTACGTGTCCCGCCTTCGGAACAGGTCGTTGAATCATCCGCCCGAACCGGCACCGAAGCCGTCCGCGGCAGAGAAATCAGCCGCGTCGGATTCCGGATCGCCGGCGGCAAACGATCCGTTCCGTAACCTTCGAGAGCAGCGGGAGAAAAAACAGTCAACCGGATTCGACTATGATCCCTTCTCAATTCAAAAGCAGCTAATCGACTAGGAGAACACCATGGCAACCACAGAAAACGGAAGGCCCAGATCCAATCAGGTTCATTTAGTCCTCCAGGGAAAAGGAGGCGTTGGAAAGAGTTTTGTGTCCGCCATTCTCGGCCAGTACTTCCATGCCCGGAAAGACACTCTTCATTGCTTTGATACCGATCCGGTCAACGCAACCTTCGCCCAGTATCAAGCTCTTGGCGCCGAACACATCAACGTTTTGCGTCGTGGCGCAATCCACGATAAGCGATTCGACGAGTTGGTGGAGAAGATTTGCCAGGTCGACGGTGTCTGTATCGTGGATACTGGCGCCACAACGTTTGTCCCTCTATGGAACTACATCCTCGAAAACGAGATCCTGTGCTTCCTCGCTGCCCGGTCACGACGGGTCTTCGTCCATTCGGTGGTCGCGGGTGGACAAGCAATGAGCGATACGTTGAACGGTCTGGAGCGGCTGGCCGAAACAACGACCGAGAAGAATGTGATCGTATGGCTGAACGAGTTTTTCGGCGAAGTCTCGAAAGACGGGAAGCCATTCGAACAGTTCCGCGTGGCCGAGGAGCAGGCTCACAAACTTCTCGGAACAGTCGTCATTCGAGAGCGCAATCCCAACACCTACGGTGACGACATGCGCTTGATGCTGGCCAAGCGGCTGACGTTCCAGGAGGCCATCCAACTCGGCGAGTTTTCGCTCGTATCGAAGCAGCGTTTTGAGATCATCCAGCGCGAGCTGTTCGAGCAGCTAGATCGGATTGAGATGGAGTGAGCCATGGCGGCTGCGAAACCAATAGCCTTCGACGTGCAACGCCTGATTGACGAAGTGGCCGCGCGGCATCGGCTTCTTCTCAAGCCGGATGACGCAGCCTTCGCCATCGTGACCATGAATCGCCTGGTGCTGGAGGAGTCGCTCGAAGCCATCCATTCCCAAATTCATGAGGACCTCGCATTGTTTGAGGCCGAAGCGAAGAAGATGCAAACCCGTGCGGGAACTTTTCTTGCGGCGGTGGTCCGCGAGTCCGCTGCCGGAATTCGACAGGAGCTTGATCGAGATGTTCAGGACGCTCGGCTGCAAGCATCAAAAACCGTGCAACAGGTCGAGGCGGCATACCAGCATCGCATGTCCCCGCAGAAGCTCACAATCGCCGCCCTTGCCGCCGTGCTGCTGTTCTTTTGGGGAGTATGGGCGGGACGGATCAGCGCGCTGTGGTGGCCCCTATAAGCAACGGAGATAGCGATGAGCGCAGCAACGTTATCGAAAACTCAGCCTCTTCCGGTGAACGCTTCGCTGACTGCCGCCGGGGACGATGTTCCGCTCACGGTCCGCCAGGCCGCCACCTATTTGGGTGTTAGCGTCCAAACAGTGTATCTTTGGGTAGAGCGAAGGCAGATTCCCCATCTCCGCGTGATGGGCCGAAACATCCGGTTCCTGAAATCGGATCTCGCGCCCTTCCGCGCAACATTCAAACAGGAGGTGGGAATTGGCAAGACCGAGTAAACACGATGGCTCCATATACCCGCGCAAGGATGGCAAGGTGCTATGGATGGTCTATCGAGACCGGAACGGAAGGCGTATCCGGGAGTCAACGAACACGGAAGACTGGCAGGAGGCCCAGCGGAAATTGCGGGATCGCCTCCAGGCCAGAGACGACAAGGTCCTTGAGGTCGTCCGGAAAGGAGAACAACTACAATTCGCGGATTGGGTGGACTTTTTCCTGGAGAACTACTCCAGACCACCAATCCGCGCAGAAAAGACCCACGAAGCGAACGAACGTGCGGCCTCGCACCTCACGGAGACGTTTGGCCAGCGGTCTATTGGCGACATCACGGCGGATGACATTGAGCACTATCTCCGGCGGCGGCTTCAAGCGCGTGTCCAGGTTAGAACCGCAGCCGGGGTCATTCAACGAGATCGGCTTAAGCCGACAACCGTCCATCAGGAACTGCGGGTGCTTCGTCGTATGATGAACGTCGCAGTACGGAAGAAGTTGCTGCCTGCGAACCCCTGCGCGGGAGTGGAATTTCCCGTAAAGGTGAAGGGGCTGTTTCGACCGCATTACGTGTCCTGGTCGGAGCAACAGAGGATCGAGTTCCAAGGGCCCGCGTATCTGCGCAATATCATCCGGATCATCACTGAATCCGGACTCCGGGTCTACAAGGAACTGATGCCGATGAAGAAGGAGCAGGTGGACCTGGAGAACGCGGTGGTTTGGATTCCAGATTCGAAGACCCCGAACGGAATCGCCGAGGTTCCCCTCACGGATCTGGCTCTTGAGGCGTTTCGCGCGCAGATTCGAATCTCGGGACCGGGAACCTGGTTGTACCCGAGCGACGAGAATACGACAGGTCATCAGAAGACGCTCAAGACGGTCTGGCACGCCACGTTGCGACGGGCCAAGGTGCCGTATTTCCGGATCTATGACCTGCGGTCGACCTACGCAACTCGCCTAAGCGCGGGCGGCGTGGCAGACGAGTGGGTCACGCAATTGCTTCGGCAGGGAGATGCTAAGGTGTTTAAGAAGTACTCGCAGATGAAACTGCAGATGAAGCGGGAGGCGCTGCGGAAACTGAAGCGGAGCGCGAATGAGGACCGGCCGGGTTTTGACACGGGGAAGGTCAACTGATGGGGTTTTGTCACGGTTTTGCCACGGTCGGAGGGTTTTTGGGTCGATTCGGGCGGGCCGGACGGTATCGGAACTTGAGAAAGTGGTTTAAAATCAAGAGAGCACAAAATGTCGGGGCGTAGCGCAGCCTGGTAGCGCACCTGCCTTGGGCGCAGGGGGTCGGGCGTTCAAATCGCCCCGCCCCGACCAAACCTTCTGCTGATTCCAAAAGAGATCGTCGATCGGGCTTCCATCGTTTTCGCTGTTCCTTTGCCTCTACTGTGCCAAAACTGTGCCAAAACCCGGTTCAGCCGGGCCCTGTGCTGTGCCAAAACCCGGACCGGTTTCGTTCGCCTGCCGGTTGAGTTTCGCCAGCGCCTCACGTTTCATCTGCAGCTTCATTTGCGAATACTTCTTGAACACCTTGGCATCGCCCTGACGGAGCAACTGCGTCACCCACTCGTCCCGCGACCCCGCCGGCGCTGAGCCGGGTGGCGTACGTCGAGCGGAGATCGTAGATCCGGAAGTATGGCACCTTCGCCCGCCGCAACGTCGCGTGCCAGGCGGTCTTGAACGTCTTCTGGTGACCGCTGGCATTCTCATCGCTTGAGAAAAGGTATTCGCCAGGCCCTGAGATCGCAAGCTGCTTTGTGAATGCAGCAACCGCGATGTCCGTCAATGGAACCTCGGCGACTCCGTTCGGCGTCTTCGAGTCCGGAATCCACGCCGTCCGGTTCACCAGATCGAGCTGATCCTTCTTCATCGGCGTCAGCTCTTTGTAGATCCGTAATCCGGTTTCGGTGACGATGCGGATGACGTTGCGCAGGTACTCCGGGGCCGCGAACTCGATCTTCTGCTGCTCCGACCACGTCACGTAATGCGGCCGGAACAACCCATCGACTCGCGCCGGAAACTCGACGCCCGCGCATGGATTCGCAAACAGGAACTTCTTGCGGACGGCCACGTTCAACATGCGCCGCAGCACTCGCAATTCCTGATGTACGGTCGTTGCCTTCAGCACTTGCTTCTCTACGAATCCAGCTTTCGTCTTCACCAGCGCCCGCTGCTTGAGCCGCTTGCGAAGGTACATCTCGATATCGTCGGCGGTCAGTTCAGCGAGTTTGGTGCTCTCGAACATCTTTCTCAGGTGCTTCAGCGCGCGCTGATTCACTTCATGGGTCTTCTGCGCGCGGAATGGCGGCCTGGAGAAGTTCTCCAGATAAAAGTCCGACCACTCGCCAAAGGTGAGATCCTGTCCACGGCGCAGCGCGGGCAGCGTGTTGTTGTCTCGGGCTTGCAGGCGCTCTCTGAGACGCTTCTGCGCTTCGTCCCAGTCTTGGGTGAGAGTCGATTCGCGTTGGCGGACACCGCCCTTGTCGCAGTACCGCATCCACCAGATCTTCGATCCCTCGCGCTTGTACAAGCCCCCTTCGTGCTTCACTGGTCTTGCCAATTCACCACCTCCTGTTTGAACTGCGCGCGGAAGGGCTCCAACTCCGATTTGAGAAATCGGATGTTGCGACGCATCACGCGGAGATGGGGAATCTGCTTTCGCTCAACCCAAAGATACACCGTCTGCGGGCTGACGCCAAGAAACACAGCGGCTTCGCGGACGCGCAGCGGGATCTCGGCTTGTTTGGACAGAGCGAATTTGGCCTTCACGCGTCACCTTCGCGGAGGCTGCTCGCGAGCTTTTCCATCGGTTCCATCAGGTCTCCCTAATTACTAAGGGAATCGTGGAGACCGATTCGGGACGCTGTCAGGGGAAAGTTGGCGCGCGACTTTCTCTCAGCGGAGCGGCGCGGCTTCAGCGCCCTTTCGGCCGGAAATTGGACGGCGGTGCGCCTTGTTGAAGGGTGCCCGGCAAATGCCGGGCAGACCGTCATTTTTGCCTGGCATCGCAAGGCACTCACGCACATTGAATACCCGCGAACCGCGCGCACCATGCCGGGCAATTCCTTTATGTTCCACTAGCGGTTGCTACTGCCTTCGAATAGTCTGGGACTGCCACGGAGTTGGAAACATTCTGGATACTTCTTGTAAACCTCGCGGCGTGCGCTCCAGAAGTGGAAACTTTCTGGAAACTTCTTGGAAACCTTCCGCGCCCTAACTGCCCTGGCAGACAAATGGCAGACACTCCCTCGATTTTGTCTGCCCGTCTAACGCGATGACAGCGCGAACAAAACCGCGATGCCGGCAGGCCGCTCGTCAGACATTTTCTTTATGTTCCACTACCGGGTTTTCGCTGCCGTCAAGCGCGCTGGCAGATTCCGGCGTTGAAACTCTTTGAAATTTTCTGAAACATTCCGAACCCCCGGGCGACAACTGAAACTTCCCGAAACTTTCTGGGCATTTACTGAAATATTCCGAAATCGACACCAGGCTCCACTAACCGCCGCGCAGATGCGGAGAAAACGCGGCACCTTCCTGAGAACGGCAGTGAGGCCCTACGGGACCACCACCGCGTCTCCGATGAAGCGGCCTTCCCATAAATAGAACTTGCCAGCGTTCCGAAAGATGTCGGCCGCCTCCTGTCCGGAGAGAAAGACGAACCCAACGCGTCGGGAGGAGCCCGGCGGGAGCGGTTCCTCCAGCAGAGGCCATCCATCGTATCCGGCCAGGGGCTCCGCTTTCGAAACCAAAGAGGGACAGCCATAGCCCAGTTGGATCGTGAGCTTCTTTCCACCTTCGGAGGTTGGATACAGCGTCAGATCCGCGATAAGCTGTGGCGTCATCGTTCGCAGGGCTTCGGCGCGTGTGGACATGTCAGAGTTCCTTTAAAGACGCAACTCGGATATCGCCGTCAAAGCCCTGGGCTAAGGCCGAGATTGCGTCCGAGAATTCATCGATGAGCGCCCTGCCATCGGAGTCGTAATCGTTCTCCGCAGTTAGTAATAGGGCGACTCCATTCCACACGCACTGAACGTTCTCATGCCACGGTCTATGCCCGAACTCCTCCCTGATATCGATAGCAGCCTCGCTCCCTGCACTCGGCGGTACTCCGTCGCAGATCGGTTCAATACGGTAGCGTTTGCCCGCCGGATCTGAGCTTTGCTCGGGCATTAGGATCGCGCCTCAGCTCCAACCGTTTCGATGGGCCGCACTCGGATTTTTACCTCGACTCGCGAACCAAGGCGGTTTAAGATCGACATCAATCGATCCGCTGTGAACCTGCCGAGATCGGCATTCCGGATACGAGAAAAGTCCGCCGCCGCGAAGCCAGTTTGGGCGTGGGCTGCCCGCACGGTCAGTTCGTCACGATCCAGGGTCTTTATGATTTCCGCCGCCAGGAGCGCCTTCAACTGCTCGATATCGGCGTTCTCCCGGCCAAGGTCGCTAAATACGTTCCCGCTACCGCGAACTAACTCCAGTTTTTCGCCCTTCATCTGATTGCCTCCTTCAACCGTTTCAACCGATCCTTCACCAGGTCGATCTCGTGTTTCGGCGTTTTGATGCCTCGCTTCGATTTCTTCTGGAAAGCGTGGATCACCCAAATCTCGTCCCCGAGTTGGACAACATAGACCACGCGAAAGGCATCACTGCGGTATGCCAGGGCGATCTCCAGCACTCCAGAACCGAAACCGTGTAAGGGTTTGGCGATGTCCGCCTTTCCGCCTTCTGCTGCGATAGTGAGCGCACCCAAGATTATGCCTTTGGCGCCCTCTGGAAACTTCTCGAAATCGTTGAGTGCCGCCTTAATCCACGAAACGGGCCGGGTTTTTCGCGTTTCGGCCATGGACAATCCAATGTTGTCATATATGACAACGATCAGTCAAGTGCAAACCCTATGAGTCCGGCGGTAATCTTGAGGAGGTGCAACTGTTGCGGCTGTTTGGCAATCTGCCGATGGTTTGCTCTTCAGAGCTGGCGCAGAAGACAGTTGGGATCAATGAAACTCGTGACTGTTAATGATCTCCACACGAAGTGGATGAAAAACCCGAAGCACCGGCGCGAATATGAGGCGCTGGAGGAAGAGTTCTCGCTTGCCGCCGCACTGCTCGAGGCTCGCGCCCACGCAGGACTCACCTCTAGGCTCGGAGATCACTCAACTCCCGAAGAACAGTCGGCAGTGCGTCGGGCTCGAAAGAGAACCCAAACCTAAGCTGCAGAACGTGACCGTCGGGTTTTCGCCATCCGAGGTGCCCCTGGACCGCCATGTGCCCTGCTGAGTCGGTTGAATAGAACTCTAACCGGAGATCATCGCGTGACGCTCCCTCGACAACGGCGCGTCCTTCGCGTCGTTCATCGAGCCTTGTTAATTCGGCAAGGAATTTATCCCACTCGTCCCCCACGACCCAGCTCTGGTCGGCTGCGGAATAGCTCGATGCTTGGACTGTGACATTGAGTAGAAGGTCGGATTCGCCCGGCGTACCTGACCCTCCAAGATCGGATCGCTCCAGCTCTAGCACTCCTTCCTTTCCAACGAGTTTCAAGAGCCTAGCCAGTCCCCTTCGCGGTAGGCTCCGTCTCCAACCATTCGACTTCCATGCCGTTCCATCCGCGGCGCAGGCTTCGAAAACGTGCCCACAGCTTGCGGCGGGTGGCGGGTTCAGTCCTGAAGCGCGAGCCGATCTGGTTCTGGAGGTTATCGTGACGCGTTCCATCTTTCGGGAGGGCTGGATGGGTTTTCCGTGAAGCTTCGCCACGATCGAAGGCATCGCTCCATCGGTTCCAAATATCCCAGTCTTCGAGCATCAGGGCCAGAAGGTCAGGCTCTATCGGCGATACCCAGAAGAACTCCTCGAAGTCGTCCTTCGTTTCGTTGAATGGTGATTCGTAAATGTGCGGTCGCCCGGGCACCTCGGCGATACCGCGTCGGGGTCCGTCCCAATAATCGTTAACGGTGAGAACACGCTCCCAGGCCACGAAGCAATATGGTAGCGCCGCGAACTAACCAATGCTACGCCCCTGCTTTTTCACTGTGCCAAAACTGTGCCCGAACTCGACCCTTTCCATCCGAAGACCTTCCTCTTTGAGCGAAAGCAGATTCCCCGGATTGTTGTAATCATTAGGAACTCGCGACAACCAAGAGAGCCCCTGGAACCGATTTCGCTCCCTTGGGCGCAGGGGGTCCGCGGTTCAAATCCGCGCGCCCCGACCATAACTAGGTTATTTTTGAATAGTTTGCGGGATTCAATTTTTCATCGCTCTCGGAATTTGTGTGCACTTGTGTGCACTTCGCGGGAGACCGCACCAGAATGGCCGCGCTCCAACGTTATCGCCGGGCGGCGCGGCATCGGCTTCGCGACTCGTTCACGACGCCGGCGAGAGGGCGCAACATGGCCAAACGGACACCCTCGCGCGCGCCGGAGGAACTCCGCACCATCCTCACCTGCATCCAAGAAGGACAACAATTCCCGACGCCGTGACGGTTGCGTTTTAGGAGTCGAGCAAGGCGTTCCGCCCTCACAGCTAGCGAAAGCCGGGCGTGCTGCAGTTCCAGAGTCACACACTGTTGTTGCGGCGACTGCCTGGATCGTATTGATTTCCTCGTGTTGCTGGGCTGGTTTTAGGTTTTAGAACGACTGGTCCGTTCGAGATCCTGATGTCGCGAGCGTTCTCTCCGGGCACTTGGAATCTGCCTCGACAGCCGTAGGCGAAGCGCATGACCTAGGGTTCAAGAACGGCTCCAGGTGGATCGTCGGCTACGAGGAAAGAGGTTGATCTGGACTCTTGCCATAAAGCCCCGTCAAACTTGCCCAAAAAGCGCGAACCGTCCAGGGGCCGAAACCCAGCGGGTCACCCAGTCATCAAGATCTTTGGCCGTGCCGCTTTGCAATCAATTCCCGGACTTTGGCAACCAGATCATGGGGGACGTTCATGACGGTTTCGGAGGACTCGATAGCCGCCTCGTCTTCCAAGACGGCATCCTCCTCGCTCTGGTCTTCGTAATGCTCAACCACGCGCCTCACCCGCTCCTCATCCCACCCTGTCGGAAGTTTGCCTTGACTCATTGATGTTTCTTCTTCCTGCGTCGTCGAAATGCCGCGAGCGGTTTCCCGGCGAGTTCGTAGGCCGTAATCACAAACACGCTGTCCGGCTGCGGATCAGGGACGTAGATGACCCGAAGATATCGACCCGCGGCCGTCTGTCCCAATGCAATTCGGGAGCCTTCGCTCCCGGCCCGATCCTCGCCAGGCTTTTCCAAAACCTCGATGACTTCGACTTCATCCACATTGTGGTTATAGATGTGCGGCAGCCCGGTTGCCGGATCCAAATAGAATCGCGTTTCCAAGCGTGTTCAAGCCCATTTTAGCGCGCCTGACGGGACTACCGCCCCAATCACCCGGCCCTTGTAACGCGCTAGCCGCGGACCTTGCCTCTCGAGCACCCCGCGCGGAAATAGGCGAGATGAAGAGGCGTGCCGTTGGTGGGAAATGGTTTGGCCGGTGCGTAACAGCGCAGGCATTCATTGAACAATGGCACTCGGTTGCGCTACAGTGACGCCGCAGAGCTTCTGATCCAGCGCCTCGACAGCCGTCCGAACGCTCTCTGGTACCAGCGGCGACACCGAACGGGCGCGCCACTATAAGGCCCCTGCAGGTTCCCAGCAGGGTCACGATCGGGATTCCCACCTCGTCAAACGTGCTGAGTCGTCCTGGAAGTCTCATCGATTTAAGAGTGTGACGATGCGAATCCCAAGTGCGACGAAACCAGTGCGACAGTTCTTCCTGGCGGGACGGGCTCCGTGCATCGAGTTGCGGATCAGGACCGCGCTGAAGGAGAACTTTCCGGCAGCGGCTAGCTGCCGAACGCCAACACCAGGTACAGCGCCCGCCTCGTCCCCACGTTGCGCCAGCCGTGCTCCTCATTGGACGCCACGTACGCCGACGAGCCGGGGCCTAGCCGCGCGGTCTTCCCGTTGATGGTCACTTCCATGGTCCCCTGGTGCACCACGATCATCTCCTCGTGCGCGTGATGGTGCGGCGGATGCGGCGCTCCGCCGGGCGGCAGCTCGGTGAAGTGCGCTTCCAGGTGGAAGCCGGTATGCGTGTTGCCGTCGAGCAAGGGGCGCGTAGAGTTCGCGCCGTTCGCGTGCACCGGCAGGGCGTCGAACGGGTAAGTCTTCGAGGGAAGCACCGCGCCCCCGGCTTGGGCCGCAGTCGCGACGGCCAGTGCCGGGAACAGCCGGCTCAAGTCTCTGCGCGTGGGTTGCATGCATGTCTCCTATGGCCGCGCTTCGGGCACGCCGCCCATCAGTTTCGCACCCAGCGCTCCGCCCGCCGTGCAAAGGAACGTGATGATGACGAAGAAGAACAGCAGCGCGATCACCACGAACAGCGCCAGCCCGCTGGGGCTTTGCAGGATCTTGATGGCCTGTTCCACGCTCGGATCGTTGGCGTACATTTTGCGGAACTGCTGCTCGTAAAGCGTCGCAATCCCGCCCCCGCGGATCAGCGGCACCACGCTGACGGTGAACACCACCGAAGTGATCGTGGCGCCCAACAGCCCGGTGATGCCGCCCATGCGCAGACCGTTATCTACCGTCAGGAACTGGCCGGTGCGGCGGCGATAGACATAGACGGAAAGGAATCCGGCGGTGAGCCACCAGATGACCAAGCCCACCAAGCCGGCCGCCATCACCGGCAGCGCGCTCAGCAGGGAGGCGAGGCTGGCCAGCAAGAGCGCGATGCGCACCGCGGTGGTGTTATGGAAGTTGAGGCGGGGCGGCTTGGCGCGGTCGAGCGGCACCGCGGACATCACGGCGGGGAGCGGCGGCGCAGCTTCCTTTGGTTCGACCGCTTCGGGGATAATTTCGTCCCGCTGCGGTTTCCCGCAACGGTGGCAAAAACGCGCGTCGGGCGGCAACTCGGCGCCGCAGGTACAGAATTCTGGCATGATCGGGAGGCGCAAGACCTCCTGTGATCAGTTTGACGCAGGCTCTCCCATCGAAGCAAGCGCGATATGCGTCTCGCCGTCGTCTTCGAAGATCGCGACCATGCGCTTGTAGCCGCCTTTGGTGAGCGAAAGCTGCAATCCGCCGTTTATCCGTTGGCTGATCAGCCAGTGCGGCAGGTGCGCGCGGTAGAAATCCGTCACCTCATCCACCGAATCGTGCGTGCGGTAGTCGGCAGCAGCTACGGCGAAAGATTTGTGCCGGTCGCCGATATCCAGATCGAAGCTGGCTAGTTTGTGCGAATCGTGGTCGCGGATGGCGCCTGGGTAGATGGGCAAGCCGAGCAGGTCGGGGTCGAGCCGAACCTTTTTGCGTACGTGCACGCTGCCGAAGGGCGTCTCCACCGTGGCTTCGTCGTGCGAATCGCGCTCCGTCACGCGCACGTTATCTGCGATGTAGAGGCCGGTGGCGATCAGCGCCGCGATACCCAGCGCCCCCACCATTACAATGGTGAGCATGACTGCGGCTATTGCGCCGCCGCGGCGGCGGTCTCGAGACATAACTGCTCCGTTCACGAAGCATTACGAACGAGGCGGCCGGAAAGTTCCACAATGTCGCCTGCCCGGCTTTTGGCTATCGAAATCTTAGCCGCGGTTGAAGGCGGTGGGTACGCCTCCGATTTGCTGGCCGTCCGCTCAGCGCCGCTCGATTCCCGCGATGCGGGGCTAGCGTCGGAAATCGTGATGGGCGTGCTGCGCTACCAATCGCAGCTCGATTTTCTGATTGCGCATTACTCTGGCAAGCCGGCGGCGCGGCTGGATGCCCCGGTGCGTCTGGCGCTCCGCATGGGCATCTACCAGCTTCGCTATCTGGAACGTATTCCGGCGCATGCGGCTGTTTCCGAAAGCGTGGAATTGGTGAAGCGGGCCCGCAAACGCTCGGCGGCGCCGTTCGTAAACGCGGTGCTGCGGAAGGTGCGGCGCGATCCAGTGGCCTGGCCGGGCCGGGACGTGGAACTATCGCATCCCGAGTGGATACTCGATCGTTGGGAAAAGCAATATGGACGAGCGGCCGCGGAGGCCATCGCGCGCGCCAACCTGCGCGTGCCCGAGACCTATGTGAATCCGGAGACGGCGCGGATCCAGGATATCGGCGCGCAGTCGATCGTACCGCTGTTGCAACTTGAGGCGGGCCAGACGTTCTTGGATCTGTGCGCGGCGCCGGGCAACAAGACCGCGCAGGCTCTCGCGGCCGGCGTACGCGGCATCGCGGCTGACGTGCATTGGCATCGGCTGGCGCCCATGAAGGCGCTGGGCATTCCGCTGGTGGTGATGGACGGTACCCGTCCGCTGCCCTTCCGGCGCCAGTTCGACCGTATCTTGATTGATGCGCCGTGTTCGGGCACCGGCACGCTGGCCCGCAATCCGGAGATCAAATGGCGCCTCGAACCTGCCGACATCGCCGATTTGCACGCGCGGCAAGTGGCGCTATGCGAGCAGGGCTGGCGCGCTTTAGCTCCCGGCGGGCTGCTGGTTTACGCGACGTGTTCGCTCGAACGGGAAGAGAATGAAGACGTCATTGCGGCCGTGCCTGCGGGTTTCGTGGTCGAAACGCTAACGCGGCTTCCCGGCCGCGAACCGGGCGACGGCTTCTTCGCGGCCGCCATCAAAGCAAGCCGGCCGATCGCATAGCGGGCCGCTCTTTAATTTCCGGGGCCACGGGCTTGCGCACATCGTAGAACTGCACGCGGCAGTAGCGGCAGTGATACAGATCGCCCCGCCAGAGACGCTGAAACAGGTTCAGCATGCCGCTCTCCATGGGATCAATATGGTCGCGCTCCACCAGCCGGCTCAGCCGGTAGGTGCCGCAGCGCGGGCAGCGTGGATAGTCGCCAAGATATAGCGCGTACCAGCGCGGCTCCGGCTTACGCGTGTGACAGTGCAGGCACTCGAACATGGCCACGTACAGAAACTTTTCACCAAAAGTTCTGTGGACGCGGCGCAGTTGGCCCCCGCATGTCGGACAATGTAACACCTCGACATCTTTTATAACCCAATTTGCGCTGACAACTCAACACGCGTCACAATAGAAGTTAACCTTCTTCTCTCCCGCAAAAGGTTTATGCTCGAACGGATCTCGGTCCACGGTGCGCGCCAGCACAATTTGAAGAATATCGACGTGGAAATTCCGCGCAATACGCTGACCGTGATCACGGGGCTGAGCGGTTCGGGGAAGTCGTCGCTGGCCTTCGATACGATTTACGCGGAAGGGCAGCGGCGCTACGTCGAAACGCTTTCCACCTATGCGCGGCAGTTCCTCGACCAGATGGAACGGCCGGACGTGGATTCGATCGACGGGCTGAGCCCCGCGATTTCGATCGAGCAGAAGACCACCAGCCGCAGTCCGCGGTCGACGGTCGGCACCATCACGGAGATCTACGATTATCTGCGGCTGCTGTATTCTTCGATCGGCACGCCGCACTGCCCGCTGTGCGGTAACGAAATTTCGCGGCAGACCACGGAGCAGATCCTGCAGCATGTGCTGGCGCTGCGGCCCGAGGACCGCATCATGGTGCTGGCGCCGATCGTGCGCGGACGCAAGGGCGAATATAAGAAGGATCTGGAGAAGCTGGCGCGCCAGGGATTCGTACGCGCGCGTATCGACGGTGTGCTGCGCTCGCTGGAGGAAGATATCCCGCTCGATAAGCGCCGCAATCATACGATCGAGGTGGTGGTCGACCGGCTGCTGGTGAAGCCGGGCATCGAGAAGCGGCTGGAAGCCTCGATCGATACGGCCACCAAGCTCGCCGGCGGCCTGGTACTGATCGCGGTGGTAAACGGCGAGGAGCGGCTCTATTCGCAGAAACTCGCCTGCACCGAATGTGGCACCAGCGTACCGCAGCTCGAGCCGCGTTCGTTTTCGTTCAATAGTCCGTATGGCGCTTGCGAGGAATGTACGGGGCTGGGCAGCAAGTGGGTGTTCGATCCGGCCAAGGCCATCGTGGATTTTTCGCGTCCGCTGCTCGAAGGCGGACTCGGGCCGCAGGCCGGCTCGGCCAATATGCGGCTGCGGCTGGCCGAAGCCGCCAAGCAGATGCGCATCAACCTGTCCACGCCGTTCGATCAGTTTCCGAAAAAAGTGCAGACGGCGCTACTCGAAGGCAACAACGGATTTCCGGGCGTTCTGAAGATCCTGGCCGAGACCTATGACGAATCGTCGGAAGGTTATCGCGAGTGGCTCACGGAGTACATGTCTCCGGTGGTGTGCCCGGCGTGCCACGGCAAGCGCCTGCGGCCCGCGAGCCTGGCAGTGCGGGTAAAGAGCTTCTCGATTACCGACTTCACCGAGATGCCGATTTCGCGCGCGCTCGTGACGGTGCGCAACTGGGAGTTCGGCGACCGCGAAATGCAGATCGCCGGGCGCATCGTGGACGAGATCCGCCGGCGTCTGGAATTTCTGTCCGCGGTGGGTCTCGACTACCTGAGCCTGGAGCGTTCGGCCGCGACGCTTTCGGGAGGCGAGGCGCAACGCATTCGCCTGGCGACGCAGATTGGCTCGAAGCTGCGCGGCGTGCTGTACGTGCTCGATGAGCCTTCGATCGGGCTGCATCCGCGCGATAATGGCCGGCTGCTCGATACGCTCACGCAGTTGCGCGACATGGGCAACACGGTGCTCGTGGTGGAGCACGACGCCGAGACCATCGAGCGCGCGGACTACGTGATCGACCTGGGGCCGGGCGCGGGACGGCTGGGTGGCGGATTGGTCGCATCCGGAACGCCGCAGGGCGTGGCGGAGAATCCGGAGTCGCTCACCGGGCAGTATCTGGCGGGAACGCTCGAGATTGCCGTACCCGCGGCGCGGCGGCGCGCGAATGGGAAGAAGCTGATCGTCAAAGGCGCCGTTGAGCACAACCTGAAAGAGATCGACGTGGAGTTTCCGCTGGGCCTGTTGACGGTGGTGACGGGCGTCTCGGGCAGCGGAAAATCCACGCTGGTGAACGAGATTCTGTATCGCGCACTGGCCAAGCAGATCTACGGGTCGCGCGAAGAGCCGGGCAAGCATGCCACCATCGAAGGCATGGACCTGCTCGACAAGGTGATTCGCATCGATCAATCGCCCATCGGGCGCACGCCGCGCTCGAATCCGGCGACCTACACGGGGCTGTTCACGCCGATTCGCGATCTGTATGCCATGCTGCCCGAATCCCGCGAACGCGGCTACAAGCCGGGGCGCTTCAGCTTCAACGTGAAGGGCGGGCGCTGCGAAGCCTGCCAGGGCGACGGGCTGCGGCGCATCGAAATGAACTTCCTGCCGGATGTCTACGTAACTTGCGACGTGTGCCGCGGACGGCGCTACAATCACGAGACGCTGCAGGTGAAATACAAAGGCCGCTCGATCGCGGATTTGCTGGACGCCACCGTGGAGGAAGCGCTGCCGCTGATGGAGAACATCCCGACCATCCGGCCGAAGCTACAAACGCTGAACGATGTGGGGCTGGGATATATTCACCTGGGCCAATCGTCGACCACGCTTTCCGGCGGCGAGGCGCAGCGCATCAAGCTGGCCAAAGAGCTCAGCCGCCGGCAAACGGGGCGCACGTTTTATGTTCTGGACGAGCCGACCACCGGACTGCATTTCGACGATGTGCGCAAGCTGCTCGACGTGCTGCAGAGCCTGGTGAATCTGGGAAATACCGTGGTCGTGATCGAGCACAACCTGGATGTGATCAAGACGGCGGACTGGATCATCGATCTGGGTCCGGATGGCGGCGAATACGGCGGGCGGCTGGTGGCGGCGGGCACGCCGGAGCAGGTGGCGCGCTCGAAGAAAAGCTACACGGCCGAGGCGCTGCGAAAGGTGCTGGACGGGCGCGCATGACGAAATACAATGCCCAGCCGATCGACTTCACGGGCTTGAAGACTGTGCCGCTCGCGGCGCGCGGCGGCAAGGTGCGGGTCGCGGACTTTGCCTCGCTCTATACCAAAGGCGCGGGCCTCGGTGCCTGGCTGGATTCGCTGCCGCACATCCTGGCCGGCGATTCGCTGCGCGCGGTGGTGGCCGCGATTCGGACGGCGCGCGAGCGGAAGCGCGCCATCATCTGGGGATTGGGCGGGCACGTGATCAAGTGCGGACTCGCGCCCGTGCTCGCCGATCTGATGCGCCGCGGCTACGCCACCGCATTCGCTATGAACGGCGCGGCGGCCATCCACGATTTCGAAATCGCCCTAGCCGGCCATACCAGCGAGGACGTGGAAGCGGTGCTGCCCGACGGGCGCTTCGGCTCCGCCGAGGAGACCGGCCGCGAGATGAACCAGGCGATTGCGGCGGGAGATCGCGATGGCCTGGGCATGGGTGAAGCGCTCGGCCAGCGGCTAGACCAATTGGCGGGCGCCGAGTTCGCCGCATCGAGCCTGGTGCTCCAGGCCTGGCGCGCGTCTGTTCCCGTGACCGTGCACGTAGCCGTGGGCACCGATACGCCGCACACGCACCCGGCAGCCGATGCGGCGGCCATCGGCAGCGCCACGCATCGCGATTTCCGGCTGCTGTGTTCGCTCATCACGGAACTCCACGAAGGCGGCGTGTATCTGAACGTTGGTTCCGCCGTGCTGCTGCCGGAAGTGTTTTTGAAGGCCATATCGGCGGTGCGCAATCTGGGTCATCCGCTGGCGGAGTTCACCACCGTGAACCTGGATTTCCTGCAACACTACCGGCCCAAGCTGAACGTCGTCGAGCGGCCGCACGCGAAGTCGGGCGGCGCGGGCTACGCGCTCACGGGCCATCATGAACTGCTCGTACCGCTGATCGCGGCCTGCCTGATCGAGGGCGGCGCATGAGTCCCGAGACACCGCCGCCGGATGTAGCGCCTCCGCCGGAAGTTCCACCGCCGGAGAGCTATCCGTTTTGGGGCTACCTGGATTTATTCGCCTTCCTGCTGATCGCGCTGCTGGGGATGATCGTGGAATCGGTGGCCGGCGCCGCGATCCTGGCGGCCACGCACGTTAAACAGATCTTCGTACTCTTGCCGGCGCAGCTCGTGTTATATGGCTTTCTACTGGGAACACTGGCCCTGATGTTCCGCCGCTATTACGGGCGCCCGTTCTGGCAATCGCTGCGCTGGGTGCCGGGGAATCTGAGCGCGCTGGCGTCGGCGGCGTGCGGCGTGGCGGCGGCCTTCTCCGTGATGCTGGCCAGCGTGCTGCTACGCACGCCGGATATCAGTAGCCCGATGAAGTCGCTGCTATCCGACCGCACCTCGATGCTGCTGGTGGGGATACTCGGCACCACCATCGCGCCAGCATGCGAGGAGATTCTGTTTCGCGGTTTTCTGCAGCCGCTATTCGTGCGCTCGGTCGGCGCGGCGGGTGGCATCCTGATGGCGGCGGTGCCTTTCGGCCTGCTGCATTTACAGGAATACGGTTACTCCTGGCGGCATGCGCTCCTGATTACGGGCGCGGGAGCGGCGTTCGGCGCGATGCGGCAATATACGGGATCGACGCGGGCGGCGGCGGTGATGCATGCCGTGTATAACGGCCTGTTTTTTCTGCTGCTGGTGCTACAGCAGGTGGCCGCGCACGGGCGATAGACTCCACCGAACGGAAGATCACGGCGACTCTATCGGCATACGTCACGCGCCAGGCGCTCGCCTGGCGCAGCGCTCCGGCCAGGGGCGCATCCGGCGGCAGCAGCACGGCCTGAACCCCGTAACGTTGCAGATAGCTTTCCCAACCCGTTTCCACGCGCATCGCCCGGATGTATTTCTTGGCGAAATCCGCGCCGTAGAAATCACTGCGGCCATCGATGAAGACACGCCCGCGCGGATACTCGCGGTAGATCAGGTAGCCGCCCCAGAGGTCCTCGGTAAAGACACCGCCGTAGAGCCCGTCCTTCTCGAGTTGGCCGGCGGCGGCCACGGGGAAGCTTTTCGGATCGAAGGCCGCGCGCCAGGTGGCCGGGCCCTGCGGAGCGAAGATTAGCGTCGCGATCGCCGCAGCCGCAGCGGCGCTCAACGCCGGCCAGTGCGGTCCGCAATCGAACGCGTTCCATTCCCGGGTGAAATTCCCGAACGCTGCTATGGCGCGCCGCAGCCATCCGGCAAGGCCCCAGCGGGGTGCGCGTTCCAGAAGGATCGACACGGCCTCGGCGGCCGGCGGGGCGGCCAGCAGGACGAAGATTTCCACGTTCCGCGCGGAGTATAGCGCCAGGTGTCCCCACAACAGGAACAGCAGCGGCCAGACGATGCTCGCCCGGCGCAGGCGTACGAAGGCCGCCAGCCCCCCTAACACTAGGAGGATCTCAAGATAACGCGCCTGCCCACTCTGGAAATTCAGCGGCTGAAATTCCATGATGTTGTTGCGATAGAATCCGTCGGCCAGGTAGTGGACGATATGCTGGTGCAACCGGTACCCGTACGGATTTACCAGCGTCCCAAGCGCACAGGCAGCCGCCGTATACAGGTAGATACGCCCTCGGTGGAAGGCCTGGCGGCGCTCTGCGGCGGATGTCTCGCGGAGCAGCGCCGCGAACTCGCCGGCTGCGTACGCGCCGATCAGTAGAACGCCGGTAAAGAAGCCGCCATGTAAATTGGTCCAAAGCACTATCATTGGCGGCAGTAACCACAAACGCCGCATGGTTTGCGGCTCGCGGCGGGTGCGCTCCAGAATGCCGTAGAACACTACGATGAACAGCATGGTGAACAGGTGGGGGCGCGCCAGCCAGTGTCCGGCCGAAGCGGCTGCCGCCACCAGCGTCAGAGCCAGCGCGACGAGCGCGTCGCTCGACTGGCGCGCAATCCGGAACAGTAGGGCGAAGGTCAACGCCAGTACCAGGGCGCTCGCGATCACCACCGCCGCCAGCCCGGCATGCAGATGCAGCCAGCCGAAAGTCACATCCCAGAGCCACTCCCAGGCAAACCAGGGCTGCCCGGCACGCGTGAACGAAAATATATCGCAATCCGGCACGCGGCCATGCGCCAGGATCCACTCGCCGGTACGCAGATGCCAGCCCGTATCGCCGTCGCCCAGCAACGTCGACGCGCCATGCATTCCGCCAAACAGGAAGACCAGCGGCATCACGAAGGCGACGTCAGTCATCGAAGGGAAAAGCCGCACAACGTAAGGGGAACGGACAGGTTGCATACCTCAAGAGCGCCAGTCAGAGAGGAGCACGGGCCGCACCAAACCGCCGGCCGGAGCGATGGGTGCCATCTGGCGTGTTTTCAACGGTCGACAGGACGCAGAGCGCCGCTACCTACCCTCATACCGCTCAATTGCAGACAGGTGTCTGAATTTGAGACACTCCCGGCGCGATTCGATGCGGTATGACTATCGATGTACTCCTAGGACCCGTTCCTATTAACTCTTAGGTGAATTGTAGTTATCCGGGTCGATTGGCGGTGTATACTGACCCAAAGGGAAAAGGGTCGCATTCAGAGGACCCTCCGCGGAGTAGGGTAACTTTCAAAATGCATCGGAGCTTCTTTTTGTCCGGCCGTTCTTTTTATAGGCTGGCCCTGTCATTTCTCGTGGCCGTTCCAGGATCGGCCATTCTGCGAGCGCAATATAGACCGCTCGCGGACATATCCGGTGATCTCGGCCAAAAGGCGATTCACCGGCTCACCGCGCAAGGGCGCTTCGCGCTAAACGTCTTCGTGCCGTCGATCCATTTTTCCGCCATCAGCACAGACAATTGGCTGGGTGGAACCGGCAACTGGAACACGGCCACCTCCTGGTCACTCGGCGCACTACCCTCTGCCACCACCAACGCTGCGATCGGAAATTCGACTCCCGCAGCCGTCGTACAACTGAACGTCAGCGGTACGGTCGACAATCTGACGATTGGCACTTCCAGCACGCTGAACTTCGCCAACGGCGGCGTCCTGGCTATCGCCGGCAACACTATCACGAACTCGAACTCGACCGGCTCCGGCGGCATCGTCCTCAATTCCACCGGATCGGCGACCGAACTGATCGTCGGGAGTTTCGGAGTGACCCTGACCGGCGGAGGTACCGTGACTCTGAGTAACAGCGGCTCGAACTACATCTTCGGCGCCGCCGGGACGGATGTGTTGACGAACGTGGACAACACCATTCAAGGCTCCGGCAAGATCGGTAACGGGCAGATGGGCCTGGTGAATGGGGGCACTATCGATGCCAATCAATCCACCTCGCTCACCATTCACACCAGCAGTGGGACCACCAACACCGGCACCCTGGAGGCGACCAACGGCGGCAACCTGATTCTCTACGGCGATAGCTACACCAATACCGGTGGCACGATCCTGGCTTCGGGCACGAATTCCATCGTGACGCTGCTCGGTTCCACCATCAACGGCGGCACACTAAACACGGACGGCGGCGGGTTGATTGAAGCATCCGGCGGGCCAGTGCTGAATGGCGTGGTGAACGACGGCACTTACCGGCTGCTCGACGGTACCAGCACTACGCTCGAAGGCACCATCACGAATAGCGGCGCAATGCAGGTCAACTCGGCCGGCTCGGTAACGACCCTTTGGATCAGCGGCAATACAACGCTCGCCGGCAACGGGGTGCTCGCATTGTCCAACAACGCGAATAATTTGGTCGAAGGGGTAGCCGGCACGGAGGTGTTGACCAACTCGAACACGATTGAAGGTTCCGGCAATCTGGGCAACAACCTGTTAGGCATCGTCAACAACGGCACCATCGTCGCCAACCAGAGCGTGGAATTGTTCGTGCGCCCGAACAGCAGCGGCATCACGAACAACGGCATCGTGCAGGTGGACTCGGGCAGCACGCTGGATATCACGGGCGGGCCGTTCACCAACTTCAATAGCGCGACGGGCACGCTGACCGGCGGGACCTATAACGTGGGCGGCACCCTGCAATTCGATGGCGCCAACATCGTGACAAACGCGGCGAGCATCACGCTTGCCGGGAGCGGCGCAAAGGTCCTGAGTGACACCGGCGCCAATGCGCTGGCCAATTTCGCGGTCAACGCCGCCGGCGGCAGCTTCACGGTTTCAAGCGGCGGCACTTTCACCACGGCTGGTGCATTGACCAACTCCGGCGTGTTGGATCTGGAGACGGGCGGCAAACTGACGATATCGGGCGGCCTCACCAACAACGGTACCGTATTGACCAACGGGACGAATCAACAAGGCGCGGCCAATAGGCTCACCGTGACGGGTACGCTGACCAACAACAGCGGAGCCAGCTTCACGGTCGGCGCAAACAACAATACCTCCGACAGCGCCAGTCTCGGACTGCTCTCCAACGCGGGCACGGTGGCCGTGGATTCCGGTGCGTCACTGACCCTGACTCAGGGAGGCACGGATACCAACAACGGCGCCATCAGCGTGAGCGGTAGCCTCACCCTCGATCACACGACCGGGCTTAGCGGGAGCGGGATCATCATGCTGAACGGCGGCGGCATTACCGGCGCGGGCCCGGGACAGGCCGTCACCAACGCTACTACCATCGAGGGCGCCGGAACCATCTCCAACGTCGGGCTGACCAACCGCAACGCGATCATGGCTAACCAGGCCGCGCCGCTCGTGATCCTGCCGGATTCGGCCGGATTGAATAACCAGGGCGTGCTGACCGTGGCGGCGGGTAGCACTATGCAGATCGGCACATCGGCCGGCGGCGCGCTGACGAATCTCTCAGGCACAACGCTCAGCGGAGGCATCTACAACGTCAGCGGAACTCTGCAGTTCGGCTCGTCCATTGCTGCGATCGCGACCAACGCCGCGAAGATTTCCCTCAACGGCACGGACGCGCGGATGATCAACTTCGGCGGCGGCAACCTGCTGGCGGGCTTTAACGTCAACAGTGCGGCCGGTAATTTCAGCCTGATTAACGGCGCATCGCTCACCACGGCCGGCGGCAGTTTCCTCAACGCCGGCACCTTCAGCGTGGCTTCGGGCAGCATCTTCACGGTGGGAGGCAGCAGTTTCAATTTCACCCAGACGGCCGGTAGCACGATTGTCAACGGCACCCTGACATCCACCAGCCTGGGCACGCTGGATGTCAACGGCGGAACGCTTTCCGGCGCCGGTACGCTAGGCTACAACGTGGTGGATGCGGGTACGCTCGATCCCGGCGCTTCCGCTACCAAGACCGGCCGCCTGACCGTCAGCGACAGCTATACGCAAAGCGCGACTGGTGCGCTGAACATCGCCATTGGCGGAACCGCCGCGGGCAGCACCTACGATCAACTGAAGGTGACGCAAAGCGCCACTTTGGGCGGTACGCTGAATGTCACGCTGGCCAATGGTTTCACTCCCAGCGTCGGCCAGACTTTCACCATCGTGACGGCTTCGGCTGTGAGCGATACCTTCTCCGCCGTGAATGGATTAGCCATCAATTCGAGCGAGCATTTCGCTATCAGCTATAGCGGCAACAACGTGGTGCTCACCGTGGTGAGCGGTGCTCTGTCCGGCTCGCAGCCATCGCTCGTCAGCCGGGCGGTCGCCGGCCGCGAGCGGTATCATGCGGCGGATTTCCGGCCGCACGCCGCCGGATTCCTCCAAGCGCCGGCAGTGCGTCCGGTTTTCTACGCGCAGCGTGGCCCGGTGATGCGCGGGTTCCGCCCCATGGATGAGGTGGCCGGCGTTCCTATTGCCGCCACGCCTGCCGTGGCGGCGTCATTGACGGCCGCGGCATACAACAGCATGGCGTCCATGAATCATCTACGCTTTGAGTGCGGCGTGGATCTGCTGGCCGCGTTGAAGCTACGGCGGAAACAGTTGCTCAAAGGCCTGTGGGCCACGCCAGATTCGCCGGCGGCGATCGATGTCGGCTACGTCGCCTACACCGGCGCGCGCTAAGCCGCCACGGCGTCCTCGACGGTATCGCAGAACTTGAAGATGGTGTCCAACCGGGTGACACGGAAGCACTCGCGCACATAGCCTTGCGCTCCCGCCATGCGCAGCTTGCCGCCGATCTCCTCGATTCTGTTCAGGCTGGAAATAAATCGGCCGATGCCGGTCGAGTCGATGCGCTTCACGCCCGTTAGATCGAAGATCACCTTGCGGCAGCCTTGTCCGAGCAGGTCCTGAAGAACGGTCTCGATGCGCTCGCCCTCCGGCCCGCGCATCACGTTGCCTTCCAGAGCAATCACGGCGGTGCCGGGTGCGACTTCCTTCTGCGTGATTTCCAGTGCCATTCCCGCGCTTTCCCTCACCAGTATATGCCGGGATGGGTCTTTTTGCGGGGCCTATCCGTATACCGCATAGTGCTATGATCCTCGCGGCGGCCATGAATCCGGAAGCATTCAACGGCGTGGAAGATTCGCTCGTCCGGCTGCGCAAAGGCGATCAGGACGCGCTCACGGCGATCATCTCGCGGTATCAGCACCGGCTCTACCGCTATCTTCTGCGCCTGGTGCGCGAGCCCGCCCTGGCCGACGATCTGTTCCAGCAGACCTGGCTGCGCGTGATCGAAAAGATCGGCAATTACGATGCCCGCCGCAGCTTCGAGGGCTGGCTGTTTAGCGTGGCGCACAACCTGGCGGTCGACTCGTGGCGCATGAAAGACGGCGAGAGTCTCGACGAGCCCACTGACTTCGGGCGCCCGGGCGAAGAGCGTCTGGCGAGCGGTGAACCGGATGCACTGGAACGGCTGCTGGATTTTGAGCGGGGGGCGATACTAGCCGTGTGTATGCACGAGTTGCCGGCCATCCATCGCGAAGTGCTGACGCTGCGGTTTGAGGAAGATATGAAGCTGGACGAGATCGCCGAAGTAGTGGGTATCCCGCTTTCCACAGTGAAGAGCCGCTTGCGGCGGGCGCTCGAAGGATTGCGTGCGGCGCTGGCTGCGCGCGGGAAGGAAAGGAGGGGCGTATGAGCGAGCACGAGGCGATCAAAGAACTGCTGGTGTTGGCCTCGGCCGGGGTCCTGGACGCGCAAGAGCAGCGGCGCGTGGATGCGCACGTCCGCGCATGCGAGGACTGCCGGCGTGAGTTGGAGATCTGGAGCGCCTACTCGCAGGGTCTGCGACAGATCCCGCAGCCTGTCGTTCCCCCACACTTGATGGAGCGCACACGGGCCCGCATCATGCAGGCGCGCGCCACCGCCGCCGATCGCCGTTGGGACGAGCTGATGCTCGCCGCGCTGGCGCTTTTTGCCTGGACGGTGGGACTGACTTCCTGGTTCGTGCTGAAGATCTTCACCGGCGGCGCGCTGGTCGTCATGGGCGCGAACCTGGTTCGCTTCGGAACGTTCTCCGCGATTTCGACAGTTATGGTTTGGCTGACCGCGGCGGTGGCAGCCATGCTTCTGGGAAAACGCCGCCGCGAGTTGAGGAGGTCTTATGAGCCGCTTTCGTGATGAAGTACGTGTGATTCCGCGCGTGGCCTGGGGTGTGGCATGGGTCCTGTGGCTGGCGTTCTTCCTGCTGATGATGTTAATGGCGTTCCGGACGGATCCGGAGCTCAGCCAGTGGCCGCTGGCAGGCAAGGTGGCCGTCTCGCTGGGGCCGGGCTTGCCCCTCTTCGTGATGGCATTGCTGGTCGGCTACATCTATGCGGATGCCAAGCGCCGCGGCATGCGTTATGTTCTGTGGACCTGGCTCGCGGCCTTGATCCCGAATGCCATCGGCATCATCATCTACTTCGTGCTGCGCGAGCCGCTGTTGGTACACTGCACGCACTGCGGCGCGCAGGACCGGCCAGGATTCCCGTTTTGCCCCAAGTGCGGCGCGCCGCTCGGGCAAGCCTGCCCGAAGTGCGGACGCGCCTTGGAAGCCGGCTGGTCGCACTGCGCGTACTGCGGTGCGGCGCTGCCCGCTGCGTGAAATTACCGCTTGCGCACCTCGAGCGCTACCGGACGCGCCACCGAATTTACCGCCGGATCGTAATACTCATAGACCCGCGACTCGAAAGTCCGCGCACGGATCGGATACTTGGCGCGCAGGCGATAGTGCAGCGTGACCGTATCGCCCGCGCCGATCGAATCGAAATATAGAATCGCTTGCGTGGCGGTTATGTTGAACTTCTCCATCCGCCCGCTCTTTTTCGCGGCGCTCTTTTCGTGGTACGACTGCAGGTCTTCGCTGAGCAGGTCGAAGCCCGGCGGGATGCCCAGATCCACCATCACCATGTTGGCGGATTTGTGCAGGTTGTTTTTCACGGTGGCCGTCGCCGTGGCGATATCGTCCTGCGCCATGCGCGTGCGATCGTAGGCGATGTCGATCGAGAGCGGCTCGCCGACTGGCCTTTCGGCCCACGGCACGAAGTAGCGGCCCACGATCTGGTAAGCGAGGCCGCCTTTGCCAGCGAAGCGTAGGCTCACCTGGTTCGCGCCGGCGGCATCGACCGGGAAGACGAACTGGTGTAGCAAATCGTTGTTGTCCGGCGTGAGCACCAGCGTCTTCGCGGGCTTGCCATTCAGCGAAAGCTCGACCGTGCCGCGCACGTCCGCGGCGCCTTTTTCAGTCGAAAGCAGCAAGGCGCGCAACGCCATGATGGTGGCCTGCGTGGTGCCCCAGGTGCCTTGCGCGTCTTTCTTCGCCGCGATGTAGCGCAACGCCTTGGCAGCGGTGGGCGAAGCCTCGCCCCACTTGAGCAATGCCTGCACGGCCAGACCGGTGGTCTCGACCGCGGCACTTTCGCCGGTGGCATACACGCCGGTCTCCTGCGCACTCCACCACGCCTGTTCGTCTTTTTCGGTGCGCGCGTCGAGCAGCATGTGCATCGCGCGATTGGTGAACTCGCGATCCTTTCCGTAGTCCGCCGCGAAGTTGGCCGCGACTGCGAGCGTGTAGGCATCGGCCTGGGCGCTCAGGTGTTGCGAAACATATTCCTTGGCCTTCTCTGCCGCCGGCCCGTTGTATCCGGTGTTGCGCAGCGACCAGCCCAGGTACGCGGTGATGCGCAGCACGTCGGTGTTGTAGCGGTTCGTGGCGCCTTCGTTGATAAAGCTCGCATCCGGCTTCCAGCTTCCATCCAGCTGCTGTTGATTGGCCAGCCATTCCTGCGTCCGCGCGATCAACGCGGGATCGACGTCATGCACGTGCGACATGTCCGAGAATTCCATCAGCCCGTAGGCGGTCAAGATCTTGTTGGCTGGCGGATTGCCGAACCACGAAAATCCGCCGCCGGGGACTTCGAACGTCAGCAGGCGCTGATAGCCGTTGGCGATGAATCCTTCGGCCTTGGCATGCACTTCGGGCGTGAGTTTCTTGGTGCGCTTCATGTAGTCGAGCGCCAGCACGTTCGGATAGGTAGCCGAAGACGTCTGTTCGAAGCAGCCGAACGGCATGCGCAGAATGGCATCCATGCCTTCCACCATCTGGCTCAACGGGCCGGGATAAAGGCGCACGAGAATCTTGCTGGCATCCGCGATGGCCGTGGGTGGCAGCTCGACCGCCTGCTGCACCGTCGTCTCCAAGCGGCCGTTGAAGACCAGGTTCTGTTCGCGTCCGTTGGGCACAACTTCAATTTCACGCACCACGATATCGGCCGGATTGTTTCGGCCGGCCATGTGGGCGGCCAGCGTCAGCTTGAATTTGCCGATGTGGCGCGCTTCGACGGTGAACTGCGATGCGCCCACGCGGCCGGAATCCACGGCGACGGTTTTCTCCGTGTTGTCGTCCACCAGCGTGAACCAATCCTCGGGCTGCAATTTCAGGCTGACATCGCCGGCGGCGGGCGAGTAATTGTAGATTGCTACCGGGATGGATACGCGGTCGCCCTGCGTGAGTGTCACGGGCAAATCCAGATCGACGAAGAAATCCTGGAAGACTTTCAGGTTCGCCACGCCGCTGCCGAGCGCGCCGTGCGTGGTGGACGCCATCATCGCCATGCGCCAGGTGGTGATGGAATCCGCCAGTGGAATTGTGATGCTGGCTTGGCCGGTAGCATCGGTGATGATCTCGGGGTTGATGTAGAGCGCTTCGGGGAAGTAGGAGCGCACCTGCGCGGCCGGCTCGACGCTTTTCGCCTTCACGACCACCGCCGTCGCCGCGGGCGGAGGAGCGGGCACGAGACCTGCTACTGCCATCGCCTCCACCATCGGTGTGCCGAGGTGTGTCCCATCGGCGTTGCGGAAGCGGACCGCGAGCGGCCTGCGCATCATGGCGAACTGTTCGGCTGGTGCTTTCTCAACAACCACGCGGGTCCTACTTTCCTGTCGAAGCATCACGGCGAGCACGCCGCGACCGCGCGGCCGCAGAGTCAGGCGCCGCGAAACTGAGACGGTCCCGCAGGAAGCTCTCACATCGTACTCACCCGCGGGAACGCCACCGAAAGAGAACCAGCCGCTGGCGTTGGCCACCGCGGTGCGCGTGCTTCCGTCGCGCGTTGCGCGTAACGAAACGAGACTCCCTTCGAGCGCATCGCCGCGCTGATCCACCACCGTTCCGGTCATCTCGGCTAGCCCGTTGTACGGTCCGCGGTCGTGCTCCATCTTAACGCCGACGCGGCTTGGTCCCGCTTCCGGACTGGTCACCCTCTCGGCCCGCACGACCCGCAGGTAGCCGGTTAGGTCGTCGCCGGTGTCGAACTGCTTATCCGGCCCCGCGCTGCGGACCAGATAGTAATCAGGCGCATGCGTGTTCTCGATATGCAGGTCGCTCTCCCAGGCATCGCGCCACCCCGTCGTCATTTTCGCGAGGTCGAAATCGCCCCGGGCCGTCAATGCGGCCGCCAGTTGGTGCAACTGGGCCTGATAACGGGCCTGGTAGCGCGCGGCGTACTCCGCATATTTCGTTTGCGGCACCGTGCGTCCTACCTCCGTCTCGAACATGTTGGCGTTCACCATTTCGGTCGCTGAAAACAGTGCGCGCGCGGCGCGATCGTGCCGCTCTGCGAGCGGCTGCGGAATCTCTGTGACCACATCCGGCATGCCGAAGGAGTGGATCTCGTAGCGCGGCTTCATAGCCTCTTGTTCGAGATAGAAAAACACTTTGGCAAAGCCCGGCTGCTTCGCGGCCAACGCGAAGACCGCTTCATCCACCACCTGCAGACCGAGCGCCGCCTGCACGCCTTCGCCGCGGCTGTTGGTCACGCGAAAGCTGACGCGCGCTTCATCGCCCGGCTTGTACGTGGGTGCGGCGACCGCCTCGATCTTCAACTCGTCCGCCGGCTGCACGAAAATCAGGCGGTGATCGGCAACCGGCTGCGCGTCCGCGCCGAACAGATACGCGCTGATGTCGACGGTGCCGGCCAGGTCCGGCGTGGCTGTCAGATTCAACTCCGCGCGGCCATTCACGATGTCCACGTCGCGTGTCAGCACGGTCTGCCCTTCCTTGACCACGTCGACGTATGCGGTGCCCTTGCGCTGGGTCGAGAAAACCTGAAGCGCGATGCGATCGCCGGCGCGATACACCGCGTGCGCCGTCCGCAGCAGGACCTGTGCGGCACCGGTGCGAACCTCGAGTTGCGCGCTAGTTGCCGCGTGGTTGCCCTCTTTGTCGTCGGCCACAATATCCAGCGTTTCAGTCTCCGCGCCGGGCTTGATGCGCACCACCGCGACTCCGCCATCGTCGGTCACAGCACTCTGCTCCGGATTTCCGGCCGCGCGCACTCTCACGGTCGCCAGGGCGGGCTTGCCATCCGGATACGCGGTCAGGATGAAGACCTGGTTTTCGAGATCCGGGACCAGCGTGCCGCCTTCGGGCACGGCGGTCACGATCAACGGCGACGCGCTCACGGTGACTGGCGCGCCGCGCGTCTCCGAGTGCCCGGCCGAGTCCTTCACGGTAGCCTCAATCAGCACCGGAGCCGCACCGTGGCTGAGCGGCCGTCCCGCGAAATACGCCGGAAGCTTCAGGTCGAAATGCCAGGCGCCTTCGTCATCGGTCTTGCCCTGCGCGCTGACCGCTTCGAACTGCGCGACGTCCATGCCGGACGCTTTGATGCTGACTTCGGCGCGGTCGACCGGCTTGCCGAAGAAGTAGTTGGCGCGCACGGTACCGGTGACGTGGTCGCCCGGCCGGTAGAAGAGCTTCGCCGGCTTGCCATCGCCCGAAAACTCCACTGCGACTTTGAACTTCGGCAGCACATAGCGCTCCACGTTGAGGGTCAGTTCGGCCGTGTTGGCGGAATCGTCATCGCCCAGGCGCGCGCGCAGGTGATAGGTCCCCAGATTCACCTCGTCGGCCAGATCGAACTCCGCGGATGCGATGCCAAACTTGTCGGTCTGCGTGACCTTCTTGAAGACCTTGTTGCCGCGCGAGTCTTCGGCTTCGAATGTCAATTTTCGGGCCGCTGCGGCCGTGTGTTTCGCGCGATCGAGCGCCAGCGCGCGGGCGTGGATCGACTGGCCGGGCTGATAGATCGGCTTTTCGGTAGTCAGTAGGACGGAGACTTTGTCTTCCAGACGCACCTGCTGGGTGAACTCGGCCGTGCCGATCGGCGTATCGGCAACATAGCGCAGCGGGAAGGTGCCCACCAATCCGGACGGCATCTGGAACTGGGCTTCCGTAGTTCCGCGCGCATCGAGCCGGCCCGTGAAAAGCACGTGCGGATTAGGTCCGGCTAATTCGATGCGCACCCCACTGCGTCCGGGGATGAAATCGTTTTTCGAATCGGTGACGATCACGCGCACCGCCGCCTGTCCGCCGCTCAAGTACGACTGCTGGCCGAGGATACGCACGACGGGCATACGCAGGATCGTCGAAACCGATTCGGTATCGTCAATCGCAGGGGCGTTGTCGCCGTCATAGGTGAAGCGGTAGCGCAGCCGCTGCCAGACGAGTTCATCGACGCCCAGGGGCTTAGCCAGCTTCACGCTCTCCTGCCACGTACCTTTGCCGCTGTTCACTGTGACGTGCTGGCCGATTCGCCCGAGCGTTTTGTCATCCGGGTCCAGCACCTCGACCGCCAGTTGACCCGCGCCGGCGCGCGGTGCGCGATAAGGAATTACTGTTTCGAGAGCCCCGTGCGCGTAAGTCGCAGTGGGCGTATCGCTACTGCCGCGACGCGCCGTCTGCTGGAATGGCTCCAAGATCGCGAGTGAAGCGATGCCGAACAACGCGGCAGCCAGCAGAAACCATAGTCCGAAGGATTTGCGCGGGAGGTGGTAGGCGGTCATGCATGGGAAATTGCGCGACGGGCAACTTCCTTTCACCCAGAGTGACGGTCATGCGGACGGCGGTGTGGAGGCCAGGCCGCCGCCCGAGTCCAGAACCTCGCGCACCTTGCTCAGCAGGGTGTCGGGAGTGAACGGCTTATTCAGAAAAGCCTTGACCGGCTCGCCCGGGGAACTGTTCATGGGACTGTCCCGATAGCCGGATATGTACAGGACGGGTAACTCGGAATCGCGTTCGGCAAGGCGTGCGCTGAGTTCGAACCCATTCATTTGCGGCATCACGATGTCGGTCAGCACCAGGTCGATTTTGTGTGAATTCTTTTCGTAGATGGAAAGCGCGGCGCTGCCGTTAGCGGCTTCGATAACGGTGTATCCGCCGCTGGTAAGGACAGCCGAAACGAGCTTGCGGACGCCTTCTTCGTCATCCACCAGCAGGATGGTTTCCGACCCTTTGGCCGTCGCCGTGCGCCGTACCGGCTGCACTTCCTCGCCGGCCTCCACGCGCGGCAGGTAGATCTCGAAAATCGTGCCGCAGTTCACCTGGCTGTATACCGTGATCTGGCCCTCACTCTGGCGAACGGTACCGTAAACCATGGAGAGACCCAAGCCACTGCCTCTGCCCTGTCCTTTGGTGGTGAAGAACGGCTCGAACAGGCGTGACCGGGTTTCCGCGTCCATGCCGCAGCCGGTATCGCTGACGGCCAGCATCACATAATCGCCCGGCTTCAGCCCGGCCTTCTTAGCCGCATCCTCATCCATGTCGATGTTGGAAGTTTCGATCACCAGCTTGCCGCCGTTTGGCATGGCGTCGCGCGCGTTGGTGGCCAGGTTCATAATGGCCTGCTGCATCTGGGAGCCGTCCACCTGGACGAACCCGAGGCCCGGACCGGGCAGCGCGATCAGCTCGATGGAGTCGCCCAGAAGCCTGCGTAGCATCGGCTCCATGCTGGCGATCAGACTATTCATGTCGCAAGCTTTGGGCTGCGCAGCCTGCCCGCTGCTGAAAGTGAGAAGCTGGCGTGTGAGGGCCGCCGCACGTTCACCCGCATAAAGGATTTCGTCGGCGAAGCGGCGCAGAGGACTGGCCGGCGAAATCTGCGCGCGCAGCATATCGCTGTAGCCGTTGATGACTGTGAGCACATTGTTGAAGTCGCCCGCCACGCCTCCCGCCAGGCGGCCCACGGCATCCATCTTGCGTGCCTGGCTCAATTGCTCCTCGAGTTGGCGGCGGCCAGTGATATCGCGGAAGACCAAAATGGCGCCTTGCAGCCGGCCGCGCTCATCAAGCAGTGGCGCGGCGCTTTGCTCGATGGCGATTTCGGTGTTGTCGCGGGCCACCAGCAGGACGTGGCTGGTGTTGTGGGCTGTGGTGCGCGCGCGGATGGCATCCCGTGCCGGGTTGCCCGCGGGTTCGCGACGGCTTTCGTCGATGACGTGCAGGACCTCGTTCAGGGGCCGGCCAGTGGCATCGGCACGCCGCCATCCGGTGAGGGCTTCGGCCACCGGGTTCAGGAACGTGACACGCTCTTCGCGATCGGTGGCGACCACACCGTCGGCGATGCTCGAAAGGGTCGCGGTCAGCATGTTGCGGCTGGAGTGAAATCCGGAGATCAGCACGGTGGCGGCCACCGCGATGGCGACGAAGGATAGCAACGTGGCGGCCAGATTCGGGCCGCCTGGAACCCATGGCTCACGCAGAATCACAAGCAGGCAACCCAGCGAGATCGTGGAAAGCGCGCCGGCCGAGAATCCGCCGACGGGTCCGTAATACCACGCGCTGACGAACACAGCCACCAGGAAGGGCAGAAAAAAATCCGGCTGCAAGAACGGCCGCAACAGCAACGAGATCAGCACGGCCAACCCGGTTAGTGCTAAGGCGAACACGCTGCTGTGGAGGGACGAGTCTTTGAGGTGGAACACGCCTTTTGTTCAGAATACTATAGGCGTCCGATGCGCCGCCGGAATGTAACTAACGTTGGTAAAGGAGAAATGGGCGGAAACTTCCGGACTGGAGACGCTCTCTGCGCTCTGCGGCGGACTCCGGGACAACTGCCGTCATGTTTTCGCGCGTTGCGACAACCGATGCAACCTTGCCAGACGTGGGTGCGGTTGTATAATCCAGCTTGCGGTTGGAACCGTCAATCAGGTCAACGCTCGTGGTGCCGTCAGATCGTGGAGAAGCTACTTACGCCGACTACCGAGCTTCGGCTACTTCCCGCGGCTCAGCCCCAGCGCGCGAATGCGCTTGTGCAGATTGGTCCGCTCCATACCCAGCGCGCGGGCGGCGCCCGACACATTCCAGCTAGCTTCCTCAAGCGCGCGCAGGATGTGGTCGCGCTCGGCCGATTCGCGGGCTTCCTGGATGGTCGAGCGAGGCGCGTTGTCGCGCTGCACGCGGATCTCGACCGGTACCGCGTCGCGCGTCAGACGCTCGCCCGGCGTCAGGATGGCCATGCGTTCGATGGCGTTGCGCAGCTCGCGCGCGTTGCCCGGCCACGGATAGGTTTCCAGAAGAGGATACACGGAATCGTCAAGGGTCTTCGGTTTGAAGTTATTGCGCGCGCAGAAGTCGTCCAGGAAATATTCGGCCAGCAGTTTGATATCGTGCGGACGCTCGCGCAGGGCCGGCACGCGAATGGGAACCACGCTCAGCCGATAGTAGAGATCTTCGCGGAATTTAGCTTGCGCCACCAGCGCGCTTAAATCGCGATTGGTGGCCGAGACCACGCGCACGGATACGCGAATGGTCTGCTCGCCGCCTACGCGATGGAATTCGCCCTCCTGCAGCACCCGCAGCAGTTTGGCTTGCGAAGCGGCATGCAGATCCCCAACTTCATCGAGGAAGATCGTGCCGCTATCGGCCAGTTCGAACTTGCCGCGGCGCGCATTGGCGGCGCCGGTGAACGCGCCTTTTTCGTGGCCGAACAACTCGCTTTCGAGCAACTCGGTGGGGATGGCGGCGCAATTTACTTTGACAAACGGACCCGCGGCGAACGGGCTGTTCTGATGGATGTGGGCGGCCAGCAATTCCTTGCCGGTGCCGGATTCGCCGATCAGCAGCACGCGCGCGTCCGAGCGCGCAGCCATGCTGGCCTGCTCGACAGCGCGCTGGAATGCCGGGCTCGAGCCGATCATCTTCGGATTACCGCAGACCAGTTCGCGGAGGCGCTCGTTTTCGGCGCGCAGGTTGGAATGCTCGAGAGCATTTTTTACGGCCAGCAGCACCTTATCGCGGCTGAGCGGCTTCTCCAGGAAATCGAACGCGCCGGCGCGCGTAGCTTCCACCGCATCGGCGATGGTGCCGTGCCCGGAGATCATCACAGCGGGCGCGGGATTGCCGTTCTGCCGCACGGAGCGCAACAAGTCGATGCCGTTGCCGTCCGGCAGGCGAACATCGAAGAGGAACACGTCGGCGCGCTCGGCGTCGGGATGCCGGCGAAACTCGGCGGTCGAGCGGCACACCGCGATGTTGTAGCCTTCACGCTCCAGGATCAGACGCAGCGAACGGCCGATATTCTCTTCGTCATCCACGATCAGGATGCGCTTGGATGCCATTGGACGCCACAGGCAGCAGCACGCGGAAGGCGGCGCCGCCCAGTTCTCCTTTCACCAGCACAATGTCGCCGCCCGTCAGCAGGGCGCCCTTACGGGAGATGGAAAGCCCCAGTCCCATGCCGCCCTTCTTGAACGAGATGGAAGGCTGAAACAAAGATTGCCGCACTTGTTCGGTGAGCCCCGGCCCGGAATCGTGCACCTCCACCAGCGCGTGGCCGTTGCTCACGCCGGTGATGCCCAGCACGTGCCCGCCCGCGCCGGCGGCGTCGGCCGCATTTTCGAGCAGATTGGTGAGGATGCCTTTCACCAGGTCCTGGTCGGCCAGTGCAGTGGGATTACCGGCATCCAGGCGTAAGTCGTAAGCCACTTCGGGATGGCCGTTTCTCAAAAACGCCACGCGCTCTTCGATGAGCGCGTTCAGATCGAGCGGCTCGGGCAGCACGGGCGGCTCGGCGGCAAACTGCGAAAAGGCGCGCACGCGCCGTTCCAGACTCTCCACTTCTTCAATGACGATCTGGGCGGCCTGATCGACGAAGGCCTGGTCGCGATCGCCGTAGCGCGCCACCATCTCCTCCACAGTCAGCCGGATGGGCGTGAGCGAATTCTTCAGCTCATGCGCCATCTTGCGCGCCAGCGTTTGCCAGCTTGCCAATTGCGTAAGGTAGACCAGCCGCTCGGTGGAGCGCTGCAAGCGTTCGGCCATCTCGTTGAAGGCGCGGATGGCGCGGCCGATCTCGTCATCGCGGCGCTCTTCCACGCGCGCGGCCAGATCGCCGCCGGCGAATTGCGAAAGTCCGGCGGTAAGCTGCTGGATCGGACGGCTGATACGATGCGCCAGGTAAACCAACAGCACCAGTGACACGATCCAGACCGAGGCCGCCAGCAGGACATAGGTGTAGGTGAAGCCGCGCAACAGATCGCGCGACTCGCGCTTCTCGATGATTTCGCGCGCGTGGCGGTACTCGTGCGAAAGCTGGTCGAGGCTGACACCGCCCAAACTTGCGGACCACTGCCAAACGTCGTTGCCGCGGCGTGCCAGGTATTCGATACGCCCGCCGTCAGGACCGGCTACGCGGAAACGCTCGGCGTCAGCGCTCTCGTGGAATGCGCTGACCGAAGCGGGCCAATGCACCCGATCCGCCGCCAAAAAGCGCTCGGGCGGGACGCGTCCTGCCAGTGCATCATTCTTCAGCGCCTCGCAGGAGCGCTGATAAAGCTCCTTGCCCGTCTTCTGCAGAGAATGCGACAGGCGGTCGAGATCGCCGGTAGTGGCGTAACTCAAGCTGCGGTCAAGCAGCGAGGTGGTGATCCAGAGGGTGACGGCGAGCGGCACGAGAGTGGCTGCCAGAAAGATTCCGATCAGCCTGTTGCGGAGCCGGTTCACAACGTTCGCGCGGCGCGGCCAACCAGTCTTTTCAAGTCGCCCAGGCGCAGCGGGCCGGCCTGCGCGGTCCATTGCGGCTGCTGATCGCGGGGACGGCGGCTGAAGATCTCGATCAGGCGGGTCAAGTTCAAGCCGGCATCCCCGATCACTGCGGCTTCGTCCTTCGGCTCGGCGGCCCGCAGTTCGAAGCGCAGCCAGAAAGGCCGGTCCTGCGGCAGATCCGTGGTGCTGATTGAGAGGTTGTCCAGGCACCAGGCCTCGGCCGCGGCGGCGGTAAGATGCGAGACGGTGCGCTGCCCTTCGCCCAGCTTCGTGACTGAGAACTTCTCTTCCCACAGGTCGTAACTGAATACAAAGCGTTCGGGCCTGCGCCGCAATACGGTGGTGAAGTTATCGGTGGTGAGGGTCAGCTGCGTGAGGAACACCACCGCCGCCCCGTCCTTCAACCGGTCGAGCGGCTTGCCCGTCAAGAAATGCAATTGGGGAGCAGCCACATGCAGATCGTCCCCATCCCAGGCGACATCCAGGCGCTCCGCGGCCCCCGCGCAAGACAAAGGTATAGCCACACCAGCCAATAGCCAGTGCCTGCGGCTAATCGATAGCACTGCCTTAAGGTCGCGTTTGGCTCGCGCCATTCAATAGTTCATGCCTACCATGAAGATGGGCTCAATATGGCCTTCTTTGATCGGGAATGCCAACGCGGCGTACAGGCCGTTCTGGCGGATGCCGACGCCGGCCGCATGCCTCAGAACCGCCGCCTGTCCCTGATCCCATATTGCCCCACTGTCGTAGAAAATATCGAGGAGCCGGTACCGGTACTCCACAGAGTTGTGCACCATCCGATCGCCGCCCAGCGGGTCTAAGTCGAAACGGTTCCACCCGCGAAGCAACGTACTGTTACCAAGCATGAAGCGCTCAAACAGCGGCGCCCTGCCGGTGATCACGCCGGCCGTCAGAGAATCCTGGATCTGGCTATGACCCCAGGAGTAGACGTATCCGACGTCGCCTTGGTGACGGGCATAGGCGAAATCGCTGCCTAGAAGGTTGGTGGCCGCGCGCAGGCTGTAACCTGCGTCCCATTGCTGTTGGTTGGCGCCGGAACCCTCCAGACGACGATGATAGCGCAGAGTAGTCACCATCGCATTGGCGGATTCCGGACGCGCGGCCGCAAACTCGGGTTGAAGCCGTTCAAAACTGGTGCCGAGGGTCAGATCCATCAATCCTGGAGTGCCTTTCAAGAGGACGAAGGTGACCAGCGGCTCGATGTTGTCGCGGCTCCGGTAGGTCCAGGAAGTGTTGTTTTCGGCAGTTGGCTGCTGGAGGGCAGTAACGGTGGCGCCGTTCCACTGCTCATGGTAGCTGGAAAAATCCAACCGGAAGCTGACCCGATCGCTCCCCAGGTGCTTGTCTTCGTAGCGCGCGACCACACCGGAGTAGCGCTCCGCCAAGTCATCGCCATCGCTGACCACGCCGAAGGTAAGGGCTTGCCAGCCGACCGTGGCTGTGCCTGCGAGCAGCCCGGAAAAACCTGCATCCGTGCGATAGACGAGCTTGGGCACGGAGGCTTCAAACTTGGCGGGAAGTCCGCGAACGTCGAAGACCACTCTGACATGCTCGGGGGTCTGTCCGCGCAGCAGGTGGTGGGTAACGGCACGGACGTGCAACTCCCGGCGCATGCGGGCGGCCAGATCGTCGAGGGCGGCGGGGTTCAACTTTTCGCCGACCAGGCGGGTCAATTCGCTGCGCAGGCTGCCGCTAATGGCCTGATTATCGCCCGCTACCTCCACGCTCTCCACCGTGTAGCGGGTATTGACGTTCATCTGCTGCTCTGGGGAACCGGCAAAAAGGAGGCTGCTCCACAAAATCGCGGCGAGCGGCGCGAATCTCATGCGCGGGAGCATTGCAGGTAATTGACCAAAAAGAATTTATTTGGATTGAGTAATTTAAAAGAATACCTGCTGTGATTTTAATTCACAGGTGTGGGAGAGCCAAATTGTGGGGCGACGGTGCCCGGTCTTACAGCGCTTTGGCCAACTCGGCGCCAAAAGCGGTCTTGGGAGCCTGGTCTTTGCCGCGGCGGGGCCGGCGGCCGTTGCGCTGCTGAGCGCGGTCCAGCGGCTTGTTGTCTTTGCCCTTGGAAGGCTGCGCCGGGTTAGCCCGCAACAGCCGGTCTTCCAGAGGAGCACGATCGAAGCGGCGAATGATCGCCTGCATCTCGTCGGCGGTAGGCGCTTCCACAAATGCGAAGCCCTTGGATTCTTGTGTTTCGTGATTGCGGATGACTTTAACCGAATCCGCTACGAGGTTCTCGGCCGTGAGCCATCCTTTAATATCGTCGGCGGTTACCCAGGTGGGCAGGTTGCCTAGAAAAACAGTGAAGTTCATTCAGTGATTCGTTATCTCCGTTTGTTGGAATTGTGGCACTTCAAGGGAAGGAATCCGCGCTGCCATCTAGATAGTATCAAAGAGACCTGCATCAGCGCAAACGTCTAAAGGTCCTGGATATCGTTGACAGAGGTAATGGCCGACTGTACCATCAGGCAGTGAGCGAGAGTGAAATGCTGCGGGGCCTGCCGGCGGTACATGAAGTACTCGAGCGCGTGTCCGCGCCAGGAATTCCGCATACGCTGCTGGTGGCGGAAATCCGGCGCGTGCTCGACGATGCGCGGCGCGAAATTCGCAATGGAACGGCGGACGGGTCGCCCATCGAAGCGCGCGTCGCGCAGGCCATCGCGGCTTTGACGAGGCCTTCGCTGCGGCGCGTGATCAACGCCACCGGCGCGGTGCTGCATACCAACCTGGGGCGCGCGGCACTCGGACCACAGAGCATCTTTCCCGGCTATTCGAACCTGGAATTCGATCTCGCAACAGGGCAGCGCGGCAAGCGCGATGTGCATATCGGCGGGCTGATCGAGCGGCTGTTGGGCGCGCCGGGCATCGCGGTGAACAACAACGCGGCGGCCGTGTACCTGGCGCTCAACGAATTGGCCAGCGGCTACGAAGTGATCGTCTCACGCGGCGAGCTGATCGAAATCGGCGACGGCTTTCGCATCCCGGATATCATGACCCGCGCGGGCGCGCTACTGCGCGAAGTCGGCACGACGAATCGCACGCGCATCGACGATTACCGCGCGGCCATTACCGAGCGTACGCGGCTGATCCTGCGCGTGCATCCGAGCAACTTTCGCATGGAAGGCTTCACCGCGCGCGCATCGCTCGAAGATCTGGCGGCGCTGGGAGGCGAGCGCGGCATTCCGGTTTATGAAGACCTGGGCAGCGGATGCATAGCGGACCTGCGGCCGTTCGGGATCGATGAGCCGCTGGTGACGGACAGCCTACGCGCAGGCGCGGATCTGGTATCGTTCAGCGGCGACAAATTGCTAGGCGGTCCGCAGGCCGGCATTCTGGCGGGCAAACCGGAGATCGTGGCGCGTCTGCGCCGCAATCCCATGTTCCGCGCGCTGCGCCTCGACAAAATGATTTACCAGGCGCTCGAAAACACGCTGCGGCACCTGCTGCTCGAGGAATGGGACCAGGTGCCGGCGCTGCGCATGATCCGCCAGAGCGCCGCACAGATTCACGAGCGCGCCGAGCGGCTGCTCGCGTCGCTGCCGCGCTTGAAGGCCGAGCTTGTGGCAGGCGAATCGGTGATCGGCGGCGGGTCCACGCCCGCGCAATCGCTGCCGACATGGCTGATCGCCGTCACTTGCGCGGATGAGAATGCGGCCCAGCGGCGGCTGCGCGCGAACGATCCGCCGGTGATCGCGCGCGTAGCTGAGAATCGGCTGCTGCTGGATTTACGAACGGTGCTGCCGGAAGAAGAAGCGGAACTCGCGACGGCGCTTCAGGCCCTTTCCTGATACGTGCCTTCCGCGGTGCTAACGCGAATCTTTTCGCCTTCGGAGATGAACGGCGGCACCTGCACCACCAAACCGGTTTCGAGCTTGGCGGGCTTGGTGACGTTCGATACCGATGCACCCTTCATGCCGGGCTCGGTCTCCACCACGGTGAGATCCACGGTCGCAGGTAACTCCACGCTGATGGCTTTGCCTTCGTAAAACTCGACCGCGACCTTCAACTGCGGGACCAGGAAGCCGACCGCATCGCCGAGCAGTTCTTTAGTCAGGTGCATCTGCTCGTAGTTCTCGGTGTTCATGAAATAGAAGTACTCGCCATCGTCGTAGAGGTATTCCATCTCGTGCTCTTCGAGCGCGGCGCGCTCCACGCGGTCTTCCGAGGAGAAGCGGTGCTCGATCATCGTGCCGCTGCGCAGATTGCGCATCTTAGCCTGCACGAAACCGCGCAGATTGCCCGGGGTGCGGTGGTTCACGCTGAACACGGAGAACAAGTCGTTGTTGAATTTGATCACCATGCCCGGACGCATTTGTGTTGCCGAAATCATTCACTACCTCTCGATCCTGTGGATATTGGCGCTACAGGCGTAAGTGCCAGTATAACATCGCGCTCAAAACGGCAGGATTTCTTCCCGCTGCGGGTCGAAGTCGATGCGCCGCTTCTGCATATAAGAGATGTTGCCGAGATGCGATGCCTGGGCGGAGCGATGGCCAACCAATACGTCGCCGTTGGGCAATTTGCGCGAGCGCACGCAATCGAGGAAGTTGTTGACGTGATCCACGTCGATGTTGCTGAACGCTTTCACAATGACGGGCTGCGCACCGCGGCCTACGGGATGAAACTCGTAGCGCCCGCGATCGATCCAGAGGCGCCCTTCGGTGCCGCAGATCTCGACCGCCGCGCCGGTAATGCCGGGCACCAGCGTGGCTTCAAACGTGGCGGTGAACTCGGCCGGATACTGGAGCAGCACGTTGATGGTATCGGGCGCCGTGCGGCCATCTTTGTAGTTGTAGACTCCGCCCGCGGCGGACGCGGAAAACGGCACATCCTGCCCCATGAACATGTGCACTACGTCGATCCAATGCGTGAACAGATCGGTGACCTGTCCGCCGCCGAAATCCAGGTAGGCGCGCCAATTGAAATACTGCTGCGGATCGTAATCGCGCCACTTGAGCGGTCCCAGGAAATGCGCCCAATCGAGATTGGCCGGCTTGGACTGGAGCGATTGGGGAGCGCGCCGCAGGTGGTACCCGTTGCCATGCCACCAGGTGCGCGCCAGCGTGATTTTGCCCAACTTGTTCGAATCGAAATATTCGTGTTTGGCCTGAATATAATGCTGGCCCGAGCGCTGCTGCATCCCGACCTGGCAGACGCGGCTGTTGATGCGCGCGGCTTTCACGATCTTTGGCCCTTCCTCAATCGTGCGCGTCAGCGGCTTTTCGACGTACACGTCTTTGCCGGTGTTGAGGGCATCGATGGCGATCTGCGTGTGCCAGTGATCGGGCGTGGCGATCAACGCGACGTCGATTTCCTTGAGATCGAGCAGCGCGCGATGGTCGGTGAAGGCTTTGGCGTTGGGTGCGTGCTCGCGGGCCGCGTCTATCTGCGCGCCGTAGATATCGCAGAGCGCTACGGCATCCACGTTGGACTTCAGAAAATTGCCCATGTCGTAGCGGCCGCGATCACCGCAGCCGATCAGGCCGAGCTGAATGCGGTCGTTGGCTCCCTTTACACGCGAGTATGAGAGAGCCGTAAGAGCGGAAGCGCCACGCAGAAAATTCCGGCGGTCGAGTGCCATTTCGGACATATGCCGCATTATAACGCCCGCCGCGTGCCGGCAATGCGATATAACTCCGATCCGGGTTCGCGGCGGTGGAGCGGGGCACAGTAGCGGGCTGCGGCCGCGGCGGTCGACTCGTCACTAGTGAGGGTGAATCCGCGGGCAGCCAGATAATCGGCCAGTTCGCCCGGATCGAAACCGAAGATGAAAGGCTCGCCGGCCGATCCGACGGACGATTTCCAGCGGCTGGCTTCGGCGAAGGCGACAGATCCATCGAGCGCGCCGCGATGTACATACGTAAAAATCAGGCTGCTGCCGGGAGCGAGCAGGCGCGCCAGGGTGCGGAAGTTGTGATCGACGGCCTCCGCGGTGAGATAGCTGACGACGCCCTCCCACACCGCAACGGTGCATTCGCCTATTTGGAATCCGGCGCGATGGAGTGCGTCTGCGAGGCTGTCTTTTTCGAAATCCACCGGCACGAAGCGGACGTGATCCAGCGCGCTGCCGAGCCGCCGGGCCAATCGAGCGCGCTTGGCCGTCTGGGTCGACGGATGATCGACTTCGAAGACCACGGTGCCACGCGCTTCCGGGAGGCGATAAGGGCGGCTATCGAAACCCGCACCCAGCATCAGAAACTGGCGTGCGCCGTCGCGGATCGCCTGCCGGACCAGATCGTCAATCGCGCGCGTGCGCACCACCGCCGAACTGCGCGTGCGGGGCCAGCCGATATCGAGAAACCAGGTGGCCGCGCGGCCAATCGCGGGCAGGCGCGCGAAGGCTGCCAAGGCCTTGAGCTTCCCGGTAAGCAGCGCTTCGGCGTAGTGATCTTCGAACAGCCGGCGGCTGGCGGGCTCGGCAGTTTCGACGGCGCGAAACACCGCCATATATTCAGCGGTGCGGCTAGGACGGTCGCCGGTCCTAAATCGGCTTGCCGTCGGCATTCAGGAATTTCACTTCGCCGATATTCAGCTCGCGCACGCCGGCCTCGATCTTGGCGCGGTCGCCGACCACCACCCAAATCAGGTGATCGGGCCGCACGACCTTCTTCGCCGCCACTTCCATATCGGCTAATGTGAGCGCGCGCACGCGGCCGGCGTACTTGTCGTAGTAGTCGTCAGGCAGGCCGAACTCCACCAGTTCATCAATGGAGTTACCCACTTCGCTCATGGTTTCGCGTGAGCCGGGAAGGCTGAGCGTTTCGTTGGCCTGCACCTTGGCGAGTTCCGCGGCCGTGGGTGGGCGGTCGCCGATGATGCCGCGCAATTCCTTGTTGATCTCCTCGAGAGACTCCTTAGTCTTGTCCGTTTGCACGGGGGCGAAAATGATGAACGGCTCCTGGCCCCGCGCGCTCCAGAACAAGCTCGTTGCGCCGTAGGACCAGTGTTTGTCCTCGCGCAGATTCATATTGATGCGCGCGCCGAAGTTGCCGCCTAGGATGTTGTTCATGGTCTCGATGGCGATGTGGTCCGGACTGTTGCGCGGCGGCGCGATCTCACCCGCCAGGATGAACGACTGCAGCGCGCCGGGCCGGTCGAGGATATAGACCACGGGCTTCGCCGGATACGCGACAGTGCTGATGTTCTTCTTGGGGATGTCGCCCGCTTTCCAGCCATCGAACAGTCTTTCGAGTTTCGGAGTGAGTTCGCTAATGGTGGTGTCGCCCACCACGATCAGCGTCGCGTGGTCGGGCTTAAACCACGTGCTGTGGAACTTGACGAGATCGTCGCGCGTGAGCGCGGAGACACTGGCCTCCGTACCTGAGCCGGTCAATGGATTGCCATAGGCATGGTTGGGGCCGTAGAGCAGTTCCGGAAAGACCCGCAAAGCCATGGGCACGGGCGTGACTTTCTCGCGTTGAATGGCGGCAATGCGCTGCTTCTGGAGGCGCAGAAAATCGTCCTGCGGGAACGACGGATGCAGGATCACGTCGGCGTACAGGTCGAGCGATTTATCCAGATGGCTTTTCAGAGCAGAACAGAAGACCGTGGAGGTGTCGAGGTTGGAGTAAGCCCGCAGTTGCGCGCCGAGCAGGGCCTCCTGGTTGCTGATCTCGAGGGCGCTCAGCTTGTCTGTGCCGCCATCCAGCAGCGCCGTGGTCATACTGGCGGTACCCGGCGTGGCGAACTGATCGGCGGCGTAACCGGCATCCATTTGCAGCCAGAAATTCGCGACTGGAATTTCGTGGCGCTCGGCCAGGATCACTTTCAGGCCGTTCGAAAGCGTGGTCCGTTCGAGTTTCGGCAGCTTCAACTCGGGCGGCGTACCGGTTTCCGGCAGCTTCGAACGGTCGACGTTTTCCGAATCCGTCTTGTATTTCGGGTAAGGGTGCACTTCCAGAATATATTCGCCATCGGAGAGCCAGCGGCGCGCGGCGACTTTCAGGTCTTCGGCGGTCGCGCTTTGGACGCGCTGGAGTTGCACTTTGTAGAAATCCGGGTCGTGCATGTAAGTCTGGCCGCGCGCGAGCACGTCGGAAGTACCGCCGAAGCCGCCGATGCGATCGACGCCGCGCACGAAGCGGGCGACGTATTGCGTTTTCACGCGCTCGAGCTCATCCGCGGTTGGCCCGGTTTGCAGAAACCGCGTCAGCTCTTCATCGATTTCCTTTTCGACTTTGGCAAGATCCTGGCCGGGACGCGCGGTGCCGGTGATATCGAACTGGCTGCCGATCTCGCGGTCGTCGATCTCGGCGCGCACGTCGGTGGCAATCTGGTCGTCGTAGACCAGCCGTTTGTAGAGCCGCGAGACTTTGCCCTCGGAGAGGCAATCGGCCACCAGGTCGAGGTAATCCATATCCGCGGCGCCGTACTGCGGGATGTTCCAGACCTTGTAAACGCGGGCTTGGGGCACGCGATCCTGGACCGTGCCGCGATGGGTGCCGATCATCTTGGCGATCCAGACTTCTTGTTTGCCGATGGGCGGACCGGCCGGGATGTCGCCGAAATATTTCTGGACCTTCGCCTTGGCGGTCTCAAAATCGATATCGCCGGCCAGCACCAGCGTGGCGTTCGATGGACCATAGTACGTGCGGAACCACTGTTTGACGTCGGACATGGACGCCGCGTTGAGATCGTCCATCGAGCCGATTACGGTCCACGAGTATGGGTGTGCGGCGGGGTAGGTGTTCTCGGTAACGATCTGCTCGACCACGCCATAGGGCTGATTCTCGCCCTGGCGCTTTTCGTTCTGGACTACGCCGCGCTGCAGATCGAGGGTCTTCTGGTCGAAGGAGCCAAGCAGATGGCCCATGCGATCGGACTCCAGAAACAGGGCGTAATCGACCGCGGAGGTGGGCACGTCTTCGAAGTAGTTAGTGCGGTCGTTATTGGTCGTGCCGTTCAGGTCGGTGGCGCCGACGCGCTCCATGGCGTCGATGTAACGGCCATGAAAATTCTCACTGCCGCCGAACATGAGGTGCTCGAACAGGTGCGCGAAGCCGGTCTTGCCGGGCCTCTCGTTTTTCGATCCCACGTGATACCAGATGTTGATGGCCACGATGGGCGCTTTGTGATCCTCGTGGACGATGACGGTGAGGCCGTTATCGAGCACGAACTGCTTGTAGGGGATGTCGATGCCGGCGGTCTGGGCAAAAGCGGCCGCACATACGAGAAACAGGGAGAGAACGTTTTTGGACATACGGTGAACTCTTATGATACGCCGCGCGAGGCGGCGGCGGCTCCGGCGGCATTCCGCTGTTGCTGAACGGCACGCGGCGCGGCGACAAAGATCGGGCAGCCTTCCTTGACGGTTTGCGGCGGAGCGGATAAGGGGGTCTCGTTGAAGAACTCGCGCAGCATGGAGCGCTGCTCGGCTATTCCCGCTTCGATGCCCTCTGGCGAAGCGGGGACGATGCAGGAACGCGCGACCAGCAGGCCGTCGGGGCGGAGCACGCGGCGGGCCTCGGCCGCTATGGCGCGAAGATGGTCCGGCTGGTTCACGCAGGAGAGGCAGCCGTCGCCGACAAGGAGGTCGCAGGAGAATTTGCGCAGGGGCAGAGCCCGCCAGTCCGCGCAGAGCACCGCGCGCTTGCGGGGCAGGTTGCCCGGCCAGAGATCGCGGATGGTGGGCAGGGAGCGATCGACGGCACGCAACACGGCGCCTCGCGGCCAACGCACACCTGCCATCTCGGGCGTGACGCCCAGCAGCAGGATGCGGAGGGACCGCGACGGACGGCGTGCGGCGCAGGCCGCAGCGATGCTTTCGATGAACGCGAGATCAGGGAGAGAGAGCTTAGGCGGTGCGCCCACAGGTGTATCGTTCCGCACGGAATGAGCGATGATAGCATGCGGTCGCTGACTTAGCGGCCGCTTGCTACGTTAATTCCGCGGCGGCAGCCTGGTCGAGGAACCAGGTGACGCGCTTGCCTTGCCGCGAGACCAATTGGGCAGGGTACAGCTTGGGGTCAAAGTCCTGATGGAAGACATTGCCCACATTCGCGGCTTTATCGGCGCCGCTGACCAGGAAGACCGTATTCTTGGCGGCCAGCAGAGCGGCGGGCAGCAGGGTGACGCGCCACTTGTCCATCTTGGGCACATAGACCGCGCCGGCGATATGTTCGCGGTCCTCGATCGCGGGCACGCCCGGAAACAGGCTGGCGGTGTGCGCATCCGGGCCCATGCCACAGTGCAAGACATCGAAATGAGGTTGTTCGCCTTCTTCCAGGCCGAAGAAATTCCGGATTTCTTCGGTGTACTGGCTGGCCCCGGTCTCAGGCTTGATCTCGCCGTGAATGCGATGGACCTGTGACGCCGGGATGTGCGCGGGCGTGATCAGGTTCTCGTTCGCCAGGCGGTAATTGCTTTCGATGTCGGTAGGCGGCACGCAACGCTCATCGACGAAGAACAGGTGCACTCGCTCCCAGCGAAATCCGGAAGCGACGAAGCTTTGAAACATCAGCTTAGGCGTGGACCCGCCGGATACTGCCAGCGTGGCATGCTCCTGCGCGGCCAGTGCCCGCTCGAGCAATGCGCCGATGTGCTGCGCGCAAGCCGCGGCGGCGGCGCGCGCGTCCGGGTAGGTGAACCACTGCACGCTCATGGGTAAGGATCACCATAGCGCAAATTCGGCGGCCCTACAGCACGTATTCGGTACGCGTGAACAGAAAGTGATCGAAATAATAATGCATCAGCAGTGTGCTGAGGATCACTACGAAGTAGCTTTGATCGGCCGAGAGCGATGTCAGCGCGCGTACGATGAACGTGATCACGACCGTCACGCCCGTGGCGCCCAGGAAACAGAAATAGTAAGGCAGCATACTTTCCCGCCCGGCCAGCGATCGCACAAACGGGTTGTCGATCTCTCCGCGCTGATAACGCAAGCGATTGATCAGCCACATGAGGAACAGATATTGGAACGAGTGCCATGTGTTGTAGCCCTGGAACAAAATATCGAGATTCGATCCCATGGGCAGGCAAAATGAAACGGCGCTGGTAATGCCAATGAGGATCGTCTTGGGCCCGCTCAGACGGCCCTGGCGGCTCTCGACGATAGTCTTCGCCACCCAGGCGGCCATCAGCAGCGTGAACGCTACACCGGCGATTTCAGGCAGGTGCAGTTGCTGCAACCAGTCAGGGTACGGCAGCACGATGCCCCCGACGCGGAACTTGCGCTGCGCCAACTTGTACATGCCGATGGGATAGAGTCCGGTGAGGATCACGCCGTAATCCACCAGGCGCGACCACAGCGGGTCGGGCCGGGCATTCTTCGCGCGATAACAGTCACTCAGATAGATGATCTGATGCAGTACGTGCAGCGAGGCCCACGAGAAAAAGAACGTAATCAGCAGCGTGTACTGATAAATGCCCAGATAGATCACCACCACCGGAATGATCAGTGACAGCCACGTGTAAAGCGGGTGGCTGCGGCGGAAAGAGCGATCGAGGAAGGTGACCGTGACCGTGGAGAAAAGGTGCGGACCACCCACCAGGCCAGCCACCAGGATGTTGATGACATCGATTGCCTGACGCGCGCTGATCCAACCGGTCCGCTGCGCCGCCCAAGCGATCAAAAACGGCATGGGGACGAGCCCGGCGCTCAAAATGATTCGGGACAGGTCCCAGGATTTGTTATAGATCCAACCCGGTTCCGGTTGTATCAGAACGGGCGCGTTCGCCAGCGCGGCCATTGTAGAATCATACGCCATGCTGGCGGGTTTGCCAAATCCCCATCCGGGGGGATCGCAACATCCATTATGCGCGGGGCTGCCGGCTACCTCCGCGCTAAGATAAATGGGAATGCCCCCACGGCTGAAAACCCTTTACCGCAAGCTCGGGCGCATCGAAAAAACCTTCATCGTGCTGGTGGTGGTGGCCGCGGCGCTGTCTTTCGCGGCGCCCGCTTTCGAATTTGGGCTGCTGGTCACTTTCGCGGCGTGGATCGCCGGCGTCGTGGTGGTGATCCGGTTGGCGCGCACCGGCGTGAAGAAGCTGATCTGGCGGTTGCGCAACCGTCTGATCGTGGCCTATGCATTTATTGCGCTCGTACCTATCGTCCTGATCCTGGTATTAGTCTTCGTGAGCACTTATCTGCTTACGGCGCAGATCGCGGTGTATCTGATTAATTCGGAGCTCGATCGCCGCACCAGCGTGTTGCGGGGGACCGCTGCCGCCATCGCCGGCACGCCCGCCGCGCGGCGGCAGGAAGTGATTGCGCACATGCAGGATTTCACGCGCCGCATGTTTCCCGAAACCGAAGTGCTGGTCGACGACGGCGCCGAATCACGCTATCCGCCGGACTCACGGCTGACCGCACCGCCGGCCGGCTGGAAGGATGCGAGCGGCATCATTGTCAAGGACCGGCAACCGTATAGCTGGGCACACGTGACTGCCAGCGGGTCGAAGGTAACGATCATCGCGCCGCTCAGCCAGGACTTCCTTTCGAGCCTGGTGCCCGGCATCGGCCAGGTAAGTTTCCGGAATTTTGCGGAATCGGCAACCGGATTGGAAAGCGAGCCGTCCGGCGAATCATCCGGGGCGCTGCCGGCGCGCATCCCGCCCAAGAACAATTTCGCCGATATCCAGGTGCATTGGGGATCGCTCGTCCCAGTGAGTTTCTGGAACGCTCCGGAGAATAAAGCGAGTCGCGGCCTGCTGCTGGTGAATACCCGCATGTCTGCCGTGCTGAGCACGGTATTTGGAAACAACATTGCGTTCGGCGATATGGCTTATGGGCAGGTTATCTGGGGCGCTTTTCTGGTCACCGTGACGCTGTTCCTGATCATGGAATTGGTATCGCTGGTGATCGGCGTCTCCATCTCGCGCACGATCACCAGCGCCGTGCATGAACTATACGAGGGAACGCGGCGCGTGAAGGAAGGCGACTTTTCGCATCGCATCCCAGTGCGCGGCGCCGATCAACTGGCGGAGTTGGGATCTTCGTTCAACACCATGACGGAGAACCTGGAGCGCTTGATCGTAGTGGCCAAGGAGAAGGAGCGCCTGCAGTCGGAGCTGGAGATCGCTCGCGAGGTGCAAAGCCAGCTTTTCCCGAAGGACGTGCCGGGGCTCAAGACTATGACGCTCACCGGCGTCTGCAATCCGGCGCGCGTGGTTTCGGGCGACTATTACGATTTCATGCCGTTCGATTCGAGGCTGGCCTTTGCCATCGGCGACGTGGCCGGCAAGGGCATTTCGGCCGCCCTGTTGATGGCGGCGATTCAATCCACCATGCGCATGCAGCTCACGGCCGGATGCCTGCCGTCCGAGGCCAACGGCGCGGCGCAGCATGTGTCCACCGCTGCGATGGTCTCGCGGCTCAACAAGCAGTTGTACGCCAATACTTCGCCTGAAAAGTACGCTACGTTCTACTTCGCTTTGTACGACGAAAAGACCCAGACTTTGACTTACACCAACGCCGGCCATCTACCGCCGATTCTGCTGCACAACGGCGTGGCGGAATTCCTTCAGGTGACCGGCACGGTGGTGGGCGCGTTCCCGTTCTCGCGCTATGACGAGAAGCAGGTGCAGATCTCCAGCGGTGATGTGCTGGTGGCTTACACGGACGGCATCGTGGAACCCGAGAACGAATATGGCGAGATGTTCGGCGAAAAGCGGCTGACCGACCTGCTGGCCAAAAATGCCGACCGCGATTCGGATGAAATCATCGCGCGCGTCATGGAAGCCGTCCAACAATGGACGGGTCCCACGGCGGAGTTGTCGGATGATATGACCATCGTGGTTGCGAGGCGCCCATGAAGGTCCTGAGCGCGGTCCAGATGCGCGAGGTCGATCGCCGGACGATCGAAATGGGTATCCCGGGCGCGGTGCTGATGGAGAATGCCGGCCATCGCGTAGTGGAGTTGATCGCTGAAAAATTCGCACCGCTGGCCGAACGGCGCATCGTGGTGCTGTGCGGCAAAGGCAACAACGGCGGTGATGGCATGGTGGTGGCGCGGCAGCTTTTCACACGATTCGCCCCGCGCGCGCTGCACGTTGTTTTGCTGGCGCGGCCGGAGGATTTGAAGGGCGATGCCGCGCTGAATTATCGCATGCTCGAAGTTTGCGGCTGCCCGGTAGTGCATGATATTCCGGCGGAGGCGCGCCTGGCCGACGTGGTGGTGGACGCGCTGCTGGGTACCGGCATCAGCGGCCCGGCCACAGGCGCGATGCTCGCTGCGATTCTGGAGATTAATCGCGGCTTTCCGCTCGCGAAAGTCGTGGCGGTGGATATTCCTTCCGGTATGCCGAGCGATTCCGGCGCCGCGCTGGGCGAACAAGCGCGCGCCGATTACACGGTGACATTCACCGCGCCCAAACCCGCGCAGGTGCTGCCGCCCAATTGCGATTCAATAGGCGCGTTGCATGTCGGCGCGATCGGCAGCCCGCCGTCGCTCTATAACGATGACGATTCGGTCTGGCTCTCGATCGTGCAGCCTGTGATGTTTCGCGATCTGCTGGCGCCGCGGCCGCGCGCCGGGCACAAAGGCAGCTTCGGCCATGTGCTGGCGATCGCCGGTTCGCACGGTAAGACGGGAGCGGCGGCGATGTGCGGGATGGCCGCGTTGCGCGCGGGCGCGGGATTGGTCACCGTGGGATCGGACGAATCCGCGATTCCCGTGATTGCCGCGCACGCGCCGGAACTGATGACCGAAGCTCTGACCGCCGGCAACCTGCCCGCGATCGCGGAGCGCAAAGACGTGATCGCCGTGGGGCCGGGTTTGGGCACGCATCCGGATACGGTCACGATGGTGCGGCATGTGTTCGCCGATTTTGCGCAGCCCATGGTAGTGGATGCCGATGCGTTGAATGCGCTGGCTGGTTCGGATTGGTCAGGCGCCGGGAAGTTCCGTGTATTGACGCCGCATCCGGGCGAAATGGCGCGGCTCTGCGGCAAGTCGACCGCGGAGGTTTCGGCCGATCGCGTGGGCGCGGCGCGCGGCCTGGCGGCGGCGCGGCAAGTGACCATCGTATTGAAGGGCGAGCGCACACTGATCGCATTTCCGGATGGACGCGTCTGGATCAATCCGACCGGCACGCCCGCGATGGGCACCGGCGGGACCGGCGACGTGCTGACGGGGATGACGGCCGGGCTGCTGGGGCAATTTCCGAACGCGCGCGACCAGGCTGTCGCGGCCGCAGTCTACCTGCACGGCCTGGCGGGCGAGTTGGGCGCTGCCGCGCTGACCGAAAAATGCCTCGTCGCAACGGACCTGCTCCGCTACCTGCCCGCGGCCCTGGAGGAGTGTGCCCGTTTTCCGGACCGCATCTGAAGACGAGACCATCGCATTGGGCGAGCGCCTCGCGCGAAATCTGCCGCGTGGCGCGACCGTGCTGCTGATCGGTAATCTGGGGGCCGGAAAGACCACGCTCGCGAAGGGCATTGTGAAGGGGCTTGGCGCGGCGCAGCCGGAGGAAGTCTTGAGCCCCACCTTTACGCTGATCCACGAATACGGTGCACCCGCCGCGGTGTATCACGTGGATCTGTACCGGATCGACGACGCGCGCGATGCGGCTACGCTGGGTCTTGACGATCTGTTCGACGGCCCCGCAGTCGTGCTCGTCGAATGGGGCGAGCGCTTCGCGGAACTGATGCCGGCCGAGCGCATCGAGATTCGCCTGCGCGCGCTAGACGGAGACGAGCGGGAGATCAGTTTCGATCTTAAACTGAAGTAATGCAACTCGATCCGCCGCGCGGCATGCGCGACTTCTACCCCGAGGATCTGGCCTTCCGCGATCGCATCTTCCAGGCCTGGACGGATGCTTCGACCGTGCACGGCTTCCAGCGCTTCGAGCCTCCCGTCGTGGAATCGTTCGAGTTGCTGGCGCGCAAAGCGGGCGAGGAGGTTGCGCAGCAGATCTATCACTTCGAGGACAAATCGAACCGCCAGCTTGCGCTGCGTCCGGAAGTGACGCCGTCGCTGGTGCGCATGATCAGCGCGCGCGCACAGCAGATCGTTTTTCCGGCGAAGTGGTGGACGATCGGGCAGTGCTTCCGCTACGAGCGCATGACCCGCGGACGCAAGCGCGAGCATTTCCAGTGGAATCTGGATATCGTCGGCGAGCCGTCAGTACAGGCCGAAGCCTGGATTCTGGCCACGGTGACGAGCGCGTTGGGTGCGCTGGGGCTGGGCCCTGAAGAGGTGCGCATCCATGTGAACAATCGGCAGGTCGTGGCGCATCTGTTGTGCGAGCTGGGCGTTCCCCAAGAGAGCCACGTGGATGTTTTCATGGTGCTCGATAAGAAGGGCAAGGTGCCTGTCGAGACGCTCGTCGAGATGCTCGTCGAAAGAGGGCTGAGCGCGCAATCGGCGAGTGAGGTGATGGATCTGCTGGGCCGCGAAGGGCTGCCGGCCGGCGGCGCCGCCGCGGAAGACGTGCGCCGCCTGCTCGACCTGGCGGACACGATGGGCTTCGGCGATTACCTGCAATTCGATTCGGGCGTGGTGCGCGGGCTTTCGTATTACACGGGCACGGTGTTCGAAGGCTTCGACGCCGCGCGCCAATTCCGCGCCATCTTCGGCGGTGGCCGCTACGACAACCTTTTCGGTGACATGACGGGCGTGAGCCGTCCAGCCATCGGGATGGGCTTCGGCGATGTAGTGATCGCAGAGATTCTCACGGAGTTGAAAGGCATCGGGCCGGGCAAGCCGAAGGTGGACGTGTGCGTCGGCATGTTCGATGCTTCGCTCGACCGCGATGCCGCGCGCGTTGCGACGCAACTTGCTGCCGCCGGCATTCCAACCGATCTGGCCTTCGCCGCCAGCAAACCCGGCAAGTTCTTCACCTACGCCGATCGCCGCGGCGCGCGCTTCAGCGTTTTCCTGGCGCCCGATGAATTGCGCGCGGGTGCGGTAGCCGTTAAAGAGATGTCGACCGGCCAGCAGATCACCGTCCCGATCAACGAACTGGCCGGGTGGCTACGTTCCCGCCTAACGCTTTGAGGAACGGCGCGTCTACGATGGTAGAATATCTACCATCGATATGCGCTGGCTGAAACGCAAACCAGGCGACGACCTCGATCGGGAATTGCGCGCCCACCTCGAACTCGAAGCAGAAGAGAGCGGCAATGGAGACGAGGCCCGCCACTCCGCGCGCCGCGCATTCGGGAATCTGACCGCGGTGAAGGAGGCCGTCCACGAAATGTCGCGCTGGAATCTGATTGAACAGCTCTCACAGGATTTGCGATACGGGGGGCGGCTATTGCGCCGCAGCCCGGGTTTCACGGCCGTTGCGGTGCTTACGCTGGCGCTCGGTGTCGGCGCGAATACGGCCATTTTCAGCGTGGTGAACGCCGTCTTGCTGCGGCCGCTGCCGTTCCGGGAGCCGGACCGGCTGGTGCGCATCTGGGAGACCAGCCCGCAGGGTTTTGACCGCAATGTGGTCAACCCGTTCAATTTTCTTGCCTGGCGGGAGCGCACGCACAGCTTCGCGCAAATGGCGGCTATCGACAACTTGCCGGCGAACATCACCGGAAATGGCAACCCGTTAGTAGCCGGCGGGATGCGTGTCTCGCCCACGTTCTTCTCCATCCTGGGCGTGTCGCCCTTGATGGGCCGAGCGTTCGTTCCCGGCGACGAGATTCCGGGACACGAACATAGCGTTATTTTCAGTTACGCCTTCTGGCAAAGCCGCTACGGTGGCGACCGCAATACGCTGGGACGAAAGATCATCCTCAACGGAGAGCCGACAGATGTGGTGGGAATTCTGCCGCCTGGTTTTCACTTTCCCGGTTGGCAAGCCGACCTCTACTCGCCGATGCCGATGGACCGCATGGAGGCCCACCGAAACGGGCGCTATCTTTCAACGATTGCGCGCCTGAAGCCGGGCGTGAGCGGGTGCACGACATAGAAGTGAGGGCTTGGCGGTTTCTTTTTTTTTTGGCGTTATAATCCTAACGTATGTATACGTTAGGAACGGAGGTGCCTCTTGCCTGATTCCCTCACCACCCTCGAACAGCAAC